>Ga0118677_10000002_pt1 | contig 424153 bp, 400 predicted proteins | sample AliMusrvi5mmetaG_FD_86154 | JGI IMG/M metagenome (GOLD analysis project Ga0118677, IMG submission 86154) | reverse complement strand
GTTATCAGTAATGTGGCTCATTTAAGAATAAAGGAAAGCAACAGGCTGGCAGCTCTGGTTGCGGAACTGAACCGCACCGGCATTGAAGCTCAAGAGATGCCGGAAGGTCTTATTATTCAGGGAGGGAAAATGCGGCCGGCAAAAATTGAGACTTATAACGATCACCGAATGGCTATGAGCTTTGCCATCGCCGGTTTGGTTGTCCGAGGCATGGAAATCAGCGACAAAAAATGCGTTGATAAATCGTTTCCTAAGTTTTGGAAGGAATTAGAGAAGATATGAATGTTGTCTTAATCGGTTATCGGGCAACAGGAAAATCCACAGTGGGCAGAATTCTTTCCACTAAGCTGAAAATTGCTTTTTGGGATACCGATGCGATGGTAGAGAAAAGCATGGCGATGCCGATCAAGGAAATTGTGGCGCTTCATGGCTGGGATTTTTTCCGCGCCAAGGAAAGAGAAACAATTGAATATCTGACGCAAAAAGAAGATGGTGTTATCGCCACCGGCGGTGGAGTGGTTTTGTTCAGAGAAAATGTGAAGTTGTTAAAACAGAATGTGGATTTGTTAAAACAGACAGGTGTGGTTATATGGCTCAATGCTCCGCTGCAGGATATCATTGACAGGCTTAAGAAAGACGCCCGAAACGGAGCGATGCGTCCTCAATTTACGTCCGGGAATATTGTTCAGGAAACGATAGATATTATGAGAAAAAGACTTCCTTTGTATGAGAGAGCGGCGGATTATACGGTGGATACGCTAAGCAAGAATGCCGAAGAAGTCGCTGACGAAATTTATCAGTATTTGCGTAAAACGGGTAATTTAGTTAAGATTAATAAAAGTAAAATTAAACGGGAGTAATTTATGGCCGGCAATACGATAGGCAGGATTTTTCGTGTTACAACCTGGGGAGAGTCACACGGTGTGGCCCTGGGAGCTGTTGTAGATGGTTGTCCGCCGGGAATGGATCTGGACGAAGCCGATATTCAGCAGGCTCTGGATAGAAGAAAACCTTCGACGACTGTTTCTTCAACGACAAGGAAGGAAAGTGACAGGGTCGAGATTCTCTCTGGTGTCTTTGAAGGAAAAACAACAGGCACTCCTGTTTCGCTGATCATCAAAAACGCTGATGCCAAATCCTCCTCCTACGATGAATTGAAAGATGTGTTCCGTCCCGGACAGGGAGATTTCACCTATCTGCAAAAATACGGCATCCGCGATTGGCGAGGCGGCGGACGCGCATCTGGCAGGGAAACCGCCGCGCGCGTTGCCGCGGGAGCTATTGCCGAAAAAATAATTTCTCTGGCGGGTATGGATGTCATTGCCTACACGCAGGCGATTGGAGCAATTGCAATCGACCGCGATAAAATGCCATCAGACAAAAATTTAAAGAAGATTGTGCGCGATAATGCTCTTTTCTGTCCTGATGCAAAGGCTGCCGCCGCTATGGAAAAAAAGATCATAGCCGTCCGTAAAAAAGGAGATTCGCTGGGCGGTGTTGTGGAAATTGTTGTGCGCGGTTGTCCCGCGGGCTTAGGTGAACCGGTTTTCGATAAGATGGATGCGGATCTGGCCAAAGCCTTAATGAGTATTGGTACGGTGAAGGCAGTGGAAATCGGCGATGGTTTTGCTATGGCTGGCATGCAAGGCTCTGAAACAAACGATCAAATGATCAAGAAAGGATTTAAAACAAATCATGCCGGAGGAATTATCGCGGGCATAACAAGCGGTGAAAAAATTGTCCTGCGCGCTTATTGCAAACCTATTCCCTCCATAGCGATTCCGCAGCAGACAATTGATTCCCAAGGTAAAGAGCAAATAATTAAAATACAGGGAAGACATGATATTTGCGTATTGCCTAGGATCGTGCCGGTCTGCGAAGCAATGGTCATGATTGTTTTGGCAGATCAAATACTGAGGCAAAAGGCGATACGCGGATGAAGAAAATTAAAGTGGGAATAATCGGTGGCACTAATGGCATGGGACGTTGGTTTGCCGGTTTGCTAAGAAAAGAAGGCTACACCGTCCATGTTTGTGGCAGAAAAACAAAACTGCAAATAAACGATCTGGCCAGACTCTGTAATGTCATCGTTGTTGCCGTGCCCATTTCCGCCACTGTCGCTATAATCAAGCAAGTCGGGCCAATGTTAGCTAAAGACACGCTTTTGATGGATTTAACTTCGTTCAAATATGAACCGGTTAAACTGATGATGGCTAATTCAAAGGCGGAAGTCATTGGCTGTCATCCGCTTTTCGGCCCTCAGTTAAAAGATGTCGCCAGACAGAATGTTATTTTATGTCCGGCACGTGGAAAAAAGTGGCTTCCCTGGCTTAAAGGAATATTTAAAAAGAACAAACTGGCTGTCTTGGAATCAACTCCCGAAAAGCACGATAAGATGATGGCGATTGTTCAGGCGCTGAATCATTTCAATACAATTTCTCTGGGAATGGCGCTTGCCAAAACGAATATTCCTCTGGCGAAAATAAACAAATACTCCACGCCGATTTTCCAGACGAAACTTGATATTATAAAAAAAGTGTTCACAGAAAGTCCTGACATGTATATTGATATAATCAAGGGAAACCCTGAGACAGGGAAAATGCTGGATATCTATGAAAAAGCGTTAAAAGATATTCGCGGGAAAATTAACTCCGGCGAAAAGGCTAAATTTAAAGAAACTGTAACGAAGACTGCAAAGAAATTATATGGAAACAAAAATAAATAAGACTGCGGAAATGATAGCGGAATCGAAAAGATTAGTTATTTTTACCGGAGCGGGCATAAGCACCGAGTCCGGCATCCCTGATTTCCGCGGGCCGGGCGGACTCTGGACGAAGGTTGATCCCGAAGATTTTACCATTGACAGATTCCTACGTTCCGCCGAGACACGCAAGAAAGTATGGTATCTTTTTGTGGAAGGCGGATCGTTGCTTAATGCCGAGCCTAATAGGGCACATCTGGCAATAGCCGAGTTGGAGAAGATGAACAAATTAAGTTCGGTGATTACGCAGAACATAGACAACCTGCATCAGAAGGCGGGTAACAATCCAAAGAAGGTTCATGAACTGCACGGCAATATGCAGTGGCTGATCTGTCTTGATTGCGGTACGCGTTATCCTGTCGAAGAAATGAGACAAAAACATCTGTCACCCGATCATTTTCCGGTATGTGAAAAATGCCGAGGCATTCTGAAACCTGATGTTGTTTTTTTCGGTGAAATGCTTCCGCAGCAAACGTTAATGATGTCCGAACGGGAATCCAGAGAGTGTGACTTGTTTATCGTTATCGGTTCTACGCTGGTTGTTTATCCCGCCGCTTATATGCCGATGTATGCCAAGCGCTCCGGCGCGAAAATTGTCATCATTAATATGGGAGACACGGGGTGTGATGATATCGCCGATGTATTTATCGACGCGCCGGCGGGAGATACGATGACAAAGATAATGGAAAAACTGAAATCATCGTGAAGCGTTGTTAATGGATATCCCCCTTTTCTAAAGGGGGATTCAAGGGGGATTTGATTTTTTCAAAATCCACCCTAACCCTCCTTTTGCAAAGGAGGGCTGGGGCGGATTTTAAGTTAAAGATTATTAAATAATTATGAATAGAATATTGGTTGGTTTATTGCTTCTTTTTGCGACGATTATTATGGGGCATGATTTTCTTTTTGCTGCGCCGCCTATCAATCGGGGAGGGGCTACCCATCAAAAGCCAGTTGCATTCAAATCGTGTCGTTCTATGGGGGAGAAGATGCGCCTATCTCTTCAGATGAAAGGCGCGATACGGATGGCGGGTGAAAAAGCATTACTGACAGCTACAACAAAAAAGATATTGGTTATACCCGTGCAATTTCCCGGGAGTGGACCTAGTTTACCGGCTTCTTACTTGACGGATGCAGCGACATTTTTTTCATCCATGCGCAATTACTACTATGAGAATTCATATACGCTGTTCACCGTTACGGCGACGGTGACCACCAGCGTGACTCTTCCGAAAAACGTTGGTTCCTACAACAATGAAACAGATGCTGATTTAACGCGGCTGTTTACAGACGCTACGGCTGGTATGCCCTCGCCTCCGGGTGCGGGATATTCCGATTATGATTATCTGATGATTTACCATGCCGGGGCGGGAGAAGAAGAATCGGGGGATTCAGCTGATTTGTGGTCAATGTATGACCCGCAGGCGCTTAATTCCGCCGGTACCGGCCCGAAGACATTTGACGGGTTTACGGTAGTCCCGGCTGCTGTATCTGCCCCCAGCTATACGCAGTTGGGGGTTATCTGTCATGAGTTTGGCCATCAACTGGCGCTTCCTGACCTCTATGATACCACCAATGCTGGGGGCACCAGCACTATGGGCGCATGGAGTTTAATGGATTATCCTTACGGTACAGATAATTCGGGTAACCCTCCTCATTTGGATGTATGGTCTAAAAACTTTCTTAAATATGTCGATTTGCCTACCCGCTTGCTCTCAGACAGCAAGAAAATTGAATTTGGCGACATTGAAACCGCACAGACAACCGGTTATTACAAGATACCGATTGACAGTGCTGTTTCCACAGAGTATTTTATTGCCGAATACCGTAATCCGGATTCCACGCGCATGAAATATGATTTAACTGCTCCTGGCTCCGGTATCGTCATATGGCATATTGATGACGCTATTGCGCTTAATGCGACGCGGTTATCGAACAATGATGTCAACAGCGGGGTGCCGCACCGCGGCGTTGCTCTTGTCCCTGCTGCCGGTTCCTTTAAAGCACCCGGGCACCCCAGTGACGCTTTTGTCGCTGGTTCATCCTTTGTTTCGCCTCGGTCAAATACTTTTAGTGGTGGTGTTACCGACATAGCAATCGCTGATATTATTCTTCAGTCAGGACGCGCGGACGCCAGTTTTAAGAAAATTGTGGTATTGCCGGAGGCAAGCATAGACAAATTAACCAATTATCCTAACCCCTCGGGGGCAGGACACCCTCATCCGCGTTCCGCCAGCGGTGTGATAACGACGGTGGTCTTCCAGGCAACCCGTCCGCCAGAAAGTATTTTTTTGGACATTTATACTATTGCCGGCGAGAAAGTGGCATCATTTAACAAAGATACATTTTTGTTGCGCTTGGATAAATCAGTTAACAATAAGTGGGTGTATGAATGTGATTGGAACGGCAAGAATGAGTCCAACGAAGATGTTGCACCCGGTATTTATCTCTACCGTGTAAAAGCGGACACCATAACCAAAACCGGAAAACTCGCCATCATCCGATAAATCCAGATGTATATGAATTATTTGTCTACCTTTGCAATCATCCACAAACCAATCCACGCAAAAATAATATTAGCAAGCCACGCTGCCATAAGCGGGGAAATAATTTTATTCTCGCCTAGTGATTGTCCGACTGCCTGCAATCCCCAATAGATAAACGCAAAAATAAGCGCAAACGTAAAACTAATCAATTTCCCGTGCCGGCTTCCCAACCCCAGCGCGAAGGGTATGCCGATGCACATCACGATCATGTGGCTGAAAACTGCCGCAAACCGCTGGTGTAGTTGTATCTTTTCGTTTTGCACGGGAGCGCCAATCAGCTCAAAGGTTTTTATATACCGGAAAAAAGCCCGCGTATTCATCAGTTCGGGGCGCAAATGTTTAACAACAAAGGCATCCGGGGGGACCTTCATGATATTGTTCTGCTGCGAAAACGGATGATCTTCGCTGCCGGCTGGCGTGAAAATGCGTTCGACGCCCTGGCGAAAACTCCAATCGTCGTTAACCCAATCAGCTGACGCAGCGACAACTTGCCGCCGAAGCTCGTCGTTGTCGTCGAAATAGTCAATGACGACCGCGGTCATTGTCTTTGTTTTGAGGTTGAGATATCCGATTGTCATTCTGCCGTTGCCCGGCAAAGTGACGACATGATTGTAATATTGATAATGGTCGGATGCGTCTTCGCGGTGAATGCGGGTGTCACGGATAACTTCCGCAAGGCGCACTGTGTGGGGGATAACCAGTTCCCGTACGGCAAAATCACTGACGCCGATCAGCAATCCGCCCAGCATAAAGAGCAGTATGATCTTCCACAGATTAACTCCGGATGCCTTAACCGCGGTTATCTCGTTATGGCGCGCAAGATCGCCCAGCGAAAACAACACTGCCAACAGGACGGAGACCGGCAATACTTGAATGCACCACCAGGGAAGATTGCACAAAAGATAGGCGAAAACATCGATGAAATTAACTTTTTTCTCGAGATAATAATTTAACTCCCGAAAAAACTCGGAAATCATAACTAATCCGCCAAAACTGGCGGTGCTAAAAATCAACGGTTTAATAAATTCGCGGGATAGATATCGGTACAAAAGCATAATTTATTTCCTCAACATTTTTTTCCAGAGAAAACTGCCGGCAGCCAGAAGGACTATATGGGGAAGCCACAAAATAATCCCGGGTCGTATGTAGCCGTTCTCGCCAATGTTCATAGCGGTGACCAGCAATATATAAAATCCAAACAATATTAATAAACTCATGCCGAATCCGATCGATTTTGCGCCTTTTTCAGTGATAATCCCCAAGGGGATAGCGATGATTGCGAACATCAATGGGGCAAGTGCCAAAACGAATCGCAACCAGAACTCATTTTCAAGGAAATTGGTAGGCATTTTTCGTGTCCGGTAGGTCGCTATTTCCTGACGAAGTTCGTTAAAGTTCATTTCTCTCAGCGACTGGCTTGCCGGTAGTGCTTTGTCGTTTATGGGGATGGGGAAAATATAGGTGCGAAATGTCATGTGAATCAAATTGCCCGGTCTGGCAGGGTTTGGTTTTTGCCAATAGCCGTTGTGCAAAGTTAATATCACCGCTTGCGGCGTTACGGCGACCGTCCCTGAAGAAGCGGCGATGCGCCACGGAACGCCAACTTCCTCGTTTGAAAACTTATAAATATTGATACCGCGCAGAACGCCCGCATCAGTATCGGAGCGTTTTACATACAGATGATACTCGCCGATTGTGGTAATTGTTTTTTCTTCAAATCTAATCAACGGCGTATTGGTTAATATCTCGGTGTACATCTTCCGGAAGCTTTTGTGGGTGTTTGGGGACAAAAATTGATTAAAATATATCAGCGAAAAACTGAGCGCAGCCGCACAGATAAGTATCGGGAAAGTAAAGGAGCCGTAGGCGGATCCCGTTCCGCGCAGGGCTGTTATCTCGTTATCTTCGGAAAGGCGGCCGAAAGCTAGCAAAATGCCAAAAAGGGTTGCCATGGGGACCGTCAGCGAAAAGATGTTGGGAAGAACCAAGAGAAACAGTTTGGCAACAAGAAAAACAGAAACGTGTTTTGAGAGTATCAGATTAATAAGCTGAAATACCTGGTCGAGCAGTAAAATTGTGGAAAAAACCACTAGCCCAAAAAAGGATGCTTCGATGAATTCCCTGATAACATAGCGGTGAACGATCTTCATGGTTGGTATTATATAAAAAAATGTAGCAAAATGATATAAAATGAGTTATAATTTAATGACATGCGAAAAGCATTGTATATTTTCATTTATATGGTCATTTCGTTTGCCCCCCGAGCAGCGTATGCGGAACCTTTTTCCCGCCTTTCTGATAGTAAATATTCAATTTTAGGTTCTGACAAAGAAAGTTTTTTCGCTACCCTTATTTCTTCTCCCGCTGATTCTGTAACTCCCTTCGTTTCCACACCTACTGCGGTAGCTACGGCATATGAAATATCTTTACCAACCACTACTCCGCAGGGGGTTGCCGGAACCGAATTTCTGGAATTTCTTGATACCAATAAGAATGTTTACTACTCAAAAGACCGTTGGCAACAAATGCGCCATACGCAGGAATCCGGTGTTTCTCAGGAGCCGACTGTGGCGGTCAGTACGATTACCCGCCCCGCTCCTCTGCCGCTTCCACCGGGTCTTTCTGTCGAACTGCCGTATGAATCGCAGTTGTTCATTTCAGGCAGAAAACTAATCGGCGTGACCATGAAATCCACGATTTACGACCAGCCTGAGATCGGCACACGGGTTAACTCCAGCAGTTTCGATATGAAGCAGGAACTCCAGGTGCGCATTAAAGGGCGGGTGGGGCGAAAGATAAATGTTAATGTCGATTTTGACGATACCGTCGCAGACAAGCGCGACATATCCGTTGTTTACAAAGGCGATCCGAACGAATTTGTTCAGGAGGCGGCGTTCGGCGATATCGTCATGTCGCTTCCTTCGACAGAATTCGTCGGCTATTCCCGCCAGTTGTTCGGCGTAAAACTCGATACCCGCTACAAGTCCTTGCATACGCAGGGTTTTTTCTCACGGACCAAAGGATTGTCCGAAGTAAAGCGCTTTACCGGCAATACGCAGTTTAACCGCGTGACGATAGCCGATACTTCTTTCATTTCGCTTAAATACTACGCGACGAACGCCGGGGTTGATGCTATAAAGGCGGGAACCGTTAAAATTTATCAGGATGATATCCGCAATGATAATAATTCGAAAATAGTTATTTCCACCGCCACTTCATTGTCGTCACTGTTGCCCAACCCGGGATTTTCTTATGCGGGAAACTTCGACCTTCTTGTGGCAGGTCAGGATTACACGGTCGATTATCACACCGGCAATATTGTTTTCCGCAATCGACTGGGGTCTGATTGGGCGGTGGCTATTGATTATCAAAAGAATGACGGTACATGGCTTAGTTCTGGCGGTGCCGTTCCTGGTAACCCTTTGTTAATTAAAGACCGCAACAATGTATCCACCGCCAACGCTGCGCTTGGCATTACAAACCCGTTGGGCGTTTCCACCGAACTGAAAACATTTTACAGTCTCGGCAATATAAAAATAGTCAGAGATAACGGCCGCGGAAATTTTATCCTGCGCATAGAGGATCTTAATGCTGCTGTTCCGGCTACGCTCATGCCCGGCAACAAGGCGGTTCCCACATATCCTTCGAATGTTGTCGTTGATTTCGAGAACGGAATCTTTAATTTTGATCCGGCAAGCGCCAAACCGTTACCGGATGATTTGTATTCCTCAAATACACACCGGTACAACATCGTTTCTGAATACCGTTACCGGATTAAGATAATCAATCTGCGCCCCGGTATCGTTCCGCAGTCGGAAAGGGTTACCGTAAATGCCCGGGTATTAAAAGCAAACGAGGACTATTTTATTGATTATGACGCCGGGATACTGACCTTGTACAACGAAGACCGTATTGACGAAAACACGGTTATCGATGTTTCCTATGATTACGCCCCTTTCGGCGGATCAAGCGGTTCAACGCTCGTTGGTATGCGCTCGGAATTGTCTCTCACGAAAGATATTTTTGTCGGGTCGAGTTTTGTGTATGATTTTGCCGCTCAAGGCCAGACTGTTCCGGACATTCGTTCAACGCCGTCAAGTTTGCTGGTTGGCGAGGTCGACTCTCGTGCAACAAATATTAAGATACCACTGAGTTCCGTGACCATGTCTGTAAGCGGTGAATATGCGCGGAGCGAACAAAATCCCAACATCATGGACAAAGCCATGGTTGAGTCAATGGAAGGCATCAAGCAAGAGGACGGTATCTCAATGCTGACTGAGCAGTGGCGCTATGCGCCGACCGGTCCCAATGTGCCTTTCTATGCCACCGATCTTACATGGGTCAGCCAGGAAGTATCAAAAAGCGAGATCAGCCCGAGTTTGGTATATCAGACGGATGATAAACAGCAAATACTCAATATCAATTATAACCTTCTTCACTCAAATGAGGTTTCACTTGTGCAGACGCTCTCAACAAGCGGTTTGGATTTCTCAAAGAAACTGTATTTGGAGACATGGATCAACGGCGATGGAAAAGGTGAAGAAATCAGTGTGTCGTACGGGACATTTAACGAGAGATTCAGCAATAACACCGGACTTGAATCGGAAGACCTTAATTATAACCGGACACTGGATTCAGGTGAAGATATTGGATGGGACTTTGTCAATCCCGACGGATCCATAACCAAAATCGGAGCCGGGAACGGGAAGCTCGACAGCGAGGATTTTAATGCCAATGGACAGATTGATACAGTTGAGCTGCCGGCTGCCGGTTGCCCCTATGGGCCGGCAAACACCGATGGAAAATCGATACTTGACGCTAACGGAGTCGCCCATACATCGGTAGACTGGAGCGGATGGAAATTTTTCCGTATTCCGCTCAATATCGCTGTTCCCGATGACTGGAAAAATATTCGCGAGGTGCGCGTAACAATTCGCGGGGCATCGCAGCAAAAAGGGAGCATTTCAATTGCCGGGTTGTCTATGGTCGGCAATCGCTGGTTGGCCGACACGGCCAATGCGGTAACCGGTAGTTCTCTAACGATAACTGCCATAAATACCGATAATTCTGACTATGTGAGCCTTGCCAACAATTATTATTATCAGCAGTTATATAAAACTCAAACTACCACTACCAAGGCAAAAGAACAGGCACTTTCGCTTAAATATAATGTCGTGGGAACGACCACTACGCAATTGGGGGCAGTCCTTGTTTATTCCGGGCGCCCTTATGATTTTTCAAGTTACGGTAATTTGAAATTTTTTGTTTACTGCAAACAGGCGCAGGGTGATACTTTTTTCCTTCAAGCGGGTGGCAGCGACCTAAACTATTATGAGTACTCTATGCCCATTCCCGCGGAGTGGGTGAATACCTGGCAGTTGATAACTATTCGTCAGGTCGGCAGCGCTAACAAGGCGGACCATTGGGTGAGCGATGATCCTCGTGCAACAATAAAGTTAGTCGGGACACCGAATCTGGCAAATATCAGTCAGTTGAAGATTGGAGTGCGGGCGGTTGGACCGAAAACCGGGGAAGTGTGGGTAAACGAAATCCATGTCAGTGATGCAATGAAAAAAAGCGGAGAGGCGTGGCGGGCGAGCATGGACCTGCTGTGGCCGGGTGCCGGACGCGTCGGAGCGATTACTGCGGGCGGGAGCCGCAAAGAGATAAATCGCAATTTCCAGACATTTGCAGCGGGAGTTTATAATCGCGATTTACTTGAAGATTCCGGACAGCTTGGTTTTAAAGGGCTAAATCTCGGCGGAATTACCTGGGTGCCGTTTACTGCCCGTATGATGCGTTCACGGACGATAACACCCTCCGTTGTTCAAAATCAAAACGATTTGCTTTCAGTGCTTGATGAAGGGCGGGTCACTTCCTATACCGGCGCTGCAGATTCAAGCTTGTCTCTGGGTAAATGGTTTCCCCAAATGGGGGGTACATACCAACGCAGTATCATCGATTCTCAGCAGATTAGCCGACTTGAAGATCGGGAAACATTGCTGGGGAATTTTAGTTATGCGACGCCGGCGCGCGTATTTTTTCTTCCCACAAGCGTTACGGGCAGCTACAGTCAGACAAATTCTTATTACCGCGTTTATCCGTCGACAAAGATTATTGACACTGACGCATTTCTTGATCCTTTAGCTGCACAGAAGTATTTGCAGATAACTGATTATCATACGCTGGAAATAACGGATTCATTTGCGCTTAAAACACCGTTTCAGTTGTGGAACGGATTTTTATTCAGCCCGAGCTACAATATCAACAAGGTCAAAGAAAAGAATAAAGATTTCACCGTAGCTCGGGAATATCCTAAATCTGCTTCTCAGGATGTAGGCGCGACAAGTTCTTTGACCATATTCAAATGGCTGCAGCCCAGCGTTAATTATTCGATAAACACACGGGAAAACTATAACCTTACGATGAGCACTGACCCTGTCAATCCGGTGTATCCATCGCAAAGAAAATATATCGAGCGCAACGCTGCCGGCGAGTTGGCATGGAATTTTCAGGTCAAGGATATATTTAATTATGCGTATACCCAGTCACTGGGGTTTTCGTCATCGTTTCGCATCCAGGATTCCGATTCCTACGACAATGTCGACAGCTCGGTGACAGCCGCAATTCCGTCCATGGATAAGCTTATTGTCCGTGATAATCCGCTCCTGGCGATCCCGACGCCGGGAACTACAACATACTATCTCGTTAAATCAGTAGTTCAAAAAAATGATATCCGTATCTCAGGGCGGTATAATCCGTTTGAAGCGCTTGGTCTCTATGGAAGGTTGTCACCACTGAGAACGGTCACCACTAATTTTACTTATTCCGGCAGTGACGAGCATTCCTATATTACGGGGACAAAACGCGATGTGTATACGCGTGTCTGGCCCGATTTGCTTATCGGGCTCAGTCAATCGGAAAAAATGTTGTATCTCGACCGCTGGCTGAGCGATTCTCAAATTAATTTTCGTCTCCAGCAAAAATCCGTGGATACCCTTCTCATAGCTCACAGCGAAACCAAATCCTATGGCGGTGATTGGCGGTTCAATCTGGTAAGAAAGCTGGACCTTAATTTCACTGTCAACACTGCGCATACACGGGATTTTGATATTGTACTTAATCGGCTGACGCAAGAGGGCGATGACATTTCATGGTCGAGCCAGAGCGGGTTTACTTCGGGAAAATGGCGGTTCATGGTCCGATATGAAAACGCGCAGACATGGCGCGTTGACGGACTCGGCGCCCTGACCACACAATTGTTTACTAATACTTACACCGGACAAGTCAACACGGATATGTCCTTCCCGCGGGGAATTCCGATACCGTTCACGCGCCGCACTCTCCCGTTGACGAATCGCTTTATTTTTACCACAACCTTAAAATATCTGACGCATAATTCGAGTTTGAATATCGAGCGGGATAATAATGTTAATTATGCGATTGCCAGTACCGCTGATTACGAAGTCTCCCAGAATTTCCGCATGTCGCTCGGTCTGGGTTGGAACCGCTTTGAGTATCGCGATAACCCCAAAACCAATTATACTGCTTTGGAAGCCACCGGAAAGTTGACTATCCAATTCTAAATAATCTTTTTTCTCACATTCTTGCTTTCTTCTTCCCGCTTACCTGCGTTATCTGCGGCACCGATCTGCCGATTAATGACTCATGCCGTGTTTGTTCGCGCTGTAATGACGCCGTCAAGCGTATTGAGGGTCTGTTTTGCATCAAATGTGGACAACCTCTTGAAAGCGGGGGGGCGCATTGCTATTTCTGTAATAGAGGCGTTGGCTTTCATTTCTCGGTCAATCGTTCGGCGACCCGCTATGAAGGGGGGGTAAAGAAATTGATTTGTGCATTCAAATACGCTCATCGGGATTATGCCGCGCGGTATCTGGGAAAACTATTGATTGATTGTGTGGAAAAACATCCAGAACTCAGTGATATTGATAGTATCATCCCCGTCCCTCTGCATTGGTCAAAGCAATGGCTGCGCGGCTATAATCAGGCGGAATTGCTGGGAAGAATTCTCGCGACAGCGCTTGATAAGCCGCTGATAACCAATACGCTTGTGCGACGGCGTCGCGGCCGAGTTCAGGCATCTCTTGGTCGCCAGGAAAGATTAAAAAACATGCAGGGAGTTATGGCAGTGAAGGATCCCTTGCACATTCACCGAAAAAAGATCTTATTAGTTGATGATGTTGCTACAACCTGCTCAACACTGGATGCCTGCGCCGCCGCGCTGAAGAAATCCGGTGCATTGTCAGTCGTCTGCGTGACGGTAGCTCGCGATTAACAACCATTGGTGTCGTTTTTGTATCCTTGTAGCTGCAGAGCTTGCTCTGCCGGTGTTGCCGAAAACCGTAACTTCAAAGGCGGCGAAGCAAGCTGCGCCGCTACATATTTGAAATCAAAATCGTGCCAGATTACCATCACGCATATTTCTAATTGACCTTGTCTGAATTTAGTTATTTGACACTCAGTAAAATTTTTTATATCATCAACATTCAATTATATGCTTGCCGTGAGGCAAGCTCGATACTAAGGGGGACACTTACATGACAGTGAAAGTTGGTATTAACGGTTTCGGCAGAATTGGACGGTTGGTAGCGCGCGCCATTCTTGAGCGTAATGACAAAAATATCGAACTGGTCGCGATAAACGACCTTACGGATTCCAAATCGAATGCGCACCTGTTCAAATACGATTCAGTGCACGGACAGTTCCCGGGCGAAATAAAAGCGCTTAATGAAGATGAAATAAGCGTCAACGGAAAAATTATAAAAGTCCTTAAGAAAAGAGATCCGGCTGAACTTCCTTGGAAAGATCTCGGCGTTGATTATGTTGTAGAATCAACCGGACTATTTACCATTAAGAAAGACGGCGTAAACAAAAAGGGCAAAGAAGTCCGCGGCGCAGAAAGCCATATCACTAAAGGCGGCGCAAAAAAAGTCATTATCTCAGCCCCGGCTGAAGGTGAAGATATTACCATTGTCATGGGCGTCAATGATGACAAATACGATCCCAAAAACCATCATGTTGTTTCCAATGCCTCTTGCACCACCAATTGTCTTGGGCCTGTTGCCAAAGTTATTAATGATATATGGGGCATTGAAAAAGGTTTGATGACCACAGTCCATGCCTACACCAACGACCAGAGAATTCAGGACATGGCGCATTCAGATCTTCGTCGTGCCCGCGCTGCAGCGGTTTCAATGATTCCTACATCGACGGGCGCAGCAAAAGCAATTGCTCTGGTTATTCCTGAACTCAAAGGGAAACTTGACGGATTTGCCATTCGCGTTCCGACACCTAATGTGTCAGCGGTTGATTTAACTGCTGTCTTAAAAAAACCGGCTACCGCTGCAGAAATAAATGCCGCACTCAAAGCTGCATCCTTAGGAAAAATGAAAGGCATTCTCGGATACACCGATGAACCGCTTGTATCCGTTGATTTCAATCATTGCCCCTTGAGCTCTTTTGTTGATGCAGGGATTACCAAAGTAATTGAAGGGAATTTAATAAAAGTTCTTTCATGGTATGACAATGAATGGGGCTATTCCAATCGCGTTGTCGATCTTATTATATACATGAGCTCGAAATAATATTTCGGGTGTGAGGTATTAGTCATGAAAAAGACCATACGGGATATTTCTGTTCAGGGAAAAAAAGTCCTTGTCCGGGTTGACTATAATGTTCCCCTTGATGAGAAACAACAGATAACCAACGATAAGCGGATTGCCGCGACGCTGCCGACTATTCAATATCTCCTTTCCCAGAATGCAGCGGTTATTCTCATGTCCCATCTTGGACGCCCGAAAGGTAAAGTTGTCGCGGCGATGAGCTTGAAGCCAGCAGCCCAACGGTTAAGTGAGTTACTTAAATTACCGGTCAAAATGGCATCGGATTGTATTGGGTCGGAAGTCAAAAAGATGGCTCAAGATCTTAAGTCGGGTGAGATTCTGCTCCTTGAAAATCTTCGTTTCCATCCCGAAGAAGAAAAAAATGACGATGCGTTTGCCACCGAACTGGCGTCTCTTGGCGAAGTGTTCGTTCAGGATGCGTTCGGAACAGTGCATCGTGCGCATGCGTCAACTGCCGGCATCGTAAATCATCTTGCTACCGCCGTTGCAGGATTTCTCGTTGAAAAAGAATTGAAATTTCTTGGCGAGGCGTTGAACAATCCTCAGCGGCCGTTCCTGGCCATTCTTGGGGGCGCTAAGGTTTCAGACAAAATCAGCGTCATTGAAAATCTTTTGAGTAAAGTGGATTCATTGGTTATCGGCGGTGCCATGGCGTTTACTTTCCTTAAGGCCATGGGTATTGAAACGGGGAAATCGCTGGTTGAAATTGATAAGATTGACCTGGCCGCAGAGCTTATTAATAAAGCGCGTGAGAAAAAAGTTAATTTAGTTATACCGGTTGACCATACTATCGTCGATTCAGTGGATTTTGCCAACAAGAAGATTCCCGATGGCGCGGTAGTAAAGATTACCGCCGACAATGGTGTTCCCGCGGGGTTCATGGGCGTTGATGTCGGCCCGAAAACGCTGGCACTGATAGCGCCGCTTGTTCTTAGTGCTAAAACAATTGTATGGAACGGACCGCTGGGTATTTTTGAAATTGATCAATTTTCAAAGGGGACTGTTGAGATAGCAACTCTCGTAGCGCAGGCAACTGACAAGGGCGCCGTATCGGTCGTCGGTGGCGGTGATTCGGTTTCCGCGGTAAAGAAGGCGGGGGTTGATAAAAGAATATCCCATATTTCAACGGGCGGCGGAGCTTCCCTTGAATTTCTTGAGGGCAAAGTGCTTCCGGGCATCGCGGCACTCAACAATAAATAGATAGTTTGATTTCAATAGGTAAATGTGATATAATAATAAAATGCAAACAATTCTTCTCATTATCCATCTTATTGCGTGTGTTTCACTGATTCTCATTGTGCTGTTGCAGGCCGGAAAAGGTTCGGGCATATCCGGGCTTTTTGGCAGTGGCGGCGGGTCGGATCAGTTGTTTAGTGCGCCGTCAGGGTTGGCTTTTATTAAAAAAGTCACCGTAGCTATGGCAATCGTTTTTATGGCTTCTTCTCTCGTTATGACCATAGTCAGTTCGCGGCTTTCAACGCGTTCTGTGACGAGCCAGATACCGTATATTCCGGTGACCCCTCCGAGCGTTCCTCTGCCAAAATAGATTTAGTATCAGAGTTCAGTGCTTGGGTGGCGGAATTGGCATACGCGCACGTTTGAGGGGCGTGTCCCTAACGGGATGCGGGTTCAAGTCCCGCCCCAAGCATACATATTTTTATAGTACATTATCGGTTTTCTGCGGGAGTAGTTCAGTGGTAGAACGTCTCGTTGCCAACGAGAAGGTCGTGGGTTCAAGCCCCATCTCCCGCTTATAGTATACAAATAGATTAATTTATATTTTGTTGAATAAAACCGTTCAGAAATGAGCGGTTTTTTTATTGACTATATTTTTAAATTTTGATAGCATTAAAAGGTCTAATATTATATATATTTGATCCATGAGGAGCTTGTCTATGCCCGGATTCAAATTAGTTGTAACAGGTCTTGATCTGTTGATTATTGGTCTCTGTGTTATCAGTATAATTCTTATAGCGATGGGCATGGTGCGTTTAGCTCTCTTTGAGACGGTTGACAGTGTTCTTTACTTCCTATTTCCAAAATCATCCCTTAAACTAAATTATAAAAAATATTATCCCAAGATTGCCAAAGATAAAGATGGCGAGTTGCTCAAACAGTTTCGCACGGCAAAAGACGAACATTATCCCGACCCAGCGCCTTTCATCGATCGTATCAGCGATTTGTTGTTTCGTTTCCCTATTATTCTTATTGTTTCCTATTTCCTCATATTCCCTTTTTTGATGAAATATTTTATTTTGGCGTTGGATGTCATGCGCTCATATTATCCGCATTTGTTTAGCGCTAACTGGTCTAACACAACTCAGTTTGTACTGCAAGTGCTCTTATTTGTTCTTTTTCTTCCTTTTTCGTCAGCGAACACATTTCAGATATCGGCGTATATCCTTGTCGTGTATCCCTTTATGGTGCTGGTAAAAACTTTTGTTCTTTTATGGAAATTTATTTACAGCATATTGGTTCCCGCCTTATTTTTTACATCCGGATTTTTGATACTATTTTTTATGGAGGTCTGTCTCATTTATGTGGGATTTTTGCCGCTCTTTCACAAAGGACTTCTTCCGTTCATCGCCGCAGATGAGGGCCTTAAGCAATTGATATTCTGGTTCCCGGTAAAGATAAAAGTGTATCTCGACCTTATACTGGTGCCCATTGTCGCTTTCGTTCCTTTTGTAACAACAATTGGCAGTTATATTCTTGCCACCGCAGATGCCCGTCGTCGGGAAACATATAATTTCCCTGTGTTGATGTACAAATCTGCCATTGCGTATTTCTACGGTCCGATTCTGGGCATATTTTTTGTCCGTTTGCGAAACGAATGCCGCACTATACGCAACGAGCGTAAAATTAACGAGATTATGGTTTTTTCCATGTTTTTGGAAAGTTTTATCACCGTTATCGGCGCGGGATATGCGTACTATACTTTGGCAGTCGCTTCAAAACTGCCACTAACCGGCATTTATACCGGATTATTTGTATTGTTCGTTTTTGTGCCGATGATTGTTTTCAGTACTAATGGATTCCAATCGCAATTCCTGCACAATGCAATAATTTTTTGGGGAAAATTTGTGCCCGGCCGCAGGTTTAATGATGTTCCGGCGCTCGAAAGTCCCGTAGGTGAAAACAGAACAAATGGTCAGGATAATTCTGATCAAAAATCAGGAGCGGTATAATGAGGCGTATACGTATTTTTGCCGGAATCGTGTTGTTGTTGACTGCGTGCGGCGGCAGGGCGCCTGAATCGCCGCGTGTATACATCATTGGTGTTGATGCAAGTCGTTCTTTCTGGCACAGTGCCATGGTCACTCAGAAAAAGGCGGCATCTATTTCTCGGGAGCAGGCACTTGAAGTGGTTAGTGATCTGAGAGATTGTGTTAATAAAATTAATATTGTCAGTGACGAAAAGACATTTGTCGTCAGGACAAAACGAGTCAGCGGAGATTTTGTAAAACAGTTCGACAGAGAAGGGATGCGTCGGGCTCTAGACAATGTTACCGATGTCATTGTCGCTCTTGCCAACGGGGTTTCACGACCACGTGCGATGCTGTCCATGGCTGACGAAGTTCATGCGAATTTAAATTTGCTAGCTGTATCGCTCACAAAATTTGATTATGAGCGTACCACAGTTCCGGAAAAATTTGATGACTCTCTTAATCCTCAGAGTGTTCAGCAGATCAAACGCTGCATCGTTAGGGCTAAAATGGGGTTGGATAAGTTCTCCGTTGAAGTGACGGTGCCCGATCAACCCGAGAAAGTACGTCAACTGCAAGCCGATGTAACCCAGCTTGTTACTATGTTTGTTGCCGGCATTGAAGAGGCAAACAAGGAGCCGCTTAATCCCGATATAGTAAAAATGGGTTTGTACGGATCAATCCCTCATCTTAATTCAAATTTATTTTTTTTAGTGGGAACGAGTAGTTCTACGGCAACGTTGCCTTCGGCGGCGGAGCTCAATGAAACGATCAATCGCTTGGTAAATCAAAGTTTGTCTGCCGGGTGGCGTGTGTTTCATGCCGGCACTGATTATGGTACATTTTTCCGGCGTAGCTTCATGGAAGTTCAGAATCTTGTCAGTGCATGGGGTGCGTTTGACCGAGACATCGGTATCGAGCTTCGCTATATTATTATCGGTGACGGGAAAAATGATCCAGCCGGATCGTATGAATTGAGTGGTGTTCAGGATAAGACCCTTATTGATGAAGTAAAGAATTCATTTGCAAGTGCTGGCACGAAGGACTCAGTTATCGCCGGTATACCGTGGGAAAATATCAAAGATGTCAGTGTCATATTTTGTGTGCCTAAAAAAGAATACAATACGGAAATACTCGATTATTGGACAAAGATGCTGCAAGATATAGTTCCCGGCAAGAAAATTCATGTGCGTTATTTTATGTTTGATGCGCTCAAAGATTCCGGCGGCGGATTTAATCAGGATAAAATCAAAGGTATATTGGAATAGGAAAGGGACATCTAATGCAAAAGGACCCATTTAATTTAGACGCGGAGAAATATGTAGCTGCAAACTCAACATCGTATGTCGTTGTGCCTTCTTTACCCGAGAATCTAACCCCTCTTCTGGATATTGCGTATAACCTTTGGTGGGTCTGGACCAGCGATGCGGTGGAGCTTTTTCGTCGCATGGACCGTGCTTTGTGGGAAGAGACCTATCATAATCCCGTGCGGTTATTGGGATCTATTGACCAGACGCGGTTACAGGAACTTTCCAAAGATGATAGTTTCGTAACTCAGCTGGAGCGCATAGCTGGCGGATTAAAACGCTATTTAGAAATGCCGACTTGGTTTTCAAGGGAATTTCCCGATCAAAACGGATCATCAATTGCCTATTTTTCAACTGAATTCGGGATCAGCGAATGTTTGCCAATCTACTCAGGTGGCTTGGGGATTCTTTCTGGCGATCATCTCAAATCGGCCAGCGACATGGGCTTGCCCCTTGTTGGTGTCGGACTTCTCTATCGGTATGGTTATTTCAAACAATATCTTAACTTTGACGGATGGCAGCAGGAAGAATATGTCGAGAATCATTTTTTTAAAATGCCTATGCAGTTGGTAAAAGATGAAAAAGGCATGCCCCTGCAGATATGTGTGGAACATCCCGGCGGCAAGGTCTGGGCGCAGATTTGGAAAGTTCAGGTAGGACGAGTCAAACTCTATTTGCTTGATACTGATATCGATGGTAATCGCCCTGAAGATCGGGAAATCACTTCACAGCTTTACGGCGGTGACCGCGAGATGCGCCTTCGCCAGGAGACTGTTCTCGGGATTGGCGGTATGCGGGCGTTGAAAGTGCTTGGATACAATCCGAGCGTTATCCATATTAATGAAGGTCACTCCGCTTTTTTACTTTTTGAGCGCATCCGGATGCATATGGAGGAGAAAGGGTTTTCATTTAATGAAGCCAAAGAGCTCGTGAAGGCGTCGTGCGTTTTTACAACGCATACTCCGGTGCCTGCCGGCAACGAGGTTTTTTCCCCTGAGCTTATAGAAAAATATATTTTACCTCTGTACAAAAAAATGGGGTTAACAGCCGAAACGTTACTTGCGCTGGGACGGGAAACGCCCTCTGACCTCAAAAGCAATTTTTCAATGACCGTTCTTGCGCTTCGTTTTACCGGTTTTGCCAATGGTGTCAGTCGCCTGCACGGGACCATTTCTCGCGGGATGTGGCAGAGCATTTGGCCTAATGTGCCGCGCAGCGACATACCGATTACTTCAATTACTAACGGGATTCACGCCAACACATGGATTTCTTACGAGATGGCCGGGTTATTTGACCGCTATATCGGGCAGGTTTGGAAAGATGACCCTGCTGATTTGACCATTTGGCAGCGGGTGGGGGACATCCCTGACGCGGAGTTATGGCGCAGTCATGAACGCCGTCGCGAACGCCTGGTGTCGTTTGCGCGTCAGCGCTTGAAGGTTCAACTGATTCGCCGTGGCGAATCCCCGTATGAAATCAATATGGCCGAAGAAGTGCTTGATCCCGAGGCGCTTACTATTGGTTTTTCGCGCCGCTTTGCGGGCTATAAGCGGGGAAATCTTTTGTTTCGCGATATGGACCGGCTCAAGAAAATATTGACGCAGAAAGACCGGCCGGTACAATTGATAATCGCCGGTAAAGCGCATCCCCAGGACAATGTCGGCAAAGAAGTCATCAAAACTATTATTCACATCGTCAAAGATTACGATTTGCGTCATAAAATAGTGTTTATTGAAGATTATGATATGACGGTTGCTCATTATTTGGTTCAGGGAACGGACATCTGGCTGAACAATCCTCGCCGGCCCGCAGAAGCATCGGGCACGAGCGGCATGAAAGCGGCGGTCAACGGCGTGCTGAATCTGAGTATCCTTGACGGATGGTGGTGCGAGGGATATAACGGGCTCAACGGGTGGATTATTGGTTCCGGCGAGGAATATGCTGATCAGGAATATCAAGATGAGATAGAAAGCAAGGCGATTTATGATATTCTTGAAAAAGATATTGTCCCGCTGTATTATCTACGAGGGCAAGATGGTTTGCCTCGGCAGTGGATACACAAGATGAAGATTGCAATGCAGACGATATGTCCTGCCTTTAATTCGACTCGGATGATAGAAGAATATACACGGAAGTTTTATATGCCGGCAAGTGCTCAGACAGGTGTTTTGTCGCAGGATAACTATTCTCCGGTAAAACGCCTTGCCGAGTGGACAAAGAAATTGACCGCTAACTGGCCGCTCGTCAAAATCGTTACAACGGGTGATGATCTTACCGATGATATCCCGCTTGGCGGGACATTTAAAGTTAACGCAAAGATCGATCTTGGTTCTTTGAAGCCGGAAGATGTCTGTGTGCAGGTATACGCGGGATATATCGACTCAAAGCACCGTTTGAGTGCAACCTTCGTAACTCCCACAAAACTTGTCGGAACCAATGACAACGGCACATATCAGTATGAAGCTGTTGTGACGGCTGCGCGGGTCGGTTCATGCGGGTATGTCGTTCGTGTCCTGCCGTTCAGAGACGGGAAAGAGTTGTATATTCCCGGATTGATTACTTGGCAATAATGACGCGGTTTGATTTAATTGTATTTGATCTTGACGGAACGCTCATAGATTCTTTGCAGGATTTGACGACTGCGGCAAATCATGTCCGTACCATATATACCCTTCCGCTGTTGTCGTTGAAGGAGATGCGTTCGTTTATCGGCAACGGTGTCAAGGCGCTTATGGCGTTAGTGTTGCCGAATGTATCAGTCACTCAACGACAGCACGGTTTACAATTGTTCCTTGAATACTATTCAACCCATTTGCTCGATGCAACTGTTCTGTATCCGGGGATATCGACGGTGATTAGCGGTTGCCGGCATGGTACAATGGCAGTGTTGACTAATAAGCAGGAAGTTCACTCACGAGTTATTCTTAAAGGACTTGGCATATTTGATGATTTCGCGCTGGTGTGGGGAAGTGATACTATGAACATACGAAAACCTGCCCCGGACGCTCTTATAGCGATGATGTCAAAATTAGGCGTTGCTCCGAATAAGACCGTTCTTATAGGCGACGGGGTAAATGATGTGCTGTGCGCTCAGTCCGCAGGTGTTCATTCAATTGCTGTCGGCTATGGATATGGGGAATATGATAGTTTGATACAATTACATCCTGATCTGTTTGTGGAGCATCCACAGGAACTTATGGAGGCGGTATGTTTTGGTTAAAAATCCTTAAGAGCATAATGACGACGCTCCATTCAAAAATTTCACCCAATCAAATCGCCGGCGGATGTATGCTGGGCATGATGATTGGTATTTTGCCCGCGAAAAACCTGCTTACCGCTGGGATGGTGCTGGTGATTCTTTTACTCAATGTCAATATAGGTTCAGCCGCGCTTATGGCGACCCTTTTTTCTGTCATTGGTTATTTCGCTGATCCGCTGGCTGACCGTATAGGGTATTTCCTGTTAGTCACCTCAACCGGATTGACGCCTGTCTGGGCGCATCTCTATAATCTGCCGCTTATTGCATTTACCCGTTTCAATAACACTGTTGTGCTCGGCAGTTTTTGTATTGCACTGATTCTGTGTGTTCCCGTTTTTCTGGGAATGCGCTGGTTTATCGTATACTATCGCGCGAATCTTGCCTCGAAAGTCGAACAATGGAAGATCATGAAAGTTTTCAAGCTTTCTTCTTCACTCAACCTGTATGACAAATACAATCAATAAAACGGAGTAACATTATGCGATGGAAATTCGTCATTCCTGTCGGTTTAATTATTGTCGCCGTGGTTGCGGGCACTTTTTTCTTTTTAGACAGCATACTCAAACATGCACTTATTTCATCGGGTGAAGGTGTTTTTGGCGCGAAAGTCGAAGTGGCATCGGTTAAAACACGGATGCGGGATTTATCAATTTCTATATCCGGGCTGACTATTGCCGACAAAAGTGATGTTTGGAAGAACCTCTTTGCCTTTGAACGGGTCCAATTCAGCATGAAGCCCCTGCCGTTACTGTCAAAAAAGCTTATTATCAATGAAATGTCCGTCACGGGTATTTCGTGGGGTACGCGGCGCGATGTGTCGGGTGCTTTGCCGCCTAAAAAAATAGCTGCACTTGAGAAAAACGCCGCTAAAGAAAACAAGAACAGCATAAGTTATAAGCTTTTTAATGCAATTAAGGAAAAAGGTTCGAAGGAAGTTTCCGGACTGCCTTCTGTCGCAGCCATTACTTCAGCGCAGGGCATGCTGAAGAATTTTTCCCCTGAAAAACTTATATCTGCTGCGGACCTTTCATCAATTAAAGAGATGGATACCCTGCAGAAGGGTGTCCAGGACAAATATGCGCAGTATCAGACATCTATCGGTGCCATTAATGTCGATCAAAAGAGTGCTGCACTGCGGGCAGCGATTGATGATGTTTCAAAAATTAAGGTTAATTCTGTCGAAGACATAGCCGCAGCAAAAGCAAAACTTGCTCAGTTAAAGCAGGTTAAAGAAGATACTGAGAAAACCGTGAGCGACATTGCCACGATGAAAACCCGACTAACGGCTGATTTCGGCGACCAGAAGGATATGATTGTCAAGATTAATGCACTTAAAGACAGCGATTGGAGATCAGTTTCATCAAAGCTTAAACTTCCTTCGCTTTCCGTAGGCAATGTGTCGCAATCGCTGTTCGGCCCACTGTGGGTCAACCGTGTACAATCAGCGATGTATTATATGCATCTGGTTCAGAAATATATGCCGCCGCGAAAGAAGGATGATACGAAAATCGTACGCAAACGCCAGCGTGGCACGGATGTCAGTTTTCCAACCGCCTATAATCCTCCAGATTTTCTTATAGCCATGATGGCCATGAACGGCACAACCGGCGGTACGGGTAAACAAGGGGAACCACTTGCTTTTACCGGGACTGTCACTGACATTACTTCTGATCCCGTCCTGCTGGGTAGACCATTGGTTGCAAAGCTGCATGGAACGCAGGCTGGGAAGAAATTGGCTCTCGAAGCGTTGTTTAATCATTGTATTGCGGTTCCGCAAGACACTATTACAGTTAATTATGCCGGCATGAATCCGGCGGACTTGGGTATCCCGAGCTCTGAGTATTTGCCGCCTTTTGAGTCTGGGACTGCCGAAGTCAATGCGCGCTTCATGCTGCAAAACGACACGATTGACTGTACTATGGATTTAACGATATCTCAATTTTCTTTGGTTCGTTCATCGACTGCTGTTGATGAATTGCACGCAACCCTTGCCAAACTTTGGGATGGTATTCCCAAAATCCAGGTAACGGCGAAAACGAGCGGAACCATGGACAATCTTTCTATGTCGGTGTCGTCAAACATAGACAAGTTGCTTTCTGACCGCCTTCAAAAGCTATTTGGCGATAAGATGGCTGAAGCGCAAAGCCGCGTGCGTGCTGAAATCGATAAGCTTACTGAACAAAAAAAGCAGGAACTGCTGGGGCAATTTTCCGCGAAGCGGGATGAACTGCTTGGTCAGTTAACGGGGAAGCAGAATGGTTTGCAGGCTCAGGTAGATGCTGCAAAATCGCAGGCATCCTCCCGCGAAAATGAAATGAAGGACCGCGTCAATCAGGAAAAGAATAAAGCCGCCGAAGACCTTAAGAAGCAGGCGGGTGATGCCGTAAAGAATCTATTTAAGATGTGACGATACACAAACAATAAGGGGGAGTGTATGAACATGTTCAAGAAAAGCAGCATGGTTATTCTCGCGGCTGTTGCGGTGTTCGGTTTTGGCTGTGCTACTGCCCCTGATCGTGGGACAGTTTCAAAAGAAGGCGAGATACAACGCGAATGGGTAGAACAGGGAATAACGGATCATTATGTATTTGCCCGCGGCATAGGCGCAGCCGACCAGTCATTGGCTAACAAAACACAGAAAATGGCGACTTCACGCAACTCATCGATAGTTAATGCGCAATACAATATGTTGTCGCTCATAAAAGGCGTAAAGCTTGAGGGTGGAATCACTGTTGAGAAAGCAATCGAGACCGATTCACTGATTGCGACAAAGATTGACGCAGCCATTAAAGGCGCTCAGGTTACCCGGACTGAATGGACTGCCGACGATGGCTGTGTTGTCGTTCTTCGTGTTTCCAAGAAATCGTTAAAAGAAATGGGTCTGAAATTGGTCGAATAGTTTCTCAAAGGATGTGTCTATGAAACCACTATTTCTGGTCTTGCTTGCCGGTGTGCTATGCGCCTGTGCATCGGGGAAAGTTGCTATGAAGGCAACGGCGACAAGTGAGGTCGTTATTGCTGACGGGATGTCTCCTATAGTCAACAATGATACCGTCGGGGCCCATACCGCCGCTGTTCATGACGCTTTAAAGAATGCGTTGGGATTGGTCATTGGTGTCTATGTTTCTCAAGAGGCGCTGGTTTCAAAGGCGATGCTCATTGAAGACAATATCACTTCACAAACAGAGGGATATGTCGAACGATACGATATTGTAAAACAATGGCGCGAGGGCGATTTTTCCCGAGTTACCATTAAAGCGCTAGTTCGCAAAGAGGATCTTGCAAAGAAAATCCAGGCGCTTGATCTTGAACCAAAAAAACTGGGAAATCCCATCGTTACCATTGTCGTTGACGAAACTGTCGATGGATTGCCTTCTTCCGCTCACTATACCGCTGATGTATTGAAGAAAGGGTTCATGGACGAGGGGTTTGTGGTCGCCGATTCAACCCCATCGGATATTCAGGTTACCGGGCGGGCTGAGAGTTCTTTCAATACCGACCAAGGGCTCGGCGGGCTGATTTCCTACAGGGCGAACATAACTCTCTCGGCGCGCATGGCTGAGTCGCAGGATGTTATTACCACAGTTCAAGAGACCGTGGGAGGAGTTGACGCTAATAGACCTGCAGCCGCAAAGGCAGCCATCGTTACAGCAGCGCAAAAGACCGGCAGAACTTTGCCAAAAACGGTTATAACATTTTTAAGAGAACGATCTACTGTTCGGCTGTCCATTGATAAGGTGACCAGTATTAACACTCTCAACGATATGAACCGCTCGATCCGTGCTCTCATTGAAGTGAGGGATTGCCGGGTACGCTCGTATGAGAACGGCCGGGCTATTGTGGATGTTGCTATGAAAAAAGGTTCTGCCGTTGACCTGGCTAAACGCATTGAAAAGTTGACATCTTTTAAGCTGATTATTGATAAAACGGCGGCGTATAGCGTTGATGCGCAATTGGTTCCCTGAGTGAATTCGGTTGTTGTGCGGCAGGTGTTTATTTGAGGATGGATATTGATAGGTCCGGCATGGATGTTTTCTGGTAGGTAATGCCCGCTTCATCAAACAACGCTTTAAAAGATTCGTCGGGGTAATCAATACACATAACAAACTTTTGCATGCCCGCATTAACCAGCATTTTTGCGCAAAGTATGCAGGGGGAATGTGTACAGTAAATGGTGGAATCCTTGATGGTGATGCCGTGCAGTCCTGCTTGAATGATGGCGTTCTGCTCGGCATGGATCGCGCGGCAGATTTCATGGCGCGTTCCTGAGGGGATTCCCAGTTGTTCGCGAAGACATCCCAGTTTGAGGCAATCGACGGTTCCCGCCGCCGCGCCGTTGTACCCCGTAGTCAGGATGCGTTTGTTGCGCACAATGACAGCCCCGACATGATGACGGCGGCATGTTGAGCGTTCAGCAACCAGAAACGCCAATTTCATAAAATATTGGTCCCAGTCAGGTCTGATTATTTTTTTTGTTTTAATCACCATAGCATCGACATTGTAGCCAAAACCTGCCTTCCTTGTCAAATCGCCCCCATTTTTATATAATTCATCGTCACTACACCAACTCTGGCGGAGATACTATGTCTAAAATTAAGATAACCAAAAAACCGTGGGGTGAAGAACATCTGTTCGCCGCTACAAAGCGTTATGCAGGCAAGATGATCTTTATTAAGAAGGGGCATCGCCTGAGTTTGCAATATCATACATTCAAAGATGAATCATTTTATCTGCTTCGCGGACGTATGAAGATATCCTTAGGAACCGATGCCCGCCGACTTGTCACGAAAATAATCAAACCCGGACAGGTAGTTCATGTGCCTGCAAAAACGGTTCATCGGACCGAAGCATTAATCGCCTGTTGGTTGATTGAGGTTTCAAGTCCGGAACTATCTGATATAGTTCGTCTTGACGACGACTACAACCGCATTAATAAATAGCCATCAAATCAAGAAAAAATATTTTCCATAGTAAGGAGCACTCTGTATGGTCAAATTATGGGATTATAACGATGCCGGAGAATGCGTAGTTAAAAATGTACGGGCTTTGCCGCAGCCGCTGGTGCATATGCTGGCAAACGGACCGCAGTATTTTGCGATCAGCGACAATTATCTTCGCGGGTTCAGCGGATTTGATTATACCCGGATGTTTGGCGAGTTTGACGGGCAAAACTTTCCCAAGAATAATGGCCGGTTTCTATGGGTGCGGCCGGCCGGTGAAAATCCATGGCTTGCAAATAATCCGTTTCCTTCTGACGACCGCACCACAAAACAGTCCTTTGAGATGGGGTTGGGCTATGCTCGGTTTTCGGCGACATCAAAAGCACTCGGTCTTGCCGTTGAGGCGACCGTGTTCGTTCCTCTCAAAGAAATGATGGAAGTGTGGATGGTGACTGTCACGAACACATCATCAAAGAAACAGGCGATTGATTTTATTCCTACGGTACCCATTTTCGGCGGAAATCGAGCATATACGGAGTATCATCGTGATGTGGTGCGGTTATACAACACCAGCCGTGTCACCGACCATATTGAAATACTTCCCGGGCTTGAATGGGTTGAGGGAAAAACCGAAGCAAGCGACATATGCTATTTTATGGCCGCAGAGACATCAAAGGGGAAAAAGGGCAACAGGTTCTATACGGATCGGGAGAGTTTTTTAGGAGCTGACTACTCATGGATGTTCCCTGAAGCGATTTTAAAAAATCAACCGCCAAAAATGCAGTGCTATGGCAAAGAGGCTGTCGGTGCCATTGAGTTTAAGAATATAATCCTCAAGCCGGGTGAGTCAGTGAAAATCGTCGTTTTGAACGGGATTCATCATGGCGAACCGGAATCGAAGATACATGAATATACTTGGGCTAAGTCCGAGCAGTCGTTTAATGCATTGGTTGCGTTTTGGAAAGAACGCACCACGCGGATAACGATCACAACAGCTGACAAAGATTTCAGTTTGTTATGGAACACATGGTGGTGCTATCAGCTCTCCATGCGCTATTGGTTCGGGAACACGGGACACCCTCAGTTCGATTATGGCTCCGATTTTTCCGGCTGGCGTGACTTTTGGCAGGACATGATGGCCGCAACCATAATCGACCCTCACGGACTTAAACAACGCACTCTCCACACGCTGGCGGGGATTCGCCTTGATGGGACAAACGCTACCCGGTTTTTTGCCCGGACGAAGGAATTTGGCAGCGATGAAATCAATGGTTTGTGGTGCGACCATCCTTACTGGACAACGCAGACAGTTCTGCTACTGATAAATTATCTGGGCGATATCACCTTTTTAGTCAATGATTCTATCGCCTACTTCAAGGACTCTTATCGGGATCGTGGAGATCTCAAGGATATTGCCTGGGGACCTGGGCGTATTGAACGCCAAAAAACAAAAGACGGCGTGATGTATACGGGAACGGTTCTCGAACATTTACTGACTCAATTGTTGACCATGTTTTATGATGTCGGCAGTATGAATCTTTTGCGTCAGAACAGGGCAGATTGGAATGATGCGGTTGATCAGGTCAAAGGGGAAAATGTAACTTTCTCGATGGGGCTTGCCCAGGACTGCGTAGAGCTGGCGAATTTCCTTGAAGAATTCGCTCGCCGGACCGCCACAGTATCAGTCGATCTTTTCGAAGAACTGACCGAACTAATTGAGGACTGGAGCGAGGAACCGATTGCAAATTTCCCCGTTGAGTACAAGCAATTCAAGCTGAGAACTTTCCTTGACCATGTAAACGCCGAAATTTCCGGCAGAATAAAGAAAGTACCCATCAAGGATATCGTCGCTGACTTGCGCGCCAAAGCAAAAGTTACCATAGAGCGGGTCAATGAAGTGGCGTGGAACGGTGAATATTACACTGCATATTTCCACGCTGATGGTAGACCTGTTGATAGTATTTTCAAACCACGGGGGACAAAAAAGAAAAACCCCACAAGTGATGATTTTGTCATGATGCTTATGCCTCAGACATGGTCTCTGCTTTCTGAAGCTGCTGACCGTATCGGCGCAGTAGAGACGGTGTTGAAATCAACGACGACGCATCTTGCCGATGCTATTGCCGGTGGTGCCTTGAAACTGAACTATCCGCCCTATACGAAGTTTGATAAATCCGTCGGCCGGATTTCGGGTTTTGCCGCGGGAACCAAAGAGAATAACGCTCTTTTCTGCCATGCCAATCTTTTTATGGCATGGGCGCTTCTCAGAAGAAAACGTGCCGACGAGGCATTTAAGATTTTTTCAGGCATAAATCCCCTTAATCATCCCCAACAGCGTTTGCGGACCGGACCGTGGATACCGGAGTATTATATTTCCTCCGATAATCCCAATTATCCCTGCCGCGGCGAATACCCGATGCTTACGGCATCCGGTGGATGGACTCGTCACTTATTTCAGAATTTCTTTTTCGGCGTCCGGGGAGAGATTGACGGATTGCGCATAGATCCTTGTCTTCCGTCAACTCAGGAATTTAAAGTATGTTCTTTATCCATTCATTTTCGCGGAGCTGATTATGAAATCGCGTTTAACAATCCTCGCCTGGTGCCCAATGCGAAAGTCCGTTCAATATCCGTTGATGGCGAATCAATTACGGGTAATCTGATACAGCCGCTTTCTCCGGGGAAACACCGTATCAATGTGATTCTCGGATGAGCACGCCTATACTATTCGGGACTGACGGGTGGCGGGCGATAATCGGTGAAGAATTTACTTTTGCCAATGTGCGGCGCGTTTCCGCTGCCGTAGCAGATTATGCGTTATCCTGCACCAAATCACCGTTGATTGTGGTTGGTTATGATACACGGTTTCTCTCGGGGTCATTTGCCCGGAGCGTTGCCGAGACACTAACTCATTACGGATGCCGGGTCATACTCAGCAACAAAGTTGTCTCTACCCCTGCCCTCTCATCAGCGACCGTTTCACATCGCGCGTTCGGCGGGGTGATGATTTCGGCAAGTCATAATCCAGCTTTTTTTAATGGGTTCAAATATAAAACATCGTCAGGTAGTTCAGCTCCGGAAGCAATCACCGGCCGTTTTGAGAAATTTTTACAGCAAACTCTGCCCACTGTTCCGGTTGTACATAATGATATCTGCTTTGCTGATTTTTCTTCTTCCTATTTTAAACGACTTTCCTCAGTCGTAGACCTTCCTCTCATACGGAAATCTTCAGTATCCATCGTTGCCGACCCGCTGTATGGCGCCGGTATGGGCTACCTGCAGAGCATTATTGGACGGGCAAAGCCCATTGTGACAGAGATTCATGGACATCCTGATCCTTTGTTCGGCGGATTGCATCCTGAACCGATAGACCATGTTTTAGGTGATTTAAAAAAAGCTGTCAGAAAACAACGCGCACATGCCGGGCTTGCGACTGACGGCGATGCAGACCGCATCGGCGTAGTTGATGACCGCGGGCGATATCTGACACCGCATCAGGTGTTCCCACTTTTACTGCATTATTTGTGCTCATGCAAGGGGATGCGGGGAAAAGTAGTACAGTCAATATCGCTGGGATATTTGAGCGAACGGATCGCCCGTGATTACAATCTTCCGTTTGAAGAGGTATCTGTCGGATTTAAGCATATTGCAAACCGGATAATGGACCAGAACCCTGAGCTGCCTGTCCTCATGGGCGGAGAGGAAAGCGGAGGATACGGTTATGGAAACTATCTCCCGGAACGGGACGGCATATTAAACTCCTTGATGATAATCGAGATGCTTGCGTCAACAGGAAAAACGCTCTCGCGACTGCTTAAGGATTTGGAAAAAAAATATGGAGCTTCATGCTATTTACGGACGGATATCCCTAATCCCGGCATACCGAAAAGTGATTTTGTCAAAGAGATAAAGAATCACATCCCTGCGGTCATTGGCGGGTTAAAGGTAGTCGCAGTCAAGGATTATGATGGTATTGAGTTCGTGTTAAGTGACGATTCATGGCTATTATTGCGCCCTTCAGGCACTGAGCCAATGATACGGGTGTATGCGGAGACGGGGAGTGAGGAAAAAACGAAAAACCTTATTTTGTGGGGCAAAAAAATAGTTAACAACTGTATCCAATAAAAATGTTATTGCTGTCATATTGTTGTCGTAATGGAAGAATTAGGCAAGCAGAAGCAACGGAGCGCGCGCAGATAGCATATCAACAGTATGGGAAAGCGCAAGATCACTTGTTATATGATTTTGCGCTTTCAGCGTTTTGGGGTTAAATAATCGCATAGTTCAGTCCAAATAATGTCCGTAACATCAGTTAAGCCAATCTCGTAGTTCACGCTCTCAGCATACAACCGCACTTTCTCCATAGCACCGCATTCAACCGCTTTCCATGCCATGGTCCTGTCCTTCTCATTGACGATGCTCAATGCCTCTGTTTCTAGTCTGATGAATTCTTGCAGTGACATGATAATCATCCCCTTTCTGCTTCCTTCACCTACATAGTATGCTGAAGGAGAGAAATATGTCTAAAGCAGATGTAAAATATTTGAAAAACTTTTGATGGTTGATTTAACCGGATGTTTTGCTGTTGGAACAAATATTTACATCAATAAAAGCATGTTTGGTTATTGTAATATTTATTAAACAGATTGATTTATCAATTATTTAATAGTTTCATTTAGTCATGCTTCTGATAATAATCTAAAATTCAATATGTCTTAAGGTTTATATAGAGTTAATGCGAATTCTATTGTTATGGATAATCAGCATTCAGTTTATAAAAACAATTATGTATGCATTCTTGATTTAATAATGCTATAATTTTCTCGTTGACATCTAAATCCATGGAGGCAAATCTTGGCTCAGAAAATTCTTATCATTGATGATGATGTTAACATAGCTAATTTATTGAAAGAACGGCTAAATGAGCACGAGTATGATGTTGTTGTGGCCCATGATGCTTTTCAGGGGATAAAGCTTGCTCATGATGAGTCCCCAGATCTTATAATTTTGGATATAATGCTTCCCGGCGGCGGCGGAATAACTACTTTCAAAAATCTTTCAATATCAGCAAATACCGCAAGTATCCCTGTTATTTTTATCACTGCCTACGATACTGAAGAAGTAAGGCGAAATGTGATGGGCATGGGGGCAAAAGATTTTTTCACGAAGCCGTTCAAAATGGATGATATTCTTCTGAAAATTAATAATGTTCTAAAAAAATAAACTTTTAATATTATCTTTTTGAAATGCATTGTCAAAACCATGAGCAATGTTCTTCATGGAGGTACATGTGTCTCAGAAAATCCTTATTGTCGACGATGATATCCCATTGGCACAAGTACTAACAATAGAGCTTATTTCACACGGTTATGAAGTTGTAGTAGCACACGATGCCTATCAAGGTGTCAAACAAGCTCATGATTTTCATCCTGATCTCATTATTTTGGATTTAAAGATGCCGGGCGGTGGCGGCATTACTGCTTTTAAAAATATTTCATTATCAGTACAAACCTCGACTATACCCATCATATTTGTAAGTTCATATTCCCAAGAAGAAGCTGCGCGAATGGTGGGTAACATGGAAGCCAAAGATTTTTGCAAAAAACCGTTCAAAATGGACGATATCCTTCTGAAAATAAAAAAAGTGTTAGAATAGTGAGTTATTAAGCTTTGTTGTACTAAACATTCCCTGATATTTGGAGATTTTCCAGATGCCAGGGAATTTATTTTACAAACACCATGCAATTATGGATTCCTCAATTAAGTCTATAGAATATCTGAAGATCATTGTACAACTGATTGCCATTATGTGCTCTAATTATTGGCAGTAATAAGGAATATCAAGATGAATAATTCCTTCATGTTTACAATATTTCCCTTGACAGATTACTGGCAAATAATGTTTAATAACCACTCTTATCGGTGCGGTACCCAAGTGGTTAAGGGAGCGGTCTGCAAAACCGCTATTCGTCGGTTCAAATCCGACCCGCACCTCTTGTTTGCAAATATATTCGTTCTTTAATGCCCGGTTAGCTCAGTTGGTTAGAGTACTTCCTTGACATGGAAGGGGTCACAGGTTCGAATCCTGTATCGGGCACCATATATGTCGTGATGACGGTTAGTACTTGCCCTTTCCCCAGCGGAAGGGGATTTTTTTAGGAGAAATTCCGTGGTCAACGAAGTAAAAGAAAAAGATATTGCTGTCCTGCGTCACTCTGCCGCCCATCTGATGGCCGCGGCCGTTGTTGAGCTGTTCCCGGAAACAAAGGTTGCCATTGGGCCCTCTATAGAAGATGGATTCTATTACGATTTCGACCGCCCAACCCCTTTTACCCCCGAAGATCTGATAACAATTGAAAAGAAGATGAAAGAGATTGCCAAGGGCAATCATCCTTTTCTGTGCACTGAAATCCCCAAGGATAAAGCAATAGCTGATTTTGTCGCAAAAGGGGAAAAATATAAAGTTGAATTAATAAACGGTATAGTTGATCAAACAGTCACTTATTACCAGTCAGGCCCCTTTGTTGATCTTTGCCGGGGGCCCCATGTTCGCTATTCCAGCGAGATAAAACATTTTAAACTTCTTTCTGTTGCTGGTGCGTACTGGCGCGGCGACGAAAATCGTGAAATGCTTCAGCGTATTTACGGGACAGCTTTTTATACGAAGGAAGACCTTGAAGCGTATCTGGTGCGCATTGAAGAAGCAAAGAAACGCGACCATCGAAAACTCGGCAGAGAACTCGATCTTTATTCTACCGCGGAAGAAGTCGGCCCCGGTCTTATTCTCTGGCATCCCAAAGGCGCGCGTATTCGTCTTAAAATTGAAGATTTTTGGCGCGCCCAGCATGTCGCCAATGGCTATGATATCGTTTTTTCACCGCATGTTGGCAGGGGCGATCTGTGGGCAACCAGCGGACATTTGGATTTTTACAAAGAAAACATGTACGCTGCAATGGATGTTGATGGGCAGGATTATTTTGTTAAACCGATGAATTGCCCGTTCCATATCATGATGTACAAAAATTCTCTGTACTCATACCGCGAACTTCCGCTGCGCTGGGCGGAACTGGGTACGGTGTACCGGTATGAAAAGAGCGGGGTATTGCACGGGTTAATGCGGGTTCGCGGTTTCACTCAGGATGATGCACATATAATCTGCCGTCCGGACCAGATGCCCGAGGAAATAAGCAGGGTGCTTCGTTTTTGCCTGAAAATGCTTGGTGCGTTCGGGTTTAAAGAATTTGCGGTCTATCTGGCAACCAAACCAAAAGAGAAATCTGTCGGTGATGAAGCCCAATGGAATGATGCCATAAAAGCCCTTGAAGCAGCGGTAAAGGCTGAAGGACTGGACTGCACTCTTGATGAGGGCGGCGGTGCCTTCTACGGCCCCAAAATAGACATCAAGATCAAAGATGCTTTGAATCGTGAATGGCAGTGTTCGACCATACAGTTTGATTTTAATCTTCCTGAACGCTTCAATATGACCTATGTTGACAGCGAAGGGAAAAAAGTTCGCCCATACATGATTCATCGTGCGCTGATGGGCTCGCTCGAACGGTTCTTCGGCGTACTCATAGAGCATTATGCCGGTCTATTCCCGCTTTGGCTGGCGCCCGTACAGTTTATCGTTATGAACATCACGGATAATCAGGCAGCATATGGCAGAGAAGTCCTTGAAAAGCTCCGTGCTGCGGGATTCCGCGCAGAATTCGACGACCGTAACCAGAAAATCGGACTGAAGATCCGAGAAGCCACACTCCAAAAAGTACCCTATATGCTTATTATTGGCGATAAAGAAGTAGCCGCCGGCACGGTCGCGGTTCGTTCCCCTGACGGCAAAGACCACGGCACCCCGCTCATTACTGAATTTATCATCCAACAAAAAGCGATAGAAGCAGAATCATTAAAACCGCTTTGAAACCGTTTTGTTTGACAGAGCCATGACTTTTTGATACACTAATTAAGTAGAAAGTAGCTGCCATCCTGGTTCAGCTCACCTCCACCTACGGGAAAGAGGTTTTGTCGTTGAAGTTAATTCAAATATAGTTTTATTTTGAATTATTATAAAGGATGGCATTCGTGCTGTCTTTTTTTTATTGCAAATAGTGAGTACAACGGCGAAACGGAGAAACCGAAGGTTTCTCCTCGTGGAGCGTTCCGACGAAGCAAATCGGCTTTGAGCCGGAACAGTCCCGCTTAGGCGGGATAAGCCCGAAAGGGCGCGACAAAAGGGAGGCTACCGTAGACAGACGCTATCGTATCAATTCTTACATCAGGGTTCCTCAGGTTCGTCTTATCGATGAAGATGGCACGCAGGTGGGGATTACCGCGATTGCCGATGCGTTGAAAATGGCGCAGGACAAAGGCAGGGATCTGGTTGAGATATCGGGAGCATCCACGCCACCGGTATGCAAGATTATTGATTTTCCGAAATTCCGTTATGATCAGGAGAAAAAGGAACGGGAAGCGCGGAAGAAACAGAAAACAGGCGGTCAGCTCAAAGAGATTCGGGTTCGCGTGCGTATCAGCGACCATGACCTTGAAACAAAGTTAAAGCATGCCCGGGAGTTTCTGACGGAAAACAACAAAGTCCAGGCCACGGTTGTTTTTATGGGCCGTGAAATGCAGCACCGGGACTTGGGCATGAAACTGCTTGAAAGAATATATACCACGTTAGGCGATATCAGTGAGCTTGAACAAAGGCCGAATCTGTTCGGGAATCGTTTGTCCATCACGCTGATGCCCAAAAAATTAGTAAAAAAATAAATACAGAGGAGGAAAAACATGCCGAAGATACATTCACATAGCGGCGCGAAGAAGCGCTTTATAGTTACGAAATCAGGAAAAGTGAAGCACAAAAAAAGAGGGTTGCGTCACTTGATGGCGGGTATGGCGTCCGACAAAGGATTGAAGCGGAAACATTCTGCTATCCTTGATAAAACCGATGTCAAGATCATAAAGAAGTTTTTGCCGTACTCTTTCTAATCGCATCCGTACCGCCGAAGCGTAATGTATTGTTGGGCAGGTATCCGTTGCGAGATCCATAGTTAATCTGAAAATATATTCACCATTCTAAGGAGTTATATCATGAGAGCAAAAGCTGTAGTATACACGCGGCAACGCAAGAAAAAAATAATGAAATTAGCCAAGGGCGGCTATGCAGATAAGAGCTCCCGCTGGCGCATAGCATTGCAGCAGGTTGAACGGTCCATGAGATACATGTATGTCGGACGAAAAGACAGAAAAGCTGATTTTCGTCAGATGTGGATAGTTCGTCTTAACGCAGCAGCGCGTGAATTTGGGATGAGTTACAGCACATTCGTCTCTGGACTGCGCAAAGCCAATGTTCTCATCGACAGGAAAATGCTTGCTGAATTGGCTGTTTCCGATGATGCTACTTTTAAACAGCTTGTTGAAATAGCCAAAGGAGCCGGGGAGAAAGCGTGAATGCAGACGCTTTATTAAAAGAAGCAGGCGATAAGCTTGCGGCAGCCCGGACGCCAGAAGAGGTAGAAGCGGTTAAAGTTGCGTATCTGGGGCGCAAGGGTGCGATAACCGAAATTTTAAAGGGGTTATCGTCACTGCCGATTGACGAGCGGAAGATTGCCGGACAGCAAGCCAATGCCGCTCGGGTGGCGCTTGAAGCTGATGTTGAAGTTCGTTTACGTGATATTAACAGCGCTGTGCTTGCCGGCAAGCTGGCGTCTGAAAAAATAGATACTTCGCCGCAACTAGCATTTCCTTTTCCCCTGGGTAGCCGCCATCCTATTCGGCAGACCATGGATGAGATGGTCTCTATTTTTCGCTCGTTAGGTTTTGTCGTTGGTGACGGGCCGGAAATTGAGACCGATTGGTACAACTTCGAAGCTCTTAACATCCCTGCAAACCATCCCGCGCGCGATACCCAAGATACATTTTACCTCGAGGGCTATAAACAGCTATTGAGGACTCATACTTCTCCTGGGCAAGTGCATGCCATGGAGACACGCCAGCCGCCATTGAAGATTGTTATACCTGGCCGCGTTTATCGCAACGAAGCTACTGACGCCACGCATTCCGCTATTTTTCATCAAATTGAAGGGCTTGCAGTGGACACAAATATCACTTTTGCCGATCTTAAGGGTACTTTGACTCTATTTATTCATCGTTTGTTCGGTTCATCTGTCAAACTTCGCTTCCGTCCTTCACACTTCCAATTTACAGAACCTTCGGCTGAAGTGGACATTCAGTGCACCATCTGTGGGGGAAAGGGGTGCCGCGTGTGTAAGAACAGCGGTTGGCTTGAGGTTCTTGGCAGCGGCATGGTACATCCTAATGTGTTTAAGGCAGTTAAATACGATGCCGAGAAATACACCGGATTTGCCTTTGGGCTTGGCGTTGAGCGGTTTGTAATGTTTATGTACGGTATTGATGATATGCGGTTGCTCTATGAGAATAATTTGCAGTTTCTTAAACAGTTTTAACGCAAATTTAATTAACAACAATTGATGTAGATATAACAATAGGATTGATTTTACTATACAATAATAAAATGAAAATATCATATAACTGGTTAAAAGAATTTGTCGACTTTGATGTCACCGCAACGGGGCTGTGTGATATTCTTTTGTTTTTAGGGCTTGAAACAAAGATTGTTTCCTCTTCGGGAAATTGGACCAATGTAATTACCGCTAAAGTATTGACCAAAGATAAGCACCCGCAAGCGGATAAGCTGTCATTATGTACTGTTGATACCGGTTCGACCACTTATTCAATCGTGTGCGGAGCTGCTAATGTTGAAGCCGGTCAGATTATAGCTTTGGCGGTTATAGGGGCGCAATTGCCGGGCGATTTTGTGATTAAGAAGGCGAAAATAAGGGGCATTGAATCGCAGGGTATGATTTGCTCGGAAGTCGAGCTGGGTCTGGCGGCTCAATCCGCCGGTATAATGGTCCTTCCTGAAAATACGCCGTTAGGCAAACCCCTTGAATCAGTGTTAGACAGCTTAGATACCATTTTAGATGTTGAAATTACTACCAATCGCGGCGATTGTCTCAGTCACTGGGGGGTTGCCCGTGAACTTGCCGCTAAATTTAATACAGCGGTACGCCTGCCTGAGATACAAGCCATACCATTTGACGATTCCTTTCCGGTGACCATTAATGATACCGACCTGTGCTTTCGTTATATTGGATGCGTAATCGAAGGGGTAACGGTTAAACCATCGCCCGACTGGGTAGTTCGGCGCCTTGAGTCCTGCGGTATTCGTGCCATTAACAATATTGTAGATATTACAAACTATGTGCTTATGGAACTGGGGCACCCTCTCCATGCGTTCGATATCGAGAATCTTGAGGGCAAGCAGATCATTGTCCGCAGAGCCACTGCTCTTGAAACTATCACCGCGCTTGACGGAAAGAAATATACACTCAACGATACGATGCTTGTTATTGCCGATGCGGTAAAACCTCAGGCGATAGCCGGTGTCATGGGCGGGGAACATTCCGGTGTTACTGAATCGACCAAAAATATTGTCATCGAAAGCGCTCTTTTCGCACCTGTCAGTATTCGTAAGACATCTAAAAAGCTTGAGCTTTCAACGGATTCCTCATACCGTTTTGAACGCGGCAGTTCCTGGGATGCTTCTGAACGGGCTGCCGCACGCGCTGTTGAGCTTATAATCCGTCTAGCTGGTGGAACCTTGCGCAACAGCACCGATCGCGCCCCCCAACCACATGCGCCGGTCATGATAGACCTGCGCACGGCGTTTGTAGAAAAAGTCCTCGGACTTGCCGTTCCGTACGCTGAAATTAAAACGATTCTTACGCATCTCGGTATGATTGTTTCTGACCGGCCATCGGGTTGTTCAGTCGTTGTCCCTTCATGGCGGCGCGATGTTACTCAGGAAGTTGATCTTATCGAAGAAATTGCCCGTATCAATGGCTATGAACATATTCCGCAGACAGTCATGCCGATTATTCCTGATTTGCAGGAAAATAAATCGCGCAAACCAGTGATGACGGAGATCTATGCCCGTCTTACTGCACTCGGTTTTTCCGAAGCGCTCAACTATTCCTTTGTCGAGGAAAAAGAATTGACGCTGTTCGCGCTCTCATCCTCCCATCGTTTGGCGAACCCTTTATCCAAAGAATATGAGCTTTTGCGTCCGTCCCTTTTGCCGGGACTGTGGAAAAACCTTAAAAGCAATCTTGGACAGGGGTTTCCCGATGTTCGCTTGTATGAAACCGGCACTGTCTTTACATCCGTTGGCGAAAAAAAGCGCCTTGCCGTTATCTTAACGGGGTGCGTTTGGGGTTCGTGGTGGCAGTGGTATGGCAAGAAAGTCCCACAGGCGGCAGATTTCAATTTTTTATCAGGCATACTCGCCACGGTGTTGTGCGATCGCAAATACCGTACCGTTGAAAACAAGAATTGCCAATCGTATTTCCATCCGGGCAAGAACGCCCGCCTTGAAATTGCGGGAAAACTTGCCGGAGAATTTGGCGTCTTGCGTCCTGATTATTGCCAACAGCTCGGTTGCGGGGATATACTCTACGGAGAGTTTGAAACTGATATTCTCGAGCTTCCTGCCGGCGACAAAGACAAACGATATAGCGCTCTCAAACGCTTTCCGCCGGTCAATATAGATTTATCACTTGTGGCCGCTTTCTCAGTGCCGTTGGACAGCATCGTGACCGTGATTACCCGCACCGCAGAACAAGAACTCGAGATAGACACCCAGCTTATCGATGTCTACGCTGATGCAGTCAAAATCGGCAGTGACAAGATAAGTTATACGCTGCATCTCTCAATGCGCCGCAGTGACCGAACTCTTACCGACCAAGATACGCAAAAAATAGTCGCTGATATCCTCGCCGCGCTTGAAAAAAAATATGCCGTTGTCCTGAGAAAATGATCATCAGACCATTTGTTTTCCCGATGAAGCATCTCCTGCTTTTATTTTCCATAATTCTATTGCTGCCGATTTTTTCTTTCTCGGTGGAGCGGACAGCGACAGTTAACAAAACCCCTGAGTTGACTGACCTTCTTGCGAGGCGTCTGGCGTATCTGCAACAAAAAGTTCCTACCGTCGGATTCTATATTCACACCGTTAAGTCCAAAGAAAATCTTTGGAAAATAGCATCGCGTCATCATTATTCGGTGCATAGCATCATCGGATGTAATCCCCAGCTGGAAACCTATGATGTTGCTATTGGTCAGAGAATATTGATTCCGTCGAAGGGTGGTTCGTTACACCCGGTCCAAACCGGCGATACATGGGTAAGCGTCGGAGCGCGATACCGCGTAGCACCCGAAAAAATTCAAGGCATCAACACCGGCGTTGCCGCACTCGTTCCTGGATCATATATATTTATTCCGGGTGTCCGTCCCGACACTGATTTGATGAACAAAGCAATGCAGGAGAAATATCAACTTCGCTCACTTTTCACTTCGCCGCTGGGCGGCCGGTTAAGCAGTCTTTTTGGCAAGAGGAAGCATCCGGTGACCGGTTCACTGCATAGTTTTCACGGGGGGATAGATATAGCGGTGCCAAGCAACACATGGGTCGGCGCAGCAGCGGCCGGCGTTGTTACCGTTGCCAGCGACGGTATAGGACATTACGGTACAGCCGTATTTGTCGACCATGAAGACGGTTACGAAACGCAATACGGTCATTTATCCCGAGTTCTTGTTCATGTGGGACAACGGGTCAAGGCGCGCCAACTCATTGCCAAAAGCGGTGCCACCGGACGAGTGACCGGACCGCATCTCCATTTTACCATCAAAAAAAACGGTGTACCCAAAGACCCCCTCAAATATATCTGGTAAATATTTTCTTCCGACAACATACATCATGCACATAAAAACTGACCAATCAATTATTGCTTCATACATGGAAGACCATTCCGGACTTCTCGGCGGTAAAGCTGACCGTGTGGCTTTCCCGGAATCTGAAGTCGATATAATTAATTTTCTGCGCCAGGCGGCACAAGATACTACGCCGGTGACTATTGCCGGCGCTGGGACCGGAGTGACGGGGGGGAGAGTTCCGTTTGGCGGATCGGTTTTGTCTCTGGAACGCATGAATCGCATACTCGATATAACCGTTGACAGTGACGGTTCTGCAGTGGCGATAGTGCAGCCGGGCGTTAGCGTGGATGAACTCAAGATTGCCGCTGCAAAAAAAGGGTTGATGTATCCGCCGGACCCTACCGAGCGCAGTGCATGGATAGGCGGAAATGTCGCTACAAATGCTTCCGGAAGCCGCGGCTATAAATACGGGCCGACCCGTAATTATGTTAAGCGCCTCCGTGTGGTTTTATCTTCCGGTGAAGTATTGGAAATTTACCGGGGCATGTATATTGCTCAGGACTATATATTTAAGCTTCCCTCCCGAACTTTTCAGGCACCTCGCTACCGTCTCCCCAAAATAAAAAATGCAGCAGGATATTTTTCTGCGCCCGACATGGACCTCATTGATTTATTTATCGGACAAGAGGGGACGCTGGGGGTTATTACCGAAATAGAAGTACAGTTGCTCCCATTGGGTCAACAGTGTGTCGCCGGCATTGCATTTTTTGAGAACGAGAGTGCATCGTGGCGTTTTGTTTCGTCGGCCCGCACGGCAATTGCCGCGCTGTCGTTTGAGTACTTTGACCGCTATTCACTTGCACTACTGCGCGAGGATTATCCGCACATTCCGCCGCGCGCGCAAGCGGCAATCTTTTTTGAACAAGATGTCGATGCTGCCGCCACTGATTGCGCGGTCCAAGAATGGTATACCCTTCTGGAAACGAACAACGCAATAATGGACGCTATCTGGTTCTCAGCGAATGCTCGCGAGCAGGAAATCTTTCGTGAATTCAGGCACGCATTACCTGAGAAAGTAAACCAAATCGTCAAGCAGAACCGGTTACCGAAGGTAGGCACTGACATTGCTGTTCCGCCAGAATCATTTATCGACATGATGCACGCCTATCACGAGGCCTTTGAAGCATCAGGTATGCAGTATCTGATTTTCGGGCATATCGGTGAATGTCATCTGCACGCTAATATCCTGCCTAAAACGCAAGAAGAATTCACCGCAAGCAGAGCGCTTTATTTGCAACTGGTCACCCGGGCCGTGCAACTGGGGGGGACAGTGTCGGCGGAGCACGGTATCGGTAAGCTTAAACACCTTTTTTTAGAAGCAATGATTGGGACTGCCGGCATGAAGGAAATTGCTCGCGTCAAGAAAATATTTGATCCTGCGTGTATACTTGGCTTAGATACCATTATTCCCTCGGCTCTCCTCAAATAGTCTTTTAATCTCTGTTTGCCTGCTCTAAATTCCGAGTTGAAGTTTTACATTAAAGAGTTTAGATTTATTGTTATGTTTTCAATTTCCATGTATTTCAAAAAGGTATAAACTTTTCTGCAGGAATTTCCTGTCTAGGCACCAAAATAAACACTTGACAGCGGTTGAATTTAGTTATAAAATTTAAGCGTGGAACTTATTGAAATATTAACTAAGAAAGTACATTTGGCTGCCGAGCACTTGATTCGCATTAAAAAGGAAAAAGGCAAGCTGGAATCTGATCTTAAACATCTCCAGGATGAACACAAGCGGGTTCAGGGGGTTGTGCGCGAGAATGAGCAGTTGCGCGAGCGGCATGCCGCTTTGTCGCATCGCATAGAAAAGTTGTTAAAGAAAATGAAACATGAATAAAACTCCTGTAAAAATTCGCGGTGTGGTGTATGAAGTTGAAACACCTGCCGGTGATGAATTAATGATATATTCACTGGCTGAATATTTAGAACAGAAATTGACTGAGATTGAAAATGACACAGGCATCGCAGACACGCTAAAGCTTGCCATTCTGGCGGCGTTGAATATCGCTGACGAATTGTTCCGATTGAAAAATTCCCGTGACAATGTTTCGGGAGTTTTCGATAAGAAGGCTGATGAGCTTATCAAGGCACTTGATAACGCTTTGTCAGTTTGATGCGTTTAGCCCTGCGGTGTTGGTCACTCTTCATCTGATGTAAGCCGACAAGTTCCTATCAGGAAGTCGTGGTGTATCCGTGCTCTTGGGCCGGATCCCTGACATCCATTTTGATTACTGGGACTTACATCGATTGAGAAACGGCACAGTGGGGCATTTTTTTGTATATCCTCAAGCTTTGAAAAGTGATTTTAAACATATGCAAACTGAACTCTTTGAATCATCAAAGGATACTAATACAGCCGTCGAAAATACACCATTGGCGCGCCGGATGGCACCTCGGTCCATCGATGAATTCGCCGGTCAGGCAGAGATACTCGGGCCGGGAAAACTATTACGCCGAGCAATAGCGGCAGACCGGGTCAGTTCAGTGATATTTTTTGGTCCATCCGGTACCGGCAAGAGCGCTTTAGCGCGTATAATTGCTGAGCGTACAGGCGCCCATTTTGACGAGACCAATGCCGTGCTTGTCGGCATTCCTGATATACGCCGCAGTATCGAACAGGCAAAATTACGCCGTATCGCATCAGGAAAGAAAACGATACTGTTGGTTGATGAAATACATCATTTCAACAAAACTCAACAGGACGCATTACTCCCCGATGTCGAAAAAGGGACTATTACCCTTATTGGTATTACAACGGAAAATCCCTATTTTTATGTCAACAAAGCGTTGTTGTCCCGCTCAACGATGTTTGAATTCAAATCACTGGATGCGGCTTCGTTAAGCAGTATCATTGATCGTGCGCTTTCAGATAGTCAACGAGGGCTTGGTTTATACCGCGTGCAGATGGACGATGATGCACGGGCTCATTTGATCGACAGGTCTTTGGGTGACGCGCGTCGGTTGCTTAATGCCCTTGAGATTGGCGTTGTTTCAACCGCGCATACGGCACAGGACGGGGTACATTTTACGCTGAAGGTGGCAGAAGAATCACTTCAGAATAAGATGATATCATATGATAAATCAGGTGATGAGCACTATGACCATATATCAGCATTCATTAAATCAATGCGGGGATCAAATCCCGACGCCGCGTTGTACTGGATGACGAAAATGCTTGCAGCCGGGGATGATCCGCGCTTCTTAGCCCGCCGGATTATTATTTGCGCATCAGAAGATGTGGGCAACGCTGATCCGCGCGCGCTAATGGTGGCGACATCGGCGCTTGCCGCCGTAGAGTTTGTCGGCATGCCCGAGGCAAAGATTCCTTTGGCTCAGGCGGTTACCTATGTTGCGTGCGCTCCCAAGTCAAATGCGGCATACATCGCGCTGCATAATGCGGAAAACGCCCTGGTGAACGATAGCCCCCGTTCGGTCCCTATTCATCTCAAAGATGCGACGGGCGACGGAGCAAGTAAATTTGGCCATGGGGTGGGGTATCAATATCCGCATGATTTTCCGGGTCATTTTGTTGAACAGGAGTATTGGCCTAATCCAACGGTTCTGTATGAACCGAGCGATCAGGGTTATGAGGTTACCATAGGTGAACGGCTTTCTCGCTGGAGACGAAAAAGTTCGTCTGCGACAGACAATAAAAAGTAAACGCGATGCGCTGTCTGATAAAGAACGCGCATACCTAAGCTCCGAGATTACGCGGCGGCTCATTTCGTTGCCTGTCTATGAGTCGGCGAAAACAATCGTGGCATACTGCAGCCACGGTTCAGAAGTGATGACAGATGATTTTATCATACATGCTTTTGCTGATGGGAAACGGGTAGCTGTCCCGAAAGTAGCGGCAAAAGAGTCGGGCGTCATGCAGGTTATGTGCATTCGGTCGCTGGATGATGTTTCGCCGGGAGTTTTTAATATACGCGAGCCGCATACAAGTCCCGACTGTGAAGTTCTTGCCATTGACGAGATTGATGTTGTGTTGGTGCCGGGAATGGTATTTGACCCTCACGGCAGCCGGATAGGATACGGCAAAGGATTTTATGACCGCTGGATGGGAGCATTGCCGGCGCAGAAGTTAGTTGGTCTAGCGTATGATTTTCAGGTCTTAGAAAATGTTCCGAGTGAAAAAAACGATGTAACTGTTGGTTTGATAGTTACGAACACACGAATTATTTCGTGTGATGAAAGGAGTTTCAAGTGATGGATCAATCAGTTATTATACTTGCAGTTGCAGTCGCCGGTTTGGTTATCGGCTATTTAATCCGTTTGATGTACGGAAAATCCCAGGCGCAGTCAGCTGAACAAACGGCTGAACGGATACTCAGTGATGCAAAGTTGGTCGTAGAAAACAAGAAAAAAGAAGGAATGCTGGAAGTAAAAGAAGCGATGGAACGCTCACGGGTCGAGTTTGAGAAAGAAACCCGCGAACGCAAACAAGAAGTACAGAATCTGGAACGGCGGTTGACACAGCGCGAAGAAAGCGTCGATCGCAAATTTGAAACATTGGACAAAAAAGATAAGGATCTTGTTGCCAAGGAAACAAATATAGGCATCAAAGAACAAGCGATAGCACAGACGGAAAAGGAACTGGTGCAGGCAAAGGAAGAACAAAAGAAAGTTCTTGAACGGTTGTCCGGAATGTCGGCTGAAGAAGCAAAAAAACTGTTGATGCAATCCCTTGAAGATGAAGCAAAACGCGATATGGCGCTTTTATCGAAGAAGCTTGAGCAGGAAACGCGTGAAACGGCTGACCGTAAGTCGAAGGATATCCTTTCCATTGCTATTCAAAAAGTAGCCGCCGAGCATACGGGGGAAATAACGACCAGTTCCGTTCATATCCCCAACGACGAGATAAAGGGCCGGGTTATCGGCCGTGAAGGCAGGAATATTCGCGCGTTTGAGCAGGCGACCGGCGTTGATTTGATTATTGACGACACCCCTGAGACCATCATCATTTCAGCGTTTGACGGCGTGCGTCGCGAAATCGCGCGTCAGTCGCTTGAACGGCTGATTTCTGACGGACGAATTCATCCGGCCCGGATTGAAGAAGTAGTTGAGAAAACAAAACGCGAGATGGATAACAAACTAAAAGAAGCCGGTGAAGAGGCGGCGCTGGAAGCAGGTGTGCCGGGACTCAATCAGGAAATTATCAAGCTACTGGGCAAGCTAAAATACCGTACATCCTATGGACAGAACCAGCTGCAGCATACGCTGGAAGTTACCTGGCTTTCGGGAACGATTGCCGGTGAGTTAGGCCTTGATATTGCGTTTTGTAAGCGCGCGGGGCTTATGCATGACATAGGCAAAGCTACAGACCATGAAGTTGAAGGTATGCATCATCAGATATCGGCTGACCTTGCCAGAAAATACGGCGAATCGCCCAAGATGATTAATGCCATTATTGCTCATCATGAAGGCATAGAGGCGCCGCAAAGCCCTGAGGCATTTGTGGTGGCCGCCGCTGACGCTATTTCGGCTGCCCGCCCCGGAGCGCGCAGGGAATCGATTGAGCTGTATCTTAAACGCTTGGAGAAATTGGAAAAGGTGTGTACATCCTTCCGCGGCGTGGCCAGCGCTTACGCCATTCAGGCAGGCCGTGAAGTGCGCATTATGGTAGAGCCGGAAGACATTGACGATAAGGCGGCACAAGTCCTAGCGCACGATATCGCACAAAAAGTTGAGCAGGAGCTGGAGTACCCTGGACAGATTAAGATAACGGTCATTCGTGAAACCCGCGCTCAGGAAGTGGCAAAATAGGTTTATAATGAAAATACTGTTTATAGCGGACATTGTCGGCAACAGCGGACGCAAGATATTGTCGGATAAGTTGGCTGGTTTTCTCGATAAGGAGAAACCTGATTTTGTCATTGCCAATGCCGAGAATGCAGCTGCCGGAAAGGGGCTTACCCGCGCTATTGCGCAGGAACTCTTTTCCTTGGGCATTAATGTCATTACGATGGGTAACCATACTTTCGACCGCAAAGAAATCGTCGAGATAATGGATGATCCGCGTATACTGCGCCCGGCAAATTACCCTCCGGGCGTTCCCGGACAGGGGTGGGGGATATACACCGCATCGACTAATGAAGCCGTAGGAGTCATTAATCTGATGGGACGGGTGTATCTTCCTTTGATTGATTGTCCATTTCGTGCCGCTGACGCGGTCATTGAACAGATACGCCGTGAAACTAAAGTTATTTTTGTTGACATGCACGCCGAGGTAACCTCTGAAAAAAGCGCCATTACGCACTATCTCGACGGCAGAGTTTCAGCTGTCGTAGGTACGCATACTCATGTTCAGACGGCTGACGATGGTGTCCGCTTGTCGGGAACGGCATCGCTTACGGATGCAGGTATGACCGGCCCTGACGAGGGAGTTATCGGCATGGACAGGGATACGGTGCTCAAAAAGTTTTTAACCGGTATGCCTCAGCATTTTGTTGAAGCGCAGGGCGACGCGGTAATGCAGGGGTGTATTGTTGATGTCGATGCCGTTACCGGTATGACGCGCACCATCAAACGATTTTCTATAAACACCCGCGGCACAAAATAACGCATGAAAAACGACGGCAGGAAAATCTACACAGTTTCTGAGCTTAATCGCGAAATCCGCGTCGTGATGGAAGACACCTGGCCGGATATCTGGCTTGAAGGGGAAGTATCTAATTTCCGTGCATATCCTTCAGGGCATTGGTATTTTTCTCTTAAAGACCAAGATGCGCAGATATCTGCAGTTATGTTTGCAGGCGTCAACCGTTTGCTAAAATTTGCCATCGAAGATGGTGGGAAGATTATTGTCCGCGGCCGTGTTTCGGCATATGCCAAGCGCGGCGAATACCAGTTCATAGCTCTTGTCGCCGAACCATCCGGCAAAGGCGCGTTGCAGCTTGCTTTTGAACAGCTTAAAGCAAAACTCGACAAAGAGGGGCTTTTCGATCAATCGCGTAAAAAACCGATTCCGATGCTTCCTCAGCGCATCGGAGTTATAACATCGCCTGCCGGGGCAGCTATTCGCGATATACTCTCGGTTATCTCCCGGCGGTTTGCCAATGTTTCGGTACTGCTGTATCCGGTACGCGTTCAGGGTGATGAAGCCAAGTACGACATTACGGCAGCAATTAATTATTTCAATAAGCACTGTCCTGAAATCGATGTTCTTTTAGTGGGACGCGGTGGCGGTTCATATGAGGATTTATGGGCGTTTAACGAAGAAATCGTTGCCCGCGCCATCGCCGATTCACGCATTCCGATCATATCCTGCGTCGGTCATGAAGTTGATTTCACCATTGCTGATTTTGTGGCCGATTTGCGTGCCGCGACCCCTTCGGCGGCTGCCGAGCTGGTTGTACGCAACAAAACTGAATTAACTGAGCGCGTCGACAATCTTAAGCATTCCCTGGTTCGGACAATCAGGCATCAGCTCGAAGTATATGAACATGTTGTTGCCCATGCAACCCGTTCACGATTTCTGCAGGACCCGCTGGCGGTTTTCGAATCACGCATGCAGGATATTGATACGCTGATGCATTCACTCTCGTCGCGAGCAGCAAACATACTGGAATCATCGCGCCATGCAGTGTCCGTCGCATCAGAGAAATTACATGTTTTATCACCCTTGAGTACGCTGCAGCGCGGCTACGCAATTTGCTGGAAACTTCCGGAACGAACGATTGTGACCGACGAAAAATGTGTTCAGCGAGGCGATGAGATAGATGTAAAGGTTGCCCGGGGAAGTTTTAAAACACGAGTGATGTGACAGCGTTTCGACTGTCGCTCGGAGGAGTATGAAATGGTAAAACCACAGAAATTTGAATCGGCGTTGAAACGACTTGAAGAGATTGTTGCCACCATGGAAAGTGGCGATTTGGAACTTGATAAGTCGCTGGCCCTGTTTGAAGAAGGGGTCAAACTGGTACGCTTTTGTTCGGGAAAGCTCGATGAGGCGAAGAAAAAAGTGGAGATACTGGTTGACAAAAAGGGGACGATGGTTGCAGAACCTTTTGCTGTCGATACGCATAGTTCACAGGATGACGCCGAATGAAATTGGTTGATTATCTCAAACAACAGGGCAGACTCATTGACCGCGCTCTTATAAAGTTTCTGCCAGCGGATAATTCTTTGATCGCTTGTGCAATGCGGTATTCAATTTGCGCCGGCGGCAAGCGGTTGCGTCCGATACTTGTCATTGAGGGCGCTCGTTTATGCGGCGGCACAGTGGCGCAGGTACTGCCTGCGGCCTGTGCGCTTGAGTTTATCCATACATACTCTTTGATTCATGATGATCTTCCGGCAATGGATAACGACGATCTACGGCGGGGAAAACCAACGAGCCATAAGAAATTCGGTGAAGCGGCTGCTATACTTGCCGGCGACGCCTTATTGACCGATGCATTTCGACTAATGTCTGTATGTGCCGATAATAAGCGTAATCGCCCTGAACGAGTGGTTGAAGCAACTGCAGTTTTGTCCGTTGCAGCGGGCTACCGGGGTATGATCGGCGGTCAGGCAAAAGATACTATTGAACAGGGAACATGGCACAAGAAAAGCATTAGTCTGGCAAAAAGAGATATCGAATACATTCATCTCACAAAAACAGCTGCTTTGATTCAGGCAAGCTTAGTCGTCGGTGCAACCCTGGCGGGAGCGACGAGTTTGCAGAAGACCGCCTTGAACAGCTATGGCCGGAATATCGGACTTGCTTTTCAGATAGCCGACGATATTCTTGATTTGACCGCTGATAAAAAACTACTGGGCAAACGGGGCAGTGACCGTGAAAACAATAAATTGACTTACCCGGCACTATACGGCATTGAAGGCTCGAGGCAATTGTCGGAGAAATTAATTAAAGAAGCAAAGGGGAATATCCGCTTGTTTAAACAAGCCAGCATGCTCGAGCAACTTGCTGATTATATCGTTGAACGAAAATATTAATGCATACATCGCTGGCTTGAATTACATATTTCTAATGAAAAGGATTAATTATGTCTGTTCTTGAGAAAATTAACAGTCCGAGTGACTTACACATCATCAAAAAAGAATTGCTCAGCGAATTGGCAGTTGATATTCGTAATGAGATTATTCAGACGGTTTCACAAAACGGCGGACACATTGCTTCAAGTTTGGGGACGGTAGAACTCACCATTGCGTTACATTATGTTTTTAATATGCCTGCCGATAAAATTGTATGGGATGTGGGTCACCAGGCGTATGCCCATAAGATATTAACGGGCCGCCGTGACACTTTTTCCACCCTGCGCACCCATGGCGGGATCAGCGGGTTTCCCCGTATGGAGGAATCGAAATATGATTCTTTCGGTGTTGGTCACTCATCCACCGCGATTTCAGCAGCGCTTGGTTTTGCGATAGCGCGTGACCTAAAGAACGAGAGCCATAAAGTTGTTGCCGTTATCGGCGACGGTTCTATGACGGGCGGTCTTTCTTTTGAAGGTTTGCAGAATGCAGGACATTTGGGCTCGGATATGCTGGTTATACTTAACGATAATCAAATGTTTATATCACATCGTGTCGGCGCAGTGGCGGGATACTTAACGAAACTGATGACTGCCGGCATGCTTAAAAAGTTTGAACAGAAAGTTGAAAAGTTCTTTAAACGGATGCATTTCTGGGGAGCGAGTGTGTTGCGGGTAGCAAAACGCTTTAAAGTTCTGCTGTTTCCGGGCATGCTTTTTGAGGAAATGGGGTTTTCTTATTTGGGGCCCATTGACGGGCATAATACGAACGACATAATTGAGATACTTTCAAAGATTCGTGATCTCAAGGGTCCCGTTCTGCTGCATGTGATTACTAAAAAGGGCAAAGGGTATGTGCCCGCTGAGAACAATCCGACACGGTTTCACGGCATTGGCAGATTCAATGTTATCACCGGAGAATCAGATGTTGCACCAGCTCTGCCAAGTTTTACCGAAATATTTTCTCAGACGCTTATTCGTTTAGCAAAGGAAGATGCGCGTATCGTGACCGTTTCCGCCGCCATGCCGGAAGGCACGGGAGTCGATGATTTTGCTGTGGCATTCCCAAAACGTTTTTTCGATGTAGGTATTGCCGAGGGACATGCGGTGACTTTTGCAGCCGGACTTGCGGCTGGGGGCATGAAACCAATTTGTGCCATTTATTCTACTTTTCTTCAACGGGGATTTGACCAAATAATCCATGATGTGGCTCTCCAAAAGTTGCCGGTAGTGTTTGCCATCGATCGGGCAGGACTTGTCGGCGAAGATGGGGCAACACATCACGGGAGTTTTGATCTTTCTTATTTGCGCCTGATTCCCAATATGACGATTATGTCGCCTGCCGATGAAAACGAACTTCAGCATATGCTCAAAACGGCATTCACCATCAATGGCCCGGTAGCTATTCGCTATCCGCGTGGTGCAAGCTTCGGGATATCAATGGACAAGGAACTTAAATCCCTGCCGGTGGGCAAAGCCGTTGTGCTCCGTGAAGGCGAGGATGTCTGTTTGCTTGCTATTGGAACTGCCGTTAAGGCGGCCCTGGCTGCAGCCGATATCCTGGCGAGCAAGAATATTCGGGCCGGCGTAGTCAACATGAGATTTCTTAAACCAATTGATGAGTCATTAATCAAAACCATTGCTTCAAAAACAAAAAAATTCATCACCATCGAGGAGAATACCTGTGTTGGCGGATTATTTGGTGCCGTCACCGAGATAGTTGCCCACAGCAATGTTTCAGTATATCCTATTGCTCTGCCGGATGCGTTTGTTGAACATGGCAGTCAGATGATTTTACGGGGAAAATATTGTTTAGACGCTGATACAATGGCGGCAGCAATTATGAAATGCTTGTAAAACAACGCTTAGACATGCTGGTTGTTGAACGCGGACTTGCAGAATCCCGGAGCAAGGCGCAGGCCTTGATTCTTGCCGGGAGTATTTCAGTCAACGGCGTAGTTGCTGCCAAGGCCGGAACCCCGTTTGCCGCTGATGTTGTCATTACCCGCAAAGAATCTAATCCGTATGTTTCCCGTGGCGGGCTTAAGCTGGCATCAGCACTGAGCATCTTTCCCTTGTCACCTGCACAAAAAATCTGCATGGACATCGGGGCTTCTACCGGTGGATTTACCGACTACATGCTGCAGCATGGCGCCCTCAAAGTATATGCTGTAGATGTGGGGCACGGGCAATTACACTGGAAACTGCGCAATGATCCGCGGGTTGTCGTCATGGAAGGGGTTAATTTCCGCTATTTTTCGCCGAGCGAACTAACCGACCCCGTTTCATTTGTTACCATAGATGTCTCGTTTATTTCTCTTGATAAAATACTGCCGGTTATTCCCCGTTTCCTTGAACCCGGCGGACAAGTGCTGGCGATGGTAAAACCGCAGTTTGAGATGTCAGCGGCACAGGTAAAACGCGGTGTTGTGCGCGACGATCAACTGCGCGCAACGGCAATAAATCGCATCAGGGATGTCGCCATTTCCTGCAAATTTGTTATAGCCGGCGGCGTTGATTCCGCGGTAAAAGGCCCCAAAGGCAACACAGAGCATTTTCTATGGCTTCGCTACGAGTAGCATTGCCCTGTTTTATGTGGTGACAGAAATCTTCAACCAAGCGGGACTAATACAGTTATTTTTGCTAAAATAATACGATAAATCAATGTCTTTAGGGGAATGAATGGCTGACTATACCTTCAGGGAAATCGAACACAAATGGCAGGGGATTTGGGATACAAATAAATCCTTCGCAGCTGATGCAAGCTCCGCCAAAAAGAAATATTATTGCCTGGTCATGTTTCCGTACCCTTCCGGGAACCTGCATATGGGGCATGTGCGCAACTACAGCATCGGCGATGTCTTTGCCCGGTTCCACCGGATGCGGGGCTATGAAGTCATTCATCCCATTGGTTGGGACTCTTTTGGATTGCCGGCTGAAAACGCTGCGATAAAGAACAACATCCATCCGGAAGTGTGGACAAAAGAAAATATTCATCATATGGGGCTTCAGTTGAGGGCGCTGGGTATATCCTATGATTGGGATAGGGAACTGGCTACTTGCGACCCGCAGTATTATCGATGGAATCAATGGTTCTTTTTGAAAATGTGGGAAAAAGGACTTGTTTTTCGCAAAAAAGCGAAAGTAAACTGGTGTCCTTCCTGCCAAACGGTTCTCGCCAATGAACAAGTCAATCAAGGTCTCTGCTGGCGGTGTGATTCCGCTGTTTTGGATCGGGAGTTGGTGCAATGGTTTATTAAAATAACCGCATATGCCGAGGAGTTGCTGTCGGGTCACGAAAAGTTGCAGGGGCAGTGGCCTGAACAGGTACTGCTCATGCAAAAAAACTGGATAGGCAAATCGGTCGGTGCGGAGGTTGATTTTTCCATGGTTTCCGCCGACGGTGTGGTATTGTCAACGGTACGCGTTTTCACGACAAGGCCGGATACGCTTTTCGGCGCCACTTTTATGGTTGTCGCGCCGGAACATGACATTATTGCTGCTGTTAACGATACGATTACCAATAGCTCGGCGGTAGCGACCTATGCAGAACAATCCAAACGAAAAACAACCATTGAACGCACCGCCAATAAAGAAAAAACAGGACTGCAATTGCGGGGCGTGTTCGCTATAAATCCGGTCAACGGAAACAGGATTCCGGTTTTTACGGCGGATTATGTACTGACCGGATATGGGACCGGCGCGATCATGGCGGTCCCCGCGCACGATCAGCGGGACTGGGAATTTGCAAAAAAATATTCATTGCCTATAGTCGAAGTCATACACAGTTCCGGCAACGACATTTCACGCCAGGCGTATGAAGGCGAGGGCGTGATGGTTAATTCCGGCCAATTTGATGGGACGCCGTCAGAAAACGGCGTGTCAGTCGTGACCGCCTGGCTTGAATCAAAACAACTCGGCAAGAAGGCTGTAAACTACCGCCTTAAAGAATGGCTCGTCTCGCGCCAGCGGTATTGGGGAACTCCGATACCGATGATACATTGTCCGGTGTGCGGCGTTGTTCCGGTCACTGAAAAAGACCTTCCGATAATACTCCCCAAAGATGTGCAATTCACCGGCGCAGGTCAATCTCCGCTGGCGACGAGTGAAGCATTCAATGCTGTCAACTGTCCCCAATGCGGCATTTCCGCACGACGGGAAACCGACACCATGGATACGTTTGTTGATTCATCATGGTATTATGCACGGTATTGCGATGCAAAAAATGCTTCCCGCCCGTTTGATTCGGCGGCAGCCAATCATTGGCTTGCGGTTGATCAGTATGTCGGCGGCATAGAACATGCCTGCATGCATCTTATCTATGCGCGGTTTTGGCATAAGTGTATGCGCGATCTCGGGTTAGTGACCACTGACGAACCTTTTTCCCGTTTGTTGACACAGGGCATGGTAACGCTGGGCGGCAGTGCAATGTCGAAATCAAAAGGCAATGTAGTGGCGCCCGACGCAATCATTGAACAATATGGCGCCGACACTGCCCGCTTGTTTATTCTTTTTGCCGCTCCGCCGCAGAAACAGCTTGACTGGTCTGATGACGGCGTTGAAGGCGCATGGCGGTTCTTAAATCGCGTCTGGCGTCTCCGAGAGCTCGTACAGGGCCCTTTTGCACCGGCAAAGGAACCCCTGGTTGCGCACGACGCACCAATTCTGAGTTTGCGCAAACGGATGAATAGAACTATTGCCGTTGTGACCAGCGATATTATGCGTGAACAGCAGTTAAATACGGCCATTTCGCGTATCATGGAGCTGGTAAATGAGTTGTATGCATATCCATGCCACGGACATGATAATGGGGTATCGCGCGAGGCATATGAAACGGTATTAAAATTATTGTCGCCGTTTGTTCCTCATGTCACGGAAGAGATTTGGAGCGCTCTGGGACACCGCGAACATCTGGGTATGAGCGCTTGGCCCGTTGCCGATGAGAAATATCTCCATGATGACACTATAGAGTTGCCGGTGCAGGTTAACGGAAAACTGCGGGGAAAAGTTTCAATTTCAGCGGATGCGTCTGCTGATGCTGTGCGTGATATTGCTGTCAACGATGAGAAATTGAAAATCTATTTTTCCGGAAAGAAAATAGTGAAGTTTATATATGTCCCCGGAAAAATTGTTACGATAGTTGTGCAATAAGCACCCATTATTCTCGCGTATAGGAAATATAAAATAAAATGATAGGCAAAACGGGGGATTGATGAAAAAAGTATTTTTGATTATTGCTGTGTGTGTTGCCGTATTGTCCGCATGCGCGGCGCCGTATACTCCTGCCATGCAGATTTTGCCGGCAAATGTGCGCAAAGTGTATATTAGACCGTTTATCAACAACACTACTCAATACGGGCTCGAGGACAAACTGACGCTTCAGGTCATTGATGAACTGATCCGCGACGGTCGTCTGGCGGTTGTCAATTCTGAAGAACAGGCCAACGGCGTCATTACGGGCGAGATATCAAAATATATTCTCCAGCCGCTCACCTACGATTCCAATAATGTAGCCGAACAATATAAATTGTGGGTGCTGGTGACCGTCAGCTTTATCGATAAAGATCATAATGTGACCTTGTGGACCGAACCTAATCTGGAGGGAATCGAGATATATACCGATGTTACCCGTCCCGGCGGCAGGGCGGAAGAAGATGTTCGCGCTGATATTTGGGATACCTTGTCGCGCGCCATTGTTAAACGGACTGTCGAGGGTTTTGGTTCGGTTACCGGCGTCTCCGAAAAAAAGGTTCCGCAATAACGGATAATTTCCCAAAATACTGTGCTAAAATCAACAGAATTATTGACTCATCTTTCGAGTAAAAAGCTGAAACCCATATATCTATTAATGGGTGAGGAGACATTTCTTCATCAGCAGGCACTTGAACAGATAGATGCTATTGTCGGCCCCAGTCCTTTTAATAAGGAATCATTTACTGTTCCCGAATCATCTGTGGATACAATACTTGTCGCGCTGCAGACCATTCCATTCCTCTCGGACACTCGTCTCATTACTGTCAAAGATTCTCACAAACTCAAACCGGCGGAACTTGAAGCGTTAACGGTGTTTCTTAAGAAACCTGTAATTTCAGGGTGTTTGGTTTTGTTGTGGCCGGAAAAACTTAAAAAAGACAGTAAAACCACCGCGCTAGTCGCCGCATGCGAAAAGAACGGCGTTGTTGCCGACTGCCATCCCCTGTATGACAATGAATTACCGGCTTGGATACAGAAGCGTTTCCAGTTGGCGGGCACAAAAGTTTCATCAGAGGTGATACAGGTTCTTATTCGTGAAACCGGAAACGCCCTCAATGATATCGTTAACGAGATAGATAAACTTATATTATATGCAGGAACAGGAAAAATCATTACAGCCGATGATGTGGAATTAGTCAGCGGGCACACTCGGCAAGCAAATTTAAATCAACTATCCGAAGCCATTGAATCACGCAACAAGTTGGGTGCGCTCGTGATCATTGAAAAATTGATTAATGAAGGAGAAGTGCCTTTAAAAATTTTGGCGACAATTCACCGCGTAATCCGCCGGTGCACAGTTGCTAAGAGCATGCTCGAAGAGGAAGGGAAATCGTTCGATGATATCAGACAGGATTTGCGTCTGCATTATTTTTTCGATAAATCTTTTTTTAACCGTCTTGCAAAACTTAGTCTCGAAGAATTATCTCAGGCGCTGCTGAAAATAGTTCAGGCCGATTACGAACTAAAAAGTTCCAATCGGCCTGAATCAATGATGTTTGAAGAGCTGGTGATGAATCTATTTAATTCCGGCAACCAGCTTCGATAACCGGGCTTTTTGGTTGGCGGCTGCATTGTCGTGAATGACATTGCGTTTGGATGCTTTATCCCAGGTGGAAAATGCCGCTTTCAGCATTTCTTTGGCGGTCGCGGCATCATTTTTCTTTACCGCTTCTTCAACTTTCTTCGCCATCGTCTTTATCTTGCTTTTGATTGTTTTGTTGCGTACGGCGCGTTTGTTTGCTTTGCGATTTTCTTTGAGCGCCGATGTGTGTCGTCCAGTCTTAAGTTTTGCCATGAAAATATCTCCTTTTAGTGTGTGAGCGTATTGTAAGTTTGTTCATTATATTGTTTTGGAGCACATATGTCAACTGAACTGACAAAAAAGGCAGGGTTTATAGCCGTCGGTACAACCGTTTCGAGGATACTCGGTTATTTTCGGGACATGCTCGTTGCGCACGCATTCGGCGCGGGCCTTGCGGCTGACGCATTTTACGCCGCCTACCGGATACCGAACCTTTTGCGGCGACTGTTGGGCGAGGGGTCGCTCTCCGCTTCTTTTATTCCGGTCCTCAGTGATTATCTGCATACCAAGACCAAAGAGGAAACCCAGGAACTCATTTCCGTTGTATTCACCGCATTAACTATTCTCATGGCGATTCTGACGGTCCTGGGAGTGATCTTTTCCGACAAGCTTGTCTCGATAATCGCGTATGGCTTTACCAATGATCCGGATAAATTATCGCTGACGATATCATTGACCCGGTTGATGTTCCCTTTCGTATTTTTTATCTGCCTAGCTGCTCTGCTACTCGGAATACTCAATACGCTTAGCGCATTTTTTATCCCTGCGGTGGCGCCGGCGTCACTGAGCATCGCAGAGATCGGATTCATCATGGGCATAGCGCCGGCGCTATCGCCCGACAATCAAATTAAAGGCCTGGCCATCAGCGTAATAGTCGGTGGTATCGGCCAGTTCCTGGTCCAGTGGCCCAAAATATGCGCTCTTGGCTGGCATCTGCGGTGGAAACTCAAATTTTCTCATCCCGGGCTTAAACAGATCGGGACGCTGATGATCCCGTCAATGATTGGCCTTTCGGTCGACCAGATTAACGCATTTGTCGATACTATGGCAGCATCATTCCTCGAGCTCGGCTCGATTACAGCCCTCTATTATTCTAACCGTGTCATGCAGCTACCGTTGGCAATTTTTGGGCTTGCACTTGCAAGCGTCGCTTTGCCGGCAATGTCCCGAGCTGCTGCGGAAAAGAACATGGAATCCCTTAAGGAGACATTGAATTTTTCCGTGCGGTTTATACTGTTTATCCTTATACCGTCAGCAGTTGGTTTGATGGTTTTGGGTATGCCGATCATTCATGTGCTCTTTGAACGGGGAAATTTTTCTCATCAGGCAGCACTAATGACGAACAGCGCGCTGTTCTTTTATTCATTTGGACTGCCGGCTTACGCAATTGCGAAAGTGATGGCGATTGCATTTTATTCACAGAAGGAAACAAAAATTCCGGTACAAGTCGCTGCGGCGGCGATGGTGCTCAATGTAGTACTTATTCTAATCCTTATGCCGTATCTCAAAGTGGGGGGGCTTGCTCTGGCAACCGCACTGGCGTCCTATTTTAACTTTAGCGTACTCGCATGGCTGCTGCGAAAACGCATCGGCCCACTGGGCATCCGCCGCATTCTGCAAACGGCTACAAAAACAATGATTGCCGCAACAGTCATGGGGTTGGTTTCATATTTTATTGCTTTCCGGTGGTTGGTTGATTATCCCGCCGGCGGAATGGTTTTAGCCTTGGTGGGTGGTATGGCGGTTTTTTTCGGGACTGCGTATGTGATGAAACTCGAAGAACTCACCCCAGTGCTTTCAATGGTATTCAAAGATAAACCGACGGGGGGGGATTAGTCATCGATGGATTGCACCGAACAACGCAACCGTCTGCCCCGGACGCCCGGGGTGTATCTGATGCGGGACACTGCCGGAACGATTATTTATATTGGCAAAGCAAATAATCTCAAAGCGCGTGTTGCGTCATATTTTCGCACCGACCCCTCCTTTAAAACCGTAGGCATCATCGCTGCCCTGCGCCATATCGATTATGTTTTGTGCGCTTCAGAGCGCGAAGCATTGATTGTCGAGCGCCAACTCATCAACCGCTACCAGCCCTTTTATAACGCAATGTGGAAGGACGATAAATCCTACCCCTACCTTAAAATAACTGTCAGGGAAGATTTTCCGCGCATTATGTTGACACGGAGAAAGATTGATGACGGCAATCAGTACTTCGGACCGTTCCCTGAAGTTCAAAAAATGAAGCAATTGCTGTACTGGATGCAAAAGATATTCAAATGGCGCCCGTGCAAATTATCGTTTGATGCAACCCATTTACCGCCGCTAAGAACGGTTAAATCATGTCTGTATTTTCACACCAATCGCTGTCCCGGCCCGTGCCGAGGAGCTGTGACGGCGGAGGAATATAAGAAGTCATTGCGGTTCATCCAACTTTTCTTAAAGCGGGACTATCTTAAACTTGAATCTTTATGGCATAAAGAAATGCAAGAAGCGAGCCGCGGGCTTGATTTTGAAAAAGCAGCTGAACTGCGCGACCGTATTTCCGCCGTTCGGCACATGGACCAGCCGGTTACCATGCGCGAAGTAAAAAATGAAGACCTTGTGGACTCGTTGGATATGTCGCGCTGCTTGGAACAGATGCGCGAAGAACTTTCTCTGCCGCGGTTGCCCGTGGTAATCGAAGGGTTCGATATTTCGTTATTGGCCGGCACTGCCGCTGTCGGTTCAATGGTGTTGTTCCACAATGGCAAACAATCTCCGGACCGTTACCGACGGTATAAGATTAAAACAGTTTCCGGGACAGATGATTACGCCATGCTGGCGGAAGTCGTTACGCGCCGCTATCGGCGCCTTATGCGTGAGAAACTTCCTTTGCCTGACTTAATCCTTATTGATGGCGGAAAAGGCCAGCTGGCGGCCGCAGTTGCGGCTTTAAATCAGCTACAGCTATCCTTGCCAGTCATATCCCTTGCCAAGCAGCAGGAAGAGATATTTATTCCCGGAAGAGCCGCAGCACTACTGCTTCCCCGTCGTTCGCCGGTGCTCCGCCTTTTGCAGTCCGTTCGCGATGAATCACATCGCTTTGCCCTTGCGTATCATCGCACATTACGGAAAAGAGCGATGCATCATGTCAACTAAACCCTCGTCTATGGTCGACATTAAACGGCCGATAAAAGCATACCCTTTATTTTACCAGAAGGTTTGGCTGGCTTGTGCACGCATCCCTGCCGGAAAAACGATGACCTACAAACAGCTGGCTGCAGCTGCCGGTTATCCCGGCGCCGCACGGGCAGTGGGAACAGCGTTGTCACATAATCCTTTCGCGCCCGTCATTCCTTGTCACCGCGTCATCCGCAGTGACGGTGCTATGGGGGGATATTCGGGGCCGGGTGGCGTGAAACGAAAGAAACAATTATTGGAGCGGGAACAATGCCGTGGCGACTGATACTATCTCCCGCTTCTGACGGTCCGGCGAACATGGCCATGGACGAGGCACTCTTGACACGATGCGTCTCTGATGCGGCCGCAGCACCGATCATCCGTTTGTATTCGTGGACTGAGCCATGCATTACCATTGGTTACTTCCAAATGTTTGCCGTTAATGGACAGGACAAGGTGCCGATTACTCGTCGTTTAACCGGCGGATTAACGGTAGTGCATGGGAATGATCTTTCGTATGCAATGATTGCCAAGGAAACGGCATGGCCGTGGTTGTACGATCAAACAGAAACATATCGCCGTATGCATGCCGTCATAAAAAATATTTTGGCTGACAGAGGATTGGGCATCGATTCCGCGATAACGACAGTTTCACCATCTGGCAATGCACGATGCGTTGAAACTATTTATACGCACGATGTTCTGCATAATGGCAGGAAAATTGTAGGTTCCTGTATGCGCCGCCGGGGAAACACCATCTTGTTGCAAGGCTCAATTCACCTGCCGTCTATTGTCAATCAGATTAATGAGATAAGGAATGGTTTTGAAATGTACTTCCCGCGCATTGTTAACGATACTATGACCAGAAGTAAGCTTGTCAGAGAAGAACACACTATGCAGCGTGCTTTGATGGAAACTCGATATGCAACCAGTGAGTGGAACGAGAAATACTGATTATGAAAATATCGGTGCAAATCCTGCTCGTGGTTTGGCAATAATATAAAGATTATGATATACTTCTAATCTTGCATTTTTGTATCAGAATACACCTCATAAAGGATACCCTATGTTAAAAAAGTTTTTTGGTGCAATTTTTGGAAGCCAAAACGAACGAGAACTAAAAAAAATACGCCCTATTATACACCGGATCAATGAGCTGGAGCCCTCGGTTGTTGCATTAAGTGACGATCAAATCCGAGAAAAGACCGTTGAATTCAGAAATCGGCTTTCCGGTGGGGAAACAGTTGACGATCTCCTTCCTGAGGCCTTTGCATGCGCTCGCGAGGCGGCAAAACGGGCCATAGGTTTACGGCCTTTCGATGTGCAGTTAATGGGTGGATATTTTCTGCATAACGGACGCATTGCCGAAATGCGCACCGGAGAAGGAAAGACGCTGGTAGCTACTTTGCCGGTATATCTTAACGCAATTTCAGGAAAAGGCGTTCATGTAGTGACCGTCAACGATTATTTGGCTCAACGCGACTGCGCGTGGATGGGGCCGGTTTACCAATTTTTGGGGCTTACGGTGGGGTCTGTTCAGCACGACATGTCTAATGCGGACCGCCAGAAAGCGTATGCCTGCGATGTGACCTATGTGACCAACAACGAAATCGGATTTGATTATTTGCGCGACAACATGGTGGTTTCCCGTGAAGACCGCGTATTGCGCAACCTGCATTATGCAATTGTCGACGAAGTCGATTCCATCCTTATAGACGAAGCACGGACGCCGCTCATCATTTCCGGTCCTGCGGAAGAATCGACTGACAAATACTATGTTTGCAATCGCCTCATTCCCCACATGAAAGGCCGCACCGTAACTGAGGCCGAGGAGATTGCAGCAAAATATACACAAGAGGATCTTGCGGTCGGATACGACTTCATTGTCGATGAAAAAAATCACACTATAGTATTAACCGAACAGGGCGTTTCGAAAGCCGAAAAACTGTTGGGCATCAAAAATATTTACGATGATGTTCAGTCAGAATGGGTACATCATCTGACGCAAGCCCTGCGGGCGCATAGTTTGTATCACCGCGATGTTGATTATGTGGTAAAAGACGGCGAAGTTATCATTGTAGACGAGTTTACCGGACGATTGATGCCCGGAAGGCGTTGGTCAGAAGGTCTGCATCAGGCGGTTGAGGCAAAAGAGAGCTTACGGATTGCCGAAGAAAATCAGACCCTTGCCACCATAACTTTTCAGAATTTCTTTAAAATGTTCAGTAAGCTTGCCGGCATGACTGGTACCGCCATGACCGAGGCATCGGAATTTTGGGAGATTTACAAACGCGATGTCATCGATATCCCGACAAACAACTTGATGATACGAAAAGACACTGCGGATGTCATTTACCGGACTGAAAAAGAGAAATATGAAGCTATCGTCAATGAAATAGATACCTTGTGGCGCCGGGGGCAACCGGTTCTGGTGGGTACTCGTTCCATCGAGAAATCAGAAAAGATAGCCGCATTTTTACGGCGAAAAGGGGTCCCTCATCAGGTTCTCAATGCGAAATATCACGAGATGGAAGCGCAGATTATAGCCCAGGCGGGGCGCAAAGCGGCAGTTACGATAGCCACCAACATGGCCGGCCGCGGCACGGACATCATTTTGGGCGGTACGCCTGCTAATCAATCGGAAGCCGATATAGTCCGCTCCTTGGGTGGACTTCATATATTGGGGACAGAACGCCATGAATCGCGGCGTATAGACAACCAGCTACGCGGCCGGTCGGGACGACAGGGCGATCCCGGTTCATCGCGGTTTTTCCTGTCGCTGGAAGATGAACTGATGCGACTGTTCGGTTCCGAGCGGGTTTCGGTTTTGATGGAAAAGCTCGGGATGAAGGATGGCGAGGATATTCAACATCCGTGGATTAGCCGTACCATCGAAAACGCCCAGCGCAAAGTAGAAGCAATGAACTTTGATATCCGCAAACAGTTGCTGGAGTATGACAATGTCATGAATAAACAGCGGGAATCCATCTACCGCATGCGCAACGAGATTCTTGACGGAGAAGATATATGTACAACGGTCGCCGACATGATCAGCGATTCAATAGATGAAAAACTGGAATTGTGGGCGCCGGCAAAGGAATACGCCGAGAAATGGGATTGGACGAGCCTTGAAGCGTGGCTAACTCGCATATATTCCGTACACCTCCAGATGACGGAAGAGCAGTGTTCATATATGCAGCAAGTTGCATTGCGTGAGCTGGTTAGAGAGAAAATCGATGAACAGTATAAGATCAGAGAGGAACATCTGACTTCATCAGCCATGCGGACAATGGAACGCATGATTTTACTTCACATGATCGATACCGCATGGAAAGAACATCTGTATGACCTTGATCAAGTCAAAAAGGGAATCGGGTTGCGTGCATACGCTCAGAAAGACCCCAAGATTGAATATCAAAAAGAATCTTTTGCGATGTTTGAACTGATGATACGCCGCATTCGCGAGGCAACCCTGGAATATATTTTCAAAGTTCAAATAAGCGTTGAACAGCCCATTCGTCGACAGGAACGCGTGGAAACAAGAGATGTTCCCGCGCTTCCCAACAAAAAACGGCCAACCGAACAAACGATTACTGTCGATAAAATTGGTCGCAACGATCCGTGCCCCTGCGGTAGTGGGAAGAAACATAAAAAGTGTTGCGGTTCATAATTTTTAGCGATTTTATCAACGAAAGGTAAAGAAAGATGCCCCCAAAATTTAATGTCAAGGACCTTAAGACGGAAATAATGATTCTGCATAAAATAATTCAAATCATAAGCACCTCCGCAAATCTTACTACCCTGCTGCATCAGATAGCTCGCATCATCGCGGAAACCATGAAAACTGACAGCTGTCTGGTGTATCTGCATGAAACACCTTCGAAATCACTGGTGTTGTCGGGCGCATGGCCACCGCATCCCAATCAGATTGGGAAAATTAAGCTTGGTTCCGGCGAAGGGTTAACCGGATGGGTCGCTTCACACAAGAAACCGCTGGCGATTTCAAAGAACGCCTATAAAGATTCTCGTTTTAAATTATTTCTTAATCTGCCTGAGGACAAATTTGAGATGTTTCTTTCCGTTCCTATCCTTTTAAAGAACGAATTAATTGGTGTTTTGAACCTTCAAAACCGCACTTCAAAAACGATTACCAAAGAACACTTGAAGTTGTTAAATTCAATAGCGTGCGAGTTATCGGGCGCCATTGAAAAATCACGATTACTTTATACTGCTACCCTCAAATCACAACAACTTCAAACTATCACGCACTTATCCAACAGTATCGTGTCAAACGCCTACTTGCAAGAAATATTGCAGCTTATTGTAACCATGACGGCACAGCTCATGGACTCAAAAATATGCTCATTGATGCTGCTCGACGAAAAAAATCAGGAATTGAGCATTGAAGCTACTCAAAGCCTGTCGGCAGAATACCGCAAGAAACCACCACTTAAGATTGGGATGTCGATATCTGGTCAGGCCATAAAAAACAAAAAACCGGTTGCAGTCCTGGATGTTACCCGCGAACCGGGGTACGGGTATCCCGCCATTGCAAAAAAAGAAGGGTTAAAATCTATGCTGGCGGTACCGATGCTGATTAAGGACAAACCTATCGGCGTTTTGAATTGCTATACGGCGACCGAACATGTGTTTTCTGAAGAAGAGATAAATATCATTCAAACCATTGCCAATCAATCGGCTGTGGCTATTGAAAATACGCGGTTGCTTAAAGAATCAAAAACAGCAATAGATGCGCTTGAAACCCGCAAATTTGTCGATCGAGCGAAAGGTATTTTGATGAAAGATAAAAAACTTACGGAACCTGAGGCATTTCAGTTTATTCAGCGTCAGGCAATGAATCTGCGGCGTACCATGAAAGAAATCGCCGAAGCAATAATCCTTAATCAACAAATAGTCGTTTGATCGGTTACCGTATGTCTCTTCTGTTATCCATCCTCAGCGGTTTGTTGCTGATCCCTATTTTCCCTGCAGGCAATATCGATATGCTTGCGTGGTTTGCGCTGATTCCGCTCATGCATGTGATTAATGACAAAAATGCCCCATGGGCGGCTCTGTATGCCTTTGTTGCCGGCTTTACAGCTTATGCCGGTATTCTGTACTGGATATTTCCACTCGTCAAATCTAATACCGGTTCAGTCATTCAGTCAGTTGCTTGTCTTGTTTCACTCTCGATGTATCTTGCCCTGTTTGTCGCAGTTTGGGCCGGCATCGTGGTTTTTTGCCGCCGGCAGTCGTTGCCGGTATACATGCTTATTGTGGGTGCAACATGGGTAGCGCTTGAATATGCACGAACATATCTGTTTACGGGTTTTCCCTGGGCATTGATCGGCTATTCTCAATACCGTGCATTCTGGTTGTTGCCGATCGTGCGGGATACCGGCGTGTATGGCGTATCTTTTCTGGTGATATCCGTCAACGCTCTGCTCTACAAATTATTATTATTTCGCCAAACGCGCAATAGTTTATTCACCGCTTTCGCGATTTTCTCTGTACTGATTGCATTGCGATTCATAGGTCCAATACCGTCCATATCCCCTGGTGTATCCAGTGGACAGATTGTTGTTGGCGTCATTCAGCCGTGCATCGAACAGGTAAAGAAGTGGGACAAACAATTTCAAAATGAGATTCTGACAACATATGAATCTCTTGCTGATGCGATTTCCACTCTCAGTCCCCGGTTCATCGTTTGGCCGGAAACAATCGTTCCGGGATTTCTGCCGACTGATACATATTCCACCGACTGGGCCATTTCTCTGGTAAAGCGCACCAAGACGGCGAATGTAATCGGGACTCCCTATGCTGACCCCAACGGCGCATTCTATAATGCTTCAGTTGTTGTAAACAAAGAAGGAACAGCGTTAGGCGTCCATCGAAAAACGCATTTAGTCCCGTTTGGAGAGTTCGTTCCGTTTCGCTCCATCCTGCAACCGTTTTTCGGAATCCTTGGTATGATGGGAGATTTTAACCGAGGGACTGAATATCTGCCGATCAACATTGATTCGCTTAAACTGGGAATAAGCATCTGTTCTGAAAATATGTTTGGCGATTGCGCCCGAAAACTGACAAAGAACGGATCGACGATACTGATCAATCAGACCAACGATGCGTGGTTTTTTGACACCGCCGCTCCTGAACAGCATTTTGTTATGAATGTTTTTCGCGCAGTTGAAAATAACCGGCCGGTTATCGTAGCGGGCAATACGGGCGTTTCAGGAATAATATCGCCCCAGGGTTTAATCACAAAGCGTACCGCTGTTTTTACAAAAACAATGTTTGTCGCGGCGGTCACACCGCAGACTGCATTGACATTTTACACTGCATACGGTGATGTCTTTGCGGTAAGCTGCTGTCTGATTGTGCTGCTGTTTATTCTCTGGAGGATTATATGCTTAATCAAATGCAAAAAAAGTTGACACAACTTAGGGGGTCACTTTGATGTGGACCGCAAAATTGCCGATATAACCATTCTTGAGGAACAGGCGGCACAAACCGATATCTGGAATAATCCATCACGTGCCAAAGAGATACTGGGTCGGTTGAACGCATTAAAAAAATCGGTAGCTCACTGGGAAAAACTTACCAAAGAAGTGAACGATCTTAAAGATCTTGAGACGCTGGCGGTACAGGAAAAAGATGAAGCTATTATTAAAGATATCGAGATAAGCACTCAAAATATTGCCCGGGAGATTCAACAACTGGAAATAGCGACAAAGCTCTCTGGTGAACATGACATCAATAATGCCATAATGGAGATTCATGCCGGCGCGGGAGGGACGGAATCCTGCGATTGGGCGGAAATGCTGCTTCGTTTGTATATGCGCTGGGCAGAAAAAAAAGGTTTTCAGACAGAAGTTGTCGATATTCTCGATGGTGAGGAAGCAGGCGTTAAAAGCGTAACGCTGATGATAAAAGGCGAGTACGCCTACGGTCTTTTGCAGTCAGAAGTCGGCGTGCACCGTCTGGTTCGCATTTCACCGTTTGATTCTAACAAACGCCGTCACACTTCGTTTTCTTCCGTTGATGTCATGCCGGAATTGGAAGATGACGCTGAAATTGAAATAGAGGATAAAGACATTCGCATAGACACCTATCGCGCTTCCGGACATGGCGGACAGTATCTAAATAAAACCGATTCCGCGGTGAGGATTACCCATTTACCGACAAACATCGTAGTCCAATCCCAGAACGAACGGTCACAACTAAAAAACCGTGTCACGGCCCTGAAACTCCTAAAATCAAGGCTTTATGAGCTTCAGCAGGAAAAACAACGTCAATCAATTGAGAAACACTATGACGAAAAAGGCACCATTGCCTGGGGCAGCCAGATACGCTCGTATGTATTTATGCCCTACCAGCTTGTCAAGGATCATCGCACCGCTTGTGAAATTCCACAGGTTGATTTGGTCATGGATGGGGAAATTGATCCCTTTATAGCGGCATATCTTGGTTGGAAGCTGCAAAAAAAACAACAAAAAAGTTAATATTATGATTCCCTGTCCTTGTTGAGATTGAATATCTGTCATACCCCTTGAATCCTACCCATTCTGCTTGCTCATCAAATCGCCTATACATTGTTTTGACAATCACTTTCTATTGGTATATAATAATAGAAATATTCTATTTTAGGAGCCTTCTATGGCCAAGGTTATGATTGTTGATGATGACAAAGATGTTATCGAGCTGCTGAGTTTTGTCCTGGAAAAGGATGGATATACTGTTTTTCGCGCATTCAACGGTCGGGATGCGCTTGAGCAATTAGGTGTATTGCCGAGTGCGCAAATGGTGGTCAAACCTGATGTCGTTATCTTAGATATTATGATGCCCGAAATTGACGGGTATACAGTGCAGAATAGGATGTCAGAACACGATGAAACGCGTTCAATTCCGATTATAATTCTGACCGCTAAAGGATTGATGCGCGACCTGTTTGGATTAGCATCCAATGTCGCAGCCTACATCGACAAACCGTTTGATCCCTCAATGCTTCGCGAGAAAATAAAGGAATTGGTAAAATCATGATTGAACCAGTTACGGTCCCGTTAGACCAGATTGTTGAACTACGAAAAGAAAAACTGCAAAAGCTCATTGCGGCGGGTATCAATGCTTATCCGACAGCGTTTGCCATCGATTCTCAGATTAGCGGCGTTCATGAACGCTTTGCGAACCTGGAAACGGGAGTGATTGGCGAAGGTGTTGTAACTGTCGCCGGACGCTTGATATCGCGGCGAGAAATGGGAAAAGCGGCTTTTGCTGATATCAGTGATGTTTCGGGAAAAATTCAGTTGTATTTCAAAACCGACAAACTGGGCGCTGATTCGTTTAAGTTATTTAAAGAACTTATTGATATTTCTGATTTTCTCGGCGTAACCGGAAGCCCGTTCCGCACAAGAACCGGGGAACTCAGCATTATGGTGGAAAAATGGACGCTACTCACCAAATCATTGCGCCCTTTGCCGGAGAAATGGCATGGATTAAAGGATACTGAAACCAGATACCGCCAACGCTACTTGGATTTGATAGCAAATGCTGAAGTAAAAGCAGTTTTTATAAAGCGTTCTCAAATTGTCTCCGCGATTCGTGCCGAACTTGAATCGCGAGGATTTTTGGAAGTGGAGACGCCGGTCATGCAGGTTCTTGCCGGAGGTGCGGCGGCGAAGCCCTTTGTTACGCATCATAACGCCTTGAATATGGATTTGTTTCTGCGCATCGCTCCTGAACTGTATCTAAAGCGACTGGTTGTGGGTGGCATTGACCGGGTATTTGAGATCGGTCGTAATTTCCGCAATGAAGGCATTGACCGCAATCATAACCCGGAATTCACGATGCTTGAGTTGTATCAAGCGTATGTAGATTACCATGAAATGATGAACATATGCGAAACGCTTATTGTGGCTGCAGCGCGACGAATCGGCGCCGATATTGCAGTTCCTTTCCGGCGCGCGCGATTGTTCGATTTGCTCAAGGATGCGACCGGCATAGACATGAAGCCGATGGTGGGGACCGGTGAGCTCACAAAACTGATTCCACAATTCAAGCTTGATTTGCCGATGAATGCACCCGAGAAAAAGATTTTGGACCATCTGTTTGATGAAACGGTTGTTAAAGGGCTAACCTCACCGACTTTTGTCATGGACTATCCGGCCGTTTTTTCGCCTTTGGCTAAAGCAAAGCCCGATGACCCGTCTATAGCCGAACGCTTCGAACTCTACATAAACGGCATGGAAATTGCCAATGCCTATTCCGAGCTCAACGACCCTCAAGAGCAACGCAAACGCTTTGAACAGCAGATGGACGCAAAAAAGCACGGTGATGACGAAACGGAACCTTTTGATGAGGATTTTGTGACCGCATTGGAGCATGGGTTGCCACCGACCGGCGGACTGGGTATTGGTATTGACCGACTGGTGATGGTGCTGGCAAATGTCGATTCAGTACGGGAAGTTATTCTTTTCCCGATAATGCGACCTGAATAAATGAATACAGAACTATTTATTGCCTGGCGGTACCTCAAAGCGCGCCGCAAAGGTTTTTTCTCAGTGTTAACAACGCTTATTGCCGTAGGTGGCATAACGCTGGGAGTAGCGGCTTTAATTATCACCCTTGCGGTGATGACTGGATTTCACCGAGATATTCGCGAAAAGATTTTGGGTATTCAACCGCATATTGTGGTCACTAAAGACCAGCAGTTTCCGCTGTATAGTTATGACGCTCTTAGCCGGCAAATCGCCGGGACCCCGGATATAATCGCAACGGCACCGTTTGTGTATGGTCAGATTATTCTCAGACACAAACAAAATGTAGTAGGGGCGGTTATAAAAGGCATTGATCTTGATGCGGAAGACCGCCTGGTTCAGCTTCGTAAGACCTTTTTAGGTCCCGGTGCTGTCGATCTCACTGCTAGGACTATTGTAATCGGCGAGGAACTCGCACGAACATTGGGGGTTCGCCCGGGAGATGATGTTATATTAATGTCACCGGGGCAGTTTACCGCAATTCCGAAAATGTATCAATTCACCGTTTTAAAACTCTTTCATTCGGGGATGTTCGAATATGATGCGACGCTGGCGTTTGTGCCCCTCCTCGACGCCCAGGAACTCTTCGGTATTACCGGCGGGGTATCCGGCATCGGTGTTGCCGTCAGCGACAGCGACCACGCCGCAGATGTAGCACAACGACTCCAGAAAGATCTTTCTTACCCCTATATGGTCCGTTCTTGGGACCGGATGAACAAAAATCTTTTTGCGGCGCTCAAACTGGAAAAAACAATGATGTTCATAATATTAACGCTTATCATCGTAGTTGCGGCGTTTAATATCGTTTCCAATCTTTTGTTGATGACCATCGAAAAATCGCGCGAGATGGGGATTCTTTCTGCAATGGGATATGACAGAGGGCGGATTGCCCGGATATTTATGTTTGAGGGCTTGATGCTCGGGATAAGCGGCATTATCACCGGAACGGTGCTGGGGACGGGGCTCAGCTTGATTCTGAAGAAATATCAATTTATCCATTTGCCTCCAGATGTATACTATCTCGACGCTTTGCCGGTACGGATAGTTCCGGGCGATATCAGTATGATTGTTGTCGCTGCGTTGATTATAACGGTTGCTGCCGCTGTTTATCCCGCATATCAAGTTATGAAACTCGACCCGGTTGAGGCAATCCGCTATGGATAACCATGAAAATTACGCTTGAGAAAGTTACTAAGTCATATCAGCCGGCTGCCGGAGCTGAAGTAAATGCGTTGACTGCCGTGACAACCTCTTTTGACGCCGGCGCGGTTACCGCCATTGTCGGTCCGTCGGGTGCGGGGAAAAGCACCCTTTTACACATCATTGGGCTTATGGACCGCCCGACACAGGGTGGCGTTTATTTTGATTCAGTCGATTGTTCCGGGCTGGGTGAATTTCGCAAAGCAGAATTGCGCCGCGAGAAAATCGGATTTTTATTCCAGATGCACTATTTACTCCCGGATTTCACTGTATATGAAAATGTATTGCTCCCTTTGTGGGACGAGAAACACAAGCATTTTGAGCGGGCGGAATCATTGCTCTCTCAATTGGGTATACACGGTCGCAAGAACCATCTTCCGCACGAACTTTCCGGCGGAGAACAACAACGCGCGGCGCTTGCCCGGGCATTGATCAACGAGCCGTCACTGCTCCTTGCGGACGAACCGACCGGAAACCTAGACACCGTGACCGGCGCCCGGGTGCAGGATATTATGTTTGAAGAGTGCCGCAAACGACACATGACAGTTATTTTGGTGACCCATCAAGAATCGCTGGCTAAAAAAGCTGACCGTATCATCACCCTGCGGGATGGTATAATAACGGAGGATACAGAGAATGAAAATTTATCTTGACGGAAAAATGCTCGAAAAGGAAGATGCCAAAATATCGGTCTTCGATCATGGTCTTCTCTATGGCGATGGTGTTTTTGAAGGAATCAGGGCGTATAACGGGAGAGTATTCCGCTTGCGTGAACATATTGACCGCATATATAACTCTGCCCGTGCAATCGATCTTGTTGTTCCTTTATCGAAAAAAGACATTGGCATAGCCGTTCTTGATACTTTGCGGGCCAACAAACTTAAAGATGGTTACATCCGCTTAGTGGTAACTCGCGGAGCGGGAGATTTAGGCCTTGACCCACAAAAATGCGAAAAGGCAACAATATTTATTATTGCCGATAAAATTAAACTGTATCCTGAAGAGTTCTACACCAACGGGTTATCCGTAGTGACTACATCGGTCCGCCGGACAATGCCGGATGCTTTAAGCCCCTGCATCAAGTCGCTTAATTATCTCAATAATATCATGGCAAAACTTGACGCTATCCGTGCGGGAGTCCCTGAAGCGATTATGCTTAACTCTGCTGGCTATGTTGCCGAATGCACTGGCGACAATATCTTTATCCTTAAAGAGAATACCCTGTTTACACCCCCGTCATGGGTTGGGGCTCTTGAGGGGATTACCCGCGGCGCTGTCATGGAAATCGCCCGCAACAAGCTAAAATTGGCAATTAAAGAGGATGTCTTTACCCAATATCATGTATACACCGCTGACGAATGTTTTCTGACGGGGACTGCAGCGGAAGTTGTCCCTGTGGTCAAAGTAGACGGCAGAATAATCGGCGATGGAAATCCGGGAAAAACGACACTGCGCCTTATCAAAGAGTTCAAAGAACTTACCCGCCTTACCGGCGTGCCCATTTATGAAAAATAATGTATTAAAACCGAACAAACTAAAAGGCGTTAATCTCGGCGGCTGGTTGCTGATGGAGGGGTATATCCTTCGCGGCAGGAATATTGCCGAACAGGTATTTAAAAAACAGTTTACGCAGATTAATGGCGATCGCGCATTAAAAGTGTTTGAACGGAAATTCAGAGATGCTTTTATTACGCAAAAGGATTTTTCTCGTATCGCCGCAATGGGTGCTACTGTTGTGCGGGTGCCGTTCAACTGCCGGTTAATAGAAACATCCCCGTATCATTTTTCATCAGCCGGGCTTTCTTATTTGATTCGTGCTCTTGATTGGGCACGCGACAACAAACTAAAGATAATCCTTGATCTCCATGCCGCCGCGGGGTCGCAAAACGCTGATTGGCATGGCGATAGCTTGGGAAAAGCCCTTTTGTGGGAGAATGCTTCTTTTCGTGAAAGAACATATGCACTGTGGGAGTACATCGTTGCCGGTGTAAAGGATCATCCCGCTTTGCACGGATATGATGTCTTAAATGAGCCGGTTTTGGATAAAAAGAATATCTCCCGGTTGACCGGATTTTACCGTGAAGCAGTCAGACGCATTAAGGCAATCGATAATACTCATGTGATTTACCTTGAAGGGAACACCTGGGCTCAGCAGATCGATTTTCTCGCCGATATTATAGACGACGGTGTAGCGGTCAGCATCCATGCCTATCAGCCACTAACATACACTTTTAACTATACGCCGGGCGTTCTGTATCCGGGAAAGATCGAAAACGAGCGCTGGCGCAGCTCTAAAATAGCGGCATACATGGAGCCGTATGCGAAATTCTCACAAAAGCACAATGTTGAGATTTTCGTGGGGGAATTTGGCATTAACTGGCGCGGTGGGCATTTTGGAGAGCTTAACTGGGTTGACGATATTCTTTCTGCATTTGATGATTTTGGATTTAGCTATACCTATTGGACCTACAAAGCGGTCGCGAACAATGTTTTCCCTGACGGCATATATCAATATATGCCTAATAGTCCCTTTGTTCGCCGCGAGGGACCGGTTTATGGCTGGGAGACCTATCCTACCGCATGGAAAAAGAACCATGCAGCTATTATCGACGCTCTTAAAACGGACACATATACAAAGAACGCTGCTTTGGTGCAACTGCTAAAAAAACATTTTACCCTGAGATAAGGATACGATGCTTCCTAATCGGGGAAATTGAGGTAAACATGTCGAATCGATTTTCTGAGCATGTTCAGCGGGTCATCATTATCGCACAGGACGAATCAAAGCGTCTCAATCACGATTATGTGGGCACGGAACATATACTTCTGGGACTTATTGCACTGGGCGAAGGGGTGGCCGCTAAAGTACTGGGCTCTTTGGGCGTTGATGTAGGAAAAGTCCGCGTTGAAGTTGAGAAACTTGTCGGTACCGGTGACAATGTTATGCTCTTGGGGGAAATCCCGTTTACGCCGCGCGCAAAGAAAGTGCTTGAACTGGCAGTTGACGAAGCGCAAACACTGAGGCATGCGTATGTAGGGACGGAGCATATTTTGCTGGGCATCCTCAGAGAAGAGGAAGGCATTGCTGCCCGTGTGCTTGAAAATCTTGGCGTTCACCTCGCCGATGTCCGCGAAGAAGTTGTCAATCTTTTGTCTGAGGAAGCTGTTTCTGTAGATGAAAAAACCTCAGATCAGCCCCGGGGAAAATCAAAAACCCCTAATCTCGACGAATTCGGGCGGGACCTTACCTCATTTGCCCGCAATGATAAACTTGATCCCGTCATTGGGCGGGACGAGGAAATAGAGCGATTGGTGCAGATACTTACCCGCCGTACAAAGAACAATCCCGTACTTATCGGCGATCCCGGCGTCGGAAAAACAGCGATAGTTGAAGGTTTGGCTCAGAGAATTGCATCCGGCGATGTGCCTGAGATACTGGCCGGCAAGCGCGTTATGACGCTGGATTTACCCGCGGTTATTGCGGGAACGAAATACCGCGGTGAGTTTGAACAGCGCATAAAAAACATCATGGAAGAAATCCGGCGGGCAAAAAATCAAATCATTTTGTTTATTGACGAACTCCATACCGTCATCGGCGCCGGAGCTGCGGAAGGCGCGATTGATGCATCAAATATGCTTAAACCAGCACTGTCGCGGGGAGAACTGCAGTGTATCGGGGCGACGACCATTGATGAATATCGCAAACATATTGAACACGATGCTGCTCTTGAACGGCGTTTTCAACCTATCGTCGTAGAACCGCCGAGTGTTTCAGAAACAATTGCCATATTGAGCGGGCTTAAAGAGCGCTATGAAGCTCATCATAAGGTTACCTACACCGAAGCTGCGCTCATCGCCGCCGCGCAATTGTCCGACCGCTATATCTCAGACCGGAACCTTCCTGACAAAGCCATTGATTTGATCGATGAAGCCGGGGCAAAAATGCGCCTTTATTCGACGCGTATTCCGCAGGACATAAAACTAAAAGAAGAACACCTCACTGCGCTTGTTGCCGATAAAGAGCGCTGCATTGCCGACCAGGACTACGAGAAGGCAGCACGGTTGCGCGATACTGAGAAGGAACTAAAAAAGACCATTGATAATGAGAAGAAGCAATGGCGGGTGACCCGTGACGAAGTGTGGCCTGAAATTCATCCCGAAGATATTGCGCAGGTAGTGAGCACATGGACCAAAGTCCCCTTGACCCGACTGACTGAGACAGAATCAGAGAAGCTTCTGCATATGGAAGAAGAATTGCGCAAACGCATTGTCGGGCAGGATGAAGCGATTAAAGCCGTTTCACAGGCGATTCGACGCAGCCGCACGGGACTTAAGGATCCGTTCAAGCCCATAGGCAGCTTTATTTTTCTCGGCCCGACCGGTGTGGGAAAAACTGAACTTGCGCGCGCTCTTGCAGAGTTTCTTTTCAGCGATCCGAGTGCTTTAATCCGCGTTGACATGTCGGAATTCATGGAAAAGTTTTCTGTCTCCCGCTTAATCGGCGCCCCCCCTGGATATGTTGGATACGAAGAAGGGGGACAATTGACCGAACAGGTCCGCCGTAAACCGTATTCTGTCGTTTTACTCGATGAAATAGAAAAAGCCAATCCCGATGTATTTAATATCCTATTGCAAATCATGGATGCCGGCGTGTTGACTGATAATCTTGGGCACAAGGTTAGTTTTAAGAATACCATCATTATCATGACATCCAATGTCGGCGCGCGCCTTATATCAAAAGGAAAGTCGCTCGGTTTTCTCGTCCAGGAAGATATGCAGGGTGATTATTCTACAATGAAAGATACAGTTACAGAAGAGGTAAAAAAGGCGTTTAATCCTGAGTTTATGAATCGGATTGATGAATTGATCGTATTTCATCCGCTGGGCCGTCCTGAAATGAGCAAGATACTCGAACTTATGGTAGAACGCCACAGAGAAAAAATTGCTGCGCTGGGATTTTCAGTTGTATTAAGCGATGAGGCAAAAGAATTTCTTCTCGAAAAAGGATTTGATCCTCAGTACGGAGCGCGGCCTCTGGCACGCGTTTTGCAGAGGTATCTCGACGACGCGCTGGCGGAAGAAATATTATCTAAACGCTTTAGCTCGTTGCGGCAAAACGGGTTAATCTGTCTGGAAGTGCATCTAGACCCTGTTACCAAGGGGTTTGAATTTCGCCAGAAAGATGCGACTGAAGTTGCGTTCTGATGAAACGACGTGTGCAATTATTTATCCTGCTTTTCATCGCAGGACTTGTGTTTTTCAGTACACAGACAATCCGTATTCGGTTTGCCGAGCAACCCGTACGCGCTTTTCTTGAGCATTACACAAAACTCCCGGTCAGTTATTCCGCCATTGCCTACCAATTCCCTTTTCGCTTTAAGCTCACCGACATTGTCATCGGTGATTCAGTGTCCTGTCATGGCATAACAATACGCATTAATCCTTTTAGTTATTTATTGCCGCGGATACTGCATTCATCGCTGATGACGCATATCGATTGTGATGAACCGCTGGTAACATATTCACCGGAATTTAAACGCCTGCTGGCAACCCTCACCGAAAAACCTCAAACCTCTGCCCCGCGGTATGAAATTGCCTGGACAAAAGCATCACTGCTTAAAGATGAGTTGAGAGTACAATCACCATCGGGATTTGTCCGCCGTGATGGTCTTGTTTCCGGCAATATAATTATCGCCATGCTGGGACACGTGATCGATACAAATTTCTCAGCGAATCCCGCTGAGAATGGATCAACCGCCGTTAAGGCGACTATTGCGGTCTCCGGCAGCGCAGTATCGGGGTCAGGCATGATGAACGGCCGTTATTCTGCAGCGGGGGCCGTCGCAATGTCCATTAACATTAAGTCCGCCAATGTGGGCAAATATGCAATAAAAAATGGGATTTTGACACTTTCTATTGATGGCGACGACATCCATGCCGGATTACGGGCCCCCGGCATTCAGCTTGCTTTTGATAATAGCGGTAAAACCGGTGCACTGTCTTCACAAATCGATTTTTCATCAATCCTAAAGAATGCAACCGGAACCTGTATATTTGATATCCAAAAAAGCTCTGCAGGAATTACCGGGACAGTGCATACACGCGATGCCTATCTACCGTCAATATTATGCGGGAATTCCGATGTGTATTTTGCGCGAACTTCATCAGGATCTTTCACTGCCCGAGGACTTCTCTCGCCGGCGGCTTACACTATGAAGACACGCTATGACCCCGCAAACGGCTTACTGGTTATCTTGGGCAACAAAAAGGGTGGAACCGCCACTTTTTCGGGAACCATTTTTCCTCTCAAGATCAGTGCTGACATAAGTGACTGGGATTTAACTGACAATCCGGTTACTACATCACTCTATCCGGGATTAACGGGCACCGTGAGCGTGCGGGGGATATTTAGTTCGGCACATTCAATCGCTCACCTTACCGCAAAACAGTGGCAGATTCCCGGCGCGCGCCCGCAGTCATTTACTGCCGATTGCCAATCATACAATGGCAATTGGTTTTATTCTTTAGATACATCACGGAAGGATATTCGCGTACGGGGTACTTTACTGACTGACGGATTTACAACCGCAAAAAGTAGTTTTAATGGATTTCCCATAAGCGATATTCTTCCCTGGCTTAAAAGCACCATTCCTATCACTGGCACCATTAATGGATCTGCCGAGTATTCCTCACGAGGATATGGATCTGCTGTGGTTACTGGTAGTGACACACGCTGGGGTTCAGTTCTTGCCGGCGGAACAGCCATCGATGTACGATGGAATCCCGAACAATGCGACATTCGCGATATTTCGCTTAAAACATCTTCCGGATCGGTTATTGTGTCCGGTCTTATTCCCTTGAACCTTGAGAGTAAATCCCCGTCATTGTTTGTCTCATTCCACCAATTTGCAGTGCCCCATCTGCGTATTGACGGTCGGTTGTCATTTACCGGGGGGATCGACATAATCCGCAGGGATTTTTCCGGACTTATTACCGGCGCTAAGATCCATGTCAATGATCAGATATTTCAATCCGTTCGCATACCTTTTCGCGTGGGACGGGTTCGCATCGAGATCATTGATGCGGCAATTGACGCAATAGCCAAAGGAACCTTTTTCTTCGACAGGATTAAACGCCAAGTGGGAGGAACGGCCGCGTATGCCAATTTCCCCGCAAGCATTGTTCTCCCGGACGTCAAAGGGAAAGCATCAGGAACGATTGGCATTGATGGACCAGCGCTAAAACCGCATATCGTTTTGAACGGTAATATAAACAACGGTTGGTACAAATCATTGCCTTTCACCGCCACCGGTGCTTTACATTACCTTAATAACACAGTTCTAACCGACACGATAAAGTTCACGTCAGGAAGCGGACAACTTGTGGTTTCGGGAAAACTGTGGCCGCAAACCTACGCCTCTGTGCGTGCGACCTCAATACCGTTATATGCGATAGCCGCTGTCACTGGCAGCGGGACAGCTCAGATACACAACAAAAGTGGACTCATTAACGGACACGGGACCATTACTTCCAAAGGGTTATATATTAACGAAGCTGTAGCCAGGATTGCAGACAGTGAATTGAGGTTCTCTAAAGGCAGTGCATTGCTTTTTGATTCCCGTTCTTTCGAAATTTTCACTGAATTACGCAATGTTCACGCCGCTGGAACAGATATTTTTGGCAAAGTGAAGGCCAAGGGTACATGGGATGTCACGTCCACCCATGCCGATGTGAGCGCGGTCTGCACAGGAAGCAATTTATGGATTAACCAGCTCATGGTCCCCAATCTTACTCTACCTCTGCATATTCGTGATTCCGTGATACAGTTTCGCCCCGATAAAAAACAGATTGTGAAAGTATCAGGAACTATCGATCTTGCCGACCGTTCCCGGATAGCTTGCAATAAACTCTCTGTATCGTCAGGCGAACAAAGCGTAATTATTAACGGATCGGTCGGCGATGGTTCCATTAATATGCGCATTAAAGGTACAGCTGTTGATGGAACTATATTGTCAGAGCTGGCAAATCTTCCGGTTATTGTTACCGGTAAGGTATTTTTTGAATATACGGCAAAAGGGGAGATTGAGCAACCTGATATGGAGGGCAGTGTATCGATAAATAAAGGATTAATTAACGAGCTGGCTTTTGATTCCTTGAGCGCCAAGATATTCGTACAGCATGATGTGTTGACTTTTGAAAGAGCACGCCTGGAGAAATCACACCAATTTACCGTTTCTGCGACTGGTCTCATGCCTTTTTCAATGACTGAAGCTGGCCGAAAGAGAACAACAAAACAACCAATGAATTTGTCCGTGAATCTCGAAAACGGTGATATGTCCGTATTGTCCAGTTTAACCCAAGACATTGCATCTGCCAAAGGATCCGTCAGCTCTCAATTGCGCATAACCGGGACGCCGAGCAAACCGGTGTTTGATGGGTTTATCAAAATGACTGACGGCTCAGTATATGAAAAACGATATTTCGGTCAATTAAAGGATATAGCCGTAGACATCAACATGAAGAACAGCTTAGTTACCATTAACAATTTTCGGGCAAGATCCGGCAGCGGGACCATGCGTTTAAAGGGAACGGTTGCTCTTTCCGGAATGTCCCCGGACATGTATGCGCTTTCGCTCTATACCGAAGGTGACCGGGGGATACCTTTGGTTATTCCCGAACTTCCCATACCGACTCCTTTGATAAAAAATGATGACTGGCGCGTTTTCTCAAATCTGTCGCATACGGTGCCGACCTTCTCGGTTCAGTTGAAAGGCCCAGCAGCGCGACCGATGCTTTCAGGATGGGTTGAACTGGAAAACACTCGCTTTACCTATCCATCCATAATCAAGCCAACTTCTGAGCGGGAAGGCGGTGATTTTCAATCCCGTTTATTGCTGGACCTTGAATTGCGTGCCGGAAAAAATATCTGGTATGATAATGAACTTGCCAGTGTTAATATCCGCGGCGGCATACGCCTCACCGGTCCGTATATGTCTCCGCTTGTGGCGGGAACCATTGAAGCAGTTCACGGGACAATTTCGTATTTTGGCACTGAGTTTGAGATCACGCACGCATCTATTGAGCTGCTCAAAAAAACCGCTTTTATCGAAGGGGAGGCGACCACTGAAGTGTATGGCAGCACTGCCTCGGAGAACGACACAATCGTTATGGTCGTTGACAAATCCGATCTGGCGAATGTCAAACCGCGCTTTATTTCTCGGCTCAACGCAATGCTTCCCTCTGAAAAAGCACTTGGCAAAGCGACCAATACAAACCCTGATTCCTTTAGTAACCCTGACCAGGACTATGCGATGCGGCAGCAATTGCTGCGGCTATTTGACACTACCTTCACCACGCCGTTAGCCCGAAGTATTCTGCGCAGAAGCGGTATCGCTGATTCTTTCAAGGTTCAGTATCTCAATCAGTTGCCGATAAAGCCGGTGCAGTCAGGCAGCCCGACTATGGCTGAATTATTGTATGGAACAAAATATTCGATGGGTAAAAATCTGACAAATCAGCTTTTGTTGGGTTATTCCGTTATTTTCGATGAATTCAACAATAAACTTGATCTGCGCCATGAATTAGAAATGTCGTATAAACTGCAGAAGAATACGCTCCTTAAAGGGGTATATGAACTTGATACTCATAATCCGTTCCGCCAATACGATAAACGCATAACGCTCGAACAGCAGTGGCGTTTTAATTTATTCGGTTCACAATCAGGCAAGAAAACTAAACATACAGAAACACCTGCCGCAGGCAATTCAGATACTCTTCCTGTTAAATAATTAACCCCCAGTTCACACCCGCATCATAGAAAAAAACCTTTAAAATTTCATTTTCAATGCGCGAAACTATTGTGGTGTTCAATTTGTCTAAAGCGTAGAAGTCCAACGCAGAGGTGGGTCATACCCAAAGGGTAGAATAATTGAATGATTTTTGGTATACTACTGTAATCACAAAGAAAGACAGAGGTTCACATGAAGAAATTGATTTTAATTATCGGATTATTGGTGTGCATACAGGCTATAAGTGCAGCGGAAAATCATAAACTTACCGGGGTTGCCATTCAAGGCCTCTTTAATGTTAAGGAAAAAGCGGTCAGGTCTGAAATTAAATCCAAGGTAAAGAAATCGTATTCAGAGGCGATCGTTAAAAGCGATATTCAGGCGATTTTGGGAACCGGTTTTTTTGATAATGTCGAAGTTGAGATAGATACTACTACATGGCGGCTCGTTTTCGTAGTTAAAGAGAAACCTTTGATTAAAAAGATAGAAATAAAGGGAAACAAGCAGTTTTCCCGTGGACGGCTAAAGGACGAAATAACTTTAAAAGAAAAAGAATATTACGATGTTGCCAAACTTACCGAATCAAAATCAAAACTTCTTACGCTCTATGCTGACAAAGGGTATCCGGATCGGACCATTGAAGTCTATCCGACTATTGACGATGTAACCCATTGGATGACGATTACTTTCCTGGTAACGGAAGGCAATAAGATTCTTGTGGGCGAAGTGTCAATTACGGGCACCAAGGCGTATAAGTCAAAGAAAATAATGGGTTTAATCAAAACAAAGAAGAAAAAAGTGTACAAAGAAGAAACTATGCAGGAGGATGTTAAGGAAATAGAAAAATTCTATAAAAACAACGGCTACCGGGATATGAAAGTCGGTGCGCCGGTCATTACCTACAATGATAAACGAACTTTGATGAATATCACCATCCCGCTTACGGAAGGCCCAAAATTTAAGATCGGAAAAATAACCGTCAGCGGCAACACGGTATATACGACATCTGAATTAATGAAGGCGCTTTCAGTCAAATCAGGCGAATTGTACAATGAAGACAAAATGGTGGAAAGCCGGCAAATTCTCAGAGAGCTTTATTCGGACAAAGGGTATCTCCACAGTGACGCTGAGCCCGTTTACAATGAAATTCCCGAGAAAGATATAATGGATGTCAATTTCGACATAGCCGAAGGTTCACTGGTCTATTTGGGCAATGTGTATGTTGACGGGCTGCTGAGCACTAAGGAATATGTAATCCGCAGGGAAGTTACACTTAAAGAAGGTGATGTTTTTTCAGCGACTAAAGTACGCCGGAGCGTTGAAAAGATATACAACCTTGGTTTTATCGATTCAGTTGAACCCCAGATACAGCCGACCCCTAAACCTGATGTTATGGATCTCGTGCTGGGTGTAACCGAAGGGAAACCGGGTATGCTTTCCGCAGGAGCCGGGTATTCATCGGTTGATCAGCTTGTCGGAACATTGCAGGTACAGCATATTAATCTATTCGGACGGGCAGAACGATTAAACCTTATGTGGGAATTCGGCGCCCGCAAGCAAAATTATCAAATAGATTTTACTGAGCCATGGTTCTTGGGTAAACCGATGAGCTTGGGGCTCAGCGTATTTAACACGCAAAGAATTTATGATTACAGCGTTGCCGCTACTTCCAGCACTGCATCAACGGTGGTGACCAGCGCATATACTGAAAGTGATCGCGGCGGTTCGGTTACGATTGGCCCTCGGTTGAGCGATCGGCTCAGTTTGCAGTTTACTTATCGATACGATGAAGTAGATATATTTGATATCGCTCCATCAGTTCTACCGAGCCTAATTGCCGCCAATGTGACCAACGGTGTCACCTCAAGCGTATCTTCACAAATCGTCTGGGATACCCGCGACAACATTTTTGATCCTTCCCGCGGGAATCGACAGTCTCTGCTTGTCCAGTATGCCGGCGGCCTATTAGGCGGCACAAACAACTTTATTAAACCCATTGCCAAGAGCACCTTGTTTATCCCGACCTTTTGGAAATTCGTTCTTTCACTGAACGCTTCAGCCGGCATGATTGAAAGCTTTGATCCGTCAACTGATGTGCCGATTTACGAAAAGTTTTATGTGGGCGGCGCCGATACGATTCGCGGGTATCAATACCGCAGCGAGATCGGACCGACAAATGGTGGAAAGTTTATGACCGTGTTCAATGTTGAATATAAATTCCCTATTGTTCAGGAAAAGAAACGATCCATCATGGTCGGCGCGTTCTTTTGTGATGTCGGCGGTGCATGGAACAGCGTCAATGATTTTTCCTGGCATACCGGGACCGCAGATAATGATATGCGTGCCGGAGCTGGATTTGGGATACGCTTTACGACCCCAGTATTTCCGTTGCGGCTCGACTGGGGTTTTGGTTTAAATCATAAGGCAAATGAGGCGCCTAACCAATTCTACTTCACTATAGGAAACATTTTCTAATGATTATTAAATCTTCTTTTGTCCCATCAGTCCTCCTTGTTCTTGCCATTGGTTCGTCTTCAGGTATGGCAGTAGACATTTCACTAGACCCTGCCGGCGGAACAAGCGCGGTCAATGGCCAATCTCCGGCGGTTTCAATCGGATATGTTGATATGGATGCGGTGTTTGCGCAGCATCCCATGACTAAACGGTTAAAAGAAGAGTTTCTTGCGGAAGTCGATAAAAGGAAAAGGGAAATCGGGACACTGCAAGCCGCGGCAGATGCACTGCATCAAGTAATAATTTCCTCGCAAACGGATATAAATCAAGAGAAATCAGCTGTCGCTCTTATGCGGGCAACAGTGGGAGCGAACGCGGCCGGCAGTGGGACTGTTGTTGTTTCTACCGCAGTCCCTGCGCAGCAGCCACCACTCACGCTGGGGGTAAGCACCCAGCCCGTTACCTCCGCTGAAACCATCGCCGCAAAAGAGAAGATCATCAAAGACAACGAGACAACGGTTGCCGCAATACAACAAGATTACGAAAAGCAGATTCAGGACATTTCTAAAAGAATTAAACAAAACAAGGAAGATCTGATAAAGCTTGAGGAAAAAAACACAGCCGCGGTTTTATCGGACTTATACGCCATAGTGCAGAAAATGGCGGATGCTGAGGGAATGGGAGTCATATTTGACAAAAATAGCATGCTCTGTGGACAAACATGCAAAGACATGACTCCCAAAGTTCTGGAACGATTAAAAGGCAGATAAACGATACACACGGATAATCAGCTCAATGAATATTTAGGAGGAGAGCCGGGGCACTGTTACGGCAGCATGAAGATTACTTCTTACGACATCGCTAAAATAGTTGAAGGGCAATTGATCGGTAATCCCGCGGTAGTAATAACCGGAGCAGCCGGGTTAGCGGATGCCGGTTGTGCAGATGTGTCTTTTTTAGGCAATGCCAAATATACCGCCCTGCTGGAAACCACAAAAGCAGGTCTTTTGCTTTTGCGTGCCAATGACAACGCTTTCGGAAAACCGCATATCCTTGTCCCAGACCCCCAACTTGCTTTTGCCAAGATCTTAGGTGAGATTTCCAATGAGATACCGTCAGTGACCGCCGGGGTTCATCCGACTGCCGTTATTTCTCCGCGAGCGACAATAGGTCAGCGGGTAGCCATCGGCGCGCTGGTCGTTATTGAGGATGGCGCAGTAATAGGGGATGGAACGGTGATATTTGCTCACGGGTATATTGGCCGAGATACGCAGATCGGGGCTGATTGCATTATCTATCCGCAGGTTACTGTTCGCGAGTCGTGTATTATCGGTAAACGGGTTATTATTCATGCCGGAGCCGTTGTTGGCGCTGACGGGTTCGGATTTGTTCCGACAAAAACGGGACTCTATAAAATTCCTCAGATTGGGACCGTGATAATCGGAGATGATGTTGAGATTGGCGCAAACACCACTATTGACAGGGGTACCACCGGTGCCACAATAATCGGTAAAGGCACCAAAATCGACAATCTGGTTCAAATTGCGCATAATGTTCACATCGGCAATAATTGTATTCTTGTTTCGCAGGTGGGTATTGCCGGCTCAGCCATAATCGGTAACGGCGTAACCTTTGGCGGGCAGTCAGGCACTGTTGGACACAATACCATAGGCGATGGCGCCGTCATAGCAGCGCGTGGCGGCGTTTTCGGTGATGTTAAGGCAAAAGAGGTTGTTTCAGGATATCCGGCCCGCCCGCATCGAGAAGCCCTTAAAATTCAAGCCATATTATCTAAGCTCCCGACTCTCTATAAAGAGATAAAAGAAGCTCTCAAAAAGGAATAGTCATGCAACGACAAACAACTATCAATAAAGAAGTGACACTAGAAGGAATCGGACTGCATACCGGAAATATAAGCCGGGTCACATTTAAGCCAGCTCCAGCAGGCAACGGCATTACTTTTACCCGCGACGACATAGCAGGAAAACCGACCATCCCGGCTTCATATAAAAAAGTGTTGGGGACGTCAGTCAGGGGAACAACTATCGGGAACGAACCTGCCTGCGTTCATACCGTTGAACACATTCTCGCCGCAGCGCACGGCTTGCAGATTGATAATCTGATTATTCACATCACTAATAACGAACCACCCATACTCGACGGCAGCGCTAAGCCGTTTGCAGACGCATTAGTATCCGCCGGGATTGTTGAACTGGACGCCGAACGGGAATATATTACCCTTAATCAACCGGTCACCTATGTGTCCGGCAGCACAAAGTTAACCGCCTATCCCAGTGATACTTTGAAAATAGATATTACTGTCGGCTATGATCACCCCTATCTAAAACATCAGGCAATTGTGTTGTCGATAACGCCGGAGACCTTTTTACGCGATATCGCCCCCGCGAGAACTTTTTGTTTTGATTATGAAATTGAAGCGCTGAAAAAAAACGGATTGGCAAAAGGCGGCGACATGTCAAACGCCTTAGTAGTCGGCTTAAACGGTATTCATAACAGCAGCCCATTGCGTTTTTCGGATGAATTTGTCAGACACAAACTTTTGGACCTTATTGGCGATTTGTATTTGCTGGGCAAACCGATAAAAGCGCATATTGTTGCCGAACGCTGTGGACATAACCACAATGTCGCTTTTGTGAAGGAAATAGTTTCTCAAGGAATTATCATATCTACTGCGGAGGGGAAAACCATGGATGCACCTGTGCCTGCTTCTTCCAACGGCGTCATTTACGACATTAACGCCATCAAGAGGATTATACCTCATCGCTATCCTTTTTTGATGATTGACCGAGTTAAAGTAGTCGAAGAGTATTTGAAGGGCATTGGCTATAAATGCGTCAGCGGTAACGAAAATTTTTTCCAGGGACACTTTCCCGGCCAGCCGGTCATGCCCGGCGTATTGATCGTTGAGGCGATGGCGCAGACATCGTGCGTGCTGCTCTTGGTCAAACCGGCATTTCATGGGAAATTAGCGTATTTTATGTCCATCGACAATGTAAAATTCCGCCGCCCGGTCGTCCCCGGTGACATGCTTGAGCTGCACATTGAAGTGCTTCGCGCCCGTGAACGGGGCGGGAAGGTGCGCGGAGAAGCGTTTGTTGACGGCGTATTGGTTGCAGAAGCTGATTTCATGTTTGCGGTTATGGAAGATCAATCAAAGGAAAAAATATGATCCACGCAACTGCCATTATACATCCCACGGCAAAATTAGCTAATACTGTCGATATCGGTCCTTATGCGGTTATCGGTGAAAACTCTATTATCGGAGCGGGTACTTCCATTGGTGCGCATGCAATAGTGGAATTCGCGGAAATCGGCACAAACTGCAAAATTTTCAGTCATGCCGCTGTGGGGACTGCCCCTCAGGACCTTAAATATAAAAATGAATCAACAAAAATAATTATCGGCAATAATTGTATGATTCGGGAATTTACCACACTCAACCGCGGCACCAGCGCGACCGGCAAGACCGTCATTGGTTCTGATTGCCTGTTTATGGCGTATTCTCATGTTGCTCATGATTGCCATATCGGCAACGGCGTCGTTATAGCCAATGTCGGAACCATAGCGGGACATGTTGAGATTGGCGACGGAGCATTTATGGGCGGCATCGTGGCAATTCATCAGTTTACCCGCATCGGAAAGCTTGCGATGCTTGCCGGTGGTTCAATGATATCTCAGGATATTCTTCCTTTTTGCCAGGCGCAGGGAAATCGCGCTCGGTTAGTCGGACTTAATCTGGTGGGGATGAAACGCCGGGGATTTTCTAAAGAGATTATGGAAGAGATTAAATCCGCCTACCGGACGCTTTTCCTTTCCGGAATTCAGATGGAAGAAGCATTGGATCAGATTGACGAAACCAGCCCGTGTGTCGAAGTTAAAGAAATGCTAGATTTTGTACATGCATCAAAACGTGGGATTGCCCGGCCATCGCGCAAAGAACAGGAAGAAGAAATTTAAGAGGTACATTCGTGCAGAGAATCGGATTAATAGCGGGCAACGGACGATTCCCGTTTTTGGTTGCTGAGCAGATAAAAAAGAATGGTGACCAGGTTGTTGTGCTGGCTATCAAAGAAGAAACTGATCCTGCCATTGAAAAGATTGCCGATACGATACACTGGCTGAATTTGGGACAGTTACAGAAACTCATTGACCTTTTGCATGCTGAAAAAGCCAACACCGTTATCATGTCGGGGCAAGTAAAGCATGTTCAGATATTTAAAGACCTTTCGCTTGACTGGCGCGCCATTAAACTTATGGGAGCGCTCATCAACAAGAAAACGGATACCATCCTCGGCAGAATCGCCGATGAACTGGCAAAAGAAGGCATTACCTTGTTGCCGTCGCATACATATCTCACTGATCTTATGGCAGATAAAGGGATCATGGCTGGGATTAAACCTTCAAAAACCGAACTCGCAGACATAGAGTTTGGTTTTCGTATTGCTAAAGAGATTGCACGGCTTGATATCGGGCAAACAGTCGTTGTCAAAGACCGATCGATTGTCGCTGTTGAGTCGGTTGAAGGCACCAATGAATGCATTAAACGGGCGGCTGGACTCGCCGGCGACAATGTTATCGCAATCAAGGTTGCTAAACCGAACCAGGACTGGCGTTTTGATGTGCCGGTAATAGGCATGGATACGATAACATTGCTTTCAGAAACCCATTCACGGTTGATTGCTGTTGAGGCGGGCGCGACATTGATGCTTGATAAACAGAACATGATTGAGCAGGCAAAAGCGATGTCTGTCACCATAGTCGGCGTATAATATAGAGGGGATTGCATGAAGAAAACTTTGACCAGAAAACATACTGATACTCCCCAGAACCGTAGGATTATACCTCTGGTTCATCCCGTACTTGGGAAAGAAGAAAAGAATATTGTTGCGAAGATTATTGATTCCGGCATTATCGCCAGCGGTTCATATGTGGAGACATTTGAAACACAGTTTGCCCGTTATTGTGGCGCTGCGCACGGCATTGCCGTTTCCAATGGCACGACGGCGTTGCATGCCGCTCTGTTAGCTTGCAGTGTTAAGCCCGGCGACAAAGTGTTGACGACGCCCTTTAGTTTTATTGCTACGGCGAACAGCATTCTGCATTGCGGTGCCATTCCCGTGTTCGCTGACATTGACCCTGCCACTTACAATCTTTCACCCGCGGACGCTGAACGGGTATTGCGCCGTGAAAAAAATATTAAAGCCATTATGGTTGTGCATCTCTATGGATTGCCGGCAGATATGGATGCATTTACTAAACTTAGCAAAAAGCACGGTTGTGCACTGATAGAAGATTGCGCACAGGCGCACGGAGCGCAATGGCGGAAACGAACAGTCGGCTCAATCGGGGATGCTGCGGCATTTTCGTTTTACGCGACAAAAAATGCGACCACGGGTGAAGGTGGAGTAGTGTTAACCAACGACAATGCGATTGCCGCACGAGTCCGCCAAATAATAAATCACGGCCGCGACGGACATGCAACGCACACTATCCTCGGATTTAATTATCGATTGACCAATATAGCCGCCGGCATCGGTATTGCCCAGATTAAGCAGTTGCCCCGCTGGACACAGAAACGCCGTGCGAACGCCCGCTTCCTGACTAATCAACTCAAGGGTATTTCAACTCTTATTACTCCGGTTGAACCGCCGAACACAACGCCTGCCTATCATCAATACACTGTACGGGTGCCTGCCGGCGTCCGTGATGCATTCATGACACATCTGCATTCCCGCGGCATCGGATGCGGAGTTTATTATGCTACGCCTATTCATCAGCAACCGCTGTATGCGGGATTAGGGTATAAAGCAGGGATATGCCCGGTAGCCGAGCAAGCGGCACGAGAGGTTGTTTCTTTACCCGTCCATCCCTTACTGACCGCGCGTGATTTGCGCGCAATCGTCGCTGCCGTTAATGAATTTTTTAAATAATGAACAAAATTAAGACCGTTGTCATCGGCGTTGGATCCCTGGGTCAGCATCATGCGCGGATCATGGCAACACATCCCAATTCTGAACTGGTGGGGATAGTTGATCCTGATGCAAAACGGCGTGATAAAATAGCTGCCCCGTATCATATTCCTACTTTCGGTACCGCCCACGAAATTATAGGTTTAACGCAAGCCGCCATCATTGCAGTCCCGACGCCTCTTCATTATCCTATTGCAAAAGAACTCCTTCAAGCGGGCATCCATTGTCTCGTTGAAAAACCATTTACCTCGACCGTGTCTGAAGCGGAAGAGCTTATTGTCATTGCGCGCGACAACAATCTGGTGCTTCAGGTAGGGCATGTTGAACGCTTTAATCCTGCGGTTACCGCCGCAGTCCCGTTTATATCAAATCCCCTGTTTATTGAAGTTAACCGTCTCGGACCCTACGACCCCCGGACAAGTCACATTGGCGTCGTTCTGGATTTAATGATACATGATTTGGATATACTGCTGGCGCTGGTAAATGATACCGTAGTCGGGCTTGAAGCACACGGCGCAAAAGTGCTGTCTGAACACGAAGATATTGTGAAAGTCCGTATAAAATTCGCCAAGGGGTGTGTTGCGGATGTTTCAGCGTCCCGGGTTTCTCTGGAAAAATACCGCAAGATACGCATTTTCCAAAACGATTGTTATATATCGGTTGATTATGCGGGTAAAAGCCTCAAAGTTTATCGCAAGAAAACTCCTGTGGTAAAAGGATTAAATGATATCGAAATTATTAAACCAAAGCTCCGCGATGTTGAACCGCTTTATGGAGAAGCGGAGCATTTTCTGCATTGTATATCTGAAGGCAAAAAACCGATGGTGTCGGGTGAACACGGGCGAGATGCCATCGAACTGGCTTTTGAAATATTACGCAGTTTGAACTTATGAGCAAGCATATCTGCATTGTTGCAGGCGACATGTCGGGTGATACCCACGCGGCCGCTGTATCGACAGCTCTAAAAAAGGCCGACAATCAGGTGATTATCAGTGCGCTGGGGGGCACCCGCCTTGCAGTGGCGGCTGACGATTTTCTCGGCAACATAGTAGAACTCAACGCCTTCGGATTTTTTGCACCGGTTAAGCTATTTTTTACACTGCGCCGGATATTTAACACCGTTCTTTTAAAACACTGGTCAGCGGTCAAACCGGATGCGGTTATATTGGTCGACTACTATGGATTTAATATCCATGTCGCCCGTGCCGCTCACGAACGGAATATCCCGGTATATTATTACATCAGTCCGCAGGTTTGGGCGTCACGGCCGGGCCGTATTGCTCAACTAAAGAAATATGTGACGCGCATGCTGGTTATCCTTCCATTTGAGAAGGCGCTCTACGAGTCGCATGGCATACCCGTAACCTGCATGGGACATCCTCTGCTTGATTCGATTCCCCTGCCTGATTCATTACCGACTGATCCTCCGGTCATCGGGCTTTTTCCGGGTAGTCGCCGTTCTTATTTTATGCGTCATGTCCCGATATTGCTGGCAGCAACCGAGTTGATAAAACAGCATATCCCGAATGCAAAATTCATGTTTTTTGTAGTACCGTCGCTGGTCAACCAATGTCAAAAACTGCCTTTTCCCGTTATCTCAGAGGACGGGGAATTTATCGAACGAAGGAAGTTGACGGTTGCGATAACTACATCAGGAACAGTCAGTTTGGAAAATACGTTACTGGGTATTCCCATGGTTGTTCTGTACCGCTTGTCCTGGTTTAACTATGTCATTGCCAGGATGCTGGTGAAAATTCCATATATCACGATGGCGAATATTCTGGCTCAGCGGGAAATTGTGCCGGAATACATACAACGCCGGGCGACCCCTGAGAATATCGCCGACGGCGTGATTACTCTTTTAAGCGATGGAAAAGCTTTGAGTCGATCGAGGGAGTCATTGCTTACTGTCCGTCAACAACTAGGGCAACCGGGCGTATCAGTCCGCGTTGCACAACTTATTGTGGAGAATATTTCATGAACATATACACCCGCCTTATAATGTATCTTAAACCGCATAAAAAGCGTTTTGCCCTTGCTATGCTCTGTATGGCTATATTTTCCGCGCTGACCGGCGCCACCATGTGGCTGATTAAAAATATTTTCGACAAGATATTTATCGCCCGCGACATGCATATGCTCTATATCGTCACGCTCATTATACCGGTCTTTTTTCTGATTAAAGGCATTGCCGGATACGGACAGAACTATTTGTTGTCCTATATTACACAGAATGTTGTCCGCAAAATCCGCAACGAATTATATGAGAAGCTCATCGGACTTTCACATGTGTTTTATGTTAACAATTCGACCGCGCGACTTATGGCACGGGTAACCAACGATGTCATGGCGCTCCAAAACGCCCTGTTTCGCGTACCGCCCAGCATTATCCGCGACGGATTGACGGTAATCGTCATGATCGGCGTGCTGTTCTACCTGCACTGGAAATTCGCTTTTATTGCACTGGTTATGTTCCCTCTGGCAAGTTTACCGTTAATACAATTTGCGCGTAAAATGCGCAGTGCCTCGCGGGAGGGACAAAAACAGATGGGTGAAGTATATGCGTCCCTCCAGGAAACATTATCAGGATTCAGCATTATCAAAGCGTTTATGCAGGAAGAAACTGAAATCGGGCGATTCCACAAAGAAAATGACAAGTATTATGAGACACAGCAAAGATTCATCAGAGTTGATGCGCGTTCCAGCCCAATCATGGAATTTATGGGGTCGCTTGCAGTAGCTTTTATACTCTGGTACGGCGGCAAGGATGTCATTAACGGCGTATGGACATCGGGTTCATTTGTCGCATTTTTGACTGCGGCATTTTCCTTATATCAACCGATAAAGAACTTTTCACAAACAAATTCATTGATTCAGCAGGCATTAGCGGGAACAGAACGGATATTTGAGATACTCGACGAAAAACCAAGCATCGTTGACCGCGCTTCTGCTGTCTCCCTGCAGCAATTCAAGCATACAATCGTTTATAACGATGTTTCTTTCCATTATCCCGAAAAGGTCAACGTTCTGTTGCATATATCGCTTGCCATCAAGGCGGGGGATATTGTTGCGTTTGTCGGGCCTTCCGGTTCCGGGAAGACATCCATGGCTAACCTCTTACTGCGGTTTTACGATGTGAACGAGGGAACCATTACCATCGACGGTGTTGATATCCGTGATGTGCATTTGCAATCGCTGCGGTCACTCATCGGAATTGTTCCGCAAGAGACCGTTTTGTTTAATGAAACGGTAAAGTATAACATTGCCTACGGCATGCGTTCGGCTACTGACGCGGAGATTATTGCCGCCGCAACAGCTGCCAACGCCCATCAGTTCATCAGCCGCATGCCGCAGGGGTATGACACGATGATCGGTGAACGGGGCATGAAGCTCTCAGGCGGGGAACGCCAACGCCTCTCCATAGCCAGAGCTATCTTAAAGAATCCACCTATTCTTATACTCGATGAAGCAACCAGCGCGTTGGATGCCGAATCAGAGCAGTTAGTGCAATCAGCCATCGAAAATTTGATGGTCAACCGCACGGTTCTTATGATAGCGCATCGTTTGGCGACAGTTCGCAAAGCTGACCGTATTATTGTCTTGGACCGCGGTCAGATCATTGAGCAGGGGACACACAAGGATTTGGTCGGCCAAGAAGGCATATACAGCCGCTTACACAATCTGCAGCTGTTGTAACGCTTCTTTTTTCTATATTGGTGTCTGTCTTGATAGTGCTTGTCAATAAATGCCCAATAAGGATTTCTTAATGAAAAAATGTTTATTGCTGGGTATCTGTTTGATTGGGTTTTCCATCTATGCTGACGGTGAAACTGCACCAACGAGATTTGATGCGTATAACGGGATGGTGCCAGATGCGCGCGCTATAGCTATGGGGGAGTCGTTTGTTGCTGTGGGCAATACGCCCTCGATGGCTGTTTATAATCCGGCAGGGTTGGCCGGGATAACCGCCAATTTGTTCAGTATTACGCTTGAGGCAACGCGTCAGAGCGAATTGACTACTGATCAGATATTCAGCGGAGAAGCACTGCGTAACCGCAGTGTCCAGTTTTTAGCGCTCACCGGTCCGAAAGGTTCTTTATCATGGCGGCCGGTAAGCAATGAAACAACAAAAACGATGAATGGGGTTGATTGGATTGAAAATGAAGTGAAAATCAGTGCGCTGACCATCGCTGCCGCCCAGCAAAACTCGCCTTCAGCGGCAACTGGATTATCGTTATCATACCTGACGGGGACCATCGCGCAGTCAAGTTTGACCGGTGGCGTTCCATTCATGAATCTTGCAGATGGTAGCGGAGCAAGCGCTGATTTTGGTTTTTTATGGACAATTTCTCCGCAGTTGCGCGCCGGATTGAATCTTAACAATATATTCGGCATGATGTGGTGGGATGATTACGGCAGTGAACAGTTACCTTTCAGCATTCGCGCCGGGTTTTCATTTCAAGTCGCAGATTTCCTAATTTTCTCATCAGACTGGGAAAAGCGTTATTATCGCAAAGACCCCGATACTAATATCGGAAGAACGCCGGAAATCATCCATTTCGGCATAGAACAATGGCTGGGGAAAATTCTGGCGTTGCGCGCAGGAACATTCAGTACCGACCTTAACAACAAAGAAGCCGTCCATGTCACGGCGGGACTGGGATATTCTAGCGCTGGATATGCATTATCTCTTGCCGGCGAAAAATACCGGGTATCTCAAGCCGATGTGTATCGTTATGTATTTAGCTTAGATGCCCCGTTCGGGACAACCACTTCCGATCAAACTAATGCTCAATGAATTGATTGACGCTATTCATGCCTATCTGCCCGATGAAGATTGTACCCTTATAGAAAAAGCCTACCGATTTTCTTCACTGGCCCATACCAATCAGAAACGCGCATCCGGCGATACTTTTTTCACGCACTGTTTGTCCGTTGCCGAGATACTTGCCGGGATTAAGATAGATACCGCAACTATCGCGGCAGCGCTATTACATGATGTGCTTGAAGACACCGCCATAACTCCCGCCCAGTTGACCGATGAATTCGGAACGGAAATTACAACGCTGGTACAAGGCGTCACCAAAATCAGTTCGTATCATTTTGTCGACCAGGAAATGGCGCAGGCCGAGAACTGGCGCAAAATGCTCTTAGCAGTCACCCGCGACATACGCATCATATTAATAAAATTAGCCGACCGATTAAACAACATGAGAACCATCTCGTTTTTGCCGCCTGATAAGCAGAAACGCATCGCACTGGAATCCATGAATCTCTATGCCCCTTTTGCCCAGCGACTGGGGATGTATCGCTGGAAAAGCGAACTGGAAGACCTGTCGTTTAATGTACTGCAACCGGATGAATACCGCTGTCTTCACGATGCATGGGAACAGCGGGAGGAGAGTCATGAACATCATCTTAAAGATTGGATTAAACTCCTCGAAGATGTTTTATCGCCCTACGAGATACCGTTTCGGCTTTCGGCGCGCCCTAAAAGCTTATACGGAATTTATAAAAAAATGGAACGACAGCACAAGGCATTTCCTGAGATACAGGATTTGATCGGACTGCGTTTGATAACCGATACCGTCGCCAATTGTTACGCTTTACTGGGCCTGGTTCACACGCATTGGTCTCCGGTGGAAAATACATTTACGGATTATATAAGCGTTCCCAAAATTAATATGTACCAGTCCCTGCATACAAGCATCACGGGCCCGGGAAAAGTTCTTGCTGAAATTCAGATCAGGACGGAAGAAATGCACAAACGCTGCGAATACGGCATCGCGGCGCATTGGCGGTATAAAAACCACGGCGCGAAGATTGTCTCAGGGGTAACGACTGCTGAAGAAATCGACCAAAAGCTTGACTGGCTTCGGCAAGTCCTGGAGTGGCAGGATGAATTGAAGGATCCCCAGGAATTCCTATCGGCAATAAAAACGGAATGCACTTTTGAACAAGTCTTTGTATTTACACCGCAAGGGAAGGTAATTAAGCTGCCGGAGGGAGCTACCCCCGTTGATTTTGCCTACGCGGTCCACAGCGATATTGGTGATCACTGTTTTGGGGCAAAAGTGGGGGACAAACTCGTCCCGCTTGACTATCATTTTCACAGCGGAGAAATCTGCGAGATTTTAACGCGCAAGAATGTTCACCCGACTAAGCACTGGCTTGAATTCGCCATTACCGCACAGGCACGCTCAAGGATTCGCAGGTTTTTAAGAGAGAATGAAGCGAAGGGATAATGATGGCATGTCAACGATTCCCCGTGGTTACGCGGGGATTGTTCGCTACGATAATGACCATAACGCATCCAAAGGCGGAACTGAGAATATCGCGCAGGGGTTTAGAAAAAAATGATATTAAGAAGGACGGACAACTTTGCCGGATTTGATACAGCCGGTGCACACATACGCACGCTTGGCAACGCCTTCGACAAGTATTCTCTGCCGTTGAAGATTGGGCAAGAAACGGCGGTTAGTCGTTTTATGTGAATGACTGACAGATCTTCCGGCAACTGGGGCTTTGCCGCACAACGAACATTTAAATGACATAGGTTAATCCTCCTGAAATAGTTCGTTATTTTTAGCACATTTGGTGAGAAAATGCAAATAAGCGATCCTGTACAGTACCTTAAAGGTGTCGGCCCCCAGCGCGCGAAACTGCTTGCCCGGCTCGGCATAACGACGATTGGGGATTTGTTGAATCATTATCCCCGCGAATACGAAGACCGTTCGATTCCTCGTGCCATTGCGCACATCGGCGACGGTGAACGGGTAACGATCAAAGGGCAAGTGATTGCCGTTGACCTTATCAAACCGGCGATGAAGATCAATATCCTTAAAGTTGCCGTCCGCGATGGCACCGGGATTGTCTATGCGGTATTCTTTCGTGTCGTCAACCCCTACAGCCGCTTTGATGTATTAGGAACGCTGAAAAAACAATTAGTCCCGGGAACCATAGCCTATTTTAGCGGAACAGCGGAAAACAATCCGGGCGGCAAACAAATTCGTGTCGATGAATACGAACCACTGATTTCAGATACAGGCGAGAAAAGCGTCCCCATTCATTTCGAACGCATTGTGCCGCTGTATCCGTTGTGCGAGGGTATCACCCAGAAATGGCTGAGAACTATCCTGTTTCATTTGGTAATCACGCAAAAGATTCGTCACCCTGATTTTTTGCCGAATGACATGCGCCGAAATAATTCATTGCTCACGGCCGAAGAAGCACTCGAGTATATACATTTCCCTCAATCATTTATTGTAGCTGAACAAGCCCGCCGTCGCCTCGCGTTCGATGAATTCTTTTTGCTTGAGCTGGCTTTGGCAATGGTGAGAAAGAGTAAAAAAAACACGGAGAAACAATATCGCTACACGGTGCTCAAAAAATTTCTCTCGCCTTTCAAAGAACGCCTTGGTTTTACTTTTACCGCTGATCAGAAAAAAGTCATTAATGAGATCTTTAAAGACATGGCGCGCCCAATACCGTTGCGTCGATTGCTCATGGGCGATGTGGGATCGGGAAAAACTGTCGTTGCAGTTGCGGCAATGCTGCTGGCGGTAGAAAACGGTTACCAAACAACGCTTCTTGCTCCGACAGAGATTCTTGCAGGACAGCACTATCTCACCATAAAAAAGTTACTGGATGGATTGCCGGTCAGAATCGCTTTGGTGACTTCACAGCTCAGTTCCCGCAAAGCGGAACGGACGCGCCTGCATGCTTCTATTGCGGCCGGCGAGATTGATATTGTAATCGGAACTCATGCGGTCATAGACCGTCATGTTTCGTTTAAAAACCTCTCCCTGATTGTCATTGACGAACAGCACCGCTTCGGCGTTCTTCAGCGCGCAGCTCTGCAAATGAAAACAAATGATCCCGATGTTCTGCTGATGACCGCAACCCCGATACCCCGCACGCTGGCAATGACCATTTACGGCGACATGGATGTGTCGGTTATCGAACATGTGCCGCCCGGCCGCATGCCGATAGAAACGCTGCATCTTGACAGCGACAAGGCATACGAAATCGTCAAACGCGAGATTGCGTTAAAGCATCAAGCGTATATCGTGTACCCACTCGTTGAGGAATCAGATAAAACCGAACTTAAGGCCGCGGTCTCCGAAGCATCTCTTTTAGCATCGTCGGTGTTTCACGGATACCGGGTGGGCCTTATTCATGGGCAGATGAAACTTGAGGAAAAAGATACAGCCATGAGGAAATTTCGTTCCGGCGAATATGATATATTGATTGCTACTACCGTCATTGAAGTAGGGATTGATGTGCCTAATGCAACAGTTATGGTCATAGAACATGCCGATCGTTTCGGTCTGGCTACTTTGCATCAGCTGCGGGGAAGAGTGGGGCGCGGCACAGAAAAGTCATATTGCATACTGCGCGGATTTCCTGTCAGCGACAATGCCCGCCGCCGCATTAAGGCAATGCTCACTATTTCAAGCGGGTTCCGTCTTGCCGAGGAAGATTTGTCGTTACGCGGCCCGGGTGAGTTTTTCGGCACGGCCCAGCACGGTATCCCCGCTTTAAAAGCCGGAAACTTAATTCACGATATTGATATTATACAAAAAGCTCGATCCGCCGCAGAATCGCTGTCTGGCGGAGACCCGCATCTTTGGGCGCCGTCAAATCAGCCTTTAAAGATAGCGCTATTAAGTGCGTATTCTGGCCGGTTATCCCTGTTAAATATCGGATGAAATTGATACTCGACGGGGGATTTTCTATTTTTAAAATACATTGACAAATCTTGGCAAATATACTAAAAACTGATATATATGAATCAACAATGTGCAGTATATCCAGGAAGTTTTGATCCGCCGACAAACGGGCATCTTGATATTCTGTTGCGTGCTACCCAGCTTTTTCCGAAGGTCATAGTTGCTGTTACCGACAATCAGAACAAAAATCCTTCATTTACCCTCGAAGAGCGCTTGACGATGCTTCGCACAACTACTAGCAAAATGCACAACATTAAGGTTGACTCCTTTTCCGGACTTCTGGTTGACTATGTTCAGCAATCACGGGCATCGGTTATCATACGCGGATTGCGCGCTGTTTCTGATTTTGAATACGAATTCCAAATGGCGCTGATGAACCGCCGGCTTAACCGTAGTGTCATTACCGTTTTTCTTATGCCGGATGAATCATACACATACCTTTCATCAAGTGTAGTCAGGGAAGTTGCCCGTCATGGCGGGTCGTTACGGGGATTGGTTCATCCGTCTGTAGAAAAGAAATTAAAGAAATTGTACCGTATACCATCGCATCCCATAGGTTGACGAGGCATTGATGTTTGACGGGAATTGGAGGTCATCATGCTCAATATGCAGGATTTGCTGATGTTGATGGTCCACAAAAACGCCTCAGACCTTCATATCACTGCCGGCATCTCTCCGGTGCTGAGAATTGACGGAGAAGTTGTACAAACCGATTACGAGAAACTGACCCCCGACCATTGTCAACGATTAATCTATTCGCTTTTAACCGATACCCAAAAAGAGAAATTTGAGTCAACGAACGAACTTGATTTGTCCTTTGGCATCAAAGGTGTCGGTAGAGTGAGGATGAATGTGTACCGCCAGCGTGGTTCTGTAGGAGCGGCATTGCGTTCTATATCGCAGAAGATAATGACTTTTGAAGAACTCCGGTTACCTCCTGTTGTACACGAAATCATGAAACTGCATAAAGGATTGGTATTGGTAACCGGACCTACCGGTTCGGGAAAATCAACGACACTTGCTTCATTAATTAATCATCTCAACGAAACCCGAGCGGGACACATTGTTACCATTGAGGATCCCATCGAGTATGTGCATATTCACAAAAAATCAATAGTCAATCAGCGGGAAATCGGCTCCGACAGTTTTACCTTTGAAGCAGCGTTAAAATATGTTTTGCGTCAGGATCCGAATATTATTTTACTCGGAGAAATGCGCGACCTTGTGACCATTGCTTCAGCATTGACACTTGCTGAAACCGGACATCTGGTATTTGCCACACTCCATACGACTGATGCAGCTTCTTCGATTAACCGTATTATTGATGTTTTTCCACCCTATCAACAGTCACAGATTCGCGCCCAATTATCGATGACGCTGCAGGCAGTTTTCGCTCAGCAGCTGCTGCCGCGCGCATCCGGTTCCGGGCGTGTGCTGGCGTGTGAAGTGATGATGATGACTCCGGGCATCAGGAACATGGTCCGTGAAATGAAGATTGAACAAATATATTTGGCTATGCAGACCGGCGCAAAATACGGTATGCAGACCATGAATCAGTCACTCTATGACCTTTACTCCCGCAGGGAAATACCCTACCAAACCGCGCTTGATGCCAGCACGGATGTTGACGATATGAAGCGCATCATGCAGAAAACACCCCTCAATAAGTAACATAAAGGAAACAACATGCCATTGTTTCGGTATCATGCACGAACTTCGTCAGGAAATATAGTAACCGCCACCGTAGAAGCACCAGATAAACGCGGTGTGAGCGAGAAATTGCATAGCCAGAAATTGATACTCATCAATGCGAGCATTGTTACGGCAAACCCTTTCGTTGCATTTTTAAAAAAAATCAATCCATTAAAACCAAAAGTATCAGCACGAGAACTGGTGTTGTTTTCTCGGCAGTTCTCTACGCTCGTTACCGCAGGCATTCCCATCGTCCAAGGTTTGACTATATTGATGGATCAGGCGGAAACGCCGCTGTTCAAAAAAGTAATCGCTGCTTTACGCGCAGATATCGAACAGGGAATTTCAATCACCGACGCCATGAAAAAGCACCCCGAAGCATTTTCCGAGCTCTATGTATCGATGATACGGGCAGGGGAATTGGGCGGCATATTGGATGCAATAATGGATCGGGTTTCCGCATACCTTGAATCAACGGAAGAACTCAAAGGAAAAGTTAAGGGAGCGATGGTTTATCCTGCCGTGATTTCTTGCGTAGCAGGAGCGGTTACACTTTTTCTTCTCGTTTTCATTATCCCGACTTTTGCTGGTATTTTTTCCGGATTCGGCGCTCAGTTGCCACTGCCTACACGACTCATGATCGGATTATCAAATATACTGCGTCATTATTTCCCTGCATTAATCGTTTTTTCAATCGCTACATATTTTGGCATGAAAAAATTCCGTTCAACAGAAAAAGGAAAATTTTTGACAGACACATACCTATTAAAACTTCCGATCTTCGGGTTGTTATTGAAAAAAGTAGCCGTTGCAAAATTCAGCCGAACATTGGGGACATTGATAAAATCGGGGGTTCCCATACTCCAGGCGCTTGATACGGTTGGTAAAACCAGCGGCAACCGCGTCATTGAACAGGCTATTGATACTGCCCGTAAATCGGTTAAAGACGGAGAACGCATGGCGGAACCGCTGCGCAGAACTGCTGTTTTCCCGCCCATGGTTATTCAGATGATTGCTATCGGCGAAGAAACAGGCACACTTGACACCATGCTTAACAAGATAGCTGATTTTTATGACCAGCAAGTCGATGTATCCGTAAAAGCGTTAACGAGCATGATTGAACCGTTGATCATGGTAGTTATGGGTGTTGTCGTCGGAGCTATTGTCATGTCGATGTTTCTGCCTATGTTTGAGCTGGGGGAATTGGCAAGCAGAGCAGGATAGGGTACCACAGTCATTGACACAATTGAAATGAATTGATAAAATTCTATAAAGACAATACTAAAAGCAAGGGGGTGAAACACAATGAAGAAAGCAAAAGGTTTTACGCTGATTGAACTGATGATAGTTGTTGCAATTATCGGTATTCTTTCAGCAATTGCTATACCTAAGTTCGCTGATCTCATTCGTAAATCAAACGAAGGATCCACGAAAGGCAATTTAGGCGCCATTCGCAGTTCTGTTTCCATTTATTACGGAGAACAGGAGGGATGGTTCCCTGTGCCGTCAGCAGGTGGTCAAGCGAGCGTTGCCGGATCACTGGGTGCGATACTGACTATGGAGAACGGAAAGTACTTAAAGGATCTTCCGCCCTCCTATTGTCCGCCGTATCATCCTAAATCTGCGGCAATGGCGACCGTTACCATATCCAGCGCCAGCGAGGCTAATGCGGCTGATGCAGGACTATGGGGATACAAAAATGTTAATGACGGAATCGGAAGACAGTGGGGAGATGTATGGGTGAATTGCACCGATACTGATTCACGGTCTACCGTGTGGGGCGGGTACTAGTTTCCCGTGGAATTATTTAACGGGGGCCTTCTTGATGTACTCAAGGAGGCCCCTGTTTTTTTTACGATTATTTATTTACTTGCCGTATTCATTTTTGGCTGTTTGATTGGAAGTTTTACCAATGTCTGCATGTATCGCATCCCGTTAGACCAATCTATCTGCCACCCGCGTTCACACTGTACATCATGTAACACCTTGATTTCATGGTACGACAATGTCCCGATTTTCAGCTATATAGTGCTCGGCAGAAAATGCCGCCATTGCGGCTCGCCTATTTCATGGCGCTATCCTTTCGTTGAATTCCTGACGGGAACTGCATTTTTTTTAATTGCATACTACTATTCTTTGCAAATGATCGTACCCTTTTTTCTCTATTATTCTTTTGTCATGATTTGTATTTCCGGCATTGATATATCTTCTCAGATAATTCCCGATGTATTTTCACTTTCCCTGATTGCTGTCGGCATCGGCAGCAGTATATTCAACCCATTACTGGGGAACGGTCCCGGTGAACGGATTTTCAATTCATTGTTGGGAATGGGAGCCGGTGGGGGAATATTACTTCTTCTCGGCATTTTAGGAACATGGATGTTTAAAAAAGATGCAATGGGCGGCGGCGATTTAAAACTGCTTGCGGGAATAGGTGCATTTATCGGTTGGCATAAGGTATTTTCAACCCTTTTTATTGCATCGGTATTGGGAACAATTATTGGAGTTTACCTGATACTTTCCAAGAAAATTGAACGCCGCGGCTATATACCGTTCGGTCCTTTTTTGGCTCTGGCTGGCTATATAAATCTGTTTATTCCTGACCCCTTGATAATTCTATCCCAGCTTTGGTTTTAGCTTCCTGTCAACCCTTCGTAAAAACCCTTGACGAAACAGCAAATAACTGTTATAAATACTGTATAAAATGGGTATTACTATTTCAACCTTTTCATTACCCCATCTTCCCTTCTTAAAACCTCGCGACACATTCGCTATAGATATAGGAACATCCTCGATAAAAGTACTTTATTTAAAAAAATCTGGCAGCCGTTATGTGATACAATCGTGGGGAATACTGCCAATTCTTGACTCCGGATCTGAGTTATCTCCACAGGACCGGAAAGGGATGATTGTTGCACGGCTTGCCGAATTTATCGCCAGGGAAAAAATTACCACTAAAAATATAGTAAGTTCTGTTTCAGGTAATCAAGTGGTTGTGCGGTATGTAAAGTTTCCCGCACATTCCCGTGAAGTACTGATGCGAACCATTCAGTTTGAAGCTGAACCCTATATACCCTTCGATATAAATGATGTTGATCTGGGCATTCACATCATTGGCAACATGGTTGAGGACGGTCAAAAAAAATTCGATTCAATCTTAGTTGCCGCTAAAAAAGATATCGCACAATCGCGGCTCGAAATATTTTCCGATTTAAATTTACGCCCAATAATCATTGATGTTGACGCATTTGCCTTAGCCAATGCGTATGAACTTTCCTCGGACCCCTCCATTATTGAAACTGTCCTCTTGGTCAATATAGGGGCGGCGATTACTAATCTTGCTCTTATTGACAATCACATCCCGCGCGTAGTGCGGGATATTTTTATCGCGGGGAATTCTTTCACCAAATCAATCCAAAAGAATATTTCCGGAGATTTTGTGTCAGCTGAAATAGGAAAGGCCCGCTGTGGACTGCTGATTTCTGTTGAGGACAAAGAGCGAATGCTGGCTGATGACCAAAGAGAAGCGCTTCAGGTTTCATCCGCATTAATCCCCGTTGCCCGTGAACTGATATCTGAAATACAAAAATTGATAGATTTTTATGTTGGTCAAAATTCCGACAAAGTGGTCAGCAAATTACTGTTATCCGGCGGATCAGCAGCACTCCCAAACCTGGATACCTATATTCAGCAGGAGTTGAAGATTCCGGTAATCAAATTTAATCCGGTTGCTTCTTTGTCGGGCGGTGATCGTATTGACAATGACGACGCGATCCGCATGGCTGTCGTTGCCGGGCTTGCAATCCGGCAGGAAAACGATTCAATAAAGCAATAATTATGATTATTAAAATCAACATTTTGCCGGCAGATAGAATACCTAAAGAGGAGCGAACGGAATATCTTATCGCGGGATATGCCTTCTTTGCACTACTTGTGGTGATAGCGCTATCTCATTATGCGGTTATTTCCCATTCATATAATAAACTCCATGCGAGGATGGAAATTGCCGAGGGGCAGTTAAAGAGTTTTCAAACTATCGTCAACAAAGTTGACATCCTGCAATCGACAAAGATTGCACTCGAGACAAAAAGCATCCTTATCAACTCATTGCTCACCGGCGGCGTTTTGTATCCCCGATTCATGGAATCCCTCGCCAAGAGAACACCGCAGGGGATTGAGATACAAAGCTTGAACACCGTTTCTCGTGGGGATGGCGGCATTGACGCTGTGCTCCTCGCTGTGGCGCTCGACAATTATTCTATTGCCGATTTTATCAGCACACTGATGTCAGATCCGGATTTTTCACTCATTGAATTGGGTGCAATTTCTTCTACCGGCGGCTCACTATCACCAGGGGCAACTTTTCGACTGACATTTTCGTACAATAGGAAAAAGACTTAATTTATGACAAAAAGAATAATTCAAAACATCATATTGATGCTGCTGATTTGCGGAGGGTTATCCTATGTTTTTTTTAGATTTATGATACTCCCTCTTAACACAAAATATGCGGCGGCAAAAGAGAATCTCATAAAAGCTGAAACAAAAGTTGCTGAAATGAAACAGCGGGCAGTTGAATTACCCCGCTTGGAAGCTGACATGAAGCTGCTGCAGCAGCGAGTTTCAGATCTTGAAAAGTTACTTCCCCGAGAGAAAGAAATCCCACAATTATTGCGAACAATAACAAGAACCGCGCAGAAATATCAAATTAAGGTTAATCAAATTACACCACAGCCTATTGTACCCCTGCAGAACTACAGTGAAATTCCCTTTCAATTCACGGTTCAAGGAAGTTATCATGCTATTGCTTTATTTTTAACTGATATGGGGCAAGGTCCTCGCGTCATGAGCGCTCGAAATATCGTCTTTTCACCGGCTCCTTCGGTAAAGGGTTCGCCTGTCACGATTAACGCCACTTTTGTACTGGTGACATATACATTTAAAGGATAACATGCAATTAAAACTTGTTATGATACTTTGTGGTGCACTTTTTTTGACGGGATGCGGGCAGGAAGATGTTCCGATAACGCCTAATCAGATAATTAAATTGCCGGCAATTAATTTAAAAGTTACTGCCGGCAAGAGCATTGGTGAACGTTACGAATATGCGGGAGACATATACCGCGATCCGTTCATGTCGATCAACAGAGAAGGGATGTCTGTCTCAGGCACCGATGAGATTGTTATTCCCAATATTGGCTCGCTAAAGCTCAAGGGGTTAATGTCTGAAGGAAAACAAAAGATTGCCATTTTATCTAACGGTGTTTTTGGGTATGTATTGAAAGAGAAGTTGCTTTACGATAGTCGCCAGCGCCTTATTCCCGGATTTACGGGTATTTTCAAAGAAGGAAGCGTCATTATTGTTGCACCCGACAAATCGACAAAGGAAATCCATCTGCGTGAACGGTAGTTTTTATTACTGTTCACCTATTCCCGTGGAGGCATCACATGAATAAATTATTAATCAGTTTTATTGTAGGGGGGGTAATGCTCTCCACATGCCCTGTAGCTATTGCAGCTAACCCGTGGGTAACTCTTAATAAGGTCAGTATTGAATCCAATACCATTACCGTACATCTTACCGGTGCACCGAAATACCATTCATTTACCGTATCCAACCCTGCACGGGTTGTCGTTGAATTTGCTGATACGCTTAATGATTGCAGACAGAAAGAAATTATGGTAACCGGAGATCTCATTAAACGGATACGCATCGGACAATTTAAGAATGATCCATTAAAAATATCCCGTGTGGTAATCGATGTGACTAAACTCGGAGAATTTGAAGTAAAATCTGTCGGCAATACCGTATTAATACTATTCAAAACGGATGCTGAACAGACAATTGCAGTACCTGAAAATAAAGTTATAACGGAAAAATCGGCCGAAGTCCCCAAGAGCAAAGCTCAGCCGATTGCGAAAGATCCTGGGTATGAGCAGGCAACAGCCGTAGCGGCACAAACAAAAACTATCCCAACGGTATATGCGGAACCGGTTTCAACATCCGTCCCGTTTGCTTTATCAACTACACCCGCCAGCACCGTAAAAAAAGTATCGCCAATCAAAGAAACACCTCAGACAACGACTGCCATTAAAACTCAATCCGCAGAACAATCGTCATTAAAAACGGTCTTATCTAAGAAACTGATTACCTTTGACTTTGAAGAAGCGGATATTCGTGATGTTTTCAGAATACTGGCTGTTAAAAGCGGCATAAACATTATTTATGGACCGGATGTAGCAGGAACACTCAGTTTGCGCCTGGACAATGTCGCTTTTGACAAAGCGTTTTCCACGATATTGGCGATTAAAGGATTGGTCAGCATAGACGAGGGGCCAGGCATTTTACGGGTGGTGACAACTCAAAAATTGTCTGAAGAACGCGCACAAGCGGTTACATTTACTAAAATATTCCCTTTAAACTATGCTAAAGCTGATGAAATTAAATCCAACCTTGATTCGATCCGCAGCGCTGAGGGACGACGTGGAAGCATTTCCGTTGATCCCCGGACGAACAGCTTGATTGTCACGGACACCCCAGAAGGTTTTATTTCTCTGACGGCAATAATCGGAGAACTTGACAGAAAACCAGCACAAGTCATCATTGAGGCAAAAATTGTTGAAGTAGTGCTCAACAAGAGCTTGGACATGGGGATTCAGTGGCAGTATGCAAATACCGTAAAAAATGATTCAAACATACAAATTTACAATGGCGGCTCACAAGCAGCTACCTCTAACAATGCTCAAGGTCCCAATGCCGTACAAGGAGCAAATATCGTTACACCACTTTCAACAATTCAAGGGGGGACAGGTGTAACTTTTCCCGCATCTGCGGTTTCAGGACAGATATCCTCGATTGCTTTTGGGCTGGTTGCTAACGAAACGCGCTTAACGGGTATTTTAACCGCACTGGCACAGAAAGGGCTTTCAAAGCTTCTTTCAAGCCCCAAAGTGACAACCATCAACAATCAGGAAGCCAAGATAATGGTTGGCCAGAAAATTCCTTATACTACAACGACCGTCAGCGTTAGTGGAACAACTCAGCAAACTAACTTTCTTGACGTCGGCATTAAACTTACGGTGACGCCGACCATCAACAGTGATCAGAAAATTACACTCAATGTGCATCCCGAAGTAAGTTTATACGTGAGATCTGACCCCGCAGGACCAGTCATCGGCACTCGGGAAGCGATAACAACGGTCATAGTCAACAATGGAGAAACAGTAGTCATCGGCGGATTAATTACTGATGAAGACCGCAAATCGGCAACCATGGTCCCCCTACTGGGGGATTTACCTATAATCGGGCATTTGTTTCGCCAAGATATAAAATCAAAAGACCGCACTGAATTGCTGGTATTCATAACACCTCAAATCATAAACAATTAACAATAATCTACAAAGCATGATGTTTTTCCGAGTGAGCTACATACATGAAGACTAGTATACCTCTATTTAAAACCCATTTTTCTCGTGGGCTTTTTTATTTTATTGTTGCCGCTCTGGCGGTGTCAGTTATTTTGCGTTTTGCGTGGAATACTCCGTACATGCACCTGTTTACTGCTTCGATTATTGCGGCTTTTATTGCGACAATAGCGAGTCAACAAGTTTACTTTTCGTGGAAACATGAAGGCATAGAGATAGCTTGTCTTACAACCTGTTGCATATCCGCCTTCGGTGTGTTTAAGTCGTCTGCTGTTCACGGCGGACTCCTTGTCCTTCTCAACGCTGCCCTTCTCGGTTATCTTGTCAGGTTTGTACTTCGTGACGACCGTAAGAACATCGATACAGCCATAGTCTTCATCGGGCTGCTGGTCGCTATAGAGATGATCGCGTACTCAGTATTGCCGAATATGTACCTACCAATCATTATCAACCCCAACATCTGCGCTGGGTACCTTATCCTTTGTTACCTTCTTGCTGTTCCCCGATTAAGAGATACAACCTTCCGCGTCGTTGCAATAGTACTAATAACCGGACTTTTACTGACAAAATCGCGCGCTGCTATTGCCATAGTATCATTGTGTACCGCCGGCTATTGGTGGCAATCAATGAAATCATCGGTTCGGTTGGCAATACTCGGATTGATGACGGCTGGTGCTGTAATCGCTCTTTCAACAGCAACCATAGATGTATCGTTGCTGAATCGCATTGCATGGTGGCAAACAGCGACGCGCATGTTTCTTACTCATCCTTTGACAGGTATTGGATGGGGCAATTTTGGAAGCGAATATTTATTGTGGAGAACCGTGGTGACTGAGAATTCATTGTATGCACATAATGTAGTACTGCAAGTTCTTGCTGAATCAGGCATTGTGGGATTCACCGGTTGCCTGGCTTTTTTTATTGTTCGGATGAAGAATATTCCATTGCGTTCTCCCCATGTGCTTGCTGTAGGGGGATTTCTTCTCTACAATCTCTTCGATTACTCACTCTACATCCCTTCACATTTATTTACTGTTTTTGTTTTACTGTACAGCGCTGATATTACCCAGGATACTGAGCCACAAAAAGCTACAAAACCTCTATCTCTATTCGGAAAAACAGCCATTTTGACTGTGGTATTATTGTGTGCGGGTTTTTTGACTACAAACAGCATTACGCAAGGAAAACAGTGTGCCACCCGAGCACAATCATATTATAAGACCTATACCACAAACGGGGATAAGTATCTTCTTGCACAGGCAATCGAACAACAGGAGCTAGCTGTACGCGCGTCTCCCGGTTCGGCTCCTTTGCGGTCCGATCTGGCATGGCTGTATATGGTTGGGGGCAATAAGAAAACGGCAAAACATGAAATTATGGAAGCAATACAGCGTGACCCTCTCAACAGCGGATATCAGAGTTCATTACGCCAATTTATGAATCAAAAATGAAACGCGAATATACCCCGCTGATTATCCTGATACTTGCCATACTCGTTTTTTTGAGCCCCGTACTCTTTACCAGCTCAACTTATTTTCTTCGTGACCTAACCTATATATTTCACCCATGGAGAACCTTTACGGCGGAACTCGTCCAGAGGGGGGAGATGCCTCTCTGGAACCCGTATATTCATTGCGGTATGCCACTGCTGGCAAACTGGCAGTCCGCCGTTTTCTACCCGCTCAGCTTGCCGTTCTATTTCTTTTCTTTTGTGACGGGATTGAAACTCTTTCAGGTCGGGCATCTGCTCATTGCCGGCATTTTTGCCTATTTATGGGGACGATCTGTACCATTAAATCGCTGGGCGTCAGCCGGTGTTATGATTGTATGGGTATTCAACGGATATATGATTACTCGTCTTGAATTTCTCAGTCATTACGGTGTTGATGTGTGGTTATTTGCGGCGCTATTATTGAGCCGCAATCCGCTATTATTAGCACTATCCCTTGCTATCGCTTTTTTTGCTGGACATTACATAATCGGGCTGGTCGCCGCGGTGGCTATTATATATCGGACACTACACAACCCAGTATGGTTACGAGCGACCATGAAGTATTGGTTAATATTTTGCACAATTTTTTTCAGCATTATTGCCTGTCAATTTCTGCCAACCATTGGACTTATCCTTCAAACATCCCGATTTAAGGAAGGATATTCTATAGCCATTGCAATGGCATATTCAGTTACTTTCTCCGACATAGTGCATCTGATTAATCCGTTTCTTTCAACTTCATCGATTCCTGCTATCGTTGGAGAGAAGTTTTCTTGGGCGACATCTTTTCATATCGGATTTTGCGCCTTTCTTTGCGGCATCTTGGGATTCGTGCGTTCTAAAATGACGACATTGAAAGTTTTTTCCGGCATTTTATTTTTAGCGGGCATACTGCTTGCGCTAGGGAATCACTCATTTTTTTATCCGTGGTTGTATCGTACCGTTCCCATTATATCCACCATCCGCTATCCGACACAATTCTTGCTGCTGACTATAATCGGAAGCGCAATAGTAACTGGACTTGGGTTACAGCAATTACGAAGGGCAAAGTTTTTTGTTGTGGTTATACTCATTGAACTCATCGTTGTATCATGGAATTTTCAAATAACGGCCCCGCATGCATATTTTTATTCATCATCACCATTGGTAAAATATCTTCAGGAACATAGTAATCAGGGGACAAACCGCTTTATCCTGAGCCCTGGTACCGAAACTGATCGTAATTTTGTCGGAACCACTGCCCAAGATGCATGGCAATCAGCTCGCGGCATGCTGTATAATCTTTCCTGTATGCCGTATCATATTGCCAATGCGTATGGTTCAGGAGAACCATTAACAAATAATTTGTTAGAAACATCAATCGACACAGCATACCGCGCATCAAGCGCCACTGAAGCAATGCCATTGTACCGCCGTCTCGGAATACGCTATTTAGTATGCAAGAATATCCTTCCTCCGAGAACCGGCTATATCCCCATTATGCCTCATCTCTATGAATTGCCGGGGCCGACTGCAACTGAGAACTATCAGATATATCGACCACCTAGTTTTCGCGCAGGGGCAGCGATAACCATAATGATGCTTATTATGTTAAGCTTCATTGCTTTTCGCTTCTTAACTCGCTCAAAAATCACATGAAACGATTACCTCTGTTCATTACGATCTTATTCGTCATCATTGTCATGCTTTTTTTTCCTATTTTGCGCTCCCCGGGTAAGGGAGTAGGCAATTTCGGTGATATATACTTGCATTATTATCCGCTGAAACATTTGGTTAAAGAACAACTTATAGCCGGGAAAATGCCGTTGTGGAACCCATATATTTTTGCCGGCGAACCGCTTATGGCTAACCCCCAATCCGCTGTTGCTTACCCATTTTCGATACTATTTGATATTTTTCCATTAGCAACTGGGTTTACTCTTTTCTTCATGATACACCTATTATTGGGCGGCATTGGTATGTATCTGCTACTGGCACATACGCGGCTTTCGGCAACTGCATGTATAGTGGGTGCCCTTAGTTACGCGTGTTCTTCTTTTCTGATATCAAAAACTGCGGCGGGGCATCCGGTGGCGCTATCAGGATATATATGGCTGCCTTTTATTGTACTGGGTGTTTTGAGGATCAAGACCTCTTTATTATCAGCTGAATCATGTCTATTTGTCATGAGCTTATCGTATCAAGTTCTTTCAGGACATACATTCCCTGTCTATATTTCATTGATTGTTTTGGCAATGATGTTGGTGAGTTATAAAAGATCACATCTCAAAGAAACCATGGTGTTATGCGGCGCTGTGTTTCTTCTTTGTGCATTTCAACTGCTCCAGACTTTTGAACTCTCCCGATTAATTGAGAGGGGAAACTGGATACAATTGGCTCAACAATATTCTTTGTCAATAAAGGATTTTATTACTGTAGTTATGCCTAATTTCTTCGGCAATAGCATAGACGGAACATATATATTTCCCGATCATCCGTCTTACTATTTTGAGAAGAATACCCTCTATTTCGGCCTTATTGCTTTTCTACTTTCGATGATGGGACTATTCAACTCCTTGCGCCGCCGTGCATGGGGACTGCCCGGGCTTCTTCTGTTAGGGATCATACTGGGACTGGGATTCCATACAGCTCTATATCGATTACTATATATTGCTGTTCCCGGCATTGACTTTCTTCGGGTACCCGCGCGCTTTATGGCCATAGGCATATTTTCTCTTGTTATTTTGGCGGCCCAAGGGTGGGATCAGTGGTTCAAAAAAAGTGCTCACTGGTTTAAAGGATTGTTGCTAATACTGGTTATAGCTGATTGCATGTGTGTGAACGCTAAATTTCTATATCCCGGCGTATTTGACCGTTATCAGAAGAAGAATGAACTGCTCACTACGCTTGACCCGCTACACCGAATAATCACAAATTCCGACACTATCGCGGCAAACAAATCAATGCTCTATCACCATTACAATCTAAACGGCTATGAAGCGATATTTCTTGAAGATTTTGTCCGTTATATGGGTTTGCAGGAAAGAAGAATATTTTCTTCGACCGGATTAGCACGGACAAATATTTCTTCCGCTCTCTCCCGGGGATTTTCGGTATCGACGACGATTAATACAGAGGAAGGGAAATTAGTGGTCACTTCTTTGCCCAACGCTTTACTGCGTATCTTTGTTGCACAGAAACTAAAAACTTCAGCAGAGATGAGCATTGCCGAGCAACTTACATGGCTACAAACCGCTGATAAAGCCCCCAATCAGGAGTTATTGGTATCATCAGTGCCCAAAGATTTCCCGTTAGTCAGCTCACCGGCAGACATACTCTCATACCATAGTGAGCCTTCCCGCATTGAAGTGCAGGTACACGCTAGCGGTCCGTTTGCTTTGATTTTCAGTGAAGTGGTTTATCCGGGGTGGAAAGCAGTAGCTGGAGATACGCTTATGCCGATAATGAGGGGGAATAAAATATTCAGGACCATTCTGTGTCCAGCGGGTGATTACCTCAACAAAAATACTATTATCATGTATTTCCACCCCGCCATATGGTTATTAGGGCTCTATCTGTCCTTAATCAGCATAATTATTGCTGTAGTCATCATTATAAAAAAGAATACTGCACCACCAATTTTACTCCCATCTACAACGATTTAACTTTGCTCTCCTTTCCGCTGTTCTCAATATTCTTAACTTTAAACAATTTCCCAGGGAATACTTCAAAATAGAACCGTACGATTATGTCTGCAAGAAATCCCATGAGAAATGCGATAACTGCAATAGCCATGAGGAATATGCCGAGAAAAAAGAGCGGGCTCAGCCATTGCCCATGGAGAAATACTTTTCGCACAAGAACGAAAATATTGAGGCCTGCTCCTCCCAGAAGAAACATCATGCCGATACTGCCAAACACATACATTGGCTTGGGGAAAAATGATAATTGAAATTTAAATATCATCAAATCCATCACAACCTTAACAATTCTCTCAAATCCATATTTTGATTGCCCGTGCTCTCTCATGCGATGCCGGACGGGTATTTCAGCTATCTGAGCGCCCAGCATTTTACAGTAAAGAGGTATAAAACGGTGCATTTCACCATATATCAAAAGATCTTTGACCATTTCCTTCTTATATGCCCGGAATGTGCACCCAATATCATGTATACCCAAAGGGACAATTGCTGATATCAACTTGTTAGCAATATTGCTGAGCAGTACCCTTAACCACGGGTCCTGCCGGTTAACGCGCCGGCCGCAAACAACATCGTATCCTTTCTCAATACATTCTATAAATAGTGGTATGTCCTGAGGATCGTTTTGAAAATCACCGTCGATAGTGATGATAACATCACCACTGCAGGACTGCATGCCAGCCAGTATCGCAGCTGTCTGTCCGTAATTCCTGCCAAAAGTGATAACACGGTTATGGGCGTGCATTTGCGAGATTTCAGTTAATACACTATTCGTCTCGTCAGTAGAACCATCATCAATAAAAATAAATTCCATGTCAGGATACTTTTCGTCCCTGACGCGTGACAACGCTCGATAAAGTCCGCCAATACTGTCTTTTTCATTGAGAACGGGCACAACAACGCTAATTTTCATAAAAGCTCCTCACCGTTGACTTTGATCAAAGTAGTCTGTACTGCGGTTTTCAAAACTGAGTATAAGAACCCTTAAGAATAAATATTGAGCATATAATCACTTCACTAGATAATCTCAAACACAATCTCATGCTGTTAAGAATATCTATTTAAAGATATATAATAAGGACAACACTCTGGAATTATAATCACGTGAACATGCCCTGCTTTATTATTCTAAAGAGAATAGCAATATTATTGATACGAATGCGCTTAATATTCCTTATCATGATCGATAATCGCAAGTAGAATTCCCGTTGAGCTCGTTTTTGAAGTTTAATTAACCGCTGTGTAGTCATGCCGGGATTGGTCCAGATGGGCTCGATCTCATTAAACGCGGGATAGGCGAAATAACGGTGCCAAACAGAAGGATCAACTCGATCGTTGGCACGAATTCCGGTATCAATCTCGTTTTTATCCCGTAGTTCATCATAGAAGGGGGATCCGGGATAGGGGGTAAAAATACTGAACTGGGCCATATCAAGCGGCTGTTTTTTAGCAAAGGATATCGTTTGTAAGGCCTCATCATAGGTTTCACCCGGCAAGCCGAGTATAAACAGCCCTTCGAGTTTAATACGGGAATTTTTTTTCACCATGTTAATGACAGAAACTACTTTTTTTAAATCAATGTTTTTTTCTACACGGTCAAGGATACGCTGAACGCCGGATTCAATGCCGATAGCCAAATCATGACAACCGGCCTTTTCCATCGGGCCGAGGATATCGGCTGATAGATAATTCACATGCGCCTGAGCTCCCCAGCGAACAGAAAGATTTCGGCGAGTAATCTCTTTACAAATGTGTATTAGCCGGGCTTTGTCTGCAATAAAAAGCGAATCAACGATATAGATGTATTCTGTGTGATAAGTCTTGACTAAATGCTCCATCTCATCGACAACTTTTACCGGATCGTTGAAACGGGGTTTATTGTTGTGATGAACTGCACAAAATGAACACCGATTGGGGCAGCCCCGGGAAGTAAGCATTGTTTTGACTTTTGATCCAGAAGATGCCACATAGAGTTGATTGCTGATTGGGTTAAGACCGTACTGCCGTGTTTTTAGAATATCTCGCGCAGGAAATGGAAGGACTGAAAGATTCTCAACAGTATTAAAATAATTGCTTTGATGGATAATGCCATCTTGGTTCTTATAGGAAATACCGGGGATTTCCGACAAACTATCTCCTGAGGCATGGCAACGAACAATCCAAGGGAATACTTCATCACCTTCACCGTGAACGACGACATCACAACAATTGTTTGCAAGATATTGCCGAGCAAAGATAGATGCGTGAATATTGCCCAAAACTACAAGGGTATGCGGCATGTGTGTCTTTATCCACCCTCCCAGCTCATAAACACCTGCGCCACTGCCGGTTAAAGTGGTTATCCCAATAATATCTGGGGATTGAGTTATTAATTCCTTTTTAACCAAATCCATCGTCATATCATCAGTAAAAGCGTCAATGATGCCCACATCGTAACCAGCTTCCCGCGTGGAAGCCGCAATATACAATAATCCCAAGGGCTCATATTTTTGGATAAAGATTCGAGCAGCGCCTAAACCATCTATGATGTCGAACGGAGGGTTTACAAGTAGAATTTTTGTCAAGTACATTTACTCCTTTGCCGAGGAATGAGCAATTAGGTTTGATTTTATAGATATATTTTAGCATAAAGAAACTCCTAAATCCCATTAAGTTAATCGCTATGTTTAATTTTTTAACTCAATTTGATAACATTACATTATATTATGTGCGGTATCGCGGGCATTTATCATTTCGGTAACAGCAGACCCGTTGATGAAACGGCCCTTCGCTCATTGTGCAATGCAATTAAGCATCGCGGGCCTGACGACGAAGGTATATATCTTACCCCCCAGATTGGGTTGGGCATGAGACGTCTTGCCGTCATTGATCTTGTCACCGGCCACCAACCTCTGTGCAATGAAGACAAAACAGTATGGATCGTCTTCAATGGTGAGATTTATAATTATCGTCAATTACGCGAACAACTTGCACCGCGTCACACTTTCTCCACACAATCGGATACCGAAGTAATCATTCATCTCTATGAAGAATACGGTGAGTCATGTGTTGAACATTTACGCGGCATGTTTGCATTTGCCATTTGGGACTCGCGCCGGCAGTGCCTATTCTTCGCGCGAGACCGGATAGGCAAGAAACCACTTTATTACGCCGTCAATAACGGCGCACTGGTGTTTTCTTCTGAAATACCGGGCATAATCAAGTATCTGCCGCATAAACCGGCGATTAAACCTTCAGCGATTGATCTGTATTTGACGTATCAGTATATCCCTGCGCCACACACTGTTTTTGAGGGAATCTCGACGCTTTTACCCGCGCATACCATGACCTGCGGCCGTAATGGGGAAATAGTAACCCGCCGATACTGGGACATTGATTACCGTCAAAAAACTTCTCTTTCATTCCCTGAGGCCTGCGATAGAACATATGATTTGTTGCGCGAATCGACTCGCTTGCGGATGGTTGCCGATGTTCCACTCGGCGCCTTTCTATCCGGAGGTCACGATTCAAGCATCATAGTCGGGCTCATGAGCCAGCTGTCTTCGGCGCCGGTAAAAACATTTTCTATCGGGTTCGACGAATCTGACTTTTCGGAGCTTGCTTACGCGCGCATGGTTGCCGATAGGTTTAAGACCGACCATCACGAATTCATTGTGCGGCCTCACTTTATAGATCTTCTGCCTGAGATTGCCCGGCGGTACGGACAGCCGTTTGCGGACGCATCGGCACTCCCGTCCTATATCGTCGCCAGAGAGACCAGAAAACAGGTAACGGTGGCGCTTAACGGTGACGGCGGTGACGAGGCCTTCGGAGGATACACCCGCTATCAGGCCATGAAAGTATCACCATTAGTCTCACTCCCCTTTCGGATGATAGGCAAAACCGGCACACACTATCTTGCCGGATTGATTCCCGGAACAGGTACTGCCCGCGGAAATAATGTTTTGAGACATACCGCTCGATTTATTGAGGGTTTAGCGCAGCCGCCTGATAAGCGCATGGTACGATACGCTTCTTTGTTTACCGACCATCTTAAAGAACGCATCTATACATCGTCATTTAAGAATGACCTTATTCGTCCGGCATCTTCCTTTTTAAGTGAATTATTTCTCAACTCACCGGCAAACACCATGCTTGACCGTACTTTTTCAGCCGATATTCACTCGTACCTTCCGGACTGTCTTCTGGTCAAGATTGACATTGCCACCATGGCACACGCACTTGAAGCACGCAGTCCATTTCTTGACCACACCGTTCTTGAGTTTTCTGCGGCATTGCCGGCATCATGGAAATTACACGGATTAACGACTAAATATTTGCTCCGAAAAACTTTTGACTCACTGCTTCCTGAAGCCGTCACCCGACGAAAGAAACAGGGGTTTGGCATTCCGTTGGGGAAATGGTTCCGCAATGAATGGAAAGATTATTTTCACGAAGTAGTTCTCTCTGAACGGGCGATTGGACGCGGTTATTTTAATCGATCTGCGCTTACCCAATTGTTTCAACAACATACTGAGGGGAAGCATGACCACGGCTATTGCTTATGGGCTCTGCTGATGCTGGAGCTGTGGCACCGGGAGATTTATGACGCCTAAAAAAGTGCTGTGCATAATAAACAGTATATCTGCGGGCGGCGCGGAGCAGGTGCTCCAGAATATACTGCGATACTATAACAGGGACTGTTTATCACTTGAAATTTGTGTTCTGCATAAAACAGGCAAAGAAAGATTTCTCATTGTCGCGGATGTACCTATACATTATTTGTACGCGGAATCGTGGGGATGGTACGCCGGTGCCTTGATCCGATTTATAGTACTGACAGTCAGGATTAAGCCATCTCTGCTTTTTTCAAGTCTTGTAAAATCAAATATTATCGCTGCCATAGCTGGATGGTTAACCGGAATTCCGGTAGTCATGAGCGAACACGGACCGACACATTTATACATTAACGACTATGCTTATCCGTGTATTGCCCGCGCAATCATGAAAATGGCGTATACATCAGCTCGCAATATAATAGCGGTTTCTCAGGCAGGCAAAGAAAGCATACTTTCCGTCTTTCCTAAATGCCGAGAGAGAATTATGGTAATTCATAATGGCATCGATATTGACGAAATACAAAAGAAAGCAGCATTTGCTCAATTTATTATACGGACACCGTATGTGGTGGCCTGCGGTAGGCTTTCACCCGAAAAGAATTTTTCACTGCTTATTGAATCGGTTGCTGCTTTAAATAGTACATACTCTCTTGACTATCCTCTTTGTATAATCGGAGAAGGCAGTCAACGCGAGGAACTAACGCACTTAGCCCGCCAACGCGGTGTTCGGCTGACGCTACCCGGATTTATTGACAATCCCTATCCGATTATTGCCGGCGGGAAGGCTTTTGTTATGACATCGTTCTATGAATCTTTCCCACTGGTTGCGCTGGAAGCTATGGCATGCAGAACAACCGTTGTCGCCATCAATAGCCCCGGCGGGATCCGTGAGGTTCTGCGCGATGGGGAGAACTGTCTCATTCCTGCAGGGGTGCACCCGCAGGAAATAGCTGAATCATTGAATCGAATACTCACAGACACGTTACTAGATCAGTGCCTTACGCAAACTGCTGCTAACGATGTAAAAAAGCATTTCAGCGTTCAATTAATGATACATCAGTACGATGATATATTGTCACGCAAGTCATGAAAAGCTATGATACCAAGAGGACAGGATCAACGGGAGGCATCATGATCGAGATTTCGAAAAAGATTCAGTCGATAACAGCACGCATCGGCATAATCGGATTAGGATATCGCGGACTACCCCTGGCGATAGAATTTGCGAAAATAGGATATTCAGTAACCGGTTTTGACAGCGACGCCGCAAGAATCACTACCATCGGAAAAGGGGTTTCATCCATCAGCGATGTACCGTCAACGATAATAAAAATTTTATTAAACCGTAAAACGCTTGCGGTGTCGGCGGATTTTTCAAAACTAAAAAAAATGGATGTTATTATTGTCTGTGAACCGATCCCTGTTCCTCGCACCAAAGGACCGGAAGAGTTTTCACATCTTTCCGCTGCAAAAGAAGCAGCTGAGCATATTCACAAAGGACAATTGATTGTCATGGAAACTACAAGCTATCCAGGAGCAACACGAGAATTGGTGTTGCCGCTGATGAAGAAAAAGGGCTTAAGATGCGGCAAGGATTTTTATCTTGCGTTTAGCCCTGGCAGGGTCGATCCGGGAAACCCGCGTAATTCAATTCATTCTACAACCAAGATTATAGGGGGAATAACCCCCCAATGCGGGGAACTTACTACGGCACTTTTTAATAAGATTACTACTGTCTACACAGTATCATCACCTGAGATTGCCGAAGCTGCGGCTCTGCTGGAAAACACTTTCAGAACAGTAAATGTCGCTTTGGTCAACGAATTGGCTTTGCTGTGCGACAAACTCAAGATTGATGTTTGGCAAGTAATCGATGCTGCGAGCACAAAATCCTTTGGATTTGTCCCTTTTTACCCCGGCCCGGGTGTCGGAGGTCTGTCCCTCATGACGCCGCCATACGGGCAGTCGGAGAACCTAAAAATATTTAATTCTTATTCGCGCATTACCGCTTTAGCTAATGAAATGAATTCAAAAATGCCCGACTTCGTAGCGGCAAAAATCATAGACGCACTCATCGCGCGAGGGATAAAGATTTCAAAATCAAAAGTTCTCCTTCTGGGAGTCGCTTATAAAAAGGATGTCGGCGAAGTTTACGGATCGCCGACCATTGAATTAATCAGGATCTTATCTGAAAAGATGATAAGAATTGATTATTTCGACCAATTGGTGCCATCGATACATGTTACTAATACGGTTCTCAAATCATTGCCTGATTTAAAAACCATCGGACGCTATGACGCGGTGGCTATACTTACCAATCATACCGGACTCGATTACAAATTGATCGTTCAGCATTCACGATTGATAATAGACAGCCGCAATGCTACCAAAGGAATTACCAGCGACAAGATTATTAAACTGTAAATTACTGCATCCGTATCATTTCACAATAATGGGGTAAAAAAAAATGAAAACCGTTGTAGTCATGCCGGCGTATAACGCCGAGAAAACACTCAAGAAAACGATAGACGCTATACCTGCCGGTAGCGTTGATGAAATAATACTGGTTGACGACGCATCTCGTGACAATACCGCTGCGTTGGCAAAAAGTTTAGGCATCAAAGTGGTTGTGCATGAAGAAAATATCGGTTATGGCGGCAACCAAAAAACCTGTTACCGTACTGCTTTGGCAGCCGGTGCAGATATAGTCGTTATGCTTCATCCCGACTATCAGTATGATCCGCGGATAGTGCCTTATTTGACCGGGTTCATTAAAGAAGATATTTGCGATATCATGCTGGCCAACCGCATCCGCACCCGACAGGAAGCCATTGGCGGAGGCATGCCGTTATATAAATATATTTCAAACAGGTTCCTGACATTTGTGGAGAATCTGTTCCTTGGATTAAATCTGGGGGAGTATCATACAGGCTATCGCGCCTATTCGCGCAAAGCCCTTGAAATGATTCCGTGGGAGCGTGCATCGAATGATTTTGTGTTTGACCAGCAGTTTCTTATTCAAGCCGCGTCGCTCGGCTTGCGTATCGGAGAGGTGCCGGTTTCAGCCAAATATTTTCCGGAGGCGTCTTCGATTAATTTTGCCAGAAGCGCCCGGTACGGCCTTGAGACATTATGGAACATTGCCCGCTATGTTTTCCATCGATGCGGATGTAAACAGAATTTATTTCTGCCACTAAAAGGATAACGGATTAATGCCACCTATTGTGTTCCCGCTTATCGGCGCTTCTTGGCTGATTATATTGTTTCTTAATTATTGCTTAGCCTTTCCACCTGTACCCCTGCTTAGTTTTCTTGCGTGGCCTTCTTTTTCCATCGGCAAACATCTTTTTGTTTCTCTCATTAACGGTGCATGGCTACTCTTCTTCGTAGCCGCAGCATACGGCTATGGCAGTTTTCTTTTGCAAAGAATTGTACGCAAAGCAATAATCCTTACGCAACTTGAGCATATACTCTTTTCTTTACCTATAGGATTCACCGTTTTGTCTTTAGTTGTATTGGGAGGCAACAGTATTGCCATAACTTCCACGTGGTTTTACTTCACCGTGCTCACAGCGGGATGCGGAGTCGCCACTATCTCGGCTTATGACAGTGTCAACTCATTGATTAATCGTATACGCGGCATCACAACTACAGACATCCTCGCGCTGATATTCGTTGCTATTCCCTGCATCATCAGCCTTGTCGGGGCGTTAGCACCCTCAACTCAATTCGATGCCCTCGTTTATCATTTGGAACTGCCGACTCGCTACCTAGCGCACGGCGGATTATATGCTGTGCCGGCAAATCTTTTTTTCTCATTTCCGCAATTAATAGAGATGCTGTTTCAAATGGGCATAGCACTACACGGGGACACCGTAGCGTCCCTGACAGCATGGATATTTTATCCAATGACTGCACTGGCTATATACGCCTTCTGCAGTCGTTTTAACCCGGGGCCCACCGGAAAAGCTCTTGGTTACCTTTCAGCAATAATATGGCTCTATCTCCCGCAGGCTTTTCTTGTCTCAACTGGTGCTTTTGTTGACATTGCGCTTGCTTTTTATCTGACTATGGGAATATTTGCGTTGTTTTTGTGGCGCGAAAATTCAGCATCTCCATCTTTACTTCTCTTAAGCGGCATACTCAGCGGCGGCGCCTGTGGAATTAAATACACAGGAAGTATTTTGCTCGCATACGGATTGCTCATGATAATCTTCACCGCTCCGCGCAATATGAGAATAGCATCATTTTCAATTTATTTTCTTTCAGCTGTCACTGTTTTTTTTTCATGGGTTATAAAAAATATTGTTTTTCTAAATAACCCTTTGGCGCCCTGGGGCACACAAATATTCAACCATTCGTTGCTAACGAGCGCGGTAGCACAATCTTATCTATCGCATATCGCCGGTCACGGCACATCATTTCACGGGATAGTAAATATTTTCATGTTGCCGTGGAATATGACAGTACATGGATTCGCGTTCGGCGGGGGGTTTGATATTATAGGACCGCTGTATCTTTTGTATTTTCCTTGTTTATTCCTGGTAAGATTTCGCTTGTTTTCTGACGAAAAAAATAGTAGCATACATAGAGATTTTTTTGCTATCATATTTTTTTACAGTATTGTCTGGTTTTTTACCGGCAAAGTACTGCGTTTTATGCTCCCGATTATTCCATTTTTGAGCATTATGATCGCTGGTGGACTGCTGGCGGCATTGCGGAATGGATATTTTCTCAAGATTACCGCTGTAACCGTGTTCATTGCGGCAATAGTGCATAATGTGCTTATGGCAAATATGGTCTTGTCATATATTCAGCCGGCTAAGGTAGTTTTAGGTGGGCAATCGCGCGAGCAGTATTTGGGCCAAAAGCTATTTTACTACCGCGGGGTATCAGCCGCAAACGCTTTGCTGGGACAGAATACGCGTGTCCTGTATTTTGGCGAAACGCGCGGATACTACTATAACGGCGACCATTACACACCAAGCTTTCACGACATAAACCCCTTAATCGAAACTGCTAACCTCGTTGATAGTGCGGGATCACTGGCTCAACAACTTGCCAAGCAGGGATTTACTCACTTGTTCGTTGCTCATTTTGACGTAAAGCGACTGGGGTGGGAGGATCGGTTTACCGCAAATGGATTGGCTGTGTGGAAATCTTTTCAGAAAACCTATTTGAAGTCTTTGTATGCTGATCAATACTGTGAACTCTATGCAATCACTAAATCTTAACTCACCTTCGCTGTATTTTTTAACACTATCCACCGCTTTTCTCATTTCGTGGGGATTGACACCGCTAATGCGAAACATAGCGCTCAAACTCAATATCATTGATCACCCACATTCAGATGTCAAAACACACCGGCTTTCCACGCCGTACCTGGGGGGGATGGCTATTTGGATCGGCTGGGCGATCAGTTTATTTGTAGTCCGTTATTTTACTCATTTTCCTACGGGGACCCTGCACAGTTTACGGGGAGTTTTGGCAGGAAGTTTTATTATCCTTATTCTGGGACTTATAGACGATATGGCCCCCCGCGGCCTGGGATTTAAAAAGAAGTTTTTAGTGCAGGTGCTGGCCGCCGTCGTCATACTATTGTTTGACATACAGATTCATTTTGTAAACCCACCTTTCATAGCCATAGCATTCACTATCGTCTGGATTGTCGGGATTACCAATGCATTTAATATCATCGACATCATGGACGGATTGTCCGGCGGCATCGCCATCATCGCCAGCATAGCGTTTCTGGTTATTGCTTTGCCATCAGAAATGATTTATGTTAATTTTTGCGCGGTAGCTCTTGCCGGCGCTTGTTCGGGGTTTTTGCCATTTAATTTTTCGAAAACTAAAAAGATTTTTATGGGTGATACCGGCAGTTTATCCATTGGGTTCATATTGGCAGCGATTTCAGTGGGGACATCCTACACAAAAGAAAACTATATCGGACTGTTCGCGCCATTGCTGATTTTGGCAATTCCTTTATACGACACCCTGCTGGTGATGATACTCCGCTTAAAAAAGGGGCAATCTCCTTTTCTGGGCAGCAAAGATCATTTTGCTTTGCGCCTTGAGAAAATGGGATTAAACCGCACGCAAATCCTCATGGTTTCCTATGCCGCAGGCATAATTCTTGCCATAGCCGCATACTGCGTCACATGGTTTGATACCGCTCCCGCAATAATCGTTTTTGTTTTTACCGGATTAAGCGCTCTTCTCATTGGCTACTGGTTAAATAAGGTTAAGATAGATTAATATGCCTGAGATAATTATAATCGGTGCCGGATTGACTGGCCTTTCATGCGCCCGTTTTCTTAAACAGCCGTTTCTACTGCTTGAAAAGACCGGCAATCCGGGAGGACTTTGCTCCTCGGAGACACGCAATGGATTTGTCTTTGACCATTCCGGACATTTCCTGCACATGAAAGACGTCCGGGTAAAGAAGCTCGTTGCGAGTATTCTCAAGAACAATCTTACTTTAATCCAGCGCAATGCATGGATATACACTCACCAATCAACAATCCCTTTTCCTTTTCAGGCACATTTATCGTATCTTCCTGACGGTCTAAAAAAAGAATGTCTTGACGGGATCCGTCAGAGGAATGGCGAGTCGCTACCGGCATCTTCATCCCTGTATGCGTGGTCTATGGCGACCTTTGGCTCCGGAATAACCCGTTATTTCATGAAACCTTATAATGAAAAACTCTGGACGGTTTCCAGTCGTGTTTTGCGTGCCGACTGGTGCGCACCGTTTGTTCCGCGCCCGACTATAGCCGAAATGACGGCAAGCGCCACTGCTGACTCCGCAAAAAAATTCGGATATAACGCCCATTTCAATTACTTCAAGCGGGGGGGGTGTCAGTCGCTGATAAACGCTTTCGCCGCATCTGTGCCTTCTATCGCTTACCATACTTCCCCCAAAAAGATATGCGCTGCTAAACGCGAGATGCAACTTTCTAATGGCAAAGTTCTTAGCTACACATCGTTGGTTTCCACCCAACCCCTGTATGCGCTTATCGATCACATTGCTGACGCGCCGCCGGCAGTTCGTGCCGCCCGTCAACGCCTCCGGTGGAATACAGTAATCTGCTACAATGTCGCGGTACGCAAGGGCACACCGAATCAACCCATTGCCGGCGGACGGCACTGGGTATATTTCCCGGAAAAGAAATTTCCATTTTATCGCGTCGGTGTATATTCAAACATTATGCCAGCAATGGCTCCGAAAGGGTATGCATCACTGTATGTTGAAATAAGTCATCGGCCTGACGACCGAGTCAACGAAAAGACGGAAATCGCGGCTATCACTCGCGCATTGTACGAATCCCGCATGCTATCTGTCGATGATCATATTGAATTTGCATGCGCGTCACCCATTAAATGCGCCTATGTGATTTTCGACAAATCCCGTACAGCGGCGGTCTCAACTATTCAGTCGTGGCTCACCGCAAACAATATTTATTCCATCGGTCGTTACGGCGCATGGGAATATTCATTTATGGAAAAAAATATTATTGACGGGATGGAAACTGCGCACACCTTGAATCTATGCCGATAAAAATCTGCCATATTATTACCAAGCTTGAATTGGGCGGTGCCCAGCAAAACACCTTGTACACCCTGCGCCATCTTTCGCGTGAACTGTACATGCCGTTTCTTATCGCCGGAACAGGCGGTTTGCTTGACCACGAGGCGGCATCGGACACGAGTTTTACAACTTATTTTATACCTGAACTGGTCCGCTCCGTTCTTCCGTGGGGCGATTGTATCGCTGCCGTCAAGATATGGAAAATTCTGCGCGATCAAAAACCAGCGGTGGTGCATACCCATTCATCAAAAGCAGGTATTCTGGGCAGGTGGGCAGCATGGTGTGCGGGCGTACCCGTAATCATTCACACCGTGCACGGGTTTGGATTCACCGATCAACAACGACCGCCGGTCAGATTATTGTTTATCTTTGCGGAATGGCTCACTGTGTTAATAACTGACACATTGATTGTTGTGGCTACTGAAGACAAAAAGAAAGGTCTTGCCAATGGCATCGGATGTGAAGATAAGTACATGGTCATCCGAAGCGGTATTGATATTCAATCCTTTAAGACCGCACTAGTAGACCGAGAAGCCGTTCGACGGGAATTTGCGATTTCACCCACCGCCGCAGTTATTTCTTCCATCGGCCCGTTTAAACCGCAGAAAAACCTTGCTGACTTTGTCCGTGTTGCCGCTGCAATCTCCGCCCGGCGTAGCGATTGCATTTTTTTACTTGTTGGTGACGGCGAGCAGCGCCCCATGCTCGAGAAAATGTGCAGTGATGCCGGGATTACCGGACAGGTACGATTTCTGGGGTGGCGCACTGACACCGTGCGGATTCTCAGCGTTACCGATGTTTTCGTCATGACATCTTTATGGGAAGGGCTTCCCCGATCTATTGTGGAAGCCATGTGCAGGGGGATTCCGGTTGTTGCTAACGCGGTTGACGGGGTCAAAGAAATAGTCAAAAACGATCAGACCGGGTATCTTATCAAACCATTTGCCATCGAGGAAATGGCGTCAAAAATCATGCATTTACTAGACGAAAAAACCCTTTCTCATTCCTTGGGCGACAGGGGCAGGGAGTCCATCACCTCTGAGTTTGATATCAACATTATGGTTCGCGAACAAGAAAAACTCTATGATGCCCTTGTGCACAACAGGAACACACGGTAAGTTTCCAACACGGCAAGACATCTAACGCTATAATCAATACCCTCCCCATTGACGGCAGACGGTTGACAATAAAACGCATTTGAGCTATCATAATAAGATAGCGATGGATGCTTTTCCCTCGTTAAATGTAAAACTATTTTAGGAGATTATTATGTCCACGCGGACTATAACATTAATACCCGGTGACGGAACGGGCCCGGAATTAACGGAAACAACAATCAAAGTTATCGAAGCAACCGGCGTTAAGATACAGTGGGAAATTAAAGAAGCAGGTTCCGATGTCATGGAGAAGTACGGGACTCCTTTGCCGGATGACACATTGGCGTCCATAAGAAAAAATAAAGTCGCGCTCAAGGGCCCCATTACCACCCCCATTGGCACCGGATTCCGTTCAGTAAATGTTGCCATTCGCAAAGAATTGGATCTCTACAGCTGTTTGCGCCCCTGCAAAACATATCAGGGGGTGACATCACGCTTTCAAGACATCGATCTTGTCATAGTCAGGGAAAATACTGAAGATCTTTACGCCGGCGTTGAATTCGCACCGAAAACAGCTGAAACACAACAGATTATCGCTCTTTCTGCCAATAAAATCCGTCCGGATTCAGCCATATCAATCAAACCCATTTCATGGTTTGGTTCTGAGCGGATTGTGAGGTTTGCGTTTGATTATGCCCGTGCCCATAACCGCCGCAAAGTAACTGCCGTAACAAAAGCAAACATCATGAAATTCACCGACGGATTGTTTCTTGAGGCAGCCCGCTCCGTGGCCGCGCAATATCCCGGCATTGAATATGAAGAGCGCCTGATCGACAATATGTGTATGCAGCTGGTTCAAAAACCGGAACGCTACGATGTTATCGTGCTCCCCAATCTTTACGGCGATATACTCTCGGACCTCTGCGCGGGGCTGGTTGGCGGACTCGGCGTGGCACCGGGTGCTAATTTCGGTAGCGATATGGCAGTTTTTGAAGCCGTTCATGGGTCTGCACCGAAATATAAGGGGCTCAACAAGGTCAATCCTACTGCACTTATTCTCTCGGGACAACTTATGCTGGAACATCTCGGCGAAATGGAAGCAGCCCTGCGGTTGGGGGCAGCAGTTTCTGCAGTAATCGCTGAGAAAAAAATGGTTACTTACGACATGGGCGGATCCGCCGGAACCCGCGAGATGGGTGACGCTATCATTAAAAAATTACAATAGGAGACATTGAGTGATGGAAAGAACTTGTGTTATCGTAAAACCGGACGGTGTGGGGAAAAAAGTTGTCGGAGCCGTACTACAGCGTTTTGAAAACGAAGGATTGAAACTTGTTGCCATGAAAATGGTCAAACCTAACCGTTCCGTCATGGAACAGTTCTACGCCGTGCATGCAGGAAAATCATTTTTTGAACCATTCATCCAATTTGTTACCTCTGGCCCGATTGTGGTTACTGTTTGGGAAGCCTCTGTGGCCATACAGAAGGTTCGGGGGATTATCGGCGCGACCAATGCAAAGGAAGCGGCGCCGGGCACGCTGAGAAATCTTCATGGGACCGACAATCGACGCAACCTTGTTCATGCGTCGGATTCCGCTGAAAATGCAGCACGAGAGATAGAATTTTTCTTCACCCCGCTTGAATTGATGCAGTATGATTTGACCGATTGGGAAAAGGCATAATACTATGAAAGTACTGGTCATAAATTGCGGATCATCATCGGTCAAATACATGCTCTTCGACATGGCGACAGAAAAACGCTTGGCAAAAGGCGTCATTGAATGCATCGGATTGCCCGAGGCCTATTTTAACAACCAATTCACCGGTTCGGAAGAAACAAAAGAATCCTGTAAAGCAAAAAACCATATCGAATCCGTTGAAATTATTCTCAAGAAGCTGCTTGACCCCGCAGCGGGGATGATCAAAAATATCGATGAAATCGCTGCGGTTGGCCACCGGGTTGTACACGGCGGCGATAAATTTGCTGATTCAGTCCCGATAAATGAAGAAGTTATGCAGGGGTTGAAAGAATGCTTTGACATTGCACCGCTGCATACTCCTCATCATTATGCCGGAATTGAAGCAACGCAAAAACTTCTCAGCGGCGTTCCTGAGGTCGTTGTTTTCGATACAGCTTTTCATCAAACCATACCTGACTACGCCTACATGTACGCTTTGCCGTATGCACTCTATGAAAAATTCCATATACGACGCTATGGTTTTCACGGTACTTCACATAAATATGTCGCCCAGCGCGCCGCAAAACTACTAAAGAAACCACTGCAGGACACAAAACTCATAACCTGTCATTTGGGAAACGGATGCAGTATTACTGCGGTTCAAGGCGGAAAATCGATTGATACCTCCATGGGGTTTACCCCGCTTGAAGGGCTGGTGATGGGTACGCGATGCGGTGATATTGATCCGGCCATAATTGTTAATCTCCTGGACCACCATGAAATTACCCCGGAAACCCTCAACACCCTGCTCAACAAAAAAAGCGGGCTTTATGGAATATCGGGCCTTTCGGGCGACTTGCGGACCGTTTTGAAGGCAGCCGCCAGCGGCAATGACCGCGCCCGCTTGGCAGTTGATATGTTTTGCTATCGCGCCAAAAAGTATATCTCCAGCTATATAGGTGTATTAAATGGTATTGATGGTATAGTTTTTACCGCTGGAATCGGTGAGAATTCACCCACTATTCGAGAAAAAGCCTGTCAGGGCCTTCAAAATATGGGGATTGAGATTGATCCTGAGGCAAACAACGGGGTATCATCTGATGAAAGAGTCATCTCAACCGCTCATTCACCGGTCAAGATCATGGTCATTCCTACAAACGAGGAACTCATGATTGCGCGGGAAACAGTGCGGGTATTGACAAACGCATGAGTAATCATTATAATGTCCAAATTGCTTATTGATCTAACACAGATTCCCGCACAGGGGATTACCGATCGGGTTATTGAATCATATCACAGCGATGAGCTGGATGGTATTGTAAAAGAACACGAAATTTCAATATCTTTTAGTGTTCAGAAACTTGACACAGAGTTCCTGGTTCAAGGAACGATATACGGGAGTGCCGGGCAGGATTGCAGTTGTTGTCTCGAACCAGCTCGATGGGATATAGATTTATCGTTCGCACAGGCATATACAGCTGACCAAACGGTCATAGATATCGAACCGGAAGTACGCGATACCCTGCTTATTAACCTGCCGGAAAAACCCCTCTGTCGCAAGGAGTGCAAGGGCCTCTGTACGGTATGCGGTAAGAATAGGAATACACACTCCTGTGATTGTCAGGCAGAGAGCGGCGATATCCGGTTAGCGAAATTAAAAGAGTTTTTTAAAAAGTAAGGTGTGCCCCCAACCTGTAGTAAGGGTGGGTAAATAAAGGAGAATCAACCATGCCAAATCCCAAACGAAAGCATACCGCTTCGCGGCGCGACAGCCGGCGAGCGGCAAACTGGAAGATTGAACCGACAAATTCCAGCAAATGCCCACAATGCGGCGTAGCAAAACTTCCGCACCGGATTTGCAAAGCGTGCGGATTCTATAATGGCGCATTGATTATCCCCAAAAAAGAAAAAAAGAAAGTTGAAGGGACGGAAGGAAAGCAGTAATATGCGCATTGCCCTTGATGCCATGGGCGGTGATCATGCTCCTGCGGTAACGGTTGCCGGTGCCATTGAGGCAGCCCGTACATCGTCACATTCTATTATTCTTGTCGGCAAGGAAGATGTTCTTGCCGCTGAGCTTAAAAAACATGCCGTAGTCCCTTCCACCATATCTCTGCAGCATGCATCTGAAGTTATTACGATGGATGAATCCCCCGCGCAAGCGGTCCGTCAAAAACGGGATTCTTCCCTTGCGGTTTGTTCGCGCATGGTTGCCGACGGGAAAGCGGATGCGTTCGCCTCCGCAGGGAACTCGGGTGCCGCCATGGCCTCAGCACTACTGTATTTACGCCGGATTCCCGGCGTTATCAGGCCCGCGATTATGACTGTTTTCCCGACACTGACCGGGCACATTGCCATCCTTGATGTCGGCGCTAATACCGATTGTAAACCAAAAAACCTTGTTCAATTCGCCGTAATGGGGAAAACCTATTTTCAGGATGTTTTTTCTGTTGCCAACCCGCGCGTTGGTTTGTTGTCAATCGGCGAAGAGGAAAGCAAGGGCAATGAACTGGTTCTGGAAACACACGAATTACTACGAAAAACATCCCTAAACTTTATCGGTAATGTCGAAGGCGGAGATATCGCCAAGGGGACTGCCGATGTTATTGTTTGTGACGGCTTTGTCGGCAATATCGTTCTCAAATTCGGTGAAGGCGTCGCTGAAATGATATTAAAACTGGTCAAAGAAGAATTCAAAGCTCACCCGTTCGCATGGGCGGCACTACCGTTCTTGTGGCCCGTGCTTAAGGATATCAAGAAAAAAATGGATTACTCTGAATACGGCGGAGCGCTCCTGCTCGGCGTTGATGGCGTGTGCGTTATTTCACACGGCAAATCAAACGCAAAAGCTATCAAAAACTCAGTTTTTGCAGCTGCGCAATTTGCAGAAAAAAATATAAACAAAGCAATCGCAAAAGAGATAACTCGGTTGGAAGAAATTGAAAAATCAACGGTGATTTCATGAGCAACTATGGCGTAGCGATACGGGGCACGGGCTCACACATGCCCGAAAAGATTCTTACCAATGCCGATTTAGAGAAATTCGTTCAAACGACTGACGAATGGATAACAACGCGAACTGGCATCAAACAGCGCCATATCGCTGACTATGCAACAGCTACATCCGATATTGCAATCATTGCCGCACGCAAAGCACTTACTGAAGCAAACATGACCCCGTTGGATCTTGATGCAATAATTGTGGCAACGGTTACCGCTGACATGGCGTTCCCTTCAACCGCATGTTTTGTACAAAAAGGCCTCGGAGCGCGCAACGCTACTGCATTTGATATCAGCGCCGCCTGCAGCGGTTTTATTTATGGCCTTTCGATTGTAAAAGCCCTCATTGAAAATGGAACCTACAAGAATGTACTGCTTATTGGCGCTGAAACCCTGAGCAAAATTACCGATTGGACTGACCGTAACACCTGTGTACTTTTCGGCGACGGCGCCGGAGCAATGATACTCTCACAAACAAACCAGCCAACAAGCATTGTATCGGTGTATACCGGTGCTGACGGTTCCTATGATACGCTTTTGCAATTGCCCGGGGGCGGGTCGCGGAACCCGGCTACGCACGCAACTATCGACAACAAACTGCATTGCCTCAAAATGGAAGGCAAAGAGGTATTTAAAGTAGCCGTAACAAAAATGTCCGATGCGGTCAATAAGGCACTTGACCAGGCGAACCTAAAATGCGATGATATCGCGCTTTTTATACCTCATCAGGCGAATTTGAGGATTATAGAAGCGATTGCGAAACGGCTTAATATCCCGGTGGAAAAAGTTTTTATTAATCTGCAAAAATATGGAAACATGTCGTCTGCAACCGTCATTGTCGCTCTTGATGAAGCGCGCCGTGAAGGCAGAATCAAACCGGGCGATCTTATTGAGATGGTTGCGTTTGGCGGCGGCTTTACCTGGGGCGCCGCAATACTGCGGTTGTAATAAAGGATACTAGTGATGACTTACGGTTTGTTATTTCCCGGGCAGGGTTCTCAATATGTTGGCATGGGCAAGGAGTTATACGATTGCTTTCCTGTTGCCAAAGAAACCATCGATCAGGCAAACGTGATACTGGGCTATGACATCAAAAAGATTATTTTTGAAGGCCCTGAAGAAATATTAAAACAAACGCAGTACACGCAACCCGCTATTTTTGCTGTCAGTATTGCTGCATATAAAGTTTTTTTCACTTCTGCCGGTCTCACATCTGCCGATTGTATATGTGCCGGGCATTCTTTGGGCGAGTATTCGGCACTTTGTGCGGCAGAAGTATTTGACTTTAAAACAGGTCTGCAACTCGTCAAGGCGCGGGGAGAGTTCATTCAGCAAGCAGCGGAGAAGAATCCGGGAACGATGGCAGCGATTATCGGGCTTGACTCATTAAAAGTAAAAGAGATATGTCTTCTTGCCGCAACTGAAGGCACCGTCTGTGAACTGGCTAATTTCAATTCACCGGGGCAGATAGTTATTGCCGGACATACCGCTGCCGTACATGCCGCTGTGGCGCTGGCAACAGCCAGTGGCGCCATGAAAGCAGTCGTGCTTAATGTATCAGGCCCTTTTCATTCTTCGCTCATGGCAGATGCGGCGATTTTAATGAGAGCGGAACTCAATAAACACATTTTGGCGCATCCAGCAATGCCGGTGGTGACCAATTGCGATGCCCAGACAACCCTTACCAATACTGAAATTGCTGCAAAACTTGAACGGCAGATACACAGCCCGGTACGGTGGGATGAATCGATTAAAACCATGATTGGCAGCGGTGCCCACACATTCGTTGAGATTGGACCACAGCGCGTCCTTTCCGGCCTCATGCGCCGTATTGATAAAACAAAGAAATGTTTTTCTGTTGAAGACAAGAAAACATTAGACGCAGCTGTAGCTTCTCTCACTACCAACAAGGAGACAGCCCCATGCAACTAAAAGACCAGGTAGCCGTCGTAACCGGTTCAGGACAGGGAATCGGCCGTGCCATAGCTGAAGCGCTTGCCCGTGAAGGTGCGTCCATAGTCATTTCGGACATCAACGCTCAGTTGGCTCAGAAAACTGCCGATGAGATCAAATCGAAATACGGCGTTGACACGCTTGCCGTTGACGGGAATGTCTCAATCCTTGCCGATTGCGACAAATTAGTTCAGAAAACGCTTGACAAATTTTCGAAAATAAATATACTTATTAACAACGCCGGCATAACCAGGGATAACCTGATACTGCGAATGAGTGAAGCTGAATGGGATTCAGTCATCAGCGTAAACCTCAAAGGTGTATTCAACTGTATTAAGGCCGCCTGCAGAGTGATGCTCAAACAACGCAGTGGACGCATAGTCAATATTGCTTCCGTGGTTGGGCTGATGGGCAATGCAGGACAGGCAAATTATTCGGCTTCAAAGGGCGGGGTCATAGCGCTGACAAAAACATGTGCCCGCGAATTTTCTTCAAGAAACATTCTGGTTAACGCCATTGCTCCGGGATTTATACAGACTGCGATGACGGATGCATTGACCGATGAGCAGAAAACGAAATTGGCGGAACAGATACCTCTTGGCCGCCTCGGAACCGCGGAGGATGTTGCAAAAGCCGCGGTCTTTCTTTGTACTGATGCATCATCCTATATCACCGGTGAAATTATTTCCGTTAACGGTGGAATGTACATGTAACAGCTTTACATAAATAGATACAAAATAAAAGGAGGTATTTACCATGGCAGCAGATGTCGAAGCGCGCGTAAAAGAAATTATTGTTGAACAATTAGGTGTTGATCCGGCTGAAGTGAATCCGCCGGCGTCATTCGTTAACGATTTAGGTGCCGATTCCTTGGACACCGTTGAACTCGTTATGGCGTTTGAAGAAGAGTTCGGCATCGAGATTCCTGACGAAGATGCAGAGAAAATTCAAAGCGTAGGTCATGCTATTGACTACATTAAGAGTCATCAGCCGAAATAAATACACACAAGGGTTTTTTATCGTATGAAAAAAAGAATCGTTATTACCGGGTTAGGCATTGTTTCGCCCATAGGCATAGGTATTGATGCGTATACTGATGCGCTCAAAAACGGCGTTTCCGGCGCCAACCCTATCGGCACCTTTGATGTTACGAACCACTCCTGCAAAATTGCGGCTCATGTAAAGAACTATAATCCGGAAGATTATATTGACCGCAAAAAAGCGCGCCGGATGGCGCAGTTTACCCAATACGGCGTGACTGCAGCTAAGATGGCGATAAAAGATGCGGAACTTGATATTTCGCGTCTGGACAGAAGTCGTATAGGTGTCATTACCGGGACCGGCATGGGCGGATTGGATATCATTGAACAGGAAGAACGCGTTCTGCTTGAAAAAGGTCCGCGTCGGGTGAGCCCGTTCCTGATTCCCATGATTATAACCAATATGCTGCCGGGGGAAATAGCGATTGACGCAGGCATTACGGGACCGAACTACTCGGTATCCAGCGCATGCGCCTCGGCAAATCATGCAATCGGCGATGCTATGCGGTTGTTAAGCTATGGCGATGCCGATGTCATCATCGCCGGTGGCGCGGAAGCTGCCATTACACCGCTCGGACTTGCCGGCTTTTGCAGTTTAAAGGCACTCACCACCCGTAATGACGACCCTTTAAAAGCTTCGCGACCGTTTGATTTAAACCGCGACGGTTTCTTAATGGGTGAAGGCGCAGGAATACTTGTCCTTGAAACACTGGAACACGCGCTCAAACGCGGTGCAAAAATATATGCGGAATTAGTGGGGTACGGTGCCTCCGACGACGCGTATCACATGACGGCACCTCACCCCGAGGCGGAAACTGCCGTTCAGGCAATGCGCGCGGCGATTACTGACGCCGGGATTACCGCTGACGAAATCGATTATATAAATGCCCATGGAACATCGACGGATTTAAATGATAAGATTGAAACGCTGGCAATTAAGAAGGTGTTCGGCGACCGCGCCTATAAAATACCTGTTTCTTCAACAAAGTCAATGACGGGACATTTATTGGGCGCCGCAGGGGCAGCTGAGTTAATCGCCACGATTGTTTCCATGAATAAGGGCTTCATACATCCAACTATCAACTATGAAACGCCTGATCCGGACTGCGATCTGGATTATGTGCCCAATACCGCCCGCATTGCACAGATTAATTGCGCTCTTTCAAACTCGCTTGGTTTTGGCGGACACAATGCGGTACTGATCGTAAAACGCTATGCCAATTGATGCCGCAAAACTGCAAAAGATAGTCGGCTACCGGTTTAAAAAGAAAGCGCATTTAGAGCTGGCACTGACGCACAAATCATACGCAGCGGAGACAGGTGCTGATGTTTTCAACGAACGGATGGAGTTTTTAGGTGATAGCATATTGTCCGCCGTTGTCGCTGATTTCTTGTATCATAAACATCCTGACCGCGACGAAGGCCGCCTCTCCCAGCTGAAATCTCATATTGTTTCAAAAGAAAGCCTTGCCAAATGGGCAAAAACCATCGGGCTTGGTGAGTTTATGCTGATGAGCTCAGGCGAGCAGGCAAACGGCGGGCGCGAGCGCGACAGTTTGATTGCGGATACACTGGAAGCGGTAATCGCCGCACTGTATCTTGACGGTGGGTTTGAACCCCCGATGAAGTTCATCACGAAATATCTTGCACAGCAAAAGCGTATAGTCGTCAATGACCCTAAGAGCAAGCTTCAGGAAGTCGTTCAGTCAAAACACCAGTTACTGCCGGACTACCGGGTTCTCGATGAAACCGGCCCGGATCACGAAAAGATTTTTAAGATAGGCGTCTATGTGCGCAAGAAACTTCTCGGCACAGGAGAAGGACGCTGTAAAAAAGAAGCACAGCAGGCAGCAGCGCGCAAAGCGCTGCGCGCATTAAAAAACAACAAATAACAAAGGAGAAACCATGGAGTATTTTCTGTCGGAAGAACAACAAATGATGGTGGATCTGGCACGCAAAATCGCCCAGGAAAAAATTAAGCCGGTTCGCGAACATTATGATGAAACCGAAGAATTTCCATGGCCTATCGTCAAGGAACTTGCCGCTGCTGATTTGTGCGGAACCTACATCCCGCAGGAGTTTGGTGGATTCGGCGGAGGAATATTCTCATTAGTGCTGGTTACCGAAGAATTGTGCAAAGTTGACGGCGGCATCGCGCTGGCGTTGGCTGCCACCGCGCTCGGGACCTTCCCTATTATGATTGCGGGCAATGATGAACAGAAAAGAAAATATCTGCCCGATATCGCCGCAGGAAGAAAGCTGGCGGCATTTGGGTTGACCGAACCGGAAGCCGGCTCAGACGCGACCGGCTTGCGTACGACAGCGGTCAAAGACGGTGATTTCTATGTTCTTAACGGAACAAAATGTTTTATCACCAATGCAGGGGACGCGGAAACCTATACGGTATTCGCCAAAACCAATCCCGGACGCGGCGCACGGGGCATTTCCTGCTTTGTCGTCGAAAAAGGAACGCCGGGCTTTGAATTCGGCAAAAAAGAAAAGAAAATGGGTATTCGCGCTTCTTCAACCCGTGAGCTCATATTTAATAACTGTAGAATCCCGAAAGAGAATCTGCTCGGAAAAGAAGGGCATGGACTGATAACCGCACAAGCAACCTTGGATTGTTCTCGTCCCGGCGTTGCGGCTCAGGCGCTCGGCATTGCCGCCGGCGCACTGGAAGAAGCAGTCGCATATGCAAAGACCCGCGTTCAGTTCGGACAGACGATAGCCTCGTTCCAGGGGATTCAGCATATGCTCGCCGACATGGCGACCGAAGTTGAGGCGGCACGGTGTCTGGTGTACGCAACTGCTCGCATGATGGATGCTCATCCGGGAAAACGCACCACCAAGGAATCGGCAATGGCGAAATTGTTTGCCTCTGAAACAGCCATGAAAGTTACGACCAATGCAGTCCAGATATTCGGCGGGTATGGCTACAGCCGCGAATATCCGGTCGAGAAAATGATGCGCGACGCGAAAATAACCACGCTGTACGAGGGCACCAGTCAGATACAAAAAAATGAGATTGCGCTCGCTTTGATAAAAGAAGCAGCAACAAAAAAATAGTTTTCTGAGAGGCAGTTATGCACATAGTCGTTTGTATCAAACAAGTTCCCAATACAACCAATGTACAGATTGATGCGACCACGGGAACGCTTAAACGCGAAGGCGTCGAAGCGATCATCAACCCGTTCGACGAATACGCTATAGAAGAAGCAATTCGCTTGAAGGAACGATTCGGCGGGAAAACCACGGTTATCACCATGGGACCGCCGCAGGCGGAACAGGCGCTGCGCGACACGCTGGCGCGCGGTATTGACAATGCGATACTCGTCTCAGATCGCGCCTTTGCCGGCGCGGACACATGGGCAACATCCTATGCGCTAGCGCAAGCCATTCGTACGCTCGGTGACTATGACCTGATTATCTGCGGCAAGCAGGCAACTGACGGCGACACGGCGCAGGTCGGTCCGGGCGTCGCGGAAATGCTCAATATCCCGCATGTTGCCTATGTCAAAAAAATAGAAGAAGCTTCCAACGGTTCGATGAAAGTCGAACGCATGATGGAAGATGGATATGACCTCATCGAAACGCCGCTGCCGGCGCTTATAACCGTGGTAAAAGAGATTAACACTCCGCGTTTGCCTTCCCTGCGCGGATTGATGAACGCAAAAAAAGCGCAAATTCCTCACTGGAACGCAGAAACCATCAAAGCGGAAAAACTCAATATCGGGCTGACCGGTTCTCCGACGCAGGTTTTAAAAATATTCAGCCCGCCCCTGCGCCCCGGCGGCGAAATGCTTCAGGGATCGCTTGAACAGGTTGCGGAACAGCTCGTTGCCAAACTTAAAAATGCCCAGCTGATTTAACCAATGGTGTGCGGGTAATCTTACGGAGGCGGTACTTTTATTATGTCTAACCAGATTGCGGTCTCAGCGGATAAATGCATCGGATGCGGACTGTGCTTTAAAGCGTGTCCTTTCAATGCGATATCCATGGCGGAACGCCCGACTCACCCCAGAAAACTTAAACTTGCTGTCATCGATATGCATACCTGTACTTTTTGCGGTGCGTGTGTTGATTCCTGCAAAAATATCGGCGCAATAACCATGATCAAGGATGCCCCTGCGGTTCTTGACACAGATTTATCCGCCTACCGCGGCGTATGGGTATATGCCGAGCAGCGCCACGGTGAAATATCACCGGTGGTCTATGAACTCCTTAACGAAGGTGCCGTCTTGGCGCGCAAACTGAGCGTCCCGTTGTCCGCCGTGTTAATCGGCGACAACATAGAAGCAAAAGCACAGGACCTGATACACCATGGCGCCGACAAGGTATACCTGTTTGACGCTCCGCTGTTCATTGAATTTCAGGATGATTCCTATTCCGATGTCTTGTCACACCTTATCGTTGAAGAAAAACCTGAGATAGTACTGATGGGTGCAACCAATATCGGCAGGTCGTTCGCCTCGCGCGTAGCAGCCCGCATCCGCACCGGACTTACGGCAGACTGCACGGCTTTGGATATTGATCCGACAACAAGAAATCTTATGCAGACCCGTCCGGCATTCGGCGGCAATATTATGGCAACCATCCTGTCGCCGCGGCATCGCCCTCAAATGTCAACGGTTCGTCACAAAGTTTTCAAGCCCGCAGTGAAAGATTCATCCCGCACCGGCACCATCATCAAAAAAGGCGTTAACACCGCTACTATAGTCAATAGAACTAAATTTCTGGGATTTATTAAAGATACGACTGCCAAGGTCAATCTTTCCGATGCCGACATTATAGTATCCGGCGGCAGAGGATTGGGAAAAACGGAAGGGTTTACCCTGATTGACGAACTTGCTGAAGCCCTGGGCGGCGCGGTCGGATCATCCCGCGCGGCAGTTGACGCGGGCTGGATTCCCTATTCTCACCAGGTGGGACAAACGGGCAGAACCGTCAGCCCGAAGATCTATTTCGCCTGCGGAATCTCCGGACAGATACAACATCAAGTAGGCATGGGATCGTCAGAAATCATTGTGGCTATCAATAAGGATCCCAGCTGCCCAATGATGAAAATGGCAACCTTCGCCATCGAAGGCGACCTGTACGAAGTTATCCCCTGGATCATAAAAGAAATCAAAAAAGCACGCGGCTGTCAGATATAACCGCATACATACTGCATCTCCAAAAACCCGAGCGATGGAATCCATCACTCGGGTTTTTTTTGCTTACGCTTGACAACCATACATATGTATGGTATTGTTAATAACCAGGGGGAATCATGGAAAAACTAACCGATAAACAAAAAAAAATCGTTGATTTTATTATCCGCGTTAACGCTGATTCCGGCGTGTCGCCAACTATACGGGACATAGCAAAGAGCTTTTCGCTGAGCGTCGGAACGATTCAAGATCATTGCAAGGCCCTGATCCGTAAAGGATATCTCAAACATAATCCCGCAACGGCGCGGGGGATGGAACTATCATTTAGAAAACCGTTGTTGCCGGTTCCTCTGGTGGGCAGCGTACATGCCGGAACGCTGGCGGAAGCCATTGCAGACAGCGGAGAATATGTGTATGTCGACAGCAGCGTTCTCAAGAGCGGCGAATATTTTGCGCTCAGGGTTACGGGGGACAGCATGACCGGTTCCGGCATATATGAAGGGGACCTGATTGTCGTCAGAAAGCAATCAGTCGCTGAAAACGGCGAAATAGTCGCCGCCATGATCGACGGCAATGCCGCGGTTAAAAAATTCCGGCGCCGGCACGGGACTACTTCTCTTGAATCAACTAATCCGGCATACCAACCCATCACTTCAAAAAAAATAGCGATACTGGGAAAAGTAGTCTATTTGACTCGGCGTTTGCACTAGTGTATGGACACCATCATTATTGACGAACGCATTGATGTAGGCGCAGTATTTAAAAAAAACATCATTAAACCGCGCTGGTTTGTTTGGAAGGGGCGCAAGTACGCCATTACAGAAGTTACCTATACCTGGGAGGATACCCAGGGGGCAGCCAGGGTCATGCATTTTGCGCTCAGCGACGGGAACACCTTGTTTGAAGTATCATTAAATCTTACCTCGCTGGAATGGCGACTTGAAAAAAGCTCCGTTGTTTGAGACATACAATGACCAGAACGATTTTGCTTATCGACATGAATGCTTTCTTCGCATCCGTTGAACAGGCGATGAACCCCGCCTTGAGGGGAAAACCGATTATCGTATGCGGACGGGGGCGCACCGTCGTTACCACGGCGTCGTATGAGGCGCGCGTCTTCGGCGTTAAAACAGGAATGAATCTCTATCAGGCAAAACAGGCCTGCCCGCAGGTTATTGCCGTCGAAGGGGACATGAGCAGGTATATTGACGCCAGTCACAACATACAACGCATTGCGCGGGAATTTACGGACCAGGTCGAAATGTTTTCTATCGACGAATGTTTTCTTGATGTTTCAAAAACCTGCAGAAATGAAGTTGACCCCCAGAACATAGCCAGAGCAATCAAACATACGATACGCGAGAAACTCGGAGTAACCTGTTCGATCGGCATCGGGCCGAACAAGGTGGTTGCCAAGATTGCCAGCAAAATGCAAAAACCGGACGGGCTCATCGAAATACGGGAAAAAGACATCCCGGTACTCTTTGCGCTCATGGCGGTTCAAAAACTACAAGGCGTGGGGGTGGGCAGGCATATATCGGAAAAATTGATGAGCATGGGCATAACAACTGCCGGGCAACTGGGTAACACCCCTTTAGAAAAACTCATGCATCACTTCGGTATCATGGGATACCGCCTCAAAAGGATAGGAGAGGGGAAAGACGACAGCCCCGTTGACTCTTCGGGTGGCAATGAACTGATAAAATCAGTCGGACATAGCCACACCTTTCCCCGAGACACGAGAGATATATCCATAATCCGCTCCTATATGATGATGCTGACGGAAAAAGTGGGGCTACGGCTAAGAGAATATGGATTAATGGGAAAAACCGTATACTGCACCATTCGTTTTGGTGATTTTACTTCCTGGGGTGCCCAGCAGGGACTCAAAGAACATATCCGCCAAAACAGGGAGATTTTTTTCGTTGCTGAACAGATACTCGCCCGCGCGTTTCCGTTGTCAAAAGCGGTCCGCCTTGTCGGGTTGAGCATCAGTGATCTAAAACCCCGCGATACCCAGCAATTTCTGTTGAAGGAAATGGAAAAAGACACTACGCTGGCTGAAGCCGTTGACGACATTAACAAGAAATACGGCGTATTCACCATAAAAGCGTCTTCTGTCATACTGTCTGAAAAGTTTGGCATACGGCCCTCCTGCGGGATGGTAAGCAAACAGGCGTTAAAAATAAAGGTTTAGGATGAAATAATGCCTGCAAAAAACTACATTTCATCGCACCAAAGCTTATTTGACAGTTTAGGTCAAATAATATATGATTTTATAATTAGAATTGAACAAAAAAAGACGAAAGAGTATAGGATTCAATGGCCTTATATTACATTACTGAATCGAACTGGAACAGTTTCCTTCATTTGCTCATCACCAAATTTACTGCTTATTCACTGGAAAATCGTGAAGGCAAACTTTTTTGGACGCAGGTATCCGCTGATAAAATGCCCGGGATTACCATCAATCGTTACCGTGCACTCCACTCGATAAAAAACTTTTTTTTCCCTCTTGCCGAAGAAGTAACCCATGAGCCATCCCCCAAAAAAACCGTTCTGATAGGCGTAAAAGCGTGCGATCTTAAACAATTGGAAATTATGGATGCCCTTTTTAGCGGAGGGGTTGTCGCTGATCCGTATTATGTTGCTCGACGGCAGAACACGATCATTATTTCCTGCGATTGCGATGCCTCACTCCCCAGCTGTTTTTGCACAAAAATAAGTGGACAGCCCTATCCCAAAAAGGGATTTGACATAAATCTAAGCTTGGTGCGGGCAGGATATATCGTTGAAACCGGAAGCTCGGCGTGTGACGATCTTATTATGTCAAAAAAACGCCTATTTCAGGTACCGCAAAGTTACCATCTTGCCGAACGGGACCATATCCGTCAAAAAATAACCAAGGCGGTCACCGACAATAATCAGTCCTTTTCGTGGAATGATCCGCGAACATTGGTACAATCAAGCCATGAGTCACCTCAATGGTTGACTGATATCGCAGGAACATGCGTCGAGTGCGATGCATGTCGATTTAATTGCGGCACCTGTTATTGTTTTTTTCTGGGGAACAGTGAAAATAACGGCGAGAAAATGCGGACTTGGGATTCTTGCCAATCGACGGGATACGGCAGGGTTGCGGGGGGAGCTAATCCCCGCAAAGAGAAGCATGAACGATTACGCAATTATTATGCTTGCAAGCTCGTATATCGCCCGGAGAATTTCGATGTGTATGCCTGTTCAGGGTGCGGCCGGTGCATAGAAGTATGCCCAGGGAAAATCGATATTCGCAAAAGCCTTCAAAAACTCTATGAGCATGTTCAAAAGCCCGTATAAATCCATACCGGCAATACTCGAAACCATAATCGAGGAAACTGCCGCCATAAAAACTTTTGTACTGCGTCCGCAGGAGCCCATAATGTTCGATACGGGACAATTCATCGAACTCTCTATACCCGGTGTCGGCGAAGCTCCTTTTACGCCATCTTCTTCGCCATTAGCAACAGACACCATTGAAGTTACCATCATGCGCGCAGGACACCTGACGGAACATCTGCACCGGCTCAAAGGCGGTGAGACTTTGGGGATTCGCGGGCCGTATGGAAAAGGATATCCGCTTGATAAATGCCCGGGCAAAGAAGTCATTATTGTCGGTGCCGGCGTCGGCATAGCCCCCTTGCGCTCCTTTCTTTTACCCTTGATAGCGCAAAAAGACAACTACAGCCGCATTTTAGTTTGCTACGGCACAAAAACACCGGCCGATATCGTTTATAAAGATCAATTCCCTGAATGGGAAAAGGTTCCAGGGCTTGAATTACTACGCAGTGTTGATACTTGCCCCATCGGCGCTTGGGACGAGACGGTGGGGTTAGTCACCTGTTTGCTTGACAAAGTAAAAGTTACCACTGCTTCTGCTATTGCCGTTGTCTGCGGACCGCCCATAATGATGAAATTTACGGTTAAAAAGTTACTGGATATCGGACTTAAACCACATGATATATATGTCTCCATGGAAGGCAATATGTCGTGCGGCATCGGCAAATGCGGGCATTGTCAGCTGGGCCCTTATTTTGTCTGCAAAGACGGTCCGGTTTTCAGTTATGACAAGATTCAAAACATCCCATCACCTTTTGCATAGGATGACCGAGCAATGGACAACATGAAAAAACTTGTTATTGATATTGATGTATGTTATCAGTGCACTGATTGTGTGGCTGATTGTGATTATTTTTACCATCCTCATAACAAGGGATATGTCCGCTGTATGGCTTTGGCGGCACAGGAACATGTTTGTCGCCGTTGTGAAGATTCCCCGTGTGTCTCCGCCTGTCCGCGCGAAGCCCTTGAAAAGGATGCGAACGGCAGATTAAACCGCTCATCTTTGCGGTGTACTTCGTGCAAAAGCTGTACGGTGGCTTGTCCGTTCGGCGTTATTTATCCGCGCATCGTAGAATATTCATCAACCATGTGCGATTACTGCGCGGACCGGTGCACTGACGAACAAACACCCGTGTGCGTAAAATCCTGTACGCAGGGGGCACTGCAATGGCGTGAAGTTTCTGAAGATCCGTCAGCAAATATTTATGCCGTACGCGATGGCGCTTTTTATGTGAGAACAATTAAATGGAAAAAATAAATATTCTTACAACGCTCGTGCAGTATCTTGTTTTTCCAGGATTCCTTTTTCTGGCTGTTGCGGGGTTATTTGTATCATGGGCTGACCGTAAACTTGCGGCCCGCATGCAATGGCGGGTGGGGCCGCCTCTGCTACAGTCATGGTATGATATCAGGAAACTTTTCAAAAAGGAACTTATAATCCCCGAAGGCGGTAACACGCTTGCTTTTATCTGTGCGCCGGTCATTGCATTATTATCGATCATATATGCAGGCGCGAATCTTATAATGATCTTGTTTATGCAGGGACAGATCTTCCCCGGCGATTTATTTGTTTTTCTGTATCTTTTATCGATTCCCTCGGTATGTATGATGCTCGGGGCGTCGGCCTCGGCAAACCCGTACGCAGCGCTGGGCGCAAGCCGCGAGATGAAACTGATTTTAAGCTACGAATTGCCGCTGCTAATCAGCATTATTGTCGCCGCCCTCAAAGCACATGTCATGTCGTTGGGGTTGATCATTCAATTTCAGATGGAACACTTGCCCGCTATCGCCTCTTTGTCGGGGGTTTTGGCAGTGGCGGTTTCTATGGTATGCATTCAGGCAAAAATGGGCATGGCCCCCTTTGATGTCAGCGAAGCGGAAACAGAACTTGCCGGAGGTCTATTTGTCGAATACTCTGGCCCTCTGCTGGCGGTGTGGAAACTGGTTAAAATGATTGCAATGATTGTGTTTCCGCTCTTTCTGGTGCTTATTTTCTGGGCTGGCGGTTCGCTGTCACTGGTGGTTCTTAAATGCGCCGGCATTATACTTATAGCGATAATTGCGCGCATTCTCAGCCCGCGCGTACGGATTGATCATGCACTCACATTCTTTTGGCGCAAGGTGACGCCGTGGGCGATTCTCGCTCTGCTCTTGGCAATCATAGGCATATAGGATTTTTATGGTTAACGCTTTTACCCAATCATTATTTGTATTTCATGCAGCATGCAGTCCGTGCAATAATTGCGATATCGAGATACTGGATATGCTCGCCCCGCGACATGATGTGGAACGATTCGGTATACAGCTTGTCGGATCGCCCCGCCATGCCGATGTTCTGCTTGTTTCAGGCGCGGTCAACAAAAAGGTTGTCCATCGCATCAAACGGCTCTACGAACAAACGGCAAAACCCTGTTTTGTCATAGCCGTCGGCGGCTGCGCGTGTTCTGAAATTCTGTTTCGTGACTCGTACAACACCTGCGGGCCGTTAGATACAATCCTTCCGGTGGATATGTATATCCCCGGGTGCCCGCCGAAGCCGGAAGCAATGATTGCCGGCATAGTTAAGCTTATGGAAAAACTCAAAGGGAAGAAAAAATGATCATTGACGATATTAAGCATTTTTTAAAAGCGCAGATTATCAGCTGTGACGAAACAAAAAAGGGGCAAGTCATTATAATGGTCGCCCCTGACGCAATTGCAACGGCAATTCCCTATCTATTCAAAGATAAATATCTGCGTTTTATGACCATAACCGGCATTGATGTACGCCAATATTTTGAATTATCTTATCATTTCAGCGATGACGGGACCGGAACAATAATCAGTATTCGGACCCGATTAACTGACAAGTCATTCCCGCGGATTGCATCGATAACGCATATCATTATCGGCGCTAACTGGATTGAACGCGAATTGCACGAAATGCTGGGCATTGTTTTTGAAGGACACCCCAATCTCAAACATCTGCTGTTGTCGGAAGATTGGCCTGCCGGCAACTTCCCGCTGAGGCAGAACGGACAATCAGATGCAAAATAAGAAAAATTCTTTTATCCCTATCGGGCCGTATCATCCTTTACAAGAAGAACCTGAATTTTTTAAACTCTTTGTAGAAGGTGAACGGGTTACCGGCATTGAAATCGATATCGGATATAACCACCGCGGCATAGAAAAATTGTCCGAAGCAAAAAACTTCGAGCAAGGCGTATATGCGGTTGAACGCATATGCGGTATTTGTTCAACATCACACCCGTTCGCCTATGTCAACGCCATTGAAAATCTTGCCGGCATAGAGATCCCGGAACGGGCGAAGTATATTCGCACCTTTGTCGGAGAGCTAGAACGGCTCCATTCTCACATGCTGTGGCTGGGGCTGGTGGGACACTTTGCCGGGTACAACACGCTGTGGATGTGGACATGGAAACACCGTGAACCGGTACTGGATATATTCGAACGGATATCCGGTAACCGCCAGCATTATTCGATGATGCGCATTGGCGGTGCGCGAACCGACATTGACAGTAACGATATCCCCTGGGTACTGCAGCAAATCGACACCCTGCAATCAGCGCTCATGATGATATTTGAAACGCTTGCCAACGATCCTGTTTTTGCCGCGCGCACCAAAGGCGTCGGTATATTGACAAAACAGGATATTCAGGACTACGGCGGCGTCGGGCCGCTGGCGCGCGCCTCAGGCGTTGCGTTCGATGTGCGGCGCAATGCGCCCTATGCCGCGTACGGATTAGTTGATTTTGATGTGATAACAGCTGAAACCGGCGATATTTTTGCAAAAGCGGTAGTTCGTATACGGGAGATGCTTGAATCGATCCGCATGATCCGTCAATGCATGGAACACTTGCAAAGCACTGCCGGACCATTTTTCGTCAATGTCAAAGAAATCCCGCCGGGCGAAGGCATCGGCCGTCACGAAGCGCCCCGAGGCGAATGTTTCCATTATATCCGCACCGATAAAACGAACCGACCGGTGCGCCACAAGATTCGCGCCCCGTCGTTTATGAATGTTGCCACTAACCAAAAAGCGGTAATTGGGCAATATATTTCTGACGCACTCTTGATACTGGGCGCGGTTGATCCGTGCTATTGCTGTACGGAACGCATGATAATAGTTAACAAGGAATCGCCGGATCGGATACTGACCGCCAACGATCTCTTGAAGTTATCTCATGAAAAAACAATCCGCCTGCGCAAAGAGGGGGGATATCCTTTGTGATCGAGCTTTATCTCGGGATTCTCCTCTTATTAGGACTGATATGCTATTTGATACCGGTGCGGCACTCATATGCCCTTAAAGCTTTTGCACTACTTGGCGCTGTCTATATCGGCGCACAAATCGTACTAAACTTTCTAACGCCGCCTCTGTCGGCTACCACTTATTTCGCCGGCGGAGCATACCCGGGGTTTTTTGCTTTGGGATGCAGCTTCTTCACTGCTGTGGTCATTATATACTCCCTGTCTTATGCCAGATTCATTGAGGAACTCAACAAGTATTACGCATATATTTTCTGGTGCGCGGCAGTTTCCGTAGGTGCGATATATTCTTGTCATCTGATTATGTTTGCCGTCATGTGGGGTTTGTCAGGCGTTCTTGTATATCTCCTAGCCTCGCTGCAACCTCTTGCCGCCAACGCTGCAAAGAAATCCTTTATCTTCATCGGCGGCTCCGACGCAATAATTATGTTGGGCATACTCAGCGTTATTTTTTTTACCGGAACATTTACCATTGGCGCGTCCCCTATAGATCTTAATCACGCGCCGTTCATTATGCAGATTGCCTGCATCTGTTTTTGTATTGCGGCACTGACAAAAGCGGGGGCAATGCCGTTTCACACATGGATTCCTGACTTCGCCGAAACCGTGCCGCTGAGTATAACCGCTTTTCTGCCGGCGTCCCTTGATAAGATTTTGGGCATTTTTCTTCTGGTAACCATAACAACAAAAATATTTATTATTACCCCGCTTATAATGTATTCGTTGCTGACTATCGGTTCACTCACCATCATCGCTGCGGTGTTTATGGCTATGGCTCAGCATGATATGCGCCGCTTGCTTTCCTACCACGCAGTTTCACAGGTTGGGTACATGGTCATCGCCATCGCGTCGGGCACGCCGCTGGGGATTATCGGCGGCGTTTTTCACATGCTCAACCATACCGTCTATAAGACACTGTTATTTATGTCAGCGGGGGCCGTTGAGCATCGAACACACACCACGCATCTTGACCGCCTGGGGGGGCTTGCCGCTTTTATGCCTTTTACCGCAGCCGTTTGCCTGACCGGCGCTCTGGCGATTTCCGGCATACCTCCTTTCAACGGATTCGCTTCAAAGTGGATGATATACCAGTCCCTGATAACCGCCGCAACAGCGCAGCCATTCACCAGCGCTCGGACAATCTTTTTCCTGGGAGCTGTCATCACCGCCATATTCGGCTCGGCTTTTACGCTAGCCAGTTTTATTAAACTTATTCATGCCATTTTTTGGGGACAGAAAACCCGGACCTATGACCCCAGCGTCGTCAAAGAAGTCGGCATAAGCATGATGCTTCCGATGATGATGCTCGCACTGCTTTGTATCCTTTTTGGTTTACTGCCGGGCTCACTGGCGCTAGGCAAACTCATCAGCCCGGCCTTATCGTCTATCGGCATTTCTATTCCACCGGTTGTCCCGTTCTGGAAAGCCGGTGCGGCAGGACTGCTCATTCTTGCCGGAGTTGCCGCGGGCTTCCTGTTATTTTTCATCACGGCGATAAAGATACGCAAAAACGGAGTATTTGTCGGGGGTGAGGTTCTGCCCCTTGAAGCCCGAGCGCCGGCGATTGATTTTTATCAGACGATTACTGATGTGCCGCTGTTGAACCGCATATATGCAATGGCACATAGAAAATGGTTTGATATATATGAATGGGGAACCAAGGGGATACTCTCCTTCGGACAATTATTGTCCGATGTGCAAACGGGCAGCATGCATACTTATGTACTTTTATGCTTATTGGGATCAGCTCTTCTATTCGCTGCGTTATTGTAGTTGTATAGGAACTTTTAAATTATGACCCTTATTTCCTTTATCATCTGTTTAATGATTGTTGCCGCCCTTTTTGCGATTGAATCGCGAAACATGGTAGCTTCCGTCATCTCTTTAGGCACTGTTGGCCTGGGATTATCTCTGTCATTTTTGCTTCTCAAGGCGCCCGATCTTGCCGTAATACTTCTCATTGTCGAGATTATCACCATGATAACGTTGCTCCGCGCAACCGCTGCGTTTGATACTTGTACAATACGAAGCTACGGCAGGACAACGGAATCGGCGGCTGTTCTGTTTTTGCTCTGTTTTACCGCTATTGCATGGAAAGTGTTTTCATCGCTACCACCATTCGGAGCGCCGGTCATTAAGACAGATGAGATGTTTTCGATTATCCTTTCCGGTGGCATTATTAATCGGGTGACCGCTGTTGCGCTGGGTGTCCGCTCGCTGGAAACTGTCGGTGGAATGGCAGTTCTTCTTATTGCCGCAGCCGGTGTCGCCACGGTGATGCGTGCTGCGTCAAGGAGGAAACCATGAACGGGCTCAGCGATGTCGTAAAAACCGTTAGCCGGTACGCGACCGGACCGCTGGTTATCTTTGGTATATATCTTTTCACGCACGCTGACCGCAGCCATGGCGTAGGGTTTGCCGGCGGACTCATCATCGCATTGACGGTAATGATGCTGATCCTGTCGTTTGGGTGGCGCCGGGCGCAGTACACCCTGCCCCCCGTTAAGGTTCAAACCGCCGGACTTTTTTCACTGCTGGCAATGACGGCAACAATGACTGCTATGACCTATGCAAGCACCATCTGTTTTTCTGTGCCCGCGTTTATATCGTTGTATCCGGTACTAATACAAATGCTCAATGTCTTTCTTTGTCTGGGGACTGCGTTTGCTTTCATTTCAATTTTTTATGTCTTGTCGAGGGGAAAGTAATGGCATTTATACTTGCAATCATATTATTTTCCATCGGACTTTACGCAGTTATCGTTAAACGCAACATAGTCAAGATTATTATCGGCATAGCCGTCATGGGATATGCGGTCAATCTTCTCATGATCATGATTGGCTACCGGGCGGATGGGACCATTCCCCTGGCATCCTACGGGGCGGGCATGGTAACGGTTGACCCGCTAATGCAAGCGGTAGTTTTGACGACCATTGTAATCGGATTGTCGATGACGGTATTTCTGGTCGCGCTCGCCTTACGCTTATACGCAACCTATAACACGATTGATGTTGCGGAAATACGGGAATTAAACGGATGAATCTTTTACCTTTGCTGATCATTATTCCCTTACTGGGAGCAATCATCGTTTTATTGATGCGTTCCTGCGCAAAACCATGGCATGATGCGGTGACATTTATTACTTTGATCGCCCTTTCAGTCATTGCCGTGCTGGTACAGACAGGCGTGGTATCCCACGGCATGATGGTATTTAATCCTGGATCCGTTGTGCCGGGGTTAGGGACGATAGCTGTAGCCGATGGATTGACGGGATTGATGCTCATTACCATCAATACGGTAATTACCTGCATGGTCATATTCTCTATTGACTATATAAATCGATTCGAGGATTCTGCGCTCTACTATTTTCTCATTCTCATGACTACCGCCGGATTAAACGGCGTTCTTATTTCAGGTGATCTCTTTACCTTGTATGTCTTCATGGAGATTGCGGTCATTTCGGCGTATGTGCTCACGGCTTTTACCAACGAGCCGGAGAGTTTGGAAGCATCGTTTAAGTATGCAGTGATTGGCGGCGTTTCATCTTTACTGATCCTGTGCGCGATAGCGTTTATTTATGCTGAAACGGGCTCATTAAGTTTTCATGAAATCGCCATAGCGTGGAACCGCCCCGAGCATTTTCTTACCGTTCTTGTCATGGTACTGCTGATTGTTGGCTTCGGCATAAAATCAACGCTTATTCCGTTCTCAAGCTGGGTCCCAGATGCGTACACCGCTGCCCCGGCCCCGGTGGCGGGCATATTTTCCGGCGCGGTCAGCAAGGTTGTTGGCATCTATGCGCTGATGAGGCTTCTGTATAATATTTTTGGTTTTGACGCTCACATCATGTCGGTCGTGGGGTGGCTTGCTGTAGCCTCGATAATTATCGGCGTCACGCTGGCGTTGTACCAATGGAATTTCAAACGACTTCTGGCGTATCATTCAATCAGTCAGATCGGATACATGATCCTAGGACTATCGCTCGGAACGCCTCTGGGAATTGCCGGAGGGCTTATGCACTTGATCAATCATTCGGTATTCAAGCCCCTATTGTTTTTAAATGCCGGAAGCATTGAACACACTTCAAACGCTACAACCCTGAAGGATATGGGCGGATTGGCGCAGCGTATGCCCGTTACCGGCGCCACATCGCTTATTGCGTCACTGTCGATATCGGGCATCCCGCCCTTCAATGGTTTTTGGAGCAAATTATTAATCATATTTGCCTGTGTGCAATCGGGTAAATTCGGTTTTGCGGTCATCGCGGTGGCGGGCAGTATTTTAACCTTGGCTTCTTTTACAAAAGTGCAGCGATATGCGTTTATGGGACCACTAAACCGTGCGGCTCAATCAATCGGTGAAGCGACCATGCTGATGCGGCTATCGATGATTATACTGACGGTATTATGTGTAAGCATGGGTGTATTACTGCTGCCCGGGGTATACGAGGTTTTCCTTGAACCCGCTGTACGGGCACTGACTGTCGGACGACATTATGGCGTTGCCATTGAGAAACTACTCCAATGAATAAAATAAAACTTTATTATTTTTCGGTGCTGATGTTTGTATGGATCATACTCACCTGGTCGGTGAACCCCTATCAGTTGTTGCTCGGCGCCACGGCATGTATGTTGGTAACGCTTTTCACCAGCGGACTTATCCCGGCATCCATACAGCCATTTACAAAACCAGCAGCGATACTAATACTGTTACGGTACGCCTGCCTTCTTGCGGCCGACATGCTAAAAACAAATATCATCATTGCGGGAAGGCTGCTGCGTCAGCCAGCAAGCACAGAGACAACGATGACCTTCCAATCAACATTGACTAATCCTCTGGCACTGACTCTGTTGGCGAACGCAATATCGCTTATTTATGACACGGCCGTCGTAACGATGGCTGCCCGGACCGGAACGCTACTCATACACTGCACGGCAACGGAAATCGGCGGAGAATCGCCGGTACGTTTGCGCATTGAAAAATATCAGGGTCTTCTGGAAAACATATCATGAAATGCATCCGGTATATATCGATATTACTATTGGTAATCGCCGTCGTGGCGCTAATCTTTTTAACTATGGGTTCATGGCATGAACGGTGGAATTACCTGCTCATATTCAGCGCTTTTATCGCGCTGCTGCGCCTGATTATTGGACCTGCGACAATAGACCGGGTTGCTGCCATGAAAGTCATCAGCGTTATTATCATTAATTTTTCCATCATTATGGGCGTCATGACCAACAATGATTTGTATGTTGACATTGCCATCGCATGGGCGTTTCAGGCATTTATCGGCACACTGATATTTGCAAAACACGGTGAAGGGAAGAACCTCGATGCATAATATATTTCATATTGCCGGATATGTGCTGATAACGGTCGGCGTGGTTTACAACCTCATCGCCGCAATCGCGGTCATGAGGTATTCTTCACCCTTGTCCCGTCTGATAGCATCCACAAAAGCGCTGGCATTCGGAACCGTGTTGGTCATCGGCGGAGCGATTGTTATAAACGGTTGGTCGGCAATGGGAGTTAAATCACTGCTCTGTCTTATTTTTGCCGTTGTTACTGCGCCGGTCGAGGCGCACGCTCTGCTCCGGTCGTGGTACAAATCGGCGGCGACACCTCTGACAACCCAGAATCGCAGGCACCATGAAACTATTTAAACTACGCGAATTAAAACAGGCTTTCACCGCGCTGTTCAATAAACCCTATACAAATAATTTTCCGGCTCAGCCGCATATTCCGTTCCCGCGTTTTCGCGGTCGGCCAGTCCCGAGCGATGATGCTTGTATTGCCTGCGGCGCCTGCGCGGAGGTTTGCCCATCGCGGGCAATAGAGGTTATTAACACCGTAGAAGGGAATATACCGAGCCGCGCAGTAATCTGGCATTATGATCTGTGCATTTTCTGCGGGCAATGCGAACGGCTATGTACGACCATTGACGGGGTAAAACTTTCAAACGAATATGATCTCGCCACAGATGATCGCTCGACTCTTTTTGCGCGCATCGACAAAGAACTTATCCTGTGCGAATCATGCCGTGCCATTATCGCCCCGCGCGCCCAGCTTCTATGGCTTATCAAGCGCATGGGAGCATTGGCATCGGGAAATTTCAATCTGGTTTTTGAGATGCAGAAAGAACTTGGTTTGGTTAGCCGCGCGCAACCTCCCACGCCTGGATTTGCCTCGCGCCAGGATTTGTACCGCGTTCTCTGTCCTCACTGCCGCCATCAGGCGCTGATTTTCAATCAGACAGGGAAACAACCGCCGGCGTTGGATAACAGTTTGTAAAGATACGGCAGAGACACGGCACACCGGATTAATCGGGCGGACGAAACTGTTTGAAAAGGGAATTATTGATATGCATGAACTGGCGATTGCTCAGGATTTTTGGAAAACGATACTTGATAACGCGCGCACTAACCACATAAAGAAAATTACCAAAATATCTCTTATGCTGGGTGAGGCATCCGGGATAGAAAAAGATTTTCTTGAGCATTCCCTGCGCGACCATATTATGCCGGGAAGCATCGCCGCGGACGCCCAGCTCGAGATTACTCTGCTCCCACTTGCTGCATCGTGCAAATCATGCGCAACCGTCATTACCAAAGATATGATGTCCACGCTTGCCTGCCCGCAGTGCGGATCGAGAGATATCGATATTCAATCAGGCAGAGAAACATATGTCGCCTCCATTGAAGGGGAATAGTTTCCGGATTGCAATCCATGGACTGGTACAAGGCATTGGTTTTCGTCCGTTCGTTGCAAACAGTGCCACTCGATACCATATTACCGGCTGGGTAGCAAATACATCTTTCGGCGTTTCGATACTCGCCCAGGGCACACCGCACAATCTACGCGCATTTTTCAATCATCTCAAAAAACACCCGCCATCCCTTTCGAAAATTGACCGTTTTATCATTACTAAGAATACTGCGAAGCGGGTGTGCACATTTTCCATAGTACCCAGTAAAAAATCATTGGTTACCTCAGCTGACTTGCCGGCGGACATCGCGCTTTGCGACGCATGCCGTCACGAACTCAATGATCCCTCTGATCGCCGCTTTCGCTACCCCTTCATCAATTGCACACACTGCGGCCCCCGGTTTTCCATTACCCGCACACTGCCGTACGACCGCCCTTCAACAACAATGGAATCATTTCGCCTGTGCCCCGCATGCCGCACAGAATACGACGACCCACATAACCGGCGATATCACGCCCAACCAAACGCCTGCCCTGTGTGCGGACCGTTTGTACAGCTGGTATCATCACGCGGCGGCCAGAAAATCAAGGCGCTAAACGACACGGCGATTACAAAAACTATTGCGTTATTACAGGCGGGGAAAATTATTGCGATCAAAAGCATTGGCGGTTATCACCTGTCCTGCGACGCACACAATCATGGCGCTATCAATCGATTGCGCAGCAGGAAGAACCGCCCCGATAAACCGTTTGCAGTTATGGTGCCGGATCTCACTGTCCTGCGTAGGATTTGCATTCTCTCCGCTGACGAGGAGAAACTCCTTACGTCCCCGCAGGCGCCCATTGTCATCCTCCGCAAAAAAGTTGACGCGCTGAGGTATCTGCCGACTATAGAAGAAATAGCCCCTAACAACGCATATCTGGGCGTTATGATGCCCTATACGCCTCTTCATGCCGTATTGTTTTCCGGCACCGCTCTCGAAAACGCTGTTCCCTGTCTAATCATGACTTCCGGGAACCGCCTTGATGAACCTATTTGCCGGGACGAGAAAAATGCTTTTACAAAACTTGCCCGCATTGCCGATTATTTTTTGACGCATAACCGACCCATCCATAATCGCTGCGACGATTCCATCGTCCAGATGATACCGGGCACCCGGGATACACAAATACTCCGCCGCAGTCGCGGATACATACCCACTCCTGTTGCATTACCCTCTACACCAGGCGCTCGTCAGTCGGTTCTTGCTGTCGGCGCGGAGCTTAAAAATACTTTTAGTCTTACGCGCGGCGGCAATGCGTATCCATCACCGTATATAGGCGATCTTGACACCCATGAAGCCATGGACTATTTCAATGAATCATTGCAACGATTTTCGCTTCTCCTAAAAGTAAATCCGCATGTAATCGTCTACGATTCCCATCCCGATTATATGTCTACCCGCTTTGCCCGCACACTACTTGGCTCAACGGCACGGTTGCGCGGCATGGCAGTTCAACATCATCACGCACACCTGGCGTCCGTCTGTGCGGAGCATGCCATCGCAGAACCGGTCATCGGTTTTTCATTTGACGGCACCGGTCTCGGCAACGACGGGAATATATGGGGGGGAGAATGTTTTACCGGGCACCCGGGGGCATTTGAGCGGTTTGCTCATCTTGAGTATTTTGCTCTGCCCGGCGCGGACAGGGCAACCAGAGAGATATGGCGTATTGCGGTTTCGCTGGTACGACTGGCCGGGATTGACGCATCCTGTCTTAATCTTCCCCGGAAATTTCACGTGACAACCGTAAACGCCATGATAGAAAAGAAAGTTAATAGCCCCCTTTGTTCGAGTATCGGACGGCTTTTTGACGGTGTTGCCGCTTTGTTGGGGGTCAGGTATGAAGTATCTTTTGAGGCCCAGGCTGCTATGCAGTTAGAGGCACTCGCGGTTTCGCTTCCGGTAGACAAGCGACCGCTAAAAGGATATAATTTCTCGTGTCGCTTTCGTAATGAAATAGACGGTCCGACACCGGTTTCAATCGCTCCGCTTGTCCGGGAAATTATCCATGATAAAAAGCGAAGAAAAACAGATGCATACATCGCCTACCGCTTCCATCTGACGCTTGTTGACATCATGGTAACCGTGGCAAGAGAGATTCGGCGGCGGAAAGCCATAGACAGAGTAATATTCAGTGGCGGCGTTTTTCAGAACAGGTTACTGCTTTCTCTTGCGGTCAAGAAATTAAAAGCTAATAAGTTTGCAGTTGCCTATAACCGTCTCGTGCCGCCCAATGACGGGGGCATCGCCTTAGGCCAGGCATGGACGGCATTGAAAAAAAAATAGGGATAAACGACGGCGAAGCAAGCTTCGCAGCTACAAGAAAAATAAATCCGTCAATTATGCCTTGACAGTGAAATGTAGCTGCAGAGCTTGCTCTGTCGAAGTTGACTTTATGAAAGGTGTTTGAATATGTGTCTTGCTGTTCCCGGAAAAATAATTACTTCTATTACGGACCATATAGCTGATGTTGATTTTGGCGGCGTCGTGCGTTCTGTTCAGTTTAATCTTTTGCCCGATGTCGCAAAAGGGAACTATGTTATCGTCCATGCGGGATTTGCCATTTCAAAGCTTACCAACAAGGATGCAAAAAAAACTCTTGCTCTTTTTAAAGAAATGAATGAACTCTGTGAACCCTGAAATATCACCCTATAACGAACCGGCATTGCCGGCCATATATAACGACCTCCCGGAGCTCACTACTGCCCGCCTTGTTTTGAGAAAAATGCGCCTGACAGACGCAGGCGATATGTTTGCGTACGCCTCTGACCCTGATGTATCCCGTCATCTTGTTTGGACACCGCACCAAAATATCGACGAAACACTCGGTTTTTTGAAATATGTCCTCAGCCGTTATGCCCAGGGGACGATAGAGGATTGGGGCATTGAACATCGCCAAACACGTGCGTTTATCGGCACTGCCGGCTATTTTTTTTATGATGGATTGCATCACCGGGCTGAAATTCATTATTGTCTTGCTAAATCATATTGGCGCCAAGGGCTGATGACAGAAGCACTTCGTGCCATTATCGCTTTTGGATTTCAGCAGATGAACCTTCACCGCATTGAAGCAAAATGTTTTCCGGATAATATCGGTTCTCAAAGTATTCTCCTGAAGCTCGGTATGCAGTATGAAGGGATTATGCGCCAGGGACTCTATGCAAAAAAAACATATCACGATATGCGCTGTTACGCCATCCTTTCATCGGACTCTATAAAGAACAATGAATAGACCCATCACCATCATGGAGGTCTGCGGCACGCACACCATGGCTATTGCCCGCCAGGGTCTAAAAAAGCTGTTTCCGCCCGGCGTGCGTATGGTATCCGGTCCCGGTTGCCCCGTCTGCGTAACCCCGATTGCAGATATCGACCACGCGATTGAAATAGCGAAAATCCCTGATGTCATCATCGCAACCTTCGGCGACATGATGCGCGTGCCGGGCTCATCAACAAGTTTGGAAGCGGTGAAAGTCGCCGGTTCAGACATTCGCGTCATTTATTCGCCTGTAGACGCTCTTGAAATAGCAACCGCACACCCCGACAAAAAGATTGTTTTCATCGGCGTTGGCTTCGAGACCACTTCGCCCGCCATCGCTTCCACAGTCATGATAGCTCGCAAGAAATATATCACTAATTTTTTTGTACTCCCGCTATTTAAAACCGTCCCGGCTGCCCTAAAAACATTGATGACCGCTGACTCTGAGATTGACGGATTTCTTCTTCCGGGACATGTCTCTGCAATCATTGGAATGCGCCCCTATGAATATATCGCCCGCGATTACGGAATGCCCGGGGTTATCGCCGGATTTGAAGCGCAAGACATTCTACGCTCAGTCAATCGCATAGTCGCCATGATACGAACTAAGAGTCCTTCAATCGTCAACGACTACACGCGCGTGGTGCATGCTAAAGGAAATCTTGCTGCGCAAAGAATTCTTGCAGAAGTGTTTACGCCAAATGACTCGCGTTGGCGGGCTATAGGGATAATCCCGGACAGCGGATTCGGTTTTACGGATAAATACCATGTTTTTGATGCCGGCAAAGTCTTCAAAGTAAAACTCCCGCCTACCCGCGAACCAAAAACATGCCGGTGCGGCGCTATAATGATGGGAAAAATGGAACCGCGCCAATGCCCGCTATTTGCCGAAAAATGCACTCCGGCCCATCCCATCGGCCCTTGCATGGTTTCATCCGAAGGCGTCTGCGCAGCCGAACACACATACGGTACTCTATGATGAAGAATTATTCCCACGTTGCAAAAGGGGGACACAGGGGGGGTTGTCGTACTCCTTCGTCCTTATGGATACTAACATGAAAAAACACACAGAATCCATCGGAAAAATAATAACTATGGCTCATGGGGCGGGGGGGCGCTTGACTCATGAACTTATAGAGACCATATTCCGTCCGGCTTTTTCCAATGCGGTACTCAACACTTTAGACGATGCAGCTGAACTTGCGGTCAATCAGGGGCGACTGGCGTTTACTACCGATTCATTTGTAGTTGATCCGCTTATTTTTTCCGGGGGTGACATCGGGAAATTAGCGGTTTGCGGAACTGTCAATGATCTGGCCATGAAGGGCGCACAGCCGTTGGGGATTTCGGTCGCGGCAATCATCGAGGAAGGCCTTGATATCCGCCTGCTTGCAGCAATAACGGCTTCACTAGCTGCAGCCGCTAAAGAAGCAGGAGTCCGCGTAGTAACGGGGGATACAAAAGTAGTTGAAAAAGGAAAAGCTGATAAACTTTTTTTAACGACATCCGGCGTAGGAATCATTGAGCCGGGAACAAAAATCTCGGGAAAAAACGCCCGAATCGGCGACGCCGTTATTATCAATGGCACAATCGCCGATCACGGCGTTGCTATACTTGCGGCACGCAACAACTTTAAGTTCAAAGGAGCTTTTGCAAGCGATTGCGCTCCGCTCAACCACCTGGTACACGCTATGATCTCTACCGGGGAAACTATAGGGGTTCTTCGCGATCCAACACGCGGCGGCGTGGCAACTACCCTGTATGAAATTGCTGAGGCCTCACGCGTCGGGATCATCATTGAGGAAGATCTCATGCCTATAAAGCCGGCGGTTAAGAATGCCTGCAATCTTCTGGGACTCGATCCGCTCTATGTGGCAAATGAAGGGAAACTACTGGCGATAGTCCCGTGCAGCGGAGAAACTGCCGTACTCAAAGCGATGAAAAAAAACGTATATGGGAAAAAATCAACAATAATAGGACGGGTTGTTGCGTACCCGAAAGGTCTATGGTTGAAAACTCAGGCAGGCGGCTTACGCCCCCTGACCATGCTCGAGGGCAACCAATTGCCCCGTATTTGCTAACGCAGACAGGCAGCCCGACTTTACAAATCACAAAATAGGTGGTAAAATAGCATAGTAATTGTAGATTATACTTTACTCTATCTACTTTATACTGATTTTATAATGGGTCCCAAAACAAGGAGCGAGGCGAAATGCAAAATGATATTTTTGGCAAGTGTGTAAAATTTACCAGTGCCCGGGAGATTATGGCTGCGGGTGTCTATCCGTATTTTAAGCGCATTGAATCTGCGCAAGGCCCCGAAGTTATTATTGAAGGACAAAGAAAAGTCGTTGTTTGTTCAAATAATTATTTAGGATTAACTGCTCATCCGAAAGTTAAAGAAGCCAGCATTGCAGCTATAAAAAAATATGGAACCTCATGCACCGGATCTCGATTCCTCAACGGGACCAACGATCTGCATGAAAAAGTTGAACGAAAGTTCGCCCGTTTTGTCGGCAAAGAATCAGCCATACTGTTTACTACCGGGCATCATGCCAATCTTGGCGCATTGTCAACACTTGTCGGAAAGTCAGATATTGTTATTACTGACAAGCTGGATCACGCGTCCATTATAGATGGATGCCGCCTCTCGATGGGGGAAATGGTCCGCTACCGCCATAACGACATGGCTGATCTTGAACGCCAACTGATCAAATACCCTTCAAACGGAAAACTGATTGTTGTTGACGGCGTTTTTAGCATGGAAGGCGATATCGCCAACATGAAAGAGATTGTCCGTCTGGCGAAAATATACGGCGCCCGGGTCATGGTTGACGAAGCCCACTCCCTGGGCGTCTTAGGCGAAACGGGGCGCGGTATTGGCGAACATTTCGGCATGGAATCAGATATTGATGTCCTGATGGCGACGGCGTCAAAATCGTTGGCGTCAATCGGCGGTTTTATTGCCGGCCGCGAAGAAGTTATTCATTATGTAAAACACATGTCCCGTTCATTGATGTTTACGGCAAGCCTCGTGCCTGCGGCGGTTGCCGCAATCGACGCTTCACTTGATATAGTCGAAAAGGAACCGGAGCGCATACGCCAGTTATGGGCAAATACCCGAAAAATGAAAGAAGGATTTAACGCGCTGGGTTACGACACCAGAACATCCGACTCACCCATAATCCCGCTAACCATCGGCGAAGACATGAAAGCGTTTCAGATGTGGCGCATGCTCTACGATGAAGGCGTATACACCTCCCCGGTTGTCAGCCCGGCGGTACCCGAAGGTCAGGCGATTATCAGGACCAGCTATATGGCCACTCACACTGACGAGCATCTTGATTTAATTCTTGACGCTTTTGAGAAGGTTGGCAAACAACTAGGGATTATACCCGGAGGTTCTAAACGGGTGAAAAGCAAAAGCCAGAAACACCGTCTAAAAAACGACTGGTCATTCCCGTTTACCAAGGGTCAAATGTCATTGATAACGAAACGATGGATTAAAAACTTGTGGTCATTTAAACAATAATCTTTTTTCATCGCATATTAACTAAAGGAGGCAGTACGATGTCGCCGAAAAAAACCGTTAAAACAGAGGGCAAGAAATCAAGCGTAGTTGCAGGAGTTGCTAAAAAAGCTGTTGCAGCAAAAAAAACTGCAAAAACTACCGGTTCTTTGCAGAAGAAAAGCATCGGCAATGCTTCGTCGTCTCCCTTAACTTCTTTGGCAACAGCGCTTCCTTCAAGCGATGTGACCTATATCATAATCGACTTCCCGATTGAAAACGAAACTGTCTCGGGCCTGCATTATGCAATCCGCATCGGTGCATCGAGCAATGGAATAGTAGAGCTTTCAATTAACAACGGTCCTTGGGAAGGATGCCGGTTTACTGACGGTTATTGGTGGTATGACTGGGGATATTATTTACCCGGAACCGCCAAAATATCCGCACGGCTCGTTGATGAAAAAGGCAAACTATTAAAGCGCGCCTCCGTCCGCAAAGTCGTTGTGGTATAGTAACGCCTGTTTTTCCGGGTTTGCTGTGCCGTATCAGTGTTCAACTTGAGGTTAATTGATTTTGTAGGGGCTGGCCGTGCGTCCGCCCGGCTTTAAGAATGGAAAGAAGTTCTTCTAACAAAACAAATAACCACAGGTAAACTGATAATCGGGCGGACGCAAGGCCCGCCCCCACAGTATCAAGCAAGACAAATCCCGTTGGAACTTGCGGGATTAAGAAAAGAAGCCGACTGCAATCTGGTATCTATATAACGGAGATTCTTTATGTACCTCAAACGAGTTGAGTTGTGCGGGTTTAAATCCTTTGCCGACAAAACAAAAATGGATTTTGAACCGGGAATTTCCGCGGTTGTTGGTCCAAACGGATGCGGCAAATCAAATATTTCAGATTCCATTCGGTGGTGTCTGGGTGAGCAGAGCGCAAAATCGATGCGCTCAAAACAAATGCTCGATGTTATTTTCGGCGGATCACAATCACGACCGACCACCGGCATGGCCGAAGTTACCCTCACCTTTGACAATACCAACAACATTCTTCCTCTTGATTATTCCGAGATTTCCATTACCCGTCGATTATTTCGCAGCGGCGAGAGTGAATATTTCATCAACCGTATACAATGCCGGCTTAAAGATGTGCGGGATATGTTCCTCGATACTGGCATCGGCTCTGAAGGATACTCTATCATCGAGCAAGGAAAAGTAGAGTTCCTTCTGCTCGCTTCCGCTGAAGACAGACGCGAGTTATTCGAAGAAGCTGCCGGAGTCTCCAAGTACAAAGTGCGCCGGGAAGAGACCCTGCGTAAACTGGACAAAGTAGAAATAGACATGAATCGCGTCAACGACATGCTGGCGCTGCTCAAGGATCAAATCACGGCACTGGACATAGCCGCAAAAAAGGCGCGTCAGTACCAAAAACACAAAACTGATCTCAGACGCCTTGAAATTACTTCGCTGGTCCATGCTATCGCACGGGATACCCGTGAAATCGACAGCATTAAAGCGGAGATGGATCCTCAAATCCTTACCTATGAAGCCACCAACGCAGCACAGAACCAGGCAGAGGCTGAACTGGCGGATATGCGGGTCATGCAGATACAAAAAGATGATGAATATGTGGCCATCCAAAATGAATTTTCACAAATTAAATCCGACATTAACTTGGCTGATGAACGGATAGTCCAAGCAGAAGAACGCGGTGAAGAACTGACACAAAGGCGGCAGACGCTTACCGTCGAAGTTCAGACAGGCGAACAGAGAATTGCTCAGTATGAACAGGAACTTTTGCAGGTGCAATCCCTCACTCAGTCCCTGTCTGCAGAAGTGCACATACTTGAGCAGAAGTATCAAAGCAAAGAGACAGAAATCGTTGAAATCCGCAGCGCCATAACGAATATAGTTGTCCGCGAGAATGCCACAAAAGAAGATCTTTTCTCGTGCGCGGCCCAACGAACCACTCTCCATAACGACCAAAACCGCCTTATTTCGCTGCAGTCGCATTGCCAGGCACAGATTGCCGCCCTTAAAAAGGACCTTGAACGACTGTTGCAAAATGAAGATCCGATCAATGCTGATATAGCCGTCAAACAATCAGAGATTGATATAGCTGTGGCATCGCTTGAGGGCACCAGAGCCACACTGACCCGTATCCGCGAACAAATGGGAATCAGCGAAGCGAATATCACAACATCGGTAGATTTACAGCGGACGCTCAATGAGAAAATGATTGCGCTTGAATCACGCGCGAACATGATCCGCGAATGGGAGCAAAAAGACCCTGTCCGTGGAACAATGCGCGTGACGATGTCTGCCGCTATTGCGGGCATACGCGGACCCGTCAGTGGATTGATAGACATCGATCCCGGCATGGAAGAAATTGTCGGTGCGGCGCTGGGCGACATGCTTAATTATATAGTTGCCGACACCATGGACGCAGCACAGAAAGCCATACAGCTTCTTAAAGAGACCAACGGCGGCCGGTTGACATTTGTTGTCCTTGAATGCCTGCCTGAACATAGTCACTCAAAACCAATCGCACTGCCAGCAGCAGCCAGATCGTTGCTTGCCATAATACAGTGTGCGCCTGCCTATGAACGGCTGGTAAAGTTTTTATGCCAGAACACCATGATCAATGGAACGGAAATATACGCCAATGCCGTCGTCCAAGGTGGCAGTAAGATATCATTTGACAAACCGGTGCTCATCGAGGGGCAACTGCATCAGTTGACACAAGATACCGAAAAGATCCGCCATGAACTTACGCTTGCCGCCGGCAGCATGAATGAGCGGAACGCTACACTGGCCGCACTGCGCGATGAATACCGCGCCGCGGAGATGGAATGTCAAAAGATTGAACTCCATAACGGATGGATGGAGAAACAGCTTGCCGACAAGCGCGAGGAGCGCGAACTGATATTGACAGGCATTTCGCTTAATAAGCGGGATATATCCGAAAAGGAAATCGAAGAACAACAGGTAATAGAGCAACAAAATATTATTGCGAACAAACTCACTGAACTTCTGTCGCGCGAGCAATCATTGAACGAGGATCTTCTCCGACATGAAACAGATCAACATACGCAGCGGACTCAGGAAGAATCGGTTGCACCGCTACTTACTGAGGCAAAAGTTGTATGGGCTACACAATCAAGCGAACTATCGAGTCGCCAACGGGAAGAACAAAAACTGAGCGAAATGACCGCTGATACGCGACGCCAAATAGAACAATACCGTCAGGAACTTTCCTCGATTGACGCCAAAACGGTCGAGCTTGCTGCCGTGCGGTCCGCGGAAAGCACTCATCTCATCGAACTCAGAGTTGCCCAGACAACAAAAGAACGCCAGGTTCAGTCAACCTACAACGAACGGCAGGGATTTCTTAAGATACTTGATGAAAAAACCGGCATAATCGTTGAAATGCGCCAACAGGTTGAAGCTCTTAAACAGGAGATTCACAACCGCCAGATGGACTTGCGCAGTTTTGAACTTAAACTCCAGTCCAGTCAACAACGGTTATCGGAAGAATACAGCGCTGTATATGAAGAATTGAAAACTGAGTTTCTTGCGTTGGCGGTCAACGAAGAAGAAGTCACGCGTCTTAAGCGAAAAATTGATGCCATGGGTGCGGTCAATCTGGCGGCGCCCGAAGAATATACGGCGCTTGAGGAACGGTATAATTTCCTTTTGACGCAGCAGCAGGACCTCTTAAAGGCAAAAGAGGATATGCTGGAAGTTATCGCGAAAATTAATCACACTACGCGCGATCATTTCAAACAGACCTTCGACAAAGTCCGCGAGAACTTCCGTATACTGTATCATCAACTCTTTGAAGGCGGAGAAGCTGACTTGGTACTGACTGATGAATCCAATCTCCTCGAAACAGGTGTCGAGATTATGGCTCAACCTCCCGGAAAGAAATTGCAGAATATTACGCTTTTGTCCGGCGGTGAAAAGGCCCTGACTGCGATTGCACTGCTGTTTGCTTTTTTCATGGTGCGCCCTTCGCCGTTTTGTATTCTTGACGAAGTTGACGCCCCGCTTGATGACGCCAATATCGGCCGCTACATAAACATGATCAAATCATTCGCTGAACGGTCGCAGTTCCTGGTGGTAACGCATAACAAGCGCACCATGGAAATGGCTGATGTGCTTTATGGCGTTACGATGGAAGAATTAGGCGTCTCGAAAATTATATCGATCAAGCTGAAGAAAATAAGCGAGCTGGCTGCTGTTTGACAATGCGCCGCATAACACTAGGACCTATTTCGTGCCTATTGTACAGTTGCGCTGAAGCTCTCGAAGAAATATCCTGCCTTATTGAAAGACGGACTCCCGGCCAGATCGTTACCCTTAACGCACTGATGTATAATTATGCACTCGGCGACGGCGCGCTGGCACGGTTAGTATCACATGCAGCAATAGTTGTCGCAGATTCTGTAGGGATTACCTGGGCAGCACGGCTAATCAACAATGTATCCGCCCCCAGGACGCCGGGGATTGAACTAATTCTCGATTTGTGCGCACGAGCGGCTACAAGGCACTATTCAGTTTTCTTGCTCGGTTCCCGCGCGGGAGTAGCTGACAAAGCAGCCGCTCAGATACAGAATCTGTTTCCCGGCATAGTTATCGCTGGGACACATCACGGCTTTTTTAGTGCCTCTGATGAAGGATCGCTGTTTGAAGCCATTCGAACGGCGCGACCGCAGATACTTTTAGTAGGACTTGATATTCCCCGGCAGGAAAAATGGATAGCTGAGAACCTCGTAAATCTGGGAGTACCCGTTATCATCGGGGTGGGAGGCAGTTTTGATGTCATTTCAGGTGACCTTACGCGCGCGCCCCGATGGATGCAGCGGGCAGGCATGGAATGGCTGTTTAGATTCATTCAACAACCATGGCGGTTAGTTCGTATCAAGGATCTCCCGATTTTCGTCGCTCATATTCTTATGTTAAAATTCAAGGTAACCTACTATGCAAACAAAAGTTAGTTTAATTAAATGTGAAAACTATGATTTCACGGCGGTAGAAGCAGCTGTGCGGCGGGCAGTGGCGCTTATCGGCGATATTTCTACCCTTGTTCGTCCCGGTGAACGAATACTCATCAAACCAAACCTGCTCGGCGCAAAAGAACCCGATCGTCATATAACTACTCATCCTGAAATAGTCCGGGCAATTGTGCGGATGGTGAAGAATGCAGGCGCGACTCCAGTGGTTGGCGACAGCCCCGGCGGAGCCATCAAAGGCGTAGAGCGCGTATGGGAAAAAACAGGGATGAAACAGATGGCGCTTGAAGAAGGCATTGAACTGATTAATTTTGAAACTGCGGGTTCGCGCGAGATAAAGATCAATCACCCCGGTGTCCCTACAATCCAGGTTTCCAAAGCCGTACTTGATTGTGACGGCATAATCAATGTCCCCAAACTGAAATCTCACGGACTAATGATATTCACCGGGGCAATTAAAAATTTTTATGGAATAATTCCCGGGCTTCGGAAAGCCACCTATCACAAACTCGCTCCGCACCCCGATGAATTCGGTGAACTTCTCGCGGAGATATACGGCACCGTTTTGAGCAAAATCCGCTGTACTGTTATCGACGGAATCGTTGCAATGGAAGGCAATGGCCCGAGCTCCGGCGATCTGCGCAGGATGGACCTGATTGCGGCATCCCGGGACGGCTTGGCGCTGGATACGACGCTCACGCGCCTACTGGGGTTTGACCCCATGAAAATCGATATGCTGCATCAAGCGGCACGCAAGGGGTTAGGCGAGTTTCAATCGTCCCGCGTGGAAATTGTCGGCGACGACATTACCCAGTTCCATTTTTCCGGATTTAAATTTCCTTCCAATTGGTATATTAAACTGGTGCCGCATTTTTTTGTTAATATACTCGGAAAACTTATATGGCTTAAACCTCAAATACAATCCAATCAGTGCAGGAACTGCATGCTCTGCGTAGAGTCCTGTCCGGTGAAAGCAATCGTCAGCACTCCACCGGGAAAACCTGTCGTGGTGTTGAAGGACTGCATCAGCTGCCTTTGCTGCCACGAACTGTGCCCCTATAAAGCCATTGAACTCAAGAAAAGCATGCTTTCGAAACTGCTTATTAGACAATAATGAGGAATATCTCACAGATAGATTCATGAAAAGGCTTCAGCATCTCATAGAATATATAGCATTGAATGGATTTGCAGTCGTCATTCGCCTGTTTCCGCTATCTTTTGCCCGGCGTGCAGCGAAACAACTGGGAAATTTTGTTTATTGGTGTATTCCCATCAGAAAACAACTCGTCCTCGAGAGCCTTGCGTTAGGATTCCCCGAAAAAGATTCGAAGGAATTGCATGCTATCGCGCGAGGGGTTTACCGTCAATTCGCATTGACTATGATGGAATTATTGTTCTTTCCTAAATTTACTTCAGCCGACATCGGAAATATGGTAGATATGAGCGGGCTGGATGTACTGCAAGCTGCCCGTACCGGTGGCAAAGGAGCGGTGATCGTGGGTGCCCATTTCGGCAACTGGGAACTTATGGGAGCCGCGGTCGCACGGGTTTATCCGCTGACTTTTGTTGTCGGTCAACAGCAGAATTCTCAAGTCGATGATTTGCTTAACGCATACCGTACGGCAAAGGGCGTCAAGCTTATCCCCTTGAAACTGGCTTTACGGGGGGTAATGAAAACGCTCAGGAACAATGAATTCATCGGTATTCTCGCAGACCAGGACGCTCATGAACAGGGGGCGTTTGTCCCGTTTTTTGGCCGTCCCGCATCTACACCAAAGGGCCCTGCACTGTTCGCTTTACGCGCCGGGGCTCCGCTGATTATGGCAACCATGTTCAGGTCTGGCAACAAGTTCAAGGCCGTTTTTGAAACCGTTCCACGGCCCGCACCGTCAGGAAACGAAGAGAACGATATTCAAACATACACAGCCGCTTTTACAGCCATACTTGAACGTAACACCAGAATCAGTCCGGACCACTGGTTCTGGCTTCACCGCAGATGGAAAACAAAATTAATAGGGGGAAATCATCATGCAGAAAAATCCGTTGCAGTTCGCGCTTGAGTTTGAGCAAAAAGGTATCGAAATGTATATGAAGCTCGCTGCGCAAACCGAGAATCCACTAGGCAAGAAATTATTTTACTCGCTTGCGGTCGAAGAAGTAGAACACGCCCGCAAGATAGATTTTCTCTCAGAGGACCTCAAAAAGAAAACAGGATCATCGCCCCTGGACTCAGCTCGGCTCCCCGATGTTTCCGAAGTGATTAAATCGTTTTTTATAAATGCTGACAAAGAATCATTACGAGGCAATGTCACCAATGTGGCTGGTTACGAACTTGCGTTGAAGATGGAACGCGAAGGATACGCCGCCTATCAGGAATTCTTGAAAAATGCCGCCACTGCCGAAGAAAAGGAGTTCTTTTCTTTTCTTGTTGCTCAGGAAAAACAACACATTGACGCTATTGCCAATGTCTATGCATATTTGACCGGATCGGAAGATTGGCTTCAAAACGACGAAAGCAAGACATGGAACTGGATGAATTTCTAAATTATTCATATAGTCTTTCTTTTTATATTTAAGCGACCATGGTGCGACATGATTAAAGGCGGATAATTATGAATTTTTCTCATGTAAATCTTTTGATGATTGCGGCAGCTGTCGTAGCGGTTTCTTATGGCGGGGGTTTGTTCCTGCGAAATGTTATTTTTTATTTTCTGCGCAAATGGTCTGAAAAAACTGAAAATGTTATCGACGACATTATCATTGACCGCAGCAGCTCATACATCTTGTTTTTTTGCGTGCTGTTCGGGATGTACATAGCAGCCTATATTATGCCCTTAAACGCGATGACCCAGCAGATGGCCCTGAAAATCATTGTTGGATTAGGGATGGGTGCTGCCACGCTGATGGTAGCAAGCATGGTTTATGGCATCATAGATGCATATATGATGAAAGAAGCGCTCAATCTACCTCATACGAGTTTAACTCAAAATATCATCCGCGGCATAATTATTGCCATAGGCGGACTGGTCATCTTGTCGCATTTCGGCATAGCGATTACGCCACTGTTGACCGCTCTCGGCGTCGGCTCATTGGCTGTCGCCCTGGCGCTTCAAGACACTCTGACAAACCTCTTTGCCGGATTTCAGATTATTGCCTCAAAACAAATCAGTTCGGGTGATTATGTTAAAACTGATACAGGACAGGAAGGTACCGTCATCGACATCGGCTGGCGCAACACCCGCATCAAACAGCTCGCCAACAATGTTATTATTATTCCGAACTCTAAAATTACCGCTTCAATAATTACTAATTGCTCTTTGCCGGACAAGGAAATTGTTTTTACCGTATCGGTGGGCGTCGCCTATGAAAGCGACCTGCAAAAAGTCGAAAAGGTAACCATTGAGGTTGCCGAGGCAGTTCTTGTTGCCACCCCCGGCGGTTCAAAGACATTCAAACCACTGGTGCGTTTTTCGTCCTTCGGCGATTCTGCAATCAATTTCAATGTTATCCTGAGGGCACTCGACTTTACCGACCAAGGCCTTCTTACGCATGAATTTATTAAAAACCTCCATGTTCGCTTTAAAAAAGAAGCCATTGATATGCCGTTCCCGCACAGAGTAGTTCATCTGAAGAAATAGATTATTTAAAGCGGAGATATTTTCATGACACTCATTTTCTGTGTTGTATTAGGGCTCGCCGCCGGGGTACTAAGCGGACTCATGGGAATCGGCGGGGGACTTATACTCATTCCCGCACTCATATTTCTTTTTGGGTTCTCTCAGCACCAGGCCCAAGGAACTACCCTCGCCCTTATGGTGCCCCCTATCGGGATTCTCGCTGCATGGACCTATTACAAGCATGGATTTGTAGACCTCAAGATAGCCGCTTTTATCTGTATCGGCTTCATCATCGGCGGCTTATTTGGCGCTCAATGGGCGATTACCATCCCCAAAGAAATTCTCCGCAGGATATTCGGCATTATCTTTCTTCTCATTTCTCTGCACATGATATTTACGAAATGATTATTAACGGGAAACAACCAACAACAATCCTGGAATACTAACCATGAAAGTTGCTTTAATCCTCTGCCCATCCTTATATAAACGACTTCCACTTAACGGCATCGCATATCTTTCAGCCTACTTAAGGAACCGCAGGCATGCAGTAGATGTCATTGACTGCAATGCGGAATACGAATGGCCTAATAATGACAAAGAAAATGTTTGGCAGAATAAACGACATATCGATAACTTCACTTCCATCAATAGATTATTGTTTGAATCAATAGTCGATAGAATAATTAAAACCGATGCACCCGTTATCGGATTTTCCGTCTGGGCTTCCACAAAACATATAAGTTTATATATTGCGCGCCTGATCAAAGATCGAGATACTAAAAGGCTGATTGTTTTCGGCGGACCAGAATGCAGTTTTACTGGCGAGGAACTTATCAACAATGATGCAGTGGACATTGTTGTCCGCGGTGAAGGCGAAGTAACACTGGCTGAGATTGTCTCACAAATGAACACATACGGAAAAGTTAACTATTGCAAGGGTGCGATAGTTAAGATAGACGGAGCAATAGTAGATGGCGGATTTCGACCGGAAATTGAGGACCTAGATTCACTCTCTTTCCCTGACTACAGCGATTTTTGCCTGAATAAATATAATGCTGACCATGCTTTGCCAATCTCGTTTAGCCGTGGCTGTTTGCGGCAGTGTGCCTTTTGCAATACCGCGACTACATGGAAAAAATTGCGATCACGAACTGCGCAGAATGTGTTTGCCGAGATGGTTCATCAGTTGTCTTTGTTCCCGACTACAAGAAAATTTGAAATTGATGATTCTGCATTGAATCTCAATATTCGTTTATTAAACGATTTAAGCGATCTCATGATCTCCGATGGCATGGCCGTTAATTGGGGGGGCAGCGGACTCATAAGAAAAGAGATGAATGCTCCTTTGTTGCAAAAAATGGCGCAAGCAGGATTTAATTGTATCGGATATGGTTTGGAGAGTGGTTCTCAAAAAATTGTGGATTTGATGGGAAAAGGATTTTTGATGGATGATGCAGAGCGAGTGATTAGAGATACTTTTAACGCCAACATTGAGGTGATTGTGGGCATTGTCATAGGATTCCCCGGAGAAACTGAGGAAGATTTCATGGCAACACTTCATTTTCTTGAAAAAAATAAAAAATATTTGTCATGGGTGCATACACCCAGTGAATGCTCTATAGGAGGCAATAGCTATTTACAGCGCAATCCAGAACGATTTGGCGTATCAGCCGAGTCTTTGCGATTAGGAGGCGCTCAAGGGTGGACATCATTGGACGGCACATCAAATACTCATGAAGAACGCGAGAGAAGGATGGTTTTATTTGATCAATTCCTTGATGCTCACTCAATATCGCAAAAACATTATACGACGGTAGTGAAGAAACAATAGATTATTGTTACCTGTTCTGGATAATTTCTCAACCTAACATCTGCCTTTAAATCCCTTTAAAAAAAGCCCACCACCAAAATCGGATATTCTGTAACCCTATTAATTTAAAAAAGATAGTAATGAATTGCCAGATTCATTGTCCATTCAATGCCGTCTACGCTGACATCGTCGGATTTCAAGGCGATTACGGTGGGGCAAAAATCCATCATAAAACTGAGGTTTTTTGCCACAAAATATTCTCCGCCAACAAATAATGAACCTTCGTACCCGGCGCCATGGATGTCAAAGGTATCGAATTCTATCCACCCGCCTTCCAGCCCGGTAAACAACTTGATATTTTCTGACCGCGAGAAGTTCCAATACAACCTGCCGGCGTACACCTTAATGCCTTCAGCCGCGGCGTATCGCGCCTCTGTAGCGAATCGCGGCGATAGATTGCCCTTAACGCTGACATACGGCCAGCCCAGGCCGATGCTCAGATTGCCCTCGGCAAAAAGCATCGTGGCATTAAATATCATGAGGATAAGCATTACCGTTCTTTTCATTTCTTCCCCGTATTTTGCAAATTATTATGGAATTTTGGCCACGGAGTACTTCCTAATGTTCCTAAACTATTTATTGCATACAGTTTATTATCATATGAACCAACATAAATGATCCCATCTGAACCTATTGCAGGGGAGGAATAATAGATACTATTCCCCGTTAAAAATTCCCATTTCTTGGTGCCGTCAGGATTTATGGCATACAGTTTATTATCATTTGAACCGACATAAATCGTCCCATCTGTATCTATTGTTGGGGAAGAGTAAATAGTGTTACCCGTTAAAAATTCCCATTTCTTGGTGCCGTCAGGATTTATGGCATACAGTTTATTATCAGTTGAACCAACATAAATCGTCCCGTCTGAACCTAGTGCGGGGGAAGAATATTGGATACCATTACCCGTTAGAAATTCCCATTTCTTAGTACCATCAGGATTTATGGCATACAGTTTATTATCAGTTGAGCCGACATAAATCGTCCCATCTGAACCTAGTGCGGGGGAACTATTAACCCTATTCCCTGTTAAAAACTCCCACTTCTTTGTGCCATCGGAATTTATGGCATACAGTTTATTATCATTTGAACCAACATAAATCGTCCCGTCTGAGCCTATTGCGGGGGAAGAAAAAGTGATAATATTACCCGTTAAAAATTCCCATTTCTTTGTACCATCAGGATTTAGGGCATACAATTTATAATCATATGAACCAACATAAATCGTCCCATCTGAACCTATGGCGGGGGAAGAAGTGATATAGTTACCCGTTACGAAATCCCACTTCTTTGTGCCATCAGGATTTATTGCATTCAGTTTATTACTCAGCGAACCAACATAAATCGTCCCATCTGAACCTACTGCGGGGGAAGAATAGTTGGAATTAAACGTTACAAAATCCCACTTCTTTGTACCATCGGAATTTATGGCATACAGTTTATTATCATTTGAACCAACATAAATCGTCCCATCTGAATCTACTGCGGGGGAAGAATAGATACCAGAAATAGACCCCGTTAAAAATTCCCACTTCTTTGTGCCAGGGATGATCACCGTGATATCAACACTTTTTGCATCAGACCCGCCTTTTCCATCAGAAACGGTGCAGGTGATTGTATATGTACCGGCTGCGTCGGGCGCTGTCCAGGTAACGGAAGAACCCGATCCGGAAACTGTTCCACTGACTGTTGCCCATGCGTATGTAAGAGGCGTATCACCATCAGCGTCCGAGGCAGTGCAGGCAATGGCAGAAACCGCCCCCGTTGACACGCGGGTTGGGGTTGCCGTCAGCGATGATATCGTTGGTGCATTGTTGGGGGGAGTTGGTGTGGGTGTTGGAGTGGATGTGGGTGTGATAGCGGTACTGGTATCCTGTAAAGCATCTTTTTTGTCTTTTACTTCCTCCACTCTATGTTTTACTGCGGCGATAATACCAAAATGCAGCAGCTCTGCATTGAGAGGGGGGGCACATAAAACAACCGACAGGCACATAAGTATGCACAATCGGCTTGGTGTTAAAAATAACCTTATTTTTGGGTTTGATTGTCGAAAGATATTCATATTCGCACTTCCTCGGCAACATTTGCCTAAAAAGCTGAACCAGAAGAATAGTTCTTTCAAAAAAAACAAAATTACCCAGAAATGATTGGCAAATGAACTATAATACACCATTGACCCGATGTCAACCCTTATTTCCGAGACATCATTTTGAAAACTTCGTTTCCCAACTTGACAATGTAATAACTATTTTCTAAAATATCACAACAAAATGGTTCCTTTTGGAGCCACTTCGGGGAAGGGTGAAAATCCCTATCGGTAGTGATGTCCCGGGACAACGGGAATAAGCCTACGAGTTTTGCCGCAAGGCCGAACAGAATCAGTGAGATACTGATGCCGACGGTTAAAGTCCGGATGAAAGAAGAATATAGTTGTTTTTTCTTTACCCCGAAGAGAGTAATCTCTTGCGGGGATTTTTTATGAACAGTATACATAAGAAGTACATGAAAATAGCGTTACAGATTTCTCTCAAAGGGCGCCGGAGCGTTTATCCTAATCCTATGGTTGGCTGTGTCATTGTAAAAAATAACACAATTGTTGCAAAAGGATGGCATGAACGATTTGGCGGTCACCATGCGGAGATAGAAGCACTCAACAAAGCGGGGAATAAAGCCCGTGGCGCTGACTTGTATGTGACGCTTGAGCCGTGCGCGCACTGGGGAAAGACGCCGCCGTGTGCTGACGCGATAGTCAAAGCAGGTATTGCTCGCGTCATATACGGGATGCCTGATCCCAATCCAGCTACTTCTTGCCAGTGTCATAACGCTTTTAAACAGTCCGGTATTGCATATATTGGGGGCATTCTCAAGCGTGATATCGAGTTTGTCAACAAGGATTACTGTGATATATTCAAGAAAAGCCGCAAAATGCATGTCATTGCCAAGTCCGCCATGTCTTTGGATGGAAAAATCGCTCTTGCCTCCGGGGATTCACGGTGGATAACCAGTGAAAAGGCCCGAAATTATGTTCATGTAATGCGTGCAGGGGTTGACGGCATAATGGTGGGAGTAAATACGGTCATTATGGACAACCCGAACCTGACCAGCCATGGAAAAGGCCGCAATCCGGTACGAATCATTATTGACCCTCGTTTGAGGTCCCCGGTCAACAGTAATGTATTTAATAGTGCAGCAGGCACTATCCTATTTCACAGCACCGATAAACTTAAAGCAAAACTTTCAGCATTGAAGAATAAAGGTGTTGTTGTGGTAAAAATGAACAAGCAAATTGACTTAAAGAATATGTTTAGCATTTTGTCTAAAATGCATATTTACAATATATTAATTGAAGGTGGTGGCAAAACAATCGGTCGTGCGTTTGATGCCGGACTGGTCAATGAAGTTGCTTTCTTCATAGCCCCGAAAATTGTGGGTGGATGCAATTCAATAACCCCGGTTGAGGGCAAAGGCGTCGCCCACATTGCGGATGCGGTAACTTTGGGTTCTGTCTCTATTAAACGGCTCGGTAATGACATGCTTATCAGCGCGGCGGTGGTGAAATAATATGTTTACCGGTATAATTGAAGAATTGGGTACGCTTAAGACCCTCACATCATCCCATCTGATAGTTGTGAGTAGTTTTGGGGACATCCTGATAGGCGACAGCGTGGCGGTCAATGGCATTTGTCTGACCGCAGTCACCGTTACCCCCTGCGGGGAGGGTGTTTCCCTGGGTTTCGACTATAGCCCTGAAACTTTCCGGCATACTGCCCTGGAACTTGCTAAAGCCGGCGACCGGGTAAACCTGGAACGGGCGCTCAAAGTTGGCGGCAGGATAGGCGGACACTTCCTTTCGGGACATGTGGAATGCCTCTCAACAATAGCCGGCATAAAGAAAGATAAGGATTCATATTTGCTGTCAATAAAGATGCACCCGAGTATTGAACGATACATCGTTTCCAAAGGATCGGTCGGCATTGACGGGATATCATTAACGGTGGCGGAAGTATCGAAATCAGCATTTACCGTGGCCGTTATACCGCACACTTTTGAACATACCACATTGAAATACCGCACCGCCGGCAACGCCGTCAATATCGAACCGGACATCCTTGCAAAGTACACGGAAAAACTCATTGAAAAAAATAAAAGCAAACTGTCGTTAGAATTCCTCAAAGAGAACGGATTTTAATCGCGCACAAAAACGCTGCAATGAAAGGATATCACATGCATCAATTCGCCACTATCCAAGACGCCGTCAAGGACATCCGCCAGGGAAAGATGATTATTATTGTCGATGACCCAGCGCGGGAAAATGAAGGGGACCTTGTCTGCGCAGCTGATAAAGTTACCCCAGAGATTATTAACTTTATGGCAAAACACGGGCGCGGACTGATTTGCCAACCCATTGTCGGTGAGCGGTTGGACATTCTGCGCATCAATGCCATGGTGCAGAACGCCAACGAAGCGCGCGAAGCGTCGTTTACGGTTTCCATTGACTATCGGCATGGCACAACCACGGGCATTTCCGCACATGACCGGGCAAAAACAATAAAATCCCTCATCGCACCCCACACCAAACCGGAAGATTTCGCGCGGCCGGGACATGTGTTTCCCTTGCGCTATATTGACGGTGGTGTCTTGGTGCGCACCGGGCACACGGAGGCCTCGGTTGACATGGCCCGCCTGGCGGGACTCTACCCCTCAGGCGTTATATGTGAAATAATGCATGAAGACGGTACGATGTCGCGCCTGCCCGAGCTGACAAAGTTTGCAAAAAAACATCACTTGAAGATTATCACCATTGAGGATCTTATCGCTTACCGACGGCGGATGGAAAAACTGGTCAAAAATCAGGTGACGGTTGACTTACCGACAAAATACGGCGCTTTTAAACTTTCGTTATATGAGGACATGGTTTCGCATGAGCATCATGTGGCTATCATTAAAGGGGATATACGCGGGAGAAAAAATGTGTTGACCCGCGTGCACTCCTCATGCGTAACCGGCGATATTTTTCATTCGCTCAGGTGCGACTGCGGCGAACAGCTTGCAGCTGCTTTACGCATGATTGAGAAGGAAGGGTGCGGCGTCGTACTGTATATGCATCAGGAAGGCCGCGGGATCGGACTTGCCAATAAAATACAAGCGTATCACCTCCAGGAACAAGGCATGGATACCGTCGAAGCAAACATCGCACTGGGATTTCCGGCCGACCTGCGGGACTACGGGATTGGCGCGCAGATATTGTCGGATCTCGGGTTGACCACCCTGCGGCTGATAACCAACAATCCGCGCAAGATCATCGGCCTTGAAGGATATGGATTAAAAGTAACGGCACGCGTACCGGCTGAAATTAAACCGACCAGTTCAAGCAAAAAATATTTACTGACAAAAAAGAATAAAATGGGACATCTGTTGAACATATAGACGCCGGAAAAAAGAAACACATTACTCCAAGGAGGCAGGTATTATGGTTAAGACATTGAGCGGAAAATTATCGGCAAACGGGAAAAAGTTCGGCATCGTCGCGGCACGGTTTAACGAGTTCATCACCAGCAAACTCATTGAGGGCGCCGTAGACGCACTCATCAGACATGGAGCGGATGAAAACGCCATTGAACTCGCCTGGGTTCCGGGTGCATTTGAAATTCCGGCGGTAATCAAGAAAATGGCGGCGACGGGCAAGTATGACGCCGTTATCGCGCTCGGCTGCGTCATCAAGGGCGATACGCCTCATTTTGATTATGTGGCGGCTGAAGTTTCCAAAGGCGTTGCGGCGGCAGGCATGGAAAGCACTATTCCGGTCGTGTTCGGCGTATTGACGACGGACACTATTGAACAATCCATCGAACGCGCCGGAACAAAATCCGGGAACAAAGGTGCAGATGCCGCGGTTACGGCGATTGAAATGGTGAATTTGTATTCACAAATCAAGTAGAATATTATAGAATGTAGAAATGGGAATAAGACGACAGTCGAGAGAAGTTGCTTTGCTGATGCTGTATCTGTGCGATATTTGCAAGTATACCGATGATGAAGCGCTGTATCATCTGATGCATAACACAGACCTTCCCGCCGAGGGGCATGCATTTGCCCGAGAGTTGTTTTCGGGCACCCGGAGCAACGGAGAATCGTTGGATGCTCTGATAAGTTTGCACGCGCAAAACTGGGAAATGGACCGCATGGCGGTTGTTGATCGTAATATTTTGCGCCTTGCCGCTTTTGAAATGACCGCAATGGAAGACACCCCGATCAATGTCGTCATTGATGAAGCAGTTGAAATAGCCAAGCAATTTTCCACATCTGAATCCAGCAAGTTCGTCAACGGCATTCTCGACAAACTAAAGACCGAACGAAAAAAAACCGTTCCCGAAAAAAAATCAGCTCATAAAAAATAGACACGGTTGGTGTACATGCATGACAACGCAGCGGGCAACGGCAAGCGCATCGAACAACTCCGGGATTTAATTCGTCACCACGAATACCGGTATTATGTTCTCGATAATCCCGCAGTGGCAGATGTCGAGTACGACGCTCTTCTCAAAGAACTCCAGTCACTGGAACAACAATTCCCCGAACATATCACGCCCGACTCACCTACCCAGCGCGTTGGCGGCGGCCTCTCATCGGCTTTTATGCCCGTTCGTCACAGCGTGCCTATGTTATCTTTGGACAACACTTACAACGAGCAGGATATTCGCGACTGGGTTGGGCGCATAGTTAAGGTAACGGGGGACAACACCCTTGCATTTGTCGTTGAACCAAAAATTGACGGGGTCAGCGTTAACCTGAAATATGAGAACGGCGTATTAGTCGTGGCTGCCACCCGGGGCGACGGTGAAACGGGAGAGGATGTCACTGCCAATATCCGAACCATCCGATCGATTCCATTGCGCCTGCGGGGAGAATCGGTGCCGGCGTTTTTTGAAGTGCGCGGCGAGATTTACATCGACAAAGATGATTTTCTCAATCTTAACCACCTTCTTCTTGATCAAAATGAAATTCCGTTTGCCAATCCGCGCAATGCCGCTGCGGGGTCACTGCGCCAAAAAAATCCCCGCATAACCGCCAAGCGGCCGCTGAAGTTTTTTGTTCATTCCTACGGAAAGATTGACGGAAAGTCATTTACCACCCACCGGGAATTTCTTGATTATTGCAGCAGTGCAGGATTGCGCCAGGCAGAACTCATAAAAGTGTGCCATACAATTGACGACATTATCGACTTTCAGCGCGCATGCGAACAGAAAAGGGATACCATTGCCTATGAGCTTGACGGCATTGTCGTCAAACTCAACGCGCTCGAGCAGCAGCGTATCATGGGCTTTACGGCGAAAAGTCCGCGCTGGGCCGTAGCGTATAAATTTGTTGCGCGCCAGGCAACGACCACGGTAAACGCCATCCGCGTTCAGGTGGGGCGGACCGGCGTCATCACGCCGGTTGCTGACCTGGCACCGGTTGTGCTTTCAGGCGTCACCATTTCCCGGGCTACATTGCACAATTTTGATGAAATCGCCCGTCTTGATGTCAGAGTAAACGATACCGTGTTAATCGAACGCGCAGGCGATGTGATACCAAAAGTCATTAAAGTCATCGACCGGGAGCGAACCGGCAGAGATAACCCTTTCACAGCGCCGCTCAACTGCCCCGCTTGCGGCGCGCCGGCAATAAAAGAGAATGATGAGGAAGTCGCCATACGGTGCGTCAATCCCTCATGTCCCGCACAACTCGAACAGAAACTGATTCATTTTGCATGCCGCGAAGCCATGGACATAGAAGGACTTGGGGATGCCGCGGTAGAGCAGCTCATAGGTGGAAAATTGATTACGGCGATTTCTGACCTCTATGCTTTGACCAAGGAAGATTTCATGGCGCTTGAGCTGTTCCGGGAAAAGAAAGCCCAGAACATGCGCAACGCCATTGAGAAAAGCAAATCACAGCCCCTCAGTCGCATGTTATTCGGTTTGGGCATTCGCCATGTCGGAGAAAAAGTTGCTTTGGTGCTTGCGGACCGATACCGGTCAATGGACGCTCTGATGCAGGCAAGCGTTGAAGAACTGCAAATGATTAATGAGATTGGCCCTGTCATCGCCGCAGAAATCCACGATTATTTCGATCAGAATGCCGTTATAGAGTTGGTCAAGGCATTTAAACTTCACGGTATCGCCATGAGGGAACCGGAACGGCCGGCAGGACTCACTCCCCTGGCGGGAAAAACTTTTGTATTGACCGGTGAGCTCACCGCAATGAGCCGTTCAGATGCTGAAGCGAAAATTCGGACATTGGGCGGGAATCCGACAACTTCAGTCAGCAAAAAAACGGACTATGTCGTAGCCGGTACGCATCCCGGCTCAAAACTTACCAAAGCGGAAAAATTGGGAATAACCATACTCGACGAACACAAGTTTATGGAACTATTACATACGCTTTCACCCGATTAGTAAGACGGCAAATCCTCCCCAGCCCTCCTTTGTCAAAGGAGGGGGCAAAAGGATTATTCACTAAGACATTCTTTATTTTATAGATTATTTAAATATTTACTCACTAATTCTTGCCTTCTTTGTTTGAAGTATCTATTGCGGGAATTACTCAGTAAGTTATATCCCCCTTTGACAAAGGGGGACACAGGGGGATTTGCTGTTGCACAATCTCTCACGAATATTCAATACATAGATTGCGCCAGGTATAAAGGAGTCCATGATGTCTTCAAAAGTTTACTTTTTACCGTGGAAAGACCGTGCCCAATTTCCTCAATGGATTCGGACGACAGGTGCATACGACCGGGTGACGGCACATGAATTCGTCGCGCTAAAAATCCATTTTGGCGAGGAAGGCAATGTCGGCTATATACGGCCGGAAATGATAAAACCGGTTATTGCAGACATTAAAGAAAAATCTGCATGGCCTTTTCTGACCGATGCCAACACTATTTATGTCGGACAAAGAGCAGACGCATATCATCATCTTATTGTCGCTGAGAGCCACGGATTTACCCTCAGCAATTGCGGTTGTCCCATTATCATTGCTGACGGTCTTCGCGGCAACAGCAGCGTCGGGGTACCCGTCAATTTGAAACATTTCAAGACCGTCAACATTGCCAACGCCGTGCATTATGCGGACTCACTTATCTGCTTCAATCATTTTAAAGGGCATGAAATATCAGGATTTGGCGGGGCGCTCAAAAACATCGGCATGGGGTGCGGGTCCCGCGCGGGGAAATACGCCATGCACGACACCCTTAAACCGAAAGTCAACCTTGACGCGTGCATCGCCTGCGGCCAGTGTTTGAAATGGTGCAGTGCGGGCGCTTTGAAACTTGCGGGAAAAAAGATATCATTAGACGCAGCGGTCTGCGTGGGGTGCGGAGAATGCATTTTAAGCTGTCCGCAAAAGGTTTTTCATATTCCCTGGGATGCGTCAGCAAGCGCGGTTCAAGAAAAGATAGCCGAATACGCGTATGGAGTCATTAATAAGAAACCTCATTTCAGCATAAATTTCCTAAACCACATCACGCAATTCTGTGACTGTTACCCCAGCCAGGCAGGACCGTTGATAGAGGATATAGGCATAATCGCCGGCGCCGACCCGGTTGCGGTTGACCAGGCAAGCGCGGATATGGTCAACAAAAAGTTTGGCGGCGATTTTTGGCGGAATTTGTTCCCGGAGATTGACTGGACCGTTCAGCTCGACTATGCCGAAAAATTGGGGATTGGGTCCCGCACATACGAATTGGTGGAGCCATGAAAACACCGTATGATGCAGCATTAGGCTACGCGCTGGCTTTGCTGTCCCGCCGGTCTCACAGCAGAAAAGAGATAGAAGATAAGCTTGCCGCAAAAAAATACGAGCCCGCTGTCGCTACTGCGGTTATTGGACGCCTTTTTGAGTTAAAATATCTCAATGACGAACAGTTTGCAAAAGAATTTTTCACCTACCAGCTCAATCGCGGGAAAGGCGCCGAAGTCATACGGTTTGAACTGCTCAAAAAAGGGATTGACACCGCATTAGTAACCGGACTTCTGCGTGCCTACAAGGAAAACCCTGAAACCGAGATCGAACATATTAAGACGCTTGCCCGCAACCGGTTCAAGCGCATGCAGGGACTTCCGCCGCGCGACGCCGCGCGACGGCTGATGCATTTTCTGGCACGCCGCGGATTTTCACTCGACGGCATACAAAAGTCCCTGCAGCAGCTTCAGATAGAGATTCAGGACGAAGAAGATATAAAGGAGCCGTCATGACCAGGAGAGCACTCATTAGCGTATCGGACAAAGCAGGAGTTGTTGATTTCGCCAGAGAATTATCCGTGTTGGGCTACGAAATTCTTTCCAGCGGCGGCACGGCAAAGATATTAACTCAAAACGGCATCGCCTGTAAGGAAATATCGCACGAAACCGGATTTCCTGAAATTCTTGATGGCCGGGTAAAAACACTCCAGCCGAAAATTCATGGCGGCATACTTGCCAAACGGGACAACCCTGCTCATCGCGAAGAAATGAAAAAGCACGGGATAGAACCCATCGATATAGTGGCCGTCAATCTCTACCCTTTCGAGGAAACGATTGCGGCACTGGGACGCGAGGGGATAACCGGCATTACTGACGATGTCATAGAAAATATAGATATCGGCGGCGTCGCTCTTATACGCGCGGCAGCAAAGAATTTTAATGATGTATTAATCGTTACGAGCCCCGCCGACTATGCACCCCTCATCGCCATGCTCAAAAAGGGAGCGATAGACAACCAGTCCCGTCAGAAACTCGCGGCAAAAGCATTCAGCCACACGGCATATTATGACGGCCTTATTTCAAATTATTTTACTGAAGATAAATTTCCGGAAACCATAACCATTCCCTTAAAAAAATTGGCGTCATTACGCTACGGGGAAAACCCGCATCAGGATGCGGCGCTCTACGAATCCCGCGCTCAGGCATCGATGGGGGGGGTGGTTAACGCCCGCATACTCCAGGGCAAGGAACTTTCATATAACAATTATCTTGACCTGGATGCGGCCTGGCGTCTTATTCGGGAGTTTGACGAACCCGCATGCGCAATCATTAAACACAGCAACCCCTGCGGCTGCGCTGTTGCTTCGTCAATTCTTGAAGCGTATACGCGGGCGTTGGCGTGTGACCCCGTCAGCGCCTTTGGCGGCATTATTGCGGTAAACCGTGAAATCGGGGAAGCGGAAGCGCTGGCGATAACCGCATTATTTACTGAGTGCATTATCGCCCCGTCTTTCAGTGCAAAAGCACGGGAAGTGTTCCTGAAAAAAAAGAATGTCCGTTTGCTTGAACAACCGGTAATCATGAAAGCGACCCCGATAATCGAACGAGAAGTGCGCGCGCTCTCGGGTGGCATGCTTCTTCAGGATAAAGACAATGCTTTGCTTAATGAATCTAAGCCGGTTACCCAGCGACCACCATCAATGCAAGAGATGGATTCGCTTTTATTTGCGTGGACGCTGTGCAAACATGTCAAATCAAATGCCATCATATTGGTGCGTGGTTGTCAGACGGTAGGCGTTGGAGCCGGGCAGATGAGCCGCATTGACTCACTCGCTATTGCCGCAGAAAAAATGAAAACCGTCCGGCACGGATTGGATGAAAAACAGATTCCTCTGGTTCTTGCTTCAGACGCGTTTTTTCCGTTCCCCGATGTCGTTGCGGCGGCGGCGAAGATAGGCGTCACCGCCATAATTCAACCCGGCGGTTCGATTCGCGACGAGGACTCCGTAAAAGCAGCCAACGACCACAACATAGCAATGGTCGTAACCGGCATGCGCCATTTTAAACACTAATCAAACCGGCATCCAATAATAACACCATGCTTACGGATATATTTATGCCTGTATCGCTCCGCAATGCATAATCATTCATGTAGGGAGTAGTTGCTGATGAAAAACAAAGAGCTGGCGCAAAAACTTACGGAAATTGCCGAATTACTGGGGCTTTCATCGCAGGACAACCGCTTTCATATCGTAGCCTACGAAAGAGCTGCGCGGGCAATTGATTCGTTGCCCGAAGCGATTGAAACAATCGTGGCTGAGGGGCGGCTAAAAGATATCAAGGGAATCGGACCCCGATTGACCGAGCGGATTGTTGAGTTTATCGCCAGCGGGCATATCAACTATCTTGACGAATTGAAACGACAGTTCCCGCCGGGACTTCTTGAGATAATGTCGCTCCAGGGCGTCGGACCTAAAAAAGCGAAAGTGCTCTTTGAAACCCTGCATATTGCAACGGTTGAAGAACTGCATACCGCAGCAACTGAGGGGAAATTGAGAAGCATAGCAGGATTCGGTGAAAAGACGGAACAGAACATACTGCAGGCCATCGCCTTTAAAAGCCGCTTTTCCGGCCGTATATTGCTGCACACGGCACAGGAGACAGCACAGGATATCGTGACGACGCTGCAAAAAAATCCTGCCGTTCTCGCGATGCAGTTTGCAGGATCATTGCGGCGGAGCAGGGAGACCGTTGGCGATATTGACATTCTTTGCATGGTCGAGAAGGGTAATGAGAAAAGTGTCATGGAGCAATGCATTGCATTACCTCTTGTTCAAAAAGTTCTCGCTAAAGGCGACACAAAAATAAGCGTACTCTCCGACAGCGGCGTTCAAATAGACATCCGCTTAATCGAACCCCGCAGTTTTGGCGCCGCACTGCAGTATTTCACCGGCTCAAAAGAACATAATGTCGCACTGCGCGGGATTGCGCGAGACAAGGGACTGACGCTCAACGAATACGGGATTTATTCTCTTACGGATAAAACTATTGCTCTCGGCGGGCGTACCGAACAGGAAATATATGAAGCGGTCGGCATGGCGTATATTCCGCCGGTACTGCGCGAAAACCGGGGCGAAATTGAGGCGGCTGTCCACAGAGCTTTGCCTCTGCTTGTTGAGCTCAAGGATATCAGGGGGGATTTCCATACGCATTCCACCTATAGCGACGGCGAGGATTCTATTGAAACAATGGCGGAAGACGCCAGGCTCCGCGGATATGAGTGGATCGTTATAACCGATCATTCTCAAAGCCTTGCCATAGCGCACGGGTTATCGCCGGAAACATTAGAACGAAAAATTGCCGAGGTTCAGGCGTACAACAAAAAGAAAACGGGGATTACAGTGTTGTGCGGAAGCGAAGTGGATATTCTCGCTGACGGCACGCTTGACTATCCTGACGCTGTACTGCGCCAGCTTGATTTTGTCATAGCATCCATACACACCGGATTTAAACAAACTGAAGACCAGATTACCCGGCGCATAATCGCCGCCATCAGTCACCCGCTCGTTGACTGCATCGGACATCCGACGGGCCGCCTGCTGGGTGAACGGGAAGGATACCACATTGACATTGAGAAGATGCTTGCCTGTGCGCGAGACCATCGCACAGCGATTGAGATAAACGCATCACCCAGCCGCCTCGATCTTCAGGATATCTACTGCAAAAAAGCTAAAGATATGGGCGTAAAGCTTGCCATCGGCACCGATGCCCACTCACTGCAACAACTCGACTACATGACGCTTGGTATCGCCGTGGCCCAACGCGGATGGTTGGAGTCCCCTGATATTTTAAATACTCTCAATCTTGAAGACTTTAATAACCGACAGAAACTAACCAGAGAACCGCATGGGGTTTGAAAAAAAACATATCAATCTTGGCGCAGTGGGCGCCCTCAAAAAGAAATTGCGGCTCGCACAGGTAAACACTGTCTGCGAGAGCGCGCACTGTCCTAATATCGGGGAGTGTTTTTGCAGCGGAACCGCGACCTTTCTCATCGGTGGCGTTTTCTGTACACGCAACTGCCGTTTTTGCGCCGTCAATCATGGAACGCCGGCACCGCTTGATTCAGATGAGCCCCGCCGTATCGCTGACGCCGTCACCGCGTTGGCACTGAGTTATGTAGTCATCACTTCAGTAACCCGCGATGATATCATTGACGGAGGAGCACGCCACTTTGCCGCTACAATAGCATGCGTCAGAGAGCGCGTTCCATCTGCGAAAATTGAGATTTTGGTACCGGATTTTAAGGGAGACCTGGCTGCCTGCAGGACAGTTTTTGACGCTTTACCCGATGTATTTGCACACAATCTCGAAACCGTCTCACGGTTGTATTCAGCTGTCCGCAGCGGTGCCGATTATCAGCGTTCGCTCACGATTCTCCGCGATGCAAAAAATGCGGGACTAACAACAAAATCAGGAATTATGGCTGGATTGGGTGAAACAGAGGATGAGATAAATCGGGTAATGGATGATCTCCGCAGCGTCAACTGCGACATACTAACAGTGGGACAATATCTGCCTCCCAGTGCACAACACTATCCCGTTCACAAATATATCGCACCGGACATTTTTGACCTTTACAAAAAAACTGCTATAGCCAAGGGCTTCAAAAAATGCGCCAGCGGTTCCTATGTGCGAAGTTCCTACATGGCCCACAATATATCAAACCTCTAACATCAAAATTATCTATATTTGCTGACAGCCTCTTCTATTTTTTGAACCTGCTCAAGGACCTCGGCGTGTGTAGCGGCAGTTTTTATCGCTTTCGCATTGGCAGCTACCGATATAATGGTTGACGAGAACCGGGATATTACCTCCGTCAAGAGTGCCGCAACTTCATGAAACTCATCTTTCTTTCTCAGAAAAAACTGGGCATTAAGATCGCCGTCAATAACGGCGCGCAAACTCTTCTTGAAGCGGTAAGTCGGTCCAGCTATCCGGTGAGAATATATTAAACTGATAAACAGGATACATACCATCATAATCGCAATGACTGGTATCAGTTTTATTTGTGTTCTTTTAAGGATGACATTGAGCGTTTCCATGTGTCGCTCGCTTAACATTTGCGCCTGGGCGCGAATGGCCGGAGTCGGGGTAAGTGCTGCGTGACGATCGTTCATCGAGACAGTGCGCAAATCCTGCTGTATACTGACAGTAGAAAATTCTCTGACTATTGAGTACATAACACTCATGTATACCGTTGCGCCAATGATAAAGGCAAACACCAGGAGAAACACAGTGTTAAGGGCCAGATAGTTAAACTGGAATTTTCGGTCCACCACTAAAATTCGCCGTTTGATTTTTTCCACTTGAACCTCCATTTTAATGATGTATTGCGGTGTTTCCCGAATCGCCGCCGCTGTATTCAGTGGCGGCAACACACTGTATCCATCCATCCTCAAGCTGATACCAGCTGCCGATATATCCATAGACCTTAACTATCTCGCCTTTGCGGGCAACGCGCATCACATCTTCTCGTATCCCTTGCCATTTTATGATTTCACATTTATCCCGCGTAATCATGATTTTTCGGGGAACGGTGTGTTGGACATTGATGATGCCGATGGCACCGGCGGCTGCAAGGGGGATTTCCGGATAAAAATCGTCTTGCGTCAACGGGATGAGCAGAGAAATCTCCGAAGAGCTTCCCCAGTAGCCCACCATCGATGCGGCGGCCCAGCGAACCGCAGAATCGCGATCACGCAGTGCTTTTGTCAACAACGGCATGACGCCCCGATCATTGATGTTTCCCAGCGCGAGAACGGTTTCAAAGCGAACATTTTTTTCACGGTCGTTCAAGGACTTCGCAAGCGTTGGAAGCACTGTTGGATCGGCGGTTTCACCAAGCGAAGCCACTGTTGCTTGACGGACATCGCTGTCAACATCATTGATACCCTTTATTGCCGTTGCAGTGTCACCCAAACGCGTTAAAGAAAGAATCGCCGCTTTGACCACATTGTTGTCTATATCATTGACATAGTCCCGCAACACGCCAACAGCATTTTTATCGCCTATGGTACCGAGTGAACGGGCCGCTGTTTCGGCAGTAGATTCATCTTTCAATAATGCGATAAGATACGGTACCGATTGTTTATCGCGCAATTTTCCTAATACCGCGCTTGCCGCAGTACGAACTGATTGACTTTTATCGATAAGCGCGGCAATCAAGGCCTTGGTAGAAGCTGTATCGCCAATTTCTCCAAGAGATTGAGCGGCAGCGGAGCGGACCTTCTCATCGCCTTTCTGAAGCATCCGTATCAGCGGGATAACCGCAGATCGATTGTCGCGTATGCCTAAGGCAACCACAGCGTTCCACCGCACATTTCTGTCTTCATCATCCAACGCTTTAATGAGAACAGTATTAGATATTGTCGAGGCATTTCCGATGACGCCCAGTGCATTGACCACGGCCCGCCGGATATCGGCATCGCCGTTTGCATAGGCGGCCGCAAGCGCGGGTATAACCGTTGTATCGCCCGAATCGCCCAGAGCGTTAATAGCTGACCAGCGGAGGTTTTTATTGGCATCCTGAAGAGCGACCAGCAACAGCCTGCGCTCGCCCATAGTATCGATTGAGCGGGCGGCGATGTCGCGAATATACCAGTCATCGTCCTGCATGGCTCTGATTAATGACGGAATCACTGATTTGTCATTGATCCTGCCCAATGCCGCCAGGGCATGCCAGCGAATATCGGCGTCGGAATCCTTTGCCATGAGCAGAAGCTGAGGCAGGGCATCTTGCTCTTTGAGCGCCGCCAGCACCGCAGCGGCGGCAATCCTCTTGTCGCCGGCTGGCGAAGAAAGAGTGGTCAAAAGAATGGAAACCCCCGAGCGGTCACCCAGCTTTCCCAAAGCGAAAGCAGCTGCCCATTTCACTTCATTGTCGGGGTCACGCAGAGTGCCCCGCAACGGCATGATGGATGTCATGTCCCCTATACGCGACAAAGCATATGCTGCCTTGATTTTTGTTTGTGCATTCCCTGAAGAAAGATTGCGTGAACATGTGCGGGCATAATCAGATTCAGCGCTGAAGAGTATTGTTGTAACGCCAATCAAGAGCAGAAAGACAATAAGGGATTTTTTTATATGAACGATAGGGGTGAAAGCGCACAAAGACACATTCATTGTCATTCATTATATGTCATTTATTGCGCCATTGCAAAAAATATCTAAAATGCTTCGCATTCAAAATTGCGTATTCATTAAAATAATAAATAATAGATTGTTCAGTATATTTGCCGTCTTTTCAATTTTTTAGTACAATACTATTATTATGAAAATAACACCGCAATCGTCGCAAACTATCCGCCAAAAATATCTCGATTTCTTCGCGCGCAACAATCATGTAATCCGCCCATCGGATTCACTGGTCCCCGCCGGCGACCCGACTCTTCTGTTTACATCTGCGGGGATGGTTCAGTTCAAAAAGAATTTTCTCGGCTTAAGCAAGGATACCTTCACCCGTGCGACAACCTGTCAGAAATGTTTCCGCACATCTGACATCGACCAGGTGGGTGTGACCAACCGCCACCTTACTTTTTTTGAAATGCTGGGCAATTTTTCTTTCGGAGATTATTTTAAGCAGGAAGCAATCGCCTGGGCATGGGAATTTTTGACCATAGAGATGCATCTGCCGGCGGACAAGCTGTATATTACCGTCTACAAAGATGACAATGAGGCATATGAGCTATGGAAAAAGATTGTTCCTGAATCAAAAATAATCAGAATGGGTGACGAAACCAATTTTTGGAACATGGGTCCCACCGGTCCGTGCGGGCCGTGTTCTGAAATACTCTACGACCTTGGGCCGGAAATGTCGTGTGGGAAACCTCATTGCGGACCTGCCTGCAGTTGTAACCGCTATTTGGAAGTTTGGAATCTTGTATTTACCCAGTTCGATCGCCAGGAAGACGGTTCATTAAAGAATTTACCGCGCAAAAACATTGACACGGGTATGGGGTTGGAACGCCTCGTTGCCGTGGTCAACGGAAAAAACAATGTCTTTGACACGGATCTTTTCATGCCGGTCATTGAATGGTTGGCCGATGAATTAAACATTGATATAAAATCCAATATCAGCAAACTGCGCATGATGGCTGATCATACGCGCGGACTGGTCCTGCTGATAGGTGACGGCATTGCACCATCAAATGAAGGCCGGGGATATGTTCTGCGCCGGCTGCTGCGCCGAGCACTCCGTCAAGGAAAGCTTTTTGGCGCATCAAAACCATTCCTCTATAAAGCTGCTGCGGTGGCGGCAAAAACCATGAGCGGGGCCTACCCGGGACTCATTGAACAGTACGAACGCATCGCCTCTACGACAAAGATGGAGGAAGAGAAATTTCTTGAAACATTGGAATCGGGAACCCATCTTCTTAATGAACTCATAGCAAAAACAAAAAGCGGTAATGCAACGGTATTAGCCGGCTCCGCAGTGTTTAAGCTCTATGACACCTACGGCTTTCCATTTGATTTGACCAGAGAGATTGCCGCAGAAGAGAATCTGACAATTGACGAACAGGGTTTTAAAGAAGCCCAGCGTCAGGCACAGGAAATATCCCGCGCCGCGTGGAACGGTTCCGGCGACAAGGATATCACTTTTTACTTAAAACTTAACCGCGCGCTGGGCGACACCGTTTTTGTCGGGTATGAAGCAACGGCAACCAACGCAGTGATTACCGCCCTGATTAAGAATGCCGCACCCGCCGAAACACTCTCAGCCGGTGATGAAGGGGAAATTATTCTCGACCACTCGCCTTTTTATGCACAATCGGGCGGACAGGTTTCTGATACGGGCACAATAACGACGCCCGATACCGAGGCGATTGTTCTTGATGTTCAAAAACCAGCTGGCAAATTGTTCGTCCACCGGGTGAAGGTTATCCGCGGTTCTCTTAAACAAGGGCTTTCGGTTGACGCATCCATCGACATTGACCGCAGAAAGAATATTATGCGCCACCACACCGCCACCCATCTTCTACACGCGGCGTTGCGCAGGGTTGTCGGAACGCAGGTGACCCAGGCCGGCTCAGAAGTGAGAGCGGATGGATTCCGGTTTGATTTTGCGCATCCGACGGCGCTGTCGATTGATGATATTTCTGCCATAGAATCGATGGTCAATGCCGCCATCAGAGATAATATGCCGGTATGCGTTACAACCATGGACTTAGATGAGGCAAAAAAAATGGGTGCAATGGCGCTGTTTAGCGAGAAGTATGAGTCCTTAGTACGCATGGTGACTGTCGGCGATGGGTTTTCACGGGAACTTTGCGGCGGCACACATGCCCAACGCAGCGGCGACATTGGCATCTTCAAGATTGTTTCCGAATCATCCGTCGCTGCAGGAACCCGCCGCATCGAAGGCGTTGTAGGCATAACGGCAGAAATGTATATTGCCGCCAAAGAACGAATACTCAAAGATGCAGCAGGGCAATTAAAGATTTCAGAGAGAGACCTCGGTGGGCGCATCGGGAAGATACTTGACCAGCAAAAAGAGATGGAACGCGAAATCGAGCGCCTCAAAACAAAACTTGCTACGGGCAACATAGACGAGATTGTTAAATCGGCCCGTATGGTCGGCGACATTAAGCTCATCACCGCAAAAATAAACGATATTGACGCGAAAACGCTGCGCGACCTCTCAGATGCCGCCAAAGGTAAGATCGGTTCTGGCATTGTACTGATGGTGAGCATTCAGGGAGACAGGGCGGCATTCATCGTTTCTGTCACCAAGGATGTCCAAGCAAAAGGCTTCACTGCCGGAACAATCGCCCGCAACTTTGCTCAGCTCATCGACGGATCGGGTGGCGGAAAATTAGATTTTGCTCAGGGTGGCGGAAAAAATTCGCCAAAGATTGACGAAGCGTTGCACTCAATTGAGAATAAACTAACTTAGAAACTACACAGTTTTGCACACGGCGCCACACCAAAAGGCGGATATCCTCTATGAAAACTAATCTTGCTGTTTCAATTATCGGGAAGGATCAGACGGGCATCGTTGCCGAGATATCAAAAGCGCTTTTTGAAACGGGATGTAATATTGAAGATTCTGCCATGACGTTACTGAGAAGCGAATTCGCCATGATACTCATCATTTCCATTCCTGCCGCCATGCGCCAGAGCGCTGTCATTGATCGGCTCACCGCAGCTGCGGGAAAGATGAAATTAAGCTGTTTTATCCGGCCGCTTAAAAACGCTGAGCACACTGTTGAAAAACAAAAAGGAAAACCGTGGGTACTATCCGTTTACGGCGCCGACAAGCCCGGTATCGTTCATGCAGTAACCGCCCTTCTGGCAAAACAGAACATCAATATCACCAATGTGCAGACGAAAATAATTGGGACAAAAAACAAACCGGTGTACTGCATGTTCTTGGAGAGCTTCTTTCCGGCGAAACTATCTCTTGCACCTTTTAAATCAAAACTATCCGCAACGGCAGCGCGTCTTAATGTGACTATCAGCATAAACGCAGCCGACTACCCAACGCTGTGATACGCACAATCCTCACTTTACCCGACCCTTTGCTTAAAAAAGTATCCGCACCGGTTGCCGGCATTACTCCCGCCATTCGGTCTCTGGCGGCGGATCTTATTGAAACGATGAACCGGCAAAAGAACTGTGTCGGAATCGCCGCACCGCAGGTGGGGGAATTGGTTCGGATGGTCATTATCGATGCTTCACGCCATCCCAAGCACTATCCGTCTTGCGGGCTTCGTGTTTTGATTAACCCCCGCATAACGCATTTTTCAGACAATGAATCAACGGGGCGCGAGGGATGCCTAAGCGTTCCTGACCTTACCGCCAATGTGGCGCGTTCAACAGCGATTACGGTCGAGGCCATGACCATTGAAGGAACCCCGTACATCATTAAAACTGAAGGTTTTGAAGCAGTCGTCTTGCAACATGAAATCGACCATCTTGACGGACTGCTTTTTCTGGATAGAGTGACTTCTCTGCAGACTGATGTTTTCAGAAGAAGAAATATTTGATATAATCCCGACTCGAAGCTCTGTGCTTAGTTTTTTGGTTTTGGCGCAGTGCGCGGTTGATTAATGCGCCCGTAGCTCAATTGGATAGAGTAATGGCCTCCGAAGCCATTGGTCCCAGTTCAAGTCTGGGCGGGCGCATACGGATATCCTCCTTCAAGGTACACCATGAATAACACCATCACTCATCCTCTTGAAATATTATTTCGAGAGGATTTTTTTATATGAATCAGCTAAAAAAACACCTATGCGCTATTGCCATAATTTCCGTACTCAGCGTTTCGTGCTTCTCCGGCGAAAGCACGGATAGAGCAATGATAACGCGCGATACATTCATTGCCGCGCTGGCAACTCACTTTGGACTCAACGATAGTGAACTCAATAATCTATCCCGCCGGGGTTATGGCAGAAACGAATTGATAACCCTGATACTGATTAGCAAGAAGTCGTCCGTACAGCTTAAAGAAATCATTATGCAGCGAGACCGCGATGCAAAACTGGCGGATCTGTGCGGACGATACGGCATTAGCTACGACAACATACTGAGCGAATCGATTTCCCAACGACAAACCATAGATGATCAACTATCCAACACTCATCCCTGAACTTTACCGCCGGCTCTCTCCCTGCATGCTATGCCCCCATCACTGCGGCGTCATCCGCGCCGGAGGGAAAACGGGGAAATGCCGGACTGCCACGGATATCTCTGTCGCCAGTTATACGGTTCATCACGGCGAGGAACCGTCAATATCGGGGACACGAGGTTCGGGGACAATTTTTTTTAGCAACTGCACGCTCTCCTGCGTATTCTGCCAAAATTATCCCATCAGCCAGATGGGTCACGGCAACATATTTTCTGTCGACGCGTTAGCTCAGTGCATGATCGAACTGCAGTCGCAAGGTGCTCACAATATTAATTTCGTTACTCCCGGGCATGTCATCCCTATGATCGTTGATGCGGTATTCCGCGCACGACAGAAGGGGATGTGTTTACCGCTGGTATATAACTCCAGCGGTTATGAGGACCTTGAAACACTCAAACTGCTTGAAGGCGTCATAGATATATATCTACCTGATGCCAAATATGCCGATTCTACCCAGGCAATGCGTTATTCAAGCGCTGAGAACTATGCTGAAATCAACAGAATTGCACTCAAAGAAATGTATCGACAGGTTGGCACACTAAAACTGGATGATTGCGGGATAGCGAAGAAAGGACTGATTGTGCGACATCTGGTTCTACCGAACGACAGCGCCGGAAGCGTTGAAATACTGCGCTTTATAGCCAAAGAATTATCAACGCAGGTACACATAAGTTTGATGTCCCAGTATCACCCCGCGCATGAAACAGGGCGCTTTCCTGAGCTTAACCGCCGCATAACGCCGGCGGAATACCAATTGGTGCTTGATGCGCTGCTCGATGTGGGTTTTGAAAACGGCTGGCAGCAGGATTTATAATGAACATATATTGGTTGTAAACTGAAAGACAATACTGTATAATACACAAGAGAGTTTTTTTGAAGTGGGAGGGGCATCCGTGACAGCTGCTGGAAAAATTACTGAAGTCAAAAACGGCCGCATATGCATCATCGACCCGGATGATACACTCTTCCAATCCATAAACGGTGCTTTAAAAAGCATGGGTTATGAGACAACATCCGCGAAAACTGGGTTGGAAGGTCTTGAAAGAATACGGCATTCGTTTTACGAACTTATAATTGTTGCCGCCGCTATGCCCGACATGAACGTAGCGGAATTCCTCAGAAACATGAGAGAAGTTCAACATGATGTAAACATCCCGAGCAGTTTTGTAATCATCACCGGCAACGATGAGCGTCGCGAGGGTTCTCGGGAAGCATTAAAAATGGGTGCGGGCGATTATATAACCAAACCGTTTGTGATTGAACGGGTTATCGACACGGTCGAATATACTTTCAAACTTATCCGGTCCGAAAAGATCAGACAGGGATACAGCAAAGAACTTGCGGCAACACAGGACACCGTAAAGACCCTGCGCGATGAGCTGACGCGCTCGCAGCAGCTCACATCAACCGCCCGCCTTGTTTCTTATATGGGACATACGCTGCGCAATCCTTTGACAACTGTCAAAAATGTTGCCTATATTTTTAACCGCATGACCCGAAAGGAACTGGTGGACCAAAAACTATTCTTCGCATTCACCGCCCTGCTTTCAACCGGCGTTGAAGCTGCAAATTCAGTGCTTACGGACTTGCTGGGTTTTGCCGATCACATTACGTTACCCGTCACTTCCGCCATAGATCTCTCGCAACTCATAGACGATGCATGTACTGATGTTCCTGAAACAAAAACAATTAAAATACTCAAACATATTGATGCTCAATGCAAAGAAGTTCTTGTCGATCGTGAAAAAATGAAAACGGTATTCATCAACCTCATTAATCACATGCTTTTGCCCGCAAACAAAGCGGCGCAACTTACCTTTCATGCAGTCAAAACTGCCACACTGTTGCACATATCGATTTCTGACAATGGCACGGGTGTTGACGCCACTGATTTAGTAAATATTTTTGAGCCCCGTTTTGATACCGCAACCAAAGGCGTCGGATTGGAACTACCGCTTGCCAGAGGCATCGTTGAGCTGCATAATGGAAACATACAAGCTGAGAGCACGATGGGAAAAGGATCGAAATTCGTTATAACATTGCCTGTTTAGTGACAATGGTACTGAATATCAATAATCATGCAAAATAAACCGCTCAAAATTTTAGTAGCTGACGACGAAGACGGCATCAGGGTCTCTTTAGCCTGTATCCTTGAGATGGAAGGTCACGAGGTATTAACCTCAACGGACGGGCATGAAGCCATTGAACAGGTTAAACAACATATATTTGATATCGCCTTCCTTGATTTGCGTATGCCCGGCAAAGACGGTCTTGAGGTTTTTGCGGAAATCAAGAAAGTCAGTCCCCGGACCATTGTTATCCTGACAACTGCTTTTGCTATCAATGACCTCATACGGGACGCATTGAAGAACGGCGTGTACGCATGTATAGAGAAACCGTATGAAATAGATGAAATCCTGGACATTATTAAAAAGATAACCTGAGCACAGACAGTTTTTTGCTATCACTGCAGTAAATCCCTTCATCCTCAAGAACCATCAATCAATCATCAATTATGTCACCTTTCAATCAGTATATCTCTGTTTGAAAACCCATTGAATAAATGGTATCATTCGAATGATAGCGAGGTCATATTCATGCTGCGCAGAAGCATATATGCCGGGGACTGGTATCCGGTTGAAAGATCAGAGATTGAACGCTATATGACCGCTGATGCTCCCCAGTGCGCAGCGAGGGCGATTATTTGTCCTCATGCCGGATGGCAGTATTCAGGGATGGTTGCCGGTGAACTTTTTTCAATGATACAACCTGCCGCAACGTATGTGCTCGTGGGCCCTAATCACCGCGGAATAGGGGCGGATGCAGGGGTATATGCGGCTGGCGAATGGGAAACTCCATTGGGCGGGCTGAAGGTCAATGAATTTCTGGCAAAAAGTATTATCGAACATTCGCATTATGCCCGGAAGGATACTGTTTCACACAGCCAGGAACATTCGTTGGAAGTACTGTTACCATTCATCAAATACACGAGCCCAGATGCGATGATAGTGCCTATTTCGCTGCGCAACTATACGCCCGAAATATGTAAAGATCTGGGCATGGCCATAGCAACTGCCATTGCAAAAAACAATTTTTCTGCTGAGACGGTCATCGTCGCTTCAACAGACATGAGTCATTTTCTCACCGCAACTGAAGCAAAGAATATGGATACGATGGCATTGGATCGCATTGAATCTTTTGATCCGGCGGGATTGCTTGCCGTCGTTAAAGAACAAGGAATTTCCATGTGCGGGTCGGGGCCGGTCGCCGCTGTGCTCTGGGCGGCACAGGAACTGGGTGCGGCTGCACCTGAACTGGTTCGCTACACGAATTCCGGCGCAGTGACCGGCGATTACGATCAAGTTGTCTCATATGCGGGATTTCTGATCCCCGCCGGAGCAGGACACATTTAACATGACAATCAAAACACTGCTGGCATTGGTATTGACATTTCTCCTCGGTCCGGGTGCAGGTCATTTGTATCTGCGCCAGTACAAACGCGGTGTGCTTTTTATTGGTGCTACCCTGTTGTGCGCTGTCGTCATTGCGTTTTTGGCGGTGAAAACACTTCCACCCACGCTCACCGGAAGTGTTCCCGCACAACTGTACCAACAGTTTTCGATGCAGCACCCCGACAGCATGTTCTATTTTGACATGATTATCGCGGCGATATGGGCGTATGCCTTTGTCGACGCTTTTTTTCTTTCACGAACTAATCTTGAAACGACTCCTCATGAAGACACTTTATAGCCTTGCAGTTTTATTGATTTTGTCAGTATCTTCATCGACTCTCTTTGCTGCCGAAGGAACGAAAGGATTTACTATTATGCGTCTTGATAACGGGCTTACGGTACTGGTGACTGAAAACAAAGCGCTGCCGGTTGTTTCGGTCCAAGTGTGGGTCCGGGTGGGATCCATCAATGAAACTGCCGCCACCAGGGGTTTATCGCATTTTCTTGAACATCTCATCTTTAAAGGAACAAAACGCTACCCGGGAGACGAGATATCCCGCCGGGTGGAAAACAACGGCGGCATGATCAATGCCGGAACCTCCAAGGAGTTTACCCAATTTTATATCGATTCTCAAAAAAATGGATTTGAAGATGCCGTGAGGATGCTTGCCGATGCCATGGCTAACGCAGCTATGCCTGATGATGAGATCAACCGCGAACGACCGGTAGTCATTGAAGAAATCAAGCGCGCAGCGGACAATCCCTCAAGCGAATTGTATAATTCATTTTCTTCGGCTCTGTTCCCGACAACACCGTACCATTACAATGTCATTGGTTCCTCTACGGTAATCCGCACGGTACGGCGCAAAGACATACTGGATTACTATCATCATCATTATGTTCCCGCAAATATGATAGTCAGCATCGGGGGGGATGTCGATACCCCTGCCGCGCTGGCGCTGATCCGAGAAACTTTCGGCGCACAAAAAAATCACCCCGCACCCGCTCATCCTGCGGTCATCGAACCGCCCCATGCAGCGGTTACCGTTAAAACGACCAAACAAGTCGAGCAACTCTACTGGCTGGGCGGTTTCACCGGCCCTGACTGCGGAGCACCGCTACTGTATGCGGCGGATATCGTTTCAACCATACTAGGTGGGGGCAGATCATCACGGCTTAATCGCGTATTGCGGGAAGACAAACAACTGGTGTACGGCATCGGCTCCTCCTTTTGGCCGCAGGGTGGTACTGGAGTGTTTTCCATATCGGCTGTGTGTTCTGCGGAAAATGTCACTAAGGTTCCGACTGAGATTACGCGGGAGCTTGATTTTTTTCTTGCCAACGGACCTACCGATGCAGAGCTAACGCGCGCAAAAGAAATGACCCGGTCGCAATGGTATTTTGACCAGGAAACAGCTCATGACCAGGCTGCAACTGCCGGATACTGGCACCTGATGGGATATCCTTCGATGCCTGATACATACATAGAGAACATTAACAAGGTAACTGCCGGGGATGTAACTGATTTTCTGAAAATGTATTACCAGCCCCAAGGGTTGACGAGCGCGGTTTTGATTCCTGAAAAAAAATAGCCATGAGTATAACGCGTATCTTATTTATTATAGCGATGATGCATCTTACCAGCTTAGCGCTTGCAGGAGGAACAGTGACGCAATTGACCCTTACAAACGGCATACACATTATTCACAAGGAAGTAAAAAGCAATCCGATCGTTACCGTACAAGTTTTTATCACCGCGGGCATTATTGACGAGCAGCCGGCGGAAGCGGGCGTAGCGAACTTTTCCCAGATAATTATGATGAAGGGCACGGAAACGCGCAGCGATGAACAGTTGTCTCGAGAGATTGAGGACATCGGCGCGCACCTTTCCGCGGATGTGGATTATGATTTTTCAAATGTTGCCATATCAGTAACAAAAGGGGGGGTCCACAAGGCCGTTGAACTTCTTGCGGACATCATCCGTCATCCTGTATTCCCCGCAACAGAAATAGAAAAAGAGCGTACTGCCGTTCTGGCTTCACTCAAAAGCCGCCATGATCAGATATTTCACACGGCCAACGACCAATTCAGCGCAATATTTTACGGCAACCATCCCTATTCATGGCCAGATGCCGGAAAACCTGAAACTGTCTCTGCGATGACTCGAGAAACCCTCATGGACTGGCACCGGCGGCATTACACTGCAACACATATTTTTATCGTTGTAGCCGGAGACATTTCGTCAACCGATTCACGCACGATATGCGAAACATATTTTGGCGACATTGCACCGGGAAAAACCCCTAAACCCTTCCTCAACGCGGTGCCGCTTAAACCGCAATCTGATATTGTCCCGAGCACCAAATTCCAGCAGGCGTACCTGATGATTGGCTACGCGGCGCCGGATGTACGTAACAGCGATTTCTGCGTCATGAAAATGATCAATGCCCTTATGGGAAGCAGGATGAGCGGGCGGCTTTTCACCGAACTGAGGGAAAAAATGAGTTTGGGATACGAGGTAAACAGTTTTTATCCCACGCGCAAGACCTTGAGCCGTTTTGTCATTTATCTCGGCCTTATCAACGAGAACCGCACCCGCGCAGAGAAGAGAATCAACGAAATGATTGCGGAACTCAAAACAACGCCGGTCCCGGACCAAGAGCTTACTGACACAAAAAACTATATTCGCGGCGTATACCTGTTGGACCATCAGACTATAGGTAGACAGGCGTGGAATCTGGGATGGTGGGAAGTTCTGGGCAGGGGCTATGCCTATGACGAGAAATATCTCAACGACCTTATGTCCGTAACGCCAGAGGATATTCGCCGCGTCGCAAACCGCTATTTCACCGGCGACTATTTTAAAGTCGAGGTTGTCCCCGCAGAAAAGAAATAAATGATCCTCCGTATTTTTTGCGTTATGCTGGCTGTTTTTATTGCCGGTTGCACCAAAACACCATCGGCCGGACATGCACCGAACAACCGCGCAAACCATAATAACGGTGATGCATATATTGCCTCGTCAATTGGCGACGCAAGCTTCCTCAATCCCATTCTTTCCTCGGACAGTTCTTCAGGACAGATCAACGGTCTCATATTCAACGGTCTCGTCAAATATGACCGCAATCTCGCGGTAGTCGGAGATCTTGCCAAACAATGGGATGTTTCGACAGACGGATTGACGATAACCTTTCATCTCCGCAATAACATTCTCTGGCACGACGGTATGCCTTTTACGGCTGATGATGTCGTGTATACCTTTGATCAACTGCGTAACCCGTCGGTCAAAACACCGTATGGATCGGATTACGAATTGGTTAAGAATGTCACCGCCATCGATTCCGCGACCGTACGCATTGTGTACCGCCGGCCGTTCGCTCCGGCCCTTGAATCATGGATGATAGGCATACTGCCGAAACATATATTCAGCAATGCCGGCGATTTTAATACCCATCCTGCCAATCGCAGACCGGTCGGCACGGGTCCGTTCATGTTCTCAGAATGGAAAACGGACGAAAAAATAATACTTATCGCCAACCCGCGCTATTTTGACGGCGAGCCACCCGTCAGCCGTTATGTGTTTCGCATAATTCCCGATCAGTCGGTGCAGTTTTTGGAACTCAGAAATGAAAGTATTGACGAAGACAGTTTAACGCCTGACCAGTGGCGCGCATATCCTGAATTTTTTACACAATACAATAAATTCAACTATCCTTCGTTTAGTTATACCTATCTCGGATTTAATCTTACCGTACCCCTGTTTGCCGACAAACGGATGCGCCAGGCCATTGCCTGCGCCATCAATAAGCAAGAGATTATTGACGGCGTTCTGCTCGGAAACGGCCGTGCCGCAACCGGACCGTTCCCGCCGCAATCGTGGGCATATGACCCTTCAGTCAAAGATATTGCGTACGATCCGGCGCGGACCCGGGCACTGCTGACAACCCTCGGATGGATTGATACCAACGGCGATGGCTATCTTGAAAAGTCGGGAAAAACGCTTGGTTTTACGATTTTAACCAACCAGGGAAATAAAATGCGCATGCTGACAGCCGAGATTATTCAGGCACAACTTAAAAATGTCGGCATCAAGGTTGCCGTGCGCGTACTGGAATGGAGTTCTTTTGTACATCAATTCATTGACAAACGCAATTTTGATGTCGTTATGCTCGGCTGGTCGCTGGCACGCGACCCCGATCAATACGCCCTGTGGCATTCCGATCAAACACATGAAGGTCAATATAATTTCATGTCCTACAAAAACAGCATGGTCGACAAACTGCTTGAAGACGGGCGAACAACTTTTAATACACATCAACGAAAACTGATATACAACCGTATACACCGGATACTGGCTGAAGATGTACCATGTATTTTTTTGTATTACCCAGAATCGCTGGTCGCAATCCACAAACGGTTCCGCGGTCCCGAAGTAGCCGCAGCCGGGATCGGATGGAACTTTCAAAAATGGTGGGTGCCCGCAGGCGAAATTAAGTACAAAATGCATTATGAAAAATAAAAATGTCTTTAATGCACGGCAAATCCCCCTCAGTCCCCCTTTGTTAAAGGGGGAGAACAATGTGAAACAAACTGGCAACATAGTTTACAAAACAACCGGAGACATACTTAACAGATGCACAATTATTCTCTATCATGTTCTCAGTATGAAGATTCCTCCAAACTCCCTCCTTTGAAAAAGGAGGGGAGGGGAGGATTTGATTTTAAATATTATGATTAATTACTTTTTTCGCAGATTGCTTTTAACCATACCGGTGCTTCTGGGGATTACCTTGCTTACTTTTCTGGTGATGCACTTAACGCCGGGAAGTCCTGCTGATACAATGACGGACATGAACCTGAAGGTCTCCGCGCAGGCAAAATCACGCCTGGCTGAACTCTATGGATTAAATAAACCATTGCATGTGCAGTATGTGCGGTGGCTTGGGCGCATTGTACGGCTTGATTTCGGCAATTCGTTCCGCGATGAAAGGCCTGCCATACGCAAAATAGCCGAACGCCTGCCGGCGACACTCCTGCTTAATATCCTATCGATGGGGCTGATACTTTTTATTGCCATACCTTTGGGCGTATTAGCAGCGCTGTATCAAAAAAAACTTTTTGATACTGTGGCAACGATTGGCGTGTATATCGGCTTCTCAATACCTGCTTTCTGGCTTGCGCTGATGCTGATGATACTTTTCGGGCTCAAACTGGGCTGGTTGCCCCTATCGGGACTGCACAGCATCAATTATGATGACCTGAGCCTGCCCGGTAAATGTCTGGATTTGGCGCGCCATCTGGTTTTGCCGGTATTTATTTCAGCATTCACGGGGCTCGCAGGATTGACGCGCTACACCCGTTCGAGCATGATCGATGTTTTGAAACAGGATTACATCCGCATGGCGTACGCCAAAGGGCTGCCGCGCCGCCGCATATTGTTTCATCACGCGCTGAAAAATGCCTTGTTGCCGGTCATAACTATATTCGGATTATCTCTGCCCGGGCTTATCGGCGGCGGTTTTATTTTTGAAACGATTTTTGCCTATCCCGGCATGGGACGGCTGGGGTACGACGCCATCATGGCGCGCGATTATCCGGTCGTGATGGCTGTCGGGGTCATCGTCGCTTTCTTAACGCTGGCAGGAAATCTTATCGCTGACATGTCCTATGCAATTGCTGACCCAAGGATTACGCTGAAATGATGCGCTTTTATATGCTGCGGTTATTGAAACAAAAATCCGCCCTGGCAGGATTGATTATTATTCTCGCTTTGATTGGCGGGGGAATATGTGCGCAGATTTTGTCGCCGTGCGACCCCGCCCAGCAACATGTCGTCAAACGCCTCCAGTCGCCGCAGGCGGGCTATCTGATGGGCACAGACGACCTTGGACGCGATGTCCTGTCGCGTATGCTTCACGGCATCCGCGTCTCGTTAGGCGTTGGCATTGTCGCGGTAGGTATAATGGTGATAATTGGCACGCTATTGGGGTTGACGGCAGGATATTGCGGCGGACTAATTGACTCAATCATAATGCGGTTTGTCGATATTGTATTGTGTTTCCCTACATTTTTTTTGATACTCATCGTCATAGCGTTCCTTGAGCCAAGCTTATACACGGTCATGGGGGTTATCGGCATTACTTCATGGCCTGGATTGGCACGGCTGGTACGCGCTGAAGTACTTTCTTTGCGCGAGCGGGATTATATTGCCGCAGCTAAGATGCTGGGGTTAGGTCGCGCGCGCCTGATATTCGTGCATATTCTGCCGAATGTCATTTCCCCGATAATCGTGGCGGCAACTTTGGGGGTCGGCGATGCCATATTGACCGAATCGGGCTTGTCCTTCCTCGGGCTGGGCGTTCAACCCCCGGTTGCTTCATGGGGACAAATGCTGACAACGGGGAAGGAATATATTCATATTGCCTGGTGGCTGTCACTGTTCCCAGGGTGTGCTATTCTGATAACCGTTCTGGCATTCAATCTTCTGGGTGAAGGGCTCAGAAATGCGCTTGACCCAAAACAATTATGAGCATTATAACCGTCCATAATTTGTCCGTACACTACAGCCGAGACGGCGAGATAATTCCGGCCCTGCGGAATATTTCCTTTGAAATAGAACCGGGGGAAACCCTCGCCATCGTGGGCGAATCCGGATCAGGGAAAAGCACCGTTGCGCTTTCGCTGATGGGACTGATTCTGCCCTATGAGGGAAAGATTACCGGCGGTGAAATTATTTTTGACGGCAGAAATCTACTTGTTCAATCGCAGGAGCAATGGCGCAGTATCCGCGGCAAAGATATCGCCATTGTGCTTCAAGACCCTTTTAGTTCACTCAACCCCGTTTTGACTGCCGGCGAGCAGATTGCAGAATCAGTTCGGCACACACTCGTTGCCGGCAATGACATCAAAGCGACAGTCCTCAACGCATTGCGGGAAACATTATTTACCGACACGGAACGCATATACGCATCCTATCCGCACCAGTTGTCCGGAGGACAGAGACAGCGTGTAGCGATTGCCATGGCGATTATCAACCATCCACGCATTTTAATCGCCGATGAGCCCACAACGGCATTGGATGTTACGACACAAAAAGAAGTCCTTGATTTACTGGTCCGGCTAAAACAGGAGTTGTCCTTAACCATGGTATTCATAACGCATAATCTGGCGCTTGCCGCAATGCGCGCCGACCGCGTTATGATCATGAGGGAGGGAACGATCGTCGAATCGGGACCGACCGCGGCGGTGTTCCGTCACCCGCACCACGCATACACCCAAGCGCTTGTTGCCGCTGTGCCGCGGCTGAAATACAGAGAACACATTAAATGAATACAACTATACTTCAAGCTCAACGACTCTATAAAACCTTTAACCGCACCGTGAAAGCGCTTGATGATGTATCTATCGAACTCTCAGCGGGCTCAGTACTCGGGATAGTGGGCGAATCCGGGTCGGGAAAATCAACGCTTGCACGCATACTGTGCGGCATGATTGCATGCGATACCGGCACTATCGAGATTGACGGAAAAAATATCGATGCATACCCGCGCAAACAGCTTTCAGAGAAAGTTCAAATGATTTTTCAGGACCCGTTTTCTTCGCTTAATCCGAAACTAACTGTCGGCACCCAACTCAGAGAAGCGGCTGGATACCGTGCGGATGACGCCATCGGAGAGATACTGGCAAAGGTAGAGCTTCCTCCTGCGATATTCGCGTCATACCCTCATCAGTTCTCCGGAGGTCAACGACAGAGAATCGCCATCGCCCGAGCGCTTTTAAAACATCCGGCCATCATTATAGCCGACGAGCCGCTTTCCGCGCTTGATGTCACTACGCAGAATCAGATACTGAAACTTTTTCAATCGATGAAAGATGAACACCAAACAACTTTTATTTTCATCAGCCACGATTTGGCCGTAACCAGCGCTCTCGCCGATAATATATGTATAATGAAAGCAGGCAAAATCATTGAATCGGGAACTGCAGAAGCAATTATTTACGCCCCAGAATCACCATACACCAAAGAGCTTCTGGCCGCTGTCCCGACTATGAGCCAATAACAGTCGAAATACATACAAATCGAGATGAAAGTTAATTGATGAAGGGGATGGGGAAAATGAAAAAGAAGAATATGGTTAACAAAAATGAATTTTTCGACATGCTCTGCACTCCGGGAACCGCAGATATTCTGCGCGTGAGCGAGAAGGCGGGGGCATTAACACGACTGTTCCCTGAGATTTCCGTTATGAAAAATTCGGCGAAACGATTTTATTTTCATCCGGACGGGTTATGGCAGCACGCAGTGGAAACGATGGAGCACCTCGAACACATTGCCGTTTCCTTAAAAAAGATATTTCCGGATAACCATGCCGCGATTGCGCTTCATCTCAGCGAACCAGCGGGGGACTGCTTGTCACGATTGTCACTGCTGAAATTGACTGCCCTGTTTCACGATGCGGCAAAACCATTGTGTGCACGAAAAAGCGGCAAGAAAATGCGCTTTATCGGCCATGAGCAAGAGGGCGCACGAATAATGGGGAGGATAGCCAAGCGGTTGGGTTTGTCAAAAGGCGTCATCGATCAAGCATGCCTTCTGGTTGAACAGCATATGCGTCCAATAAGTTTGACTCAGGCAACGGCGTTGACGCCGCGGGCAACCACGCGCTTTTTTACGGCGCTCGGAACTGCCACGCCGGACTTGCTGTTGTTGGCGCTCGCTGACTGGCATTCCTACAAACGGCTGAAAACCCACAACAAGGGGCAACTAAAAAAACAGGAGATTGTGTTGAGGGAGTTACTACGGCGCTTTTACAGCGTCCCCGCAGTGTCGTCACGGAAAAAGATTATTGATGGGTCGTTGGTCATGAAACACTTCAAGCTGCCCTCAGGCCCTCTTATCGGCGCAGTGCTCGGGCTGGTCGCAAAAGCGCAGGACAGCGGGAAGGTTTCAACAACTCAGGAAGCTCTTGCGTTGATAAAATCTCGATTGACACTTCTCAAAAAAAGATATAAAATCAAATGATTATTTTGCCGTACATGACGCGGGCGTAGTCTAGTGGTAAAACCCTTGCTTCCCAAGCAAGAGATGTGGGTTCGATTCCCATCGCCCGCTTTTCACAGTCTCCTAAAATACTACGCTAAAATCTGCGCCTCTTGAAGAATCCTTCTCCGTCGCCTGAAAAATACATAGCAACACAACCCCAGAAAAACTGCAAGCGAAACCAATGACACCCATGCACCAACAATAAAACTACGCGGGCGATACTCAATTTTAATGCGGTGAAATCCGGGCAAAAGGGGAACTGCCTGTAAAATATAATCAGCCGGTACGATGCGGTACTTGTTCTGCGAACTTCCTTTGAGCGCAACCGCTCTCCACCCCTTGTTGTAAGTGTTTGATATGACCAGAAGAACCGGCGCATGCACAGTAATCTCAAGTATTGAGCTTTCAAGGGTTGAACCTATAACGGAAAGCGAATCCCTGCCGCTTCCCACCAATGCTGGCGACTCTTCCGGTGTAAAGGGATTACTTTCCAGCAATGCCTTGTGATACGGATCGAATGCAGGGGAATCCATTGCCCGCAACACGGCAGTGCTAGGGAATATTTCCCATTTCTTTATCAGCGTGAAACGGGCCATGTAATCTTTATTTTCGTCAACGACAACACACGAATTTTCATTTAGACGAAGAGAATACCGACAACGCAATAGTTTCAAAAACGGATGAAAAAAGGCGAATTCTGGATTATCAACAATAAATTTGGGGGTTTGATGCTGCGTATATGCGATAAAATTAGTGTAGCGTTTAGTAATCAATGTTTCAAGTCCATTTATCTGTTCGACTCCTGCAAATATACCGACATTGCTCCTGCTGGGATCAATGAGTACGCGGTAATCGCCCGGATGCCGAATTACAAAATCTTTGAGCTGGAAAGATTGCAAAGCCGTTGAATCAAACACCGCCATGGTCGAATGCGCGAAAAAAAATATTTCAATAACAGCCAGTCCGATACAACCATATGTTGCTGCGCGGGGCAGCCGCATCCTAAAGAAGAATGCCAGCGACGCGCATGCCACAACAATGCCGCTGATAACAGTGCGACCAAAAGCAATCCGAGCAGTAAAGCGCAAAAACTCATCGGCAGTATAAAACATAGGTTGCAGATATGAATCTCTGACGATACCCGTCAATGATCCATCTCGGACAACAGTATTCGCCGTTGATATATAGGTGACAAAATAATGCCAAACATCAATCCGCAAAACAAGTATTGCTGCACAGGCAAGCAGTCCGGAAAAACAAGCCAGCACCACGCCGGTGTTCCGGGCATTTTTCTTGACACGCAAAAAGTCATCAACCCCCACAGCAATCAACATACCCATAAAAACAGATGCAAAGAATATAAATTTTGCGCTTCCACGAAAATGATCGTAATACGGAAGGAATCGATATAGAATACCATGCAAAGGGGTATATTTTCCTAACGCAAGAACAAGTGATATGCACAAAAGAATAAACGAAAAATTCTTCGCCTCTTTTCTGCCGTTGATTACTCCGTGAACAATAAATGCGAACCCTGAGATGCCCATGAAAATATTTGTCTCCCAAAAATAAAATCTGCCCCAGTAAGGGAGATCCTTGATCATACCGAAAAACCCCGGGACAAGTATCGTTATAAGGTTTTCCGGTGGCAGCGAAAATAGGGACGTTATCAAAGGGGAGAGCGAACTTCTGACCGATTCAGCGGTGACCGCCATGCCGGCAATAAGCTGGACCGCTGCAAGGGCAGCGCCACCAATATACAATGGAACAATCACCGCAAGTATTTGTCGTAGCGTAAAACCTTTCAGCAAATGCAATACTACATAAATCGCAACCACGATTGCGGTGTAATAAACATATTGAGGATTGCCGCCAAATACCTGAAACGCCACGGCAGCGGCACCAGCAAGATACCATGATAGGGTGCGTGACTTTAGGAGATGATCGACAGAAAGAAAAATAAGAGGCACCCAAATCATAGAAGAGATTCCCGATATATGTCCCGGATATATATGAAGGAAAAATGGTGCGCCAAACATAACACTTACCCCGGCAACGGCACATGCCAGAGGATGCAAATCGCGAGAACGAGCCCAGAAAAACATGAACAACCCCATAAGGAATATATGCAGAAATAGAACTGCATTAATTGCCGAGCCAATCGAAAGCACTAAATAGACGATATTAGGCGGGTACAGCAAGGCAGATTGAAAAGAAGCGAAAAAAGGAATCCCCGACATTACATAGGGATTCCAAAGAGAAAAATGTCCATGACGGAGTTCGCCGAATCCAAAAAGAAAATTGTAATAACAAGCGGAAAAAATATCTCCTTTGGGGGCAGAAAGTACCAAACTGGATTGAAAAAGGATATTTTTCAGCATCAAGACAACGAGCAAAAAAAGGCAGAAAAATATAATCAGGGGAACACGATGTTTGAAAACATTTGATTTGATTGACATAAATGATTAGTATATGCAGAAATAGGCGTTATAAATTCAGGTCCCAATTAAAGATCCAAAAATTCAACTAAACTTTCGCAAACTTTATTGTGTTTGTTTCGGTTGATTTTATCATGAACGCCACAAGGTGTCAAGTTAATTCCTATAATGAGGGGATGCGGGAGATATAAAGCACATGCTCCACTTACCTACCAATGATTTTTTTGCTATACTCTTCATGTTGTATTGCACTTCCCTGTTGCAAAGTCATTGTCGGGTCTGCAAAAATGCTGATTGCATGTTGTTTTTTGCTGTAATATAAACGAAAGGGAGTTTACATGAAAACATTTGTTTTGGACACCAATGTACTGCTGCATGACCCGGAGTCAATGTTTTCGTTTAAAGACAGTAAAGTTGTCATCCCCATGACGGTCATCGAGGAACTCGATGGATTCAAGACACTCAATGACGAACGAGGGCGAAGTGCCCGTTTGATATCCCGGCGACTGGACGGATTACGGTCAAAAGGGAAGTTATCTCAAGGCGTGAAAATTAAAAATGGATCAACGCTGATTATAGAACTGGAACATGATATTCAGTTACCCAAAGAGTTTATTACGCAAAAGGCTGACCATCGTATTTTGGGCATTGCGCAGTTTCTACAACAAAAAGGGGAAACGGTTGTCTTTATAACAAAAGACATCAATTTGCGCATTAAAGCCGATGCCTTGGGGATAGTCACGCAGGATTATGAAAAATCAAAAGTTAACATTGAGGAACTCTATACCGGCTGGCGCGAGATTAAACTGCCGTCAGAAAAAATTGACGCTTTTTATAAAGACGGCGTTCTGTCGCTGAAGATGGACTTTTTTCCTAACGAGGGCGTTGTTATTCGCGATGAAGCCGGCTCCACCAAAAGCGCCCTTGCCAAATACAGCTCTTCAAAAAAGGGGCTGATTCCGTTATTCCACTTAAACGCCACCCCGTGGGGGCTCAAACCGTTGAACACCGAACAGCGCTTCGCCATCGAATTACTGTTGTGCAACGATGTCAATCTGGTCACGCTTATCGGCGTTCCGGGAGCGGGGAAAACATTATTAGCGCTTGCCTGCGGACTCCAGAAAACAGTCGAAGAACGCCAATTCCGGCGCCTTTTCGTAGCGCGCCCCATTATACCGGTCGGCAGAGATATCGGTTTTCTGCCGGGCAATAAAGAAGACAAGCTTGCTTCATGGATGGGCGCTATATATGACAACCTTGAGTACCTGGTTGACAAAACACACCCTGATGAAAAAACGGAAGAAAAAGTTCAGTATTTTTTCAACACCGGACAAATCGAGATCGAATCGCTCACCTATATTCGCGGTCGCTCACTGCCCAATCAGTATATTATTATTGATGACGCGCAAAATTTGACTCCGCATGAAATTAAAACCGTTATCTCCCGGGCCGGCTACGGGACGAAAATTGTTTTGACCGGGGACCCTTACCAGATTGATAACCCGTATTTAGACGCTTCTTCCAACGGACTAACCTACTTAGCGGAGCGCTTTAAGGGGCAAGAAACTTTCGGCCATCTTGTTTTCTCAAAAAGTGAACGCAGCAGTCTGGCGGCTTTGGCCTCAGAATTACTCTAATCAAGGATAACTGATTGACCACGCGATTTGTTGATTTACATGTTCATACTAATTTTTCCGATGGTACATTTACCCCCGAGGAAGCTGTTCGCTACGCACACAAAACAGGTTTGTCTGCCATCAGCATAACGGACCATGATACCATCTATGGTATTGCAGATGCCATTGAAGAGGGGAAAAAGTGCGGGGTGGAGATTGTCCCGGGTATAGAACTTTCATGCACCGTAAACACCAAACAATCAAGCGAAATGCACATCCTGGGCTATTTTATAAACTGGACCAACGGGGCATTTCAGGAGACGCTGACAGTATTTCAAAAAGCACGATTGGACCGTGCACATAAAATAATAAAACGATTGGCGGAGATAGGGGTGCCCCTCGATGTCGACACGGTGCAGAAAATTGCCGGCAGAGGGACGATTGGCCGGTTGCATATTGCCAAAGCGCTGGTGGAAGACGGGTCCGTTACAACTTCCCATGAAGCATTCACTAAATATCTCGGCAACGACAAACCGGCATTTGTACCAAAAATGCATCTTAGCCCCGAGGATGCAATCAAAATGATACAACGCGTGGGCGGTATCGCAGTGTTGGCGCATCCTCATTACGGACAGTACAGCAACCGCAATCTATTGAAAGCACTGGTTGCCGCAGGTCTGCGCGGTATTGAAGTCCTCCACAGCAAACACCCGCCGGCAACCGTTGACCTTTTTGTTCAATTATCCCGCGAATTCGGACTGATCGCTACCGGCGGATCCGACTGCCACGGCCCCTATGCAGACAACGCCGCAATTATGGGCTCAGTCAAAATACCATACTCAGTGCTTGAAGAATTAAAGACATGCAAAGAAAAGATTGACCGGGAAAATGCGACCATATTCGCGTCAATTTGAGGTGCTTCGGTGAAACAATTATTCATCAGTTTGCGTCCGCGACAGTGGATAAAGAATATGTTTTTGTTTGCCGGTATATTGTTTTCCCGGCATTTTTTTGACTTACCGTTTTTGGGGATAGTTGCCAGCGCCTTTGTTGTCTTTTGCATTCTTTCAGGCGCAATATACCTGCTCAACGATATCATCGATATTGAAAAGGATAAAAAACATCCTGTAAAATCATTGCGTCCCATTGCCGCAGGTCTGCTTTCAGTTGATAACGCAATCCGTGCTTTCTGCTTGCTTACCGCTGTTGCACTGGGGATTTCCTTTGGGCTGGGAATACCTTTTTTCCTGACAGCGCTGGCGTATTTTGTACTCCAAGTTTCCTATTCCTTATTGTTAAAAAAGATTGTCATCCTTGATGTGTTTGCCATCGCATCCGGATTCGTTTTGCGCGTTATTGCTGGCGCCGTTGTCATCTCAGTCGTTATTTCTCCCTGGCTGATAATCTGCACGATACTGCTGTCGCTCTTTTTGGGCTTGAGCAAGCGCCGTCATGAGATTGAAACCCTTGAAGGCAGCGGGCACAGCCATAGAGCAGTTCTGGCCAATTACAGCACCTACCTGCTTGACCAAATGATTGGCGTTGTCACCGCATCGGCAGTCGTTTGCTATGCACTATATACCATGGCGCCCGAAACCGTTGCACGATTTCACACTCACAACCTGCTCTTTACCATTCCGTTTGTGCTCTACGGCATATTCCGCTATCTTTTCCTGATTCACAAAAAGGGCGAAGGAGGCAACCCGGAAACCGTCCTGACGACTGATTTGCCGCTGCTTATCGACATTGTCCTCTGGGCAGTCACCGCGGGCCTCATAATTTACCGATAACTATCATGAACGAACTTATTGCGGTAGTAGACGACGAGGAAGATATAGCCGAATTGATTGCGGTGAACCTTAAGAAAAACGGGTACACGGCAAAAACATTCGTTGATGGAAAAACATTTTTCAAGTTCCTTAAAACGACCATCCCCGATCTTATTGTTCTGGACTTGATGCTGCCGGACATGAACGGCTTCGACATCTGCAAACAGATTAAGCGGGAATCTAAATACGAATCTATCCCCGTGATTATGCTGAGCGCAAAAGGGGAAGAAACCGATAAGCTTATCGGCCTTGAGATCGGGGCTGATGATTATATGACAAAACCTTTTTCACCCCGGGAATTAGTTGCCCGCGTAAAAGTAATTCTCAAAAGAAAATCAGTCCAGGCACATCCTCTCAGCGCTGATCTCGGCGGCGGCATCCGCGTAAATTTTGAGCAGTTCACCGCTTCAGTTAATGGGAAATCCATTATTTTAACAACAACGGAGATGAAAATATTGGAACTGCTTAACGCTAAACGCGGCACGGTTTTTTCGCGCGACAAAATACTTGACCAGCTCTGGGGTGACGATAAAATCGTGCTTGACCGCACAATTGATGTGCACATAAAAAATCTGCGCGAAAAGCTAGGTCCTGCAGGAAAATCCATCAAGAATATCCGCGGCATCGGTTATAAACTCGATTAAGACATGAATCATTCACTTTTTTCCCGTTTGTTCGGGGCTTTTATGCTTCTTGTTTTAACGGTAAGTGCCGCGTTTGTGGCCGTTACTTTTACCGGAATACGCGCATCATATCTGCACTCCCAGTCAGCTGACCTAAGCGCGCTCGCCATCACCCTCCATGAACAAATTAAACCACTACTTGAACACGGTCATTTTGCCGATGTTCAACCATTGGTCACCCGCATCGACCAACAGATTCATCGGCGTATAACCGTCATCAACATGGACGGTTCGGTCATAGCTGATTCTGAAGGCAAACCACAGCTTATGGAAAACCACAGCGGCCGGCCGGAGATTCAGGAGGCAATCAAGGGAAATGTCGGCCGTGCGGTACGCTATAGCACTACCGTCAAGCAGGACATGCTGTATGTAGCGGTTCCGCTGTCGCTGGCATCGGCTGCACCGGAGCACTATATCATCCGCGTCAGCATGTTGGTGAGTGAATTCAACGCACTCATACACACATTGAAACTGCATTTACTTAAAACAACCGGCATTATCGTACTGCTTGCACTCGCCGGAGCTATTGTAGTATCCCGCACTTTGTCGCGTTCGTTGAAAGAATTGCAGAGTGCGGCGGAGACTATGGCGCAAGGCGATTTTTCTGCGCGCGTAAAAATCCACAGTTCACGAGAAATTATGGCATTGGGCCATTCATTTAATACTATGGCCGCCAAGATCAATGATCTTTTCGCCGAAGTTTCCGGACGCACCGAAGAGATTAACACCATACTGTCTGCCATCAATGAATCATTATTTGTTGTTTCAAAAGACGGCAGGATACTGATGGCAAATGCCGGCTTTAAAGTAGTATGCCGGCAATCATCTATTGAAGGTCGGTATTACTGGGAAATCTTCCGTGAACCGGCTTTTGAGAATCTCATCAAGCAGTCCTTGGCGGGTGCACCGCATACAAAGGGATCCTTTGAGCATGGCGGACTCAGTTATGTATGTGGCATATCGAAATTACCAACAGGTGACGAATATGTGGTACTACTCCAGGACATAACGGAAGAGAAGAAACTAGAAACTGTTAAAAAGGATCTTATCGCCAATGTTTCGCACGAACTGCGAACCCCGCTTACCGCAATCAAGGGCTTTGTCGAGACGCTGGAAGACACCGCCGACAGCGAAGAGAAACGGTATCTGGACATCATAAGCCGCCATACAGACCGATTAATTCATATAGTAGAAGATCTGCTGCTTCTTTCTGAGGTTGAGAATCCTCTCTTTACACTGCAACTCCAACCGCAGAACCTGGTAACCGTCATTAACGATATCATCGTTATGTTCCAACCGCGCGTCAACGACAAGAAACTGCGCATCACCCTCAAAACAGATGCAGAACAATATAGAGTAATGATCGACACCTCAAAATTTGAGCAAGTCCTCATTAACCTTATCGACAATGCCGTCAAATACACTGACCACGGAGAAATTATTATTTCTTTGCACAAAGATACGGAAAAGATCATCATGGAAATTGCGGACACCGGCCCCGGCATCCCCTCTGGATTGCTGACGCGCATATTCGAACGCTTCTTTGTAGCTGACACATCTCGTTCAAAAAAGATAGGTGGCACCGGGCTCGGACTGTCCATCGTAAAACACATCGTCAATATACATGAAGGATCCATAACGGTCTCAAGCACTATAGGCAAGGGAACCACATTTACTGTCACTCTGCCAGCTGTCCATCAATAGCTTCTCCGCACTACACCCACTACGCACCTCATTTCTCTTAACACAAAATTAACAATACGTTTATCATGCATTAACACGCTAATGGTAGAATGACGCCATACAGCATCACACACGACGAGCAGTAAAACATATTTAAGAATAATTACCACATTCAAAGTGTGGAAAAAAACAAAAGGAGTTACCATGAAAGTAAAACGTGTAGTAGCAGGCGTAGTTGTAGCAATGATGGTATCAGCAGTCGGTTTTGCCAGTGAAGTGGACAGCCTTGCCAATCTCTTGGCAGAGAAAGGCATCATCAATTATGGAGAAGCTCAGCAGGTGATGACTGAAACCAAAGAAGCATCTCGTTCGCTTATCGCTCAGGGGAAACATGACACGCTTCCGTATTGGATACAGAACATTTCCATGAAGGGTGACTTGCGCCTTCGTCATCAAATTGATTGGGCCGTTACCGGGAACACAGTCCGTGAGCGGGAAAGACTCCGCTTGCGCACGGGATTCGATACCCGGATATCGGAAAATCTGAAAGCCGGGTTCGGTCTTGCAACCGGTTCAGAAAAAAATCTTGATGCTGGTGCGGTTACCGTTTCGACAAAAACAGGTTCAGGCACAGCAACCGGCACAACAATTATTGATGCCGAACCGACATCGACGAATCATACATTTGGTAACGGTTTTGCAAAAGCCATGCTGATGGTTGACTATGCATATTTAGAATATACGCCGTATTCGTGGGCGAAAGTAACCGGCGGAAAAATGAAATCGGGAACACAGCTTTGGCAGACTACTGATCTGCAGTGGGATACCGATATCAACCCTGACGGTCTTGCGGTAAATTTCACCAAGACATTCGGAAAAGTCGACACCTTTTTAAATGCAAGCTACCTGGTGGTCAATGAACTCAACAGCGCAACTCAGGACAATCCGGACATGACCATTATTCAGCCCGGTGCTTCATACAACATCACGGATACCATAAATGCAAAAGCGGCTGTTGCCTTTGAACAATTTAATGTCAACGGGAAATACACCGGTTATTACGGCACCCCGGCTTTTGACTATTGCATCACTGCGCCAAGCGTTAATCTTGCCTTCAAAGAATTGCTGTTGGGCTACTCAGTCAATGTGTTCGGCGACTTCACCAACAACAGCGATTCCAAAGCCACCACTGACACCATGGGCAGCGCGTACGGCGTCAAAGTCGGTAATGAAAAAATCGCAGGATTCGGCGATTGGCAGGCCACCTATTTGTCACGGCGCCTTGAAGCTAACGCATGGCTCAACAAGCTGGGCGATTCTGATACATACGGCGGAGCAGTCAACACACAGGGTATGGAAGCTATCGTCTCAGTTGGTTTGACCAGCGCCACCACCCTTATTTTTGATTATTACTCAATGGACTTAATCAAAAACTCAACCTCGTTAACGCCCAAAACCTTGTTGCAGTGCGATGTAGTGTATAAGTTCTAACAAAACGAGTTCCGCTCTGCGGAATTCACAGAATATACTAAAAGGAGATACGTATGATAAAGAAACTGTTAATAACACTGTTCACACTCACTTTGGGCGTGCAGGTATATGCAGGAAGCAATGTTGTCATCGACGGTTCTACCACTGTTTTGCCCATTGCTCAGCGGGCTGCAGAGGACTTTATGAATGCACATAAAGACGCCCGGATTACTGTCCGTGGCGGCGGATCAGGGGTGGGGATAACCTCACTGTTGGAAAAGACATGCGATATCGCGGACTCTTCGCGCCCCATTAAAGACGCGGAGCTTCAGAAAGCTGCCGGACGCGGCATTTCGCCGAAGGCCTATGTTATCGCCATGGACGGTATAGCTATCATCGTTCATCCCGAGAACAGCTTAGCGAATATCACGAAACAACAGGTCGAGGACATATATACAGGCAAGATCTCAAACTGGAGTAAACTGGGACTCAAAGACGGAAAGATAGTCATTGTCTCACGCGACACCGCTAGCGGAACCTTTGAAGCGTTCGCCACACTTGCCTTAAACGGCAAGAAAGTCCGTGCTGACGCGCTGATGCAGGCCTCAAATCAGGCCATTGCATCAGTAGTCGCCAAAACACCCGGTTCCATCGGGTACATCGGGCATGGATACCTTAACAGTGCGGTCAAAGCAGTCCCCGTAAATGGCATATCGGCGACCAAGCAGACCATTCTGTCCGGCAAGTACCCGTACTCACGGCCGCTGTTCATGTACACCAACGGCCCGGCACAAGGGACAGCAAAGGATCTTATTGACTTTATATTGTCAAAAGACGGCCAGACCCTGGTGGAAGAAGAAGGATTCGTCGCATTAAAGTAACACCCGTTCGTTGTAACTGCAGGAAATAATTACCGTCCCCGCATTCGGCATGAACTGGCCGAATGCGGGAAACGGGCTTCCGAAGGAAACATCAACGGCTAAGAAGCATATTCAGATGCTGTATATATCGTCACAACAATGGTTGAATTATGATCAGATTTAAAGAAGCTCTCTATCGATGGATCTTTACAGTGATGGCGTTTACATCACTGTTTTTTCTATTGGGCATCATCATCGTTCTATTGCGCGAGGGTTTGCCGATATTGATGGCTGTCGGCCCGTTTAAGTTTTTGTCGGGAGTACACTGGTACCCGACCTATGACCCTGCTGAATTCGGCATATTCCCGCTTATAATAGCTTCGTTATCCGTGGCCATCGGCGCTATGGTAGTCGCTGTTCCGCTCGGCGTGGGCAGCGCGCTCTACCTGCATGAACTTGCGGGGGAACGTATTCGCCATATTTTAAAACCAGCAGTTGAAATATTGTCAGCTGTTCCTTCGATCGTTTTTGGCTTTTTTGGGATGATGATTGTCGCCCCTTTTGTCCAAAAGATTTTCCATGTCCCGACAGGACTCAACGCATTTACGGCAGCGGTGGTCATGGGAATTATGGCGATCCCGACTATCGCCAGCCTTACTGAAGACGCATTAGGATTTGTTCCGCGCAGTTTCAAGGAAGCTTCGTACGCGTTGGGTGCATCCCGTTGGCAAACGCTTATCAAAATCGTCCTTCCCGCAGCCGGATCAGGCGTATCAACCGCAATCATACTGGGCATGAGCAGGATTGTCGGCGAAACAATGACCGTTCTGATGGTATCCGGCGGCGCTGCGGTGATTCCTCACTCTATTTTTGATCCGGTACGCCCCATGACATCCACTATCGCTGCCGAAATGGGTGAAGCCGTAACCGGCAGTTTGCACTACAGCGCATTGTTTGCCATCGGGCTTGTCCTGTTTCTTATGACGCTCACGCTCAACATTATATCCGAGAACATCAGCAAAAAATACCGGATAAAGCTGGGGCTTGACCGATGAAAAACAAAATCATCGAAAAAATCGGATTCTTGTTTCTTTTTCTCTGTATAGCCATTACTTTGTTTTTTCTGGCGACTATTGTTTATTTTGTCGTATCCCGCGGACTACCGGCTCTGTCGTGGGAATTTTTGACCGAGGCACCGCGGAAATCAATGACCGCTGGCGGTGTTGCACCGGCGATTATCGGCACATTCTATCTCATTGTGGGGACCATTTTATTTGCTTTGCCATTGGGCCTGGCAACAGCGATATATCTTTGTGAATATTCGCCCCGCGGTTACTTTGTCAGCATCATCCGCATGAGCATCAACAATCTGGCCGGTGTGCCTTCGGTTGTTTTTGGATTATTCGGCCTTGCAGTTTTCGTTAAATACTGCGGGTTCGGCGTTTCAATACTTTCCGGCAGTTTAACCTTGAGCATACTGATTCTGCCCGGAATAATTTCAGCATCGCAGGAAGCATTAACAGCAGTCCCATTCTCATTGAGGGAAGCATCGCTGGCATTGGGCGCGACGCATTGGCAGACAATCAAACGAGTAGTTATTCCTACCGCGTTCCCCGGCGTTTTAACTGGGGTCATACTGGGTATTGGCAGGGCTGCAGGGGAAACAGCGCCAATCCTATTTACCGCAGCAACCTTTTTCACGCGGGACTACCCGAGCTCTCCGCTATCGGAATGTATGGCTTTACCGTATCATATATTCGCCTTGATGACGGAAGGGTCTCATCCTGACCAGCAGGCCGTTATCGCGTACGGTTGCGCGCTTATTCTCATGGTTTTAGTGTTCATGGTTTCAGGGATTGCCATTTATTTACGCAAACGGTTTAGACAGGCATTTACCCACTAACGAGGAGTTGTTATGATAGACACAACGGTAAAATTAGCACGGATAGCTGTTGAGAACCTGAATTTCTTTTATGGAAAAAAACAGGCGCTTCAGGATCTTAATCTCAACATTTTTGATCGCCAAGTAACGGCGCTCATTGGTCCCTCGGGCTGCGGAAAATCAACTTTTATCCGCCTGCTTAACCGCATGAACGACCTTACTCCTGACACCCGTGCGGAAGGCCGCATCATACTTGACGGGAAAAACATTCTTGATCCCAAAATAGATGTCGTCAATCTTCGCCGGCGCGTGGGCATGGTATTTCAAAAACCGAATCCGTTCCCGAAAACCATATTTCAGAACATCGCCTACGGTCTTGAAATTAATGGCGAAACCGACAAGAACCTTATAGAAAACAAAGTCGAGGAATCATTAAAAAAAGCTGCTTTATGGGATGAAGCTAAAGACCGTCTTAACGACAGCGCCTTGCGCCTCTCGGGTGGTCAACAGCAGCGCCTCTGTATTGCCCGTTGTCTTGCGGTTGAACCTGAGGTTATACTGTTTGACGAGCCCTGTGCAAGCCTTGACCCTATTTCAACGAAAAAGATCGAAGAATTGATCGGCGAACTCAAAAAGGATTATACGATTGTTATTGTCACCCACAATATGCAACAAGCGTCCCGCGTATCGGACTATACCGCATTTATGTATCTGGGAGATCTGGTTGAATTCGGCACTACCGAGAAACTCTTTACCGTTCCCAAAAATAAGCGGACTGAAGAATACTTGTCAGGAAAATTTGGATAAAATACAATATTTATATTACAAGGAGACATGCGATGCTTGATGATAAACTTGTCGGATTGAAAAAAGAGCTTATAGATTTTGCCGCTGTGGTAGAATCCATGGTTGAAAAATGCCTTAAGGGACTCATGGGGAATAATCCCGGCATGTATGAGCTTGTCATAGCGACGGACGAACCCCGTGCCAACGCCTATGAGATAGCTATTGATGAGATATGCACCAACTTGCTTGCGCAGTACCAGCCCCGCGCTAAGAATCTGCGGTTGGTCTTAATGATTTATAGAATGAGCAACGACCTTGAGCGTATGGCGGACCATGCGGTTAACATTGCCGAAAGTGCCCGCTATCTGAGCGATCGATCACCCGTCAAGCCCCTTGTCGATCTACCCCATATGGGCGAGCTGACCGTCAGGATGCTCTCCGACAGCATCAACGCGTTTGTCAATGAGGACGCCGCCCTGGCACGATCTGTCTGTGCCCGCGACAACGAAGTTGACGACCTCAAACGACACATCCTCTCGGAGTTGACCACGATAATGAAAATGGACCCGACAACCGTCGAACGAGCCTTGCAGATAATCCGCATCACCGGGAATCTTGAACGCATCGCTGACTTGTCAACCAATATCTGCGAAGAAGTATTGTTTCTCGCGGAGGGACGGGTCATCAAACACCACATGGATGAACATCAATAAGGACTCTTGATCGCAGGAACCGCGTCAGGAACGGGCGGGGAAATACTTGTCGAGGAAATCCGAATGTTTATAGGGTAACCACGCAGGAATTGCATAAAACTGATCTCTGATACTCGTCAGTACACGGGCAGTATACTCATCCAATTTGAAATTCCTGCCAAGCACAAAGTAAAACGGTGCGTTCTCTATCATCACCGTTTTAATCTCAACTGTTTCAAAATACGGCACATACTCACTAACCTGCGGCACCGATGTACGCAGGATAAGGATATTTGTCTTCGCCAGCGAATTAAAATCCGTCACAAAATCGTCCTGCCGCGCGTGAAAAGACCCGGTGCCGAATACCGCCACATGCCGATGCAGATAAAACTCAATCAATCCCGAATCCGCATAGCTTGGTGTGGCAAAACTGAATTGCTTCTCGTATGGTGCAAGTTCCGCCAATATTTTTTGAGGATACAATCCGATAATGACGGTAGTGTAGTTTTTATTGTTTTTGATGGCACTCACCGGAAGAGACAAGACGATCCCAATAAGCAGCAGATGGGCGCCGGTAAAATATATCATAAAGCGTATGGATTTCTTCAATTCAACCGGCGACAAAAAAGCACCCAGCAAAATATACATGAACGGATAATATGACAACGGCCAGTGCAATCCGATGACCTTCTTTGCCGAGAGAATGGCAAATACCGTCAGAGGGACAATGAACAGATACGCGAATACTTTGATGTTCGGAAATGATTGCCAGCTCCTCAAGATATTTTCGGGGATGCCGTATCGTTTTTTGTCTTTGAATCGTTGCACAAGAAAATAAAGCAACGGCGGCGTGATCAAATACGCCTGGCAGGCGGCAAAAATCCCTATCTTGCCTAACGAGAACGCCTCGTTGCGGTTTCGATTGAACACATTGAACATGATATTAGGCCAGCCATGGTAATAATTCCATGCAAGATTAAACGCCACGAACGGAGCGAGCGAGGCAAATAAAACACCCAACCCTGCGGTCCGGCGTTTTGTTTTAGGCGTAAGTATCCAGTGCGCAACAAACGCAATCCCCAGCAGTGCGGACAGATATTTGGAAAGAAATGCACCTCCGAGAAACATGCCCGAAAGAGCGTAATAGGCCATCTTCTGTCCGTTCTTTTCAGCGGCAAAATAGCTTATTCCTGATAAAAAAATACACAGAAACAACGGGGTGTCGGTGGTGACAATAACATTGAGTACATTGATGGGGGAAACCAGGAACAATATAGCGCACAACACTGCAACGGATTCGTTAACGCTCTGCACTATCCGGTATATGCCATACCCGACAAGAGTGGTAAAGAGTATAGCCGGCAGACGCAAGACCACCGGTGCGCTGCTGATGCGCTCCATCACATGCAGTATCCATCCAATCATCGGCGGATGATCGAAATAGCCAAAACCGATATAGCGGCCCCACAACACAAAATGTGCCTCGTCACTGGTCATCGGTATGACCGCTGCCAAAAATAGTTTTACAATGACGGTAACCGCCAAAACCATCCAAAATGTTTTTTTCAGCGATGTTTCCATGTATTGATTATAACTATTTTAACCCCCGCTACGCAACTGGAGGGGAAATACAAAATAATTACACATCGTAATATTTTGCAAATGAATGGTATTTTTGTTACCATGAACCCACATGAGCATACGGTCAATACTTCTCTTGCTGTTTTTTTCAGTCATGTTCATCCCGATGACCGTTACTGCTCAGTCCCCCGGCGAAGAACAGCCAAACGACGCCTCACTGCAATCCTTCAACGACGAACCCGGACAGCGCGCCGCCGACAAAGATGTTCTCCATATTGATGCGGTGGAAATCTCAACGACAGCCGTCGCGCAACGATCCGCACTGATCCTTGCTGTTAAGGAAGCTGAATTTCTTTTTAATCAAGCAAACAAAAGCTTCACTAAAGGCAATACCGCCAAAGCGCAGGACCTCTATGATCAATCGTTGCGCAAATTGTCGCAGGCAAATCTTGATGCCGCTGTTCTTAATGCCCTGCGCGATGATTTCAAATCCCTGTTTGCAAAACTTAACAACTCTTTAAATGTTGGCAATCGCACCACATTCTTCAAACGGACATACAATATCCCGATGGATGCCGACAATGAAACAGTAAAGAAATATCTTAAACGGTATACTGAGAACGGTGAATCAAAACGCCTCATCAAGGCAGCTCTTGAACGATCCGGCCGCTACCGGCCGATGATACTTACTACGCTCAAGGAGTATGACCTTCCCAAAGAATTGATCTATCTGCCCGTGGTCGAAAGCTTGTACCGCGTCGAAGATCTTTCCCGGGCTGGCGCACTCGGATTGTGGCAGATTATGCCTCAGCGAGCACGCGCACTGGACTTAAAGCTGAACTACTGGATTGACGAACGAAAAGACCCCGAGAAATCCACCCGCGCTGCGGCACGCTATTTAAAAGAGCTCTTCTTGATGCTTGACGACTGGCATCTGGTGCTGGCGGGATACAACCGCGGCGAATTCGGCCTTGTCAGGGACCTTAAATTTTCTAATGCCACTACCATCTGCGAGATGGCTGAACGCAGTGCTGTTCCCAAAGAAACCCAGCTCTATGTTCCTCAGTTCATCGCCGTCAGCATGATCGGTGAAGACCCCCAAAAATACGGCTACGACCTGGTTTATGATCCGCCTTTGGTATACGATACGGTTAAAATTCCCACGGTCATTGATCTTAAAATTGTCGCTCAATGCGCCGGCACATCGTTAAGCACAATACGGGAACTCAATCCGTCGCTTATTGCCTGGTGCACGCCACATAACGCACCTGATTTCGAACTGCATATTCCTTCGGGCACCGCCGGCGCGTTTACTGCGAATATTGCGCTGGTGAAGGACCTCAACCCGTCGCCGGGATATATCAAGTACAAAGTATTGGGCAATGATTGGCTGGAAAAGATTGCCAAGAAATTCTCCACAACGGTAACGGCAATCAAGGAAGATAATGCCCGCGTCAAAAAACAGAAATATCTGCGCGTTGGACAAGTCCTTATCATACGCCCGGGAAGAAAATATAAGGGTTAAGCAGTTTACTTCGAATAACTGAGGAGCACTATATGGTTCTGACACTCTCAAGCACGGCATTTAAGGAAGGTGATATGATTCCCGTACGACATACCTGCGACGGCGAAGGCATGTCTCCGCCACTCACCTGGGTCAATGTCCCCGAGAAAGCGGCTTCACTGGCGCTCATTGTTGATGATCCTGATTCGCTTGCGGGCACATGGGTTCATTGGGTGATGTATAATATTCCCATAAGCGCAGGCGGCGTTGCCGAGAATCTTCCGCGTTTGCCGCACCTGACCAACGGAACAAAACAAGGACTCAATGACGCACATCATACCGGTTATGTCGGACCGTGCCCCCGCAGCGGTGCACACCGATACCATTTTAAGCTTTACGCGCTTGACATAAAACTTGAACTGGCGCACAACGCCGTTAAATCCGAAGTGGTAAAAGCTATGCAAGACCATATTCTTGAAGAAAGCTGCCTCACGGGGTCATATCAAAAGAAAAGCATGTGATGTATACTCGCAATAATTCGATAGTAATTGAATTTTTAATCATTTTTAACCCTTGACAAAAGCAATTCCTTGGATTATACTTTTTACAGAGTGCATCATTGCTAAAAAGGGTTGAGAATGCTAAGCAATAAATTATCTATTAAAATTGCTGCGCCATTTGCTGTTATTACACTTTTGTTTACTTTTCTTTATACCTTTATCTCCATACATCACGAAGCCAAAGAAGTGCAAGCTCAGAACATCCATTACGCAGATTTTCTTGCCCGGAATATTGCCTACAATGCAGAACCTGGCGTTTTGACAGATAATCATCCCGCTCTAAATTCCCTTATCCAAGTCGCTATCCATGAGAAAAATATCATTTTTGTCGCGATTTTAGACAAAATGGGCAAGAAAATTGTTTCCTCAGGGATAGAAGAACTACCTTCATTTATCCTAGAGAAACCCATCATTGTTCATTCCTCGATCTTCAATAAACACACAGCCGCCGGAGGCATTTCACCTGAAACACAACAAAATATTCCCCAAGAAGATATTATCGGAACAGTACGCGTCGCCATATCATCCGCCGGAATGTATGAAGGATTAGCCAAACAAAGGAATGAAGCCATTTTTGCGGTAATCCTCTGCATGATCATTACTGTTGTTGTTATTCTTTTCCTAATAACCAAGATTACTACTCCTCTCAAAGAACTAATTTCGGCAACGGGGAAAATTGCTCAGGGCGATTTGGATCACCGAGTTAACATTTCTGCACGCGACGAGATAGGGCATTTGGCTGATTCTTTCAACTTAATGGCTGAACAACTTTCCGTGACAATGGTTTCAAAGGATTACTTTAACAATATTATCGAATCGATGATTGATATGCTGTTTGTGTTAGATATGACTTGCACTATCAAGAAGATGAATCGTTCTGCTGCAAATGCGCTGGGATATGAACCAATGGAGATGGATGGGGTTCCCGTCAGCAAACTTTTCCCTGTCCCGGAATCTACGCAACTGCGCGCATGGCTGTCAAAAGCATGCTCGAATTCAGAAGTTGTGGCACTGACTCCCTTTGAAGAAACTTTTTTGACAAAGGGGGGGAACCGCGTTCAGTTATTGGTTACCGGGTCAACGCTGTACAATAGGCGGGGGGAAAAAGATGGCATAATTCTCTTAGGCCATGACATTACGCAACGAAAAATTACCGAACAATTGATGAGAGAAAGCGATGAACGCTATGACAATATTGTCAGAGAGTCTCCCGTTATTATTTACAGTATCACGGTTGGCGACAGTATATTGCGTTCCATCAATCCCGCATTTGAAACAGTGACCGGTTGGAAAGCCGAAGAATGGATAGGAAAATCAATACAAGAACTCATACATCCCGATGACATTGACCGGGCGGCTGAGATACGCAAGGAAATCTGTGCCGGACGAAAAATACTCCAAAGCGAGCTTCGGATTCGCAAAAAATCAGGCGACTACGCAGTAGGTGAATTTGCCATATCGCCGCGCATAGTACAAGGGGCGGTCGTGGAGGAATTCGGCTTTGCCAAAGACATCACTTTGAGAAAACAAATGGAAATGGAAAAAGACACGCTGGCAATGCAGCTCCTGCATACGGAAAAACTTGCAGCCATCGGACACATGGCAAGCGGTATTATGCATGAAATGAACAACCCACTCGGAGTGATTATCGGGTCCTCGCAACTCATATTGAAACACAGCAAAGAGGATGACCCCTTTTACCTTATCCTGAAAACAATCGAACGAGAGGCAACCCGCGCTAAGGATTTTGTCCGCAACTTGCTGGGCTTTTCACGGGCAGGAAAAATTGAAAAAGAATTATGCTGTCTCAACGAAACTATTAGCAGCGCCTTGTCCTTAGTCGAGGCGCAGACCAATGTCTCAGCAATGACTTTGGTCAAGGAATTTACGGAGGAATTGCCACATATGTTCATAAATAGAAATCAGATTCAGCAAGTGATTATCAATCTTGCAAATAATGCCATAGATGCAATGCCTTCGGGCGGCACACTTACGGTACGAACAACTCCATTTACCCGCAAAAAAACTTCAGGGGCAACTATACAGATTGAAGATACCGGCTGCGGTATTCCAAAAGAAATACAAGCAAAAGTATTTGAACCCTTTTTCACCACAAAACCTGTCGGGAAAGGAACGGGGTTAGGACTGGCGCTTGTATATGAAATAGTTCAAAAACACCACGGCACTATTGAACTTCGAAGCTCACCGGGCACAGGAACACAATTTACCATAACCCTGCCGTTTTCCGCGCAATAAATTCTTTATACAATTTTTATTTGACAGGAATCAAATTATGTTTTATAATCCCTTTGTAGTATTGATCTTTTGCAGACACATTCGTGAGAGCTGAGGAAGTCCTGTTAAATTCAGGCACTGCCCCGCAACGGTAGATTAACGGAAACACAGAGTGCTCAGTACCGAAACACTGTGAACATTCGTTATTAGTCCGGTCGACGGCCTTCATGTTTACCTCCGTATTTGTTTCGGCGGACTTTCGCGGGAAAGCTTTTCATTGTGCAATTATATAATGGAACCTTGCTTCCCAAGTGAAGCAGGGTTTTTTTATTTCTCAAGGGGCCACAGCATGATTCTCATAACCGGCGGCATCAAATCAGGTAAAAGCACACTGGCGGTCAAACTGGCACGAGAATGCGCTGCACCGCGGATATTTATCGCAACGGGCGTGCCTATGGACCACGAATTTGAGAAACGCATCGCCATTCACCAGAAAGAACGGGGTGATGATTTTATTCTCTTTGAGGAACCGACTGAAATTTTCAAACCCCTCACTACAGTTACGGCGGGAGTTTTCCTTATTGACTGCATCACGCTGTGGGTTAATAATCTGCTATATCACAAACTTGATGTAGATCGCTATATCGAAAAATTGGCGTCATCGCTGACCGGCAAAGAAATATTTGTAACCAATGAAGTCGGCTGGGGTGTCATTCCGGACAATGAGCTTGCAAGAAAGTATATCGATGCAATCGGCAAAACCAATGCTCTGTTGGCTCAAAGAGCGGACGCGGTCTACCTTATGGTAAGCGGCATACCAACCCGCATTAAGTGAAACTCATGAAAATTGGCGCAGTATCCTGGATACGAAAAGGGACATACTTTGAAAATGCGCGATTACTGTCGCGCCATGTCGATTATGTTGAACTGCTAGTACACACTTGGGATGCAGCAACAAAAGAACTCCTTGAAAAAGAGCTTCCGCTCCTGCGTACCCTGCCTCTCTCCTACACAGTCCATCTGCCGGTCGGCAGCATATTTCAATGCCGCGCGGCATACCAATTTTTTCATGCGCACAAGTTTCCTGTTCAAAACTTCGTCCTCCACCCGCTGGCTGGCTGGCAGAATTTTATTGCCGGAAAAAATGACATTACACTCGAGAACCTTATTGGGAACTATCCCTTATATACACGGATGACGATAGATATCGGCCACCTTGTTTTGGCTCGGGCATTCCCGTTGCTTGCCCTTAACAATACCGCCCGCATATCCATCAAGTCCCTGCATATACACGGCGTCTGGCACGGCAAGGATCACTGCATGCTTAATGAACGCACAATTAATTACATCAAAGATCTTCGACAACTTGCCCCGGCATTCGCCGCGGCGATGAATACTGCATGGATAACATTTGAAGTATTCGATTATAAGAAATTACTGATCTCAATAAGGAGATTTAAACATGCGTTTTGACGCCATTCCCGCCGTTGACCCCACCATTGGTAGCGCTGTACAGCATACGATTGATGTATTGACAAAACCGCTCGGCAGTTTGGGCATGCTTGAATCCATCGCAAAGAAAATGGCACTCATCCGAGGGACGATATCCCCGCAAATAACAAAAAAACGTGTATATGTGTTTGCCGCAGATCACGGGATTGCCCGCGAAGGAGTATCTGCGTATCCGCCCGAGGTTACCGGAGAAATGGTGCACAATTTTATCAGGGGTGGGGCGGCGGTCAATGTGTTTGGCAGGCATGCCGGGGTGGAAGTATTTGTTGTCGATGCCGGTGTCATGACCGACATTGTCAGCGATTCCCCGCAGTTCATCAGCAGAAAAGTAAACAAAGGTACCAAAAACTTTTCCCAGGAACCGGCAATGACGGCAGCTGAGGTTGAACAAGCGATTACCCATGGAATGGAGATTGCCCGTACCGCCATTGATGAAGGAACAGACTTACTGGTTATCGGCGATATGGGCATTGGCAATACTACCACTGCCACTGCCCTGTGCGTAGCAGCCGGATTCCCGCTTGATGACCTTGCAGATATTGGGACAGTCATTGACGCGCAAACCTTAGAGCATAAAAAGAATACCATTCGCAAAGCCCTCGCACTGAACAAACCGAATAAAAATGATCCCCTTGACATACTGCGCACGGTGGGAGGGGCCTGTATTGCCGAGATGGTCGGCATGATACTTACTGCCGCAAGCAAACGAATCCCCGTAGTGCTTGACGGCTACCCCGTCACCACCGCCGCAATACTCGCCGCAATGATAAACCCGGGGGTAAAACAATATCTTTTTGCCGGACATCAATCGGCAGTCAAAGGACATCAACATTTACTTTCGTCGCTTGGGCTTGAACCTATACTGCGACTGAACATGCGGCTGGGTGAAGGAACGGGAGGAGTATTGGCTGTTTCTATCATTGAAGCGGCGCTCAAGATGCTCAACGAAATGGCAACCTTCGAAAGCGCCGGCGTTTCGCAAGGAAAAGAATAATGTTAGGATAACTAACGGCAAATCCCCCTTTGTCAAAGGGGGAATTATATTTTTGTTGCCAGATATATGATAACGCTTTGTGCTCATTATTTCGATAGTTGAAATTTAGACATCCTACTTTACAACAGTTAGATTATTGGTTTTTAGACATCCCACTTTGAAAAAGGGGGATTGAGGGGGATTTGTAAATCGCCTTGACTATCATGAATACCATTCTTTCGTCCTTATCATTGACTACAAGGATTCCGCTGGGAAAATTATTGCCCGGCAGAACTGATTTCAAGAAGTGCGCTATTCATTTCCCGTTGGCGGGATATCTGGGGTTCGGGACATTGGTCGGTGTGTACCTGCCGTTGATGGCGATTTTTCATGACGCTGTAATAGCAAAAATAATTTCTTTAATCGTTGTTTATTTCTTTTTCAATCTGTTCCATTTTGACGGGTTTATGGATTCAATTGACGGGTTACTCTCGCAAAAACCACAAGTGCGCACACTCGAGATTATGCGCAGTGGCGCAAGCGGTCCGATGGGTACAGCAGCAGGAATCTTTTATCTGGCATTGAAGATATATCTGATGGTCAAGATTAGCGTCGTTTACCTCGTCATCGCTTTCGTTGCGGCGCGGTGGGGAATGGTCTTCTCGGCAGTCATCGGGAAACCGGCTCGCCCAGATGGTCTCGGCGCACTGATACTGCCACTCCCGGGCCGCTATTTCGCTTTGGCATCGCTGTATCTTATTCCTTTGCTCATCGCGTTCAAAATTCCTGTACTCTTGCCGGTATGCGCAATTCTATTATGCGATGCGTTGGTTGTGCGAAAAATTACACAAAAAATAAACGGCTTAACCGGTGATTCGCTGGGATTCATCGTTGAAATTAACGAACTGCTCGTTTTGCTTATATGTGCAACCGGATGGGTGTAACACCCCGTCATTCCCGAGGTAGTAATCGGGAATATGGTGTATTGTTTTTTGATATAAACCATATCCCCGATAGGACCATTCGGGGATGACAGAATAAAGTAATATTATCGAGGAGAATTGCATGATCTGCGTATTGACCGGCAACGGCAAGGGAAAAACCACTTCAGCGATGGGACAAATACTCCGCGCACTCGGAAGGAAGCAAAATGTGTGTCTCATACAATTATTTAAAGATGCGGATTTTTACGGCGAGCAAAAGATTCTTGTCACACTTAAACACATCGATTTTTATGCGTTTGCTCCCCGTCATCCGTACTGTTTTAAAGAAGTGCCTATGAAGCGGGTAAAGAAACAATGCGGACAGGCGCTTGCCTGCTTTGAAAAGATTGTCAATGGAAAAAAGAAATACGGTCTTATCGTTCTTGAAGAGTTTAACATTGCTCTGCGGGAAAAGTTGATTGATTTTAAAGATTTACACCTGCTTCTGGAACAATGTGATCCCACTGCCAATGTAGTCATTACTGGCCGCGGAGCGCCGCAGGAGCTAATTTCGTACGCAGATCTGGTGACTGAAATGAAAGAGATAAAACACCCGTACGCTCTCGGCGTTCCCGCCCGTGAAGGATGGGAGTTTTGAAATTTATCATATTAATCATTGCGCTGCTTAGTTCGGCGGCATGGGCCGGCAATACAAGGATAATATCCCTGGCGCCCTCTATTACCCAATCGCTTTATGAACTTGGCATTGATTCCGCTGTCGTAGGAATAACCGTCCATTGTCCTACAGGCATTGCCCCCAAAACGATTATCGGGACCTTGTGGGAACCAAACATCGAAAAAATAGTCCTCTTAAAACCTGACCTTGTTATTGCCAGCAAAGAAGGGAACAAAAAAGCTGTTTTCGATAAAATGAAGAAACTGGGATTAACGGTAATGGTTGTAGAGGCGGCGCGGAATTTTGACGAAATCTGTGCTAATGCCCTGGAGCTCGGAAAAATTCTGGGCAGACAAAATGAAGCGGCAACTGTAGTAGCGTCAGCTCGCCGGCGCATAGAAGCTGTCCGTCTGCGCCGCAAGGCATCTTTGGGGCGGGAAACGGTGTTCTGGGAAGTTGGCGACCGTCCGCTGTTTACCATAGGCTCACGCAGTTTTATGAACGATTACAATGTGTTCCTTAATACCGTCAACCTGTTTGGCAATATCGTCATCGGATACCCGCAAATAAGCCGTGAGGAAGTTTTGCGCCGCAATCCTGCAGTCATGTTCATTATTGCGATGGCTGGAGTAACCGCCCGCGAAAAACTTGAATGGAACGCCTATCCCACAATCGCGGCGGTAAAGAACAATCGTGTATTTTTTATTGAAAGTCAGGACTATTTTGTGCCAACGCCGCTGAACTTCGCTGCCGGCACCGAATATTTTGAACAATTGTTGAACACACCGCCCCGGTGATATTTTTATGAAGAAATATAATGTATTTTTCACGCTTCTTGCAATACTCGGATTTTCCATTTTCCTGGCGCTATCGCTGGGAACCATGACTTTTTCTTGGTCTGAAATATTACACCTTATTCTACACCGCACGGAAGGAAGCATCCCGGGAACCATTCTGTGGCAATTGAGGATACCTCGCATTGTACTCGCCGTTGTCACCGGAGCGGGGCTTGCCGCCAGCGGGTGCGTGTTTCAAGCTCTCTTGCGCAACCCTCTGGCTGATTCCTACACGCTGGGCATATCTGGCGGAGCGGCGCTGGGCGCGACAATCGGGATAGTGTCGGGTTTGGCAAATATACACGCTCTTTTCTTGCCGTTGTGCGCTTTCTGCGGAACCATCGTGTGCATTTACGCGGTGTACCAACTGGCCGCAAACAATCGTTTTTCCAACCACAGCTTGATACTCAGCGGCGTGATACTGGGATTTATTTGCGCGTCGATGGTCCTTCTTCTGATAGCGCTCACTAACGCCGAAAAATTATACAGCACCCTGGTTTGGCTGACGGGGGACCTATCCTCAACCGATCCGGCAACCATCATTATTCCTTTCATCATGACAACGCTGGGGCTGGGCGTTCTGGTGTTATTTTCACGGGAATTGGATGTTTTGACCCTTGGCGAGGAAAAAGCAGCCCATCTGGGAATCGACCCGGAAATGATGCGTAAGATATTGTTCATCATAGCTTCGCTTATCACCGCCGCATGTGTATCAGTCGCAGGAGTGGTCGGGTTTGTCGGATTAATGGTTCCGCACCTGATGCGCCGGTTCTCGGGCAACGGACACCGCTCACTGCTGATTGCTTCCGCTATCGGAGGCGCGGCATTTTTGACGCTCTGCGACACTTTCGCGCGGACCGTCATCGCCCCGATAGAACTACCCGTAGGGGTCATCACCGGCCTCGTCGGGGGAATAACATTCTTTGTTCTCTTACTACGAAAATCATCATCATGAAAAACAATAGTATAAATCCCCCTTGCTCCCCCTTTGTCAAAGGGGGAAACACAGAGACAATGATAGATGTTATCCCCCTTTGCAGAGGGGAAAACACAGAGACAATGATAGATGTTATCCCCCTTTGACAAAGGGGGAAAGAGGGGGATTTGCCGGTAAGAAATTCCCACTGTATAATATGATTAAACTTCACTCACTTGCTGCGGGGTATAAAAATAAACCTGTTCTTTCCGATATCAGTTTTTCGGTCAAGGCAGGCGATTGTCTCGGCATCATTGGACCAAACGGTTCGGGCAAGACCACTTTGTTCCGCACAATTACCAGAACCCTTAAGCCATGGTCAGGAAGTGTTCTTTATAACAATGCCGATTTATACCAAACACCCCGGCACACGATTGCCACAACAATGGCTGCCATGCCTCAGTTTATTGAATATCCTTTTGGCATAACCGTCTATGATTTTGTAGCCCTTGGACGCTATCCGCACCTCAAACGCTTCGCACCTCTCGATGCGCATGATATCGCAATCATTGATCGTTGCCTTGAATCAACCGACAGCACCTCAGTGCGCAGCCGCAATCTGCAGGAACTTTCGGGAGGTGAACGCCAGCGTGTTCTTTTGGCCCAGGCGCTGGCGCAAGAACCGACGCTGTTGATTTTGGATGAACCAACAGCTCATCTCGACATCGGACATCAGGCAGCAATGATGGACTTGGTCCAGACGCTCAATGCGCAGACAGGACTAACAGTCATCATGATACTGCACGACCTGAACCTTGCCGCGGAATACTGTCGCTCCCTTGTTTTACTGCACCAGGGAAGTATTTTCGCACAAGGTGCGCCGGCAAAAGTATTAACCTATCAAAATATTGAACAAGTATATAATACGGTGGTTGTGGTTAACAGCAACCCGGTGACACAACAACCCAATGTAATTTTAGTACCGCAGAGATATCTAACTGCAAAAACTGCCAGTGAACGGGAAATCCGGTGAATTCCGCCTTAAAACGGAATGAATCCGGTGCAGCCCCGCTACTGTAACGGGAACACAAACACTGCCACTGCCGACAGGCGGGAAGGCATGTGTTACATAAAGCCCGTAGCCAGGAGACCGGCTGGCAGTATACGACAGTACAGGGTAGTACTATGTACTGTTTTATTCGAGGGAGGCCGCAATGATAGTTATCGATGACCGGTAAGCGTTAATTTTAGTCACTCTTGTCGGATAAGTACTGCCCTGCGGCGTATGTAATTATGAAAGGACACTTACCATGATAAAAAATATATTATTTATATCGTTAGTATTGTTGATGACGCCGGCGTTGTATGCGAGCGACGAACTGTTTCTGAGCTTAACGAAGAAATCGGAATCATTAAAAAATATCCCGACCAGCGTTTCAATCGTTACTGCCGTGCAGATAAAAGAATCCGGCGCCCGCAATCTCGCCGAAGCAGTGACCGGCGTACCCGGCTTAACCAACGGTTCATACGGATCACTCGGCGCCGCCGGCAACATCATGCTGCGTGGATCTTCAGCTGAACAGGTGCTGGTTCTCGTTGACGGCGTCCGCATCAATGATCCCGCCACGGGACTGGTTGATCTCAGTACCATCCCGGTTGACAGTATTGACCGCATTGAGATAATCCGGGGAGGGGTCTCGGCGCTCTACGGCACTTCCGCTTTTGGCGGTATCGTCAACATCATAACGAAAAAAGCCGAAGAAGGCGCTCCTTCAATGGGCGTTGACCTTTCTGCAGGCAGTTTCAATACGCAGCATTACGGATTGAATTTCAACATCAAAAATGGCAACACCTCCGGTTTTTTTAGCGCGGGGAAACTTTCGTCTGACGGCTGGCGCGTCAATTCCGCCTACGACAACAACGACCTGTTTGCCAACTTGGGGTTCGAAGATCCGCTGTGGGGCGCGTTCAACCTTTCAGCAAAACAGTTTTCAAGCTCTGTTGGCGTTCCCGGCATGGGAATCGCTGTCAGTGCATATGACGGCTCGCTTGAAAAACAGGCCTCGACGCCCAACGCCACGCAAAAAGAAGACAAATCATCTATTGAGCTGGGAAACACAAAAAATTTCGATGCAGGAACATTGAAATCCGTACTGCACGCTTCTGACAGCAAGACAGATTACCTGGTTCCTGAATGGCTCAAAAATGACCGCTATCAATCAACGGTATTCGGCAGTGAAATTCAGTTTGCAGCACGCTGCGGGTTAACAGCCGGCACTGAATGGTGGGGAGAACTCTATCGGCAAATTGATAAAAACTCGAACACTGCGATGCTTGACGCCAGCCGCACCACGACGGCCGTTTTCCTTCAGCAAGAAGCCGCATACAAAGATTTGCGTTTCATTCCCAGCGCGCGATTAGATAACAATTCTATTTTCGGCACGGTCACCAGCCCCCGGATGACCGTTCTGTTCCATGCCGCCGATTGCCTTAAAATTTCCGCAAACTCGGGCAAAGCGTGGCGAGCACCGACTATCAACGAATTGTACTGGCCGAAAGATACTAATATTTTTTCCGGTACCACCTATGTCACCTTAGGCAACGCTACCCTTAAACCGGAGGAAGGAATTACCTCCGACATCGGGATAGAATATCTTGCGCAAAACGCTAAAGCAAGCGTAACGTATTATCTGACGGACAGCGACAATCTGATATCGTGGGACTCATCAGTCGACACGACGGGCACGATAGTAACTACCCAACCGATGAATATCGGCAAAGCCCGCCAGCAAGGCGTTGAATGTGAATTATCGCAAAAAATTATCAGCGGACTTCTCCACAAATGTAATTACACATATTTACGCGCTGAGGATATTCAGCGGCATACGCCGCTGGTCTACCGACCGGAGCACACGGCTCAATATGAACTTTCGTATCTGACCGTTTCGCAAACAAAAGCAACGGTTACCGCCCGCTTCGTCAGTGCACAGAAAACCGGCGACCCCGCGGTTCCGGAATTAAAAGAGTATACAACGGTAAATTGCCGTATTTCCCAGAACATTAAAACCCTTGAGCTATGGGCCGCCATGAACAATGTTTTTGACGTAAAATATCAGACACGCCTGTATTACCCGCTGCCCGGCCAAACGGTGAGTGCCGGCATCAACTGGAAATTCCAGGAGTAGGATGCTCAATTAAAGTCATGGTAATACGCACACTCCAGATTAACGGACTCACGACAAATGTCCCCGTTGTGATTGCGAACAGCATAATCAAACGAACTCTGGGGCTGATGGGGGAAAAGAACGGGGATTACGCCCTGCTGATCCCCCATTGCCCCAGCGTTCATACATGGTTCATGCGCTATGCAATCGATGTGATTTGTCTTAACGAGGACTATAGAGTAATGCGCACTATCGCCGGATGCAAGCCGTGGCGCATTATCCTGCCGAGCAAAGGTACCCGCCACATTTTAGAAATTCCTTCCGGCTATTTTCACGGACACTTGATACAAAAAGGCGATATACTTAATTTCAATTAAAAGTTTACAATTCTGCCGAGATTAAGTAGAATCACACAATATGAATTATGATTTAGTAGTTATCGGCGCGGGACCCGCGGGATATAGTGCGGCGATTCGCGCATCTCAGCTCGGCGCGAAAGTCGCGCTGATTGAACAAAATCAGCCCGGAGGCACTTGCCTCAACACCGGATGCGTTCCCACAAAAACACTCTGGCAGTCCATGAGCGGACCGTTTGCTGACGCCAGCGTTAAAAAAATAAAAACGGTCGAGACGCTGCGCAAAGGTCTTACGGCACTCATCAGCAGTTATCCCCTGGAACTATTGAGAGGGGAAGCTTCTTTCGCATCGTCAGAATCGATATGCATAACATCCCCGCTTACTGATCCCCGTGTCATACATTTCAAATCTTGCATTATCGCCAGCGGTGCCCAGCCCACCGCGTTGCCCGGAATTCCGTTTGATCATCATCATATTATTGATTCAACTGACGCTTTAAATCTTACGGAACTACCGGCAACCATGCTCATTATCGGCGGTGGTGTTATCGGCGTTGAACTGGCAACAATTTTTGCGCATTTCGGGACGCAGGTGAACCTATGCGAGCGGGAAGCGGCGATTCTCCCCGGCGAAGACCCGCTTATGGTCTCTGAAGTAACCAAATTTCTTGCACGACTGGGTGTAAAAGTGCAGGTGCGTTATCTCGCCGATCCGCTGTCGTATGGCGCCTATGAAAAAGTCCTTGTAGCCGTGGGGAGAACACCTAACATTGAAGGATTACATCTTGAAGTGGCCGGCGTTGCAACGGCACAACGAAGCATCACGGTCAATGAATATTTACAGACATCTGCCCCGAATATTTTTGCAGCCGGCGATGTCACCGGCAGATGGCAACTGGCGTACACCGCGCAAGCAGACGGTTCTATCGCAGCAGAGAACGCTGTGCGGGGTACGCGCCACGCTGTAAACGACACCGCGGTTCCTCGGGTACTATTTTCAAATCCTGTCTGCGCAGCAGTCGGCATAAAACAATCCCAGGCAACCCCCGATACCATTAAGGTAGGAACCTACCCATTCACCGCCAACGCTATGGCTTTTATTGAAGGGGCACGCGCTGGCTGGATACAGATTATCAGCGATGCCTCCTCAGGGACGGTTCTGGGTGGGACAATTATAGGTAAAAGTGCCGAAGAGCTCATCTCTGTTCTTTCAATTGCCGTCCGTCACAAACTAACGGTCACCGACCTTAAGCGGGAATTATTTTTCCATCCGTCTTTATCGGAATCCATACAGCACGCCGCTGAGAATATTTTAGGATCTTGCGTTGATCTGCCACCGCAAAAAAGCAAAACAATCAATCAGGAGAAGATATGAACAAGCAAACAGTGCTCTATAATGAACATCAAAAACTTGGCGCAAAGTTCACTGCGTTCGGCGGTTGGGATATGCCGGTTCAATACACTTCTATCACCGAAGAGCATGCAGCAGTAAGAACTCATGCCGGCATATTCGACACTTCACATATGGGCGTCATCCTCGTCAAAGGCCCCCAATCTGTAGCTTTTCTAAAATTAATTACCCCGGCTGATATAGATCGTTTGGTTCCCGGACAGGCAAAATATTCTTTTTTCCTCAATGAGAACGGCGGCATTGTCGATGACCTTATCATTTATGCGAGATCCAACGATTACCTGCTGGTTATCAATGCCGGCAATCGCGAAAAAGATATGGCATGGGTTATGGACCACTTGATACACGATATGGCGGTTGAAGACCTCAGCGATCAGATATGCCTTCTCTCCATTCAGGGACCTGCTGCTCAAAAACTTCTACAACCACTGGTTTACGAGAATCTATCCGCCATTAAATATTTTCATTACCTTCCCGCGATGTTCGAACCTTTACATCTTGCGATGACCATTGCCAGAACGGGGTACACCGGCGAGGATGGGTTTGAACTGTTTGTCCCTGTCGCCCACGCTGCCGCAGTCTGGCAATTGATTGCCATGACCGGCGCCCGCCCCTGCGGTCTCGGTTGCCGGGACACGCTGCGCCTTGAGGCATGCATGCCGTTGCACGGGCATGAAATCAGTGACACCATCACGCCTCTTGAAGCAAAACTGGAACGATCCATTTGCTGGCAGAACGATTTTATTGGTAAACAAGCTTTGCTTAAACAGAAAGAAACAGGACTCAGCAGTTTTTTGACTGCATGCACCGTTTCAGACGGCATCCCACGGGCCGGATATGAAATACGCATAAACGAAGTACCTGCCGGACTGGTTACCAGCGGAACCTTCTCACCAACAAAAAAAACAGGCATCGCCCTGGGCTATATCAACCGCCCTGTTGCCGCCGCGGACAAAGTTACCATCGTTATCCATAATCAACCCCGCTTGGCAACAATAGTCCCGATGCCCTTTTATAAACGTAATAAATAAATCCTCCGCATCTTGACTAGGCAAACGCAGAGGTGGCATAGCAGACATTTTATACCGGGCGCTCGTTTTACAATGTTTAATTTATTTGGTATATAATGGTTTCAAAATCAACGAAATAAGCGAGGTTCTTTAATGAATATTCCTACGGAACTCAGATATGCCGCATCACACGAATGGGCAAAAAACGAGAATGGGACGGTACGGGTGGGTGTTTCCGACCATGCCCAGCATGAAATAACGGATGTTGTCCATGTTGAACTACCCGCTGTCGGCAAAACCGTTGAACAGGGACAACCCTGTGCCGTCGTTGAATCGGTGAAAGCCGCGTTCGATATATATGCGCCGGTATCAGGAACCATTATCGCCGTCAACGAAAAACTCTCCGGCAGCCCTGAACTGGTCAACCAGTCGCCGTATAAAGATGGGTTTTTCTTTGTGATAAAAGCGTCCGACATTACCCAGCTGAACGCCCTGATGTCCGCAGACGATTACCAAAAAAATCTCGCGCATTGACCATGCCCGCAGAATCAGGGGGGATTGTGCCCTTAAGAGCAAATCCTCTTATCTTATTCCTATTCCAAAAGGGAAAGTTATAGGCAGTTTATTTTATGGAATATATTCCTTCAAATCCGGCTGAAGTTAAAGAAATGTTGGCATCGATCGGAGCTTCCGGCATCGACGAACTTTTTGCGCCCATTCCCGCTTCAGCCCGCATCGAAAAATTACATCTTCCCGACGGTATATCCGAACACGCGCTGGTGAAACGCTTCCAAACGCTTGCCGCCAAGAATCGCTCACTCGATAACCTTGTCTGTTTCCGCGGCGCCGGCGTGTACGATCATTTTATTCCGACTCTGGTTGAAGACATCATCAGCCGCCCTGAGTTTTATACCGCATATACGCCCTATCAGGCGGAAGCAAGTCAGGGAACGCTGCAAACCATTTTTGAATACCAGAGCATGATCTGCGCTCTTACCGGACTTGATGTCGCCAACGCCTCGCTTTACGACGGCGCTACCGCTGTGGCTGAGGCCGTGCTTCTAGCAATGCGCACATCGGGACGATCTTCGGTAATCTTATCGGCAGGTATTCATCCGGAATACCGCGAAGTTGTCGCCACCTACTTGCAGGGAATAGCGTCTGAAATAGTAACCATTCCGCTGGTCAACGGAGCCACGCCTGCAGCAGCGCTGAAACAGGCAATCAATGAAAAAACCGCCGCTATCGTTATTCAATCCCCGAATTTTGTTGGCACGGTAGAAGAAATGGCTGTAGTAGGCACGCTCGCCGCCGCAAACAATGCACTGTTTATCGCGGTGGTCAATCCGATTTCTCTCGGATTGCTGGCAAGCCCGCAGGAAGTTGGCGCGCACATTGCTGTCGGGGAAGGGCAAGCGCTCGGCAATCCTTCCGGGATGGGCGGGTTTTCTTTTGGATTTATGGCGTGCCGCAAAGAACTTTCATGGAAAATGCCCGGCAGGATAGTCGGGCAAACTACCGATACCCAGGGTCGCCGGGGATTTGTATTAACATTGCAATCGCGCGAACAGCACATCCGTCGCGAAAAAGCCACTTCCAATATTTGCACCAACGCCGCCCTCAACGCCTTGGCGGGATGCGTATACATGTCCGGGTGGGGACCGGACGGATTGCGCACTATTGCTTACACCAACGCTCAGAAATGCCGCTATGCTTTTGAAAAAATAATCGCCGTCCCCGGTTTTTCACCGGCATTCGCAAACCAAATATTTTTTAACGAGTGCGCCGTCAAAACAACCAAAAACATACAGCACCTTCAAAAACTATTGCTAAAGAACGGCATCCTTGGCCCCATGGGACTGGCGCGGTGGTATCCTGAGTTTGCTGATGTAGTACTGTTTTGCGTGACCGAAATCCGGACAAAGGAAGAAATAGACCGCCTTGTTGAGGTGTTGAAACAAGCATAGCGGGAACAACACCGGCTAAAATAATTTTATGGAAAAATTGCTTAATGAATTATCCTGTGACGGTCATAGTGCATTTTCTTTGCCGGAAAATGATATGCCTGATGCTATGACATCATCCATTCCGTCACACTTGACCCGGCAACATCCTCCGGCGCTTCCTCAGGTCAGCGAGATGGAATTGCTACGGCATTTTACTCGATTGTCGTATAAAAACCACTCTTTGGCAAAAAATCTTTATCCACTGGGTTCCTGCACCATGAAATACAACCCGGTCGTTAACGAAAAAATATGCCGTATGGCTGGACTGTCTCGACTGCATCCCTACCAGCCCGAAAACACCATCCAGGGTGCTTTGGAGATACTCTACGAGCTTGAGCACTCCTTGTGCGAGATTGCCGGAATGGACGCGTTCACGCTGCAACCTGCAGCGGGCGCTCATGGTGAGTTCGCGGGGATGCTTATCGCACGCAATTATTTCAAGTCAAAAAACCAACAACGAACAAAGATTATTGTGCCCGATTCCGCGCACGGAACGAATCCGTCATCAGCAACGCTTGCTGGATTTTCCGTCGTTCCGCTTCCCTCTGAAAAAGATGGTTCGATAGATATAGAGAAATTGAAGATTGCGCTGACCCCGGATGTCGCCTGCATCATGCTGACCGTTCCCAACACACTGGGAGTTTTCGAAAAACAAATACTAACCATTGCGCAGATCGCGCACGATAACGGAACCCTGTTGTACTACGACGGGGCAAACCTCAACGCGCTTATCGGCACAGCTCGGCCAGGCGATTTTGGATTCGATATCATTCACATAAACCTCCATAAAACATTTTCAACGCCCCACGGCGGTGGCGGACCCGGCTCTGGTCCGGTAGGCGTAAAAGCATTTCTTGCACCATTCCTGCCCGTTCCGTCAATAACAAAAAAAGGGAAATCCTTCGCTCTTGCTTTTAAGGGACGCCGCACCATAGGACGCCTGCGCTCTTTTTATGGCAATTTTCCGGTGCTTGTCAGAGCATACGCGTATATTGTAGCTTTAGGCGGCAAAGGACTGACCCGCGTCAGTCACCATGCCGTACTCAACGCCAATTACCTGCTATCCGTACTAAAAGATGTCTTACCCGCGCCGGCAGGAACCCGCTGTATGCACGAATTTGTCTTATCTGGAAAACCGCTGGCCCAATACGGCGTCCGCACTTTAGATGTAGCCAAACGCCTTTTAGACAAGGGTTACTACGCCCCGACCATATATTTCCCGTTGATAGTGGAAGAAGCCATCATGATCGAGCCGACGGAAACTGAAACAAAGAAAACAATGGATGAGTTCGTTGCCGTGTTTCGGGCCATTCTCGCTGAAGCGGCAACAGACCCATCAACGCTAACGACATCACCCCACACAACGCCTGTCAGCAGATTGAACGAAGTGGAAGCAGCCCGTAAACCCATTTTGCATTTTTGACAACCGGTTGTTTTTATTGTAAACTCTTTTAATCTTAAATATAGTAGAGAAAGGTACATTATGTTGCGAATTGTACGATTACTGATTGCCTGCGCCCTGCTTGTTCCGTTTACTTCCTGTTCACAAAATATTTCACGAAAAGCTGATGTCGTTATCTGGCACTGGATGACTGACCGCCAAGCGGCGTTTGAAAAAATTGCAGCGCAATACGAAAAAGAAACGAAAGTTTCCGTGCTTTTTGAAACATATGCGCCGTCTGAAGTGTACCGCGACAAAGTACGCGCGGCAGCCACCGGAAAACTGCTTCCTGAAATATTCAGTACGCTCGGCGACAAGCGAGAAGTTTCTTCGTTCATCAATGCCGGCTATATAGCCGATTTGAGCGCAGACATGCAGACAGGATGGAAAAGCCACCTTTTCGATAAACCCCTTTCTCAAAACACATTCCCTGAAGGCAATGAATGGAAAGTAAAGCCGGGAATATACGGCGTACCTATCGATGTCAGCGCCATAATGATCTATTACAACAAAGATCTTTTCAAACAGGCCGGGCTTGATCCGAAAAACCCACCGCAGACATGGGAAGCGTTTCTTGAAGCCGGGAGAAAACTCCGCGCCGCAGGGATTCAGCCGTTTGCCAGCGGCTTTAGCGAAGGATGGCTCATCGGCGTTTTCGCGAATTCCTATGCATGGAACATGCTGGGCGAACAGGGAATACTCGACACCATTAAAGGAACTATAAAATACACGGACCTGCGCTGGTTGAAAGTATATCAGGTCTTTGCCGATATGGCCAAACACGACATGTTTGCCTCTGGCATAGCGACCATGGTAAACAAAGACGCCGAACGCACTTTCGCAACCGGCAAGGCCGCTATGGCACTTAACGGTTCGTGGGGCGTCAATGTGTATTTTTCCATGAACCCGAACCTCAATTACGGCGTCATGATGCCGCCAAAAATGTCTTTGGGAGAATACCCAATGAGAATATTTGGCGGCGAAGGGTCGTCGCTCAATGTCAACGCGACATCCCCGAACAAGGATAAGGCCATTGCCTTCCTGAAATGGATGACAGCCAAAGAACAGCAAATTCAGCTGGCGCAGGAAACAAAAAATATCCCTTCAAACCAGGAAGCCGCTGGCGGCTTATCGGATATCCTCAAGATATTCGCCCAGAACATCAAGAACACCTTTGAGTCCTTGCCGGTCAGCGAATCATGGCAGGTAAACAATGTCATCAATACCGATATGCAGGCAATAATCATCGGTGAAAAAACAATCGATCAGGCCGCTGCAGAGATTCAAGCGGAAAAGATGCGTCAATCTGGCGCAAAATAATCGTTCAATTGATTTATGAATAAAGCTGCCAAAGAAAAAACAATCAATCTTCTGTTTATCCTTCCCGCAGTGGCTTTATTTTCCATATTCAGTTTATATCCGATTATCCGCACCGTCCAATTGAGTTTTTATAAATGGGACGGCATTGCCACTACGATGCAGTTTGTCGGACTGCTCCAGTATAAAGATATTATTTTTCATAACCCCGCATTTTGGAAATCCATGGCTAATGCCGCATATGTCACGACACTGGCGTTGACATTTCAGAATGGACTTGCCCTTTTGCTAGCGCTTTTGGTGAGCAGAGAAATCCGCGGGGAAAACATTTACCGTACCATCTTTTTTTTACCACCGGTCCTCTCGGGAATCGTTGTAGGACTTATCTGGAAGTGGATTTACGACGGCAACTACGGCATACTCAATCATTTTCTCACGGGCGTCGGTCTCAGTCATTTTACCAATTTTGCATGGCTGGCAGAAATCAAAACATCGCTCACCGCGGTTGCCGTTGTACATATGTGGAAAGGGTTCGGATACGGCTTCATCATTTTACTGGCCGGATTGCAAACGATTCCTAAAGAGCTCTATGAGGCGGCAAAGGTAGACGGCGCCGATTCATGGCAGCAATTCAAGCATATTACTGTCCCATCCATGATACCGGTGTTTACCGTAGTCGCTATTTTGACCATACTGGGCTCAATGCAGATATTTGATCTCATTTACTCCATGACGCAGGGCGGGCCGGCGGGACATACGCATGTGCCCATCACGCGGATTTACCAATTCATGGGTAACGGAGAATTCGGCTATTCGACTGCTATGTCCGTTATTTTCGGCTGTCTGTTGCTGGCAGTTTCATTTATTCAGATAGAGGTTTCACGGAGAATGAACAAATGAACGACGCACGATTAAAGAACAATCTGGTCAACATTCTGACCCATGTCATACTTATCGTTATAGCGCTCAGCTGCGTGTTCCCCGTGTTTTGGATGTTTTCTTCATCCCTTAAAACGCAGGAAGAAATTTTCACCAAGATGAATCTGTTGCCTGAACACTGGAATTGGGCAAACTACGCTATTGCCTGGATGAAGGCGGATTTCGGTAAATACTTTCTCAATAGTTTGATATACACATTTGCCGGTGTTTTCGGCGTTGTATTCATAAGCTCCCTTGCCGCCTATGGGTTTGCACGCCTCGAGATGTGGGGAAAAAATATTTTCTTTTACCTACTGATATCAACCCTGCTCATTCCCATCCCCGGAGTATTTGTGCCACTGTATCTGCTGCTCAAAAAGATGGGGCTTCTTGATACGCGGACGGGACTGATTCTTTGTTATATAAGCGGCGGCCTTGCGTTCGGCATATTTCTGCTCAGGTCATTTTTCGAAGATTTGCCCAAAGAAATTGAAGAAGCGGCGCGCATTGACGGCGCATCTAAATTCGGCGTCTACTGGCGTATCGCACTGCCCCTGGCGCGTCCGGCGCTGGCGACGCTGGTTATATTTAACTGTCTCAGCATCTGGAATGAGTTCCTGTTGGCATTGGTCATTTTGCAGGATACGGCAAAGATGCCCATCCAGCGCGGATTAATGGTCTTTCAGGGAACGCATATCACTGATTATCCTTTGCTCATGGCTGGACTTACTATCGCCACAATCCCCGTACTTATCGTATATCTTCTTATGCAGAAACACATCATCAAGGGAATTGCGTCTGGCGCCCTTAAGGGATAACACCCTTCGCATGGAGCACGGTGCGCCGGGTACGACGGTGATGTCCTACTTCTCATGAAAACAAAATTAAAATTCTGGTCGATGCCTAATGCAGGATTTGAAAGCCGGCATGTCATCGAGCAGGAAATTAGTCATTTCCGACGAACTCATCCCGACATAGAAGTTAATCTCGAAATCCTTCCCTGGTCTCAGGCATGGTTTAAGCTTATCCAAGCCATCAAAGAAAAGAATGGGCCCGACATTATTCAAGTCGGAACCACATGGATTGCTACGCTGGGATATCTTGGCGCAATCAAACGCCTTGAAAACCGAAATATTAAACCCGGGCTTTTCCATCACACCCTTTTTGAACAGTGCCAGTGTTTCGGACATCTCTGGTCATTGCCCTGGTTCGGCGAAGGACGCGTGCTCTATTACCGCAAGGATTTCCTTGAAGCCGCTCACTGCACAACCGCGCATATAGAATCATGGGCTGCAATGAAAGAGTGTTGCGCAAAACTCAAACGGTTGCATGCTCATGGTCCTGATATTGCGCCTTTTGCTTTTTCTAACCAGAAAGAACAGGGCTTGATTCAGGACTTATCAAGTTGGATATGGTCCCAAGGGGGGGATTTTCTCGCCACGCACAACAAGCGCCCGTGGCTGGAAAGCGCCGAGACAAAAGAAGGGATATCCTCATTTGCTGACCTAATCGCAACAAAATCCATTTCCCGACTGTCGCTGGAACAGAATGCAGGCGAAGTGACCGAAAAATTCTTTCAAAACGACTCCTATGCTTTTCTGATGGCAAGTTCTTGGCCGCATCATGTCTATTTAAATCCTGCTTCCAAACGATATATCGGTGCAAAAAATGCTCAGCGGTTCGGGATTACTCTGATACCGGGGGGGCCGGCTGGCCGTTATAATTTTGCGGGCGGCAGTGCGCTGGCCATCAGCAATTTTTCTCACCATGCAACAGAGGCCTATCAGCTCCTTGAATATTTGACCGACAAAGAATCTCAGCAACGCTACTGTTCTAATATCAACATGTTGCCCGCGCGCAATGATGTTTCGATAAAGCTGAGTCCATCCCCCGACATACAGGCAGTTTTTGAACAATCAATCATCAATCATGGCAGAAGCTTCCCTGCTCACCCCCTGTGGGGAAGCATCGAACAAATCATCGTCAGTGGATTTGCGCAAAGCATTCATGATTTCATGAAATCGAACTGTGATAAAGAGCTTTTCTTTAAGAATATAGCTGAAATCAACAGCGAGATAGATTATATTTTGACTATTTTCGGTGAATAAATCGATGAAAGATCTCCTGCATTCCATCAGCGGCAATTTTCTTTACTCTAACGGCGACATCGACAAGGTGTTATCCGTCAATTTGTCTTTACTCATACAGCACTTCAAATTTGACCGTGCCGCTGTTTTCTTGCTTGATGATAAACAAATTAATCTGACACCGCAGAAAATCGTCACGGTTTACGGAGAGATGGAGGGTGAAGGGGAAAATCTGTTCCATGTAAGCCGCGGCAGTACTTTTTCCGTCGCCTTAAATCAGGGGAAACCCGTTATTTGTGCAGGAAAGCCGGAATACAGCATTTGCCTTCCCATGACAGCCAATAAAACAAAAATCGGCATTCTTCGTCTGGACAATATTTTCTCGCAACGGCGCATTAAATCATCCGACACAAAAGATCTCATTGCCGTAGCAGAATTATTCGGGTTCGGAATCAATGGCATCCAAACCCATCAGCATCTCCATCATCAGGTTACCAAATTGACCACGCTGAGCCATATCGGGCAGGCATTCGCGTCAACCTTAAAACTCTCTGAAATACTTGAATCCGCCATCGGGTCGCTGGTCAAGGACCTTGGGTATGACCGTGCCCAACTGTTTTTACTCGATGAGACTACAAAAGTAGTCTCCGAGAACATCAGCATCGACTTTAGAGGAACTTTTCGCACCGTTGACATGACCGGCGGCGTTTCACCGCTGATTGAATCTTTGATGTATGAAACAAAACCATCGTTTCTCACCCGTAAGTTTTCCACCAATTTGATTGGCTATGTCCCCATAAAATACAAAAGCAAACGCACGGGACTGTTGATTGTCGATAATTTGTTTACTCGGCAGCCGATGACCGATTATGACCTTGCATTTATCAGCATATTATCTGATCAGCTGGCAACCGTTATCGAGAATGCCCGTCTTTTTGAGCGGGTAGAAAAATTATCAATCACCGACAGTTTGACCGGATTATTCAATCATCAGTACTTTTACGAACGATTGGACGAAGAAATAACCCGCGCCAACCGATTCACCAACCCGTTGTCGCTTATCATGCTTGACATCGATTTGTTTAAGAATTTTAACGACACTTTCGGACATCAGTCGGGAGATATTGTTTTGACAACAGTCTCAAAGATCATACAAAAGAATATCCGCTCCATCGACATTGCAGCCCGGTACGGCGGGGAAGAGATCGTTATCATTCTTCCGGAGACCGATCTCAACGGCGCTCTGCGCATCGCAGAGCGTATTTTGTATAACATTACCACACAGGAATTCAAAATGACCAATGATCAATTAGCTCACATTACGGTCAGTATGGGTGTGGTATCCTATCCGCATGACGCCATTGAAAAATCTGACCTAGTGCATAAAGCCGATGTCGCTCTGTATTGGGTCAAACACCACGGCCGCAACGCCGCTAAGGCATTCCGCGAATGCAAAGAACTATAATTATTTTGAGCGCTCTTTTATTATCCGTCATGATGCCGCTTGTTGCTGCGGAACCGGTTAGTTTTACGACTGCAGACGGCATTATCATTAAAGGGCTGTATCACGCTTCCCGGCAACCACGCAAACCCGTAGTGATTATGCTTCACGGCATGGGAAGCACGAAAGAAGAGTGGACACCTTTTGAACGAACTCTCGTTGATGCCGGATTCAGTTATTTTGCCTACGACGCCCGGGGACACGGTGAAAGCACGACGACAACGACCGGGGCGAAGATCAACTATAAGAATTTCGGCGCGCCGGGCCCCGGATCACCGTGGCAAGCAATGATCGATGATCTTGATTATGCGGCGGTGTACCTTTCTCACACCAAACACATCCCAGAGAGCTCCCTGATTATCGTCGGCGCCAGCATCGGCGCCAATATCGCGCTTGTGTGGGCTGCGCAACACCCGTCAGTAAATACGGTCCTGCTCCTTTCACCGGGCCTTGATTATGCCGGTATCGAAACATCCACTCCGGTAGCGCAATTTCAAAGCCGCCGTATCGCCTTTGTGGCCTCACCCAATGACCCCTACGCCTACCAGAGCAGTCGCCAGCTGTTTAATCGCCTATCCTCAAATCCATCGGCCGTTTTTTTTACCGGCGCCGGAGGACATGGGGTACAGATGTTTAACGGCACTTTCGAGAAAGATCTGGTGCGATGGCTGAGCAAATAGACATCATTCTCTTTGATATCGGAAAAGTCGTTGTCGATTTTGACACCGCACACATTGTCAGAGAGTTCGCCCGCCGGTCTCTCACCCCGCCTGAAGATATCGCACGGATCATCAGCACTTCACCGGTGTACCACGATTTTGAGCGCGGTACCATTTCGCCTGCCGCTTTTCATGTCGCCATAGAGAATCACCTTTCAGTTGTCATACCGTATCCAGAATTTTTACTTATTTGGAACGATCTTTTCACGCAAAAGACTGACATGGAGGCATTTGTTCGAGAAATGAAACGGAAATGCCGCATCGCGGCCCTTTCTAACACTAACACATTGCATTGGTCCTATCTCCAGGAAAAGTTTGATATAATAAGCGAGTTCGACGATTATTTTTTATCTTTTCAACTACGGTGCCGCAAACCGGAAAAGGCAATCTACCAACATGCACTTGATTATTATAAGCTTCCTCCCGAAAAAATTGCCTATATTGACGATGTCCCTTCATTCGTTGCCGTTGCGCAGAGCATGGGGATTCAGGGATATGTTTTTACAACCCTCAGTGACATACGCAGGCGCATATCTATCCCATGAATAATTTCGGTGTCACTGATCAAAAGCAGAAGGAACTTGAAGACCGGATGCTTTCGTTCGGCATCAGGGAACAGGACATTGTTGAGAAGTTTATCCGTTCCGGCGGCAAGGGCGGGCAGAATGTCAACAAGGTGTCAACCTGCGTATACCTCAAACATGTGCCGACGGGGATTGAAGTAAAATGCCAGCAGGAACGCGTTCAGTCCGTTAACCGTTTTTTTGCACGGCGTATTCTTGTTGAACGCATCGCAACGCTGGTTGAGGGGAAAAAAAGCGATGCGCAACAGGAGCGGGAGCGGATTCGCCGGCAAAAGCGCAAACGATCTAAACGCGCAAAAAATAAAGTATTAGCCGCAAAACATCAGCAAACAGAAAAAAAAGTATTGCGTCAAAAAGTAGATGTACGGGTACATATATGAAAATAGCTCTGGCTCAAATCAATCCTACAGTCGGCGACATTGCGGGTAATGCAAAAAAAATCCTCGCATGGATTGCCCGTGCCAAAGACCAGGGAGCTGATGTGGTTGTATTTCCTGAGATGGCGCTTACCGGATACCCGCCCGAGGACCTCCTGCATAAACCGGCGTTTATCGCCGCCAACCGCACGGCTCTTACGCAACTCTCACGCACTATTACCGGAATTACCGCTGTCGTTGGCTTTGTTGACAGTAAGGATGGCCATCTTTTTAACGCCGCGGCGGTCATAAAAAACAAACGCATCTCATCAGTGTATCACAAAATGTTGCTACCCAATTACGGCGTATTTGATGAGAAACGCTATTTTTCGCCCGGCAAAAAATTACTCGTTATTACGGTCAAAGGTGTGAAGATTGGCATCATGATTTGCGAGGATATGTGGGATAATGACGGACCAATTTTTGCTTATCGGCGCAACAACATTCATGCCTTACTGGTATTAAACGCCTCACCCTACCATCAAGGAAAGATTCGGGAACGCGAAAAACTTGTCGCTGCGCAGGCAAAACGCGCTGGCGGACACATTGTGTATGTAAATGCCGTAGGCGGACAGGATGAACTGGTCTTTGACGGCTACAGCATGGTAGCCGATTCTGCGGGTACTATTGTAGCGCGCGCACCGGCTTTTACTGAGTCACTGCTTTTCACCGACCTTGTATCTCAGTCGACCATAGCGCCTTTGCTTAAACCACAGCAGGAAGTTTACGAAGCCCTGGTGTGCGGACTGCGCGATTATGTCCATAAAAACGGGTTCAAGGATGTGGTTATTGGACTCAGCGGGGGAATCGATTCCGCCCTTGTCGCTACGCTGGCGGTGGATGCCCTGGGAAAAGAGTGCGTACACGGCGTTTTCTTACCCACCCGCTACTCAGCGAACGCTTCACGAGAAGACGCCGAGCAACTGGCTCACCGGCTCGGCATAGATTTTATGGTCATTCCTATTGATAATTTATTTACCGCTTATACCAGTTTGCTTGAACCTATTTTTTCGGGAATGAAGCCGAACATCACCGAGGAAAATCTGCAAGCGCGTATTCGCGGGACCATTCTCATGGCGCTTTCAAATAAATTCAACTGGCTCCTGCTCACCACCGGAAACAAATCAGAGATGAGCACCGGCTATGCCACGCTGTACGGAGACATGGCGGGGGGATTTGCCGTATTAAAAGATGTCCCCAAAATGCTGGTGTACGCTTTGAGCGCCTACCGCAACACGCTGGCGGCGGATATCCCGCGACGAACTATATCAAAAGCGCCCACTGCCGAACTGCGCCTCAACCAGAAAGACAGTGATTCTCTGCCGCCCTATCCGGTGTTGGACAAAATTCTTGAAGAATATATCGAAAAAGACCGCAGCCCATCTGATATTATCCGCAAAGGAATTGCGGCAAAGATAGTAAAGAAAACTGCCCGCCTTGTTGATGGCAGCGAATATAAACGCCGTCAATCGCCGCCCGGAGTTAAGATTACTCCCAAGGCGTTCGGGAAAGACCGCCGTATGCCTATCACTAACCGCTATGTCAGTTCATAGAAAGATTCTGTGGTGAAGAAAAAGAGTTCTCCGACTGCGCCTCTGCATTTTCATGGACACCGCCAACGGATTCGCGCGCGGTTTACGCAGCAGGGCATAGACGCCTGGCAGGATTACGAAATACTTGAACTCCTGCTTACCTACTGCATCCCGCAAAAAGACACCAAGATTATCGCAAAAACGCTCATTGAACGATTCAAATCACTGCCCGGGGTATTAGACGCTTCCGGAGAAGATCTCACCTCAATCACCGGCATATCTCAAAATGGCGCAGTCCTTTTAAAACTTACCAAAAGCATCACCGGCAGATATCTTAAATCACCGCTCTATCAAAGAGAGACCATAGCCACCCCGCAGGCCGTCGCCGATTATCTCTCCGCAACCCTGCGGGGCAATACCCATGAAGAGCTTCATGTTCTCTTTCTCGACAACGGGAACCGGCTTATCGCCGCCGAATGCATCCATCGGGGAACGGTTAACCATTCAACGGTATATCCCCGCACCATCCTGGAACGAGCACTGCATCACCATGCAGCAGCTGTCATTATCGCACACAATCACCCCGGCGGAACCTGCCAACCATCATCAGCCGACATCCAAACGACCATGGCAGTCAGGCGCGCGCTTGAAACAATCGACATCTCCCTGCTTGACCATCTCATCATCACCGACACCATAACCTTTAGCTTCAAACAAAAAGATTTGCTGTAACCTGCGCTCGGACAGCCGATTATTATTTCACCGCAAAAAATGGTATAATTATCTTATGGAAAAACTAAATTTCAAAGATTTATCGCTTTCTCACGAAATCAACCGGGCAATCACCGATATGGGCTTTGAAGAGGCAACGCCGATTCAAGCAATGGCCATTCCCAAGCTTATGCAGGGGCTGGATGTTATCGGCCAAGCGCAGACCGGCACGGGAAAAACCGCCGCTTTCGGGATACCAATTCTTGAAATGATAGATGCAAAAAAGCGCTCTCCTCAAGCAATGGTATTATGTCCGACGCGAGAGCTTGCCGTACAGGTGGCCGAAGAAATTAAACGGTTTGCGAAATACAAGCGGGATATAACCATTCTCCCGATTTACGGCGGGCAACCAATCGACCGCCAGATACACGGATTACGGCGCGGCGTACAAATTATCATCGGCACCCCCGGCCGCGTCATGGACCATTTGGAAAGAAAGACCCTCCGGCTTGACGGTATAAAGATGGTGGTGCTTGATGAAGCCGACGAGATGCTCGACATGGGCTTTAAAGAAGATATTGAACTGATACTAAAAAGCGTTCCCACCACCCGCCAAACTGTATTCTTTTCTGCGACTATGCCTCGGGCATTCATGGAACTGACCAAACATTTCCAGAAAAGTCCGGTACTCGTTAAAGTAGTGCATGATAAAATTACTGCACCCAATGTCGAACAGATATATTTTGAAGCCCGGCAGCATTCAAAACTTGAAATACTCTGCCGGGTTATGGATCTTTATGACCCTCAACGGTCGCTGGTGTTTTGCAACACTAAGCGCATGGTTGACGAAGTAACGGCGCATCTACAGGCGCGCGGATATTCCGCCGACGGCATCCACGGCGACATGAACCAAACTCAGCGGGACCGAGTGATGTCAAAGTTCCGTCAAGGAACGGTTGAGGTTATGGTTGCTACCGATGTTGCGGCGCGCGGCATTGATGTTGAAAACATCCAGGCCGTGTTTAATTATGATGTCCCTCAAGACGAAGAATATTATGTCCACCGCATCGGCAGAACAGCCCGGGCGGGTAAATCTGGCCGCGCCTTCACCTTTGTCGCCGGCAGAGAACTTTTTAAACTGATGGACATTCAGCGCTATACAAAGATAAAAATGAAGCGCATGAGTGTTCCATCAATCGCCGATATTGAGAATCTGCGCGTTACCCAGTTTCTGGATAAAGTAAAAGCCACGCTTGACGCTCCCGATATCGCAAAATTTGCGACCATGATAGAACGCATGATAGACCCGGAATGCACATCCCTCGATATCGCCGCCGTCCTCCTAAAAATGCACCTGCAGAAGTAATACACATTGAACCCGTTGCACCAACTGCGCGGGTCTCATCAAAATATCTATGAAATTTTATATCCACACCTTCGGTTGTCAAATGAATGTTGCTGATTCGGCAGCGATAGGGGAACATCTGCGCAGCCGCGGGGGTGTGGCGACGGACTTGGCGCAGCAGGCGGACCTTGTTATTGTCAACACCTGTTCGGTGCGCGGGCAGGCCGAGCATAAAGCTTTGTCGTATCTGGGGCGGCTTGCCCTCATTAAAGTGAAACAACCGGCTATGAAAGTTGTTTTTGCCGGGTGCATGGCTGAACGGGTTAAGGAATCGATAAAAAAACGGTTTCCTTTTATCAACCTCGTTGTCGGCGCACGGGACATCGAGTACTTTCCTCAACTACTGGATAAATTCCTGGGCGATATGCTTGACGATCGCTCAGTACTTTCCGCGGCTACTCCTCAATTAACATCTTTTATTAACATCATGCGCGGCTGCGAAAATCATTGTTCCTACTGTATAGTTCCCACTGTCCGCGGACCGGAAAAAAGCAGGGCGGTTGATGATATACTTGCGGATATTAGGCGTATGGCGGCGGCTGGCACCAAAGAAGTAACGCTCCTGGGACAGAATGTCAATTCTTACACATCAGCCGGACGGGGGAAAACAATAATCGATTTCTCCGATCTTTTGCAGATGGTCAACGGCATCGACGGTATTGACCGCATACGATTTATGACGAATCATCCCAAAGATTTCAACGATAAGCTTATCGAAACCATGTCTTCATGCGCGAAGGTGTGCGACCATATTCATTTGCCGCTCCAATCCGGTTCTGACACAATCCTTGCAGCGATGAACCGCAAGTATACCGCCGGCGATTATCTGACGCTGGCGAACAAACTAAAACACGCTATCCCGCGCCTGGCGATAACGACGGATATAATGGTAGGGTTTCCCGGCGAAACCGACGCTGATTTTGCCGCCACGCTGCGCATCATAGAGCACACTGATTTTGATTTTCTGTACGCCTTTAAATACTCCCCGCGCCCCGGAACGCCGGCGGCAGCCGGTGAAGATTCCGTCATCCGTTCGAAGAAAGAAGAACGATTGGCAATCCTGCTTGAACAAGCCGATAGTATCGCCGCGCGGAAAAATGCTAAACTAATCGGCACACATCAGGAAGTACTGGTCGAAGAAGTCACCGCAAACGGTATAGCCGGCGGCAGGACTCGCGCAAACAAAAAGATTTTTTTCGCTGGCGAATCAAACCTGCGGGGAACCTTAGTGAGCATTACCGTCACTGGCAGCAAGGCTTACAGTTTGGAGGGTTCGTTTACTTCATGCGTGTAAATTTATACCGTCTGATTATTGCCTGCATTATAGCGGTCATAGTATTTGTTCTGTTAATCGGGCTTGAATTTCCCGTAACGGTCATTTGGCCGGCCTTACACGGGCCGACTATCGAATCACATGCCGCGATGTTCAACATTGACCCTCTGCTGATAACCGCTTTGATAAAAGCTGAATCGAATTTTTTTCGCCATGCTCATTCACACCGCGGCGCCATCGGATTGATGCAGCTTATGCCTTCTACAGCCCGTGAATTGGCCGCGGAATTAAATATAAATCGCTTTACAGACGCCGATCTTGAACTACCGGATATTAACATTCGGCTGGGGACATACTATTTTGCAAAACTCATCAAGCAATGCAACGGCAACACCGTACTGGCGCTGGCTTCATATAATGCGGGGTTCGCGACAGTGCACGGCTGGTACCAGCAAAACCCTCTCATTATTTGGGAAATATCCGACATTCCCTACCGCGAAACCCGCAATTATGTAAAAAATATTATAAGGACCTATACATGGCTCAAACAGATCCAGAAACTCAAACGACTCATCCATCACGAGATTCACTGACGCCTTTGATGAGGCAGTACCGGGACATCAAGGACCAGTATCCGGGAATTATTTTATTTTTCCGGCTCGGGGACTTTTACGAGATGTTCGGCGAAGACGCCCGTCGCGCGTCAGAAATACTTCAGCTTGTGTTAACCCGCCGTCAGGAAACACCGATGTGCGGCATACCTCACCATGCGGCAAATGGATATATAAAGAAACTCATCGCTGCCGGCGAGAAAGTCGCCATTTGCGAACAACTTGAAGAGCCCAGTCCCGGAAAAAAGATCGTGCGCCGGGGCGTCACGCGCGTTATCACCCCGGGAACGCTGCTCGATGAATCTCTTCTAGAGACAAAAAAGAATAATTATCTCGCCTGCGTTTGTCCCGCACAACAACTTAGTTTTTTCGGGTTGGCTTACACCGACATTTCTACCGGCGAATTTTTTTCATCTGAATTGACTCTGACACAGTTGAAACAGGAGCTCGCGCGGATCAATCCCGGCGAACTCCTTATTCCGCATTCGTGGGAAAAACATGAGACACTGCTCGCCGTCACAACTGCTCTGAATATCAGCGTGAGCACGGTTGACGACAGACATCTGTTCCCGGAAGAAGCACTCTCCCGCATTACTTCTTTTTATTCTGTTCGCTCGCTAAAACCTCTGGGGCTGGAGGATCGGTCGCTGGCCTGCGGGGCTGTTGCGGGAATTCTTTCGTACTTGCAAAAAACCCGCTGTGAACGGATGCCTGCTTTACTGCCGGTGCGGTATTATTCACTTGATCAATTCCTTCTGCTTGACCAAACCGCCGTAAAGAACCTTGAATTGGTGGAAGGGCTCTCCAGCCACTCGCGAGAAAATTCACTCTTAGAGGTCATGGACCTGACCGTGACTCCCATGGGATCGCGGCGCATGCGGAACTGGCTTACCCAGCCACTGTTGTCCCGCACCGCTATCGTCAACCGACAGGAATGCGTATCGCATTTTGTTACTGACGGCGCCGCCCGCATGGGCATCCGCACCATCCTCAAAGACGCCGCCGATATGGAGCGGATTATGAGCAGGGTCGTCGCCCGCGCAGCATCGCCACGCGACCTGATCGCCTTAAAAACAACACTGGCGATGGTCAACCGACTTAAAACTGCCATTGTAACTTCTGAACTCAACATTGGCTTTCCGACCCCGATAGAAAAGCTGACCAAAGGACTGATCCCGGTCCATTCAGTCGAGACAGCACTTGAGCGCACCATCATCGATGAGCCGCCCGCAACCCTCAAAGACGGCGGTGTTATCAAAAATGGCTTCAATGGCGCACTGGACGAACTGCGCGCCATCAGCACCAATACCAAACAGCACATTGCAGAGATGGAGGCGGGGGAACGCAAAAACACCGGCATCGGCAATCTTAAAATCGGATATACATCGGTGTTCGGGTATTATATCGAGGTCAGCAAATCAAACCTGGGACTGGTACCCCCGGCATATATCCGCAAGCAGACAGTCACCGGCGGCGAACGGTTCATCACGCCGGAATTGAAAGTTTTTGAAGAAAAAGTTTTTTCAGCTGACGAAAAGATTCTGCGTCTCGAACAAGAACTTTTCAGCGAACTGCTTACCACCATCGCCGCGCAGGGGGCCACTATACTGGCGCTGGCCGCAGTGATTTCAGAACTTGATGTTTACGGCGCGTTGGCAGAAATCGCCGTCCTGTATCACTACACAAAGCCCCAGATTGACGAATCCCCTACACTCGCCATCAAAGAAGGTCGTCATCCGGTCATAGAGAGAAAACTTTCAGCGGGAACTTTTGTCGCCAATGACACCCTATTAAACGCCGATACCGACCAAATCATCCTCTTGACGGGTCCGAACATGGCGGGGAAATCGACCTATCTTCGCCAAGTAGCGCTCATTGTCGTTATGGCGCAGATGGGCTCGTTCGTGCCGGCTCAAGAGGCAACTATCGGCATTGTAGACCGTATTTTTACGCGCATCGGCGCCGGCGACAATTTGGCACAGGGGGAATCGACTTTCATGGTCGAGATGCACGAAACAGCGCACATATTGAATCAATTCACCCCGCGCAGTTTGATTATCCTTGACGAGGTAGGCAGGGGAACATCGACCTATGACGGCATTTCCATTGCGTGGGCGTGCGTTGAATATCTTGCCGCCAAACATGCCCTCCCTGCAGGCCCAAAAGTTCTTTTTGCCACACACTATTTCGAATTAACGGACCTTGAAACCCGATATGAAGGCGTAAAGAACTATAATGTTGCGGTCAAGGAATGGAATAACGGCGTCATCTTCATGCACAAGATCGTGTCGGGCGCGGCGGATCGTTCCTATGGCATTCATGTGGCAAAATTAGCGGGATTGCCTGCAGAAGTGATTGTTAACGCCGGCGCTATCATGCGTTTGCTCGAAGAAAAGGCGCTTGCCGTATCCCCGGGGACAGACGTGAAAAACAGTCAATTAAATCTTTTTGCTTCTTTTTCTGAAGATTTTTTGATAGAATTAAACACAATAGACATCGATAATCTGACGCCTATTCAAGGGTTGGAGAAACTGGCACAGCTTCAGAATAAATACAAAAGATAGATCCCATTAAGGAGATTTTCATGCAGCAGCAAGACAAGCGCAGGCACAGCAGACTGCCGGTTCTTCATGAGATGGATGAACCGATTCATATCGCGTTTAACAACGAGCATGTTCCGGGTATTCTGGTTGACTTATCCGGCGGTGGTATGGCCCTGCTGACTTTTGCTTCTGCACCCGTCGGGACAGCAATCAGTTTGATTATAGATGTGCCGGGACTTAAAACAAAACCGTTATTAGGAAAGGTTGTGTGGACGCTCTCTAAGGGCGACATGTGGCGGATCGGCATTGTTTTTACCGCCATCGACCCGATTGATTTCCGTCATATAAACCGTCTTGCGTTCGATTGCACTGACTGTGACACTAAACTTGCTCTCGGCGTTACCGATATATGTTTTGAGAAATGCTCTTACTTCACACTGTGTTCTAAATCGGTCAAATTAAAAGTACACTAAATAATGACTGTCTCAATCCTCTCAGAAGAAACAATCAATAAAATTGCCGCGGGGGAAGTGGTCGAGCGACCAGCTAACGCCGTAAAAGAACTTGTTGAAAATGCCCTCGATGCCGACGCGCATTCTATTGTCATCGACATCCGTCAGGCGGGAAAAACACGTATCCGCATAGCCGATGACGGCGATGGCATGTCCCGCGATGATCTTCTGCTTGCCGTTGAGCGCCACGCCACCAGCAAAATAAAAACTTTCGCCGATGTCTCGTCGATTATCTCGCTCGGCTTTCGCGGAGAAGCCCTGCCGTCTATAGCGGCGGTCTCGCACCTTGCCATCCAGACACAGCGCCGATCAGACCCCCTGCACGGATGGGAACTCAAGCTTTCCGCCGGAAAACAGACACTCAATCAGGCATGGTCCGGTTCGCCGGGGACTATCGTTGAAGTGTCACAATTGTTTTTCAACACGCCCGCACGAGAAAAATTCCTAAAAAGTGCAACCACGGAACGCAACCGCATCGCGGCAATAGTCGAAGAAATGGCTCTTGCGCGGCCGGACTGCGGGTTCACCCTGACCAGCGACGGAAAGACGCTCCTGAATGTTTCCCGAGGTCAAACAACAATTGAGCGCATTACCGCTGTATCGGGCGCAAAATCGGCGCAAGGAATGCTCAAAGTTGATGCATCTCACCCGCAGATTTCACTGACCGCGTTCATTACGCCGCGCACTAATCCATTGTCCACAAAAAGTTTTCAATATCTGTTTGTGAATCAGCGGCCGGTCAATTTTCCAAAATTTCTTTATCGCAGCCTATATGACGCGTACCGGGAAAATCTTCCTGTCGGCACCCATCCGGGCGCGGTTGTCTACCTGACCATTGATCCGGGTGAAATAGATGTAAATATACACCCGACAAAACGGGAAGTCCGCTTTTCTCACGAACAAGAATTGTATCAGTTTTTTTTCAGCGCCGTCAGAAATACTCTCACGCAATCGGGATTTACCGCTCCGGGAGCAACACTGCCGAAACCCGATGAATTGGCGAGACCGTACAGTGGTTACCAACCGTCTCAGACACAGCGGGCATCATATTCGCCTGAAATTCGCGAACGGACTGATATGCTGTATACCCCGGGGCATCAGGAACTTTCGCAGCTTGACGAAAAAAACCTGAGAGCACTGGGCCAAGTGTTCGGCACATATGGGATCGTTTTCTGGAACAAACAACTGATGATCGTAGACCAGCATGCCGCCGCCGAACGAGTCCGTTACGAACGCTATCGCACCCAATGGATGAACCATACTATTGCTGTACAGCCGCTTCTTTTACCGCTGACCATCGAGCTCCCGCCAAGCCGGATGGGACTGGTTCGGGATAATCTGATTGTTCTAAAGGAAGTCGGCTGGGATATTGAAGAGTTTGGAAAAACTACAATTCTGATAAACGCAGTTCCCGCCGTTCTTGGAACTGACAGCGCAGCGAGCAACCTTTTCGCCGTCATCCTCGATGCGCTCGGGGAAAACATGCGGCTTCCTCAACCTGAACGCATCGAAACGGTTATCCGGGCCGCCTGCCGCGCCAGCATCAAAGCGCACGAATCGCTGTCGCAAAAAGAACTCACTCAATTGATGACGGATCTTTTTGCCTGTGAAATGCCTCATACCTGTCCGCACGGACGACCGACCTATCAAGCGTTTACCGAAACCAGTCTCGAAAAAATGTTCCATCGCGGATAGCAGGGCATCAGACATTACAAGCGATAAACACTTTGGAATATACCGCCCCCCCATGAAAACAAGCATATGACTTACACCGTAATAATCATATCAGGAGCGACCGGAACCGGCAAAACAGCAGTTGGTACCGCTTTGTCGAAGATAGTAAACGGGGAAATAATTTCCGCTGATTCCCGTCAGGTATACCGTTATTTGGATATCGGCACCAACAAATGCGGCACCATCGATATGCACAGCAAACTACGGATTTGTGACGGTATCCCCCAACACATCACTGATCTTATTGACCCGTCAGAAAACTTCAGCGCGGGAACCTTCGTCGAACACGCGGTGCGTCATTGCACTGCGATTTTTTCTGCCGGTAAGATTCCGGTTATCGTGGGGGGAACCGGACTCTATATCAAAGCCCTGGTTGACGGATTGGCCGAACTACCACTCGCTGACGCTCAGATGCGCAAAACCTTAACCGAGGAGATGCACGCTCACGGCCCCCGATATTTGTACGAACAACTCCTTCTCGTTGACCCGCTATCTGCTCAAAAAAACTGCCTTAATCCTCAGCGCCTTATGCGGGCATTGGAAGTTTTCCGGCTGACCGGCACCGCCTTGTCACGGCTTCACGAAACCACAAAAAAACCAACCAACTACACTTTTTTGCACTATGCCCTTGATTGGCCGCGCCAGGAACTCAACAGCATCTTGGATACACGCACCGCCGCCATGTTCACTGCGGGATTAATCGAGGAAACGCACGCCGTCCTTAATCGCGGGTACACTTTCCATGATCCCGGACTTGAAGGAATCGGCTATCGTCACACCATACAGCATATCAACGGCACCCTCACCCGTGCGCAAACCATCGAACAAACCCAGCGTGACACCCGACACTACGCAAAACGCCAAACGACCTGGTTTAACAAAGACCACCGCATCCACCATATTGACTGTACCCGAGATACCTTTGATCCACTCAGCATCGCCACAACAATCGCCACGTTGATAGTGTGACAGTGCCTATCACCCCTATGTTTACCCAATGAGCAACTTGAGAAATTCAGCATAAACACTCCTTCTGAATTATTTGTCTTCTCACTCACATTTTGATATCATATTTAACCATGGAAAAAGCGATTCTTGTCGGGATACGACTTCCCGGAAGTAAGGGCCGGGGGATTGACAGATCTCTTGAAGAACTGGCACAGCTTGCTGCAACTGCCGGCGCATCGTGCGAAGAGATTATTATTCAGAGCCGTTCGCGCATCGACTCCGCATACGCTATCGGGCGGGGAAAAGCTGAAGAACTCCACGAAGTATGCGTTGCAAAAGATATTCAGATGGTCATTTTTGATGACGATCTAAAACCCGTTCAGCAACAGAATCTTGAAGAGTTAATCGGGGTAAAGATAATTGACCGAAGCCGGCTGATCCTTGATATTTTTGCGAGCCGCGCCCGCACTAAAGAAGGTATTCTCCAGGTAGAGCACGCCCAACTGGCGTATTATCTGCCGCGCTTATCCAAGCAGGGCGCCATGCTCGACAGTCAGGCAGGCGGAATCGGGACCCGCGGACCCGGCGAAAGAAAGCTTGAAGTTGATTCCCGCCATTTTCGCGACCGGATGGTCATGCTTAACCGCCAGATAGAGATTATCCGCAAACAACGGAGTGTCCTTCGGGCTAAACGACTCGAGTCGGGAATGCCTACCGTGGCGATTATCGGGTATACGAATGCCGGAAAATCAACTCTTTTAAACCACCTCTGCGGGCACGATGAAGTGTATGCAGACGACAAGCTTTTTGCAACGCTTGACCCAACGACCAGAAAAGTTCTTCTTCCTGACGGCAGAACGATTTTATGTACCGACACTGTCGGATTTATCAATAAACTGCCCCATGCGCTGGTTGCGGCATTCCGCGCAACCCTTGAAGAAGCAACCGCCGCACATTGTTTACTGCATGTGATAGATATTTCTCATCCTGACAGCGAAGGCCAAGCGGCAACGGTTCACACGGTTCTCAAAGAATTATCTGCAGAGCATATTCCGATGATTGAGGTGTACAATAAATCGGATTTAATGACACCCCAACAACGCCGGTCGCTGGCGCAAGAGGGGAAAATACTGATTTCGGCGCGCACGGGTGACAACCTTGCGGAACTACTGGCAAAAATCGGCGCCGCCGTTGCCCCAAAGCTTATAGCACACCGGGTCATTGTGCCCTACACGCACAACAAGCAATTAGCAGCTGTCCGGCAATTGGCAATCATAAAAAAAGAAACCTATCAGCAACGCGGCATTGCCCTCGAGTTGGAAAGCTCGCGCGAACAGTGGGATAAGATAAAAGATTTACTATCATGAAAAATATGACGCTGGCAAATAAAATAACCCTGATACGGATCGTTTTGATTCCGGTTTTTATTATTACCCTTCTTCAAGGGCTTTTCCCCTGGCCGGCAATCATTTTTACCGTCACGATTATTTCAGACGCGTTGGACGGCTTTGTCGCCCGCCGAAGGAAACAGATCACACCCCTGGGCTCGTTTCTTGACCCGCTGGCTGACAAACTGCTTATGTTTTCGTCCTACCTGGTTACCGCATATCTGCACAGTATCCCTCTGTGGGTATTTGTCGTCATACTCAGCCGGGATAGCATCATCGTTATCGGCTGGGCGGTCATTTATTTCATCACCGGTTCGACAGAAATCAAACCCCGTTTACTCGGGAAAATGTCGACCGTTTTCCAGATGGTCACGATCTGGCTGATACTGCTGGGGCTGCATGGAGCAATCATCGATAAACTATTGATTGCGACTGTTTGCGTTACCGCTCTTTCCGGCATTGATTACCTAGTGACAGGAAGCAGAAAAGCATGACACGCGTACTCATTATCGGCCGGCCGAATGTCGGAAAATCAGCACTGTTCAACCGTTTGTGCGGAAGTCGTAAGGCGTTGGTACACCATACGCCGGGCACAACGAGAGATGTTAACTATCACACCCTTACCTATGGGAAAAAGCAATTCATTTTGACCGATACCGCTGGATGGTCTGATGATGACTCCATTTTTTCCAACGACCTCAGACGGCACTTAGTGCGGGCTCTTAACGGCGCAGACCTGGCGCTTTTGATAGTTGACGGCAAAGCAGGGCTTCAGCCGGTGGACGGTGAGGTCGCAGCGATTCTGCGCCAACAAGGGAAAAAGACCATTCTGGTTATCAATAAAATCGACAATGCAAAAGAAGAAATTAAGGCCGCTGAATTCTATGCGCTCGGCATCGAACCGATGATCACCATTTCGGCAATTCACGGTATCAATATTCCTGACTTACTTGAAGCGATGGACACTTTCAGTTCTGACAATACGGAGAACGCTCCCCCCAGCGACGCCATCAATTTAATACTGGTCGGCAAACCCAATGTAGGTAAATCTTCCCTTATGAACCGTCTTTCCGGACAAGAACGGTCACTCGTTAACGAGCGACCGGGAACAACACGGGAAGCGCTGGATACGCCTCTTTCTCACAACGGTCAATCCTTTGTGATAATCGACACACCGGGTATGCACCGCCGCCATAAGTTTACTGACGACATGACATATTTATCGTCGCTGAGCACGCATCACGCTCTTGAACGAGCTGATGTAGCCGTGCTGGTTATCGATGTCAGCCAGGGCATCGGCGAAACGGAAGCGAGCATTGCCCAGATGATCCTTGAAAATCATTGTGCGTGCCTGATGGCGGTCAACAAATGGGACCTTCCGGAAGACCGCGAAGAAACATTGCGCAACATAAAACGGCAAATGGAACAGAAGTTGCAATTTTTGTCGTGGTCAAAACTCATTCTGGTCTCGGCAAAAAGCGGCCAGCGTGTCGAGAAAATACTTGACGAAACAAAAACGGTGTACGCAGAGTATTCCAAACGGGTCGCCCAGGAAGACCTCAACGAGATAATGGTGCAGGCGGAACATCTGCGCCCCGTTTCGCGCAAAGGACATGTACTGCATTTACAACGCATCGAACAACTTGATGTCTGCCCGCCGACATTCCAAGTTACCTGCAACGATCCCCTGCTTGTTCATTTTTCATATCGCCGATTTTTAGAGAACCGTTTGCGTGAACGATTCGATTTCACGGGCACCCCGCTGGTCATTAAATTTTTAAAATCATGAAACTAGTTCTATTATTCATTTTTTCCTATCTTCTGGGCGCCATTCCCGTCGGATTTATCGCGGGAAAAATGCTTAAAGGTATAGACATTCGTCGGCATGGATCAGGCAATCCGGGAGCGACCAATGCATTCCGCGTACTTGGTCCCGTCCCCGGCGTTATCACCTTTATCCTTGATGCGCTTAAGGGATGTATTCCGGTACTGACGGCGATGCATATCACCGGCAACGAATTCATTGCAATCGGCGCGGGACTGTGCGCCATCACGGGCCACATGTACACTGTTTTTCTGGGATTTAAAGGCGGTAAAGGCGTCGCCACTTCAGCCGGCGTCTTCGGCGCACTTTTGCCGGCACCGGCCGGACTGGCACTGGCCGCTTTTGCGGCTGTTTTCGCCGCAACCGGATATGTCTCCGCCGGCTCGATTGTCGCCGCCGTTGTTTTGCCCCTTGCAGGGTTTTTCCTGGGCGCTTCGCCGGTCAGAATCCTGTGCGCCGCTCTGGTCGCTATTGTCATCATATTTCAGCATACGCCCAATATACGCCGGCTGATAAACGGCACTGAGAACAAAATATCGTCTCGCGGGGGAAACACATGAAAACCACCGTCGCGGTACTGGGCGCGGGATCGTGGGGGGTAACCCTTGCCAAACTCCTATACGACAAAGGATGTGCGGTAACACTCTGGGAATTTAACGAGGCCCAGTCAGCAACTTTGGCAAAAACACGGAGCTTACGTTTTTTCCCTCATGTAAAGCTTCCCGATGACATGCCCATAACCAGCGATATGTTCACCGCGTGTTCATCGGCAAACTATATTTTATTTGCCGTCCCATCACATACGCTGCGTTCAGTCGCACGCCGGTTATCCAGCACCGGCATTGCACTTACCGATACGATAATCATTTCAGCCACCAAAGGCATAGAAAATAATTCTCTTAAGCGAATGTCGGAGATTATCAGCGATGAACTCCCCGCTGCGGGCAACCGCATCGTTGCTCTTTCCGGTCCCAGCCATGCCGAAGAAGTCGCGCAGAAACATCCTACCGCCATTGTGGTCGCATCGAATAATTCCCAGGCAGCGGAACGGTGTCAGGACCTCTTTATGACCCCTCACTTCCGCGTGTATACCAACACTGATATTATCGGCGTCGAAATCGGCGCTTCACTTAAAAATATTTTTGCCATCGCCGCAGGTATCATTGACGGCATCAATCTGGGCGACAACGCCAAAGCAGCCATGGTAACGCGCGGCCTCACCGAACTCATGAAACTGGGTATCGCCATGGGCGGACGACAACAAACATTTGCCGGACTGACGGGCCTGGGCGATCTGATTGTTACCTGTTTCTCCCGCCACTCACGCAACAGGGCGCTCGGTGAAAAAATCGGACAGGGAAAAACATTGACATGCGCCGAACAAGAGCTCATCATGGTCGCAGAAGGCGTTAAAACAACGCAGAGCGCCTTTGAGCTTGGCAAGCGCTATGGACTCGAACTGCCTATCATTCATCAAGTATACCGCATTTTATACGAGGGAACACCGCCCGCTGAATCGGTCAAGTCGCTTATGATGCGGGATTCAAAGCCGGAAATGGAGTTGTATCTATGAATAAAAACCATCTGGTCGAATCACTGCAAAAAGTTCTCAGCACGCGCAAAGAAGCCCTGGACGCGGTTGAAACTGTATTTTCGACAATGCAAGGGGCGCTGCGTGAGGGAGATAAAGTAGTTGTTTCCGGCTTCGGCAGTTTCCATCCTTTTACGACAAAAACGAAAAAAGGCCGCAACCCGAAAACCGGTGAAACATTAACCTTATCGCCACGCAAAAAGGTTCGTTTCAAGCTCGCCAAGGATTTTTTTTAGCGACAAGCCCCGTTTGACTTTTCAGTTGTTCTTTGATTAAATATGACGAGCAGTCGACAGTAACCAGGTGATCACCGCACTTACATGATTGAAATTCCGCCAATTCCTGAAAAGGAATTTTTTTCTATAGGGGAAGTCAGCAGGATTGTCCAGATTCCGGCGTATGTGTTGCGGTATTGGGAAAGCGAGTTTCATTTACTGCGTCCCACACGCCGATCTTCCGGACAGCGTAAGTATATCCGCAAAGACATTGAAAGTGTCTTTCTGATAAAAGATCTTTTGTACACAAAAAAATACACGATCGCCGGCGCCAAAAAATTTCTGGTCGGCGATAAGCGCAAAAAAGAAGATACGACGCAGATGCATCTTCCGTTGTCCGGTAATAGCGTTGATTCAAAGGTTTTTCGTGAGGTCCGCGAAGAACTTGAAGATATTTTAAAACAATTAAAACCCCTCGTACGCAGTACGGCTGTTGACAAATTCGGGGCGTAGCGTAGTTGGCTAGCGCACTCCCTTGGGGTGGGAGAGGTCGCCGGTTCAAGTCCGGCCGCCCCGATATGATATTTTTCCAAGGGATTGCGTTATGCGATGGATGTTGCGTTCTAAAATATTCAAAGCGTTGGTCACAGAATCAAATGTTAACTACAAAGGCAGTATAACTATCGATCGTGCTTTAATTGACAAGTGCGGTCTATGGGTCGGCGAAAAAGTTCTTGTTGTCAGCAACACCACCGGCGCACGCCTTGAAACTTATGTCATTGCCGGTCCGATGAATTCAGGCGTCATCTGCATGAACGGCGCCGCAGCACATCTCATTCGCGCCGGTGAAGAGATAATCATAATGGGCTTCGAACTCACCGACACTGCTCTGAGCGCGTCCATCATATTGGTTGACAAGCACAATGCGTTTGTCCGCTTTCTCAACAACAATCCTGATAATGCTGAATAGCAGTGTGCCGTTTGGCAGTAAAATATTTGACCAGAGTCGGGCAAATGAAGTATAATAATTTTTGTAGTCGGGGCGTGGCTCAGTTGGCAGAGCGCACGGTTCGGGACCGTGAGGTCGCTGGTTCGAATCCAGTCGCCCCGATTTGTTTATACCCAATGCCCCTATCCTGTTCAACACATTAATATATGGAACAATTCGATCCAATTCAACTGTATTTCAAAGAAATAAAAGCTATCCCTCCTATCCCCCCTGACCGGCTGCAACTGGTTTGGAAACGCGCCTTAAAAGGTGACAAAAAATCCCAGAAACTCATCGTAGAAGCTAACCTTCGCCTGGTTATTCCTATCGCAAAAAGATTCTGCAGAACCGGTATTGAATTTCTCGATCTCATCGAGGAAGGCAACATGGGACTTATGCGGGCGGTGGAGAAATTTAACCCCCAAAAAAAAGTACAATTTTCAACCTACGCCACCTACTGGATTGAACAGTCAGTACGCCATGCCGTTGAAGAGAAAAGCAAAACCATCCGCATTCCGCCGCATATATGGGACTCAATACATCACTGGCTCAAGAATTGGAAACCCCTGCAGAAGAAACTGGGCCGCGATCCGACCATGCAGGAAATGGGAAAACTACTGCACATGACAACGCCGCAAATAAAGAATATTATGGCGGCGACTCAGCTTACCCATGGCGTAAGTTCTTTGGATACGCCACTAGACGCAGAGGGCTCGCTATTTATCAAAGATATAATTTCTGACCATGAATCATCGCCCGAGTCAGTCACGGAACTCATCCGCCAAAACTCGGATATTTCACGGGCTCTTAATTTCCTTGAACAGCGTGAAAAAAATATCATAGAGTGGCGTTTCGGCCTTAATAACTTGCCTCCTAAATCACTCGAAGAGATCGGCGATAAACTTAATTTATCGCGCGAGCGTATCCGGCAGTTGGAAGAGCGCGCGCTCAAAAGATTAAAAATACTGGCGGTCAAAGTTAAACTTGTTGAACTTAAAGACAGCAAGGACTTTCTGCTCGACAGCCGTAGCACTAAACGAGACCGCCGCGTCATATTCGACCGGCGTGCCAACAGAGTTGACCGGCGCATCGGACTGCCCGATACGCGTGCAGTTAAAGTCAATCGCCGCAGCGGTATTGATCGCCGTGTTATTGCCGATCAGCGGCATTACGAACGCCGCCATTAGGCAAGGGGATTACTTATGGATTCAGTTGTCGAACAGTTACGATCAGCTATCCGGGATATTCCGGACTTTCCTAAAAAAGGAATACTTTTCAAAGACATAACACCGGTATTGAGTAATCCCGATTTGTTCCGCAAAGCCATTGACGAAATGGCCAGCCATTATCGGGGACAAAATATTCACAAAGTCGCCTGTGTTGAAGCCCGCGGATTTATTTTTGGCGCACCGATTGCCTACAGTTTGGGCGTAGGAATGATTCCTGTCAGAAAAAGAGGAAAATTGCCCTACCGAACAGTGAAACATACCTATCAACTGGAATACGGAACGGACACCCTGGAAATGCACGAAGATGCAATAAAACCGGGTGAGAATATTTTGCTGGTCGACGACCTGCTCGCCACCGGGGGAACCGCGTTGGCAACAGCGACTATGATAGAACAGAATGGCGGGAAAGTCGTCAGTATCGCCTGTCTGATAGAATTACTTTTTCTCAATGGTCGCACTACAGCACTTAAGAATTATGATGTTTTCTCGCTCATAACATTTTAAACTGCACGCACACGCCCTGGTAGCTCAACTGGATAGAGCAGATCCGTCCTAAGGATAAGGCTGGAGGTTCAAATCCTCTCTGGGGCGTTTAAAAACGCAAGGAAAATATGAAATACATCGATCTACATACACATAGTTTGTTCTCTGACGGCGCCCTGCTTCCTTCAGAACTGGTCTACCGCGCAAAAGTTAACGGATATGAAGCAATCGCACTGACCGATCACGGTGATTTTTCTACGATTGATTACATCATCCCCCGCATTAAAAAAATTACTGCACAGCTCAGCCGCGCGTATGATATACGCGTTTTGGCAGGTATAGAGATTACCTATGTGCCGCCCCCGCTAATAGCCAAAGCTGTCCAAATGTGCCGAAAGCTCGGCGCTGACATAGTGGTCGTTCACGGTGAGACCCCCGCTGAAACGGTACCACCGGGGACAAACCATGCCGCCATAATGGCATGCGCTGACATCATCGCTCATCCCGGTCACATAACTGCAGACGATGTTCTGCTGGCGCGAAAAAACAATGTTTGCCTGGAAATTACTACCCGACGGGGACACAAGGCGGGCAACCCTCATGTGGCGCGTCTGGCAAAAAAACTGGGCGCTTCACTGGTGTTTAATACCGACACGCATCAGCCGGACGATTTAATGTGCGCGGAAAGTATCCGGTCTACTTTAAAAGTGAGCGGGCTTGTAATGGCCGATTTTTTAACTATGCAAAATCACGCAAGGGGAATAATCAATGGACGCAAACACTCGACACAATCTAAAAAGAAATGAACTCGAAAACATTCTCATTGTCAGTATCGAATGGATACAAAAGAACCGCCAGGCGTTTTATAGCATTCTGGGCATAACCATCGGCGCACTTATATTTTCCGTTTTCTTTTTCATGCGCCTTCACTCGTCAAAAGCGCGCGCCAACGATAAGTTCTCCATGGCGCAGGCGCAGATTTACGGCGGCCAGATCGATGCCGGCCTTCAGTCGCTCGATGCAATCATTCTGCAATACAGGCATACTCCCGCATCAACACAGGCGCGCATGCTCAAGGCCGATTATTTCATATCAAAAAAGGAATTTGCTAACGCCGAAAGCGTCGTTCGCCCGGCTATTGACGAAGGGACGCCCAAAAGCATGATGCCCCTTGCATTGATGATTCTGGGCGATATACAAGAATCTGCAGGAAACTATACGGCAGCCATAGCTACTTACACTACCTTCATCAAAAGATATGCAGACCACTTTTTTGTCCCTAAAGCATATGAATCACTGGGCAGATTATATGAATTAAACGGTTCTTTTACCGAGGCAAAAGCACAGTATGACAAACTTTCTGCGCTCTACCCGGGCGGCGGATGGGCTCAGCGAGCGCAGGAACGCATTGCCATTATCTCTGCATCCCCGTTGAAATCTGCCGCAGTTCAGCACGGAAACAATAAACAGTAACCTGTTCCAGCTTTTAATTTTTCAATTTCTATTGTATAATTACAGTGTTGTTAAATTGTATATAAAAGGGGAAAGCAATGAAAAGATTAGTTTTGGCTGTTTGTGCAGTATCACTGTTTGGTGGAGTATCTTTTGCAAAAGAAATTAAACATTCAGTATCTGCAGCTCCTGTGCGCGTCCAATCAGATGCAAAGACCGGATTTGGATTTAATTCTCAACTCTCAGGAAATACCACTGTTGATGTCAATGGACAACCGCAACCTATTCCGGCGACAACCTCTTTGGCTCTCCGGTACTGGACTGCTGGCAGCATGGGCTTTGAAGGCATTCTTGGTTTTGGATTTGGCGATAACGCAAAAGGTTTTGATTTAGGCGGTAAAGTACTTGGCGTCATAAAGAAAGAATCCAATATGCGCGTGTACGGATACGGCATTATCGGCATCGAGAATGTATCAATTAAAGTTCAGGGCAAAGATTACAGCGATACCGCTTTCACCATCGGCACCGGTGTTGGAGCTGAATTTTTCCTCAGCAACCTTCCCAACCTTGGATTCGGCGTTGAAGCAGGCATCGGCTACAACAGCAGCAGCAAATTATTCGGCACTCAGGCAGGCTTGACGAATGTCGGCGTCAGATATTACTTCTCATAAGTATTGATTCTATTACCATCGCTGCGGCAAAGAAAGCGTCAAACCGTCTTTTTTTGCCGCAGCAATTTTATGACGCGCAAACTATTGGTTCGTTTTTTTATTGTATTGTTTAGTTTTCTGCCGGCGATAAGCTGTCTCTATGCTTCATCGCTGACGGTTGAGACCGATTACCGCGTGCGCGGTGTCAGTTTCAGCAATAATGACTTTGATGTGTCATCTTCCACTGACGCCCGGAGTTATTATTCACAGCGCATCGGGGTGACCATCGGTGGATCGTTTGCGCCGGGTGTTCGTATAGCCACAAAACTTACCGCTATCGGGGTTGCCGGTTCTACCAGCACCCTTTTTGCCACTCCGTATCCAAATACAACACTAACCCCCTACATTGAAAATGCATATGTCGTTCTGACCGATTTTAACGATTTGCCCGTAGATATCATAGCCGGCAAACAACCATTGTCGTATGGCGACGGTCTTATCATTGACGACAACGGTGTCGGATTCAACGCTTTCCGCATTATCGGGCATACCTCTTGGCCGATAAAATGGGATATGGAACTGGTGACTGCCAAGTTGACCGACAATTTCAGACCCGACGCAGATGCTGATCTGTACGGCGGGGTTGCATCCACTGACTGGAAACAACACCACTGGGAATTGGGTTATTTCAGATATATTAACGATGCCGGATATGTCTATACTCTCCCCGGTAACATCACTGACATCACTAAGGAAGTTTACAAGCAATTTTATGATATCCGTGTCGGACGCCGTAACGAATTGTCACTGTATCAGTTTGAATTAGCCAAACAAACCGGATATATTACCCGATCCAACAACACTGCAATTGCACTCGACGGAATGGGATACACCTTACGGGGGGAACTATACGGAAAGAATACCAAGCTCGGTTCTGTTACCGCCAGGGCATTCCTTGCCATGAACACCGGCAATGACCTTCAAAATACCGGCACTGACAATTCTTTTTCACCTGATTTAACTCGCCGCTTTGACGGACTGGAGCGCGCTGGCAACGGACAGCTGTTTGCCGCCACGCCGACAGGCGGTTATTACACATTGCCATCAGCGGAGTATTCAGGCATCAATACATTATCGTTGGGTGCCGAGTTCTCTCCGTTGTACGGATGGGCGTTCAGCGTTGATTACTTTCTGTACTCCACATCGGTTGGGCCCCGCGGCGCGCCGGTGGCGTCCGGATTTGAACGCCTTTTTGGGGGGGAATTCTCCATCGGCGTCGAGATGGATCTTGCCGTCAAATACACACACTCAAAATATGTAACATCATCCTTATCCTACAACCGCTACACCCCGCCAAAATTCGATCAATTGTGGCCTCACTCGGATCCCGCCACGCGGTACCAATACGAAATAACCGCCAAATTTTAACATGAAGAAACTGCATCTTGCTTTTCTGTGGCACCAGCATCAGCCCCTGTACAAAAACCCCTCCACCGGTGTCAATGAACTTCCCTGGGTACGCCTGCACGCGACCAAGGATTATTTCGACATGGCCGCAATCCTTGACGAGTTCCCGCTGATTAAATCGAATTTCAATGTCGTCCCGTCCCTCTTGGTACAGCTCGATGAATACGCACAGAAGATTGCACGGGATAAATTTCTTGACATGACGCTGACCGCAGCCGACCAGCTGATAGAAAGTGAAAAGATATTTATTCTGCATAATTTTTTCATGGCCAACTGGGAAACAATGGTTTTCCCGTATAACCGGTATCACCAGCTCCTGGAGAAACGTGGCCGGCAAACATCCACGGAAGACCTGCGCCGCATTCAAAATTATTTTACCATAGCCGACATACGCGACTTACAAGTATGGTTTAATTTATCGTGGATGGATCCGTACTGGCGGGAAAAAGATGAACTTATTGCATCCCTATTCGCCAAGGGGCGGAACTTCTCTGAAGAGGATAAACAATCGCTCATACAAAAACAGTTGTCTATCTGCGGGATGATAATTCCCAAATACAAAGAACTGCAGGACCGCGGACAAATCGAAGTATCAGCAACGCCGTTTTATCATCCCATACTGCCGCTGCTCTGCGATACCAACAACGCGCTCACCGCCATGCCTCATGCGCAGCTGCCAAAAAAACGCTTTCAGCACAAGGAAGACGCGCTAACTCAGATACAAAAAACTCTCGCTTATTATGAACGCTCTTTTTGCCGTCCCTTGCGGGGCATGTGGCCATCAGAGGGTTCCGTGTCTGAAGATATCATCCCTCTGCTGTCCGCTTCGGGCATTCAATGGATAGCGAGCGACGAGGAAATTCTGTTCCGCAGCCTGCACGCTGCCGCATCATCCCGCTCAAAGCTGTATAAACCGTATCGCGTAAAGATTGGCGACAATGCTGTCAATATGATATTTCGGGACCATGCACTGTCGGACGCCATCGGTTTTATATATGCAAAATGGGCCGCCAAGGATGCGGTAAACGATTTTATGAACCGCCTGCACGCCATCCGGGATACGCTCGGCGATACGGGCGAGGATAATCTGGTTTCGGTGATTCTTGACGGGGAAAACTGCTGGGAGTATTATGCCAACGACGGCAGAGATTTTTTGCGCCAGCTTTATGGCGCCTTAAGCGCTGATGAAACCATAGAAACGGTCACCATCAGCGACTACCTGCTGAAACATCCGCCCGTTGAAACATTGACCAACCTTTGGGCAGGATCATGGATCAACGGCAATTTCGCCATATGGATCGGACACAGCGAAGACAATGTTGCCTGGGACTATCTTCTGGCAACCCGGAACTTCCTATCCAACTATATACAGAAATACCCGAAAAAAAAGGAAACGCCTGCAATTCTTTCCGCTTGGGAAAAGATTTACATCGCTGAAGGATCTGACTGGAACTGGTGGTACGGAAACGACCATTCATCCAGCATTGACGCTATTTTTGACTATCTTTTCCGGCAAAACCTGATAGCGGTATACGAACTATGCAATGAGAAAGTTCCTGATTATCTGTACAAAACCATCAAGGGCATCGTAAAAACACAACCAACCCTTGAACCGTCAGAAATGATTACCCCAAAAATTGATGGGAAAGTCAGCAGTTATTTCGAATGGAAATCAGCGGGATACTACGAGGTCGGCCACGCCGGCGGATCCATGCATCAGGTAGAAACGGTCATAAAGTCATTTTACTACGGATTTGACCTGGAAAACATCTATTTTCGGCTGGATCTCAACACCGCTATCGCTTCAAAAAGCATCGAAGAGTTTACTTTTAACATCATTTTTCTGACTCCTGCCGGCAAAGAACTGCGCCTATCTCTTGAAAACGGCGGAAACATACGAGAATATGCACTCCTATCGGCAGATAATCAAGACCCTTTGACCTCTGCATGTGCTGGAAAAATCATTGAATGTGCGGTGAGTTTGGATATATTGCAAATACCCCCTGAAATTAGTACTATTGAATTCGTGGTGACGGTATCTAAAGGCGGTCCCGAAATAGAGCGGTGGCCCTACCAGAGTTCAGTCATAATGCCCAAACCAAGCGAATATTCGAACCCCAAGTCATGGCTGGTGTGATAAAACAGAGCACCTCGGAGAGATCTTATGAAAACACGCGATATAGTAGTCAACAAGAAAACAGCCCAGGGGATTGAAATACCCCTTATGGCAGCAAATTTGGTCATGGTTATAACGCCCAAGGGCTACCTTATGTGCGGTTATCTGGATATTAAAACTGCCGAAAAGATGGGAGATTGCGCCGCGGTTATCCGCGGAGTAAAAACCATCGATGCCCTGCTGGAAGGCAAAGTTGTTGAAATTACAACAGCTGCCGCCGCTGCCGGTATTAAGCTCGGAATGACCGGGATTAAGGCCCTTGCCAAGATAAGCTGAGATCCAACACTGAACTTGCCATTTAACTTGTAATGAAGAGGACATTCTTGTGTATACATGAATGTCCTTTTTTCGTTTATATAAGGCACCCATCAAAGTTATATATCTAATTATCATTGATAATTCATTGCATTTCATATTATCTTAATTGCATTGATTAAGACGATTCAATCTGTATTTTCCGTCTGAGAAATCATATCTCCACCCACACCCCCGCAAGTTCCGATAATATATATTATGTTAAGTTATATGGATTAGGTGACAACTTGTCAACATTAAACTAATTTATGATAAATATAATGATTAGTACTTATAAATATATATTTATTGCATTGCTTCTATAAATTACTTTAACAGTTATTAATTATCACTCACATTCCGGCGATTTTCCGCAGTTTTGTCAAAAAATATGAAAATAATTTTTCCCATTTTTTGGCAACATTTTTCGGGAATCTAATTTTTCGGTACAATTTGACGGAAAATGGATGGTCCGGAAAAAGCCATGAAAGACACCAAAAAAAGGGCTGAAATGATCGCAAGGTGACCAAGGGTCCAGGGGTGCCGGGGGTCAAAAATGAAGGGTTCGGAAAAAGGGATGAGAGAAATGGGGTTTTACATCAAAATCAGGAAAAACAGGGGAAAGCAGGAAAGGGGCAGAGGCAGGTAAGAAGATTGGCAAGGAAGACATCTAATACATAATCTTTTTAAGGAACAGACCCTCAGGAGGCGCTGTCTCCCCCGCCAACCGGCGGTTACGGCTACTAAGAATATCACGCAGAGAGGCCGGTGGACGCTTGCCTAAACCAACTTCAACGAGGGTTCCTACCAGAGTGCGCACCATTTTGTATAGAAATCGGTCAGCCTGGAACAGAATGGTTATTGCGCCGGCAGGCGTAGCAGTGGTAATACGAATTTTTGTGAGCGTCACCATCGTGTTTTCTTGGGTTCCGCCCGATGCGTAGAAGGCGTTAAAATCGTGTTTTCCGATGCAGTACCGCGCTGCCCTGCGCATGGCGGGCACATCAAGGGGGCGAGGCACCTGCCATGCATATTTCTGGCGCCATACGGAACGGCACGGGCTGTTCCAAATGGCGTATTCATACTGCTTGGCGCGGGCCTTAAAACGGGGATTAAACGCGGCAGGAATGCGTTTTACGGCAGTTATCGCTATGTCCGCAGGCAACACGGCATTGAACGCTAAAAGAATCTTTTTGAGCGGATAGGATCTCCCCCCGGTAACCGCTAACGCTACGCTCTGCGCCAGCGCATGAACGCCCTTATCCGTACGGCCGGCAGCGGTACTAACAATTGAGGGTGTTTTAAAGATACGGGAAGAAGCTTTTTCGATTTCAGATTGGACGGTGCGTGCAAGGGGTTGTTTTTGCCAGCCGCAAAACGCGGCACCATCGTATTCGATGGTCAGCAACAGGTTCATTTTTGAGGATAGATGTCTGAAAAACGCAGAAGATCGATTTTATTATCGATAAAATATTGTTTCAACGGCGGCTGACAGCAATGCGCCAGCTCCGCCTCACGCCACAGTTCCCCGTACCCCGGATGCGTCATCAATTCAGCAACAACAAACGGCTCGTCGACATTGCCCCAGTACCATCCTTCAATAAAATGGTCGGCAAATGAAAGAAGGTGCTTCTGGGCAATCGCGCGCATCCGGTCGCATTCAGCGTCGTTTACGAAATGATTACACAGAAAACGGATAGCGGGAATTTTATATTCCTGCGCCATGGCGCAGACCAGAGGGAATAATTGTGCGTTTAAATGCGCGTGATGATGACTGTTGACATGGTCGGCTGAAAATCCAAAAGCCAAATATTTCTCTATCTGGCGCCGAATCTCCCCTTTCACCGCTTCCAAGTCAGCATTGATTAGTTCCGTCACGACTCCCATGGCGTGGTCAACCGTAAAAAATCTATCGAGGTCTAAATGAATGCCCATCCCGAGAGAAGGATTTTCTTTGGCAAGACCAACCGCTTCATCCGTACCTTCCCGATCAACAAACAACGAGGCGCTCGAAACAACGCCATTTTTGTGAGCGAGTACTATGCCCTTATTGATCGATTCACGGTAACCGAAATCATCGGCATTAACAATAATCTTTTTCATTGGTTTTTTATAAGGTCCCGATGCAATAATTCTTCTGCGATTTGCACCGCGTTTAAGGCGGCGCCCTTTAAAAGGTTATCAGAAACTACCCAAAATGTCAATCCTTTTTCGATCGCAATGTCTTCCCTGATTCTGCCTACAAAGGTCATCTGGCGGTTAGCTGCCATGAGCGGGGTCGGATATTTTTTGTCCGCAGGAGAGTCGTATATCTCGACGCCGGGCGCAGCTGCCAGCAATCGGCGCGCGTCAACAGCGGTAAGTTTCTTTTCAGTTTCAATCCATACCGATTCTGAGTGCGACCGAAATACCGGGACCCGCACGCAGGTCGCGCTGACGGCCATACCGGCGTCACCCATGATCTTCCTGGTCTCATTAGTCATTTTCATTTCTTCTTTGGTATAGCCGTTATCAAGGAATACATCTATCTGAGGAATCACATTAAAAGCTATCTGTTGTTGAAACGTGCTGGCAGGCGGGATAGTTTCATTTTTTGCCCACGCCCGCGACTGCTGTTCCAACTCATCCATACCATGTCCGCCGGCTCCGGAAACGGATTGATAGGTAGCAACAATCACCCGCTTAATGCGCGCGGCGTCATGTAACGGCTTAAGCGCGACAACCATTTGAATGGTGGAGCAATTGGGATTAGCGATAATCTTTTTTTCCTGGGACAGCGCCTGAGAATTGACCTCAGGAACAACCAGCGGCACACTTTCATCCATCCGCCAAGCGCTGGAATTATCTATGACAAAACAATTTTCTTTCGCGAATATCGGAGCATACTCCTTGGAGATGGCTGCGCCGGCACTGAAAAGCGCTATATCCACGCCCTTTGCCTGTTCAGGAGTAAGCTTCAAAACATCTATGTCTTGTCCATTGAATTTCATTTTCTTTCCTACCGAGCGTTCCGACGCCAGCAGGCGCAATGATTTCACCGGAAACTTCCGGCTCTCCAGCATCTTTACCATTTCCTGACCAACCGCACCCGTCGCTCCGACAACAGCCACTGTATAGTTCTTTGACATAATAATCTCCGTATTAAAATTCTTTTCAGCCGGCAATGATTACCGTGTACTTCTGCAGTTTATAGATTGGTGGCGACAAAATCACCCATCTCGGTTGTCGTCAATCCCATTCTTCCCGCAGCCAAACTCTTTATTTTCCCGGTCGAGAGACATTTAATGACCGCGGCTTCAATCTTCTGCCCGGCCGCAGTTTCACCTATAGTCTCAAGCATCATGCCGCCAGCGCAAATCGCCGCCAAAGGATTGATGACATTCTGATTGGTATATTTCGGCGCCGACCCGCCGATGGGTTCGAACATCGATACCCCGTTAGGATTGATATTTCCGCCTGCGGCAATGCCCATACCACCCTGTATCATCGCACCAAGGTCGGTGATAATGTCGCCGAACAAGTTGTCCGTCACGATAACATCAAACCATTCGGGGTTTTTTACCATCCACATACAAGTTGCGTCAACATGGGCGTAATCGGGCTTCACACCGGGATATTCCTTGGCAACATGATAAAACGCGCGTTCCCACAAATCAAACGCATAGGTCAAGACATTCGTTTTGCCGCATAGAGTCAGTTTTTTTTGTTTGTTGCGTTTCTTGGTCAGCTCAAAAGCGTATCGAATACACCGCTCGACGCCAAAACGCGTATTGATTGATTCCTGGACTGCTGTTTCCTGCGGCGTGCCCTTGCGCAGAAATCCGCCGGCGCCGCAGTACATGCCCTCGGTGTTTTCACGAACAACGACAAAATCAATCTGCTCAGGCGTCTTATCTTTCAGGGGTGAGGCGACATTGGGGTACAACTTTACCGGCCGCAAATTGATGTACTGGTCCAGTTCAAACCTGAGGCGCAGCAAGAGTCCCTTTTCCAAAATACCCGGCTTCACATCGGGATGCCCGATGGCGCCGAGATAAATTGCATCGACTTTTCTCAACTCCGCCAGAACGCTGTCGGGTAAAATCTCCTGGCATTTTTTGTACTGTTCCCCGCCGAGATTATAATATATCCAATCAATCTTGAAATCGGATTTTCGGGACAATGTATCAATAACTTTTATGCCTTCTCTGATAACTTCCGGTCCTGTCCCGTCTCCGGCTACGACTGCAATACGATAGGTTTTTCCCATGATGTTCCCCTTTTCTTATCTTCGCTTTAAATAGTTTAACAACCCGCCCTGTTTGATGATGTCCTGCATGAACGGCGGGAACGGCTGAGCCTGATATACTTCCGAGCGGGTCACATTCTTTATGGTTCCCGCGGTCAAGTCGATGGAAAGAACATCGCCTGATTTAATATTTTTTACTGCCGCCGGGCATTCGAGAATCGGCAATCCTATATTGATGGCATTGCGAAAGAAAATGCGCGCGAAGGTGGAAGCGATAATCGCGCTGACGCCTGCTTTTTTAATAGCTATCGGCGCATGTTCCCGCGAGGAACCACACCCGAAATTCTGCTCGGCAACGATAAAATCGCCGGGTTTTAGTTTTTTCATGAAGTCCTTATCGAGATCCTCCATGCAGTGCTTCGCCAGCTCATCCGGATCGGATGTATTCAAATAGCGTGCCGGAATAATTTCATCCGTATTTATGTTCGCGCCGTAGCGGTGCGCGCTGCCCTGGAGTGTCAGTGAAGCCATGTCGCTCTCCTTATTTTAATTGAGACGGATCGATTATTTTTCCCGTGATTGCCGAAGCGGTGGCAACCGCCGGATTGGCAAGATACACTTCGGATTTGGGATGACCCATCCGCCCGACGAAATTGCGGTTGGTTGTCGCAACGCACCGTTCGCCTGACGCGAGAATGCCCATATGTCCGCCCAGACAGGGACCGCAGGTGGGCGCGGAAATTATCGCGCCGGCTTTCATGAATATCTCAAGAAGCCCTTCTTTAAGCGCGGCGCTGTATATCTGCGGCGTCGCCGGTATGACCAGCATGCGCACGCGAGAATGTACTTTTTTTCCTTTGATTATCGACGCAGCCAGCCGTAAATCTTCTATACGGCCGTTGGTGCAGGAACCAACTACCACCTGATCGATTTCAATGGCGTTGAGCGACCGCGCCGTTTTAGCGTTCGACGGTAAAAAAGGAACCGCGACCTGAGGGACGATCTTTGAACAATCGATTTCTATGATGTCGGCATAGGTTGCGTCAGGGTCGCTCTGGAAAATCTTCCCTGCCCGTTTTCCCCGCCCCTTCATATATGCAAGAGTCTGCTTATCAGGAGCAATAATACCGTTCTTTCCCCCCGCTTCTATCGCCATGTTAGCCATGGTAAAGCGGTCTGACATGGATAGTTTTTCAATGACTGGGCCTGTAAATTCCATCGCCTGATAGAGCGCGCCGTCAACGCCGATTTTCCCTATCGTATACAAAATAAGGTCTTTGCCGCCGACCCATGTGTTAAGTTTGCCGGTATAAACAAATTTTATCGTCTTAGGGACCTTTAGCCAGATTTTCCCCGTTATCATCGCCGCGCACAAATCCGTCGAACCCGCGCCGCTTGAGAACGCGCCCATTGCGCCGTAGGTACAGGTATGAGAATCGGCGCCGATAACGAGGTCTCCGGGAACAACAATGCCCTGTTCCGGCAGCAATGCATGTTCTACGCCGCAATTACCGCCCTCATAATAATGCACCAGCTTCTGTTCCCGCGCGAATGTCCGCACAAACTTAACTTGTTCGGCGCTGTCAATATCCTTGTTCGGCGTAAAATGGTCCATCACCAAAACTACTTTTGAACGGTCAAAAACCTTTTTTGCGCCGACCTGGCGGAACTCTTTTATTGCCAGCGGCGAAGTAACATCGTTACCCAAGGCGATATCAATCTTCGGCTCGATGAACTCTCCGGCTTTGACCGATTTCACGCCGCAATGAGCGGCCAATATTTTTTCTGTTATCGTCTGTCCCATGCTGTACTCCTCTTTAATTAAATATTCACTATCGTGCGCCGGCAGCTATTTTGTTCAATGCCTGAATGTACGCCTTGGCGCTGGCGTCGATGATGTCGGTTGAGGTTGAGCGCCCCGTGAATGTCACGCCGTTGCGCTCCACCCTGACATTTACTTCGCCCTGCGCATCCTTACCGCCGGAAATCGCGCGCAGATTGTAATCCGCCAGCGTCACCTTGATGCCGGTAATTTTATCGATTGCCTTGTACGCCGCATCAACCGGTCCGTCGCCGCACGCCGCTTCCTGCACGATCACTTTTTTCACCATTAGACGCACGGTCGCAGTAGGAATGACGCCGGTACCCGACGAAGTGTTAAGATATTCAAGACAATAGGTAGCCGGCGGCTGTTTGATTCCCTGTTCCGCCAAAGCAACGATATCGTCGTCATATATAACTTTCTTTTTATCAGCCAGCACTTTGAAGCGGTCAAATAACGACACCACATCCGCCGGCTTTACGCGATAGCCCAAATCTTTGAGACGACTGACCAGGGCATGACGGCCCGAATGTTTCCCCAGCACCAATTTGCTTGCGGGAACGCCCACATCCTCAGGCCGCATAATCTCATAGGTGCGCCGTTCTTTAAGCACGCCGTCCTGATGTATGCCCGCCTCGTGCGCAAAAGCGTTTGCACCGACAATCGCCTTGTTCGGCTGAACGGGGATGCCGGTCAGTGACGAAAAAAGACGGCTTGTCTTATAGATTTCCCTGGTATTGATGCCGTAATCAAGTTTGAAAAAATTCCGGCGCGTCTTGAGAGCCATGACCACTTCTTCGAGGGAAGCGTTGCCGGCCCGTTCGCCGATGCCGTTGATGGTGCACTCCACCTGACGCGCCCCTGCCGCCACCGCCGCCAACGAATTGGCGACGCCCAGACCCAGGTCGTTATGGCAATGAACGCTAATCACCGCTTTTTCAATGCCTTTAACGCGGGTGCGGATAGTACCAATGAGGGCGCCGTATTCCTGCGGCACCGTGTATCCAACAGTATCGGGGATATTGACGGTCGTGGCACCGGCGGCGATTACCGCCTCGACAATCGAACACAGATAATCAACATCCGTACGGGTCGCGTCTTCCGCCGAAAACTCGACATCGTCGCACAATTTTTTGGCGAACTTTACCGCATGAACCGCCATAGCAAAAACCTCAGCGCGGGTTTTCTGCAGTTTCTTCTCAATATGAATATCCGAGGTCGCTAAAAAGATATGAATACGCGGCTTACGGGCATATTTTACCGCGTTCCAGCAGGCAGTAATATCCTTTTCGCTCGCACGGCATAACCCGGCTATAATCGGGCCTTTGATTGTTTTGGCAATAAGTTTTACCGCTTCAAAATCTCCCGGGCTTGAGATGGGAAATCCCGCCTCCATCACATCAACGCCCAGCGCAGCCAGCTGGCGCGCCATTTCCATCTTTTCAACAATGTTCAAACTGGCGCCCGGCGACTGTTCACCGTCACGCAGAGTAGTATCAAAAAATATAACTTTATTATTCATATACATTTCCTCCTAAACAATATCCCCGATACCGTCATTCGGGGATGAATCCTCGTGCAGTGACGACAAAAGCATGCGCGTATTATTTCTGCGGAGAAGTTTCATCGGGACTCTTTGATTTGAAAGAGTTAATCAGCAGTTTCCGGAGTCGCCAGTATCGGGCTATGTACCCGACAAAACCCGAAAGCAGGTAGGCCAGGAAAATAATGAATATGGAATTCTGCGGATAGGTCACGATAAACAAAATGGTAACCAGAAATAACGATATCAGATGCAGTGATTTCGGACGCCCCGCTTTGAACTTTTTAAAGGCCTGATACGGGACAGTGGAAATCATCAGCATCGAAATTATTATAACAATAAGGGGCAGCATATGAAAGAAAAAAGGCATCTTTTTCATAATCAGCGGAATTGTTTTAACGGTTACTTCCTGCCCGTCAAGAAACAGCTGATAGCTTAACACAAAGGATGCAAGCATACCCGCAGCCGCCGGTATGGGAAGCCCGCTGAATTCGGTGCTGGCCTCGCCATCCTGCGCCTTCACATTAAACCGTGCCAGACGCAAAGCGCCCGCCATGACATAAAACAACGCAATGGCAATACCGGGGCCTTTCATGCCGGACAAGAGCATCTGATACATCAATATCGCCGGCGCCACGCCGAAAGAAATAAGATCTGACAACGAATCAAATTCCAAACCAAACCGGCTGGTCGTATTGGTCAGACGGGCGATGCGCCCGTCAACCATGTCCATGATAATGGATGCCAGTATCGCCCATGCCGCTGCCGTAAACTGTTCGTTGATAGAATAGATAACTGACAGAAAGCCAATGCCGAGATTAGCTCCGGTGAAAATGCTGGGCAACACATAAATACCCCGTCGAATATTGACCATATTAGCGTATCTTTCCCATAATAGTTTCCCCACCCGTCACTTTGTCGCCGACTTTAACAGTAATATCCGTTGAAGGCGGGACATATAAATCAACCTGTGAACTGAATTTTATTAAACCAATCTTGTCGCCTTTTTGCAACACATCGCCCGTTTTGCTCCAGGCAACCACGCGGCGGGCCAAAATACCCGCAATCTGTTTGACCACATAGGTCCCTGACTGGGCGGCAACGGTAATGACATTTTGTTCGTTAACGATGCACGCCTCCGGCTTCATCGCCGGCAAAAACTTGCCCGGTATATAGCGCACTTCGACAACAGTCCCCGCCACCGGTGCCCGTTGTATATGCACATTAAAAACCGACAAGAATACCCGAATGACATCCTGTCCGTTTTCTTTTGTTATTTCCATGACGGTCCCGTCACACGGAGAAACGATAGCTGCGGGATCCTCGACAATCGTGCGCGACGGATCGCGAAAGAAAAATGCGCAAAACAACCCGAATATCAGACACAACGAACCCAGCAATGAGCCCACAAAGCCAAAACGCACGGAAAACAACACTATCCCTGCCACAATGGGAACTATAATAAATGGCCAACCTTCTTTTGCAATCCACATAGTAGTTATCCTCGCTATATAATTGAATTATTTTACTAAATATCAAAAATCTTGTCAAAATCCGAGTTGGCCGCAGGCGGCTTCTATATCAGCACCTTTGGGTTCGCGGATAATGGCGAGAATGTCCCGCTTGATGAGGAAGTTTTTTATGTGCTCCATTGTTTCACGGCGGGGCGGGGCAAGACGCAAACGGGTCTTTGAACCCTCCATGTGCATTGAGTCGTGAACAGTGTCATTATAGGCAATCAAATTCACCTGCAAAAGATCGGTCGGGTGCACATGACGGGCAATGAGGTCAACGAAGCTTTTCATGGTCTTCATGTCGTCATTGACGCCGTCAAATACAATGTACTCAAGCGTTAGACGGGTCTTGTTCTTCCGGGAATAAAACAATCCTGCTTCCAGTATATCAACTATTCTAAACGGCACCACCCGTTCTGAAATCAAGGTGCGCCGAACATCATCATCCGGCGCGTGGAGGGACAACGCCAGACGAACGCCTAATTGTTCTTCGGCCAACCGGCGAATAAGAGGAACAATGCCGACGGTCGAAAGTGTAATATGGCGGCGACCAATGCCGAACTGATGGAAATCCGTCAGTGAACGAACCGATGACACAACCGCGTTGTAGTTTAAAAGCGGTTCTCCCATACCCATAAACAGTACGCCCGTAATCCGTTGTCCGGTATCTTTCGACAAGGCAAGCACTTGCTCTACAATCTCGCCGCGGGTAAGGTTTCGTTTCATTTTCACTGCACCTGACGCGCAAAACCGGCATTGAATGGGGCATCCCACCTGCGAAGATATGCATACCGTCCGGCGGTCTCTGGTCGGCAGAAACACGGCGAACACGGAAAGGTTGTCGCGCGTTTTGAACTCGTAGCGGACAGTCCCGTCTATGGCGGACATTTTCTTTCCCGCAATCGTCATTGACCTCAGATAATAATGTTGGGACAAATAGGTGCGCAAATCGGCGGGAATATTGGTACAGGTGCTAAAATCATCGCACTGTTTCTGATACACCCAGGTGACTATCTGGGCTGCCCGATAGGCATCATGGCCCGCTGCAACGATTAATTTCTCGATGCCGTCAGGTTCAATATCTAAAAAGAACTTCTTTGCACCGGTTTCCTTAGTCACTGCGTCCCCTTAATTAGTTTTGCCATAAAAAATCCGTCTATACCGTCGCGATGAGGCCATGTCCGCCGAGTTTCACCCAGCAAAAATGCGGGGTTCTCATCTATAAATTTTTCGACAATCCGTTCATTCTCTTCCGGTTCCGTTGAACAAGTCGCATAAACCATAGTTCCCCGGTCTGCAAGAAGCGGTGCGCAGGACTGTAAAATAGCTGCCTGCATGGCGGGATATCGTGCGGTTATATCCCCTGCCGTCCGGTTCCACTTGATATCGGGTTTGCGCCGGATTGCGCCCAGCCCCGAGCAGGGAGCGTCTATCAATATCTTATCGAACACGCGTTCTTTGAATTGGCGAATATCGATGGGAAAATATTCAACCGCCGTCGCGCCCATCCCCGCCGATAGGGCGCGGGCCCGTTTTATTTTATCCCCGTCACTGTCGAGGGCGCATATCCGGCTGTTATTGCGCGTTATCTGCGCCAGATGCGTTGTTTTTATGCCGGACCCGCAACACACATCGAGTACTGTCTCACCGGCGCGGGGGTCAAGAAAGTGGGCTACCGTCTGCGACGCTTCGTCCTGCACCACAAAATGCCCGTCGCTATAACCCTGAATCTTTTCCAGTTCACAACGCTCGGTTATGATAACCCCGTCGGAAGAACGACTGCAGAGTTCCGCTGATACATCTGCTGCGGCAAGCTCGCGCATCACCGCATCCCGGGAAACTTTGAGTGTATTAACACGAATCGTGAGCAGTGCGGGACTATTGTTGGCTGCACACAGAGCACTCGTTTCTTCTTCGCCCATTCTGTCCAGCCAGCGGTTGACCATCCACTCCGGATGCGCCTGAGAAATACTCAGCCAACGGGCGGCGGTGTCAAACTGATCGCGGGGAAAAACAGATCCTTCAGTATCCCGACAGCGAACCAATGAACGAAGGACCGCGTTAACCAATCCTGAAGCCCATGGCGCCGCTATCCGTGCAAGACCAACCGATTCATCAACCGCAGCGTATGCCGGAATGCGCTGGTGTTCGTAGAGTATCTGATACGCGCCCAGTCGCAGAATATCGAGTACCAGTGGTTTAAGTTTTTGCGGTTTTACCAGAAAGCGGTTAATCGCCCAATCAAGGGCATTCGCATACCGGACAGCGCCCCACACCAAGCCCCTGATAAAACCCTTGTCCGGAGCATCTTTCACCCGAGCCAGCCGGTCGTTTAAAAGAACTGAAACAGTACTGCACCCCGGGCTGTATGTGCCGAGAATTTCCAAAGCCAGCTGACGGGAATTTTTCATTAATAGATGATTTTTGGGGCGGCGTATGGATTGACTTCCTGCGCCAACGCTTCAAGCCGTTTGATGCGTTCTTCCATCGGCGGGTGGGTTGAGAAAAGCGTCATCATGGATTTCCCGGAAAAGGGGCTGACGATAAACATATGCGCTGTCGTCGGGTTGACTTCAACAGGATGCTGTTTTACACCCAGCGTCAGCTTGCGCAACGCATTGGCAAGGGAAAGAGAATCGCCCATCATACGGGCTCCGGTTGCATCCGCCTGATATTCGCGGGACCGGGAAATAGCCATCTGAATAATCATGGCTGCCAAGGGCGCGACAATCGCTATCATCAGCATCCCCAACGGGCTGCCACCGCCGTCGCGGTCGCGCGAACCGCCGCCGAAAATGGCGGCAAACTGAGCCATGCGCGCCAACATAAATATAACGCCGGCCGCGGTTGCAGCCAAAGTGGAAATCAATATGTCGCGATTTTTGACATGCGATAATTCGTGAGCGATAACCCCGGCAAGTTCTTTATCGTCAAGAATGTCCAGTATCCCCGTGGTCACGGCTATGGCAGCGTGCTGGGGGTTGCGCCCGGTCGCAAACGCATTGGGCATCGGCGAATCGATAACATACAACCGCGGCATGGGCAGTTTCGCCTGCAGAACCAGATACTGCACCGCGCGGTGAACCCGCGGCAGTTCGCCGGGCTTAATCTCCCGGGCTTTATACATCATCAGCACGATTTTGTCGGAAAACCAGTACGACACAAAGTTCATGACGCCCGCAATCATACATGCCATCATCATCCCGCTGGTGCCGCCCATCATCTGACCGATGAAAATAACCAATATAGTAAGTACCGCCATCAACAGAAAAGTTTTTATCGCGTTCATATCATGCTCCTTATACAACTACCGTTAAACATATTATACCAAAATGCGCCATCGTTTAGACATACATTCCCGGGTTAAGAGACGCCCCCTGCAGAAACGCCCAGGCAGACATCGCGGAACCATTTTCCCGCTGGACTTCGCTCACCAGCAAAATACCGGTGCCGCACTGAACGCTAAACCCTGCCGCAGGATGCAGTGCTACTACACAGCCGGGGGCAACCGGCGGAACGATGGCGGAAAAATCATCGGGGGATACTACTGCCGCGCGCAGTATTTTTAGGCGCTTTCCTGCCATTTTCCCGTCTTGAACAATAGTATACGCACCGGGCCACGGCTTTGTTCCCCGGATAAGGTTGACGATTTCCTGCGCGGATTTTGACCAATCAATCCTGCCGTGATCTTTTTTAAGCGACGGAGCGAATGTGACTACCCCATCCTGAGGGATCCCCGCGCAGGGACCGGCGGAAATTTTATCAAGGGTGCGCATCATCAATTCAACGCCCCGGGAAATTAATGTTTCTTTTAAGGACACTGCGTCATCAGCAACTGATATCGCCACTTTTTCCTGAAGTAACAACGGCCCGGAATCAAGCGTTTTTTCCAGCCAGAACGACGAAACACCCGTGACGGATTCCCCGTGAATCAACGCATGCTGAATAGGCGCCGCCCCGCGGTACTGTGGCAGCAGAGAGAAATGGATATTGAAACAACCGTGCACGGGAAGGGTGAAAATATTTTCAGGAATAAGATTGCCGTAAGAAACGACAACGCCCACATCGGCCGAATAGGCACGCAAAGAAGTTACAATGGCATCATCAAACCGCTCCGGCTGAAATACCGGTATATTGTTTTCAATCGCCAGCGTTTTTACCGGCGGAGCAGTGATTTTTTGACCGCGCGCCGAGGGACGGTCGGGGCGGGTAATCACCGCCTCAACAGTATGGACCCCGCAGAGACGGGACAGGAAGGGAAGCGCCACCGCAGGCGTTCCGAAAAATAGTATCTTCACCACTCACCCTTTTTTTTGCGGTCTTTTATTTCTTTTGCAATCGCTTTTTTTTGAGGCGCCGTCAAATAATCGATGAACATTTTTCCGTTCAGGTGGTCTATTTCATGCTGAAGGGCGCGGGCAAGCAAATCCTCGCCGACGATGGTCACCGGAATACCCATTTCATTTATGGCGTTCACCTGAACTTTTTTGAAACGTTTAACCGGCGCCCACATGCCGGGAAGCGACAAACAACCTTCCTCCGCCTCCATCTTTCCTTCCCCTTTGACCAAGACCGGATTGATGAGCGCCATCGGTTGTCGTTTGCCATCCAACCCGACATCAATGACACATACCCGCACGGGGACCCCAACCTGATTAGCAGCCAGACCAACGCCCGGAACCGCATAGAGCGTGCGCAGCATATCACTGATAAGCAACCGCACCTCAGGCGTTATCTCTTTGACCGCTTTGCACTTCTGGCGCAAGACCGGCTCACCTAATTTACAAATCTTCAGGGCACACATGATTGTTATTTTATCAAATCCAAACGATTTTTAGAAGTTCCGCGTCAATTTTGAGCCCCACAAATCAATATTTTTGTAGCAGCGAAGCTTGCTGCGCCGCCGGAGGGTTTTACCACCAACACCGGCAGAGCAAGCTCTGCAGCTACCTTTACAAAAACCAACTACTACGAGTTTAATTTTCGGAATTATTCGGGAAAGAAATATTGGGAGAGTACGATTTTCAGCAGTACTATTTGTTGCGTTGTATGCGGCGCTATCGCCACCTATGCGCGTTAGCGTGCTGTCCGTGTAATAGGTCCCTCGATGTAGGAGTTATCCACTGGTTTGCCGGTCATTTTTCTGCTGACCAAATACGAAGTGTTTAAAATGGTTGGTGATGGGCTTTGAATAAATCCCCCTGCAATAAGGACCTTTCCGTTAGGAAGCTGGGTGGTAGTCCACCCGGTTCTCGGCGAAGTCGTCACGGATGTCGCAGTAAATTTATTGGCGACAGGATCATACAATTGAGTCTTATTTGTAAAGCCCCCCCCCCGTCTAACCCGTAAACAAAAACATTGCGACCGGGAAACAAGACGCCGGTGCATACCGGCACTTGGCAAGTCATAGCAGGTGTCGCAGTAAATGTGTTGGCATTATTATCATATAATTCAGCACTGTCCAGATAGGTTGATCCGTCAGAATACCCTCCCGCAACAAGGACTTTCCCACTAAGCAGCATGGTGGCGGAATGGTGATATCTTCTTGAAGTCATGTCAGGTGTCGCGGTAAATGTGCTGACGCCTGGATCATACAACTCAGCACTGCTTAAAAAATTGCCGCCGTTCTGCCCCCCTGTAATAAGGACCTTGCCGTTAGGAAGCCGCGTGGCAGTTGGCCAAGAAGATCTCGGTGAAGTCATTCTTGCAGTTATCGCGGTAAATGTGCTGACGACTGGATCATACAATTCGGCAGTGTCCAAATAGGAATTGCCGATGTACCCTCCCCCTGCAATAAGAACTTTTCCGTTGTTAAGCAGGGTCGCGTTGTGGAATGCCCTCCATGAAGTCATCTCAGGTCCCGCGGTAAATGAACCCACCCCCCCACCAGCAGGATCAAACAATTCAGTAGTCTTTAATTCGCTTCCTTCTAGCCCGCCTGCAAGAAGAACATAGCCGTTAAGAAGCAGTGTAGCGGTATGCCAAAACCTCGCTCCAATCATATTTGTAGCTGTCGCAGTAAATGTGTTGGCAACTGGATCATACAATTCAGCAGTGTTATTAACCAAGGAACCTCCACTACCCTTACCACCCGCAATAAGGACTTTCCCATTGGGAAGTGGAGTAGCTGTGTGCCCATATCTCCCGGTCGTCATCACCGGACCTGAGCTAATGGTGAGCGTATACCACAGACGGACTTGGCAGGTCTTGTTTTTCGTCGTGTCCATGGTTCCCGTTGCGCCCGTGCTGATAGTGGCAGTCGATGAAATAGTGTATGTCCCGATGACCGACATGCTTGAAAAAAGCAAATCCACATCGTTGAGCAGGTCAGGCGTAATGCTGACCGCGCACGAACCGCGCAAACCAAAAGGGATTGTCCCGAAAAAAATACTGTTGCGGTTCCCCTGCCCGGGCAAATTCTCGGGTAACAAGTCCGTGCTGATGCATCTGCTGGATATCCACATCTTGCCGTATTCCAGACCAGCGTCCGCCATTTCATTTACCCGCTGAATATCAACATCTGCGCGCGCAGCACTCTGCTGCAACCCCGAAAGGCTGATGGTCGCGATACCCACAATGCTCAGAATAATGCCAAAGATGATAACCACCATCAGTAGCGTACCCCGTTCATTAAAAATACTTATTTTTGTGAGCATATGCGTTACTCTCCCTTACTTATACATATAGTACCACATTTAGGCTGTGTCAACACTTATATTGCGGCCCGATGTTTGAAATTCCATAGCACACTGCTTGGTTCGCCGCGGTGTGATTGTACAACCAACACCAACACCGGCAGAGCAAGCTCTGCAGCTACCTTTACAAACATCACCACTAAGGATTTAATCTTCAGGAAGCAATAGAAAGAAAAAAACGGGGAGAGCACGATTGCAGCAGTACAATTTATTGCGCTGTGCAAGCATTATCGCAATCTGTCGCGCATTAGTGCACTGTCCGTGTGACGGGACCCTCGATGTAGGAATTATCAACCGGTTTACCGAGCATAGATCTGAACAGATCGGTCGCATTTGTCTTATATACTGAACTGTCCCCACCCGCGACCAGGACTTTGCCACTGAGAAGCAGTGTACTGGTATGTCTCAATCTTGATCCTGACAGAGAACCAACGGGAGAAAATGTTCCTGCCGCAGGATCGTACAAATCAGTTGAGGCATTCGTTCCCGACCCAACAACAAGGACTTTACCGTTTGGCAAAAGCGTGGCGGTGCAGTTCAGCCTCGCCGTTGACATCGAGCCAGTCGCGGAAAAAGATCCGATTCCCCCATTGCCAGCAGGATCAAATAATTCCGCAGAACTCAATATCCCTGTACCGTTCGCCCCCCCTGCGACGAGAACTTTCCCGGTGGGAAGAAGGGCTGTGGCGAAATCATATCTAGCTACATTCATTAGACCGGTCGGAGTAAAATTCGCAGCAGTGCCAACACTATATAAGCCCGCAGCATTCGAAGGAGTTGCACCAGTGGTGATCCCTCCTGCAATCAGAACTTTTCCGTTGAGGAGCAGCGTCGCGACATGGTCGTATAACGGTATTGAGAGTACAGCAGTAAGTTGAGTGAACGATCCAGCTCCAGCATTTCCGGCGGGATCAAATAATTCCGCGGAAGTAAGCAGAGTCCCGCTGGTTCCTATCCCTCCCGTAACCAATATGTACCCGGTGGGAAGTATTGTACCAGTATGATAATATCTTGCTGCAAACATTGGACCAGTCCAGACAAATAACCCCAGTCCACCATTGCCGGCGGGATCAAATAATTCTGCGGTGGGTCGCACATTTACCAAATCATCCGATGATCCGCCTGCAATTAACACTTTCCCGGTGTTTAGTAATGTCAATGTCGCTGTATGATGGACCCTCGCGATGCCCATTGAGCCAGTCGTGGCAAATGAATTTACCGTAGGATTATACAATTCCGCAGAAGCAAGAGCTCCTGAACCACCCGCGACGAGGACTTTCCCGCTAGGAAGCAACGTGGCGGTGTGATAAGATCTCCCAACATTCATCACTGGCCCCGAACTAAATGTCGTCGTGTACCACAGACGGACTTGGCAGGTCTTGTTTTTCGTCGTGTCCATGGTCCCCGTTGCACCCGTGCTGATAGTGGCAGTCGATGAAATAGTGTATGTCCCGATGACCGACTTGCTTGAAATGAGCAAATCGACATCATTGAGCCGGTCAGGGGTAATGCTGACAGCGCAGGAACCGCGCGAGCCAAAAGAAATCGTCCCCAACGAAATACTGTTTTGGTTGCCCGGCGGCGGAACGGTTAAATTCTCGGGGAATAATTCCGTGCTGATGCATCTGCTGGATATCCACATCTTGCCGTATTCCAGACCAGCGTCCGCCATTGCATTTGCCCGCTGGACATCAACCTCCGCCCGCGCAGCAATCTGTTGCAGCCCGGAAAGACTGATCGACGCAATGCCTATAATGCTCAGAATAATGCTGGCGATGATAACCATCATCAGCACCGTTCCCCGCTCATTAAAAATATATGTATTTTTCTGCATACAAGTGTATTCCTTGTCCATATTTATAATAAATCCATCGGGTAAATGTCAATACTTTTCAGACAACGCAATGCGTTTCTATTCTGTAGCAGCGAAGCTTGCTTCGCCGCCGTGCGGTTTTACCACCAACACCGGCCGAGCAAGCTCTGCAGCTACCGAGTTCAAATCACATCCATTGGGTCTATGTCAATACTGGTTAAAATTCCCGACGGCATTTTAATTTTTTTTATTTCGCGGGCGATGTGCACGGCGTCGGGACGAGTGCCTTTGATGACGATTTGCCAGCGGAATTTGTTGTGCAGTTTGTAATGCGCTGCCTGGGCGGGGCCGAGGATATCGATGCCGAGCCCGCCGGCGTCCTTGGCAGTTTTGACCGCCTCTGCGACCATCTTTGCAGCAGCTTCCACTTTTTCCTCGTTGGCGCCCCGGATGAGGAAGTTCACCAGATGCGAGAAGGGTGGGTAATTCATTTCCCGGCGGAAGGGCAGTTCCAGGGCATAAAAGCCCTTGTAATCGTGCCGGGATGCGGCTGCCAGCGCGTAGTGCACTGCGTGGCGCGATTGAATGATAACTTCGCCGCCCAAATCGCTTCTGCCGCACCGGCCCGCAACCTGAGTAATCAACTGAAATGTTCTTTCCGCCGCGCGGAAATTCGGTACATAGAGCGCCGTGTCGGCGTCTACAACGGCCACCAGCGTCACGCGAGGAAAATCAAATCCTTTGGTGACAATCTGGGTGCCCAGCAAAATATCAACCTCTTCATTTTTGAAATCATGATACGCCTGTTGATAGACCCCTTTTTTCGACGCTGTATCGCGGTCCAGCCGCATCACTTTCCCCTGCGGGAACAAGTGTTTCAATTCGTGTTCCACCTTTTGGGTCCCGACGCCGAAAATAGAAATATTCGTGCTCTTGCACTGCGGGCAGATGCCCGGCCATCCTGCGTGGTATTCACAGTAATGGCACCGCAAATCCTCCGTCGCACGGTGATACACCAGGGAAACCGAACAACGCGGGCACTGCCACACCTCGCCGCAATCCTGACAGGCAATGCTGGGCGCAAACCCGCGGCGATTGATAAACACTATCGCCTGCTCGCGGCGCGCCAGGGTTTTTGTAAGCGCCTCAACAATTTCTGACGATAAAACCTTTGCCTTCTGCCGGAGACGATTAAGATCAACAATCCGCACCAGCGGTAGGGGCTTCTTATCTATCCGCTCCGCAAGCTCCAGTAGGCGGTACTGCCCGCTTTTTGCGGCATAATAAGTTTCCAGCGACGGGGTCGCCGAACCCAATATAATCACGGCCCCTGTGTGACGGGCCCGCTCAATGGCTACATCCCGTGTGTGATACGCCGGTTTTTGTTCCTGTTTATAGGTCGATTCATGTTCCTCGTCAATGACGATGACCCCGAGTTTTTTAAAAGGTGCGAATATTGCCGACCGGGCACCGACAATCATGCTGATAGCCCCCGTTCGCGCGGCTTCCCAGGTGCGGTATTTTTCCCCATCCGACAACTGGCTGTGCCAGACACCGACGATGCCGGGGAATCGTTTTTGAACAAGGGTTATAAACTGCGGGGTCAAAGATATTTCCGGCACCAGAAAAATTGTTTGACGGCCGGCGGCAAGTGCGGCGCGCATCACCGCCAAATATACCTCGGTTTTCCCGGATGCGGTAATACCGTTCAACAAAAATGTTTCACCACCGGGCCGAGACAGGGACGCGGTAATACTTTCGACAGCGCTGAGTTGCGCCGGCGTCAGAACGGGCGCGGCGGAGGGCTCGCAAACCGTCAGAGGAGCAGGCGGTGAAACTACACGGGGGCGTACCGGGGCGCGCAGGGACAATGGAACGATGGTCGCCAAGGCCTCGCCCGTTGAGCAAAGGTATTGTGCAGCCATCCAGTGAGCCAGCGCCAGAAGATCGGGGGTGACGACGGCCTCAGCGTCAACAATGCCAAGAATATTTCTTAAAATAAGCAGTCCGGTATTTTCGGCAAAGCCCGTGACAAACCCGATCATTGTCCGGGGGCCGAAAGGGACCCGAACCCGCATCCCGGGAACAACGACGCCGGTCAAGGCTGCAGGAACTGAATAGTGAAATGTTTTATCAAGAGGTAATGGCAGGACTACGGCAATGATCATAATTGTTTTGCGGAAAAAATGATTACGCTAAAATCTTTTTAATCTGTTTCATGTCTTCCCAGAGATCGCGTTTTAATGCAGGGTTGCGCAACAGGGCCGCAGGATGGTAGGTCGGCATCAGTTTATACTTTTTGTAGTCCACCATGTTCCCGCGCAGTTTGCCGATAACGGTATCAACGCCCAGTAGACCTTGGGATGCGGTCGTACCCAGCGTGCAGATGACAACCGGCTTGATACATTCGATTTGGCGTTCCAAATAGGGCATACAGAATGCCATTTCCTCAGGCGTGGGCGGACGGTCATTGCCGTGCAGTTCGGGATTAGACGCATCTTTCATCGGATGACATTTGACAATATTAGCGATATAGACATCTGACCTGAGCATGCCCATCGCCTCGATGATTTTCGTCAGCATCTTCCCGGCACGGCCGATGAACGGTTCACCCTGATGGTCTTCAGAAAAACCAGGACCTTCGCCGACAAACATCAACCGGGCGCGCGGATTGCCGGTGCCGAACACGAAATTAATTCTGGTTTTCCCCAGCGGACAACGCACGCAATCGCATATTTCTTTGCGCAGTTTTTCTAATGCAGAACTCGATTTTTTCATTAATACTCTTTCTGCGTCGGCGCGCGCCGTGTCAGCCGCGGAAACCGGCAGCACTGATGATTTCGCCGCGGCGTCGTAAGAGAGTTCGTCGCCGTACCAGTCCTTTTCCTCGGCGACATAGGTTTTAATCAGCGAAATTGTTTTTGTGTAATCGGAGCGATTCATGAACGATTTCCCCGGCCAACAAACTTTTGGTGATTTTTTCCCGACGCGCAACAAGTCCGTTTCGCCCGATTATACAGGCAGATGTTTTGGCAGAATCCAGCGACCGGGGCCCATTGGCTACAATAAGATCGAGATTTTTTTTGAACAGTTTCTTTTGCGCGCGTTTGGTGGCGTCAGCGGTCTCGAGGGCAAATCCGACCACAACGGCACGGGATTTGTGCGTGCCGACAAAACCGATTATATCCGGATTCTCAACTAAGGAGAGCGTGCAATCAACACCGGATTTCTTTATTTTACGGGCACTAACGCTCCGCGGACGGTAATCGCTCACCGCTGCCGCCCCGATGACAATATCCGCCTGCGGCAGCCATTTTTTTACCTGACGAAACATATCGCGCGCTGAAATTACCGTAACTATGCGCGCTCCCCGCGGTGAAGCATGCACCGCCGGTCCGGTCACAAAAATAACCCGATGACCCTGACGGTGCGCCGCCATTGCCAGAGCGCACCCCATTTTTCCCGATGATGCGTTAGACAGGTATCTCACCGGGTCCAGATACTCGCGGGTTGGCCCTGAAGTAATAAGGAAGGTAAGCTTTTTTGTACGCATTGCGCAGCGTTAAAACTCCACTTTTGGAGCAACTTTTGCCGCAGTTTCAGCTTTATAATAATCGTCGTTCTTTTGAAATCCGGATATCCGCGCGATAATCATTGCCGGGAACTGCTGTATCATCACATTGTACACCTGCACGGACTCATTGTATCGCTGACGGGCAACGGCAATGCGATTCTCAGTACCGGCAAGCTCGTCCTGCAGACGGATGAAATTTTCGTTGGCTTTGAGAATGGGGTATTGTTCAACGATGACCAGCAAGCGGGACAATGCACCGTCCATTGCCTGGTTGGCGGCTATTTTCTGCCCGACTGTCCGTGCGCCGGCAAGCTGTGCGCGCGCCGCGGCTATATACTCAAAAACTTCTTTTTCGTGTTTCGCATATCCCTTGACGGTATTCACTAAGTTGGGGATAAGGTCGTTGCGGCGCTGCATCTGATTTTCCACCTGCGCCCACTCGGCTTTGACCGATTCGCGTAAACCGACAAAACGGTTATATCCGCTCATCCACCATCCGCCCACCATAAGTACCACCAAAACAATAACGCCGAGCACAATCCATACAGTTTTCATGCGATCTCCTTTTATGCGATATTTTCAAAGATTACAATTTGTCGACGAAGTCAGCTAATTTCCCCACCGCATTGATATAGTTTTCAAATAGGACCGCCGGGTCGGCGCGCAGGGCGTCTGCATCGCCCTTTTTGAGGGCAACAACTGCCCCCAGCGCGGCGTACTCAAATCCAGCAAGGTGCGCGAGCCGTTCCATTGCCTGCACTTTGTCGCCCGGGATGGGTTCCCCTACCAGGCGCATAATGTGACGACTTACCGCAATGACCGGCGATATCGTGGCTATCATGATAGCCTGTAATTCGCGGGCTTTTTGATTTGATTCTATATAGAGCTGACGCAACCGCAGTAATTTCCCTTTTAATTCAAACTCGCACTGGTGCCGAAGATTGTCGTCGGCAATAGAGAGCGCCGTAAAAACATCTTCGCCCCACAATACTTTATGATTGTCTTTCATGTCCCCAAACTCTATCGGAAATACATCCGTTGAACTTGCCAGCATGGCTTTGCTGAAAATCAGCGGCGGACGGTTACCCTCTTTTTTCCACCACCCTAATTTACCCTGCAGTTTCTTGAGCTCTGCAAACCCTGCATCGGCAAGAACAAGGAGCACATTATGGTCGGAATGCTTTTTGACATCGTTGCCGCTCGCTTTTGAACCATACAGCACAACGGAAACCAATTGAGAACCGTAAGCGGCCACTACCTGTTCCACAAACTTTTTCAGAATATCAGCCATAAGAATATCTCCTAAAATCCGCGCGAGGATCCGCCCCCGCCGCTTGAGCCGCCGCCAAACCCGCCAAATCCTCCGCCAAAACCGCCGCCGCCGCGGGACCCGCCGCCGCCCATCCCCATAAACAGCAGGAAAAGGAACGGATGGCGAATAAAGAGAATAATCATGGCAATGAAAAATATGCCCTTAAGGATCAACTCCCCCGCACTGATTTTTTTTTGTGGCGCAACAGCAAGCCCTTCCCCGGTCAATTGAACACCGGCGTCGGCAGCAATCACGGTAGCGATGGCGCGCGTGCCTTGAAACATCCCAGCGCCGTATGCGCCATTTTTGAGTTGAGGAACGACAAACCGGTCCAATATCTCGCCACACAGTCCGTCGTTGAGTATGCCTTCAAGACCGTAACCAACCTCGATTTTAACTTTTCGTTCTTCGATAGACGCCAGTAAAAGGATGCCGTTGTTTTTACCTTTTTTTCCGATACCCCACTCTTTAAAAAGGGTTGCCGCATAATTTTCAATGGTATCGTTACCCAGATTTTTTACGGTGACCACCGCAATCTCAGCCGAGGTTTTCTGTTCCAGCTCGGCAATAAGGGATTTTGTATTATCCACCGCGGCAGCGTCCATCACCCCGGCATAATCGTTTACCCAGTCAGCCGGTTTGGGCAGTTTTTGGGCGAACGCCGGTGAGCACAGACTGCTCAATAATAATAGGAGGATATATTTTTTCATCAAACCAACAATTCTTTAATCCGGCGGACAATGGTGTCCAAGGATGCCAGCCGCCCGACGCCAGTAACGCCGCACGCCAGTTCACCCGACTCGGGGTCTACAAATGTATAGCCGTATTTCTTTAACAGTGCGACATTTTTTTGCGTAGCGGGGTGCAACCACATCTTTTCGTTCATGGCGGGGCACACCATGACGGGAGCACCTGTCGCCAGTATCACGCTTGACAACAAATCATCAGCCCGGCCCGCGGCAAGACGGGCTATGGTATCCGCCGTGGCAGGCGCCACAACGACCACATCGGCGTCATCCGCCAGCGAAATATGTTCGATGTCCCAATCAGCGGGGTCAAACATCCCTTCATAGACCCGGTTACGGGAGAGCGTTTGCACGGTCAGCGGCGTGACAAACCGCGCGCCATTAACGGTGAGCACACATCTGATGTCCATGTGCGCCGCCCGCAGAAGGCGTATGAGCTCCGGGATTTTATACGCCGCTATCCCGCCGCAAATACCGATAACGATGGTGGGTATTTTTTTTTCTCGGCTCATTTCTTTTTCTTGGTTTTTTTCACTTCTTTTTCTTCTTCCTCTTCGATGATAACTGTGGCAATTTTCTTTTCAACAGGAGCGGCAACTGCCGGCGCCGTTTTGCGGTATTTCGCTATGTCGGCTTCCGTTATCAATTTCCGAGAAACATCGTCCGCAGCTTTTTTGACCAGTTCGGAATGGCTCAGGTCTTTAAACTCTACGAGCCCCTGCATAATCCGCATCCATTCGATTGCCAGCACCACTGTCTCATACCGCTGCGTTGTTTCTGAACCCGTCGCTTTTTGACTCATTGTACACTCTCCTTAGTTGCTTTCTTTATTTTTGCGTGTTCTGCCGCCACAATGGATGCAACCAGCGCGCGGGCTACTGTTATGTCGGCGTTGATCACCCGGTAATCATACCGGGGCATACATTTAATTTCCGCCCGGGCATTGGCAAGACGGCGCTGGATAGTCGCTTCATCGTCCTGCCCGCGTCCTCTCAGACGCCGCTCCAACTCTTTCATGGTCGGCGGCATGACAAAAATCAACACTGCGCCGGGAAATTGTTTTTTTACCTGAAGCCCGCCCTGGACATCGATGTCAAGAATGACATCTTTGCCGGCGGCAATGGCTTTTTGCAGAGCTGCTTTCGGGGTGCCGTAACAATGGTCATGCACGCGCGCCCATTCGGCAAAACCGCCCCGCGCAACCATGGCCGTGAACTGTTTTTCTGTTATAAAGAAGTAGTCGCGACCGCTTCGTTCTCCCGGGCGCCGCGACCGTGTCGTACAGGAAACGGAGAAGGTAACGCCGCGTGCATCTTTTTGCAGCAGGTGCGCCAAGGTCGTCTTGCCAGCTCCCGACGGCGCCGACAGCACGATAATCAATCCCTGAGCATGTATTTTTTTCTGTTTCATACCATTTCACCTGCGGATAATTTTATTATTTTCCCCACCATTTTTTCATATCATCCGGCATCGGTGCGCCATACTCCACGCGCTTGCCGGTCCCCGGATGGTTAAACGAGATGCTGTATGCGTGCAGTAACTGCCGGATAACCGGAATGCCAGCAATTTCTTCCGGCCCGCCGTAAACAGTATCGCCCGCGACGGGATGACCGATATAAGCAAGGTGACAACGAATCTGATGGGTGCGTCCGGTAACCGGATACGCCTCAATACAGGAATAATCTTTATCCCGGCGAATCACCGACAACTCGGTTACCGCCATTTTTTTTGCCAGGGGTCCGACCATCATTATTTTCCGGTCCTTCTGCGATCTTCCGATGGGGGCTTCTATCCTGACCCGCTGTTCTATTATAACGCCCTTGACCAGCGCGCGATACACCTTTTTAACCGCGCGTTTTTGAAATTGAGCGACTAAACTTTTTTTTGCCTTTTCATTTTTAACGGTCACGATAACGCCGGAAGTGTTCTTATCAAGCCGGTGCACCAAAAACGGCACAAATGCCCCCCGCGCATGACCGTACAAAGCGTTGAGCAGGGTTCCGCCGGCATGACCGCAGGCAGGGTGCACGACAAGACCTACCGGTTTGTTTATAAGCAATATATCGTCGTCTTCATGTATGATATCCAGAGATATATCTTCCCCGACGCACGCGGGCTGGCGGTCTTCATGGCGGACCGTTATCATATCGTTCTCGCGCACAGCGTAATGGGGCGTCAGGACCACTCCGTTAACCAACACGCTGGCGTTTTTTATCAATTTTTGAAAATAACCGCGGGAATACCCGGGATTATGGCGCACTAAAAAAAGATCAAGCCGTTCGCCATCAGCACTTTCAACACACCATTCATTTTCTGCCATAATTACATTACCCGCTTTTTTCTGAACCATAGGATGACTATGCCTGCCGTTAACGCGAACAACGAGAACACCTGACTGGGCGACAACCCCATCACCGCGCCGCCGCGGTCGTCCCCGCGAAAGAACTCGATGATAAACCGCAGCAATGAATACGAAATCAGATACCAGCCGAATGTCGTTCCCTCAGCATGCAACCCCCGCCGCTGACGGTCCAGAACAAAAAACAATGCGAGCGTTCCGACGGCTTCATAGAGTTGCGTCGGATGGCGCAAAATATATATCGGCGCCAAAGAGCCGGGGTTTGTAAAAGAAATCGCCCACGGCAGCTGACATTCCCGTCCATAACAACACCCGGCAAAGAAACAACCCACCCGCCCGAAACTATGCGCCAGAGTCAGCGCGGGAGCGCACACATCCCCCACATTCCACAGACGCAGTTCGCGCGTCCTTCTGACAAAAACTATAACGGCCGCAATCCCGGCGGCAAAACCGCCGTAAAATACAAGACCGCCTTCCCACAATTTGAAAATTTCAACAGGGTGATACAAATAATAGTTGCCGTTGAGCGCCACATAGGTCAATCGCGCGCCAACGAGTCCCGCGATTATAGCATACAATGCCATATCAAGAACGCGGTTTTCCGGCACACCGGACGATAGCAGACCTTTACGCAGATACTGCAAGGCCGCAAACATACCGATAGCAATCATCAACCCGTAGGTATGAATGGTAAGCGGACCCAGTTTAACGAGAACGGGAAACATGGGCGTCATTCCTTAAGAGCATCACCATAAGAAGTATGCCGCCGATGGAAATACACGAATCGGCCACATTGAACGCCGGCCAATGGTATGTGCCGGCGCTGACATCGAGAAAATCAACGACGGCACCGCGAAATACCCGGTCAATGAGATTGCCGCTTGCCCCGGAAAACACCAGCATCAGCGCACATGACAGCCAGCTGCAGCGGGGTTCAGTGCTGCGCTGATGCCACACGGCCATGGCGATAAGCGCCAACGCCGTAACAATAATAAAAATCACATTGCCCTGTTGAAACAAGCTAAACGCTATCCCTGTGTTGGTCACATAGCTGAGATGAAAAAATGGTGCAATCTCGACGCTTTGTCCGACATACATCCGGGAACTGATCAAATATTTTGTCAGCTGGTCGAGAAACACCAGAAAAACAATACTGAAATAATACATTATTTCGGCGCTCCGTCTAAGACGGCAACGCACCGGCCGCACAACGCCCCGCCGAACGCGGAAGAAACAGCGACATCCTGCTTGTACTGCCAGCAGCGTTCGCACTTGGCATGCACAGACGGTGTGGCGGCTACTACCACTTCCTGCGCGCGATTGCCGGGGTCCGCAATGCACTTCACTTCAATGTCGGCAGTGCCCATCACCTGGGCAAGGAGTTCACGGTCGATGCCCGTAAGCAACCCATCGTCAAAAATATCGAGATGCGCGCCGGCGCTGGAACCGATTTTCTTGTCTTTGCGCAGGGTTTCACACGCCGTAAGCGACTGGGCCCGCATTGCAAGCATCGTTGACCAAAGCGATTGCATCTCACCTGAAATTGTGCGTTCCGCGTTAACGACCGGAAAATCCGCGAGAAAAACCGATGGCGGCAATGCAGCGTCTATGGCACGCAATTCAAGCCACACCTCTTCAGCGGTAAAAGACAGTATCGGCGACATCAGGCGCGTCAGAACGCTCGCGAGCTCCCACAAAACGGTCTGAGCACTGCGGCGGGACGGTGCATCCTGAGCGTCGCAATACAAGGTGTCTTTAAGCGCGTCAAGATAAAAATTGCTGAGAAACACGGTGCAGAAATTATTGATTGCCGTGGCCGCCTTGTGAAATTCGTAGGACTCATACGCCGCCGTCACCTGCACAAGAACGCTTTGCAAAGACACTAACGCATAGCGGTCAATCTCGCGCAGGCGGTCAAACGGCACCGTGTTCTGCGTCGGATTAAACCCGGCGATATTGCCAAGCAAAAAACGGATCGTATTACGGATTTTGCGGTACGCGTCAATCTGACCTTTTAGTATCTCGGGTGAAATCCGTATATCTTCACGATAATCGCTGGCCGCCACCCATAACCGCAGGATGTCCGCGCCGTTCTGAGAAATAATCTGTTCGGGAGCTATAACATTGCCTAACGACTTCGACATCTTTTTGCCTTCGCCGTCAACAACGAACCCGTGCGTCAGTACCGCGGTATAGGGCGCGGTGCCCCGCAGAGCGACTGACGGCAGCAGGGATGTCTGAAACCATCCCCGGTGCTGGTCACTGCCTTCAAGGTACATATCTGCAGGCCAGGACATGCCCGGGAAAACGCCGCTGGCAAGAACGGCGAACGATGAAACCCCCGAATCAAACCAGACATCAAGGATATCCTCTTCTTTGCGAAACACTGTCGATGAGCAAGCGCATACGGGAGTCAACGGCGCGAGAAGCTCAGCGGGGGTTTTTTCAAACCAGATATCTGACCCGTGCTCACCGAACTGCGTGGCAATATGTTCAATAACGCGGTGATCCAGAAGCGGGGTATTGCACGACTCGCAATAAAATATCGGTATCGGAACGCCCCAGAGACGCTGACGGCTAAGACACCAGTCAGGGCGCGTGGCGAGCATGCCTGCCATGCGGTTCTGTCCGTATGAAGGAATCCAGGTGACGCCATTGACAGCGGCAAGAAGTTTATTTTTGAGTTCCTGATGTTCCACGCTCATGAACCATTGCGGCGTCGCGCGGAAAATAACCGGCTTTTTGCAGCGCCAGCAATGAGGATAGGAATGCGACAGATCCTCCACCTTGAGAAGATGTTTGGACACCCTCAATTTTTCTATAATCAGTTTGTTGGCGGCAAAAATATTCTGCCCCTGAAACTCGGGAACTTCGTCAGTGAACCTCCCCCGGTTATCGACAGGCGAAATGATATCTTTCGCCAGATGAGGATAGGCGAAACGGACTGCCTGATAGTCCTCCTGACCATGGCCGGGCGCGATATGGACCACACCCGTACCGTCTTCAAGCGTGACATAGTCGGCGGTAATCCCTTCGGAGCGTTTACCGGTCACGGGGTTCTCACAGACGAGAGCAGTCAACTCTTTTCCGGAAAACGAGGCCACGATGGTATGCGACAGCGCGCCAAGCCGTTGGGCGACTGCGGGCAGAAGTTGTTGAGAAAGAATCAATTTTTCGGTGTTGCCCCCGTCAAAGGCAAGCTCCGCCAACGCGTACTGAGCATCGGGATGGAAAGCGACGGCCACATTGGCGGGCAGTGTCCAGGGCGTGGTAGTCCACAGAAGAACTGACGCGCCGGCAACGGGAAGATTGCCGTTTGAAACAACCGGGAACTTTACGAAAACAGAATGGCTTTCATGGTTTGCATACTCCACTTCGGCATCCGCCAGCGCGGTCTCACAAGTGGGACACCAGTATACGGGTTTTTTGCGGCGATAAATATATCCATTTTTGACAAGGTCAGCAAAAACGCGCACCGTAGTTTCTTCATACCGTGGCGCCAGCGTCACATACGGATTCTCCCAATCGGCAAGAACGCCCAGTCGTTTAAATTCTGCGCGCTGGATGTCTATAAATTTACGGGCGAACGCCGCCGCCTGCTTGCGAAACGCACCACGGTCCACCGAGTGCTTGTCCTTCTTCATATCCTTCAAACATTGCGTTTCTATGGGCAGTCCGTGACAGTCCCACCCCGGCGTGTACGGAGAAGAGAATCCCGCCATGGATTTATATTTAACAACAAAATCCTTAAGTATTTTATTGAGTGCCGTGCCGATATGAATGTGGCCGTTGGCGTACGGAGGGCCGTCATGGAGGATGAACGATTTCTTCCCGCGATTCTTTTCCTGCATGCGCAGGTAAAGTTTATCTGCGTCCCACTTGGCGGCGGCATCAGGTTCGCGCTGGGGAAGATTCGCCTTCATAGGGAATTCGGTCTGCGGCAGATTGACTGTTTTTGAGAAATCCATTATGACTCCGTACCGGTGTGTTGAGATATAAGAAACAAATCGCCTATTTGAGCTGCAAAACTTTATTTATTAATTCAGCCAATTCCTGAAACGGATCGTTCTTTCTAAACCGGATTGCAGGAATATCCTCACCGTTAAGTTTGCGCTGGAGTTGGCTTTTAAGACGGAATATCGGCCCTGCAATTTTATGGGAATAATATATGTTCGCTATAACGAGAATAAGAATATTGATGAGCAGCACAAGCAAGAGCGGCTTCCATATCAAGTCGAAAAAGGTAAACACCTGCGCCCGGCGGATAAATTCGCGCAGGAATTGTGCGCTGTCAAGAGGAACATTGTTCTGCTGCGCCCACGCCACCACGGAACTGTTTTGCGGCGGGCGCAGAAGAAAACCCTGGTTTACCTGATATTTTTCCCATACCTTGATAGCCCCGAACAACATGACGAAAGCAATGACCAACAGCAGAAGGTTCTTAAAGATGAAATTGCCTTGAAACTTTCTGTCGACAATGAAAATCTTCCGAATGTTCATGCAGGCCTCGCTATTCTGATTTTAAGAGCTGAAGGTTTGACCACGCCCTTTTCCGTAATGATTGCCGTAATATGCCCTGCCGGAGTCACATCAAATCCGGGATGGCGGGCAACTGTTCCCGTGGGCGCGATAGATTTATTGTTGATAAACAGCACTTCTTTGCCGGGGCGTTCCTCGATAACGATGTCATCGCCCGTTGGTGCGGCGCCGTCTATAGTGGACAGAGGTGCTGCCACATAGAACGGGATGTGATGATGACGGGCAAGAATAGACAGCGCATAGGTGCCAATCTTGTTGGCGGTATCACCATTGGCGGCAATCCGGTCCGCGCCCACAATAACCGCCGTGATACCGGCAGTTTTCATACAGTGTCCGGCCATGGAATCGGTAATAAGACAATAGGGTATTTTTTCCTGCTTCATTTCCCATGCGGTCAGCCGGGAACCTTGCAGGTAGGGACGCGTTTCATCGACAAAAACCAGCTTTATTTTCCCCTGCCGGTGAGCTGAGCGTACCACGCCCAACGCCGTGCCATACCCCGCCGTCGCCAGTGCGCCGGCGTTGCAATGGGTGAGAACAACTGAATTTTTTTTGAGCAAGCTCGCGCCGAAATCGCCGATTTTCTTGTTGACTGCAATATCTTCGACCAGCATGTGCTGAGCTTCCTGTAAAAGAAGGTCTGCAAGGGTTTTCTGCGAACGCTGTGTTGGATACCCGGCAACAATCTTTTTCATTCGTTCCAGCGCCCAGAAAAGATTGACCGCAGTCGGGCGGGTTGCTCCCAGCGTAACCGCGGCGGACATAATCCTTCGCGAGTGTGCCAGCGGGGATTCATTCTTTTTTTCCCGGGCTGCCAAAGCCATACCGAACGCCGCCGCGACTCCGATTGCGGGGGCGCCGCGCACCACCATAGTTTGTATGGCGTTGGCCACATCCCGCGAACGACGACACGGAACATACACCACATGATGCGGCAGAAGAAGTTGATTTAAAATATAAAACGCGCCGTCGCGCCAGTAAAATGTTTTTATCATCACTCTATCCACTAATTCATAAACGCCGCTGAATAGGGCGTCTCGGCCGGGGTTAGCGCTGCATCTCAGGGGATGGTTTCAAGAACCTCTTCAAGGTCCTCTTCGGAACGACCGCATATTTCAATAGTTTTCTCGCGACCGCGCTCGCCTTTGCGCAAATAGACATGAGAACGGCGGACTTCAAAGAATTCCGACAGAAAATCACAGAGTTCCTCGTTGGCGCGGCCTTCAACGGCGGGCGCTGAAATCTTTACTCGCAGTATCGAACCGATTCTGCTGACCACCTCGTTGCGTTTGGAATTGGGGATCACGCGAACTTTGATCATCATATATAATCACCTCTCCGTAAAATATACTCGCACAGCCTATCGGGACAATTCCTGAGCCCTTTTTTGCGCACACTTCAGCGCCTCGGTAACGGTACGGCACCATTGTTTATCTTCAAAGTGGGAAATAGCGGCATGCGTCGTGCCCCCCGGCGAAGTGACTTTACGGCGCAGTTCAGCGGCATCGTCGGAACTGGTTTTGAGCATCACCCCTGAACCAAAAACTGTCTGCCGGGCAAGCAGTCCGGCAACCGCACGGGAAAGGCCCAGCGCGACACCGGCCTTTTGCATTGCTTCACACAAGTAAAACACATATGCCGGACCCGAACCGGACAACGCCGTCACTGCATTGATATTTTTTTCCTGCACATCGACGACAATGCCCACGGTTTCCAACAAGCGGCGAACCATCAGCGCATGCGCCGGCGTTGCATGCCTTCCCCGCGCCATCGCAATCGCACCGCACCGGACAAGGGCCGGCGTGTTGGGCATCAAACGGATAACGGGAACGCGCACTTTCAAAAATGATTGAATAAACTTTGTCGTTACCCCGGCCGCAATAGAAACAATCACCTGGCGCGCAGAAACCGTTGGACCAATCTCCCGGAGCACGGCCTCTATCTGCTGGGGTTTAACGGCAAGAAATAGTATATCCGCCTGCTGAACGGCAGTTGCATTGTCCGCGCCGGCAATAATACCATATTGTTTTTTGAGCTCTTGAACACGCTCCCGGCGAATATCGGTAGCAATGATGCGACGGGCAGGCACAAGCGTGCTGGCAATAAACCCCGCAAAAAGGGCCTCAGCCATATTGCCCGCGCCGATAAAAGCTACTGTTTTATTGAGTTGTTTTAGTTTGCTCATAAATTTCGAATCCCATTGAGGTATATTTCTTCATCTATTTCTCTGCAAACAACGCCGTTCCGATCCTGACCATCGTTGAGCCCTCTTCAACGGCAATGCGATAGTCGTTGGACATCCCCATGGAAAGTATCGTAAATTCCGGATGAGGGAACATCCGGCGAACTTCGTCAAATAACTGGCGGGCTTTTTTAAAAAAAACCCGTGAAAGTTCGGGGTCTTCAAAGAACGGCGCCATCGCCATCAGCCCGCATATTCTGATATTTTTGAGTTTCAGCACTTGCGTATACAGTTCGGCAAGTTCTGCGGGGGCAATGCCGTGTTTTGTTTCTTCGTCAGAAACCTTGACCTCAAGCAAACAATCCTGTATTTTCCCGCGAAGACCGGCGCACATATTGATGACTTCCGCCAATGCAATGCGATCCACGGATTGTATAAGATCAAAATACTCGACTGCCTTTTTAGCTTTGTTTGTCTGCAGGTGCCCGATAAGATGTTTACGCACCCCCACAAGACGGGGCCCCAGTGCTGCAAATTTGAGCGAAGCTTCCTGTATCCTGCTTTCACCCACATCGGTTACGCCAGCTTGCAACACTACCTCTATGCGCTCGGGGGCAACGGTTTTTGTGACCGCAACAAGTGTCACCGACCGCTCCGCAAGATACTTGAATATTTTTTCAATATTTGCTTCCAGCATGGATTGTATATGATAGCAAATTTCGAGACAAAAAAAAAGCCCTTCCCGAAGGTGATGAGAACCTTACGGAAAGGGCTTTTCTTTACGAACTTTTATGGCTTAATCTATTAATAATCCTGCGGCATCTGGGGCATTCCGCCGCCAGGCATCCCGCCGCCGCCCTTTTTCTCAGGAATATCCGTGATCAACACTTCGGTTGTCAACAGGAGTCCCGCGATAGAGGCCGCATTCTGCAGAGCGAACCGCACGACTTTCGCCGGATCAACGATTCCTGATTTAATCAGGTCGACATACTCGCCGTTGTCCGCATTGAAGCCAAAGTTGACTTCTTTTGAATTTCTTACTTTTTCTACAACGATCGAACCTTCGATACCCGCATTTTCGGCTATCTGGCGGATAGGTTCTTCAAGAGAGCGGCGGACAATGTTGATACCCGTCTGCTCATCCTGATCGTCGCCTTTGATTTTGTCAAGCACTACCTGGCACCGCAGAAGAGACACGCCGCCGCCCGGGACAATACCTTCTTCAACGCCGGCCCGAGTCGCGTGCATCGCATCTTCAACTTTGAACTTCTTGGCTTTCATTTCCGTCTCGGTCGCCGCACCGACATATATGACGGCAACGCCGCCGACAAGTTTCGCCAAGCGTTCCTGAAGCTTTTCTTTATCGTAATCAGATTTCGTTTCCTCAATCTGTTTACGGATTTGGCTGATACGGTTTTCAATTTCTTTCTTATCGCCTTCGCCGGCAATGATCGTGGTGTTTTCTTTGTCTACCACAACCCGTTTTGCCTGACCAAGCATGTCAAGGGTCGCCTTGTCGAGCTTCAATCCGGTCTCTTCAGAAATAACCGTTCCGCCGGTAAGCGTCGCGATGTCCTGAAGCATTTCCTTACGGCGGTCACCAAACCCCGGCGCTTTAACGGCAACAACTTTAAGCGTTCCGCGAATTTTGTTGACCACGATGGTCGCCAGTGCTTCGCCATCGATGTCTTCGGCGATGATCACAAACGGCCGTCCGGTCTGCACTACTTTTTCAAGCAGCGGCAAAATGTCCTGCATGGAGGATATTTTTTTGTCGGTAACGATAATATATGCGCTTTCGAGCACTGCTTCCATCCGTTCCGCATCAGTCACGAAATACGGAGAAACATACCCGCGGTCAAACTGCATGCCTTCGACAACTTCTTTTGTCGTATCGGCTGATTTGCCTTCTTCAACAGTTATCACGCCGTCTTTTCCCACAGCTTCCATGGCATCAGCAATCAAACTGCCGATTTCCTTGTCGCTGGCGGAGATTGACGCAATCTGCGCGATCTCTTCTTTGCCTTTGACCTGTTTTGCCATCTTTTTGATTTCAGCGACCACTGCATTGACTGCCTTGTCGATACCGCGTTTGATGTGGTTGGCGTTGGCGCCGGCCGTAATATTCTTCAAACCCTCGGTGATAATCGCCTGGGCGAGAACTGACGCAGTTGTGGTACCGTCTCCGGCAACATCATTGGTTTTTGAAGCAACTTCTTTGACCAACTGAGCTCCCATATTTTCAAACGGGTCTTCCAGCTCAATTTCCTTGGCAATGGTCACGCCGTCGTTGGTGACGGTCGGTGAACCATATTTTTTGTCGAGAACAACATACCGGCCTTTGGGCCCCAGCGTAACTTTGACGGCATTCGCCAATTTGTCAACGCCGTTTTTTACCGCTTTGCGCGCGTCATCTGTGTAGAGAATCTGTTTTGCCATTTCCGTGTACCTTCCTTTATATAGTTCTATTATTTTTCTACGATACCCATAATGTCGTCCTGATGCATTATGAGGTGTTCAATATCGTCGATCTTAACTTCGGTGCCGGAATACTTTCCAAAGAGTACCGTGTCGCCGACTTTGACATCCATGGCAATTAGTTTGCCGTCTTCGCCGATTTTACCTTTGCCCACAGCGATAACTACCGCTTCCTGAGGTTTTTCCTTGGCTGTATCGGGAATGATGATACCACCTTTTACTACTTCTTTCTGCTCTTCCGCTTTGACAAGAACACGATCTCCCAACGGTCTTAACTTCATGCTCCTTCACCTCCTGTAAGATTCAGAAAGCACATGTCTTTCTGATTTATTTTGGCACTCTTGTTTTAAGTGTGCTAATTATAACAAACCTTAATTATCTTTGTCAACCCCCCATTTTACCGTCGGTAAAAAGCTTTAAATTAGCACTCGATTCAATGAAGTGCTAATTGGTTTAGTGAAAAATTGGTTAAAACTTTATACCACACCCAAGATCATAGCCTACGACGCTATCACATAACACCGCCCCGACCTTTATATAGGTTAAGGGCAACAAAGAGATATTTACTCCCCCTTCAATACGGGTATTGTTGGCATTGCCCTTCATGCCTGAGATAATGGAGGCGTCCGGCTCTACGGAAGTCATGTCATAGCTGAACCCGACATACGGATCAATAACCAAGAGTCCGACGGAGGCAATCAGGGAAGTGCTGAAAGATGTTGCTTTGAATTTATTGGCAGCTGCAGCAACAGTGAGCGTGTTGTAGACAGATTGAACGGACACTGAAGGAACTCCCGGCAGAGACCCTTTATAGAGCCCATAGCGCAACCCGACACCTACTAAAGAAGAGTCGGCATAGCTCGAGAAACGGCCGATTACATCGGTCTTTCCCGGCAACCCTATTTCTACCTGAATAAGGGGCAAAGGGACCGTATCTATGCCGGCTGCTTTAACTATAGCGTTGTCTTTGTTAACGGTGACAATAGGCGTTTGAATGCCTATATCCAACCCCGGGAACCCCAACACTTTTGCCTGGTGAAACGACCCACCGCTAATGAGCGCACCCATATCTTTGGCAAGATTATCAAGGTTTTTCTGGGCAATGGCGGTTGCAACACCGCTGATTTGGTTCTTAAATTCATCAAAAGGATTAGCCCCAAAAGAATTACTTGAAGTAATTAAACATAATGACAGAATATACAATACTTTTTTCATTTTTTATCTCCTGCTTTTTTAGTGCGGTTATTCACCGCCTTATCCACAATATCCACTTTCGAATGACGAAAACTGTGTTCAAAAATCAACCGGATGCCCTCCAGCGTCAGTTCCGGCACAATCTTCTTCACCTCCTTGATTTCCGGAACAATGAGCCCGGCAAGACCGCCGGTAGCAATCACCGCCGGCGTTCCCCCCAGTTCCGCGGTAAGGCGCTTGAGTATTTCTTTGACCAATCCTACATAGCCAAAATAGAGTCCGGACTGAATGCTTTCAACGGTAGATGTCCCGATTGCCTTTGCTGGTTTAACCATGTCAACCCGCGGCAGTTTGGCGGTGCGTGCCGCCAATGATTCCGCCGAAATACCCGGCCCGGGAGCGATGGCGCCGCCACGATAGGCCCCCGTTGCATCTATACAATCAAAAGTCGTTGCTGTACCGAAATCAATAACAATTGACGGACATCCGAAAAATGCGTTCGCGGCAACCGCATCGCACAAACGGTCGGCACCGACTTCGCCCGGATTAGGGAACCGCATTTTCAGCATCGTCGCTGTCGCACCGGTCACAAAAAAAATCTTTTTGTGAAAATAAGTTGTAGCGATATCAGCAAATATCCCGTCAAGTGACGGGACAACGCTGCCCGCGGCAACGCCGGATATTTTTTCAGGATCGATCCCGGAGTAATGGAACAAATCCAGCAGTGAAATGCCGTATTCCTCCGCCGTTCTGTTTTTATCTGTCGACAAGCGCCATATCTTCACCGGGCCTTTGATATAACAACCGCGCCCCTGCTGAAAAATGCCTATCGTTATGTTGGTATTACCAATGTCTATCGCGAGAAGCATATACCGCCTTTTCTGGTATTATCGTTTCGTATCGTATATATTGTTGCCCTGAGAATCTATGGCGACAAGGAGCGGAAAGTTTTTCACTTCAAGCCGGTATATGGCCTCGGGCCCCAAATCTCCGAAAGCGATCAGCGTGCTTGTTATCACCTTGCCCGCCAAGAGAGCCGCTATGCCGCCGGTTGCGGCAAAATATACGGCACCATGCTGTTGTATGGCTGCCACGGTTGCCGGCGACCGCGGGCCTTTGCCGATCATCGCGATGATTCCCTGAGAAAGCATCACCGGCGTAAATGGGTCCATGCGGGATGCCGTCGTCGGTCCGCACGAACCGATTGGTTCGCCCGGTTTTGCGGGACAAGGACCGCAATAATAAATGACTGCACCGGCAAGATCCATCGGAAGAGGTTTATTGCCGGCAATAAGTTCAGCTAACCGAATATGGGCTGCATCCCGGGCGGTAAACAGAGTTCCCGAGAGAAGCACCTGGTCGCCTGCCCGCAATGTTGAGATGTTATTATTGATGTCGGGGATTTGTATTGAGATCATATTACTTCCGTTAAACGGCGCATGCAGTGGCATTGCATATTGACGGCTACCGGCAGTGAAGCAATGTGGCAGGGAGCCGGTTGAATGTGAACCGCAAGCGCGGTCGTCACACCACCCAAACCCATGGGCCCTATACCCAACGCATTGATCGCTGACAGCACCCGTTTCTCAATAGTTGCGTAATAATCGTCTATTGCAGGAGAACCAATCGGCCGCAGAAGCGCTTTTTTTGCCAGGCCCGCGACAGTCGAAAATGAACCGCCGACGCCGACCCCGATGATCAGCGGAGGACAGGCGTTCATCCCTTTTGTTTTGACGGTCTCAACGACACAATCCATTAACCCTTCCATCCCCGTGTTGGGCGCCATCATGGTAACCACGCTGGCATTTTCAGTGCCTCCACCCTTGGGCAGAATAGTTATTGAAAGTTCATCCCCGGCAACGATATCTATAGTGATGGTTGCCGGCGTATTGTCGCCGGTATTGACTCTGCGCAATGGGTCGCAAACCATGGATGTGCGCAAGAACCCGGTTGTATATCCCCGCGCAACCCCCTCTTGAATGGCCTCGGACAAAGTACTGCCCGTCACACTAACGCCGCTGCCCATCGTGACAAATATTTCCGCTATACCCGTGTCCTGACACAACGCCATTTCCTTGTGGGCGGCAATGCGGGCGTTCTCTCGTATTTGTTCGATGATCTCCCGCGCGCGTTCCGATTCCTCACGCGTGTAAGCATGCTCAAGCGCGCGAAGGACATCCTCAGGCAAGTAATAATTTGCCTGATGGCACAGCCGCGATACCACTTCCGTGATTGTTCCCGAACTAATCGTTTTCATTGAGATTACTTATTTAATGAGCCGTTTTTTCATCATCGTCGTCGTAATAGCGCGGCTCCGGGCAATGATAGTTTTTGCGTCGCGATATATTTTTTCGGCCGAAATCTTGTGTCCGGCAATCTTTTGTTGCTGCGCTTTCATGCCGACGGCAACCGCCAAACGGGGAGGCACATCGCAATCATCCATGGGCGGCAGTATCCGCGTCGGCTTGAGCGCCGAGGGTTTAATACACTGTGCCAACTCAATAGATGCCGCTATGCACATTTCGTTAGTAATGGTTTGCGCCCGCACATCAAGCGTGCCGCGAAATACGCCGGGGAACCCCAACGAATTGTTAACCTGGTTGGGAAAATCGCTTCTGCCGGTCGCAACCACATACGCGCCCGCGGCGGAGGCTTCCCAGGGCCAAATCTCCGGCACGGGGTTGGCGCAAGCAAATACGATAGCTTTGTCCGCCATCTTTTTTATCCATTCTGGTTTGATAATGCCCGGGCCGGGCGCCGACAAAGCGATTACTACATCTGCACCGTCAAGCGCCTCGGGAATACCACCCGAGCGTTGTTCGCCGTTGGTCACCTGACAAAGCGCCCATTTATCGGGATGGGTCACTTGTATGTTCGTGCGCTCTCTGGTCAAAATGCCTTTGTGGTCAACCATGACAATGTGTGCGGGATTGGCGCCATAGCTCATCACCAGGTTTGCAAAACATATATTTGCCGAACCTGCGCCGACCAATACAATGCGCACGGCATTAATTTTTTTGTTGACTATTTTTAAGGCATTGATAAGCCCCGCCAAAGTTACCAACGCAGTCCCCTGCTGGTCATCGTGCCAGACAGGAATAGAGCATTCTTTGCGCAAGGTTTTAAGTATCGGAAAGCATTTTGGTTGTTCGATATCTTCAAGATTAATCCCGCCGAACGACGGCTGAAGGATTTTTACCGTATCGATAATCTTTTGCTGGTCGCGTGTCCCCAAACAGATGGGCACCGCGTCAACGCCGCCCAAATATTTAAACAGCAGGGATTTGCCTTCCATGACCGGCAGTCCCGCCTCCGGTCCGATGTCGCCCAGCCCCAGCACACGGGTGCCGTCAGTTACAATGGCGATGGTGTTCCATTTGTTGGTGTATTGATAGGCAAGCTCAGGAACCGCCTGAATATCTTTGCACACAGATGCAACACCGGGCGTATACCAAATAGCAAAATCATTAAAATCTCTGATACGGCATTTGGGGATAATCTCGATCTTTCCCCGGTAAAACGGATGCAGTTTGCGGGCGTCATGCGACGGTTTATCGGCATTTTTTAACAGTCGTTTTATCGATACGGTCATGATCCTTGCTCCTTGATTATTCTGGCGCGTGCCTAAATATTATTGTGCTGCCGCCAATATTTCTTCAATGGTCGATATCCCCATGGTAACCTTGACCAGTCCGTCCTCAAGGAGAGTGCGCATACCCTGAGCGCGGGCCAGCTCGCGGATCGGGCCGGCGGCTATTTCTTTGAGCAGCAATGTCCGCATTGCGTCGTTCATGGTTAACAGCTCATGGATACCCGCACGGCCTTTGTAGCCCATCTTCCTGCACACATCGCACCCTTTGCCCTGAAACAGGGTTGCGCCGGCAGCATCAATAGAGTACTGTCCGAAAAACTTCTGATATTCGTCTGTCACCGTTATACGCTGTTTACAGTTGTTGCAAACGCGGCGAACCAGGCGCTGGGCAAGGATGCACTCTATCGACGAAGATATTAAAAATGTCGGGACGCCCATTTCATGGAGGCGCGCAATGGCGGATGGCGCATCGTTAGTATGAATGGTTGAAAACACCAGATGCCCGGTCATCGCGGCTTCCATGGCTATCTGGGCGGTTTCTTTGTCACGGATTTCGCCGACCATAATGACATCCGGGTCCTGGCGCAAAAACGCGCGCAAGGCGGAGGCAAAATCAAAACCGATCTCTTGGATTACATTTACCTGTACTACTCCCGGTAAGTTGTATTCGACCGGATTTTCCGCCGTTAATATTTTCGTGTCCGGCGTATTGATGGAATTGAGCGCTGCATACAGCGTCGTCGATTTACCGGAGCCGGTCGGCCCGCACACCAGGATCAGCCCATACGGTTTACGGAGCGATGCCTTAAATTTCTCAAGGGTATCGGGCAAGAACCCCAGCGTGTCCATTTCAACGCGAACCGCAGCCCGGTCAAGCACGCGCATGACGCACGCTTCGCCGAAAACGGTCGGAATGATGTTCACACGGAATTCAATGGGATTGCCTTTAGCTCTGACCTGAATGCGACCATCCTGCGGACGGCGGCGTTCGGTAATATCCATCTGTTCCGTCATAATCTTAATTTTCGCAATCAGAGCGTTGCGAAAAGAATAAGGCACTTGGAACGGCGTTTCACACAACATACCATCAACCCGGTAACGGACAACCAGACGATTTTCAAACGGCTCTATATGAATGTCCGAGGCCTTTTGCTGCAAAGCACCCAAAATGATACCGTTTACCAGTCGCTCAACTTCCGGCGCGGTGGCGTCAACCTCGGTAACTTCAACCTTTTCCTCGACAGTCTCCAGCCGCAGCTCGTCGCCGCCGCCTTCTGAGATGTCTCCCATCACTTTATCAACGGAAACAGATGAAGCCAAACCATACGCCTTGTCCAAAACCTTGACAATATCCTCGGGCAGGGTCAGGTAGGACTGGACTTTTAAATTAGACCGCAACTGAATATCCTCTATGACAAAAAAATCGCCCGGGTCAGACATGGCGACGCACAAAACAGATTCTTCCTTGAGAAACGGAACCGCGTGATATCGCCGCGCGGCCGCCTCGGGAATAAGCTTAACGACCTCGGTGTCGATTTCTATCTCATCAAGATTTACGGCACGCATATCCCATTCCTGGGACAGAATACGCAGGAGATCGACGCGGCTCACAAGCTCCATCTGCACGACTACCGACTGCAGAGGCGTACTCGTCCGTTTTGACTCATCCATGGCCGGAGCAAGCTGTTCTTCGGCCAGGATCTTGTTGCCCAGCAGAATTTCTTTGACCGTCTTGCGTCGAACCGTGTCTTTTTGAGCCATGGTTCACCCTTTTCTCGGCGGTTATTTAGCGCTCACGCCGGCGCGAGGTAAGATAAGAAAAATAAAATAATCCCGTGCAACCGAACTGTTTATCAGTCCTCGTATCAAAACGAAAGAAAGACATCTATAGCGCTTGCTTCCTGATTGCGAATACGCCGCGCGCGGGCGCCGATTATCGCCGGCCCATCGATAGTTTCAGTGGACCCGTCATCCCAAGTTACCGACATCCGCGCGACGCCGGCACCGGACGAAAATGTATCGATGCGTCGCGGATTGTGATACCGCAGCGCGGTCCTGCCCAGGAATGTGGCGGTAAAGATTCCCGCAGTGGTGAAATAATTTCCGGGCAGAGCCGGCTTAAAGGTCAATGCAAGTTCGCCTGACTGCGTCACGCTAAACGGTTTTCTTCCGCACGTCATGATAACCCACATTTCGATGAATTCAGCTGTCGAACCGCTCAGGCGGGCAACAAATCCGCGACCGTGGGTGTCCTGGTTAAAAAACGCACTGGAAGCAATGAAGGAAGAATTCTCCAAAATACTGCGCCCATAGGTCTCGGGCTTCTGAAAGCAAACGCCGGCAGTATGGAATGCGGCAAAGAATTCTCTATATAATCCGGCTTTGAGCAGTTCAATTAAATACTTGTATTCCATGTGCAGCCAGATAGATTCATTTTCAAGCCAGCCGGGAGTAAAGACGGTACACCGGCCTATATCGGCCGGCTCAGACGCCAAGGATGCGTTGACCTTGTACATGCCAAGCTTGGCGTCAAACAACGGACTTTTGAGAAGCGACTGATACAGCGCGCGCGCTTTGTCGATATCCGGCTCGGTTTTGAGATAGTGCACTTCCGCTTCCAAAAAGAGCGGCAGTGCCCGCCGTTGAAATGCCTCTATACGGACGCAATCGCTGCCCTGATGACTGATAGCGCCTGTCTTTTTAAACGTAATTGCTTCATAAGACAAATACGTAGCGTATAATCCTGTTTTCCGGTCAAGCGCCTTGGCAAGCCCTGTATCAATTTTCCTCAAAGCCGCGTCAATAAACGCCATCAGATCTTTGACGCTGATTGCCTTTTCTTTCCCCGAAACGCCCATTTTTGTCGATGCCCGAAAAAGTTCTTTGTGAGCGGTGGCTGCATCCCAGAACGCAAAAGGTTTGGTAGCTGCATGAGCGAGCAGTTTCCCCAAGGCGACATATAATTTATGTGCTTCTTCAGGCACCATTATTGCAACGGGCCGGCCCGTACCCGCTTCAAGACGACTTCTCAGGTAGCGGAGTAAGCGTTTAAGTTCAAATGTTTCCGGAACGGACGAACCGAATACACCCGGCAACCCGTTAAGCGCGTCATACCAGGCAGGTTTCTCCGCTTCCATTTCGATGCCGATTCCGTCAGGATCCAGCGTAGATATCTTCGTGAGCGCCAAACAGACCATCTTTGCCGCCAGCGTCGTGCGATACACCGGACCGGTGCCATTTTTTGAGCGCATAACATGACGATGTTCTGCCCGGGCGTGCATTAATTTTCCCTTGACGGGATCGATGACCACAGAACCGAACTGCCTGACGCGACGGCCTGAAAGAACATATTTTTCAGCACGCGGCAATACACGGTGTGCATTATCGTAGAAAGTAAAATCGCGTTTCTCAAAAAGTATGGATTTTTCTTCTTCCGGATAAATAGCTGCGTAACTTTCCATCAAATCAAGATTATAAGTCCAGTGATCAGTCCAAAACCCTTCGCCGTGTTCGGCCTCAACACTCCGTTCTGAACAGCCGAGAATCTCACCCAAAAACTTTTCCGGAACTACTTTCAGGCGCAGGGGGTGGGTGTCGACAAACAGCATCAAACTGCCCGGCTCGAAATGTTTTTTTAGAAACAATTCAAGCGCCGCAACATCGCCCGGGTGAACCATACGCGTCAGCAACTTTTTCAACTGCACGCCGGTTTTTTTTATAGTGAATGAAGAACCTTTGACTACCAGAGGATTATATCCGTCAATTTGCAAGAGATTATAAAAAGCAAGAACATTGTAATCGCGAATCTGCGGCGCAAAGAAAATATCACTGCGCTTGTTTTGATTCATATCGCGAAAGTTCCCGTTGCCCTGCGAATAATAGGTCGGGGACAATTGAAAATTATTATAGTCGCGTTCGAGATCACCGTGTTTGCGCGAATAGACATAAAAAACCATTTTTTTATCACCGCGGGGCAGCATGACCGGCAGCCCGCCGCGCATGAGATTGTCGAGGTAGGTCTGCTTGCAGTACTGATCAAACGCGGGAACATTTGATTGAGTCATAATGGGACGAGATACATCGTCGATGGTTTTATGATTCTCCAGGGATTTCATTTCAAAATAACGGGGTTTCTCCGCGCGGGCGACAAACGCGTTCACGGACGCCTCGGTATCGCCTCGCCCGACAACAGACGCAACGGTGTATTTTTTTCCTGACTGAAGGACCGCACGCGACCAGCTCATCGCGCAGGGGAAAATATTGTCCCCCTGCTGTTGCGGGGGCACCGAGAACGCTCCCGCTTCCTTAAAAACGCGGGGAATGCTGAAACTCTTATCCTGGCCGAAAATAAGTTCCGGGTCAACGATGACCGCGGTGCGGACAGACGTCATGCCGAAAGCATCGGCAACCGCAAAATAAAAATTTCTCTTCGTCACGGCCGTTACTTCCGGACGGTCGCTGATCTCCACCTTCAACCGGTAGAAGGGCACCTTGTTTTCAACATTGGTGACAGCCGCCCACGCCTGGGCAGTATAACTCATATGTTTCAGCGTTTCTTCGCTCACCCAGCAGGGGATTATTTTAGGCATGCCGTCAATTAACTCGATACTTTTTGCAATTTTTCCGCAATTTTCAATTTCAATCACCCGCACCAGCGCCGCCAATGGTTCCCGGGGAAGGGTAAAATAGCGAACACGGATCTTTAGTCCGAGAGAAGTATGCGTCTCTTCAATGGTCAAATCGTGCGCCGTAATGCGCATGGTCTGCTGTATGCCAGGCGCATCGGCGTCAGGGGTGGAAAATGGCTCATAAAATACCGTTTTATGCCCGGTGGTTATCTTGAGAAATGTCCGGAATCCCATGGTCGGCGTCAGAGCGTACGCAGTATTGGCGGGAAAGAACTCCATGATGGCATTGTCTTTGTTTTTAACACCGAAAGCCGCGATTGCCTGGCCGCGATTGACGTAAAACGCCCATAATGGTACGCCGGTCAATCCCGCAATGCCCGGGAAAAAGCTGGCAAAAGGTTTTGCACGGTTATAGTTCTCAATGACAAAAGTACCGTCAGGCAACAGAGTATACTTTGGTTTTCCGCTCATGGTCATCGATTCTCCCATTAGATACCGCAGCGTTTGAATATATAATCTATATTGGCAAAATGGGATCTAATATCGCAACAGCGCCGTATCTCGGCGGGCTTGAGATACCGGGCAATACCGGCACTGCGTCCTGAGCAAACCTCAAAACTGTCCTTAGTATCCCGCGCCTCAAACGCCGCTTTCTGCACCAGCGCGTACGCTTCTTCACGGGAAAGTCCTTTATCAACCAGCGCCAGCAGAAGCGTCCCTGAAAAAATCACATCTTGGGATTTTTCAAGGTTCAACTGCATATATTCGGGATACACCACCAAACCCGACAAAACACGATTCATCCGGGCAAGCATGAAATCAAGGGCAATAGAAGCGTCCGGCATGACAATGCGTTCCACCGAAGAATGACTGATGTCCCGCTCGTGCCACAACGCAATATTTTCCATCCCGGTCATCGCAAAGCCCCGCAACAGACGCGCTAATCCGCATATATTTTCCGACATGATGGGATTGCGCTTATGCGGCATGGCTGATGATCCCTTTTGACCTGTAGTAAACGGTTCCTCGGCCTCGTGCACTTCCGTGCGCTGCAAATGCCGGATCTCAACTGCGAATTTTTCAAGACTGGAACCAATCAACGCCAAACGGCACAAATATACCGCGTGACGATCGCGAGGAATAATTTGCGTTGAAACAGGTTCAGGGATAAGTTTTAATTTTTTGCATACATATTCTTCAACGCGAGGACTCAGATGCGCAAAAGTTCCGACTGCACCGGATATTTTTCCATGAGCGACAACTTCCAGTGTCGACGCAATCAAACTTTCCATGCGGAGCACTTCGCTGTACCACGATGCCATTTTAAATCCAAAAGTTATGGGCTCTGCGTGCACGCCGTGGGTTCTGCCCATCATTGGCGTGTTTTTATGCTTTTTTGCCAGTTTTTTAACGGTCTGCTTGAGCGTTTTTACCCCCGCCATCAAAAGCTCGCAGGATTCTTTCATCTGGACAGCCAATGCGGTATCAAGGACATCCGACGATGTCATGCCAAGGTGCAGAAACCGCGCCTGAGGACCTACCGTTTCCCCGACCTGTGTAAGAAAAGCTATCACATCATGTTTGACAGTTTCCTCAATCTCAGCGATGCGCACGGCGTCTATGCGCGCTTTTTTTCGGATAAGAGCAACCGCAGAGCGTGGAACCTGCCCCAAGCCCGCCATGGCTTCAGCAGCCAAAATCTCGACTTCCAGCATTGTCTTCAGGCGATTCTCGTCTGACCAGATGCCCGCCATTTCAGGGCGTGTATAGCGTGGTATCATGAAACCTCCGTAAATATAATGGCATAAATGTGTTAACCCTTCATGCTAATCTTCCCCCTGTACGGGAAGAATGAAGGTGAATAGTTACCTATGAGCGAGACCCTGTATGACCTGCAAAATAGCTGCCGGATATATCGCATGTTCAACCGCCAGCACGCGGCCGGCAAGGATTTCGAGTGTGTCGCCGGGCAGAACCGGCACTTTGCCCTGCATGATAATCGGGCCGTTATCGTACTCGCCGTCGACAAAATGCACGGTGGCGCCGGAAACGGTCTCACGGGCATCCAGTACCGCCTGATGCACATGACTGCCGTACATGCCGGGGCCGCCGAACCGCGGTAAAAGCCCCGGATGAATATTGACCATCCTGCCGGCGAATGCATCAATCATGTTTGATTCTATTTTCAGCAAATAACCGGCAAGACACACCATATCCACGCCATGCCCCGAAAGCTCGGACAGTATCGATGCGTAATATTCAGTCCGTGATGTAAACTTCTTGGTATCCGCATACAGAGCGGGGATACCGGCTCGGCGCGCGCGTTCAAGACCGAAAGCGTCCGGTCGATTCGAAACAACCGCCGCAACAACCGCAGAACTTTTGAGAACACCGTGCGCACAGGCATCCATGATGGCCTGCAGATTCGTGCCGCCGCCGGAAATAAGAACGCCGAGACGCACCGGTATATTCATCAGACAACATCCACGCCGACCGTGCCCTTGACGACCGTGCCGATCAACCGGGAAGACGGTAGATGTTTGAGCACTTTAGCCGCACAATGTTCCCTGACAATAAAAACCATCCCTATGCCCATATTGAATGTCCGGTACATTTCACGTTCCGGCACCGCTCCCGTTTTTTGAATAATCGAGAAAATAGGCGGGACGGTCCACGATGATTTTTTGACTATGACGCGACAGTTTTTCGGCAATAAGCGTTCGATATTGTCGTAAAAACCGCCACCGGTGATATGCGATATAGCGGCTACCGATGAACGGAGCTTCCCCAGCTTTTCAAAAAGATGCAAAACTTCTTTAACATATATTTTTGTCGGCGCAGACAGTTGAGCGGCATATTTCTTCAGCCCTTTGTCGCCGAATACTTTGCGGATGAGTGAGTAGCCGTTGGAATGGGGTCCTGAAGAAGGCAGCCCGATAAGCACATCGCCGGGACGGACATTCTTCCCGGTAATCTCTTGGCCCTTCTCAACAATACCGACGGCAAATCCTGCCAGATCGTATTCCCCATTTTTATAAAAGCCCGGCATCTCCGCCGTCTCGCCGCCCAGAAGCGCGCTGTTTGCCTGTTTGCAGCCGTTGACAATGCCTTTAACCACTTTCTCCGCCTGATCTACATCCAGTTTGCCGCACGCATAGTAATCAAGAAAAAATAGCGGCGTAGCGCCGCAGCAGACAAGATCATTTACATTCATCGCAACAAGGTCAATACCAACCGTATCATGCTTGTTGAGTAAAAACGCCAACTTTAATTTTGTACCGACGCCGTCAGTAGAACTGACCAAGTAATATTTTGTTCCCTTAAGCGGGAACAATCCGGAAAAACCGCCGATAGCGGGTGCCATTTTTTTTATACGGCGGACAAGTTCGTTACCTGCGTCAATATTGACACCCGCTTTGTGATAGGTCAAAACCATAGCAATCTCCCTTTACTATTTAATGCTGTTGAAAAATATAGAACTATGTAGTTACACTGTAGCAATCGCGCGTTACCCGTCAACGCCCCGAACACATATTTTGTTTTTACTGCAACCCGGCATTAGAGCCTTCGGTGGCTATTTTGTCGCTGGCCCCGGTAAAAAGACCTTTGACTTTTCCGCCGAATAACTTCACCCCGGCAATAACGATAATCGCGATTAACGCCACAATGAGGATATACTCAACCATCCCCTGCCCTTTGCGGCACTTCATGAATCTCAACCCCATAATATCCCCCTTGTTAATGTAAAAAAAAATCTCTGGCCAGTACCCTCAGCTGCGCGCGTGAATCCGCGCCGGGCATCCCGTGCCGGACAACACTTCGGAACGGGCGGAAACAAATATACGCTGGTGCGTCAACGCCCGAAAAACCGGCGGAATATCGTATTCATATTTTATGTCGACCGTTGAAGTCGCGCTCAGGGGATTGGCCATACGGGACAGCATTTTAAAAAGATCCTGCGGCCGCATAACAGCTGTTGCCAAATTAAAATGAATGTACGGGAAATCGTTTATCTTGACCACAATGTTTTCATCGGGAAGTTTTTTCTCGTCGAGCTGCCGGCTCTGCAGAAGACGGTGCGACAAGAAATTGCGGATTTCCTGACGGATTTGCCCTTCGTTCAAATTCGTACTGACTATCATATCCGTTCCGTAACGCGCAGCAATGACTAACTGCTGGCGGGTAATCAACACCCGCGAGAACCATGACAAAGAAATAATAATAAGCACGATTATCGGAATAAGAAAAATGCTTTCAACCAGCGCCTGCCCTGAATGACTTTTTGTTAATATCGTACAATTCATTGTAAAGGTTTTATTAAAATTCTGACTTCCCGATTACACCCTCGGCACTGTCCGTGGAAGGGCGGGATTCTTACAGTAAAATCGCGTCGGGAAGGCGGGATTTGAACCCGCGACCTCCTGCTCCCAAAGCAGGCGCGCTAGCCAGCTACGCTACTTCCCGAAATACTTTGTAATTATAACAAGTTTTGACGAATAGTGTCAACGGAATTAGATGAGAGTGTTCGCGCGCTGAGACAAGATGGAATACGTGATGATTTCAATCATCATCGCGCGCAGAGTAATGAGGAAATCAGTGGTTTCGCTTTCTGGAGAGCTTTTCCGCGGTGGCTTATCTCGTTTTTGATGGTTTCGGACAATTCCGCGAAACTCATACCGTATTCGGGAACCATAAAAATAGGGTCGTAACCAAACCCGTTAGTGCCGGCCGCCTGTTCACCTATGTACCCGCGAATACTACCCTCTACCGTCCATGTTTTCCCTTGAGGATTGGCAAGCGCTATTACGCACCTAAACTGGGCTGTGCGGCGTTCACGGGAAACGCCGGTTAGAGCATGCGTCAATTTATTATTGTTATCGTCATAGGTGCACCCGGGTCCCGCCCAGCGCGCTGAATACACGCCGGGGGCGCCGTCAAGAAAATCAACTTCAAGCCCTGTATCGTCGGCAAGCGACCATTGCCCTGTCGCAAGAGCGATGGTGCGGGCTTTCTTGACGGCATTTTCCTCGAGTGTTTCCCCATCCTCGACAACCTCGGGGATACCCGGAAATTGAGAAACCGGCACAACCGTCAGCGGCATGCCGGAGAGGATAGCCGTAATCTCGGCGACTTTATGTTTATTGTTGGTGGCAAGGATAAGCGTGGGTAATGTCACGAGCAGTATTTTTTCTGTATGTCTAAAATGGATTTAATGGCGACAGCGGCCCGGTCGAGCATGGCATTGAGATCATGACGCGAAAACGGTTCCCCTTCAGCCGTGCCCTGGACTTCAAGCAACCTGCCTGAACCGTTCATGACCACATTAAGGTCCACATCGGCGCCGTTGTCTTCGACAGCGCACAGATCGACGATCATTTTTCCGCGGTATATCCCAACGCTGACCGCCGCGCAGTAATCCTTTAACGGCATACTGTCGATAATCTTATTGCGGTAGAGTTTTTTCAAAGCAAGCGACAGAGCGATATATCCGCCGTTAATGGATGCCGTACGCGTTCCTCCGTCAGCACGAAGCACATCGCAATCGATCAAAATAGTCCGTTTCCCCAAAGCGTTAAGGTCCACAACCGCACGCAAGGACCTGCCGATAAGCCGCGAAATTTCCTGGCTTCTGCCGCTGCCGGCGCCCTTGCCGCGGGGCGTGCGCTGCTTGCCCGCGCGGGGCATCATGGAATATTCCGCCGTAACCCAGCCATGATCAAGCCCTTTTTCTTCGATAAACGGCGGAACCTTTTCCTCGACGGTAGCAACGCACAAAACCGTCGTACCGCCCATCGAGAACAAACAGGAACCTTCGGCATGCTGTAAATAGTTTTTAACAATTTTTATCGGACGCGTATGCATGTTATCTGCCTTCCATCGCCTTGAGAGTAGTATCGAGATTATTGCTTTTAACGACCGCTTCGGCAAGACGCGCTTTCATTTTAGCTACCTCCGACGCAGGAGCCCGCGCGGAAAAATCAGCGTTATTTAATTTGGCGGTGCACCGTTCAATTTCAGCCGCTGCGTTAGCCGACTCTTTTTTCAGGCGTGTCTTTTCTTTTTCCAGATCAATGATGCCCGCCAGAGGAACAAATAATTCTATGCCGCCCCCGACAAACATCGCCGATTGCGGCGGCCGCGGCAACGCTGAGCCCACTGTCAATGTCTCAAGTTTTGCCAGATACTGCACATACTGCCGGTGCTGTTCAATCATCTCGCGCGTTTCCGGCGCAGAAACATTAATCACCGCCGTGATGAGTTTTCCCGGAGGGACGTTCATCTCACTGCGAATGGTCCGTACCGCCGTAACGATTTCCTGGAGAGCCCTCATGCGGGCTATCGCCGTTGTATCTATCTTTTCAGGATTAACTTCAGGCCAGGACGATAGGGCAATGGTAGGCCCCTTTTTGGCGCGGAAATCAAGCTCCGCCATATGACTCCATATTTCTTCGGTTATAAACGGCATGATAGGATGGAGAAGCCGCAGGACGCCCGCAAGTATTTCCGTCAGAATCGACAGGGCAACCTTCCGCTTTTCCGCATCAGTGCCGGCAATACGGATTTTTGCCAGCTCAATATACCAGTCACAGTATTTTGACCAGAAAAACTCGTATATCAGGCGCGCAGCGGCGTCCATATTGTAGCTGTCTAGAGCGACGGTCACTTCACCCACCAGGATGCGGTATTCGGACAATATCCAATGGTCGCACAATTCCAGCGGCCAGACAGCCATGATAAAATCTTTTCCCCAATCGACAGAACGCACATTCATCATGATAAAACGGCTGGCGTTCCATATTTTGTTGGCAAAATTGCGCGCACTGAGAAACGAATCTTCGCTTAACTGCATGTCGCGGCCGGGCGCGGCGGATTGCGTCAGAGAGAAGCGCAACGCGTCGGTACCGTATTTTTCCATGACGCCCAACGGGTCAATGACATTGCCCAGCGATTTCGACATCTTTTTACCGAATTTATCGCGGACGATACCGTGAATATAAACATGCTTGAACGGTACTGCGTCCATGAATTCCAAACCCATCTGCACCATGCGCGCAACCCAGAGATAAAGAATTTCGTGACCGGTAACCAGCACCGATGTCGGATAATAATATTTAAGATCTGCGTTGTCGGCGATTTCAGGCCAGCCCATAACGCTAAACGGCCACAACGCCGATGAAAACCAGGTATCGAGAACATCGGCATCCTGCACCATTTCCGCGCCGCCGCAATGCGGGCATTTTGCAGGGGATTCTACAGACGCACAAGGTGCGCAGTCAGTCGTCGGGGTGCGGGTGCCGGCATAGGGATTGATACTGCTTGATGCGCAATAATATACGGGGATACGGTGGCCCCACCAAATCTGGCGGCTGATGCACCAGTCGCGTAGATTTTCCAGCCACGACAAACAGGGTTTCGCCCACGAATCCGGATAAAATTTCACCGCGCCGTCGGCAACGGACTGCATCGCCCGGCGGGACATGTCTTCAACTTTCAAAAACCACTGTTCCGACAAAAGCGGTTCAATAACCGTGGCGCAACGGTAACAGTGACCGACCGCATGCGGATGATTGGCTGTTTCAAGAAGCAGTTTCTGCGCCTCGAGGTCATTGAGGATTTTTTTGCGGGCGGCAAAACGGTCAAGACCGGCATAGGGTTCACCGGCTGCGGCAGTCATTTTCCCGTGAAAATCAATTACTTCGATGCGGTCAAGCTGGTGGCGAACCCCAATCTCAAAATCCACCGGATCGTGCGCGGGAGTCACTTTCACCGCTCCGGTACCAAACGAAGGGTCAATAGCCGTATCGGCAATAACCGGTATTTCACGACCGATTAACGGCAGAACGACCATGCTCCCGATTAAATCCTTATAGCGTTTATCATCGGGATGAACGGCAACCGCCGTATCGCCCAGCATGGTTTCGGGCCGTGTCGTGGCAACAACGATATACTTTTTTTTGAAAAGAGAAATCAGTCCGCGCGATTTAAGCACATATTTAATATGCCACAATTTCCCGACTTCTTCCTCATGCTCAACTTCAATGTCCGCCAAGGCGGTATGACAACGGGGGCACCAATTGACCAGGCGTTTTCCCCGGTAAATCAGCCCTTTTTCAAAGAGTTTGACAAATGCCGCCGTAACCGCACGAGAACAGGTCTCGTCCATGGTGAACCGTGTCCGTGACCAGTCCAGAGAACAGCCGAGCCGCCGCAACTGCATCAAAATGGTGTCGCCTGACTCGGTGCGCCACTGCCACATCCGTTCAAGGAACTTTTCCCGCCCCAAGTCGTGACGGCTTTTCCCTTCGGCTTTTAAAAGTTTTTCAACCACATTTTGCGTAGCTATGCCGCCGTGATCGGTTCCGGGAACCCATAACGGATTAAATCCCTGCATGCGTTTAAAACGAACGATGATATCCTGCATGGTCGCGTTAAGCGCGTGTCCCATGTGGAGAGACCCCGTCACATTTGGTGGAGGAATTACGACGGTAAACGGCCGGCGGGTACTATCGGGGTGTGATGAAAAAATATCATTTTTCAGCCAGGAGTCATACCATTTTTGTTCGACAACCGAAGGATCGTATGTTTTGTCCATTTCCTTATTCATGCTGTTCCATTGCTTTTGTTTCCCTTTGTTCGGAAATTAATTGCGGACTGTACACATGGGCATTGATGGAATACTATCAAAAGTGAAGGGCTTTATCAAGAGCTATTGATAATAAACCCACTTGACAGAGCATGCTTATTCTGTTATATAGTGATAGGTATTGAAGAGGGCACATGTTTATACGGCTTTTTAAGAAAAAACACAATCGAAAACTTACCATAATGCTAATCCCGCACAACAGCATCAAACCGCTGAGGATTAGCTTTTCCGCGTCGTTGCTTTTGTTGATTATTTTTCTCTGGACCGGCATAACCGTTTCCGCCGGCTATCTCTACAGCCGGCATTTCGACTATTGGAAAATGGAAGCCGACCAAACGGCCATGAAGTCAAAGGTCACTTTTTTTGCCAAGGAAATGGAAAAATCGCAGGAAATGCTTGAGCAAGTTAAAGAAAATGATCATCAGATCCGTTCCCTTCTCGAAATGAAATCAAAAAACGCCATCATCGAAAAGCAGGGACGGGGCGGACCATCACCGGCTGACGCACGCGAACTGCACCTGGTACTGACTGACACTTTGTATGAAATGAGCCGGGATGACATTGCCCGCCGGACGGTTGCCCTTCAGAACGAAACAAGAAAGCGCATAGAAAGCTACCAAGAGATATGCGCTACTATTGACAGGGAGCGCGCCCTTTTCCGCTCTACCCCGAACACGTGGCCCTGCAGCGGCCACATAACTTCCTGTTTCGGATACCGCATACATCCCATTTATGAAACCGGGGAATTTCATTCCGGACTCGATATCGCCGACTCCCCGGGAACACCTATTTACGCAACAGCTGACGGATTCGTTAAACTTGCCGAATGGACACCGGGATACGGCCGGTTGGTTGTCATTGACCATGGCTACTGCTACACTACAATGTACGGACATGCAAAAAAATTAGTCGTTACAAAAGGCGCACGGGTCCGCCGCGGGCAACTGATTGCCTATATGGGCAATACCGGCTCATCCACCGGCAATCACCTGCACTACGAAGTACAGTTCCGGGGAAACCCTGTCAATCCAGCACGTTATCTCAAAAACAACGGCAGCCAATCCCATAAAAAATACAGCTGACGGGAGCGATTCATGTTCGGATTCGGCGAAAAAAAGAAGAACAACAATGATTTCGGAATTCTTGAAACGATCATCGGAATCGACACCATATTTGAAGGAACTATCCGCACAAAAAATTCTATTCGAATCGACGGAAGATTTGAAGGGAATATTACGGAAGCCAACGGCATTATCATTGGCGACCGGGGTCAGGTAACCGGCGACATCACGGCGCGGCTCATTGTGGTGGGCGGTAAAGTGACCGGCAACATAACTGCTGCTCACTCTCTGGAGATTCTTCCCAAAGCCCAGGTGTTTGGCGACCTGCATACTGGTATTCTTTCTATCGGCGACAGCGCACTCTTTGAAGGCAATTGCATCATGGCATCAGACAACGGGGCAGTCATTGAACTTGACATGAACAAAGCGGAATCAAAAAAGCGATAAGGGGCATCGCCCCGGGCCGCGGCAATCATCGTTTTATAAACGATGATTTTTTATGCCCATAATCAAACCATACTATACAGGAGCTCTTTCATGATGGATTTTTTACGCAAGCACAGGCATATCATTTTCACCGTTACCATTATCGGATTTCTTGGCGGGGCGTTCATCGGGTTCGGTAGTTATTTTTTTGGCGGCAAAACAACCAGCGACAATGTCGTCGTCGTTAACGGCGTCGGGATTCCCTACCGGAATTATGTAAAGCTCCTTAACCGCGCCATTGAGTTTATGCACCAACAAAAACAGGAAGTCAACGCTGAAACAACCGAGAATAAAAAGAAGGAAGTATTGCAGGATCTGATTCAAGAAGAGGTTTTCTGGCAGCAGGCTGCAGCGTACGGCATTTCTGTTTCAGACGAAGAGCTATCCGCGAACATTCAGCAGCAGTACCCTGCGTTCCAGAAAGACGGACATTTTGACCGCATGACCTATTTTCAGGTATTGGCGCAATCGATAAAAATGACACCCAAGGAATTCGAGGATTCCCGCCGGAAACAGATCACCAATGCCAAAGTCCGCCAGCTGATAGCTTCATCGGTAAAAATCAGCGAACCGGAATTACAGATAGAGTATGCGCGCGTCCACCGGGGAAGCATGGCGGACTTTGACAAGAATCGCGAGATTTTTTTAAAGCAGACCCTGCAGGAAAAGACCATGATGGTGTTCAATGAATGGTATAAATATCTTAATCAAACAATGAAAATAAAAGCATATCTCAGCGAAATAGAAAAACAGCCCTAAATCTGAATTTTTGATTATATTTTCAATAATGCCGACATTTTATTGAGGCATTCAAATAGCTTTTTTTTCGGCAATCCCACCACAGTGTAATAATCGCCCTTGATACTGTCCACAAATCTGTCTTCCGTTTCCTGTACCGCATACGCCCCGGCTTTGTCGAGATGTTTCCCAGCAAGACCCGTGATTTCTGCAGGGTCAAAGCGCCGCATTTTGACGCGGGCAACATCATAATCAACCACCTGAGCACCACTGGCGGCGTCAATGAGTGCAATTCCCGTGTATACGGCATGAAAACTTCCCGACAACGCTTTTAATATCCGAATCGCATCAGCATGATTTTTCGGTTTACCGATGATTGCGCCATTTAAAACCACGATGGTATCCGCACCGAGCACGATCCCGCTGTCTATCGTCAGGGCGACCGCCGACGCTTTGCGCACGGCAAGGTCTTTGACAATTGCCGACGGACGGATGAAACGGGTATTCTCCCGGATGTGACTGGGTGTGACGATGCAGGAGAAACCCCACTCCTTCATCAATGAAATACGCCGCGGTGAGGCAGAGGCAAGTACGATTTTTTTTACCGGCGTCACTTGGATAGCCCCCTGAAAATGTATGCCGCACCGACTATACCGACAAATGACATCACATTGAACTTGAACATGCACCCGATTGTCAAAACGATAATACGCAAATCAAGCGTCGTGGGACTCAACCCCGCGGCAATTTCCGTTGAAAACAAATTGCGTATGGATCCCGCCGGCACCACTATGCCAATTAATTTCCCCAAAAATGACCCCAGCAACGCCCCCACGATAACAACCATAACAAACCAAACCGCACTTTTCCCCATGAACCCTCCTGACATAACTGAACTGGTGTAAAACAACATATAGTCGCTTTTGACCATTAGACCTGTAGCTGCAGAGCTTGCTCTGCTGACGGTCGGAACAATCCCCATCTCAACGGCGGCGAAGCAAGCTTCGCGGCTACAACATAGCTAACAAAATCGTTGCCTTCTCTTCGACAGCATCTCGAATGTTAAGGCAAGTCAGTGTTTTTTCGTTTTGCGGAGACTGACTCTTTGATCCAATCAAGATAATCTCGATTGCCCGCGACAATCGGTACGGCTATAATTTCCGGCACTTCGTATGAGTGCAGGCGTTTGACGCACTTGATAACCGCAGGCATCTTTGAGGCGACGGTTTTTGCCGTCAACAATAATTCCGAGGATGACTCAATTGCCCCCTTCCACCAATAGCGGGAACGCAGATTATGGATGGTCGAAACGCACGCGACAAGCTTTTCTTTGAGCAATGCATCTGTAATCGCCGTTGCCTGCCGTTTGTTGGGCACCGTGATAAAGAGAGTGACCAGTTTCATAGTCCTACCTTTATTGAGGAGAAAATGCGAAGAAAGAATGGTATGCGCGTCAGCGGGGATATCATGAATGGGAAAGACAGCGATTTACGATTTCAGCAAAAACAAAAGAACCGCTTTCTGGATATGTAAACGGTTTTCCGCCTGGTCAAATATAACTGATTGCGGCCCGTCAAGAACATCAGCGGTTACTTCTTCTCCGCGAATAGCAGGCAGACAGTGCATGATAAGACAGTCGCGCTTTGCCTTTGCAATGAGACGGGCATTGACTTGATAGGGTTTGAAATCTTTTTTCCGTTTACCCTCTTCGGCCTCGTCACCCATGGAAGTCCAAACATCCGTGTAAATGGCGTCAGCGTCGGCAACCGCCCCAACAACATCGCGGGTAATAGATATCTTCGCGCCGGAAGAAAGCGCTTTGCGCTGAGCCTGTTTCAAGAGTTCAGCGTCAGGGCCGTATCCTTCCGGACAGGCAAGTATGAATGTAAAACCTAAGAGCGATGCCGCAACTATCCACGATTGAGACATATTATTGCCATCGCCGGAAAACACGACTTTCAGTTTTTTGAGGGCAGCAACGGAACGGATATTGTTGTGTTCCATGATGGTGAGTATGTCACCCAAAACCTGGCATGGGTGTTCACTATCGGTCAACCCGTTGATGACCGGAATTGTCGCCCACCGGGCAAGCTCTACGACATCCCCATGACGAAATGCGCGAATCATAATGGCATCGAGATACCGCGACAGCGTCAGGGCAGTGTCACGAATAGTTTCCCCCCGTTTACGCTGAAGGTTTTGGGCGTTGAGTATCAAAGGGAATCCGCCAAGCTGATGCATCGCTACGGCAAATGAAACGGTGGTCCGGGTAGAGGGTTTCTCGAAAATAAGCCCCAGGGTTTTTCTATGAAGAATATCGGTAGTGCGGGCGCCGGATTTCAAGCGTATCGCCGTCTTTAATAACGACCAGATATCCCCGGCCGAGAGGTCAAAGAGTGAAACCAAATCCCGCTTTTTCTGTTTCATAATAGATCTCATTTTACCATATATATATTACTTCTGTAAAGCAGTCGCAAATAGCACTGATTTTTCCGATGTTTTTAAAATATGGATCTGGTCTGAATCCACCTGTTTAACCAGCGAGTCAAACAGCTCTTTCGGCACGACAAAAAATGCCGGGACACCTGAGCGCATTTTATCTGTCAACTGAGCTGCGGTGTTCTTTATCACTATTTTGTCGGCATAAAACATAAGGCAGTTATTATAATGCGAATAACCGACTTCACCCGCATTGATATCACCCGCAACAACGCGTGCCGCCGGTGCCAAAGTAATCGTATCGCGAAATTCCCGGCTATCAAGCGTGAGGGGAATGATAGGATAGGCAATATACGCAACTGCCAACGCCGATATCAACACGCACAGGACGATAATCGTCCATCGTTTAGCGACGGGCTTAAACGCATCGAAAGCTACGGCAGCGATAATCGCAAATGGCACATACAGCGGTACAATATAATGAAATTGTTTAACTTTTGCCATTTGAAATATGGCAAATGGCACAAACACCCAGCACAAAACATACATGACCAAGGGCGTACGCCATTGACGGAAAAACCGGCACACACCATAGACCATGAAGGGAAGCCATGGCCAGTAGTTGCTCAGAAGAATATCGAAATAGGCGTGCCAGGGATTAAGCGAAGCGCTGGAAGAATACCCGGCTGGATACCCGCTGATGCCGGTCATAAGGGTAACTCCGAAATATTGCTTTAAGAAGGCGTGTCCATAGCGCTGATACATAACGATGTGCCAGGGAAGAATAATTGCAGCGGCAACAAAAAGTGCGCCCCAGAAATGAGGAGTCCGTATCACAGCGGTATCTTTGGCAAGTATCACATAAACACCGATAGCCGTAAAAATAAATAACCCGGGCACTTGCCGCGTCATGACGGCAAGACCGGCACAAATCCCGAACAGATAATAGAACGACGCGCTGCGGTGCGCACGGGCAACCCAAAACGCGATCATCGCCAGTGAAAAGAATACCGCAAACGGCCCATCAGTAACGGCACTGCGGGCATGATACAAATATTGTTGGCTAAAGGTAAGAATGATGACAGAGAACAACCCTGCAGTGGGACTGAAATAACGACTGACAAACAGAGCGCAACAGACAACGCCGACAAATCCGAGCACCGCGGAAGGCAAGCGCATGGCTGCGTTGGTAAATCCGAATAGTTTCCCGGTAGCGATATTCATCCAATACAACACCGGCGGTTTGCTGGTATGAAAATCAGGTCTGCCGCCGTTGCGCGGCGTCAAATAATCACCTGATTGCGCCATTTCCTTGGAAACCTGTGCATAGTAACAATCGTCGCCCCCCAACGGAGCTTCACCCAGCCGGTGAAAAATAACCACCGCTGAAACCATGAGCGCAAAAGCAAACAACATCTTTATATTCATTATTAAAATGAAAAAGCGAGAAGCGAATATAGTTCACTTCTCACTTTTCCCTCAAGACTGACAGTATATTTATTTCGGTTTTTCAGCTTTTGACTGGCACGGCATGCAATACCTTACCCAGGGGATTGCGTTCAAGCGTTTGTCCGCAATTTTGTCCCGGCAGGATTCACACGAACCAAAGGTTCCTTTTTCTATGCGGCGCAAAGCCGATTCGATGGCGTCCAGCATCACTTTTTCATTGTCGGCAAGCTCAAAGAGCATTTCTTTTTCGACATTCTGCGACGCACTGTCGATCTCGTCACCGATCTCCACATCACGCAAATCGCATTCTTTTTTCGTGCGCACGATTTCAAGAAGGTCCGCTCGTTTTTCAAGAAGCACTTTTTTGAATGCTGCCATTTCTTTTTTGTTCATGTGATAAACCCCATTCCCATTAATTTGCGACCACTTTCACTGTTCGCAGAGTGTCCGTCTCCTGACCGCTGACTCGAATATCCTTTGCCGACATGTCCATAAGATAATCGCGAATTTCTTCAGTTATGCGTTCTCCGGGGATAAGCACCGGTATGCCGGGCGGGTACGGCGTCAATGTTTGCGCCGCAATTTGCCCCGCTGCCTTAGACAAGGGAACGCGTTTTATGCGCGCGGTCAAGAACACATCCCGCGGCATCATGACCATTTCAGTCGAAAGCGAAGGGATTTGCAATCCCCAGTTCTTCTGATGCCCCTGATACTTTTTATCGATATCCACCAGCGCGTCTACGAACGCCTGAACATCTTTTTTGTCTGAACCAATGCCTAAAATAGCTATTAAATTGAATATGTCCGCACAATCAACTTGGATATTGTACTCTTTTGCCAGAATATCTTCAATCTGATAACCGGAAAACCCGGTCCGCGTCACATTTACCGTCAGTTTTGTGCGGTCGAGTTCGTAGCCGATCCGATTAATGTCCTCTTTGGTAAAACATGAAATTTTCTTCAATTGATTAATTTGCCGGCGGGCGGATTCTGCAGCCTGAATGACTTTGTCGAACGCTGCCTGACCGGTCATCACTGCCTGGCGCCGGGCAAGATCCAAACTGGCCAATATAAGATAATTCGGGCTGGTTGTCTGCAGCATCGATACAACCTTTTTAACGCGATTGATATCGATAAGTTGAGAATTAAAGTGAAGGACTGACCCCTGCGACAACGCCGACAGTATTTTGTGCGTCGACTGCACGCACATATCAGCCCCGGCCTCAACTGCGGACATCGGCAGGTTGCTGTTAAACTTTAAATGCGGTCCGTGGGCTTCGTCTACCAGCAACACTTTCCCGCGCATATGGCAAAGCTCGGCTATCTTTGCAAGGTCGGTAGTCACTCCGTTATAGGTAGGACTGGTGACGAACACGGCCTGCGATTCAGGGTAACGGTCCAAAGCCTCTTCTATTTCGTCAACGGATGAATTGAAAATAATATCGAGGTTTTGGTCTATTTTCGGCTGGATCCAAATCGGCCACACCCCAGACATAATGATGCCGGACATAATCGATTTATGCGAACTACGGGACACGATGACCGAACCGCCCGGTTTACAGGCGGCCATGAACATCGCCATATTGCCGACGCTGGAACCGTTAACCAGAAAAAAAGAGTGTTCGACGCCGTAGGCCTTCGCCATCAGGTTCTGGGCTTTGCGGATAGGACCCGTCGGGTCATGCAGGGAATCGACTTCGGGGAAGACCGTCACATCAAATTTATAAACATTCTTCCCGGTATAATCACGCAGACGACGGTCTATGCCCTTGCCGTTTTTATGACCGGGGGTATGAAAAGAAATAACATCCCGTTTTGCATGGGCCAGAAGTGTCTCAAAAAGAGGTGCCTTTTGTTGTGGTTTCATAGAGAATGGGTAGTTATATAAATTTATACCACCCCTGTCAAGCGGGTACAACCTTTCGAGAACATCTGTTAGTTAAAACAACCCATAGTATAACCGGATGCATCGACGCAAACAAAGCGCCAGCCAAGCTTTTTTATCCTGGCAAGAAATGATGCATCAGACAGTATATTCATCAAAGAAATAATGTTACCCGGTTCTACCTCAATACGCGCAAGCTCGTTGTGATTGCGGACCCGGACCACGGCAAAACCCCGGCGTTTGAGCAGTTCTTCGGTTTGCTCCACTTTGGCCAGTTCTTTTAGGGTAATGGGCGTTCCATAGGGAAACCGCGACGCAAGGCATGCCTGTGCCGGCATATTCCATGTCGACAATTTCATCTGCTTACTCAACGCCCTAATGTCGTCTTTGGTCAGCCCCGCCGCTGCCAGCGGCGAAACAATCTTCCATTTCTTAGCCGCTGCGCGACCCGGGCGGTAATCGCCGGCGTCGGAGGCGTTGGTTCCATCGCAAACTACCATTCCTCGTTTTTGCGCTATTGCGTCTAATTTTGAAAACAACTCATTTTTACAAAAGAAGCACCGGTCGCGCGGATTTTTTTTAAAGGACGCATTGCGCAACTCGTTCGTTTTTATAACCCTTATAACCACATCCAACTGCCGTGCCAATTGACGCGCCCGAAGGAGTTCCGCAGCCGGATAGGTTTCACTGACGGCGGTAAGCGCGAGCACATTGTTTTTCCCCAGCACCCGGCGCGCTATAGCCAATAGATAGGTTGAATCAACACCACCGGAAAAAGCTACCAACACTTTTCCATAGCTGCGAATACAATCTTCAAGAAGTTTCTGTTTTTTATTCATAGTGCGGACATTCTACTAAATTTGATTTGAATTTAATAATTTGGTTCAATACTCTACACGCATGTTGAAAACCGACTGTATTTACTTTCCTCTTGACCGGCCGTGCCGGTTTCACAAAAAGAACAAACAGGTGTGCGTCAACTGCACGCACTATCGTTCTGTCAACACCCGGAACAGCCCCGTCACTAGAATACTTATTATTAAATTAGGCGCCATGGGCGATGTCTTACGCACCACCTTTCTGTTGCCCGGGCTGCGCGCGAAATGGCCGCGCGCTCATATTACCTGGCTGGTCGCCGCCGGCTCTGAACCTATCCTTAACGGCAACCCTCACATCGACCACATTTGGCCGATGGACAAAACTATTTACGAAAAACTTTCAGCCGAACGATTTGACATAGTCATTAACCTTGACCTTTCCCCGGAAAGTTTGATGCTCACCCGCGCCGCATTTGCCGCGGTCATCATCGGTTATTGCCTTGACGACAAACGGCGTATTCGCTCTTCTAACATCTTCGCTTCCCGCTGGCTGGCAATGAGCGGTAATGATATTCTCAAAAAAAAGAACACGGATACATACCAGCATTGGATGGCAAAAATCGTCGGACTGCCGCGAAACGATTACGAAATAGGCACCCCCTTGCTGCCGGCATCCGTCAAAAAAGCGACTGCCTTTGCGCACCGGCACGGCTTAACGGGCAAAAGGATAATCGGCATAAACCCAGGCGCGGGCAAGCGCTGGAAACTCAAACGATGGACTGACCGGGGATACCGAACGCTTATAGCCCGTCTGGGCAAAGCGGGATACGCCATTCTTCTGTTGGGCGGCAAAGACGAGCAGGAGATACTGGCGGGACTCTCAAAGAACACACGGACAACGGTGGTCAACAGCGGAACAGACAACAGTATCCCGGATTTTTTTGCGCTTATAAACCTGTGCGAGCTGGTGGTAACCGGCGATACGCTGGCACTGCACGCGGCACTGGGGCTTAAGAAAAAAGTGGTTGCCGTGTTCGGGCCGACCTCGGCGCCGGAGATTGCGATATATAACCGCGGCGTCAAAGTCGTTTCACCCCTCGACTGCGTTTGCTGTTATCGGCAGATGTGCGATAAGAAACCGACTTGCATGGATACGATTACCGCTGACATGGTGGAACAGGCGGTCACAGCATGTCTCTTGTAGCGATTCTGCCCACCTATAATGAGGCGGGCAATATCACCGCCATAGTCCAGGAGTTGCTTGCCTTGCCGCTGGATATTGCCGTTCTGGTGGTTGACGACCATTCACCCGACGGGACCTACACTATAGTTGAAGAAATGATGAAAACACATCCCCGTCTTCATCTGCTTCTGCGCACTGAAAACCGTGGGCGCGGATGGGCCGGCATTGATGGCTTTAAAAAAGCGCTGGACATGGGCGCAACACATATCGTTGAGCTTGACGCAGACCACTCTCACCCACCTCGCTTTATTCCCGCGATGTTTGAAAGAATTAAAACCTGCGATATCGTCATCGGCTCGCGCTATGTCGCCGGCGGAAAAGACGATGACCGCTCTGCCCTGCGCCTGATCATCAGCGCCCTGGCGCGTCGCTACCTTTCTCTGGTTCTTGGCGTCACGCTGGCTGACCCGACATCGGGTTTCCGAATGTTCACCAGAGCCGCGCTCGCAAAACTGCTTCCCCACCTGCACGCACGGGACCCCTTCATTGTAACTGAAGTTATTTATTTTGCCCGCAAAAACAATGTATCTATGGCTGAGATACCGATTGAATTTCTTGCCCGCAAGACCGGCACATCGAAACTGGGCTCTTCAACGCTCTTCAAATATCTTTTTCGCGTTCTTAAACTTCGTTTTTTATAATGAAACTTACCATAAAGAACCTTATGACCCGGGAATATTCCGCGCCGCACTTGTTACGTCAAGTGGTGAGCTATTTTCGATCGCTGTTCAACACTGACGCAAAAAAAGAATTTAACCGGCTTTTCTGGATACTCAACACAGGCACCGCTATTATCCGCCTGTTCATCATCGGGCGCATCGGACTCAGCGGTGACGAAGCCCATTATTGGACCTACACCCAGCATCCTGCCCTTTCATATTTCGACCATCCGCCGCTCATCGCATGGATTATCAAACTTTCAACCATGGTGTTCGGTTCTACTGAGTTTGCGGTACGCTTCCCCACTGTTCTTATATTCTTTTGTACCAGCATAGTTCTTTACAAACTCGCCAAAAACCTTTATTCCGAGCAAATAGCATTTTTCACCATAGTCCTGCTCAACATCATCCCGGTCTTTTCCTTTTTGGGTGCGGTATTAACGGTTCCCGACGCACCGCTGGCGCTGTGCTGGGCCTTGTTCGCCTTCATCTTTCACCGCATCATCATCGACAAGCGACCGAACCTTTCCCGCTGGTATGTGCTGGGTGCGGTGCTCGGGGCGGGGCTGTTAAGTAAATATAATGCCGTCCTCCTGCCGGTATCCGCTGGATTGTTTCTTCTGCTTTCACGCGAACACCGTCGTCTTCTGCGAACAAAAGGTCCATACATAGCTCTGGCGGTCGCGCTTATTATGTTCTCGGCGGTCATCGCATGGAACGGGGAGAACAACTGGGTTTCTTTTGGCTTTCAGCTGCGCCATGGTTTCGGCACGGGACTGCCGCATTTCTCGATAGCGCTCCTGGGCAGAACCATGGGAGCCCAGGCAGGGTATCTTTCACCGCTCTTTTTCTTTCTCTACTGGGCGCTGGCGGGATCACTGTCTTTAACCGCTGTCAAAGCGTTGCGTCGTCAAGCAACGAACCACGCGCAATCACCGGCTCTTCCCGCTTTATTTATATTTTCTTTTTCCCTGCCAACGCTGATTCTCTTTAACGCCATCGCCGGATTTAACGAAATTCTACCCCATTGGCCGGCCATGGGATATCTCCTGCTGACCATTTCTGCGGGGCATTTTATTGTCAGCCGCTGGGACAACCGGCCGGCGAGAATCTTTATTACCTCTGCCGCATCGCTGGCAATTTTTCTGACCGTCCTGGTCCCGGTACAAGCGCTCTTTAAACCGCTACGCCCTGAATGGTTTATGTCCAAGACCGACGCTTCAAAAATAGAAGACGGCGTCACTAAAGCGGAAAAAGTTGATGTCACCAATGAATTATACGGATGGAAAGAGGTCGGAGAGAAACTGACTGAAATGATGACGGAGACGCCTAACGCGTTTATTTTCAGTCACCGCCACTATGTCTCAAGCCAGGTGGCATTCGCGGTGCCGTCACACCCCTTTGTTTACACGCTTAGCGACCGTATTGACGCCTATGATCTCTGGCAACGAGATATCAGCGCGCTTGACGGCCGTGATGCGTTGTTCGTCACCAACGATTATTTTTATATAGACCCACAGACGGTGTTCCCGTTCGCCTCGTTTGACAAGCCGGTGACGCTGAAGATATGCCGCCGGGGCAAAGTGTGCCGGATCTTCTGGATAACCCGTTGCCGACAATTTGCTCTTGCAAAACTGCCAACCCAATACACCGCGACAGCGTTGGGCGAACATAAAAGCATCGCAGCCGCCTTGATTAGGATTGACCACCGCGTGTTCTGGTTCTTCAATAGAACGATGCACTTCCCGGCGCTCGACTTTGTGATGGGCTGGGTAAGCAAAATCGACATGGCGCTCGGGTTAAACACCGGACTTATTGTACTACTGACGATTGTCGGGATTGTGCTGTGGAATACTCGGCGAGAAAAGTTTTTGGCCGAGTTTTTGCTGGCCATCGCCATCGTGGCTATCGGTGGAATACTGGTAAACTTTATGAAGGACTGGATCGGACGGTTGCGCCCCCCGGCGGTATTCGGCGGGCAGGTAAAAACCTTTGCCGAGATATTTTTTAAGGGTTCATTTCCTTCGGGGCACACACAGATTGCCTTTGCCGTCGCGACCTTTCTTACCAGCCGCGTTAAAAAATACTGGTGGGCGTTCTATCTCTTCGCCGTATTCATCGGTTTTTCCCGCATGTATATCGGCGTACATTTCCCCTCGGATGTAGTGGCCGGCGCGATAATCGGCAGCGGTATCGCACTGATCATGACAAAACTCATCAAATTATGATTCCCTTCTCCCGAAGAACAACCGCCGGAATCTTTTTTCTGATAGCCGCCACCGTTGCCGGCATCTATGGGCTCGACTTCTTGCCTACTGTCCGGCTCCACATGAAAAATAATATATCGGACAAAATTGTCGCTGTCACCGCTATGGCGGTCGGCCCGATCAACCGGGCTGTCAAGGAGAAAGACGATGTCCTTCTGCTGATACAGATTCAAAACCTGGCGCACATGGATGATATTGCCGCAGCATATATCCTTGATGCGGACGGTAAAATACTCATTCACGACAGAACAAGCGAGTGGGGCCAAAAATATACCGACACTTTTCACCGTACAGCAATAACCAAACGAAAACCTCTGATACAGAAATCATCGTCAACTTCCTGGCTCTATTCTATTCCGCTTCAGTCCTCCGCAACACTATGTATGGTCGTCTCTTCACAAAAAATAGATACAGCCCTCACGGATCTTAAAAAACGGACAGGATACACCGCTGGGGCTCTCATTTTCATAGTTGCCATAGCCATAATGTTGCTGTTCAGGCGTCCCGGCTGTCGGGACACCACCCCTCCATTGAACACCGAGATCTTCAACGCTCCGATAGAAATCGCTTCCAATACGCGAGCTGATATTCTCATCCAATCTCTGGTAGCGCTTCATGCCATGCCTATGATGGTTCTCAATGCTGAAAATCGCATTAGTGCGATACATCCTCAATTTGCATCAGCGTTTGGTCTACTTGCTGTGCAGATGACGGGAAAACACATTATCGATGTATTGCCCCACCCCGTTATCGCAGAGCTAATGCACACCGCATCAGCCGCGCGTGGCACTGAGTTTTCGGAAAGATTCAATGAAAAAACACTGTATTGTATTGCGGTAGGAACTAAAACAACCCCAGCGGGAACACTTTTTTTTCTCAAATAAGGTTCTAAACCTTCTCACTTTGAGAAAGATTGATTTTCTGATTTTTGCAATTGCGCTTTCCAGATAATTCCTTTACAGCAATCTTCCGAGCAAAACCCAACCGCGTCATTGTTGCGTATTTTACTCCGGTAGTTCTGCATAACATCATTGTTCCACACATCCTCCAAGTTGGCAGAAGCCATGTTCCCGACAGGAATCCCGCATTCGCATCCTGGCTTCACCGTCCCGTCAAAAAACAAAGCAAGGCTCTTCCATGGCTTCACACAACGGGGAGAGCTCGGCACACCTGAAATAACACCAGATGCCCCACTATTTCCCTGTTCCCGGAGAATAGTGTTGAAATTGTTTTCAAGAACAATACCAAAATGTTCACATTTTTCTTCTGTGAGCGCGAGCTGGACTTTAAACTCCTGGACCATATCGGAAGAATTAGTGCCAAAAAAAATGCTTTCTTCTGGGAACCCATAGAGAAATCGTAATTGCAGTTTTTGTATCCCGTATTTTCTGCAGAAATCTGGAAACAACGACAACTCCCGGAAGTTTTTCCGCATAATCACCGCTCTGACAGAATAACGAGTAGTATCCATAATCCGGCTAAGCCGCTGAAGAATACCGGTCAAGATATTAAAAGAAGCGCCACAGCGAATTGCCTCGTATATTTCAGGAACAACCGAATCTATTGAAAATTGCAAATGAATATTCTTCCTGCTAAGAATGTTATCCATTTCCTTGTTGATCAATAAACCACTAGTTGTAATATAATGCTCAACAGCAGGGTAACTCGTGGTTATCCGATCCATCAACTTTAAAAAATAATCCACAAGAAAAACCTCCCCTCCCTCCCAATCAATGGACCGGATATAGGGCAATAAGGGAAAAATCTTTTCGCATTCTTTATAAGGAAGGGTTTTGCGGGGCTCCCGTATCCTGCTGCACATAATACACTGCAGATTACATTCGTTCGTCAGAATAAGATGCAGGGATGACGGATGTGCGGTGCAATGCGTTTCAAAAAATACCTCATCATCAAAAAAGATGGCATTTGATAACCGGACATCATCCAGCGTCGTTATATACTGCCTTGCTTTTCTATACAGCTCTTTCCATACTTCGCTATTTTTCGTTTTTTCTAGCAACAACCTCAAAGCTTCATAAAGCCGTGCCGGATCGTCCGGATGCGCTTGCAACGCATGCTGAATTTCACTAAACGCCTGCAGATATGATCCTGTTTGCAGATATATCGTGACCAATTCACCGCGAATGCATATCAACGCTTCTCTAGAAAGGACTTCTCCATCGCGGAGCAAAAGATCGATGGCGGCCACATATGCTATCTCTGCCCGAGCCGGATCGCTGATTACCTGACAGGCTTTCCCCAACAAGAGATAAACCGATATCATGCCTGTCGATACAGGCATTATGTTGTTCACCGCTTCGCGAATAAGATCACCATCTCCGGTTTGCAGACAGGTTTCGATATATTCTGTAAATACTTCTTTGAGTGAAAATGAAAAATCTGTTTTTTTCAGGTCAAAGAATTTCTGAAAGTAGGCAACGGACTTTTGATACTGTTCCAAGCCGCGGGCAATCCTGGCCAGCTGCAGTTGATACTGTGCGTTGCACGGAGCCAACGCGAATGCTGCGGTGGCCGCCTTCTCCGCTGCAGAGTATTCTTTACGATGTATATATATATCTGCCAATTCCCCATATGCGGCCAACTGAACATCTTTGTCGGATGGAAAACGAATTGAACGAATCACCAGCCAGTATGCATCGATCGCCAACATGCTTTCTTCGTTATCCTTATAGGCCTGCGCCAACTGCAGCAGCAACGAGGGATCGACAGGATTATCTACTAATTGAGCACGTATTTCATTAATACGATCGGAAAGGAATTCATCCTGCATATAAGATTTCTCCGCTAATAATGACACTGGCTATGATCTAGAACAGCCCGCCGCCGATAAATGAGAGGGCGATGGGGCCGAAAAGAATGATGAATATCGTGGGAAATATCAGCAGAATCAACGGCATCATCAACTTAAGCGGTGCTTCTCCCGCCAGTTTTTCCGCCATGTGAAACCGCTCTATCCTAAATTGCTCGGCGCTATCCCGCAAATTATCCGCCATGCTGCCACCGGTTTTAAGCGATACGATAAAGGCGTTGATAACGGTTGTCACCGGCGGATACTGTAAGCGTTCAGCAACCCCCCGCAACGCTTCGCCCCGCGACCTCCCAACGATAACCTCCTGTTGGGCAACCTTCAGCTCATCGGTGAATGGCCCCTTTTGCACCGTGAGAACCCGCTCAAACGCGCGGGAGAAATCAAGTCCCGCGTCCATCATGAGCACCAGCAAATCAAGAACATCGGGTATTTGCCGAAAAACCGCAAGATGCCGTTCCTTGACTTTGATTCCCAGCATCGCATAGGGGATGAAAAATCCCACAGCAAAAAAAACAATGACCGCAACGGGGGAATAGAGCTCAAAAACTATACCTGCAACCATCGTCGTTGCAAATCCGGACAATACCTGGACACCCACGAATGTATATGCTTCCAGGCGATTGTAGGGCGTACCCATAACCACCAATTGAGAACGAATCTGTGTGACCATCGCGGCAAAACGGGGATACCTGATCCTCCGCGTGTATGCACCAATCTTTTCCGCAAAAAACAACAGATTCCCGGTCAAACCCTTATCGTACATTCCGAAAACCGCGCTGACATTTGTTTTCACCCGCCGCTCAATCTGCATTTTGGCGACGGTGTCAAATACAAGGGTCGAGAGAATCCCCGCAATACACCCGGATAATACTGCTATCAGGATAATCATACTGATACATTCACAATCTTATCAATCATATACGCGCCTGCTGAAATCATGACAATAACCGCCAGCAGCATCAGATTACCTAAAAATGTCGTAAACAAAAGTTCAATCATCGACGGCTCCATGGCGTAGAGCAACCCCAGCAGAACGAACGGGATGATGCTCATGATCATACCTGACGCCCGTCCCTGGGCAGTCAACGCATTGACTTTCCCTTGGATTTTCCGCCGTTCGGCAATGGTTGACGCGACGCGCGTGAGTATCTCGGCGAGATTGCCGCCAGTTTCCTTGGCAAGATGGATTGCATTAACTGCCATGACAACATCAGCGGTGGGCACGCGGCGGGCAAAACCCTGCAGTGCATCAAACAGCGGCGTTCCGAACCGCATTTCGGAAACCATCTGGGAAAATTCGAACGATAACGGTGGCTGCGATTCTTGGGTTAAAAATTCCAGTGCCTGCTGCAGGGATTGCCCTGCACGGACACTATTGGCAATCATCGTCAGTGCTTCTGCAAGTTGAAGGTTTATGCGATCACGGGACCGTTTCTCCTGACGGATACTATACGCATACATCCCTCCCGTGCCGACCACTGCGCATATCAATGCAAAGAGCATTTTACCCGTTGCCATTTCACCGCATAGAAATAATCCCATGGCAAGCACCGCCATAATTTTTTTTGAGCGGCGGGACCGACGATCCTGCGCCAACTCTGCAACCGCGCTTTTGACCATTGTGCCGATTGAAATAATGGTGCGCGGTTTATTGACCGCAGCCGAAGCAGGAATCGTTCGCGGGCGCAACCAGTGGCGAAAAAAATGCAATGACACAACACTCACGGCAACACCGGCTGCCCCAGCCGCACCGATTATGCATACAGGGAAAACAAGAGCATTCATGCTTTGCCACCGGATGAAAATAACGTTGCTTCCATAGGCAGACCGTACACAGCTGCTTCATCGATAAAACTACTCATATTCCCGGAAGCGATAAACCGCCCGGTTGTCTTGCCCTCATGTATACCGGTCCTCTCATAAGAAAATATCGGCATCTGGTTAATGCCGTCAGAATCTAAACCGCGCACTTCGGTTATGGCAACAATTTTTCGCGATCCGTCAGGCATACGGCTTAATTGTATAATCACCTGTATTGCAGCAACGATTTGTTCCCTGATAGCCCGTTCCGGCAGTTCCGTCCCCGCCATAATGACCATGGTGGTCAAGCGGGCAACCGCATCGCGCGGCGTGTTGGCATGCAGCGTTGTCAGAGAACCGTCGTGACCGGTATTCATCGCCTGCAGCATGTCCAGAGTTTCACCGCCCCGGCATTCTCCGACAATAATCCGATCGGGGCGCATGCGCAGGGCGTTAACCACCAGACGGCGAATCGAAATGTCACCTTTGCCCTCCATTGACGGCGGACGCGCTTCCAGGCGAACAACATGATTTTGCGGCAAATTGAGTTCAGCGGAATCTTCGATGGTGACGATGCGTTCATCTGCAGGGATGAACGAAGAGATAACATTGAGCAGTGTTGTCTTTCCGGAGCCCGTACCACCGGAAATCACAATATTCTTGCGCAGACGCACGCAGATCCGCAGATATTCCGCCATGGCGGGCGATAAAGCATCAAAAGCGATAAGATCATCGATTGAAAGGGTTCGTTGAGAAAATTTTCTGATGGTCAGCACCGGTCCGGTGAGTGAAATGGGAGCTATAACGGCATTGACGCGCGAACCGTCGGGAAGACGGGCGTCAACCAGCGGAGAGGTCTCGTCCACCCGGCGGCCGATGGGCGCAACGATTCGATCGATCACGGTTAACAACTGGCTGACGGAAGTAAACTGCGCGACGGTGCGCCGTATTCTTCCCTTTATTTCAATATACACATTATCCGGACCATTGACCATTATTTCCGTAACAGACGGATCTTTTAAATATTCTTCTAAACACCCCAACCCCAATGCTTCATCCAATACTTCATCTATGAACTGCGGTCGGGCATCGCGGGACAGGCAATGATCCAGCGTTGATAGTTTTTCAGCAATGATGTCGCGAGCGCGATTGCGAAGAACAGCGGGCGCAATATCGACGGGAGTATTTTTGAGTTCATTGACCAGCGCTGCGTGTATGGTGCGTTTCAACGCTATAATCGCGTGACGGTCATTCGCCGAATCCGCCTCAGCGAGAGGGCGATTAGTGGATTCCATGGACGATTTTTCAATGATGGTTTTGACCCAGTCAGCAATACTGCGCGCAAACGGGCTCGCCGGCTGGCCTTTCACCTGAGGAAGACCCTTGGCGACAGCATCGGACAGTGCCGAAGAATCGCAGGGTATGCGGGCATAGACTCGACTTTCAAGAATTTTTTCAATTTGCTCAACCGACAACTGCCCGGAACCGCCGCAATCAACGGCAGCGAACATGCACGAGCGCGCATCAATATGACGGCGGCTGAGACGCTGCGCGAACGACGCGGCATACTGTGTATACAACAAATCTGATTGCACCGGAATGACGATATGGGCGGATGCAGCAAGAATAGTATCGGCGATAGCGCACGGGGCGAAATCGCATAACGGAAGAACGACCCAGTCGTGAGCTTCGATGAGCGATGTAAGTACGCCTGAAAAGATAGTAGCGTCAAGAGTATCGCAGTGGCTGCTGCCCAGCAGTGTTATGGAACCGGTGTATTTCGAAAGAAAACCCGCTAAGAGAGCGGCATTGAGCGATGGGTGCAGTGCAATCAGGTCATCCAAGGACTTTTCGGGCGACTGATGAAGAAGTATTCCCCATTCATCGCTGTCGCTTAACGGAGAAGCCATGAGCAGAATTCTTTGATTGGCGTGTGCTGAGAGAGCAATAGCAAGATTTGCAGCAAAAACCGCCGACGGTATACTGCAGGCAGCGCCGCACACTGTAATGAGTTTACCCATGGGACAGTATTCCTCTGATTTCGCGTCTATTTCTGTTGGTATTTTTTCAGCAATGCAATAGCTTCCTGTTGTTTTATGCGCACCGCTTCCGTCGATTCGCGGGATGCGGTTGACACATCGCCGGCGCTTTGGTTTTTCATGGTAATGGTCATTTCACGAGCTATATCCTGCATTTTCATTGCTTTAACTTCCCGCAGTTTATCATCACCGGTGGGGCGAAGCGAGAGCCGTACCGTCCCGCGTTCAGTCGCAAGTATCATAATCTCGGCTTCTACCGGGGTAACGGAGAACGAGACAGCCACTTTACCCATATCCATTTCCGGCGTTTCGCGGTTTTTATTTCCCGCACCGACAACTTTTGACATCCCCAGCATATTTTTCCCGGCGGCGAGGACTAATACATTCTGTAGAACGGTATATGCGCCTTCAGACGCATGACGGTCTTTATCTTCCCCTTGAAAAATACTGATAACATCCACGCGATTCCCCGGTTTGACGATCCCGTTGACCATTTCGTTGTCAAGCAATACGGTTACCGCCCGGCGATCTGTCGGGATTATGCTTGATATGCCCGTCTCTTCTCCCAGAAGAGACAATTTTGTCGTGATTATCTGCTCGCCCTTCTCTATCGGCACGAGCGCCATAAACATGCGCCGGCCGTCCTTTGCCGTAAGCTCTTTGAGAGACTGCACGGCACGGGGCTGCAGATAATCTTTGGGGACCGTTTTCTCTTCCACCATGGATTCATCGAGCATGGTTCCCTGATCGATATAGTTTTTCGCCAGCAAAACGACAACCTTCTGCGTGCCGTTTTTGTACGCTGTCTCAAGGTTGACCAAATACAAACCGACGAACAATGCCGTTAATATCCCGCACACGATTGCAATCATCAAAGATCGTTTCATACATATTTCTCCTGGAAAATAAAATCAATGCACCCTCCCGTAATTCTCTCAAGGCAGGATGAAAAGCAGGTATATCGCGACCACTAACATACCTGTTGGTCGTAAGGGAAACTATTGCGCTCTGCTACCGGGTTTGACGGCGGGGGTGCCTTCTTTGCAGAGTGGACATACTTCAGGTTTGTAACTGCTTACTTCAAGGCAGAGAAGTGAAGAAAAGGGAACGCCGAAACTCACTTTTCCGGCACTGCGATCGACGAGCGATGCAACCCCGACAACTGCACCACCCAGCGCCGTTACTACATCAACAACTTCACGGGTGGACAATCCCGTCGTGACCACATCTTCGACCACCAGGACTTTTTCCCCTTTGCCCAGAGAAAAACCACGGCGCAAAACAAGTTTTCCATCAACCCGTTCACAAAAAACCGCACGACAACCCAAAGCACGGCCCATCTCCTGCCCGATAACGATCCCCCCCAACGCAGGAGACACAACAACATCGATTTTCGGCGTAGCTGCCATAACCTTTTCGGCCAGCGCGGATGCGATTTGTGCGGCATGCACAGGATGTTGAAGAATCAGGGCCGATTGGAAATAGGTATCAGAATGCAGTCCGCTCGATAATAAAAAATGTCCCGAAAGCAATGCCCGGGCGTTAATGAATAATTGTTTAACCGCCGATGAATCCATTATTTCTCTCCCTTATGATATGGTCGCTACTGCGTATGCCATTATATCCGTTCTATCTGTTCCGCTATGGACTGCGCTGCAGCAGCAGGATCCTTTGCCTCAATGATCGGACGACCAACAACGATAAAATCAGCGCCGGCGGCAACTGCTTCCTTCGGCGTCGCGGTGCGTTTCTGGTCGTCAGCAGTTTCCACCACCCGTATGCCCGGGGTTGTAACGGTAAATCCTGTGCCGCAGGCTTTCTTTATAGCACTTATTTCAAGCGGTGAGGCAATGACCCCGTCGACTCCGCTGTCCGCCGCGGAACGCGCCCGTGCGATGACCTCCTCGGGAGTGGTAACCTGACTGGTCAACACCGTCACCGCCCATATCTTAGGGCGGGGCGACACCTGCGCGGCAGCTTTCATCATTTCCGCGCCGCCGCAAGAATGAATCGTCAATGAATATACACCGAGCTGTTGCGCCGATTCGACGGAACGCCGGACTGTCGCGGGAATATCATGAAATTTCAGGTCGAGAAAAACCTTTTTCTCGAGTGCATGGATAGCCCTGATAAGCGCCGGACCTTCTGACAAAAACAGAATCGGACCGACCTTAAATATGTCAACCCATGGCGAGAGTGTCTTAACCAACGACAACGCGACAGGACCGTCCTTTACATCAAGTGCAACAATCAGTTTTTTCATATTATTTACCCGTTTCCTTAAGGAGATAATCGGCGATAGCGACCGCCGACCTATACTGTTTGACCAGCCCGCTATGCAACGATTCCGACGGGGATTCAACGAGGCGGCGGGTAGCCGATGACTCCCACAGAAAATAGTGGGTTGCATTGTTTTCTATTGAATGGCGCACCGCGCCGGCAGGTGTCATGACCAAGCCGTCGACATTATACGCAGCATGGGGCTGCGCCTGGTCAAGCATATCGCGCCCTTCTGTCATATACTGAGCGCTGGAGAGCGACAGAGCATAGACCGTGGGCATGATGTCAATGTGTGAACCGAACACAGCAGTATCAATTGACGCGGGTTTAACCCCGGGCGGTACATAAAGGTAGAACGGCACGCCGTCCATGTCAAGGTAGCGGTCTGCACCGTAATCAAACACGCTCCAGAAATTATGATCGCCGGTTACCGCCACTATCGTGTTGCGGGCGTATTCAGATTTCTTCAAACGCGTGAGGAACTCACCCAGTTTTGCACACGCATATTGATAGGTCTCAAATCTTCCCTGCGCAAGCTTTGTATCGCCGGTAATGAGTTTTTTTAGTTCAGGCGAAGGGGTAAGCGGCAGCGGCTTGTATCCGGACGGCAGAGAATATGGCGGATGGTTGCTGGTCGATAAAGCGAAAATAAACTTTGGCTTTCCCGAGGAAGTATCGGAGAGTTTCCGAAACACATAGTCGAACAAATGTTCGTCGTAAACACCCCATTGATTGCGTTCATATGACGACGGCATGGCGCCCGATCCCAGGGATGTGTCAAACCCCATCCGCGGAAGGAATGACAGCACATTGCGCCACCCGATGTTCCCACCGTAGAGAAAAATCGTTTCGTACCCCGCACGCCGGTAGGGAAGCGCTGCACCGAATGGATAATTTTTAAACGCATATCGAGACTGGGTGATTGGTTTTGCCATCGGCCGTTTGGGGAGGGATGTAATAATTGCCTCTAAACTCCCGATAGTGCCGACATCGCCTGACAAGAAGTTATAAAACACCGTGTCGGCGTCAAAATGTTCTTTCAACTCCCCCATCACATTAAACGAAGGAGAATTGTAGTGCATAAGGTCCGTACCGAACCCTTCCATCATGATGACGATAACATTAAGCTTATTGCGTTCGCGCACCGCATTGTATTTCGTGTATCTGACCAGATTCTGCGGCAGAACGGGGTCGAGAGCTGCTGCTTCCTTGCCTATAAAATCGGCGAACGCCTGCGGCATCGCGTCTTTGTATCCGGTTTGAGCGGACACATCGTAATCGCGGTTTTCCTTCATGCGGAATTCAACGGCTTCTTGGAGGGTAAACACGCCGTTTAAGCACAGCTTGTTAATGAAGAGGTCCGGCGATACTTCAGCGTCCATCACTCCCAGCGGGAACAACGCGAATGACCCTCGCGCCGCTATGAAATTGAGTGACAGCAGAGCAAACAGTATCCCCACTTTTCCCCATGCGCCTATACGCGTGTTGGTATGCGCAATAATCTGATACACATCGGTAAGTTGATGGGGGCCTTTGAAACTCATAATGCGGAAAACAAGGGCAAAAATAAAAACAAACAGAGCGGCGAACCCGCCGGCAGCCGCATACAGATTGTAATTAGATTGAATGGTTGACCACAACGCGCGGGTATCATCGTCAAAGATACCGAATATCAGGATATTAATATGATTTTTGAAATACGAGAAGAATCCGAAGTCGAAAAACAAGACAATAAATAATACAGAGAACAACACGAAATAATACCATCTAACCAGCTTTTGCCATTTATTAAACAGAGATTCACTCCGGAACAACCACACAGGGATAAAAGAAAAAGTTACGAGGCCATTGATGTATGCAACAACGGCAAGATCATACCGGGCACCCATAAAAAACGCCTTGAGCACATAGGCGATATGCGATGAAAGATACGCTATATCGCCGTAATAAAAGCAAAAAACAAGGCGATACACCGACATAAGAAAAAGCACGGCTGCATTAAGCAGTATAACGCGCCCGATAAATCTGATGATCCGTAAAAAGGGAATATCTTGAAACATAAAGATTAACAGCGGACGCTGCCGACTAACTCCTTAATATTAATTATACCGTAGCGTTCCATATACGACCGCAGTCCGCTGACAATCTTTTCCGGCACGCCGGGATCAATAAAATTGGCTGTCCCCACGCTCACGGCACTGGCACCGGCCAGTAAAAATTCCACAGCATCTTCAGCGGTCATGATACCCCCACCGCCGATTATCGGCGCCTTGAGCGCCCGGTACACTTCCCACACTGCCCGGACCGCCATCGGTTTAATTGCCGGGCCTGATAACCCGCCGGTGACAAAAGCAATCTTCGGCTTGCGCGTGGCGATATCAATCGCCATCGCCGGAAAAGTATTTATCAATGAAACAGCGGTTGCCCCAGCGGTCATCGCGATCTCCGCCATGGCAACGATATCCGTGACCTGCGGGGAAAGCTTTGCAATCACCGGCACGCGCGAGGCCTTGCTCACCGCGGCAACAATCGCCCGCACTAATTTTGGATCCTGACTGATTATTTTTTTCTGGAGATTGGGACAGGAAAGATTAAGTTCAATACCGGCTATCCCGCGTACGCCGTCAAGTTGATGTGCAAGACGGACATATTCTTCGACGCTGTTTCCCGCAATGCTGACAATTATGTTCACCTGCAGGGCGCGCAAGGCGGGTAGTTTTTCTTGTAAAAACCGTTCAGCACCTATATTCTGCAACCCGATTGCATTGATCATGCCGCCGGTTACCTCGCATATCCGCGGCGGCGGATTACCGGGTCGCGGTTGGAGCGTAATGGTTTTGGTGATGATTCCGCCTAATTTTCCGACACTGACCAAATCGGTAATCTCGTCACCATAACCGAATGTTCCCGACGCCATCAGAACGGGATTGTCGAGTTTAAGAGCGCCTATGCGTGTTGCCAGAGATGGTTTCATAGATATATATCCATGTTCATGATAGTATCCCCTTCGGGAAAGAGGGATCTTGCGACATTGTTACACGTTAAAGACGGGGCCGTCTTTGCAGACCATTTTATATTCGTTGCCGATTTTAACCGCGCAACCTTGGCAGTTTCCCATACCGCACGCCATCATTGACTCAAGGGATATCTGAGAAACAATGCCGTGTGCTGCTGCGGCAACGGTGACGGCGTCAAGCATCAACTTCGGCCCGCAGGCGAACACCGCCAGCGGAGAGGACGCGGAGGATTGTTCGGCAAGAAATTTTTTGAACATGTCCGTCACCAGCCCTTTGTGACCGCAGGATCCGTCATCAGTGGCAAGATGCAGCTGCCACTTTCGGGCACGAAACTCTTTGAGGCAGAGCAAATCCTTCTTAGTGCGAGCACCGTAAAAGAGTTTTCCGGACTGGGATATGCGTTGAGCAAGAAAATGCAGAGAAGCGATACCGGTCCCTCCGGCCACGATGACCGGGATGGTTCCTGGGGACACAGCATCGAATTCATACCGGGTACCGAGCGGGCCCAGAATGCCCAGTGAGGAACCCGGCTTCATCAACGACAAATATTCAGTGCCAGCGCCGACTATCTTATACAAAAACGAAAGCCGCCCTTTGTCAGCATCGTAGACGCTGAACGGTCGGCGCAAAAACACGCCGGGGACGCGTAACATAAAAAATTGGCCGGGGCGGGAGTTTCGCGCCATTTTCTGAGCATCGACGACAAGGCGGACATATCCCGGGCCGACCATTTTATTTTCAATAATGGTTACGGTTTCATTGGTGCGGGCCAAACGACGGTACCCCCCACTATGGTTATTTCAGGGAAGCCCCTGAGTACGCGCCCGATGAACGGCGAATTCTTGCTCTTTGATTTAAAATCAGCGGCGGTGTACGCATATTCTTTTTTGGGATCGATAATGGTAATGTCGGCATGATAGCCAATTTTGAAGGTTCCCCGCCCCGCAAGATTAAAAAGGGTTGCCGGCAGTATGGTCATTTTTGCTATCGCTTCAGACCAGGACAAGACCTTGGTTTCAATGAGTTCCGTGACCACCAGGCCCAGCATCGTCTCAAGACCTATGATGCCAAACGGCGCCAAATCGTATTCCTTGTTTTTACCCTCTTCGGTATGCGGCGCATGGTCTGTGCATATACAATCGATCGTCCCGTCCCGCAACCCTTCCTTGATGGCAGCGACATCGGCAGCGCCGCGCAACGGCGGACTCATTTTCGTATTGGTATCGTAATTTTTTACTACATCGTCAGTAAGGGTAAAATAATGCGGACAGGTCTCCGCCGTCACCTGTATGTTCTTTTTCTTTGCCTGGCGTATAAGATCAACCGAACCGGCTGTCGATACATGCGCGATATGTAAAAATCCGCCGGTTAACTCTGCCAGCATGATGTCGCGGCTTACCATAACCTCTTCGCCCTGGCGCGGAATGCCCCGCAAGCCCAGAGAAGTAGAGGTATATCCGGCGTTCATCACCCCGTTTTTGGTGAGATTGCGGTCTTCGCAATGAGAGATGACGGGGAGCTTAAACATCTTTGCGTATTGGAGCGCGCGGCGCATCACTTGAGAATTCATGACGGGATTGCCGTCATCGGAAATAGCGACGACGCCCGTGCGTTTGAGCACACCGATCTCAGCTAATTCTTCGCCCATGGACCCTTTAGTCACACAACCGATCGGGAACACATTGACGATGCCCTCTTTTTGAGCCTTGAGCAAAATAAACTCGACTGCTGGCGCATTATCAATCGGGGGATGCGTGTTGGGCATGCATAAAATCGTGGTTATACCGCCATGGGCAGCGGCCCGGGTACCGGAGGCGATGGTCTCTGCCTCTTCGTGGCCGGGCTCACGCAAATGCGTATGAATATCGATAAGACCCGGAACAACCATCTTCCCGGAAGCCTCGATGACCTGAGCCCCCGCGGCAGCGATACCGGGCTTGACCTCGGCAATTTTACCGTCAACGACAAGCACATCGGCACGGGACTCGAATTTTTGTCCCGGATCGATGACCATGCCGTTCTTAATGAGCAATTTCATATCTTATCCTTCTGTCCCGAAAGCAGATACAGGACCGCCATGCGGACGGCAATGCCGTTGGTCACTTGTTCATTGATGACCGCCGCGGCGCTATCGGCTACCTCGGAAGATATTTCTATTCCCCGGTTCATGGGGCCAGGGTGCATGATGAGCACATCGTGTTTTGCCAAACGCAGCCGGTCGCCGTTCATCTGATAGAGCGCCACATATTCATGGACCGAAGGAAACAGGTTATCCTGTTGGCGTTCCAACTGGATTCTCAGGATGTTGATAACATCGACATCTTTAAGTGCTTCGTCAAGGTCATAAAACACTTTGACCCCAAAATCTTCTATCGCGGGAGGAATCAATGTCGGCGGACCAACGACGCGGACATCGGCGCCCATTTTTTTAAGCGCCCAGATATTTGATTTTGCAACCCGGCTGTGCAGAATATCGCCTACAAGCAATACTTTGAGCCCCGCTATCCGCTTCTTTTTTTCAAGGATGGTATACATGTCCAGCAACCCCTGCGTCGGATGTTCGTGGAATCCGTCGCCGGCGTTGATGATACGCGCGTTGAGATTACGCGCCAGTATTGCGGGTGCACCCGCTAAACTGTGGCGGATGATAATAAAATCGGCTTTCATGGCTTCCAGCACTTTGCCGGTATCGATCAAGCTTTCGCCTTTAACAACGCTCGAATTAGCAACCGCGACATTGACCACATCAGCCGACAAGCGCTTTGAGGCAATTTCAAACGATGTGCGGGTACGGGTGGAGGGTTCATAGAAGAGATTGACGACGGTTTTTCCGCGCAGAGTGGGCACTTTTTTTATGGAACGGGTGAACATGCTTTTAAATGGTTTTGCCGTCTCAAGAATCAGTTCGATTTCTTTTTTGTCTAAATGCTCAAGGTCCAGCAAATCCTTGTGATTAAACATGGGCGTCCCCTGATGAGATGGTTTTTAATACGATGCGGTCTTGGCCGTCAACTTCTTCCAGCTCGACCGATATTGATTCTTCCCGCGCCGTAACAAATTTCTTGCCGACATAATTGGGTTCAATAGGGAGTTCCCGGTGGCCACGGTCAACAAGTACCGCCAGCTCAATACTGCGGGGCCGGCCAAAATCCATCAACTCGTCCATAGCCGCGCGGATACTGCGACCCGTAAAGACAACATCATCCACAAGGATTATTTTTTTGTCGGTAATATCAAAAGGGATTTCTGTCTCACGGATAAGAGGGGTGGTTGAAATGGTGCTTATATCGTCCCGGTAGAGGGTAATGTCGAGCTTTCCAAAAGCAACATCGTCAGCCGAGGGCGTCAACTGCGCGGCGACCATTTCATTGATGATGCGACGCGCCAGATGTACACCGCGCGTCTGGATACCGATGATAACGAGGTTTTTTACATTTCCATGCTTTTCGACTATTTCCGCCGCAAGCCGCTTGACCGTGCGGCTGATTTCTTCCTTGGTCATGACCACTTTAATTGCGTCGTGCATTTCGGCCATTATTTCACCATTCCCCTGAGATATGCCTCAAGACCCATAGATGAAAGTTTCGTATCTTTACCGACAACGGCGGAAGCCATCTTCTCGCGGTATTGTTTAAGTTTTTTTTGCAGCGACCGATCGGCAACTGCGATTATCTGCGCCGCAAGGATAGCCGCATTTCCCGCGCCGGCCGGCCCGACCGCAACGGCAGCAACCGGTATGCCGGGAGGCATCTGCGCAATGGACAGCAGCGCGTCAAGCCCAGCAGCCGTTTTACCTTCCATCGGAACACCGATGACCGGCAATATGGTCTCAGCAGCAATAACACCCGGCAGAGCAGCGGACATTCCCGCCGCCGCAATAAACACTTTCGCCCCGCGTGAAACCGCTATTTTAACGCATTTCCTGACATGTTCAGGCGTACGGTGCGCCGAAGCGATATTGATTGAAAATGCAAGACCAAGATCATCCAATATCTTCACTGTGGTCTTCATGACCGGGGCGTCTGAATCAGAACCCATGATAACTGCTACCTGTATCTTATTCATCCCGCAGACCTTTCGCCGGCAGACCGCTTATCCGCCGAAGTCAATTAAGCATCTAAATTCTATCAAATATATGCAATTTATTCAAAATTTATAAGGTGCCAAAACATTAACGGCCACACCGGCAGAGCAAGCTCTGCAGCTACAACAGCACCGTTAACGGCATGCAATCATTGTTTGTAAGTAGTTTTGTAGCCGCGAAGCTTGCTTCGCCGCCGTTAGAAGGGTTTCATTAAAAATTAGGAAAGGGCTTTTTTGCCGATGTCGGTGCGGAACTGCATACCGTCAAAGGAAATACAGGAAACTGCCTGATAGGCAGCGGTGATTGCTTGTCCGGTGGTTGATCCGGTACCGGTCACGCCCAGCACGCGGCCGCCGGCGGTTATCGTTTCTCCAAGGACATTTTTTGCTGTGCCGGCGTGAAAAACAGCGACATTTTTCATGGCGACTGCAGTGTCAAGACCGTCTATGACGGCATTCTTGGCGTATTCTCCGGGATACCCCTTCGCTGCAAGTACCACGCACACTGCGGATTTATGATGCCATTGGATGTCCGCGGTTTTGAGGCGCCCCGCATGAACCGCTTCAAAGATTTCTATCAGGTCGGTTTTAAGAAGCGGAAGGACAACCTGCGTTTCGGGGTCTCCAAAACGGCAGTTAAACTCGAGAACTGACGGAATCCCTTTATGAATCATCAAGCCAATATACAGCACGCCGGTATAGTGTATCCCCTCGGCAACAAACCCTGCAATAAGCGGTTCTATAATAGTTTTTTTTACTTTATCTGTAAGAGAATCCGTCAGCAACGGGGCCGGCGCGTATGCACCCATCCCGCCGGTATTGGGTCCCGCATCATGATCGAATATTCTTTTATGATCCTGGGCCGCCGGCATAAGCGAATAGTTTTTTCCATCGACAAAAAGTTGAAGCGACGCTTCCTGTCCCTCGAGGAATTCTTCTATCACGACCTCTTTGCCCGCTGCGCCAAATGATTTTTTCTGCATAATAGCAGCAATCGCGTCAAGTGCTTCCCCGGTGGTATCGCATATGATAACACCTTTGCCGCCCGCCAACCCGTCCGCCTTGACCACCAACCGTGTTTGCGCCGGCAATGACCGCACATACGCTCCGGCAGCTGCAGAATCAGTAAACGATTCATATCGGGCAGTAGCAATAGCGTATTTTTTCATCAATCGTTTTGCAAACGCCTTGCTTGCTTCAAGCTGCGCGGACTTTTTATCCGGCCCGAAAATGGCAAACTTTTTCTGTTTGAAAGCATCGACAATACCCAGTGACAACGGAACTTCAGGACCGACCACGGTAAGATCGATGCCCTTTTCCTCAACAAAAAGCAACAACCGCGCAATATCGTCGGCGTTAATGGGAACGCACTCGGCATGCTGAGCGATTCCCGCATTTCCGGGCGCACAAAATATTTTTTTTACACGCGGGCTCTGAATCAGTTTCTCTACCAGAGCGTGTTCCCGCCCGCCTGAGCCGACCACAAGCACTTTCATATGGTTACTCGCACTTTCCAATTTTATATTTCCCCGTAAAACAAGCCGTGCAGAACTTTTTTTGGGGGCTCTTTGTCGCTTCAATCAATCCCGCGATTGATAAATAATGCATGGAATCAACGCCCAAATATTTCCGTATGTGCTCTATCGAGCTGTTGGATGCAATCAACTCTTCTTTGTTTGGCGTGTCTATGCCGTAAAAACAGGGATCGGTAATCGGCGGAGAACTGATGCACAGATGCACTTCTTTCGCGCCGGCCGCCTTGATCATTTTGACCAGTTTCCGACTGGTCGTTCCGCGGACTATGGAATCGTCAACGACTACTACCCGCTTGCCTTTGAGAATATCACGCACCGGATTGTATTTAATTTTCGCGCCAAAGTCACGAATGGTCTGACTGGGCTCTATAAAGGTCCGACCGATGTAATGGTTGCGGATAAGCCCGGGTTCATAGGGAATGTTGGCTGCCTGACCATATCCGATGGCGGCACTGTTCGCTGAGTCCGGCACGGATATAACCAGATCGGCCTGCTTGATCAACGGATAACTTTCCCGCGCAAGGATGCGGCCGAGCTCGCGACGAATTGCATGGACGCTTTTCCCGTACACCAAACTGTCCGGACGCGCAAAATAAATATACTCAAAAATGCATAGCGCGGCATTGGCTTTTTCTTCAAACAACCGGATCGACTTTATGGTGTTTTTTTCAAAAACAACCATCTCGCCCGGACGGACATCGCGCACATAGGTGGCGTTAATCAAGTCAAGCGCGCAGGTTTCCGACGCTACGACCCACCCATTGTCAAGCTTTCCGATGCACAGCGGACGAACGCCCCACGGATCGCGCACGGCGATCATCTGCGTCGGCGTCATCAGCACCAAAGAATATGCACCTTCCAGTTTATTGAGGGCGAAACGAAGTGCTTCCGGCAGGGACCATTTATTTGCCTTAGCGATAAGATGGAGAATCACTCCCGTGTCGGAACTGGTTTGAAAGATTGACCCTGATTTTTCAAGCTTTTTGCGCCAGGAAGGGGCATTGATAAGATTACCGTTATGGGCGATAGCCAGCTGTCCGCGCGCATAGTTGATAACCAGTGGTTGGGCGTTTTTTATCTGACTGATGCCAGTGGTTGAATAGCGGACATGCCCGATGGCAACAGACCCGGGAAGCCCCGAAAGTCTTTCCTGCGTGAAGATATCGGCCACTTGTCCCATATCCACATGCGAATACATAGTTTTTCCGTCAGCAGATGCAATGCCGGCGCTTTCCTGACCGCGATGCTGAAGGGCGTAGAGCCCCAGATAGGTGAGATTTGCCGCTTCAGGATGGTTGTAGATCCCAAATATGCCGCACATTAAAATATGTACTTATCAAGAAATTTGACGATACAGAAAAACGAAGCGAAGGAAATAATGAAAGTAAATATCACCATTTTCCACATGGAGCGCACCACTTTTTTCAAGCGAGCGTCTTCATCAATTTCCCGGCGTATTTCCACCGCGAACATGCTGCGTATTTCATTGCTGACCTGCGCATGCTCCCGATAATTTTCGCAGGAAGCGGTTTCGCGGAACCAGTTGCCTTTTACCAGACAAAAAAGATGATTTTCACCGTTTTCGTCCGTGTTCGTATCGCCCTGAAAAAAACAGTTGACACAATTACCCATACCATGGCTCCTTTGTAATGATAGTGCTATCTTACAAAATTAACAGCATTTTTGAAAATATTCAAACCCCACCCGTATTCGCCCTCAGAAGCACGGCGGCTGGGATGCTGCCAGCAATAGATGTACCGTTCAGGATGCGGCATCAGCCCGAACACATTGCCGGCAGTGTTCGTTATTCCCGCGATGGCATTAGCGGCGCCGTTGGGATTAAGCGGATATCCGGTATGATTGCCCCGTTCGTCGCAATACCGGAACACTATCTGATTGTTTTTTTCGAGTGCGTCTAAAACTTTCTTGTCAGCCGCGACAAACTTTCCTTCGCCGTGCGCAACCGGCAAGGATATAATATCCGGCATATCGCTCACCCACAGACATTTGACTGCCCGCGCGCGGCCGCCTGTCTTCGCCGGCGCTGTGGTGTCCCGTTTTAGATACACCCAGCGGCTTTCAAATTTATCGGAATCATTAAAAGTCAGCGTAGTGGTTTGCTCAAACGCCGCCGGATCAGGCAACAACCCCATTTTTACCAGCACCTGAAACCCGTTGCAAATACCGATGATGGGCTTGCCGGCAACAGCAAATGCCTGCAGCGCATCGCCAAGACGGTGCTTCAGTTCGCTGGCAAGTATTTTCCCCGAAGCGATATCATCGCCATAAGAAAATCCGCCCGGTATTGCCAGTATCTGATAATCGCCGAGCGTAACTGAACCCTCTATAATGCGGTTGATATGCACGCGATCCGCCGCCGAACCTGCCAAGGCGAATGCCGCCTGCGTCTCGTAATCGCAATTCGTGCCGGCAGTCCTAATTATGATGGTGCGGGGTAATTGTTTTACCATGATAGTGTCTTCTTCCAGCACGCGCGCAGGATGCTGATTTTTTCCGATACGACAATCGCGTTATGGGCGCTGACGCGCACCGTTGTTCCTGCCGTGACGCTTCCGATGAGCGCGGTCACGCTGCCGGCCATGACGCTTTCAAAATCATGGACATTCTCGGGAGAAACCTCGACTATAAATCTGCTGTTTGTTTCAGAAAAAAGCTTTTCCGTTTCTGTCATCGTTCCCGCAACCGGAACTGCATCCAAATCAACGAGCGCGCCCCTGTTGCCCGCAAAGGACATCTCAGCAAGAGCAACGGCAAGTCCGCCCTCAGAACAATCGTGACAGCTGGCTACCAATCCCCGGCGTATCGCGCCACCCATATGGCTCATCGCAAGACGCGATATCGTCGCATCTACGATGGGAACCGCACCGCCAGTCCGGCGGCGAATCAGATTAAATTGAGAACCGCCCAACTCGTTGCGGGTTACCCCGACAATGTAGAGAAGATTACCCGCAGACTTAAGGTCCATAGTCACGGTTTTTCGTATGTCCTCGACAACACCCATCGCCGATATCAGCAGTGCCGCAGGGATGGAATAGGTTTTTCCGCCTATTGCGTATTCATTGTACAAACTATCTTTGCCGGATATGAACGGGGTGCCGAAAATTTTCGCCATATCGTAGCAGGCCTCGGCGGCCCGAACGAGACTGCCCAGTATCTCGGGTTTATTGGGATTACCCCAGCAGAAGTTGTCAAGGATGGCTATGCGGTCAATATCCCCGCCTACGGCAACCGCATTGCGCAGGGCTTCATCAATTGCAGACGCTGCCATCCAGTACGGATCAATCTTTCCATACTCGGGATTCAACCCGTTGGATAAAACTATGCCCTTATAGTTTTTCTGTTTCCCGGTGATTACCGTATAGGGCCATATGACCGCCGCATCACCCGGACCGGCATTGACCAGCGATGCGCCGTGCAGCGGTTTTATCACGGTCTGCCCTTGAACCTCGTGATCGTATTGACGGATAATCCATTCGCGGGAACAAATATTATATGACGACAGCAGATCTTTAAGATCCTGCCCGCAGTTGCGCGAAACCACCGGCTTGAGAGCGGACTTCTTTGCTACAACAGGTTTCCATACAGCTTTCTTGGTGACTTTGGGTACCCCGTCGTGCAAAAAGGACATATCCAGCGCGGCAACCACATCGTTATTGAAAAGAAGCGTCAACTTCCGGTCGGCGGTAAATTCTCCTATAAAAGTCGCTTCGACATTTTCACGGGCAAAGACTGCGGAAATCTCCGCACGATTCTTCGGTGGTACCGCCATCACCATGCGTTCCTGGGCTTCCGATACCCATATCTCCCAGGGTTTGAGTCCGGCGTATTTCAGCGGGATGCGGTCCAAGTAAACCCGCGCGCCGGTTTCTTCAGCCAGCTCGCCGACAGCACTGGAAAGACCACCGGCGCCGCAATCGGTAAGCCCGCGGAATAAATTTTTATCCCGGGCAATAAGAAGGGTATCCATAACTTTTTTTTCAACTATAGGATTGCCAATCTGCACAGCACTGACATCTGACTCATGGTCCAGTTCAACGGAAGAGAATGTCGCCCCATGAATACCATCCCGCCCCGTCCGTCCGCCGACAACCAGTATCAGATCGCCTGATTTGACTGATTTAAAACATTTATCTTTCGGTATTATCCCCATCGTCCCGCAATAGACAAGCGGGTTAGCCATATATCCTTCGTCAAAATAAACACCGCCGTTGACCGTCGGGATGCCCATACGATTGCCATAATCACGCACGCCGGCAACGACGCCTTTTGCTATCCGTTTAGGATGGAGTATTCCCTGGGGCAGTTTTGACCACGGCAGGTCCGGTTTTCCAAAACAAAAAATATCGGTGTTGGCAAGCGGTTTGGCGCCGAGACCAACGCCGAGAATGTCGCGTATTACGCCGCCGATGCCGGTAGCCGCGCCGCCGTATGGTTCCAGCGCCGAAGGGTGGTTATGCGTTTCTACTTTAAAGGCAATCCCATTATCATCATCAAAATCGATGATGCCCGCATTATCCTTAAAAACAGAAATGCACCACGGTTTATTGAGTTCTTGCGTGGCCTTAAAAACTGTCTCTTTTAAAAGATTACGATATATTTTCTTCTTTCCGGAAAAAGTAAATTCTATGTTTCCCGTCAGCGTTTTATGTTTACAGTGCTCGCTCCATGTCTGGGCGATGGTTTCCAGCTCCACATCGGTCGGATCGCGTTTGATGCCGCGAAAATACTTTTGAATTTCTTTCATCTCAGGCAGAGACAACGACAAAATATTGTCTTTGCTGAGCTTAATCAATTTTGTATCCGACACCGCAATGATGGGTATTATTTTTATCGTCATATTAGTCAACCATTAATTCCTGTACCATATGGGGAGTATCGTTCATTAACGTCAAAACTTTGTCTTCATTCCATCCCGCAAATTTTCCGCGAAAACACTGTCACTGATGCCGACTGTATTCTTCTAACTTGATATCCCGAGCAACCATGTTCGCCAAGAATTTAAAAGCGATTGGCGTCGGATGTCCTTCATGTTTGAATGAAAATCCCTCTTTCAAAAATTCATCCACATTGTGATAATCAAGGCATTTAATGCCTTTCTCCGTGAAATAACGCATCATCGAACTGGCATAGGCAGACGCAGACCTACTATACAAAATAACATAAAAATCGTCGCTGTTAAATTGCTTCTTGAACTCGTTTCTCGATTCTTCAATGATTCTACAAGTGAACAGAACATGCGAATCCGTAATGGGAGGAAAATCCCTTCCGTTAATCCAGCGTTTGAGTAGTTCGTTCTGCATAAGCCATTGATAGAACATAGTAGAAAAATGGCGTCCCGAATAAAAACTTCCCCTGCGGACCAATCGATTATTTTCATCAATGGCATAATATGGCATATCATGTCCCCAATTACCCGCTATCTGCAAAGAACCAATTGCTCTGTTGACATGATTGTCGATAAACAAGTAAAAACCCATTGCATGCTTCTCTTTTACTTCGCGAAAAACATCGCCGTTTTGCAGTTTTGCCAGCATCGCCTGTGGCCCATACCCAAGATATCCATAATTATACGGCATATAACCGGGCATGAGTTGCGCAAGATAGTACGGGAAAGTTTCATTGTCATTGACGCCCTCGCCAAACATTAGGGAGCAACCAAAAAATATCATCGAAGAGTTACGCATTGCATTGTTTTCTGCCGGAATTGCTCTTCTATTGAACGAGTCAATGGAATATACAGCACTAAATAGTATCTCTCCGTTATCCGCCCTTTTTATCACACGGGTAACGATGTTTGCCTGTGGGCGAAACCCGAGCAATGCATCAGCAACATTCAATTGCATTTCTTTACTGTTACGAACATCGTAAAAAGTGCTGTAACTTGCAAACACTGCAGGCGCCCAGCAGCTACAACAGAGTTCAACACAGAGGAATAGTCTAACGATACATTTTGATTTTTTACGCATATAGTTGTTTCACAATCTGCTATGTATCAATGCAAACACAACGAATGAAAGTGTCTGCTTTCTACAAAGTATTATGTACGCGAAATACTAACAGTGTATTCCTGGACCATGGTGTTGACCAGTAAGCGTTCCACCAGAGTTCGTAAAGCAACTGCCGATATTGTACCGGTAAAAGTAAAGCGATGCCCGGTTTTTATCGTGACGGGTGTGAGTATACCCAGGTCCCGTATCGCCTTGGACACGCTGTCAGCGACCGTGTCGGTCACGCCGGGCTTGAGCCATATATATATCGAGCGGGACCCTGATTTTGGCGCGGTCAACCCGTCATTAATCCGATACTCTTCGGTTATGGGATCAGTCAAAAGCTTTTCTGCTATGGACTGAATGTCATTCTTACCGAGCGCACAATCGAAACGGTAGACTTGTGCGGCAGATACCGTGCGCACATTTTTTACGCCGGAATCGACAATGTCATGAAGCACATGTTCGCCATGGCGGTCACGAAACTGCGGTTTTAAAGTGACTTCAATGATTGAAGTGGTCATGATTTAAAATCTCGTTGAACCAAAAATATTTAGAACTTTTTCCCGGTCAGTTTCGTGTAGGCTTCGATATATTTTTCTCTCGTGCGCATGACAACTTTTTCCGGCAGAGACGGCACCGGCGGTTGTTTGTTCCACGCGATGGATTCAAGATAATCCCGAACGAACTGCTTATCTAAACTATCCTGAGCGATACCTGGCTTATAAAGTTCCTGTTCCCAGAATCGCGACGAGTCGGGCGTGAATATTTCATCAATCAAAATCAGTTTTCCGTCATACATCCCGAACTCAAATTTCGTGTCTGCAAGAATAATCCCGCGGGATTCTGCATAGACGCTGGCTTTGATATACAACGCCAGGGATATGTCGCGTATTTTGCTGGCGATGTCGGCGCCGACACGCTGGCACATTTCGTCGAAAGTAATATTTTCGTCATGCTTCCCGCCCTCTTCTTTAGTTGTCGGCGTAAAAATAGGGGACGGCAATGCCGACGATTCCATCAAACCGGCGGGTAACAGTATACCACAAACAGTCCCGGTTTTTCCATACTCTTTCCATCCGGAGCCAGCCAAATAACCGCGCACGATACATTCAACATCGACGCGCCGGGCTTTTTTTACGATCATTGAACGATTTGCCAGATAGGGGAATTTTTTTAGTGCTGCCGGAAATTGTTCAAAATCGCCGGTTATCAGATGGTTAGGCACAACTCCTTGCAGATAATCGAACCAAAACATAGACAGTTTATGCAGGACTTTTCCTTTGTCGGGAATAAGCGTCGGTAAAATATGATCAAACGCCGATATACGGTCGCTGGCAACCAAAAGCAACTGCTGATCGAGATCATATACATCCCGGACTTTTCCGCTATGGAATAACGGAAAATCGATACTGGTATTTTCAACGGCTATATTCATACAAATCTCCCTTAGTGGCGAACATCGCCCACATGATGCCGGACATCTTTACCGAGAACCATAAAGATTACATCTTCGGCGACATTGGTTGCGTGATCGCCGATCCGTTCAAGATTGCGCGCAATCAGGATGAGGTCCAGGGAACGGGTAACATTTTTCTGGTCAGCAATCATCAGCGTAAGTAGTTCTCTGAATATCGAATCCTTGAAAGCATCCACCTCGTCGTCGCGTTCCAGAACCGTCTGAGCCAGTTCAACATCCTTGCGAACGAATGCGTCAAGACTGTTGTTAACCATCCCTTTGACAATGTCGGCCATGCGCGGCAAATCGATGAGCGGTTTAAGCGGCGGGTGCTTGAGTAAGTCTAACCCGGTTTCCGCCATATTGATCGCCTGGTCGCCCATCCGTTCCAGATCACTGTTAATCTTTATTGCGGAAGTGATAAAGCGGAGGTCTACCGCGGTGGGCTGATGCAGAGCAATCAGCTGAAGACATTTTTCGTCTATCTCAATCTGAATCTTATTGACTTCGTCTTCCTTGACGAATACTTCATGGGTAAGTACTTCATTTCTGTCAACCAACGCCTTGATGGCAAGCTGAATCATGCTTTCCACCAGCCCCCCCATGTACAGCAAACGGCTTTTAAGTTCGTTTAATTCCTCTTCAAAATGTCTGGACATATCAGCCAAACCTCCCTGTCACATAATCTTCGGTTTGTTTCATCGCCGGATTCGTAAAAATCTTCGAGGTGATGCCAAACTCGATCAATTCTCCTAACAGCATAAATCCGGTATCATCAGAAATACGCGCCGCCTGCTGCATATTATGCGTGACGATAAGGATGGTATACTTCTTCTTAAGCTCGACCATCAGTTCCTCGATGCGCAGCGTGGCGATTGGGTCAAGCGCCGAACACGGTTCATCGAGTAAAATAATGTCGGGTTTCACGGCAATCAGGCGCGCGATACACAGCCGCTGACGCTCTTCAAGGGACAGTTCCAGCGCCGACCGGCGGAGCTTATCCTTCAAGTCGTCCCAGAGCAAAACATCTTTTAAACTTTCCTCGACAATGGCATCAAGAACGGCGCCGGAAGCCATCGCATGTATCTTCAGCCCAAACGCAACATTTTCATAGATGGAAAGAGGAAAAGGATTGGGCCGCTGAAACACCATACCGACTTTGCGGCGCAACGCGTCCACATCATATCCATCATCGTATATATTTGAGCCGTCAATGCGTACTTCGCCGGTAATCTTGATTCCTTCAATCGTGTCATTGATACGATTGAATGTCCGCAACAGCGTCGATTTTCCACAACCGGACGGACCAATAATCGAAGTGATACGGTTCGGGGCAACGCTCAAAGACACCGACTTCAGCGCGTGAAAACTGCTGTAATATAAATTGAGATTTTCAACATCAATTTTTTTCAACGGCAAATCCCCCTTCCTCCCCCTTTGACAAAGGGGGACACGTCGACTGTTTCTCCCCTTTGACAAAGGGGAGCCAGAGGGGATTTGCCTGTGCCGCTACAATAAAAAGATATTTCAGAATATTTCATAAAAGACACCTTTGACTGACTATCCAAATCTGCCGGTAATATAATCTTCCGTCCGCTTATCTTTCGGAGACACAAACAGTTTTGCGGTCTGGTCTATTTCGATGAGTTCCCCCATCAAAAAGAATGCTGTCCGGTCGCTGACACGCGAGGCCTGCTTGACATTGTTGGTCACCAAGACTATCGTATATTTCTTCTTAAGCTCGACCATCGCTTCTTCCACTTTTGCGGTCGATATCGGATCAAGACCTGAACAGGGTTCATCGTAAAGAATGATGTCGGGTTCCACCGCCAGCGTGCGCGCAATACACAACCGCTGCTGCTGCCCTCCGGAAAGTTTCATCGCGGATTCATTGAGTCGATCTTTTACTTCTTCCCAAAGCGACGAGGCGCACAGCGCGCGTTCGACGATTTCAGCGATTTCTTTTTTATCGGTTATTCCATGCCGGCGCGGGCCGTACGCGACATTATCGTACACGGTCATGGGCAGCGGCAAAGGCAGCGCAAACACCATGCCGACTTTCCGGCGCAACGCTTCCGGATCCATGGCGAAAATATCAGCACCGTCAATAGTCAGCGTGCCGGTTGCAGAAAATCCGGGGAGCATATCGTTTAAGCGGTTGATGGTCCGCAAAAAAGTTGTCTTACCGCTGTTAGCCGGTCCGATAATACCCAAAATCTCATTTTGAAATACGGTAAGGTTCAGCTGTTTAATGCTGTGTACTTTTCCGTAAGAACAGTTCAGCGTAGTGGCAACAATCTTGTCTACCATTTTCTCCGCTTTCTAAAATATACCCGGGTAACGATTGCCACCAAACTCATCGCCAGCACAAGCATTAAAAGCACCAGCGCCGTACCGAATGTCAGGTTTTTGGGCACATTGGGGATTTGGGTCGACATAATATATAAATGATACGGCAGCGCCATCACCTGGTCGAACATAGAGCGGGGCAGGTGCGGCACATAAAACGCCGCTGCGGTAAACAATATCGGCGCCGTTTCGCCTGAAATACGGGCAATGCTTAAAATAGCGCCAGTCATAATACCGGGCAAGGCGTTAGGCAGAACAACATAGCGCGTCGTTTGCCACCGGCTGACGCCCAGCGACAAACTCGCTTCGCGAAACGATTGCGGCACACTGCTCAAAGCCCCGCGCGCCGTGGTAATAATCACGGGCAGTTCCATGATGGACAGCGTCAGCGCGCCGGCAAGAATGGATACGCCAAGATTAAGAAAAATAACAAACAAGCCCAACCCGAACAATCCGTAGACAACTGACGGTACGCCGGCAAGATTGACGATTGAAAGCTTGATTATTCTGGTCAACGCATTGTCGCCGGCGTATTCATTTAAATATATTGCCGCGCCGACGCCTATCGGCAGGGTAATTGATATGGCGGTAAGGACGATTGAAAGCGTACCGACGATTGCCGGAAATATGCCGCCTGCGCGCATTCCATCGCGGGGCATGGTTGTCAGAAACTCCCAGGTAATGGCTGAATAACCCTGCTTGACGATGATAAACAGAATAATCAAAACCGGCACGATAACGCAGAGCGTGGCGATCAAGAGGAATACAAAAGCAATTTTCTGCGCAAGTTTTGGATTCATCAGCGTTTCATCCGGTGAAGAAACAAGTCAGCAATAAAATTAATACAAAAAGTTATCATAAACAAAATGACGCCGATGGAGAAAAGCGACCGGTAGTGCATGCTGCCCTTAACGGTCTCACCCATTTCGGCGGCTATGGTCGCCGTCATGGTCCTGACCGGCTCAAATATCCCGGCAGGTATCTGAGCGGCGTTGCCGGTAATCATCATCACCGCCATAGTTTCGCCGATAACCCGCCCGAGCCCCAGCATCACAGCCGCGATAATACCCGGCAAGGCAGCCGGCAGAACGATACGGTACATGGTCTGCCAGCGGGTAGCTCCGAGAGCGAGAGCGCCTTCTTTATAATTCCATGGAACGGCCCGGATGGCGTCTTCGGAAATCGAAACAATGGTCGGCAACGCCATAAACCCGAGCATGATGGACCCGGCAAACGCCGTAAGTCCGGTCGGCAAGTCAAAGACGGTACGCACCAAAGGCACCAACGTAACCATCCCGATAAAACCGATTACGACGCTGGGTATCGCGGCCAGTAGTTCAACGCCTGACTTCAAAAAATCTCTGATGCTGACCGGAGCGACTTCCGCGATATACAAAGCTGCCATCACACCCAGCGGAATAGCGACTGCGGCGGCACCCAGTGTCACAAAAAACGAACCTGCCATCAACGATAAGATGCCAAAACGCGGCGGAGCAGATGTCGGATACCAGAGCTTTCCAGTGACAAAATTAATGATTCCGTAATCTTTGAAAAAAGAAAAACTTTCTTTGAGTAGAAATCCGAAAATGAGGACGACAAAAACAATCGCCAGTATCCCGCAGCAGAATATTATCTTTTCAATGACCGTATCAAGTATTTTTTTTGATTTCATAGATATACCTTAATGCACTATCGGCACGAAATCGGTATCACGCACAATTTTCTGCCCTTTTGCCGAAAGTCCGTAATCAATAAAATCTTTTATCGCGCCGCCGGGGGTGCCGTTGGTGTAGAGATACAACGGCCGCGATATCGGATACGTGTTTGACAGAACGGTATCGACCGTCGGTTCAACGAACGCCGCTGTCCCGTTGCGAGCGACAGCTATTGATTTTAAAGTCGCGCCGAGATAGCCCATCCCGACATAACCGATGGCATGCGGGTTCTGGCTTGTTTCGTCGGCAATCGCCTGAGAGGAAGGCATCAGCAGCGATGATGGGCTAAATTCCTCCGGACCCTTTTTATTGCCGCGCTTTAATACATGTTCCTTAAAAAACATATGCGTACCGGAATTGCTTTCACGCGACAAAATAACTATTTTAGAATCCGCCCCGCCAAAATCTTTCCAGTTGGTTTTGGCGGCCATAAAAATATCCCGTAAATCGTCCATAGTCAAATTTTTAACGACATTTTCCGGATTGACCACGACAGCCAAGCCGTCAAGACCGATAATAAACTGTTGCGGAGAAACCCCGTTTTGAGCGGCCTGAATCTTTTCTTTGTCTTCGATTGCCCGCGACGACATGGCTATATCGCAGGTTTTGTTGAGCAGTGCGGCAAACCCGGTCCCCGACCCGCCGCCCGTAACGCCGATAACGACGCCGGGATATTCTTTCGCGTATTCCTCAGCCCATTTCTGGACAAGATTGACAATAGTGTCCGACCCTTTTATCTGCAGGGATTGTTCGCCGCTGAGATCCCGTCCATGATGCGGCTTTGAACATCCCGCAATCATCAGCAGCGACACGAACAGCACGCAAATATATTTCATCACAACCCTTACTCCCACTCGATTGTAGCGGGCGGTTTCTGCGATATGTCGTACACCACGCGGTTGACCCCGCGGACTTCATTGATAATGCGGCTTGACATTTTGCCGAGCACTTCATAGGGCAATTTCGCCCAATCGGCGGTCATGGCGTCAGTCGATTCTACGATGCGCAAGGCAACGACATTTTCATAGGTCCGCGCGTCGCCCATCACGCCGACGGTCTTGACCGGCAGTATAACCGCAAATGCCTGCCACACCTTATCATACAACCCTGCCGCCCGGATTTCTTCTTCGACGACCATATCCGCTTTGCGCAGGATATCAAGCCGTTCTTTAGTCACCTCGCCGAGAACCCTGATGGCAAGACCCGGCCCGGGGAACGGCTGACGGTTGATGATTTCTTTGGGTATGTTTAATTCTCTGCCCAGCTCGCGGACTTCATCTTTGAACAGGAACTTGAGCGGTTCAACCAGTTTAAGCTTCATCTTATCGGGCAATCCGCCCACATTATGATGGGATTTTATGACCGCGGAAGGACCTTTGACAGAAACGCTTTCAATGACATCCGGATACAAGGTTCCCTGCAACAGAAAATCAACATCTTTTATTTTTTGCGCCTCATCATCAAATACCGCGATGAATTCATGCCCGATAATCTTTCGTTTGCGTTCTGGGTCAACAACGCCGGCCAGCTTATCAAGGAAACGCTCGGAAGCGTCAGCAATAATAAGATTTTTTTTGAAATATGCGCTAAAAATCTTTTTCACGCGCTCTTTTTCACCCAAACGCAACACGCCATTGTCAACAAATACGCAGGTCAACTGTTTGCCGATGGCCTTATGAACCAGCAATGCGGCGACTGAAGAATCAACCCCGCCGGAAAGCCCGCATAACACCTTGCCCGTACCCACCTGGCGTTTGATGCGCTTGAGTTCCTCGGCAATAAAATTGTGCATCGTCCAGTCGGCCTTCGCTTTGCAAACGCCAAAAACAAAATTCTTCAGCAGTTCCCGCCCCTGAGGCGTATGATTGACTTCCGGATGGAATTGCACCCCGTACACGGCGCGCGCTGTGTCGGCAATGGCAGCGTAGGGCGAATTTTTTGTATATGCAATCCGGCGGAACCCCGCCGGCATTTTTGAAAGCGAATCGCCATGGCTCATCCAGACGGTAGGATTAGTTATTTTTGCAAAGAGTTTTTCCTTTTTTCCCAGCGTCAGATGCGCCAGCCCGTACTCGCGATGCGCGGACTTCTTAACTTTTCCTCCATACTGCTCCGCGATAAGCTGCATCCCATAGCACACACCCAAAATCGGCACCCCAAGCTCCCAAATCTTGTCATCCGGCCACGGCGCGTCCTTCTCGTACACGCTCGAAGGCCCCCCCGACAAAATAACGCCCTTAATATTCTCCAATGTCCCGAGTTCCGCGATAGCTCGATTCCCCGGATATATCTCGCAATACACCTTCATCTCACGAATCCGCCGCGCAATAAGTTGTGTATACTGCGACCCAAAATCAAGAATCAAGATCATTATTTATTGTCCCTTTTCCCCGTCTTTTTCTCCCCCCTTTAGCCAAGGGGTCAAGGGGGATTTACTACCTATTCCGCCTGGTTTCCCGATTTGTATTCCCCCTTTAGCAAAGGGGGACGAAGGGGGATTTACTACATTGTCGTTTCTGTATATGCCTTTGTCAGTGCTACTTACACATCCCGATTTTTTGGGCTTTTTGGAACAGCTTGCCTTCGTGTTTGATGTCGGGGGCTATGATTAGTTCTGTTACCTGCATTTCGCGAATGTTTTGGGCGCCGACGGTGCCCATGCAGGTGCGCAGAGCGCCGACAAGGTTTTGCGTGCCGTCGTCGAGGGTTGCGGGGCCGTAGAGAATTTCTTCAAGGCTGCCCGTTACGCCGACGCGGATGCGGGTGCCGCGCGGCAGGTTGTGGTGCGGAGTTGCCATGCCCCAGTGAAAACCGCGGCCAGGCGCTTCTTTGGTGCGGGCAAAAGCGGAACCGACCATAACGGCGTCGGCGCCGGAAGCGAATGCTTTACAGATGTCTCCGCCAGAACTCATGCCGCCGTCGGTTATGATGGTGATATATTTCCCTGATTTTTTGAAATACAAATCGCGCGCGGCGGCACAATCAATAGTGGCCGTCACTTGCGGTACGCCGATACCGAGCACGCCGCGGGATGTACAGGCAGCTCCGGGCCCCACGCCGACGAGAATGCCGGCACAACCGGTTTCCATAAGTTCAAGCGTGGCGTCGTAGGTAACGACATTGCCGATAACTACCGGAATTTTCATTGATGAACAAAACGATTTGAAATCAAGCGCTTTATACTGGGTGGCAATATGGCGGGCGGTGCTGACCGTTGACTGGACGAAAAATATATCCGCACCGGCTGCCTGCGCGATGGGGCCGAACTTTGCGGCATTCGCCGGAATGCATGATACAGCCGCCGCCACGCCGCCTTTTTTTATTTCGGCGACGCGCTGGGCGACCAGCTTTTCTTTTATCGGTTCTTTGTACATGTCCTGAACCAGGGCCGTTGCTTCATCCGGGTTCGCGTGGGCAATTTTTTCGAGGATAGCCGCCGGGTTTTCATACCGCGTCTGTATCCCGTCAAGGTTAAGCACCGCAAGACCGCCCAGTTTTCCCATGGCGATGGCGAAATTCACATCCACCACACCGTCCATGGCGCTGGCAAGGAACGGTATATCGAGCTTAATACTGCCGATTTGCGTGGCGATATGCACCTCTTCGGGATTGACGGTCACATTGCCGGGGACTATCGCAACCTCGTCAAAACCGTACGCTCTGCGGGCTTCCCTGTCTTTACCGATAAAAAATGCCATGCCACCTACCTCCTCGAGTTTTTATAGTATTATATTTTTGCCGTCGTGATTACTTTCTGCGCCTGATACTTGCCTTTTTTGTCGGCATAGGAAACGGCGCACCCCTGGGGATTTTCAAGAAACAACACCTGGGCTATACCCTCGTTGGCATAAATCTTCACCGGGACCGGGGCGGTGTTCGCGATACTCACGGTCACGAATCCTTCCCATTCCGGTTCAAACGGCGTAACATTGACGATGACGCCGCAGCGGGCGTAGGTTGATTTGCCAAACGCAATGGTAAGAATGTTGCGCGGTATGCGGAAATATTCAATGGTCCGGGCCAGAGCAAAACTATGCGCCGGCAACTCTATATATCCATTTTCAGCGTGAACATCAGAAAAAAGCGCGGGGTTATTGACCTTAGGGTCGAGAACGGACCCCGGCTTTCCGACGAATATCTTAAATTCGTCAGCCACGCGCATATCGTAACCATAAGAAGAAACGCCGAATGAAATAGCGCCCTTGCCAACTTGCGACGACTCGAACGGCTCTATCATATTTTGTTCGCGAGCCATCTGAATTATCCAGCTGTCAGATTTTATCATCGATTACCAGCACTTCGAATAACCGCATGAGCGGCACACAACGCAGCCCTCGCCGAATTCAAGCATTTCGCCGCAATCAGGACACTGAGGACATGACCCGACATAGTTCTGTTTGTTGATACTCAGCGGCGGCGCCGGCCGTTCTTCAACGGCAATGGTCGATTCCGCATTTTTTATGAACAAGTCAGGCGATGTCTTTTCCTTCATGTAATGCTCAAGCGCTTTGGCGATGGCGTCGGCACAGGACAAAATTGCACCGCCTTCAGCCAGCGTGGGTGACGGACACCGGATGCCTTTGAGCTGATAGACGACTTCCTGATGGCTGATTCCGGTACGCAGCGCCAGCGATATCAAACGACTGACGGCCTCAGCCTGTGACGAGGTACATCCGCCTGATTTGCCCAGCTGGGTGAACACTTCGCACGCGCCCTGCTCGTCTTCGTTGACCGTCACATACATTTTACCGCAGCCGGTGTGCATCAACAGCGTCGCGCCGCGCGTCAGCTTGGGCCGCTGGCGGGGGCGGCGTTGCCTGAAATCAACTTTCTCGGCAACTTCTTTTTTGTGAGAGAGCGTCAAGACCTGCTCGTCACGGCTGCCGTCACGATACACCGTCACGCCTTTGCACCCGAGCTTATAGGCAAGCTTATAGACATTGGAAACATCTTCCTTAGACGCATCGTGCGGGAAGTTCACGGTTTTTGAAACTGCGTTATCGGTATACTGCTGGAAAGCGGCCTGCATGCGGATATGATCGTCGGGAGATATATCGTGCGCCGCGACGAATGACCGCCGGACCTTTTCCGGTATTTCCTTAAACTCCTTGATGCTTCCCTTCTCGGCTATCTTATCGAACAACTCCTTTGAATAGAACCCGTTGTCGCGGGCAATCTTTTCAAAATAAGGGTTCACTTCGTACATTTCTTCTTTATCCAGACAGTTGGTTCTCTTGTATACCAGCGCAAACAGCGGTTCGATACCGCCGGAAGCATTGGCAATAATCCCGATGGTGCCGGTCGGCGCAATCGTTGTCAGTGTTGCGTTGCGCCGGGGCTTCTGGTCGGCATAAATGCTTTTCTTGAAGTTCGGGAACGAGCCGCGCTTAAGCGCAAGGTCTTCGGTCGTCTGTTTTGCCTTTTCATAGACAAATGACATAACCTTTTCGCCCAGTTTGAGCGCTTCGTGGGAGTTATACGGAATGCTCAGCTGGACCAGCATGTCCGCCCACCCCATGACGCCGAGGCCAATCTTTCGGTTTGACCGGGTAACTTCGCCGATTTTTGCGATCGGATAATTGTTCATGTCGATGACATTGTCGAGGAAATGAGCGGCTGTGCGGGTGGTTTTATCAAGATGATCCCAGTCAACAGTCCCATCTTTGACCATATGCGCAAGATTGACTGACCCCAAGTTGCAGGATTCATACGGAAGCAGGGGCTGTTCGCCGCAGGGATTGGTTGATTCTATTTTCCCTATCGCCGCCGTCGGATTAAGTTCATTGATACGGTCGATGAACACGAGTCCGGGCTCGCCGTTCTTCCACGCCTGTTCAACTATTTTTTCAAACACAGCCCGGGCGTTCAATGACCCCAGTGTTTCGCCGTTGCGCGGATTATAGAGGGCGTATTCGCGGTCCTCATCGAGCGCATCCATAAACTCTTCGGTAATGGCGACTGAAATATTGAAGTTGTTTAAACTGTCGTTCTTATCTTTACAGGTGATAAATTCCATGATATCGGGATGGTCGACGCGCAGCATGCCCATATTGGCGCCCCGGCGGGTCCCCCCCTGCTTGATTGCTTCGGTGGCCGCGTTAAAGACCTGCATGAACGATACCGGCCCCGAGGAAACGCCGCTGGTCGTGTTCACCACATCTTTCTGTGGGCGCAGGCGGGAAAAAGAAAATCCTGTGCCGCCGCCTGATTTATGGATAAGCGCCGTGTTTTTGAGCGTTTCAAAAATTGAATCCATCGAATCTTCTATCGGCAAAACGAAACAAGCGGACAATTGCTGAAGCGGTCGGCCCGCGTTCATTAATGTCGGGGAGTTGGGGAGGAAATCCATGGCTGCCATGGCGGTATAAAACTCCTGGGCAACGGCGTCAGTATCGGCGTCTGGCTCGTAGGTTTTTTCCGCTTTTGCAATGTTCTCGGCTACCCGCCAAAAAAGTTCTTCCGGTTTTTCGATAACATTCCCCGATGCATCCTTGCGCAGATAGCGCTTTTGCAGTACCGTCAGAGAATTCTTCGTAAGAACCGGCTTTACTTTCTCCATCAACTCTTCTTTGTCTACGCTCATAACCATTGCTCCTCCAAAGCCGCGCCCCCCGTAGGCGTACGCTGTTTCATTTTTATGCGGAAAGAGGTTTTCTCTCCAATTTTGTTCGCTGCTGACGCACATGCTCCTTCTTTAGTTTTTTGAGTTCTTCCATAAAAGTATCGATATCGGCAAACTGCCGGTACACGGATGCGAAGCGGATGTAGGCAACCAAATCAACATCCCACAACTTTTTTAATACTTTTTCGCCGATAACTTTGCTGGGGACTTCCATCAAATAGTCCTGAAGTTCGTGCTCAACCTCAGAAACAATCCGTTCAACGGCATCCATGGAAATCGGCCGTTTCTGGCAGGCAAGAGATATCCCGGACTGAAGTTTTTTGGCGTTAAAGGGCTCCCGGCGGCTGTCAGATTTTACCACCATCAAGGGAGTTTCCTCTACCCGCTCATAGGTGGTGTAGCGCTTCTTGCACTCGCCGCACTCGCGGCGGCGGCGGATAAGAGAAGATAGATCGTTGGGGCGGGTATCGATAACCTGATCATCAAGACCGCCGCAGAAAGGACACTTCATACACCCTCATAGTAGGAGACAAAAACACAACCGGTAGTGGTAAAACCATGGTACAACATACATGTGGGCTTGTCAAGACAAAATAAACGCCCGTTACCGGTGTTCAAAAAACCACAATATGTACGGGCTTGGCGATTATAACATACTACCGATTGTGTGTCAAGAGGCCTTTTTCCCCGTCGGAAAGATTGCGCAAAAATTCTGGCTCAACGGTGTATCCTGCATCCTGCGCTCGGGCAATATCGCGGCGCGCCTGAGGGTATTTTTTCTGCAACGAATACACCACTGCGCGCTTGAAATAGGCTTCGCCGTATGTCTTATCGAGAGTGACGGCAACTGTATAATCAGCCAGGGCTTTGTCACAATGGTCCAACATCCCCCAAATATTGCCGCGATTGTGCCAGGCAGATGAAGAATGGGGATCTAAGCGAATGGCTGTTGACAATGCAGTCAAAGCGGGCATCAACTGTTTTGCTTTTCCGTATTCCGAACCAAGGAGATTATACAACACGCTATCATCAGGCTCAATCCGTATCGCTTCAAGAAAAACGGCGATTGCCGAAGAAGTATCGTTCATCCTGCTATGCACATCCGCGACAATTCTGAGGACATTGTTGTTGTACGGCGCAATAGACCGCATCAGTTGTGCCGTTTTCAACGCTGCATTGTTATTGCCCCGCAAAATAGAGATCGATGCCTTTCCCGTTAATGAACGAATAGAGTGGGGATCGCGACGAAGCGCTTTGTCAAAACAGATATCGGCAGCCGCCAAATCTTTTGTCGCAATATAAAGCATTCCCAGACTACTGTACGGGTCTGCTAACCACGGCCTAAAACTGCTCACTCTTTTATACTCCGCCACTGCTGCATCATAATTTTTCTCTTCGAAGTAATACAGCCCCATGTTCATACCTGCCGGTGAATACTGCGGATCAAGGCGGATACATGTCGAGAAATCATCAAATGCCTTTTCCTTCTCTCCCATGGCTTTATATGCCAGGCCTCGTCCGTTGTAGGCAAACGCGACCTGTGGATATCGGGCAATAACTGCTGAGGTAAGATGCATATTGCTTTGCCATATCCGGCACTGCGCGTGAGCCATGACAGCAAGGACGCAGCAAATCAATCCTCCGCCAATAATTGCGCTGGTCCGTACGACAGCATGGGATAAACGCCGATATGCGGCGTTAAGCATTACGGCAACGACATAAAATAAACCAATAAAAGGTATGTAAGAATAGCGATCTGCGACTGATGAAATACCAACGGGAACAAATCCAATCACCGGCAAAATGGTTACGATAAATAACCCCGCGCCGAATACTATTTTTTTATTCCTCCACGCGAAACATCCAACCACGACGGCAAGCAGCATGAGTGCTAACGGGGCATATTGCACGAGTTCCGAAGGAGCGGTGCCGGGAGGAACGGTATGGGGATAAATACATACGAGATATACTGGGGCAACCAGTTTCTGCAGATAGAAAAAAACATTATAAGAAGCGCTCATACAATGAACGAGAAAATCGTACAGAGTGAAAGCACTGCGCATTGACGAGGAATATTGCCCAGTAAATGTCGCGACGGAAAATATCGCGGCTATAATGAAAAAAGGCACATAGCCAATCAGCCGGTTCCGGTCAAACCGCTTACCTGCGTGATAATCGATCAATACCAGCACTGCGGGGAAGCTAACGGCCATTGTCTTTGATAAAAGAGACAACATGAAAAAAATCAGGGCAAAAACATACCCTGACTTCTCCGATCGACGGACATACCAGCTGTAAGCGGCCATGCCCCACAAAAAGAAAAAAGCGTACAACACATCTTTGCGTTCGGTAACCCATGCCACGGATTCGACATGCATCGGATGAACGGCAAACAACACGGCAACAAGGAGTGAAACACCCCACAGTTCCGTCAACAACATACAGATGACCAGCACCAGCATGCTGTTGAGGATGTGCAGAAAAACATTGGTTACATGGTAAACGAACGGATCGGCCTGGAAAAATTTGTATTCAATGGCATAGGACATACTGACAAGCGGATGATACATATTGTAATGGTAGGAGCAGAACCATTTTTTGATAGTCGGCCAGGACATATTCATGATCTCAGTGTTCGAGGAAACCATAACTCCATCGTCCAGATCAACAAATCCCGCGTTCAGCGCGGGATAATACACATAAACACACAGTATTGAAATCAGCAGACATGAAAGCAGGAGGGGGCGGCAGTTCATAAGAGTCGATTATCGCAGTACAAGCTTTTTCCAGGGCGTTCCGCAGGGCTTATCTTCGTGGCATCCGGCACCGCGGCAATCAGGTCCGGCGTCGGCAAACAGAATCGGCGCCGCGATGACTGCCGCTTTGAGCATCCGGCAGGCCATATCCTTTATTTCCCACTGGGCGCGGTTACAGCACCGCAAAGAGAAAAAGTGGCGTAGTTCGCGGGCGTTCATGGTAAGAATTATTTTGGTAGCCGACGCTTGAGGCAATATATAGCGCGCATCTTCCGCCGGTATGCCGGCTTCGGCAAGTGAGTCGTACACCGACTTCACCCGTTTGACCGCCGTAGCAAACACCGCCGCCATGCGTTTATCGGCAGTTATCCGCGGAGGAACCACACATTCTAAGGGACCGTTAAATTTCACATAGCGCTGACTTTGAACCGAGTAGGATGCAATCCGGTGGCGCGTCAGTTGAGCAAGAAGCGCCCGGGAAACTCCTTCAATGGCAAAGGTAAAAGAAGCGTGTTCCAGAACCGACACATGACCGGAACGGATAATCCGCGATAAAATATCTTTTATGACCGGGGGCGTTACTTTTTTGGAGAGATCTTCTATGGAAAGGGCAGAGTAGCACAGACGGCCTGCCAGTGCGCATGTCTTTTCAGGTTCGGGCGTATGTTTAATAAGTTGTACTTTCATTGAATTGTTATGATTTGCTTGCTTTGTAGTATTCCTGCAGCGAGGTGACGGTCCAATCATTGGTTCGCAACGCCTTAATCCCCTCGACAGTTACCCGCGCTGCCGCCAGAGTGGTGACCATCGGGATATTATTCATAACGGCACTCCGGCGAATATGATAGCCGTCGGCGCGGCTGGCTTTCCCGGAAGGGGTGTTGAGCACTAAACTGACTGAACGGTTTTTTATAAGATCTATCACATTGGGACGGCCCTCTGAAATTTTGTTGACTTTTTTGACCGGCAGATTATGGGACTCCAAAAACTCCGCGGTGTGCTGAGTGGCAAGCATTTCAAAACCCAGGTTCAAAAGCTCACGAATAATCGGCAACACTTCTTCTTTGCCTTGCGGCCCTAAACTGACCAGCACCGCGCCATTGCGCGGCAGTACCGAACCGGCTGCCAACTGCGCCTTCGCAAACGCCCGGCCGTAATCGGTATCAATACCCATCACTTCGCCGGTGCTTTTCATTTCAGGCCCCAGCAAAACATCCACATTGTTAAATCGCGTCCAGGGCAATACCACTTCCTTAACCGCCGTATATTTCAAGTGCGGCACGCTTCCGGAAAGTATTTTTTTCGAAAATATCTTGTTAAGTTTTTTACCCAGCATGATCTTAGCGGCTATCTTGGCAAGCGGAATGCCGGTTGCTTTTGAAACATACGGAACCGTCCGGGACGCCCGGGGATTTGCTTCCAAAATATAAACCACTTCGTCTTTTATCGCAAATTGTATATTGATAAGGCCTTTAACCTGCAGTTCACGGGCAAGATTTGAAGTATGTTTGACTATGGTTTCAATACTGGTTTTTGAAAGCGTATGCGGCGGCATTACGCAGGCCGAATCCCCGGAGTGGATGCCGGCATGTTCAATATGCTCCATAATGCCCGCAATGTAGACATCGTCGCCGTCGGAAATAGCATCCACATCGATTTCGATGGCATTGTCGAGGAATTTATCGACAAGAATCGGCTTTCCCGGACTTACTTCCGCCGCTTCGGCCATATAATCGCAAAGCATTGAATCGTCATAGACAATCTTCATCGCGCGGCCGCCCAAAACATACGACGGGCGCACCATGACGGGATAGGTCAGCTTGGTCGCAATTTTTTTTGCCTCTTCAAAATTGAGCGCGATACCTGAGGCCGGCTGGGGTATCTTGATTTTTTGCAGGATTTTGCTGAACTGTTTGCGGTCTTCCGCTTTGTCGATTGAAGCCGGCGATGTTCCCAAAATTTTTACGCCCGCCGCATGCATAGCCGCCGTGAGATTAAGCGGCGTCTGTCCGCCGAACTGAACAACGACTCCCAGCGGTTTTTCCTTTTCGGCGATATTTAAGACATCCTCAGCCGTCAACGGTTCAAAATAGAGACGGTCGGAAATATCATAATCGGTTGAAACAGTTTCCGGATTGCAGTTGACCATGATGGTCTCATAGCCCTCTTCGCGCAGGGCAAGGACCGCGTGGACGCAACAATAATCGAACTCAATGCCTTGACCGATACGGTTTGGTCCCGCACCAAGGATCATAACCTTTTTGCGCGCGGTAACCGGAACCTCGTCCTCTTCCTCGTAGGTCGAATAGAAATACGGCGTGCACGCATCAAACTCAGCGGCGCAGGTATCCACCAATTTATACGAGGGGATTACGGCAAGTTTTTTCCGCAGTGCACGAATTTTCGCCGGCTCTTTGCCGGTTAAGTGAGCAATCTGTCGGTCAGAAAAACCAAGCTGTTTTGTCGCAAAAAGAAAGGCCCGCTGTTCGGTGCGGGGAAGCTTGAATAGTTTTTTTATCGCCGGTTCCCAGTCGACTATCTCCTGTATCTGCTGCAGGAACCACGGGTCGATCTTTGATATTTCGTGTATTTCGGCCGCCGTCATGCCAAATATAAGGGCGTAGCGAATGTTAAATATCCGCTCGCAATTGGGATTACGCAAATTATAGGTAATCTCTTTCATCAATTCTTCGCGGGTCACGCCGCCCGCTGCCCAGCGCTTTTCAATGCGGGCGTCACGCAAAGATCCATCTGCGCCCAACCCGAAGCGTCCGACTTCAAGACCGCGCACAGCTTTTTGAAACGCTTCCTTAAATGTCCTACCCAGCGCCATAACTTCGCCGACCGATTTCATGGCAGTGTTGAGCGTCTGATCGGCACCGGTAAATTTTTCGAACGCAAACCGCGGAATTTTGACAACGCAATAATCGATAGTCGGCTCAAAAGACGCCGGGGTTTTAAGGGTAATATCGTTGGGAATTTCATCTAACCGATAGCCGACTGCCAGCAAACTCGCTATTTTGGCAATCGGGAACCCGGTTGCTTTTGAAGCCAGCGCCGAAGAACGGCTGACGCGCGGATTCATTTCAATGACCACCAGTTTTCCATCAGCGGGATTGACGGCAAATTGAATATTTGAACCACCGGTATCCACCCCGATGGCGCGAATTACTTTAAACGCCCAATCACGCATCTTCTGGTATTCCCGGTCAGTCAGCGTCTGCGCCGGAGCCACGGTAATAGAATCGCCGGTGTGCACGCCCATGGGATCAATGTTTTCTATGGAACAAATGACCACGCAGTTATCCGCACAGTCACGCATCACTTCAAGTTCAAATTCTTTCCAACCCAGGACCGACTCTTCGATCAATATTTCGTTGATGGGGCTGGCGTCTATGCCGGTGGCCGCCGCTTCCATAAAGTCTTCGCGGCTGTATACCGTCCCGGAACCGATACCGCCCAGCGTAAACGACGGCCGGATAATCAGCGGAAATCCGATGACATCGGCGACTTTAAGCGATTCTTCAATGGTATATGCGTAGCCGCTTTTAGGCAAGTCAAGGCCGATCTCCTGCATCGTTTTGCGGAACAGCCGCCGGTCTTCGGCTTTTTTGATTGCAGGAAGTTTCGCCCCGATCAACTCCACATTGTATTTTTCAAGGATTCCCTGTTCGGAAAGCGCCACGGCAAGGTTGAGCGCAGTCTGTCCGCCCAGGGTCGGCAGAATCGCCTGAGGCCGTTCTTTTGCAATAATTTTTTCAATGATTTCGGGCACAAGCGGTTCTATATATGTCGCGTCGGCAAACTCCGGGTCGGTCATAATAGTGGCGGGATTTGAGTTGATAAGAACAATCCGGTATCCTTCTTTTCTCAGCGCCTTGATTGCCTGAGTCCCGGAATAATCGAACTCACAGGCCTGCCCGATAACAATTGGCCCCGAGCCGATAATCAAAATCGTTTTAATGTCTGTTCGTTTCGGCATTTAATTACTCGCTCTAGAAATTTTACACAGTTCCTGCAATGTTTTCGTCTCTACATCTGTCATCCCCGAATGCTTCTATCGGGGATCTGGTGTTATATCAGAAACTCCAACAAACCATATTCCCGATTACACCCTCGGCAATGACAGTCAGGGTGAGACGGCAATGACTGTCGGGGTGCAGCGGCTAAGACATTCGAAATTATTCGATTACTTCTCCATCAATTTCAAAAAGCGGCCAAAGAGATAGCTGGCATCGTGCGGGCCGGGGCTCGCTTCGGGATGATACTGGACTGAAAATATCGGCAGATGCTTGTGCGCAATGCCTTCGAGCGTTCCGTCGTATAAATTGCAATGGGTCACGGCGACATCGTTGTTGCGCAAAGATTTTTCGTCAACGCAAAAACCGTGATTTTGAGAGGTAATTTCTATGGCCCCGGTAGTAAGATCTTTGACCGGATGGTTGGCGCCGCGGTGACCGAATTTGAGTTTATAGGTCTTGGCACCCAGTGCTAAACCCAGCATCTGGTGTCCGAGACAAATACCAAACAGCGGCAGTTTTTGATTTTTAGTAGCTATATGCGCGATGAGTTTTTTTACGGTCTCGATTACATAGGTTACCGCAGCGGGGTCGCCGGGGCCGTTGGAAAGCATGATACCGGTCGGATTGATTGCCAGTATATCTTCCGCTGTCGCCGTAGCGGGAAAAACCGTTACCGCGCATCCGCGTTCGGCAAGTTCGCGCGCGATGTTGGATTTACAGCCGCAATCCAAAAGAGCTACTGAAAACTGCGGCGGGACAGCGGTTTCATGCGTAAAGAGATATTTCTCCGCACAGGTCACTTCCCGCACTAAATCGCGACCGACAAGACCGCGTGATTTTTTTGCCTTTTCGATGAGTTTTTTGGGGTTTGTTTCTGTCGTAGAAATAACTGCCCGCATAGCGCCCGCCTGGCGAATATGGCGCGTCAACGCGCGGGTGTCTATGCCTTCCAATCCTATCACTTTGTTGCGGGAAAGAAAATCAGACAAAGATTCTGTTGATCGCCAATTAGAAACTATGGCGCTTGCTTCCTTGACCACGAACCCGGAAGCGTGAATGCGGGATGATTCCATGTCTTCAGGATTAATGCCGTAATTGCCGATGTGCGGGTTGGTCATGCAGACGATCTGTCCGCAATAGGATGGATCGGTAAGAATTTCTTGATATCCGGAAAGTGATGTATTAAAAACAATTTCCCCATCGCGTTCTCCTTCGTATCCGAAGGAGTTCCCGATAAAGATTCTACCTGATTCCAGTGCTAAAATGCATCTTTTTTGCATGATGTAAGAAGGTATATACTCATTCCCTTATGTAAGATTTATTCTGAATTCGAGAACGGCAAATCCCTCTCAATCTCCCTTTTTCAAAGGGAGAAGTGTATAGCTTTATCCCCTCTTTGACAAAGAGGGGTGAGGGGAGATTTATAAACTTCATATTCCCAATGAACCTCCCTTTACTGAGGGAGAAGTTCATATTTTCGTACATTTATTTCCACAAATTGCTGGTGGTGACGGTAATTGTTTCTTCGCGCTTGCGACCCAGGGAAATAAGATCGATCGGCGCGCCGACCAGTTCCTGCAGGCGTTTGACATACCGCCGTGCGTTGAGCGGCAGTTTTGAAAATTGCGTTATACCGCGGATTGATTCAGAAAAACCGGGCATTTCCTCGTATACCGGGACGCAATCCTTCTGCATCTGGCGCGATGCCGGGAACTCGGTAATGGTTTTTCCTTTGTAGGTATATGCCGTGCATATCTTTATGGTCGCCAACCCTTCCAGGCAATCCAATTTTGTCAGTATGAGATGGTTGATACCGCTTAAGCGAACGCTGTGACGAACGACAACTGCGTCAAACCAGCCGCATCGCCGGGGACGGCCGGTTGTAGCGCCGTATTCCTGGCCGCGTTTGCGCAGATAATCGCTGGTTGAATCGTTGAGTTCGGTGGGGAAAGGACCTTCGCCGACCCGCGTTGTATATGCCTTGACTACACCCAGAACCGCGCTGATAAACCGCGGTCCCACGCCGGCACCGACACATGCGGCACCCGAAATCGGGTTGGAAGATGTCACAAACGGATAGGTACCGAAATCAAGGTCCAGCATAGTACCCTGAGCACTCTCAAACAAAATATTTTTATGTTTTTTGCAGGCATCTTCCAAAAGAATGCCTGTATCGGCAACATAGCGTTTCAAAAAGCGGGATAGTTTCGGATATTCAGCAAGGATTTCAGCGCGGACCTTTTCAACCGAAACAATTTTCTTCAAGAGGGGTGCTTTTTCCCTTAAATTGCGGTCTAAAAGATCAAGAAAAACATCTTTTTCAAGATAATCAACGACACGAATACCCACCCGCGTCACCTTATCGGCGTATGCAGGACCAATCCCGCGGCGCGTGGTACCAATGCGAACTTCTCCGCGTTCCTGTAATTCGTCGATATAGCAGTGATACGGCAAAATGACATGTGCCAATTCGCTGACGAAAAAACGCCCGTCTATGGATACTTTTTTGCTTTTAAGGAGTTGTGCTTCCTGATACAAGCCGCACGGGTCGATAACGACGCCGTTGGTTATCAGGCATTGTTTGCCGGGAAATAAGATGCCCGACGGGATGAGGTGAAGAACGAACGGTTTATTCTCGAAGATTATGGTATGGCCGGCATTATTGCCGCCTTGGTAACGGACAATAAGATCGGACGCTTTGGAAAGATAATCAACTACTTTGCCTTTGCCTTCATCACCCCACTGCGTTCCAACGACGACCAATGTTGCCATGATATATTCCTTATGCGGATTAAAGTAGTGGCGCCCTCAAGGGGAATCGAACCCCTGCCGCATCCTTGAAAGGGATGTGTCCTAACCGCTAGACGATGAGGGCAGTTGTATCAGTGACCGGTAATCAATAAAAATGATGATAATGATTAGGCGCAGCAGATTGCGTGTAAAACTACCCATCAAAAATTGAAAATGAGCCCGGCGTGGCTCGAACACGCGACACCCTCATTAAAAGTGAGGTGCTCTACCAGCTGAGCTACGGGCCCAAAAGATCAATACTGTTTTTCGCTAATCACATCAACATGGTGCGGCATTATACCGCATAAAAAAAACCACTGGCCAAATGCATCAACCATTGGCGGATGTTACTGTAGCAAAAAATAAGCGGCATTGTCAACCTGAAAAAAGGACGCGATTGGCAAGTAATGCAGCAAAACTAAGCTGTCGCTAAATTCCTTGACGAACAATTGTATATCACGGCGCTTACGCTATTGAAAAATCCGGATTGATGCAGATTATTTTTTTAAGTTCGTTAACCTTCTCTTCGGCACGACGCCGGTAAGAGAGATCGTTGGTATCGTAAATATTGATCCACAAACGCAACGCCTCGGTATACTTTTTTTGCTTTTGATAGATATTAGCCAGAATGCCTTTTATCATATTCGGGGCATCCGGCTGTCCGACGGCCGTCTCAAGGAGACTGAGCATGCCGGTAAAATCGCCGGATTTCCGGTACACAATGGCGCTGACATACAAATTCAGCTGCCAATAGGGTTCATGAATATCCCGAACGCTGGCGTGCTGGTACTTTGCTAAAACCGCAATGCCGTGTTCAAGCAGCAGCAGCGCCTCTTGCGGACGATTGAGATTCCAGGCCAGCGCCCCGCCACCGTACAAGTAGGTAAAATAATACGATGGATCCAGTGCAACAATCCGGTAGCAGTACTGCAAAAACAACGGATAAACCCCGCCGTCAATTTGCGGATGATAATGACTTTTATCGTCACATCCCGCGGTGAAGCATACCTCTTTATCTATCTTGGCACCAAAAAGATATTTCGTCATATCCCACGATAATTGAAATGCCCGATCTTCGTCAAGAGGTTTTTCGGGAGTGCCATAATATTGAAGAAGCTGTATCCATGCAATATCGGCCCCCAGCTTTCTAACACCCATCACCACGCTGGCGATATCAAGCCCGGTATAAGAAGCAGCGGCGTCAGCGGCGGAAAAAGCCAATGGATACGCAAACCCCCGCGCCAATTCGGCGTTTACCACCGAAAAAAGCACTACGGAGATCACCAGAAGTCGCAGCATAATCAAAACTCTTTTCTTTTGAAAAGCATAACGGTAAGCAGGATGAAAACTGCACTGTAGGCACACCCGTAGGCGAAGGACAACCACACCCAGTTCCCCATGACTTGCGGAACATCCCAAAAATCACGCAGATTGAAATACTGCATATTGGGGATGACATAGTAGAAGATACCGATAGCAAGCTTACCGGCTAAAGACGGTATTTGCGTGCCGAGATAATTTATTTCCCCGCTGAAGTGGCCGAGAATCCAGAAAAAAACCGTAAAACTGAGCGAGGAAACAGCCGAGCTTGAAAAAAGTGAAAAGAATAATGCAACCGACCCGACAACCAGTATCTTTTCGGCTGAAAGAAACAACGACAACACATAGCGCGCATGAAACACCCATCCATTGAACAAAAGCAGTGACACATGCATCAGCGCCATCGCCAGCATGCCCGCATAGAGCGCCATCAGTAATCCGGCATATCTGCCGGTCAGGTAATGAAATCGCGAAACGGGGCGGGTTAAAATCAGATAAATAGTTTTCGATTCCATCTCTTCAAGGATCAAAGTCACCGCCGAAAAACCAACCCCCAACAGGGCAAAGAACTCTATGGCGCTACTTCCGAGATCCAACAATATCCGGAGAGTTTGCTGCCCCCCCAGCACCGACAGCAGCACTGACGCGCCCATCATGACGCCGCCGAACAGAATCAATCCGTAAAATATTTTCTTGCGGATATTTTCAATAAAAGTGTAGTAGGCAACGGAAAAAAAAGTGGTCACGGTAGTTTAATTCTCCCTAGCTCTGAGGATGCTGCAACGTCGGCAATAAATATGCGCTCGAGTTCGCCTGATGCCTGCGCCCATTCGGGCTGTTCCAAGACCCGGACTAGGGATCCGCGGGATAAAATTGCCACCCGGTCACATATCTTTTCCACAATAGCAATACGATGCGAGGAAAACAAAATCGTCTTTCCCTGTCGCTTAAGATCAAGGAGTACCGTTGCCATTACCTGCATTGCCAAAGGATCCAGTCCGCTGAGCGGTTCGTCATACACAAGAATCACCGGGTTATGCAACAAACTTTGCGCAATACCGATGCGCTGCAGCATGCCTTTGGAAAACTCTTCGAGTTTTTTATCCGCCGCGTCTTCAAGCCCCACTTGGACCAGCATCCGTTCAACAGATTCGGATACATTATCAATCTGCGAAAGATTCCCGTACATCGTCAGAATCTCGCGGGCCGTCAGATAGCGGTAAAAATACGGAGCTTCGGGAAGAAAACCTATCTGCCGCAAAACCGCGGGCGAAGGAACTTTCTCCCCCTGCACAATCACCGTACCTTCCGTCGGCATGATCAATCCAAGGATGAGTTTTATGGCAGTTGTTTTACCGGATCCATTGAGCCCCAGCAAACCATATATCTCCCCATGGCGAATGGCCAAATCCAGATGCTCGACACCGGTCGAATGCACCGTAGAAAAAAGATTTTTTCTGGTATACACCTTAGTGATATTGCAAAGCTCTATGGCATTCATAAGTGTTTACGCAGGGGGCATGCTTGCTTCAAATTCATGTCGCAATTCACATTTTCGACGATCAGAGCGCCACATAGGTAACTGCCGTAACACCCGGCAGGTCGCTGATTTGTTTTACCATAATCGGAGCGACAATGCTGTCTACCGTAATGATGGTGACCGCTTCGCCGCCGGCAACTGTCCTGCCGACCTGCATATTGGCTATATTGATGGCGTTCTTTCCCAGAAACACGCCTATCTGTCCGATGATGCCCGGCTTGTCGTTGTTTTTGACAATTAATAGATTCCCGGCGGGAACAACATCGACGCTCAACCCGTTCATGGACACTATGCGTGGCGATTTGTGGCCAAAAATCGTTCCGGAAAGCGAAAACTCGCCTTTGTCCGTGAACACCCGGGCAGTGACGAGTGATGCGTAATCCTCAACATCCGGCAGCTTGGTTTCTTTGATTTTTATACCGCGTTCTTTAGCCAGCAGAGGCGCATTGACTGAATTAACAGGCAGGTCAAGTATCGGTGTCAGAAATCCCTTAAGATAGGCAACGACCATCGGATTGGTATTAAAGGAGGATAAATCACCTTTATATTCAAGCTCAACCGAAGTGATGCCGCCGCTCAAGGTCTGGCTTTGGAACGCGCCGATTTTCTCGGCCAGCAGAATATACGGCTCGAGTTTTTTGTAGGTCTCCCAATCGAGCGTCGGGACATTGACGGCATTGCGGATCACACCTTTGCAGAAAAAATCTATGACAACATCGCTTAATTCCTGGGCAATCTTGACCTGGGCTTCCTCAGTTGAGGCAGCCAAATGCGGGGTCACGACGGCGCCCTCGGTTTCAATAAGCGTCCAGTCAATCGGTGGTTCTTTGGCAAACACATCAAATGCGGCGCCTTTGACATGACCGCTCTTGATGGCTTCCGCAAGGGCCTTTTCGTCGACGATATTACCGCGGGCGCAGTTGACGATACGAATGCCTTTTTTCATTTTTTTAATCGTCTCGGCGTTGATCATGTTCCGGGTGGAATCATTGAGCGGCGAGTGAATAGAAATATAATCTGACTCAGCGTAGAGTTGATCAAGCGTTCTCAGGTCTATCCCCTGGCTTTCCGCAAACTCTTTGGAAGCAAACGGATCAAACGCAATCACTTTCATGCCGAATGCGAGCATGCGATATGCCACTTCGCGGCCTATCCGTCCAAGCCCGATCAATCCGAGCGTTTTTCCCTGCAGTTCGGTGCCGATGAATTTCTCGCGTTTCCATTCTCTTTTCTTGAGCAGTCCGTGCGCTTCCGGAATATTGCGCGCCATGGAAAGCATCAGACCAATCGCGTGTTCAGCGGCAGAAATCGTATTCCCGCCGGGAACATTGGCGACCACGATGCCTTTTTGCGTTGCCGAGGGAATATCGACATTGTCGACCCCGGTGCCCGCGCGGCCAACGAATTTGAGAACATCGGCGGCAGCAATGATTTCCGGCGTCACTTTTACCTCGGAACGGATCATCAAACCGTCGTAGCCCTTTATCAGTTCTTTGAACTGTTCGGGGGTCGGCTTTTCGTGAATATCTATTTTGAAATCCGGATGTTTGAGCAGCGCATCCAGTCCCTCGGTGTTATTGTAAGTCATTAGAATTTTAAACATGTATGCCTCCTGGTATCAATAATCTTAGTTTTGCAGCAGGATTTCTTCCGCGGCGGCTACGCCGGCACCCTTGGTAACTTTGTGCCCCAGCTTCGCCAACACCATCTCAAGACAGGCAAACCCGACCAGCAGATCCGCTTTGCCGATATAGCCCATATGAGCGAACCGGATAATTTTCCCTTTGAGCGCGCCCTGACCGCCGGCGATTGATATGCCGTATTCTTCGCGCAAAAGTTTGACTATTTTCCCGCCCTCAACGCCGGCAGGAACCCGCGCGCTGGTCACCACTTCGCACGGATTATCGCCGAACAATTCCAGCCCCAGCGCCTGCATACCCGCACGGGCAGCTTTAGCAAGAACGCTGCAGTCCTTCCACACATTTTCAATGCCTTTTTCCCGTATCATGCGGATAGCTTCCTGAAGCGATATGATTAATGTGATTGCCGGAGTAAACGGCGTTTCCTGCGTCGCCAGCGATTTCTTCATCTTGCGCCAGTCCCAGTAAAACCGCGGAAGTTTCGCTGCCTCAACATACTTCCACGCCTTTGCACTGACGGACACAAACGCCAACCCCGGCGCCAGCATAAGTCCTTTTTGAGAACCGGATACGACCACATCGACATGCCATTCATCCGTCAATAATTTTTCGCCACCCAATCCGGAAATCGCGTCAACTACCAAAACGGCAGAAGTCGCATCCACAACTTTTCCGATAGCCGCGATGTCATTGGTAACGCCGGTCGAGGTCTCGGTGAATGTCGTATACACAACCTTTATTGAAGGGTCGGCTTTCAACGCGGCGGCAATGGCCTCAGGGCTGACGACTTTTCCCCACTCAACAGAAATCACGGTCGTTTTCACGCCGTAGGCCTCAAGCAATTTCGTCCAGCGCTCGCCAAAGTTTCCGCACGAGGCAACCAACGCGCTTTCACCCGCGCTCAAAAGATTGACCACCGATGATTCCATGGCGCCGGTCCCTGAAGAGGCCATCATGAAAACATCGTTCTTCGTCTGAAAAATATATTTTAATCCTTCGCAGACATCGGCGAAGATTGCACTAAATTCAGCAGTCCGGTGATGAATAATCGGCAGCGCCTCTTTAAGGGCAACCTGCGGGGGGATGGGCGTCGGGCCGGGCGTCAATAGATACTGTTTCTTCATAATACACTGCCTCCTATACGGTCAATTTATTTGTTCTGTGCATATGCCGGCTGATTACTTCTTTTGGATGCTGTGTTTTAGCACTTCGTCCATATGTTTAACCGGTATCAACTGCAATTTCTTTTTAATGGCGTCAGGAATATCAACGAGATCCTTTTTGTTGCCATCGGGAAACAAGACCGTGGTAATGCCTTCGCGATGAGCGGCGAGGACTTTTTCTTTGAGCCCGCCAATCGCCAGCACCCGGCCGCGCAAAGTAATTTCACCGGTCATAGCGAGATTTTTTTTGATGGGCTTATTCATGGCAACCGATGACAGCGCCGTGGCAATAGCTATGCCGGCGCTCGGCCCGTCTTTCGGGACTGCGCCTTCCGGCACATGAATATGGAAGTCCGTTTCCTTGAACATAGCATCGTTAATATGCAGTTTTTTTGCCGACGAACGGACATAGGTAAGCGCCGCCTGGGCGGATTCCTTCATCACTTCACCCAGCTTGCCGGTCAAGCTCAAAATACCTTTACCCTTCATTTTATTGACTTCAATAGTCAATGTTTCGCCGCCCGCTTCCGTCCAGGCAAGCCCGGTGGCGACGCCGATCGCGTTTTGCGTTATTTTCTCCCGCTCGTGATGAGCTACGCCCAAAAACTTCGCCAGATTATCCGGCGTAATAACTACGCACTGCTTCTTTTTATTAAGCGCCAGTTCCTTGGTCACCTTCCGGCACAGATTGGCAATTTCCCGCTCAAGGTTGCGAACGCCCGCTTCATGCGTATAACGCGCAATGACCTGTGCCAGCGTATCCCGTGATATGGTGATGTCCGCATCGGTCAACCCGTGCTCTTTAATCTGCTTGGGAATAAGGTATTTCTGCGCTATACTGATTTTTTCATCGTCAGTATAACCCGCAAACCGGATAATCTCAAGCCGGTCAAGCAGAGGGCTCGGGATATTATATAAGGTGTTTGCAGTTGTAATAAACATCACTTTTGAAAGATCGAATTCTACATCAAGGAAGTGATCGCTGAAGGTATAGTTCTGTTCAGGATCAAGCACTTCCAGAAGAGCCGAGGAGGGATCGCCCCGCCAGTCATTGCCCAGCTTATCAATCTCGTCAAGTATGAAGACGGGGTTATTGGATTTCGCCTTGCGTATCGATTGAATGATTCGGCCCGGCAATGCGCCAATATAGGTGCGCCGATGCCCGCGAATCTCGGCCTCGTCACGGACGCCGCCGAGTGAAATACGCGCAAAATTGCGTCCTAGTCCACGGGCAACCGATTTCGCAATGGAAGTTTTTCCCACGCCCGGGGGACCGACGAAACACAAAATCGGCCCTTTTATTTTCTGAACGCGTCCCAAAACTGCGAGATATTCAAGTACCCGTTCCTTTATTTTTTCCAGCCCGAAATGGTCTTCATCGAGGATCTGCTGCGCGCGCTTTATGTCAAGATTGTCTTTCGTGCTTACTGACCAAGGCAGATCGATAAGCCAGTCGAGATAGGTCCTGATAACTGTCGCCTCAGGCGAAAAGGGCATCATCTTTTCCAGACGAACCATTTCCTTTGTTGCGGCTTCTTCAGCCTCTTTTGACATCTTGGCGTTTTTTATTTTAACTTTCAGCTCGTCTAATTCCTTGGCGTAATCATCCTTTTGCTTGAGTTCTTTCTGAATAGCCTTCATTTGTTCCGTCAGATAATATTCTTTTTGCGTTTTCTCAATCTGACTGCGAACGCGATTCTGAATGCGCCGTTCTATGTTAAGGATTTCAAGTTCTGAGCTGAGTATCTGAATGAGTTTCTCAAGGCGCTGTTCGGTATCGGCGGTCTCTAAAATCAGCTGCTTATCCTGAAGCTTAACCATCAAATGCGACGCGATGGTGTCCGGCAAACGGCCCGGGTCGGTTATATTTGAGACAGCCACCGCGATTTCCATCGGTAAACGCTGGTTTAATTTAACATACTGCTCGAACAAAGAATTTGACCGACGCATAAGCGCCTCGATGCCCGGCGTCTTATCAAGAGAATCTTCCAGTACAATTAATTCAACCTCGACGAACCCCTGCTCATTTTGGCGGTAATCCGTCCATTGCGCGCGCTGAATGCCTTCAACGAGAACTTTGAGCGTACCGTCGGGCATCTTCAGCATTTGCAGAACCTCAACAACGGTTCCGATAGGGAATATATCGTCAGGGCCGGGATCTTCCGTCTGAACATGTTTCTGCGCGGCGACAAATGCAAGCCGCTGGCCCGCCATCGCCATTTCAAGTGCTTTTATGGATTTATCACGACCAACCGCCAGGGGCAATACCATCGCCGGGAAAACAACAATGTCGCGCACCGGCAAAAGCGGAAGGCGGGCGGGGATAGGATTTTTGCTGCGGTCAAGTTCGCTCATGCTGATTCCTTTGCCGACGTTTCAAAAACTAATTTTGGCGGCGTTTTCTTCAAGACGGCGTCTTTATCAACAATGCATTTTTTCAAGGTGGTCTTTTCAGGCAAATCGTACATGACATCCAGAAGCAAATCCTCGAGAATAGCCCGCAATCCGCGGGCGCCGGAACCGCGCTGCAGCGCCGAGTGCGCGATGGTTTCCAGCGCTTCGGGGGTAAATGAAAGCTCAACGCCTTCCAAAGCGAATATCTTTGCGTACTGTTTTACCAGAGCATTTTTAGGGTCGGTCAAGATATGAATCAAATCCGCCGGAGTCAAACTCTTGAGCGTGCTGATGACGGGAACCCTGCCGACAAATTCGGGAATCAAACCGTATTTGATAAGATCCTCGGGCTGAAGCAGCGGCAGAATATCGTCGACATTGCGTTCTTTTTTGCTTTTTGTTTCAGACAAAAATCCTACTTTTTTAGCGGCAAGACGATGTTCAATTATCTTATCAAGCGAATCAAAAGCGCCGCCGCAAATAAAGAGTATATTGGTTGTATTAACTTTGATATATTCCTGCTGAGGATGCTTCCTGCCGCCTTGGGGTGGGACATTGGCATCAGTCCCTTCGAGTATTTTCAACAGCGCCTGCTGAACGCCTTCGCCGGAAACATCCCGCGTGATGGAAGGGCTGTCCGACCGGCGCGATATTTTGTCTATCTCATCAATATAGATGATACCTTTTTCCGCCCGCTTAATGTCGAATGAACAATTTTGCAGCAGACGCAGAATGATATTTTCCACATCCTCACCAACATAGCCCGCTTCAGTCAAGGTGGTCGCGTCAGCGATGGCGAAAGGAACATGCAGCAGCCGCGCCAGCGTCTGGGCAAGCAGTGTTTTTCCGGTTCCCGTCGGTCCGACAAGGAGAATATTCGATTTCTGCAATTCAACATCGTCTTTAGCGCCCCGGGGAACTTCCAGCCGGCGGTAATGGTTATAAACCGCGACCGAGAGCGTCTTTTTTGCCCGTTCCTGGCCGACGACATATTCATCAAGTGCGCGTTTTATTTCGTGCGGTTTGGGCAGGGTTTTGAGGGCACGGCGGGATTCTTCCTGCTCGATACGGGCAAGAAGATCAGTGGAGTTTTTAATGCACTCGTCGCAGACATAGTTTCCCTGACTGCCTACTAACCGAACACCGTGATGTTTGGTCCGGTGACAGAATACGCAATTTTGTTCATTCTCGGGCGTTTGCGGAGTTTCAACCATTTTTATTTTTTCCTGGGTGCGATGACTTCATCGATAATGCCGTATTGTTTCGCTTCTTCTGCTGACATATAAAAATTCCGCTCGGTGTCTTGGCGAATACGCTCTACCGTCTGTCCGGTATGTTTGGCAAGGATAGCAATCAACTTATCTTTAGTAGCGATCAGCTCGCTGGTTTCTATCTGAATATCCGTCACCTGCCCAGAAATACCTTCTCCGTAAATAAGCGGTTGGTGAATCATAACCCGCGAATGCGGCAGTGCGTAGCGCCGGCCTTTGGTCCCCGCTGCCAGCAGCAACGCCCCAAACGACATTGCCATCCCCATACATATGGTCGTGATGGGCGATTTTATATACTGCATGGTATCGTATACGGCAAGTCCGGCCGTCACCATGCCACCGGGCGAGTTGACATACAGATTTATGTCTTTGTCAGTGTCTTCCGCGTCAAGATACAACAGTTGGGCGATGATAAGGTTGGCTGAATCCGTGGTCATGGCGCCGCCATAACCGCCGACGAAGATTATGCGGTCTTTTAAAAGCCGCGAATAGATATCATAACCAACTGCCGCACCCTGGTTCCACCGTTCAATAATCGTCGGGACAAGACCTGACATAGTACCGCCTCCGTTTGCCTATTTCTTGGTTTCTTCTTTGACTGCGGCATTACTCAAAAGGTACGCGAATATTTTTTCTTCTTTAAGAGACGCGCGGATTGCATCCTTGTTTTCTTCGAAATATTTTTCCGCTTCCTGTTCACGGCCAATGTTTTCCGTCAGCATCCGGGTGCGTTCCTGATCAATATCGGCGTCAGTGACATCAAGCTTTTCCGCAGTCGCCACAGCACTCAATACATAGGAAAGCCGGACATTGTTTTCCGCTTCAGTACGATATTTCTTGCGCCATTCAACTTTTTCTTTATCAAGATTTTGTTGCTGCACTCCCCGGCGTTTGAAATAATCCAGGGTGCGGTTCCACATGTGCGTCAATTGCCCCTCGACCAACGATTCAGGGACCGGAAAATTATTTTTTTCAACCAGATGAGCGATAATCTGCTTTTCCACATCCTGGTCCTGGCGTTTCTTTTCTTCCCCTTCAAGCGATTCCTTGAGCTTACCTTCCAAATCAGCCAGCTTTTCGAGGCCCAGGTCCCGGGCAAATTCGTCATCAAGAGCCGGCAGAACCTTTTCCTTTATTTCAAGGACAGAGACCAGAAAGATTACTTTTTTCCCCGCAAGATTCTTTGCCGGATAGTCGCCCGGGAATGTCACGGGAACTTCCGTAACTGCGCCTTTTTTCGCACCGATCAAGCCCTCTTTGAGTCCGGGAATCATCTGCGCCGCGGAGAGGTCCATGACGAAATTCTTTGTTTTCATATCACTGAGCGGCTGCCCGTCAGCGGTGCATTCGTAATCTATCGTCACGACATGCGCCGGTGCGACCGTGTCGCTTGCGGAAGGTTCCAGGCAGGCATTGCGCTCGCGCAATGCATTAATATTTTCTTTGATTTTTGCGTCGGTAACCGGTGCGATTGTCCGGATTATTTTGATATTTTTATAATCCTTGACTTTAAATTCGGGATGCCGTTCAGCTTTTAACACATACTGAAACGGTTTATCAAAATCAAAGGTCACTTTATCGATACTCGGCATATCGATAGGATCAACTCCCTGCGATTTCAGCGCGTCAAACGCCGTTTTATGAATAAGATTTTCAATGACTTTTTCGCGCGCTTTTCCCTCAAAGCTCTTTTTTACCATATCCTGCGGCGCTTTGCCGGCACGGAAACCCGGAATCTGCGCAACTTTTTGTATCTCGCCAAAAACCGTCTCGATTTCTTTTGCGACGGCAGAGTGCGGCACCTCTACGCTTAACAAAATGGCGCAGGGGGTATTTTCCACGACAGCAACTTTACAACCTTCCATCAACTTCGTTTCCATAAATTCTCCCGTTATCAGTTTCCCCGCCCCCACCCCTGTGAGACGGCCCGTCAGTACTGCACGACGGCACTACCCTACTCGAATGGTTTCCGAAAGCCCTGCAAAAATATGCGGACGGAGGGACTTGAACCCACAAGCCGTTAGGCATATGATCCTAAGTCATACGCGTCTGCCAATTCCGCCACGTCCGCACTATGCCCCATACGGGGACAGTTGTGTACGATAAAAATGCGCTGCATAGGAATTGAACCTATAACCTGACGATTAAGAGTCGCCTGCTCTACCAATTGAGCTAGCAGCGCATATTCAGTGGCCATGCCGGTCAGTAACCCGGAAAAGTATCCACGACCCATCACTTGATACCCGATGATTGCTATATGAATCTGGGCTTGGTGGGACTTGAACCCACAACCTACAGATTCGAAGTCTGCCACTCTATCCAATTGAGCTACAAGCCCGTTACGAATGAATTGTCAGCGGCACTGAAACTCCGCAATAGGAAGGTAGGATTTTAACAAACTCTTCGAAATATGTCAAGACCGTTTTTCTCCCTCAAAATTGCTTGACAAATATATGTTTTTTTAATAAAATCTCTCAAAAGAAATAGTAGCTGGATTCATTTGTTTTTTACTCAATGGCACCCGGGAAAAGGCTTGTTTCACCTCGCCGCTGCCGATGCTATTTCCGCACTATATCGGGAAGGATCATAACCCATGAACCTCACTGCACTGCAAAAAATCCCCTATGGCATGTTCGTCGTTTCAACTGCGTTTAACGGGAAAATGAACGGACAGATTGCCAACACGGTACTACAGATATCTGCCGAGCCGCCGACCATTGCCGTCAGCATCAACAAACAGAATTTAACGCACGAATTAATCACCGCAAGCGGGGTGTTCTCGGTATCCATCCTCTCAGAAAAAACGCCGCTTGCTTTTATCGGCGCGTTCGGCTTTAAATCAGGCAGGACAACCGATAAGTTTAAAGATATTCACTTTGAAACCGGTGTAACCGGCACGCCCATCGTTTTGGATTATGCCGTCGGTTACCTGGAAGCGAAAGTAATAACTGCCGTCGATGTAATTACACACACGCTCTTTATCGGCACCCTCGTTGCCGCCGAGGTACGCGAAGATGCGCCACCCATGACCTACGACTATTATCACCGGATTAAAGGAGGCCTTACTCAGAAGAACGCTCCGACCTATATCAAAAAATGAGAGGCTCCCCCCCATGGATATGCTTAAGATGCTCAAGGAAGCGGCAGCAATGCGCAGCAAGCTCGGCGAGATGGAAAAGAAAATGAAGTCCATAATATTTGAAACTCAATCAGGCGGCGTCACCATAACGATGAACGCGAAATCAGAAGCACTGAGCGTGACTATTGCACCGGAACTGCTCAAAAAAAATCTGCCAGAAGTTGAAAAAGCGGTCCTCGGCGCCATTCAGCAGGCAGTAAAGAAATCGCATGACCTGATGGCCGAAGAAGCAAAAACAATCACCGGCGGGCTGAAAATACCGGGGCTGATGTAAGGTATTTATTATGATTATCGGACTGACTGGCTCATATTGTTCCGGCAAGGACAGTGTCGCTGACTATCTCGTTGCCGACCAAGGATTCATACACTATTCGCTGTCGGATGAGTTGCGCAAAGAACTGGCTGGCCGCGGCATTGTCCCCACCCGCGAAAATCTGATCGTGCACGGCACTGCGTTGCGCCAAACCATGGGCAATACCGTGCTTGCGCGACGCGTTCTGGAAAACATTTCCCCCGGTAAGAATTATATCATTACCTCCATCCGCCATCCGGACGAAGTTATGGAACTGCAAAAACATCCCGATTTCTTTTTTGTCAATGTCGACGCACCCGCGCCCCTGCGTTTCGCACGCATGAAACAGAGAAACCGCCCGGGCGACCCGGAGACCTTTGAAATGTTTTTGGCGTCGGAACGCAAGGAATCGCAGACAAGCGGGTCCGGCCAGCAGCTTACCGCCTGCAGCGCCCTTGCGCAGTACCAGTTTATAAATGACTTACCTTCGCTTGACGCGTTGCACGCAGCCGTCAGCACCTTGCTCGCAACCCTCAAAAAATTACGCGGAGGACGACCCCTTGAACATGCATAACGGAAAGAAAATTCTTATTGTCGATGACGATTTTGATTCCATCGATACGCTCCAGATGATTCTTGAAAACAGCGGGTATATTGTGCTCATCGCCTTAAACGGCGCCTCCGGCATCCAGATGGCGCACGAGCACAAACCGGATATAATTATACTGGATGTGATGATGCCGGACATGAACGGCTATCAGGTGTGCGAAAAACTAAAATCCGACGCTGACACCCAGTACATCCCCGTCATAATGCTGACCGGCCGGGACAAAGGCGAGGATGTTACGACCGCATTGGATAAACAAGCGGATTGGCTCGTTACCAAGCCCTATGATGTGCGCTATCTGATGTCAAAAGTAGCTTCGTTTTTAGGCGCACACTAGGGTAATCCCAGCAGGTGCTGTAAACTGCGGACAGTGCTCAGTCAGACAGGTGGATGATAGTTTTAGGGTTTATTGTCGGGAGAGTACAACTTCATTCTGCACTGATCGCAAATGCCGTGTGAAAAATCGGCATCGATGTGTTCGTGGAAATATTGTTCCAACCGCTGCCAAGCCCCTTTATCGGTGCGAATGCGTTTACAACTGGCGCAAATTGGTATATAGCCCTTGATGGTTTTAATATTGGCAAGCGCTTCGCGCAGTGATTCTTCCGTCAACTTCAATTCCGTTATATCCTCGCAGGTTGCCAAGAACTTTTCCTGCAGTATTTTTACGGTCCGGATCTTGATAATTTTATCCGTACCATCTTTGCAGCGGATTGAGAATATCCTTTCACGCGCCTGCCCATCAAAAGAAAGTATACGGTCGTTTTCCCATGCGTCGACGACTTTTCTCCGATACGCGGGATCAGGATACGCCTTCTCAAACCATGCCTGCCGGTGCGGTATATCCTCAAGCGTATATCCGAACATCTCGACAAACCGCGGATTGAGGTATTCGTAGGTTGAATCTGCACGGAAAAGATAAATACCAACCGGTGCATCTTCGGTAAGCCGGCGAAATTTCTCTTCGCTTTCGATCAATGCCGTTTCCATGCGCTTTTTTTCGGTAATATCCCGTATAGTGCCAACGATAAATTTGTTGTCATGATTGTCCGTATACAATGTTTTTTTTGTAGTGATCGTGTGAAGCATCCCAGATCCGTCAGTAAATGCCTCTTCGTTGACATTCTCTCGTCCGGTAGCGAATACCTGTTCATCTTTTCCCCAAAAAACATCCGCCTGTTCCCGGGGAAAATAATCATAGTCGCTCTTGCCGATGAGTTCACACCGAGGATGACCGATGAAAGAACAAAATGAATCATTGATATAAATCCAAACATGCTTACGATCCTTGACGAATAGAGGATCGCCGATGGCATTGATGATATATTCCAAATGCGTCTGAGAATTCTGCTGTAGTGCGTGCAATTGAGCAATGTCAAACGGGGAATCTTCAAGGGGTTTGCTTGTATGGTCGTCTACATTCATGGTGCCCTCCGTTAGCATAGTGCAACATACGGATTTATTTCCGATCAAATGGCATTTCAAGCTGCCGGTCGCGAATTTTAATCTTATTGAGCGCTTCCTGTTTTACGATAATTTGTTTAAGCTCGCGGTAGAACGGATACTCTTTGTTCACGCTGAATAATTTAAGCGAACCCTTCTTTTGAGAAATCAGAAGTCCGTCCTTTTCAAGGCGTGAAAGCTCGCGAGAAATATTCCCCGGATCCTCTTTGATAAGTCCGGCCAGTTCCCTAACAAAAAAGACAGTTTCTGTATTAGATAATACGAAGGTGAGGAGCTTATTGAGCGTTTTTGATCGAAATAAGGTTGTCATCATTAGCTAAAGATGCCTATTTAACATCATTTGATGTAATTAGAACAATTGTATTGTTTTTTCAATTATTTTATGAGCATACAATTTCATTGTGGAATCTTGTTTTGCCGCTTAAAGCGCCGCTTTGATTTCTTAATTACTTCTGTCGGCAACCCCATACCATTGAGCAGGTCAATGAACGGATCGGGGTCGAGTTCTTCAACATTGACCATGGATTTGACATCCCAATTGCCCTTGGCTACAAGAATCGCCGCCGCCACGGCAGGTACGCCGGCGGTATAGCTGATTGCCTGAGATTCCACTTCGTTATAACATTCCTTATGGTCACTGACATTGTAAATAAAAACTTCCCGCTCCGCATCGCCCTTTTTACCTTTGATAAGACAACCGATGCAGGTTTTTCCGGTATAGTTTGGTGCCAGCGATTTCGGATCTGGCAGACAGGCCTTCACTACTTTAAGCGGGACTATTTCAAGCCCCTCCGCCGTCCGTACGGGCTTCTCGGAAAGCAGTCCGATGTTCTTTAACACATTAAAACAATTGAGGTAATGATCGCCGAACCCCATCCAGAAACGGATGCTGTTGGCGTCGATGTTTTTTGAAAGAGAATGCAATTCGTCGTGTCCGGTGAGATACACGGTTTGTTTTCCCACGACCGGGAATTCGTACGCCAGTTTTTCTGTATGGATCGGCTTGCACACCCATTGACGGTCAATCCATGTCCACACCTTCACAAATTCGCGGAAATTAATCTCAGGATCGAAGTTGGTGGCAAAAAATTTACCATGGCTGCCGGCGTTTACATCCATGATGTCTATCGTGTCGACGGAATCGAAATGATGCTTCACCGCATATGCGCAATACGCGTTTACTACACCGGGGTCAAATCCCGCACCCAGAATGGCGGTAACCTTGTTTTCCTTGCAGCGGTCTTTGCGTTTCCATTCGTAATTCGCGTACCAGGGCGGATCTTCGCAAACTTTATCCTGCTCTTCGTGAATGGCTGTATCGATATAGGCAGCACCTGTTTTTATGCACGCTTCAAGAACCGACATATTGACAAAAGCATTGGCGAGATTTACCACGATCGTCGTGTTGGTTTCCTTAATAAGTTTTGCCACCGCATCGATATCCATTGCATTGAGCTGGCGCGTGAACATTTTCTTTGCCGGATCTTTGGCATTCTTTTTCCGCTGAATGCTTTCGATGATGGCGTCGCATCCTTCCCGTGATCGTGAGGCGATGCAAATGTCTCCGAAAAGATCATTGTTCTGGGCGAACTTGTGTGCCGCAACATGGGCAACCCCTCCGGCACCGACGATCAAGACATTTCTCAACATTCGTTTCACCCCTCTCGGTATCACTGCGTATGCGACAGGCATATGCCCCGTGCCGCTAAAATGTACTCTTTAGGACAAGCTATTGACGAAATCAGTATACTCAAAACGGCGAAGAGTTTCCACTCTCCCGTCGATTCTTTTGATGACGATTGAGGGCATCTGGAGCCCGTTAAACCAGTTCTTTTTCACCATGGTATACCCTGCTGCGTCGGCAAAACGCAGGATGCTCCCCACCTTCAGGCGGGACGGAAAACGATATGTCCCGAACACATCGCCCGCAAGACACGAACGGCCGGCAACCGTGTAAGTATGGGGCCCGCTCCCGGCACGATCAATTTTTGCAGGGATGCGGTAAATCAGCAGGTCCAACATATGCGCCTCAGTCGAAGCGTCTACGACGGCAATAGCAACCTTGTTGCGCACGATATCAACAACCGTCGTGACCAGCTCCGCGGAGCGGGTAATCGCCGCTTCTCCCGGCTCAAGGTAAATTTGAACGCCAAACGTCGTGCTGAACTCTTTTAGTTTCCGGCAAAACTTTTCAAGGGGATAGCCGTCTTTGGTAACATATAATCCGCCGCCCAAACTTACCCACGACACCTTTTTGAGCATCTGCCCGTAGGTGCGGCCTATGCCATCGAGCATCGACGAGAAACTTTCAAAATCATCGTTTTCACAATTGCAATGAAACATGAGCCCATTGAGCAACGGCAAAACTGCCCTAACATCTTTTGCATTAACTACCCCAAGGCGCGAATGTTTTCGCGCCGGATCAGCCAGGTCAAAATGAGAATGGCTGACCCCGGGATTCACCCGCAGTCCCACCTGAAGATGGCGGACATCGCGGTGAAACAACTGTAGTTGCGATATCGAATTAAATATGACCTTGTCCGCGTAGCGCACTACTTCGCAAATGTCCTGCTGCGAAAAACCAACGCAGTACGCATGGACTTCTTTATCGAATTTTTCACGACCCAGCCGCGCTTCGTACAGCGAACTGCTGGTGGTCCCGTCCATATATTTTTTTATGAGCCCGAAAACGCCCCACGTCGCAAAACATTTAAGCGCCAACACGGATTTTGCGCCGGATTGTTCGCGGATATAGCGCAGTATCTTAAGATTTTTCAGGAGTTTTCGTTCATCAATGAGATAGTACGGCGTCGTCAAAACCATAGGGCAGAAATCTTTCACGCGCGGCAATTCACGCTGATGCAACGGACACCACTAACGACTGATGAGCCAATATATGCACGTTGAAACGATTGAAATATCGAGGAAGTAGATAAACCGGAAGGATACAACTTACAACGCGAGAAAAGAAAAACAATATACCTTTTGATTTTCCCAATTAATAATCTCCTAATAAATGATAATAATAGTTTACAAAAAAAACTCTTTTTATGTCAACGATTTTCCCTTAGCACACCCGTCAAAGAAGCGCTACTGATGCGCTTTTTTCAGGGTTTTCATCAGTTCGTCAACCAATGAGGAAATTAAATATTCAAACGCGGTCTGGGTGTTCATGCCGTCGTAGGTGTCTGACCCGACCCACAGCACTTCCCCGGTTTCCACGCTTATCATCCGGCAGGTTATTCCGACTTGCGCCGCGATAAAGCGCTGGTATCCTGCTTCATAGAAATCCCGTTCAGGCGTAAGCATTGATATTGAGCCGGTGATTATCGCGTCAACCCCGGCAACTTTTCCGAATTCCTTCACCTGCGCCGGGTCCAGCACGCCCGCAAGAAACAGCTGGTGTTCCTGTATGATGCTGTCAATCCGGGTCCGCTCTATGACGCTGTATCCCGTTTTCAACATATACTTGGTGAATAATTCTGACGGCATCGCGCCGGAATTAGGGTAATAGGGAGCATCATTGAAATTAAGTACCGCAACCCTTTTGATAGCGCTGAAATCGTAGCCCGGCTTAACGACTATCGACTGCGTCGCGCAGGAGGACATGAAAAACGCCGAGCACAAAAACAACGCAGTAAAAACGCTCGATTTATTCATGATGCAGCTCTCCTTCGAGAATCTTGATGTGTTTTTTTGCATTTTCATTACTTTCTTCAACTGAGATAGAAATATGTTTCTGTGAAACCGGCAATGTTGCCGTTGTCCGGGGACACACCAGAAAATGCTGCCACGATTCAAGAGCTTGCCGTTGGATGGCTGCTTTTTGTCCGGGATCGGCGATAGCAAGCGCTTTTGATTCATAAATATGACCTAAAAACCAAAAAGCCATCCGGTTGTTAGTATCACTGGCAATCGCTTGGGTAAATTCCGGCAACGCGTTATCGAACTGTTTTATTTTAAAATACAGTGCTCCCAAAAACACATGGGTCTCGGCGGTATCCGCAACCTGCCCCGCAGCAATACTGCGCGTAACCATATCAATCGCAGCGGCATAGTTTTTTGTTTTCACTAATTCCATCGCCTCCTGCATACGCGGATTCTGAAGAGCGGGCTCACCGGCATGCGCAGAAAGGATGACAATCCCCGACAAGACAGCCGCAATACAAAAAAGTACCGTATTTTTTTGCATCCAATCTCCTTGCCGGCTAACCGGCGGCACTAGTCAATTTGATCATGCGCGAATATTTTTAAGTATACAACTAAGCACTGCAAATAGCAATCATTTACCCGGTGTTGCTTTGCACGAATCTATCATGACTGCCAATTGTTTCTCGTTAAGACCTTTTCCCGGCGCTCCATCCAGCCGTTGCGCCACTGCGCCATTCTTAAAAAACAATACTGTCGGAACAATATCAATGGAATATCTATCTTCACAGCGATCCATGCTATCAGTTACAACGCGAAAGTAACGGTTTGCGTCCGCCGCAGCGTATTTTTCAAAAACCGGCAAAAACTGAACGCAATACGGACACCACGAAGCATAGAAAAGAACCATCACTTCGTTGTTTGCCGCAAGCGTTTTTTCAAGATCCTCTTCGGTATCTATTCGTCTGCTCATTGGATCTCCTTTATTGCCGGTGCTCTGCGATATCGTTTTCCCGTATGGTTCCGGAACGGCCGCCGATGCTCTCTATCCCCTGTTCGGACGGCTGCCTTACCGGAAGTGTTATGGTAAAAGTCGTTCCTTCTCCGTGCCTGCTCCGTAAGTCAATGGTGCCACGATGCGCCACGACCATCTCGTGGCATAACGCCAATCCCAGACCATTACCCTTTGCCTTGGTGGTAAAAAAAGGTTCAAATATTTTTTTCATATCCTGCTCCGCAATGCCGCTTCCGGTGTCGCTTATCAGTATTTCGCACCTATCCCCTTTAATGGCTGCGGCAACCGTCACAACACCTTTGCCATTGCGCAACGCCTGGAATGCATTGTCCAGCAGATTATTGAACACTATGCGCATCTGCGTCGGATCAGCCTCTATAGTATCACCGGCTGCCAAGGAAATATTCTGCTGAACCGTGGAGGGCTGCGATGAATATTTTATGCGCACGGATGCAATGCAATCGCTCAAGATTCCGGCAACGGCAACCGGCTCAAAATGGCTCGCCCTGATGCGGGTAAACGTAAGCAGGTTTTCGATGATGGCGTCGCTCTCGGCAATCTTCTTCGTGATGACTTCCACGGGTACTGACAGAGCAGGGGTATCAGGTATTTCCCCAATGATGTGTGCGGCAATTCTCATAGCGGCAAGGGGAGAGCGCAACTCGTGCGCGATAGTTGAGGCAAGTCTGCCAATATCCGCCATCCGCCGGGAACGCTCAAGCTCAAGACGCGCGGTCACAAGCTGCTGAGTCTTGAGATCGACCATATGCTCGAGATTTATTTTAATATCGTCCAATTCAGCATTGGTATTCAAGAGTAATATTTCGCGGTTTTTTCTTTCGATGGCATATCTAAAACAGCGCAACAGCTGATTGGCGTTTACCTGCCCCTTTACCAGATAATCCGCAGCATGTTCCTGCATCGCCTGAATCCCAATGCTCTCGTTGTTGGTGTCAGTAAATATGACCACCGGGACCTGCGGATGCGCCGCAGAGATAGTCCCGAGGCCGTGCAGCCCCGTGCTGTCTGGAAGATTCATATCAAGAAGAACGAGGTCAAAATCAGCGTCTCTGAGAAGGCGCACTCCATCCGCCAGCAGAGCTACGCTCTGTAAAGTGATTGTCGAATCACCGCACTCCCGTATCATTTCGGCAACCAGTTTCCTGTCGCCAGGGTTATCTTCTATAAGAAGAATATGCATCGGGGCTCCTTTCCCAACGACATCAGGGACGGTGGGGCAGTTTCACCATCGCAAACCAGAACTCCTGAATGGCCTGCGCCACTTTTATAAACTGGTCGAGATTAATCGGCTTGATGATGAAACAGTTTGCATATTCATGATACGCTTTTACTACATCCATTTCTAGTGCAGACGCCGTTAAAATCACAACGGGTATACTTCTGAGATTCTCATCACTTTTTATTTCCGCCAGAACTTCCCGCCCGCTTTTCCGGGGAAGATTAAGATCAAGAAGAACTAAATCAGGCCGCAGGACATCAGCGTATTTTCCCTCTTTGCGAAGATATTCCATGGCTTCCACGCCGTCAGAAACGACCCTTACGGTATTTTTGATCTTCGCTTCCCGCAGGGCCTCCAGCGTCAAACGGACATCACCCGGGTTATCTTCCACCAGCAACATCTCTATTGTCCTTACTAAACTTTCATCTGTCATGATGGTCTCCCCCTTGTGCCAGAACAGTCCAGTAAAAAGTTGCCCCCCTGCCCGGCTCCGACTCAACCCATATGCGTCCACCGCTCGCTTCAACTATTTTTTTACAAATCGCAAGCCCGATACCGGTTCCGGGGTATGTATCCCTGGTATGCAGGCGCTGGAAAATAACAAATATGCGTTCAGCATATTGCATTTCCATCCCGATTCCATTGTCTTTGAACCCCATCAGCCAGTGAGCACCTTTTCTGACCGCGCTGATGTGAATGGCAGGCGGTTGAACGCCGCGGAATTTAATGGCATTGCTGAGGAGATTCGAAAATACCCGTATCAAATCATCGGCAATGCCCCGGACCACGGGTAATGCATCATGAGTTATCCGCACATTATTTTCATCAATGATTGTCTTGAGATTCTCAGAGGCGGCAAACAGAACTTCCGACAGGGAGACATCGATAAAAGGAGGGTGACCCCTGCCGATGCGGCTATAGACCAACAGGGCATTTATCAAGGACTGCATGCGAACGGAACCGTCAACAATGTACCCAATGAATTCATCCGCATCAGCATCAAGCTTGTTTTTGTAACGCCGATCCAGCAATGACGAATAGCTTGACATCATGCGCAGTGGCTCTTGAAGATCATGTGAAGCGACATAGGCAAACTGTTCCAAATCTTCATTTGAACGGATCAATTCTTTCTCAACGCTTTTGCGAATCGCGTTCTCTCTGCTGAGCACATCAATTGAGACAGTGTTTTTTTTCAAACGGTCCGATAGGGAGTTAAAAGCATCCGCGAGTATACCTATTTCATCACGCCTGTTGATAGTGAGAACATTCTCATAATTCCCAGAACCAAAGTGTGTAACGGCCCGCAACAGTTGTTGCAACGATACAATGATGCTGTGCGACCAGAAAAAAGTCACTAGATAAGAAATAATGATTATCAAGAAAAATAATATTATGATCTGATTGCGCACCTTCGCAACACTCGCAAATGCATCCTTCTCGTCAGTTTTTGCCACTAAACCCCAATCGATGGCAGGAATATAGCGCCACGATGCAATGGTATTTACTCCCCGGTAATCAATCCTCCGTCCAACCCCGTGGCCGCCGTTGAGGGCTTCCTGCATGGGAATTCCTACCGTTTGACCGGCAGACAAGACAAGCTTTTTTGTTGAGGGATCGATAAATTTTGGCAGGAACACATATTCAATATTAGAACCAATTTTTTTTGCCAGTAAAATTTCGCCCGAACTGCCAAATGCAGTGACAGCAGAATCAATACTTAACAAATCATGCAAGTCAATATCAAATAGCATTACTCCTAAAAAACGCCCATTCTCGTCGTTGGCCGGAGCGCAAAGCATCAAGCTAGGCCCATTGCCTGAAGAATCATCGCCAATGTTATCGATGTAAAAAGCGCCGGTTTTCCCTGTTTCAAAAGCTTTTTTAATGACAGTGAGGGGTAGTGCAGGAAATTGCGGCGAGCCGTAGTCGCTATTGCTGGAAAAAACAATATTCCCTACAGAATCGGTGATCAGCACCGTGCGCAGGGAAAGGGCTTCTGACACAATAGATAATTGATCGTTTAGTCTCTTAAATGCAAACCGGTAAGCAGGGGTGTCTTTCTGGGAAGAGTCACTGATTTTCGGAAAATATTTTTTTACAACATATAAACTTTCGACCAACTGCATACCACTCAACAGATGATCAAAGTAAGTATCTAATTCCGCGCCCCGGTACTCGGTGAATGATGCCAGTTTATCAACAATCAGATTTTCAACGCTTTTTTTATAAAGAAAAAAAAATATGGAGCTTATCAGGAGGGTCGATAGAGCAACAATGGCGACTAAAAATAGGGAAAACTTTGACCGGATAGTCATTGCATCTTTCTCCCTCAGCCTGAACACGGCATACACAGCTGTAAGAGTACGCTTCTATTGTAAAAAAATGCTTCGGAAATTGCAATAGATGCTACCGGTTATCCTATCTGTTGTTCAACAACCCTGACTGCATCAGCAGCCGAACTTGTTATGCCGCCAGCGTATCCGGAACCTTCGCCGATGGGAAACAGGTTAGCACAGCTGACCGATGCATAGTTGCCCCCTCGTAGAATGCGCACAGGACAGGATGTTCTCGTTTCCGCACCCATCAGCACCGCGTGACGGGAAACGAACAAGGGGGATTCTTGTTTCCATCGGTCAAATGCACTGCGTAGCGCATCGTTGATAAATCCCGGAAATAGTTCGCGCAGGTCAGCGGCAACCGTTCCCATTGCATAAGAATTTTTGTTGAGACAGCCGCTCACCGTGCCTGCAAGGTAATCTTCCAGATTCTGCGCGGGAGCAGCGCCCGTGCCGCCTCCCGTGACGAATGCCTTTCGTTCTATTTCTTTTTGAAAATCGATGCCCGCTAACGGGTTACTGGACGGATAATCGGCGGGATGACAGGTAACCACCATAGCCGCGTTTGAGAATGCTGACCCTCTGGCAGCATAACTCATGCCATTTATAACCAGCAATCCATCTTCTGACGAAGCATTTACTACCTCGCCCCCTGGGCACATGCAGAAGGTGTATACTCCTCGCTGTATGGATCGATTGGTGTAATTAAATGAATAAGTTGCGGCGCCCAGCGCGGAGAAGTTTTTGTATTTCTCTCCGTAGCGAATGTGATTGATAATCTCCACAGGATGCTCAATTCTCACCCCGACGGCAATGGGTTTCTGTTCAAGAGTTATCCCCTTGTCGCGCAGTAGGGCAAAGGTATCGCGTGCGGAATGTCCGACTGCAAGATACACCGATGAGGCACGATACTCCGTGGTGCCGTTGATGATCACGCCGCGCACGAGATGGTTGTCGATAATAATGTCCGTCATGACGGCATTATAGTGTATCTCGCCGCCATGCTGAAGGATATAATCGCGTATGGCGCGGACAATACCGCAGAGCACATCCGTCCCCAGATGCGGTTTGCTGACATAGGCAATTTCAGGCGGCGCGCCAAAAGCGATGAGCGTATCGAGCACTGTGGCGACAGACGGCGAATTCTGTATACGGGAAAATAGTTTCCCGTCTGAGTACGCGCCGGCACCGCCTTCGCCAAACTGAATATTCGACTGCGGATTGAGCACACGGTCGGTTATAAATCGCCGGACATCAACTGAGCGTTCTTCAATTTTTTTTCCCCGTTCGAATATGACCGGTTTGATTCCGCGTTCCAAAAGTTCAAGCGCGGCGAACATCCCTGCGGGACCAAAGCCGATTATGACAGGCCTGTCCGTGGACTTTGGCGGCGTACGTACCGCAATTTTTTTTCTGACATATGCGGGAAAGTTTTTGGGGTTCCCGAAACGCTCAGGGATTCCCGCCGCGACGGAAACGGTGTAATAGAATTGTTCCGGATCGCCCATATCAAGCGATTTTTCCAGCATCGCAACGATGGTGATATGCTCCTCACCGACATCCAGCGCGCGGGCAACAGCGCGGATATATTCATCCGGGCTGTCCTTTTCCACCGCCACACGCATACCGCTGACAATTAATTCCACCATAATGGCTATGCCTCTGCAGCAAAATACTTTTTTTTGAAAAACAACGCAGCGTTGACCAACAAAATCAGTACAGGCACTTCGACCAGGGGGCCGATGACCGCCGCAAAAGCTGCGCCGGAGTTTATCCCAAAAACCGATACCGCCACGGCAATTGCCAGCTCGAAATTGTTGCTGGCTGCGGTAAAGGACAAGGTCGCTGTTTTCTCATAACTTGCCCCTGCCCGCCAGCTCATATAAAACGATACCAGGAACATCACCGCAAAATAGATGAGCAGGGGAACGGCAATCCTGATTACATCTAACGGTATTTTCACGATGTATTCGCCCTTTAACGAGAACATCACCACAATGGTGAACAGCAGAGCGATCAGCGTAAGGGGGCTGATTGCCGGGATGAATTTTTCGTGGTACCATTCTTTGCTTTTGATTCTAATAAGCGTAAAGCGGGTAATAAATCCGGCAAGAAACGGTATGCCCAGGTACACGAACACACTGGCGGCGATCTGGGCGATGGTAATATCAACCGCAATGCCTTTAAGACCGAACCAGCCGGGAAGCACCGTCACAAAAACCCACGCGTATACCGAATAAAAAAGCACCTGAAACAGCGAATTTACCGCAACCAGCCCGGCGCAATATTCCGTACAGCCCAACGCCAATTCATTCCAGACGATTACCATGGCGATACACCGCGCGATGCCAATCATGATAAGGCCTACCATATACTCCGGATAATTGTGGAGAAATATAATGGCCAGAAAAAACATTAGCAGCGGACCCACAACCCAGTTCTGTATCAATGATAAACCCAGAACCTTCTTGTCAAGAAATACATCTTTCAACTCTTCATATTTCACTTTTGCCAGCGGCGGATACATCATCAGTATCAGTCCGATGGCAATAGGGATGTTGGTGGTTCCTGACTGAAACGAATTCCAGAATCCGGCAATACCGGGATACACATACCCCATGGCAACCCCTGCCGCCATGGCAAGGAATATCCAGAGCGTCAGATACCGGTCAAGAAATGAAAGTTTTTTACCGCATGATTCAGCCATGGCGCTCACTCTGCCTTTCCGGCCGCAACAAAGGCCTCAATCTTCGCTTTGATCATATCGCGTATGACGCGCGTTCCGGCAAGTATCTCTTCCGGCGAACCGGTCAGCGCGGACGGGTCGGGAAAACCCCAATGAATTTTATTACCTGAGCCGGGGAACAGCGGACAACGCTCGCCATTTGCCTCGTCACATACGGTGAAAACATATCCGAACCGTTCACCCTTTTTGAGCAGAGCGAACACGCCTTGTGTGGTGTTACCCGAAAGGTCGTAACCGATTTCTTTCATGGCAGTTACTACCACGGGGTTAATAATTCCCGGCTCAATGCCCGCGCTCTGCGCCGCATAACGGTCACCGCCCAGACGATTGAGAAAGGCCTCCGCCATCTGACTGCGCGCGCTGTTGTGAATGCACACAAACAATACTCGTGCTTTTTCCATGTTTCTCTCCTTTAAATAATTACTATATACACGCCGCCCAGTATGACCAAGACGCCGCATAATTTTTTCAGGATGCTCATCGCGACAGATTGCTCGTGCCAGTCCAGATATCTCTGCACCCAGGTACTGAAAGTTCCCGCGAGCATGATAACGGACACATGTCCGAACGCATACGCCAGCACCAGCACAATCGCAAACGGCAGATTTTTTGAAGCCACCGCGAACGCCGCGCCCAGCACCGGCGCCATATACGCGAATGTGCAGGGACCAAGCGCAACGCCAAAAATCAGACCAAGCAAGAATGCGGCGCTATATCCCCGCCGATGAAATGACGGCTGTCCGGCACCGCTCAAAAACGGCAGGGGGATGATCCCGATTAGATACAATCCCACCACAAAGAATACCGCCGCCACTGCGTATTTTCCCCACGGACCGATGTCGCCCGCCATTCTGCCCAACACAGCGGAAACAACACCGATGACCGCAATCGTAATCAGCAAGCCCAGCGAAAAGAGCGCACTGAGCGCAAACGCCCTGCGCACCGGCATCTTTCCTTGACCGCCGATAAAACCAATAATCAGCGGTATACTCGCCAGATGACAAGGACTGAGCAAAATACTCAGTATTCCCCAGAGAAATGAACCGCCTACGGCAGGCAACGGAGATCCGTTAAGCACTGCATAGAGCCAGGTAAACACCTGGAGTATCATTATTTACACACCGTCCCGGTCATTGTGTTGTTTGCGTTGCCCGCATCACGGACTGATGATTTTCCGGATTTTGCATCCTTTGTTACGCCCTGCGTTTGCAAAACTTTTACTATTTCCTCTTTAGGGAAAAAACCCTGGTGGCGAAAGAATTCGTTGCCGTTTTTGTCAAGAAAAACCTGCGTGGGGATAGCGTTTACCTTGTACTTTTTCCCATACGGCGCGCCTTCTTTTGTCCACACATCATAAAACACAACTTTCACGCTTTCCGCATACTCTTGCTCGATTTCAGATGTCACCGCCTGCATCAACTTGCACGGCATACAGTTCACCGAGCCAAGCTCAATAAAAGTAACCGTTGGCTGAGCGGGGACTTTTTCCCCGTACACGCCGCCGGCAGCAAGGACGAGAACGGATAGCGCGGCGCACCATAGTATGATTTTGTTCATCATGAACTCCTTTGTTACTGTATATTTTTCCGAATCCAAGTTTTAATCTCTTCTTTCTCCGGCAAACGCCCTGCCGCAACGACCGTGCCGTTGATGACCAGTGCAGGCGTTATCATAACGCCGTAATTGACGATATCGTCAATCTTTTCCACCTTGAGTATCTCATCAGGTATACCCATCTCCGTTGCCGCCTGCCGCGTAAGCTCCACCAGCTTTTTACACTTCGCACATCCGGTACCCAACACTTCAAGTTTCATACGGTTAACCTCACTTCAGTATCAGATTGAACATATATCCCGTGAACATAATTCCGAGTCCGACTATGCCGGCGAACAATACAATGAGCTTTGTTTTCATGACGGTCTTGAGAATCATAAATTCCGGCAAAGAAAGGGCGGTTACCGCCATCATAAACGAAAGGGTTGTGCCCATCGCCACGCCCTTTTCCGTCAGTGCACTTACCAGTGGGATTACACCGGCCGCGTTTGAATACAGAGGAATGCCTATCAGTGTCGCCAGAGGTACCGCATACCAGGTAGAGCCCCCCGCGTATGCGGCGAGAAAGTTCGCCGGGACATATCCGTGTATCCACGCCCCCACCCCCACGCCGAATAAGATATAGAGCCATACCTTTTTTAGTATTTCAAGCGTATACCCCCGGGCGTATTGTATCCGGTCGTTCCAGCTCATATCGCGGGAAAACTCCGGGGCAGCGCCTTTGTTGGCAAACACAAAATCTTTTAACAGATTCTCTACGCGCAGTTTGCCTATCACTATGCCGGAAACAATGGCGATGGCCAACCCCGAAACAACATACAGCAAAGCAATTCTCCAACCAAAAAGACCGACCAGCAGAACGAGCGCCACTTCGTTTATCATGGGAGAAGCGACCAGAAAGGAAAAAGTAACCCCTAACGGAATCCCCGCACGCAAAAACCCGAGGAACAAAGGCACTGCACTGCACGAGCAGAACGGCGTGACTATACCCAGCAAGGCCGCAAGCAGATTCCCAGTGTATTGCTTCTCATGAGATAGTATGGAGCGGATTTTTTCAGGGGGCAAGAACGAACGGACTATCGAAATCGCGAAGATGATTATCATGAGCAACAATACTATTTTAAGCGAATCGTAAATGAAAAAATTAACCGCACCGGCAAACAACGAATGCGGCGTCAGCGACAGTAATGAATATGTTACCCAATCAGCAACAACGGCGAGCATGGCGTTACACTCCTATTTCTGCATTCCCACGACGCATTTTCCGTTCATCCTGAGCAAAAGTCGTTTGTTTAGAAACCGTTGGTCTCGGGAAAATATTTCATCATCAACCGCCATCAGCGTTTTATAAAGATTTTTTGTGAACTCATCGCCGGCTTTTTTTAGCGCAAAAAATACAAACCTGCCTTCACGGCGTTCTGACACCAACCCCGCAAGCTTCAATACCTTGACCTGGCGCGAAACATTGTAGTGGGCAATGTGCAGCGTATCCATAATCTCGCAAATACAAAGTTCCCCTTTTGATTGGAGCAAAACGGCAACAATCCGCAATCGGTTAATATCTGCCAACGCTTTAAAGACGCCATGGTGTTTCATCACGCGACCCCCTGTATGCATATATTGACATATGCGTTTGCGTGCATATGATAACTTAGTTTTACCGCTGTGTCAACCGAAACCGCACAATCGACGGGAATAAATCAATACTGTGCCTAATTTTGTGATATAATAACTCCCATGAATAAACGCATATTGTTGTGCGCGGCATTGATGGCAGCGTGCGCAACTTCATCTCTGGCGCAATTGACCATTGAATCCATCCGCATATCGGGCAACAGGGTCAAAGAATCCGTCATCAGGAAGAATCTCGGCTTTAAAGAAGGCGACATCTGGAACGACGACTTAATTAATACGGGCAAAAAAAACCTGTTCCGGCTGAAGATTTTTAAAGAACTATCCATGGCGGCAAAAGTTTCCCCCTCAAGCAGCACCGTCACGGTCGATATTGCCGCCAAGGACGGCTGGTTCCTGTTGCCGATACCGATGACATCCGTTCAGGGAGGCGAACAGCGGTTTATTCTCCTGCTGACCAGCCAAAACATCTGCCGCACTGCCGAGCGCATGACTCTTTTTAATTCATTTAAAGAAGGGGGCGTAAGTTCTTTGTTCATTTTCTCGAACAAAGATTATTCACTGACTTTCGGGGAACGCAACACCTCTGTTACGGAATACGCCTACGCAGACGGGGGCTTGTCTGACAAAACATTTAACAAAAATGGAGCATCTGAAAAACCCGAAGACTTCGGCACCGTAACCGCAGAATATACGCAGGAAACCGCCGAACCGCTGCTCATGGCGGGCATGTCCGTTACCGACAGAATAAAAGCAAGCGCCGGCGTACAATCAACCCGAGTTTCCTACCGCCAGGGCTCGATAGGCGCGGCGCCGGGCGATAACGGCATAATGAATACCCTTATACTGCGCCTGAATGCGGAAGAAATTGACACCATCAAGGATGCGGACAGCGTAGGCAGAATGTTCGGACTGGGCATGGCGGAAGTAAAAGAGGTGATTAGGACCGGCAAACGGGATCCCTCGGTATGGCTGTGGAGCATGCAACTGGAAAACAGCGGCGCAGCGGTATCCTCGGATTTCCCGTACACAAAAGTATCAGCTGCACTGGCCAGGAAAACAGTATTTAGCTGGCGCAACGCGCTTACCGCTTCAACGCGCATGACCGGCGGGACATCCCTACCACCGAGTCAGATGCCCGCGACAAACCAGCAAGACGGACTGCGGGGATACTATGCGCGCGAGTTCAAAGGGGACCGGGTAATTAATTCGTATATAAGTTATGCACAGCCGATACACATGACCATGACCGGCTATTTCAGCGTAGAAAGTTTTTTCGACTGGGGCGTGTGCATGACCGACGCCGTGCGCCACGACCGGACAGGAGCCGGCCTTACCGTCAGCTACCGGTTCTGGCGATTTCCCCTGCCCATCGGGGTTGGCTATACCTACAGTTTTGACGATTTGAATTGGCAGGCGGTCTTTTCAATAGGCGGAAGGTTCTAAGCGTATCCAGGGTCGGGGTACAAATTATAGAAAAACAATTTCAGTCAACGATCAGCGACACTCCACAACAATCCATACATTCTACCGCCTGAGCAAACATAACCAAACTACATATTGAATGCAATAGATAAACACATTACTGCAGCTTCCATCCCCACCCATAAGCAAGTACTTATTGATGGGGATGGATCTTCCGGTTAATGATTAGCCGTCTGTAATTTGATTATTTCAGCCGCTATTACCGTGCGAATCGTCTCGGCTTTACCCGATTTTTCCGTCTCATCCTGGGTTAATTCGGTAACTATTGCGGGCAATGCTCTGCGCTCATCCATAGCACCGAGAGCTTCGATTATCAGAAAATTGATTTCTTCATCTTTTTTCGATTCAAGCTTATCGAGCAAAGGGGTTACGGCCTTTTTATTTTTAAGCGCCCCAAGAACTTTAATCGTCATTTTAACAACTTTTCTATCAGAATTGTTTAGTGCTTCCACCAGAGGACCCATAACAGCTTCATCACCGATCACACCCAGCGCCACAACGGACTTCATCCTCATCTCGATATTTTGATCTTTAAGTGCCCTGGTAAGCGCGGGGATAACGGTCTTGTCTCCGTTTGCCAGCAAGGCATTCATGGCCTGCATCCGCAAATCGAGGTCTTTATCATCTATAGCATCACCCAGTGCGGACAGGGCTTCCTTATCTTCAATGCTCCCGAGTGATTCAATAGCTTTTACCCTGACTTCTTTATCGCTATCCTTTAAAGCTTTTTTTACCGGTGCAATGATGAGCTTGCTTTTCGTGTTCACCAATACATCGAGAGCTTTTAGCCGCATCTCCACAGTCTTATCGGCGAGCGCTTTGCTCACAGCCGGGATAATTTCCGGAGCGTTTACATGGTCCAGCCCTACCAGCGCGGCCATTCTTACTTTCATGTCTTTATCACCTAATGCGGCTGCCAGAAAGGGGATGTCGTCCTTTGTCCCGACCCGTCCGAAATAATCGGCAGCAGCAAGCCGTATTTTTTGCTCCTTGTCTTCTTTAAGAATCTTTCCGATAGGCGCGGCAGCGACAGTATTCTTGATATCGCCAAGAACCTTTATCACCTCTAAGCGAACTGCCGCGCTTGTATTGCCGAGTGCGTTGATTAATGCCGCAGCCGCCTCCTGCGTGCCGATGGTTTTGAGCGTCCCGACTGCCGCAAGGCGAACCTTTTCTTTTTTACTGCCGAGATCGGCTATAGTTCCTGAGGGAATCTGTGGAGTTTCTTTTTCCTCAACCTTGGGAGCCGTCGCATCGTTCCGCGACACTGACTGCTGCGCTTCCAACTGGGGAGCGGCAGCCGTAGGATTCGATAGTGGCTGAGCCTGCGGCTCGGGCACGCCGGACTGCTTCACCGGCAAACTATCAGCGGCAATAGCTGTCGCAATCACAACATACAACAAAATAAACATGCCGATACATTTTTTCATAACGCATAGCTCCTTTGAGTTAATGTTGACGATAATTTTACTTCTTCGGTGGCAGTATGTCAAAATATGCGGCAGATTCCGACTAGGCGTTCAAAGATGAAAAGGTTATGAATCTTGACAACCAACCCTATGATTGATTTTGAGAATGATGATTCTATGTAAAATTGACAACCTATTCAATCAATATCTTTTCAAGCACCTTTGACTGTATAGGGCCAGTTTATGTTTTTTTCACTAAATGCTATTCTATTGCTATAACAGGCCAAGGAGCTACTCACATGTCAGTTGAAATCGGGAAATTAAATACCTTACGGGTAGTTAAAATAGTAGAGTTTGGGGCATATCTTGACGGCGGGGACCGAGGCGAAATATTGTTGCCTAAAAATACTATGCCTGCGAACTGCGCGGTTGATAACAATATAGAAGTGTTTATTTATTTTGATTCAGAGAGCCGTATTATCGCGACCACCAGAAAACCGTATGCGATGGTGGGAGAAGCGGCCTATTTAAAGGTGGTCTCTACCAGTACTTTCGGCGCCTTCCTGGACTGGGGATTGCCGGCAAAAGACCTGTTAGTGCCTTTTGCCGAGCAGAAAAAACCTATGGTAGCGGATGAGTTCTACTGCGTGTTCCTATACACCGACACACACACCGGACGGATTGTGGCATCAGCAAAGCTCGATAAATTCATAACAGATATAAATTCAGATTTCAAGGACAACCAGAGCGTTGACCTCTTCATAACCGAACACAATGAGATGGGATATAAAGCAATTATTAACAACAGTCACTGGGGTGTGCTCTACAAAAACGAGGTATTCCAAAAGCTGGAAAAGGGCCACAAGATCAAAGGTCTCATAAAGAGGATTCGAGAAGACAAGAAAATTGATCTTTCCCTGTATGCAACCGGCTACAAAAAAGTCGAGGACTTACTTGAAACCATACTCACCAGCCTCAAAGTACACGATGGATTTATCCCCCTCAACGACAAAACGCCCCCTCAGGATATCTATGCGTTCTTCGGCGTCAGCAAACAATCATACAAAAATGCCATCGGCGGACTCTACAAAAAGAAACTGATCCGCATAGACCCCGACGGCATACGCCTCCTTGAAAAATAGCATTAGTAGATACCTGCGATACATGATTGATCTGCGATAAAAACCACGCTTTTATGATTGCGCCCAAAAGACCACTTCGCCAGAAAATACGCCTGTCCAGTGAATATCAAACACAGAATTATAAGTTGTTTCAGAAATGAATAACTATGCCCACCCTAAAGTACTCCCCATTGTCAATACCACTAATTGATCCAAATAAGATAGAGCCGTCGTAGTAATTTCTCTTGTTGTTCTGGTGTAGATGTTGCAGGCCGTAGGCCGAATAGTAGTAGGCCGTTGACCTGCTTTCTTTTTTTGCTACTTTTTTTCTTTGTGAATTGCGGTGGATAGCAGTGGATAACCGCAATTATCTGTGGATTGTTCCCTACGCCGCTTGTTCAGTTATTCCCTGGTAAACATCCCACGGCCGGCGGTACTCCAGTGACCGGTGCCGCCGTTCGTGGTTGTAGTAATGGAAATATTCCGACAATCCTTCCTGCGCCTGCGCAATAGTCTCATATCCTTTGATGTACACATTCTGATACTTCACGCTGCGCCATAACCGCTCAATGAATATATTGTCAAACGCCCTGCCGCGACCGTCCATGCTGATGCTTATATTTTTTTCCGTCAATCGACTGATAAACACTTCGCTGGTAAACTGACACCCCTGATCACTGTTGAAGATTTCAGGAACACCGTACCGACTGAGCGCTTCATCCAACGCATCGCAGCAAAAGCCGGTATCCAAAGTGTTGCTTAACCGCCAGCTGAGAACACTGCGACTGTGCCAGTCTATGACCGCCACCAAATAGGCAAACCCATGGCGCAGCCGGATGTACGTGATGTCGGTGCTCCACACCTGATTCGGGCGGTCTATAACCACCTCCCTGAGCAGATACGGGTATATCGCATGCTGTTTGTCGGGCCTGCTCGTGTTCGGCTTGGTATACACCGCCATAAGGCCCATCTTTCGCATCAGCCGCCGTACCCGCTTAGGCCCGCAGTGTTTCTTCTTGTCCCTGCACAAATGTACCACCATCGCTTCTACACCCATAAACGGATGTCGCGTAAATTCTTCGTCGATGAGATGCATCAGTCTTACGTTATAGTCCCATTCAGGACGTGGCTCATAATACAGGCTTGACCGCGCTATCCCCAGCAACTGACACTGTTTGCGTACACTCAAAGAACTATTGCCTTGTTCCAAAAGCCCCCGGCGTTCTTCACTGCTCAGAAGGGTAGTTTTTTTTTAAGCCATCCATTCTCTACCTGCAACTGCCCGATTTGTCGGTACAGATCGTCGATCAACCGTTCTTTATCCTTCTCGTCGCCGCTTTTCTTGCCGCTAAACAATCCCGGCAACCCTTCGCATAACTCCTTCTTCCATTGCGTTATCTGCGTTGGATGCACCCCGTACTCACTGCTGATCTCCGCGGTCGTTTTCAATCCCCGCACAGCTTCCAATGCCACTTTTGCCTTGAACTCTTTGCCAAACTGCTTGCGCATTGCGCCCATTTGTTCCTCCCTGGTTGTTGGGAGAAATTATACCACTTTTTCTATCTTATCCTCTGGATCGAATTCCCGGGAGTATTATATGGTATTACAGCATTCCACCATTGCGAGATCGTTGAAACTGAGATGAAAAGTTACTGGCTCAAGGAGCGTAAGCAGGAATCCGCAGCAAAAGGAAAACCAGGAAATGTTGCCTTACAAAACAGCTGAAATCTGGTAAAAGAAAGTGCCCGGGGTGGGGTAAAAATTCGTTGCAATTGAGGGATCAATTTTGGTTGCAACTTTACAGGGGGTGCTCAAATATTCTCATTTGGCGTGATGCATGGCGTAAGTATCTAAAACTTTTCTCATCATAGTCTGATAATGTGCATGCTGCGCGTTAGCCCATTTCTTAAAATAGGCTATGCTTCGTTTGCTCAGCGTTATCGTTACCCTGACATTGTCTTCTTTAAACACAAGGTTTTCGGGGGAAGGAATAAAATCTTTAACCCTTTTCCCATTGACAGGCTCATTCGTGTATTGAATTTTCTTCTTCATAAATCTTTCTCCCTTTCCGCCAGTAACCAGCTCCTATAATTCTAATGACACCCGCTCGATATGTGAATCGTACAGTTATTATTTCCCCGTTAACGTTCCCGAAACAATAATACCGCTTTTCGTGATTGCTATGTTTGAAATCTTCGTATGGGTTTATGCAAATTTTAACGAATAACCTAGCGATGACACAACCTGTATAATCGTAGACAGCCGTGGATCCCGGTGCTCTGATAAAGCTTTGTAAAGGCTTTCTCTATTGAGACCCGTGCTTTTTGATAATTTCGAGAACCCTCCTTTAACCTTGGCGGCTAAAGATAACGCGGATAGAAACGCTTTTTCGTTGCCATCCTCTTGATATTCTTCAAGGGCAACCTCAAGATATCCTTTTAATTCATCAGGATGCTTAGTAAAATGCTCGATCAAAGCGGCGTCATACTTAACGCCTTTATTTTTTCTCATTGTAGTCCTCCCAATAGCTTATTGCTGTTTTTAATCCTATCAACACGGGAAAGTATTCTATATCTGACACTCTTGTCCTTGAGCCCAAACAACCACTCAAAACAAGGTGTTTCGTCATTTTGGTTCTTATAAACAATAATTGTCTTTTCCATAGCTCTCCACTCATATTGTAGCCCGTTGGCTACATATTGTCAAGCATTTCTCGTAAATCGTTTAAACGTATTGCTATTTTTTCCTATCCATAAATTAAAATAGCTGGGCATCAACACCCAACCATAATTTTATGAAGTTTAATATTATCGACGTAGATTGTCAACTAAACTAATTATCTAACTCCGTCCCCTATTTCCGAATTTTGCTTCGCATTCCCGGCTAGTCAATTCTTTACCTTCTACAAGCAATTTAACCATTGGTTTACAAGTTAAAGCAGATTAATTAATTGGCATTCTGTTGCTCGTGCCAAGGCCCAGAGGCTTTCCAAATGCCATTGAACTTTTTCTCCTTGTTTATCGCATTGAGCGGCGGGACAAGGAACACTTCTATTTCTCGGGCGACTTTTGAGAGCTGATCTGGCGCATGCTTAATGCCTGATTTATTGAGAAAAGTCTTCCAAAGCTGCTGCCTGTCAGATTTCTCATCGTAGATCTGTTCTGCAAATATTGGTTTTTTCGTTGGCAGCAAGGTCTTGCGATGATTGAAAGTCCTTTGCAAAGCTTCTGCAAGCTCACTTCCCTTGAAATCAAACTGACGTATCATTATCCAAACATCGTAAAAATCTTTCATCCGGCTATTGAGCAGCCCGAGTTTGACCATAGCTTCAAACTTTTCACTGATAACACTTTCGATTGTGTAGCCTTTCAGGCGGGGGCCGGGAAGATCCAGTATAACAGGGTAATCGATGTTCAAAGGATTGGGATAAACCAGATCCCCGAAACCAACATCTATCTGCATTGGGATTCGTGACCGTTCCAAAAAGCAAATGAAATTTATTCGTACACCGGAGTAGTCAGCGTTTTCTCTTATTGTTTTGCCCAAAACAGTTTCAGGATCAAAGTTCAGGCCGTCCGGAGCTACGGTCTCACGGCAAACCTCTTTTATTACTTTCACAATGCTTTCTATCTGGTTGTCATGCCTGGCAAGGAAATCTATATCAAGAGTCGCTCGGCGGTACGGAACCTGCCAGACTGTAAACATGAGAGCGCCTTTTAAAACAAACTTATTCGCGTACTGGGATTGGCTAAGCCTATAAAGGAAACGCTCCATAGCATAATACTGCATGACTTCGGAGATCTGCCTATTAGTTTCTTTGGCTTTATTTTTAAGCCTGTCGCGTATTGAAGCCTGCAAATTTGTAATATCCTTCTTCATAGCATGGCTTCCAATATAGGCTGTATGACGCCGGTAATGCGGCATATTTTGGCAAAATGCATAATATCAGTGGGCTTCACATGCTTTTCTCTAATAGCGATCTTAAGGGCATCTCGCGCCACATCAATACCGATCTTGTTACGATACTTAAAGCAGTCTGCTACGGTCTTAGCAAGGCTGTAAACCCTAACTTTTTGCCCATCTATCTCATGAACATCGATGCCGGTTTCCCATGCTTCACGCGAGAACTGATAGAACCTCACGGGAGGGTATGTAATTTTATTTGCATGTGTTCCGCGAGGGATGGCAAGATCCACATATCTGGGAATTTCAAGTGTTGCTTCGTGAAACGAAAGCGCCGAAATCAGGCAGACAACGCCTCTGGGAGCCTGTAGAGATGCGGAAATAAGATCCGGGTGTGAGGAAGGATAACTATTTGTGAGTTGGTAAAGGCCCCGGCCGATCTTTTCTACCTTGCCTTCATCTATAAGAACGGCAAGTGAGTCCGGGTGAAACCCCGCCTTAAGCATGGCAGAGAAGCGAGCTGCTCCGCCGTGTCCTTGAATAAATTTGATAAGTGTATTTACTTTCTCCGGCATCTCATCTCCGTATATTATATCATCACTTGATAACAAGTGTATATAATATATACGCTATTGTCAATTTGGTTTATGAAAAGCAACGGGGTCAGTCATTGAAATGGGAATTAAGCTTCATTACTTCTCTTCAGATCTATCGTTTCTGTTCAATTTATCTCTCATTTCAAGGACCAATCCATTTTCATCTGCATTTATACTATTCCTCTTTTTTGCGTCAATATGTATCAATTGTCGAGTTCCTGTAAATTCAACCTCACAAAAATAAAAAAACCACATCACCGCAAGCGGCAACATGGCCAGAAGATTTCAATATCTTTTCACGGAACTTCGTGCGGTTTGTCCTGCCGGTGACTGCCATCAGCTCGATCAGTGATCTCTCAGTAACGCCATTTTGAAGAATGAGCACTTGGTCCCGACTTAGTCCCCACTTGGTCCCAGTCTATCTGCCCGGTAGCGTTGTCCGCCCCTTCATGGGTTCTCCTGAAGATAATATCCTTCGCGGTCAATGCCTGGATAGAACGCCGTTTTCTCCAAACAGTCAGAATAAAAGTGCCTGCATCGAGACGGAATTCAGGAGGCCTCGACAGTAATTATACAAATTTATTACCAAAAGGTAGGATGTTGGCTCTTTATCGGTATTACAGCATTCCACCATTGCGACAGCCACCGTATTCATCACGGGGGCTGTCGCAATATTCGATTGATAAATGTTTAGAAAGAGCTTAAAAGCGTATTTCGGGTTACCGTTCTCTGAAAAATGATAAGCAATTATTGCATAAACACGCTTTAATAATATCTCCTTTCTGACACATACCTTCCGCGATCATATTGGCTACCGGGTCCAGGATAAGCCTTTTTAAGGCTCTCTTCAAGTGCCTTGCTCCGAATCGAGGGTTATAACCATTCTCTGCCACATATCGAAGTATCTCATTAGTTACGATTAGTTTAACGGGCATATTCCTAATCATAGTCCTTGCTATTTCGATGAGATTTTCAACAGATAGCGGGTTGAATATTATTACCTCATCAATTCGGTTGATGAACTCAGGGCGGAATTCATTGGTTAACCGGCTATGTATAATCCTGTTTATACTGCCTAAATCCATTGCCAGGCTGTGATTGGTTTCCTTGGCAAACCCAATATTCCCCTTATCGGTTCTTTCGATAAAACAATCTGACCCGATATTAGAGGTCATTATCACGATTGTTTTTGAAAAATCGACCGATACCCCTTGTCCATCAGTTAGCCTGCCGGCGTCAAACATCTGGAGAAATAGATCCCAACACCTCGGATGCGCCTTTTCAAACTCATCCAACAGAATAACCGATGATGGGTTTTTCTTTGCCCAGTTTGTTAAGACTCCGCCGTTATCATAACCAACGTAACTGGGCGCGGCGCCAATTAAACGGGTGATATCCCCGGGATTAGCCAGCTCCGACATGTCAATCCGCAGGAGTTTTGAACTGTTTCCACACATAAGCTCCGCCAGAGTCAGGGCAAATTCCGTTTTGCCAACGCCGCTGGGCCCCAGGAAATAAAAGACGCCATCAGGCCCCTTTTTGTCTTTTAACCCTGATTTAACCGTTCTTACTGCCTGAGCTACGGCTTTTGCGGCACGTTCCTGTCCGATTATCCTGCTGGACAACAGCTCTTCCAGATAATCAGACTGCCCTTGCCGGCTTGAACTGATTTTGCCTGCAAGTATACCCGTTTTTTCGGCGACCAGTCTTTTTATCATTTCTTCCTGTAATACGAACTTGCTGTTCGCGCTTTCATTATTCCTGTGCTCAATTTTATAACGCACTACGGCTTCATCGAGCAATGCAATTGCCCTTTGGGGCATCTGTCCGTCCTTGATATACTTCTCAGCCAACTGTATACACGTTTTTATTGCATCAGGCTCAATTTTTATGCCGTAATGCTTTTCTATCCTCCACCACTGACTGTCAATTTCTATGCTCCAATTATTACTCTCCTTCTGCGGCAATGCTTTAGGGATTTTGATAAATTCAACATATTGCCCCCACTTGTTTTGAATGTACTTGTTGTCTTCGCCAAAAACTTTATCAGCGGAGCCAACCCTTCCTATGAACTTGAGCCCGTTCTTCTTCACAAGTTCATTGAAGGTACTCATGTCTAACGTTAAACTCATGCTTCCGCCATATTCATAGGAATCATACAGCATCTGGTGAATATTATCTATGACAAGCAGTGTATTTTCTTTTCTTGCCAATTCGTTTAGCAAATGCTTGAAATGCTTGTTCGCTAAGTTATCAAATCCATAGTTCGCGGCAAACTGTGACGGATCAAACAGATATATTTTTAGATTATCCAGTTCCCTGATACCTGTTTTCCGGTACATTTTATTAAGTACACTCCCCAACATCGGGCACGGGCTTGCAGGATTATCATCTAACAAGATAATATTCGACTTCATATAACGCATAAGGACGTGCAACATGTGATCTGTAAAAGCATCATCGTGATGATTTGAATTGACATTCTTGGGAGAGCCCGCTATCGAATAATTTTTCAGATAACCTCTTTTGTACCCATCAAAAATTATTTCATTCATGTGTGCCTCCTTTTTTATTGAGTAAACAGCAAACCCAAAAAAGAACCCTCTTGGCTATCGGAACGCATAGATAAGCCATATCCCGTCAATATAGGCTACTATTGAGGGAATATAAGAGGATTCTCTCTCGGTTTGCTGAATACGCTTAATGACAAACTGCAGTTATAGGGTTTTTGGTGACTTTAGGATGAGAGACTGAGTGATAAGGCAGGGTTATGCTTTTGCAGAAGAATTAGCGCAGATCTGTGGTGTAAAGTATTTTCATGCTACCTCCTTTAAAAATAAAATAACATCCTGAGTGCTCAAGGATGTTTTTGATTTAATTCTTGTCTATATTACACAATGCTTGTTTTTCGTTTAGAATCTGAATTGATCCCCAACTTTGGCGAAGTCTTCTTGATGTCCGAAAAGGACAAGAAGCTTATGCTGGCATACTTAGGTTCGCTCCTCTGCCTTAAAGACAATTTATTGACGATAGAATTAAAAAAATCGCTTTTTTAGTAAAAGAAATCAATTTGGGGATAAAAAAAAGAAACCGAGACTCTCAAACCTCTCGATTATCGTCGGAAAACAGGTGAAATTTCGGTGCGACGTCCAGTTTGTCATTATTTCACGGAACGAGGTGATATATGCACTATCTTGCCGTTTGACCAGACAGATAATGTGCGGCCGGATACCTTGTGTTTTTCGATAACTTCATGGACGGCACGTTTTAAAGCAATTTCCGCCTTGCCCTGTAAGGATGATTTTTTCTTCATTTAGTTGCCTCTCGTTCAATAGCATCAAACAGCTTTTGATCTGTAATTTCTATATGTTCATTATTTCCGATGGCAATCAACTCCGGCTTCAAACTCGCGTTATTAAAAATCATCCAGGAATCCAACAACGGCTTATACAGTGTGAAGAAATTGAATAAACTACGGGCAAAACGTCTTTTGACATCGGTAGCCGGAATTACCCGTCGCGCCTCGGACAATTTATTTGATTGATTTACGTTAAACTAATTATCTAACTCCCCTATTGCGCAGCTAAATATATGCGAAACTCGAGGCGTCCTTATAATGTTCGTAAACGAAATTGTATACTTCTAAGCCTTTTTCTT